>Ga0209544_1000026_pt1 | contig 233575 bp, 196 predicted proteins | sample MesohylPK_FD_187297 | JGI IMG/M metagenome (GOLD analysis project Ga0209544, IMG submission 187297) | Host-associated microbial community of the marine sponge Aplysina aerophoba from Gulf of Piran - sponge mesohyl, lysed by proteinase K... | ecosystem: Host-associated > Porifera > Sponge >... | reverse complement strand
CTGCCGCGTGTGACTTCTCCGGTTGAAATCGGGAGCGCGCCTTGGGCCGCGTCAAGCCGCGCCCACGAGTGGGTGTCCCAAGCGGTCCAGCGCAGTCCCGGACGCAGATTGACCTCCGGTAGCGCCCTTCCGTCGCGTTCCGGGAGTGTCGGCACGGGGCAAGACGCCTCTTACGGGCGAAGTTTCGTTCGCGCAGGTCGTGCAGTCCATCACCGAGGAGGAATCGAACGATCCGTTTGAAAATCGGGAGCGCACTTTGGGCCGCGTCAAGCCGCGCCCGCGAGTGGACGGCTCGAGCGGTCCAGCCCAGTCCCGGGCGCGGATTCGGATTCCCGCCAAGGCCTGTCCATCGGGCCGAATCCCCCGCCACTGCAGCGTGGCTCGAGGTGGCGGACAAGATGGCCCGGTCAGGAAGCCCTCTGGACGCCAAGTACCCTTCGCGCAGATCGTGCATCATCAAGAAACGCTGCAGACCGCTGTCCTCGTTCCATGAACAAGAAGAGCAAATCACATTCCCATCGCCTGCAACAGTTTCCTGGCCACTTCTTCCTTCCCCAATTCCCAATTTACCGCGACCCTGTCCGCTAGGATCGGCGAGTATTCGTACGCTTCTCCAACGGAAACCCCGTACCACACCGGTAGTATCACTCTCTTTTCTTCAACTAGCTCGCGTGTGTATATTGAGTCGAACTCACGCTTCGTCCATCCTTCGTTGCTCAGGAATCTCGGGGTGATGATGAGAACGCACTTGGGGCACTCTCTAAGACCCTTCTCGATCCGTGCCCGCAGACTGTCACCTACTCGGAGTGAGAATTCGTCGAACCAAACCGGGCACATCATCTTTTGTAGTTCCAGGGCCAACGGCTGAGCGACGCTCTCTTTGTCTCGGCTATCATGGCATATGAAGGCTTGGGGTCGCTCCAACCTATTTCGATCCTTCAGGAACTCCTCGCTCCTGAACACCAAGCTATGCCCCACCCTGCGGGCGTCGCGTTCCAGCGAGCATCTCATCTCCTCGCTTACTGGCCGCTCGGAGTAAATGTAGACCCGACCCGTGAAGGTCAAGTCTACACCACTCCTCATTTCACCAGGGAGTCCGGCTGCGACCGGAACCTCTTTGGACATCTCGCTGAGAGTTGCTTCCAGATCGTTCAACACGATCGCCTCTGGGCAGCGAACCGCCGCCATGTCCTCTATGTACAGAGATACATACTTTGCACTGGCTTCAAAATCGTAATGAAGTCGTATAGTCACTTCCCCAATCACTTCGTCGTCTCGACATACCTGTTTGTTAACACTGTGCGTAAACGTTCCCGGACCTAGCTTTAAGAAGTATTCTCGCAGTGTAGCCATCAGTTGCTTCTCCGGTCCCCTATTCCAAGTCCTTGTCAAGTGGCGAATCTTGTCACCAATACGTATCCTGGGCGGCAGCCTCCTCAACCGCGCACCACCGTTTCGCGAAACGGCCTGCAAACGGTAACCCTGCCTTATTCATGAACTTACTCATGGGAGGTAATCTCGGGGGTTGACGGGGCTTCGGCAAGACGGGAGGTCCGCCGAACGGGGTTTTTGGGGGCGGTGCGAGCCGGGGCCGGGGTCGGAACACGCGGTTCACCCGGCGCAGATGGGCGATGTTCGGCACGAGGAGGCACCTCGGTGCCGTGCAGGCCGCAGGGGGCCGGGAGAGGGGTCGGCGTGGCTGTGCGGCCCCGCTATCCAGAGGGGCCGTGCAGGGTCGCGAGCCCGCGGGCGAGCATGCGCCAGTGCGCCGACGCGCCTCCGGTGGTCATCGTGATCCGGCGGCCCGAGACGGTGAAGCGCGCCGGGGTGCGGAGCACGCGTTCGGCAAGACGCCGCAGGCTCCAGCCGGTTCCGGTCACGCGCTCCAGCAAGGCGCGCTGGACATGCATGATCTGGTAGCCAAAGCCGGCGAGCAGAAGGCGCACCTGGTTGCACGCGGAGGGGTCCACTCCCTTCTCGCGCTTCGCGACCTCCTTGCCCCGGTAGTGGCTCTTTCGGCGCGATGTGGACGACAGGGCCGGGGCGACGACGCTCATCAGCTCCCCCAGATGGCCCTCCGCCTTGCCGCGCTTGCGGTACAGCACCAGGAGATCCTCGCCCGACATCTCCTCCGACGGCATCGAAGTCAGCAGCCAGAAGCAGCGCGGGATGAGTTCGCCCGGCCGCTCGACGACGACCTGCACGACCCTGCGGGAACGGGACCACGACCCGGCCCGGTAGGACGACTCGCAGACCCAGGTGCGGGGCTCGCCGGCGGCGGGCTCCCCGTTCCTCAGCGCATCCCAGACCACGGCGTCCATGGCCGGCAGCGCCAGGCGCTTCAGCACGGCGTTGTTGCGCACCCGGGCCACATAGTGCGTGCCCCGCTCTTCCAGCGCCGCCATCAGCGGCTCGCCGGGATACCCCGCGTCGAAGCGCACTGCGGCTTTCCCGCACAGATGCCGCTCCGCCCGCTCCAGCACCTCCAGCACGAACTCCAGCCCGCCGTCCGCCGTGTGCACCTGCCCCTCGCGCAGCCGCAGGTCCAGGATGTCGCCCGTCTCCCCCGCCGACGCCACGATCGGATGATATACGCGCCGGTGATAGTAGCCGTTCCAGGCGCTGCCCGGCTGTTCCCCGTGGACCTCGACCGGCAGGCTGTCGATGTCGATGACCAGCGTCTCCGGGCGCCGCCACCCGCCCATCGCCTTCAGCCGCCACCCCGCGAGGCGCTGCAACCCCTCGCGCAGCACCTCGACGCCCTCCTTCGCCGACCATGCAGCCACCCGCCGCGACAGCGTCGGCTGCGAGGGCAGGTGCCCGGCCTTGCCCAGCGGAGCCGTGCCCGCCCGGTCGCCGGTGGCCAGCCGCAGCGCCGGATCGTCGCGCAGCTCCGTGGCGTCGCTGTGCTCCCGGCGGCCCTGCCCCGCCAGCAAAAGAAGCGTCCGCGCCAGCCGTCCCTGGGAATGCCGGATCCGGTGCCCGTCCCGCTTGTCCGGCAGCCGCTTCGCCAGAAACCGTACCACCCTGCTGCGCCTCAGCAGTTCGCGCCCCGTCAGAGCCCCCGAATCCCCCGTGATCCGGTCCCGGCGGGAACTGATCCTCCGACCTGTTGAAGCTGAACGGCGCATCCACTATCTTCACCTCCGGCGTGATGGCTGGCGAGTGCTCGTGGTTCTTCTAACACTCTGAATCTAAAGCACTTGCCGCCTCACGTCTCCTCGGCTCCCGGCCATTCGTGAATAAGGGGGGGTAACACCGAATGCAGGTGTCCCGGAAACTCCACCTCGTCCGTCCGACGACTCGAACCGCCGTTGAGTCGCTGGGGAGCCTCTCCGGGCGCCATCTTCAGCACCGCACGCCTCGTGCAAGGAACCGCGTTCCGGTCGGGCTGTTGGGGAGGATGCCACGTGCTTCGAACAACTCCTCTGGCGGAGACGCCTTCCCCCCGCGAAGTTGCCTCCGCGCAGATCGTGCAGTCCATCATCGGAGGAATCGAACGATGGCATGCACGAAACGAAGGCGGCGCTCATACGGCGCCGGAGAATGGGGCCGGAACCGGGTGAGGGTGTTCCCCGATCCGAAGACCGGCCTCTTCCAAGTGGAGTGGCGCGAGAACGGGCGCAGGCTCACCCGGACGCTGGGTCACCGCGATTGGGCGAGGGCGAAACGGCAGGCGGACGAGTTCGCCGCTGGGTTCGTCGGACCCGAGATCGGGGGCAAGGCGGAAGCCGAGCCTGAGCCGCTCACGCTGGAAAGGCTGTTTGACATCTACGGTGAGGAGGTTACGCCCACCAAGACGGAGCGGGTCCAGCACCGGGACAGGATCGCGACGATGATGTTCCTCGACCTCCTCGGGCGGGATCGAAGGCCCGAGACGTTGTCGCGGAGGGACTGGGATCGCTTCATACGGGAGCGGCGGGCAGGCAGGATCGGTCCGAGCGGGAAGCCTGTGACCAACCGGACCATCGAGTTGGACCTGAAATTCCTGCTCGCGGTGCTCAACTGGGCGACCAAATCCAGAGACGAGGAGGGGAGACTCCTTCTCGACTCGAACCCGCTCAAGGGCCTGAGGACGCCTAAGGAGAAGAACCCCACCCGGGTCGTTCTCTCCGAAGAGGAGTATCAGGCGATGCTCGGGGTATCCCCGCAGGTCGATTGGCGGTTCCACGTCGCGTTCGTGCTCGCCCACGAGACGGGCCACCGGATCGGAGCGATCCGCAACCTTCGGTGGGCCGACATCGACTTCGAGGGCCGCGAGGTGCGATGGCGCGCCGAGCACGAGAAGACCGGTTACGAGCACGTCACGCCGATGACGAACGAAGCGGTTGCGGTGTTGGAAGAGGCGCGGGAGGTGAACCCCGGGAACGGGGAGGCGTTGGTGCTACCCGCGCCGCGGGACCCCTCGGTGAGCATCAGCCGGGGGCGGGCGGGCACTTGGTGGCGCAAGGCCGAGCGGCTTGCGGGACTGGAGCCGAAGGCGCGGCGGGGTTGGCACTCGCTGCGACGCAAGTTCGCGTCCGACCTCATGGACCTTCCGCTCAAGGTGCTGTGCGAGCTGGGCGGCTGGAAGGAGGCCCAGACGGTGCTGCGCTGTTACCAGCAGGCCGACGCTGTACAACTCAGGAAGGCTTTGGACAGTCGTCCGAGGGTCCGCGCCTGACCTAAACCAATCGGCGGGAGTCAATCAGCGGGAATCCGCCCGCCGAAATCTGTAAGCTGAACGCTCACAACGACATGTGAATCAGAAGGCTCATGTCGCGTAGGCCTACACGAACCGCATCAGCCTCACGTCGAGCGACCGGGTCGGCTTGGGCGGCTCCTTCCACTGGACCAGGATCGGGCTCTGGTAGGTCCCCCATCCGATCTCGCCGGTGCCGTCTCCGCTGCGGTCGAGGACCGGGAGGCTGAAGCCGCGCTTCATGCGCAGGAAGTGTGACACCGGCAGGGCCAGGGCCCTGTTCACGACCCGCTCCACCACCGACTCGCGCAGCCGCGTGGTGTCCATGACCTTGTTCAGCACCTGGACCGCGTCGAACTGCGCGAAGTTGATTGCCTTCGCGGGGATGGTGCGCGGGTCGCGCAGCACATCCGTGACGTCTCTGCCCGTTCGCGCCATGAACCGGAAGGGGTTCTTCAGGGCCTCGCGAAGGTCGTAGTTCATGAGCAGCGTTTCGTACTCGTTGACCGTCAGGCCGGCGTCCGGTTCATCGTCGGGAAGCGTGACGTCGAAGCGGCCGAACGCGACTTCGTGCTTCTCGACCAGCTCCTCCAGCTCACCGATGAATCCCAGGTCCGGGTCGCGAAGGTTCTGGGCGTCGATCGCGTGGGGCGATGACTTCACGGGGAGCCGGATCCGGACGACCTCCTCCTCGCCGTCGTAGGCGACCACCGTCGTGCGGCGGTGGCGGGTTCCGCCCACGTGTACGCCGTCGAGTTCCACGAACCAGACCGGCTCCGGGCCGTCGAGTTCATAGGAAGCCGAATTCCGCAGCCCCGCCCCGATGAAGGTGAGATGGGAGTCGGCGTTGAGGGGCTCGTTTGCGCGCTGTTCCGCGGTGAGCTCGGTCCTCAGGTGCATGGTGTCGTGCACGTAGTCGGCACCGGGCGGGAAGAGTTCCTGGAACAGCTGCAGGTAGTCCTGAATCCCGCCGCCGTCGTGCTCGAGGAGCTCCGCCAGGCGCTGGTCCAGATATCCCGCAGTCGTGTGGTTGGATACGTAGAACGACTTGGTGTACCTGGTGAATTCGTCTCCGAACTCCTCGCGCAACTTCCCGCGGACGTCGATGAGTTGAACACGCGCGGCCGGCTTGATTCGAAGGGTGGCCTGGAAGGGGGCCTTGCCCGAGCGTATGTGGCGGTCAATGAGAATCATGACCGAAGCGCACCATACACGAGTGCCCTCAGCTTCGCGTGGTCGTCCACCGGCAGGTTGTCCCGCAGCTGGGTGAAGTAGACCACGACCAGACGCTCGACCGGATCGACCCAATACGTGGTGTGGTAGGCTCCACCCCAACCGTAGTCGCCCTCCGACCCGGGCTCGCCGGCCGCACCCAGGTCGAGACGGACCTGAAAGCCGAGGCCGAAGCCAAACCCCGGCCCGAGAAGATCGCCGATGTGGTTCGCGGTCATCAGGGCGACACTGGCGGGAGAGAGTACACGCGCATCGCCGAGGGAGCCGCCGTTCAGCATCATCTGAAGGAAGCGAGCGTAGTCCCGGGCGGTGGACAGCAGGCCGGCGCCTCCCGAGAAGCTCCTGCGCGGCCCGGTTACGTATTGCCCCTGCGTATCCATCCCCGGGCCCTCCGCGGCGCGGACCAGAGAGCCAGCGTCGTCGTGCCCGTAGACGGTCGCCAGCCGGTCCACCTTGCCTGTGGGCAGGTAGAAGTGCGTGTCGCGCATGTCCAGGGGTTCGAAGATCCGCGACCGCAGGAAGTCGTCCAGTGCGACCCCCGAGACTTCCTCGACCAGCGCTCCCAGAATGTCGGTGGAGTAGCCGTAGACGAAGCGCTCCCCGGGTTGAGACTGGAAGGGCAGGGCCGCCATTCGGTCCACGGTGGCGCGGACGGGCTCGTCGCGGTGCGCGAAGTACCAGCCGGTGATGTCGGCATCGCGCCAGCGGTCGCCGCCGGGACCGTACCCGTATGAAATACCCGCCGTGTGTGTGAGGAGGTCGCGGATCGTGACCGGGCGGTTCGCGGCGACGATGTCATACCCGCCATTGTCGTCCGGGACCGCGACAGTAGTCTCCCGGAAAGTCGGGAGGTGCTTGCCGACCGGGTCGGAAATCAGGAGGGCCCCATCGTCCTGGAGCATCATCACGGCCACGCTGACGATCGCCTTGGTCTGCGAAGCGATGCGGAAGATCACGTCCGTTTCCAGCGCCTCGCCCTCCTCCACGTCACTGTAGCCGACAGCTTCTTCGAGCACGACCGCTCCGTCGCGCAACACGGCGACGACCGCGCCCGGAATGCTGCCCGCTGCAACGTAGTTCTCCAGAACCGAGGCCAGGGTGGCGAGTCGCTCCGGAACGAACCCGGCTTCCTCGGGCGTGACCCGGGGGAGTTCCTGTGCACTCGTGGCGACCGGCGCGAAGACCAGGAGAAAGGCCGTAAGGAGCGCGGCGGGGCGCATGCGGACCGAAGTCGGTAGCGGGCAGGGGCGGGTCATGGCGATGGTCGCGAGTTTGAGGAGAGGATGAATCTAAGCTAGACTTCCCCGCTTTCGATCACAACGAACACGGCTCACCAACAAAGGATTGACCATGTCGGCAGCAACGAGCTTCGCGGCCCAGCTCGGATCGTCCCTCAAGTACATCAAGGCCACCGTCTCCACGTTCGACGACGACGACGCGGGCTTCGCTCCCCAGCCTGAACTGTACACGGTTGCAGGGCACATCGCGCACGCTGCCGACTCGGTCGAGTGGTTTGTCGAGGGCGCCTTCGGGAAGGGGTGGAACATGGACTTCGAGGGCCTGATCGCGGCCGCGCGCGCCGTAACGACCATGGACGAAGCCATGGCCTGGCTCGAACGCGCGTACGCCACGGCGATCGCGACGATCGAGAATGCCTCGGACGAGGATCTCTTCGCACCCATTTCCGACGAGCGCATCATGAAGGGGGCGCCCCGGGTCGCGATCGTCGGGTCCATCATGGACCACACCGCGCACCACCGCGGCGCACTCACGGTCTATGCCCGCCTTTTGGGCAAGGAACCGCGGATGCCCTACAGCTGATCAGAACAGCATGTGCCCGATCAGCGCGCATACGGGAATCGTGATCAGCGTCCGCAGCAGGAAGATCACGAAGAGTTCCAGCAGGGTGACCGGCAGCTTCGACTTGAGCAGGTAGGCCCCGACCTCGGACATGTATATCAGCTGGGTCACCGACGCGCACGCAATGACGAAGCGCGTCAGTTCGCTCTCGATCCCCTGCCCGAGGATCACCGGAAGGAACTGGTCCGCGAAGCCCACGAGGAGCGCGGGAGCCGCCGCCGCCGCCTCGGGCAGCCGCAGCAGTTCGGCGAAGGGGACCAGCGGGTACGAGAGCCAGTCGAAAACGGGTGTGTGGGTTGCGACTGCGAGCGAAAAGGTACCGATCACCATGACCAGGGGCAGCAGGCCGAACCAGATGTCCGAGGTCGTCCGAAGGCCGTGGCGCGCCAGGGCGGCGGCCCCGGGCGCCCGGGCCGCACGCTCGCGGGCCAGCTCCAGGCTGCGCGCAAGGAGCCCGCGTCCGTCCGGCGGAGCGGGGTCGGGGGGTGAGCCGGCCGGAGCATGGCGGTCACGCTTGCGGGACAGGGGAGGGATGCGGGGAATGATCACCGCCGCCAGCACGCCGCTCACAAGGACGGCCGCGTACAGTGCCAGGAAGTGCTCGCCGAGTCCCACGAAGTCAATCACGACCTTGGCGAAGGCGACCGAGACGACCGAGAAGTTCAGGGCGATCACCAGCGCCTCGCGCTCCGTGTAGTATCCGCGGTCGTACTGCTCGGTGGTGATCACGAGGCCGACGATGGAAGAGCCGAACCATGACGCCGCACCGTCGACGGCGGCTCTGCCGGGAAGCCGGAAGAGGGGCCGGAAAACGCGCTGTACGAGCGTCCCGATGAACTCCATCAGCCCGAAGTCGGTCAGGAACGGCAGGATGAACGACGCGAACACGAACACCACCACGATCACGGTCATGAGGTCGTTCAGGATGACCCCGCCCGTCGCGGCGGAGGTGATCCACGCGGGCCCGGTCTCGAAGTGGATCATGCACGCCACGACGGCGGCGACGGCGCGGACGAGCGCCGAGGCCGGGGACACGCTGAAGACCTTGCCGAGGCCCCGGGGGTCGCTTGACCACGACGGACGGGCGAACGCCGCGTACAGGGACGCCAGGGCGGAGAAGCAGACCGCCAGCACGGCAACCGCGGGCAGGGTATCGCCCACCAGCGCCCTGGTCCAGTCGGTCAGGACCCCGAGCCCGATGTTGAAGCCGTCGGCGGTGGGGAAGGGCGTGAGGAACATGGCCACGCCCACGAGAGATGGCAGAACGAAACGGAGGGTTTTCATGGCCGCCAAGGTAGACATCGGGGCCGCGATCCCGCCAGCGACCACACCCGTCTCGCCAGCCGGACCGAATGATGCGAGCTTTCCAGGCTGGGTCGAAGAGGGGCCGGGGGATCCGTCACTGCTGCAATTGGAGCCCGAGCACGTGATTTCACTTGCGGGGAAGACCGCCATTGTTTCCGGCGCTGCCCGGGGGATCGGCGCCGCCTGCGCCCAGGCCTTTGCCGAACACGGGGCCGCCGTCGTACTGGCGGACATTCTGGAGGAACAGTGCGCCGAGACCGCGCGGCGGATCGCCGAAGCGACCGGGGTGGACACGATGGCCGTTCGGGCCGACGTGAGCGACGAGGAAGACTGCGCGGCACTGCTCGACGCCTGCACGGACCGATTCGGACGCTGCGACATCCTCCTCAACAACGCGGGCATCATCGTGCAGGGCTCGATCCTGGACGCCACGGTGGAAGACTTCGACCGGGTGCTGGCCGTCAACCTCCGCGGCACCTTCCTGCTGGGCCGCGCGGTGGCGCGCCACATGGTGGAGTCCGGCACGCGGGGGACGATCATCAACATGTCCTCCACCAACGCCGTCGTCACGATCCCCGACCAGCTGCCCTACGCGGCCTCCAAGGGTGGCGTCGCGCAGATGACCAGGGCGATGGCGATGGCGCTGGCGCCGCACGACATCCGCGTGAACGCCATCGGTCCGGGGACGATCCTCACCGACATGCTGAAGGTGGTCATCGCCAACGATGAAGCCCGGCGGACGATCCTTTCACGCACGCCGATGGGCAGAATCGGCGATCCGAGCGAAGTCGCGAGCGTTGCCGTCTTTCTGGCGTCCCGTTACGCGTCGTACCTGACCGGGGAGACGATCTACCCGGACGGGGGACGGCTGTCGCTGAACTACACCGTCCCGGTGCGCGAAGACGACGCCGGCGTCCCGGGGAGCCAGTGACGTGACGGGGGAGTCCAACGCCCGGCTGGCCATCGACATCGGCGGAACCTTCACCGATGTGGCCCTGGAAGTCGGCGGCCGCCTGGTCACCACGAAGGTGCTCACCACCCCCGCCGCCCCCGAGCAGGGCGTCCTGGAGGGAGTGCACAAGGTGCTCGACATCGCATCGGTCCAGCCCTCGGCCGTGCGGCTTGTCATCCACGGGACCACCCTGGCCACCAACGCCATCATCGAGCGCAAGGGGGCGCGCACCGCGCTGATCGTCACGGAGGGGCATCGCGACGCCCTCGAAATGGCGCACGAGAACCGCTTCGAACAGTACGACATCGGTGTCGACCGGCCACCGCCGCTGGTTCCCCGCCGCCTTCGTCTCCCGGTGGCCGAACGCGTTGACCGGGACGGGCGCGTACTCGTGCCTCTCGACGAAGACTCGGTGCGGTCACGGCTGCGGGTCCTCGACGAACACGGCGTGGAGGCGGTCGCCGTCGGGCTGATCCACGGTTACGCCAACCCCGCCCACGAGCAGCGCATCGGAGAAATCATCAGTCGCGAGCGGCCCGGCCTGTCGGTCACGCTCGCATCGGACGTCTGCCCCGAGGTACGCGAGTACGAACGCCTCTCCACGGCGTGTGCCAACGCGTACGTGCAACCACTCATGTCCCGCTACCTGCAGGGTCTCGCGGCCTCGCTGCAGCGGTCGGGGCTCGGGTGCCCCTTCCTGCTGATGACCTCGGGAGGCGGGCTCACGACGCTGGAAACCGCCGTCAGGGCGCCGGTTCGTCTCGTCGAGTCGGGCCCTGCCGGTGGCGCGATCCTGGCGAGCCACCTCGCACGGCAGCTGGAGCTGGGCGACGTGCTGTCCTTCGACATGGGCGGCACGACGGCGAAGCTGTGCGTCATCGACGGGGGCGAGCCGCTCCACTCCCGCACCTTCGAGGTGGCGCGCAGCTACCGGTTCAAGCAGGGCAGCGGGCTTCCCGTGCGGATTCCCGTGATCGAGATGGTCGAGATCGGGGCCGGAGGGGGGTCCATCGCCGGGGTGGACGACCTGGACCGCATTCACGTGGGACCGGAAAGCGCGGGTTCGGAGCCGGGTCCGGCGGCGTACGGGCGGGGCGGCGATCACCCGACCGTGACCGACGCGGACGTGGTGCTTGGCCGCATCGACCCGGAGCTGTTCGCGGGGGGAGCCATCGGGCTGGACCGCGGTTGCGCCCGGAGCGCGATTGGGGCCGGGGTGGGATCGAAGCTGGGACTGGATGCTTCGGTGGCCGCGCTGGGGGTCAGCGAAATGGTGGACGAGAACATGTCCAACGCCGCGCGGACCCACGCGATCGAGTGGGGGAAGGGATTGGGTGGGCGCACCGTGATCGCCTTCGGTGGTTCGGCGCCCATCCACGCCGCGCGCCTGGCCGACAAGCTGGAGCTGGATCGCTTTCTCGTCCCGGGAGACGCGGGGGTGGGCTCGGCGGTAGGGTTCCTGCTGGCGCCGATTTCGTACGAGGTCGTGCGGAGCCGCTACATGCGCCTGTCACGCTTCGACCCGGGACTGGTGCGCGAGGTGCTTGCCGGGATGAGGGCGGAGGCGGTGGCGGTGGTGGCCAGGGGGGCGCCCGGAGTCGCCACCACCGAACGCGCGCACGCCTACATGCGTTACGTGGGTCAGGGCCACGAGATCGGGGTCGAGCTGCCGCGCGGGGTTGTAGAGGAGGGGGCGGGTGGCGGCGGTGCGGTATCCGCGCTGCAGGACGCCTTCGACCGCGCCTACAATGCGGTGTACGGGCGCACGATCCCGGGGCTGGACGTGGAGGTGCTCAGCTGGACGCTGGTGGTGTCGGCGCCGGTGCGGTCAACGGTGGACACCGCAGGGGCCGGGACGGTCCTGTCGGGGGCGCCACGGGTGCTCCGTCCCCCGCCAGCCACCTGGACGGAGCTGTTCGAAGGGACGGCGGAGGGACGGGTGCGAGCCGCCGTGCATCACCGGGCGGAACTCGATGTGGGCGCGGTGATCGCAGGCCCCGCCCTGATCGCGGAAGCTCAGACAACGACGGTGGTCCCCGGCGGCTGGGAGGCCGAGGTACTTCCCGGCGGCCATATCCTGGCGCAGCGGCGCGCTCGCGACGTGGCCCGGGCCACCCTCTCCGCCCTTCAGGACCAGATCATGTGGAGCCGGTTGCTGTCCGTGGTCGAGGAGCAGGCACGGACCCTCGTGCGTACCGCATTCTCGACCCCGGTGCGCGAGGCGGGGGACCTCTCGGCAGGAGTGTTCGACCTTTCCGGCCGAATGCTGGCGCAGGCGGTCACGGGGACGCCCGGACACGTGAATGCCATGGCCGCCTCGGTGGGCTTCTTCCTGCGCGATCATCCGGTGGAGACGCTTCGCGAAGGCGACGTCCTCGTCACCAACGATCCGTGGGAGGGGACGGGCCACCTCAACGACTTCACGGTGGTGACCCCCACCTTCCTGAATGGCCGGCCGGTCGCGCTCTTCGCCGCGACGAGCCACATCGCTGACGTGGGTGGCCGCGGATTCGGCGCCGACGCGAATCAGGTGTTCGAGGAGGGAATCCGCATCCCCATCGGCTACCTGATCCGCGCGGGCAGGGTGGACGAAACCCTCATGCGCATGGTGCGCGCGAACGTGCGCGACCCGGACGTTGCCCAGGGTGACCTCTACTCGCTCGCCGCCTGCAATCGCACGGGTTGCGGGCGGCTGATCGCCATGATGACCGAGTTCGGCCTCGATTCGCTCGAGGGATTGGCGGAAATGGTCATCACTGCGTCCCGTCGCGCCATGCTGGAACGGATCCGTGCGCTGCGTCCCGGCACCTATCGGCATCGGATGACCATCGACGGCTACGACCAGGACCTGGAGCTGGTGTGCGCGCTCACGGTCTCCCGGGACGGCATCCGCATCGACTTCGACGGCACGTCTCCCATGTCGCCCTTCGGGATCAACGTGCCGGAGACGTATACGCGCGCATACGGGTCCTTCGGGGTGCGTTGCGTGGTCGGCTCCGAAGTCCCCAACAACGCGGGCTCGCTGGACACGATCGAGGTCACCGCCCCGGTGGGCTCACTGCTCAACGCGCCCCCTCCCGCCGCGGTCTCGGCCCGGCACTCGATCGGGCAGATGCTTCCCGACGTGGTGCTCGGCTGTCTGGCCCAGGCCATGCCCCCGGGGTCGGTCCCCGCCGAGGGCGCGTCCTGCCTGTGGAATCCGGTCATCATGGGAGGACGGGGGCTGACCGGGTCGGACCCGTACGGGGACGCGGAGGAGTTCGTGGTCAACCCGTTCCACACCGGGGGGACGGGCGCGCGGCCGGGCAAGGACGGCCTGTCGGCCACTTCGTTTCCGTCCGGCGTGCGCAGCACCCCGATCGAGATCACCGAGACGGTGGCGCCCCTGATCTTCTGGCGGAAGGAGTACATCCCGGACTCGGGAGGGGCGGGCGAGCACAGGGGCGGCCTGGGTCAGGTGATGGAGATTTCGCACGCGGAGGGCGCCCCGTTCGCCGTTTCCAAGATGTTCGAGCGGGTACGCAACGCCGCACGGGGGCGCGATGGGGGCGGGGCGGGAGCCGCCGGGCGGGTCCACGTGCCCGGCGTGGGCGACCTGCGGGTGAAGGGGCGCGAAGTCGTGCCGCCCGGACACCGGATCGTGCTGGAGACGCCGGGGGGTGGCGGGCTGGGGGATCCGAACGACCGCAGCCGCGACAAGGTGCGGGAAGATGTAGCAGACGGTCTCGTGAGCGCAGGGGCGGCCGAACTTCACCCCCCTGGGCAAGCGGGCGCTACCCGTCCGGACAGGCCGGATACATAACCAGCGACTCCAGGTCCTGCTTGATCGCCTCATACAGGCTCTCGGGCGTCGTTGGCGTTTCGTTTTCGATCCAGCCGCCGCACCGGGCTCCCGCGGACATCCGTCCCTCGTAGCGGACGCGGCCGGTCTCGTGATACACCGTCAGTTCGCCCTCCCAGGTTCCATCGCGCAGCGTCGCCTCGAGCAGCGGACGCCCTTCTTCGCCGGGGAAGTTCCGGAAGACCCTCCCCGAATAGGGAAGCATGGTGCCGGGGTCCAGATAGGTGGAGTCCTGAACGACGAGTTCCCCGATCTCCCGTGGGGGTTCCCGACACGCGGAGAGTGCAAGCGCCGGGAGGCACAGGCCAAGTGCGGCGAGCCGCGGCGCAGCGTGGCGGGCGGGTCTTGAAGCAGGGCCCGGGTTCCTTGCAGATTGTGTGCACGCCCGGTGGGGCGCGACTCTGGAAAACGTGGACCAATGCCGAGGAAACATGAGTATCAACCTAGCCGATGACGCCATCCACGCGCTAAACCGTGCTGCCGCGGCGGCCGCGCGCGAGGGCATGGACTCGATCACTCCCCGGCATGTTCTCGCCGGGATCATCTCCCAGGGCGATCCGGACCTTCTGAGGGTCCTCGATCGCCTTGGCCTGGATCCGCACGCCCTGCCGCAATCGATGCGCAACCTTCCCCAGACCTACGAGGGACACCTCCCCTTCACACCCGCATCTCACGACGTGCTCGGAGCCGCGGTGGGTTTCGAGTCGGGGTCCGACGGCATCGCGACGACCAGTGGTCACCTTCTGTTGGGGGTCGTGCAGGCCGGTGACCCGGAGTCGCGGGCGGCGCTGGAGCCGTGGGGGCTGGACGAGGCGGCCCTGGAACGGGCGCTCCGGCCCGAACCATCGGGCGCCGCGGTCGAAGAGTGAAAGCGATGATCGCAGGCGGCGCGGCCGCCTTCGTCGGCTTGGCGCTGGCATGTGGAGCGCCGGCGGAGTCGGATTCCGACACGGGGTCGCCGGCCTCCGATGATCCCTTCGCGGCGACCCCCGCAGACGGCAGTCTCCCTCGGTTCGGTCCGGCGCCGGCCGACTACCGCCCCACCGCGGCCGGAGCTCCATCCACGGACATCTGGGTCGGCCGGATCGAGCGAGACGACGACGGCGTGGTCGCCATCACCGGCCTGTCCAACGCCACCGACCGGGACGGATACGACAATCAGCCGTCCTTCGATCCCTCCGGCTCCGCTATCTACTACACCTCGGCCGTGGATTCGACCCAGACCGAGACCTTCCGGTACGTCCTGGACAACGGCGCTGTCGAACAGGTTACGCGCTCCACCGACGTCAGCGAGTTCTCCCCCATCGTGATCCCGGGTCAGGACGCACTCTCGGCCATCCATGAGTTCAGGGGCCTGCAGTTTCTGTGGCGCTACACCGTGGACGGCTCCTCGCTGGGCGCGATCTTCGCGACCGCCGAGCCGGTGGGGTACCACGCGTGGGCCGACGGCCGGACAACGGCGATGTTCATTCTGGGCGATCCTCCCACGCTTCAGGTCGGGGACGCGATCTCCGGGGAAATCCGTACCGTTGCGGAGCACCCCGGCCGGTCGATCCACCGGATTCCGGGATCGAACGACATTTCCTTCGTGCGCAAGGTCTCGGACGACGAATGGTGGATCGAGCGCCTGGATCCGGGGTCGGGCGAGACCGAGCCCCTCACGCGGACGCTGCCCGGGCGCGAAGACTACGCCTGGACCCCCGAGGGCGAAGTCCTTATGGGGGACGGTTTCGGGCTCTTCGCGTGGATGTCCGGGGGTGACTGGCGCGAAGTCTCGACGTTGGATCCCCTCGGTGGCGGAGAGATCTCCCGCCTTGCCGTCAGCCCGGATGGCACACGGATCGCCGTGGTGAGGAATCGATGACGTCCGCGACCGCCACCGCAGTGCGCATGTTATCGTTGAACGTGGAGGAAACAACGGTCCGGCGCGAGGCGTACGTTCCTGGAGACGCGGGCAGTTCCGGGTCGAAACCCGTATAGGAAAGAGGGACAGGCATCATGGTGGGAGAGTTTTTCAGTTGGTACGTGACTTCCGTGGGCGAGTTCTGGAGCTCCGCCATCAGGATCGGCCTCCCCCAGATCCTCCTGGTGGTGCTTGTCATCTGCTGGCTTCGCAGGAAAGGCTGCGGAAAATCGAGCGACGAGTCCTGTTGCTGGAATTGGTCCTGGGGATTCGGCTCGTCCGGCGACGAATCGGGCTCCTCCTGTTGCCCGTCGGAAGGGTGCGGCTGCACCTGCGGCCAGTGCTGCTGCCAGGCCGCTTCGCACGACGACGGCGGGGACGGCGCCGACCACGACCACGAGTGACCGCTCGCTCCATCCGGTCATCGCATCCGGCCCTTCTGACACTCCTCGCCGCAGGCGCCCTGCCGTGTTCCCTGATGGGCCAGGACGCCCGCACACGCGCTGACCCGGACGACCCGCCAGGCACCGGTGCCCTGACCATACGGGCGGTACGCGCCCCGCAGCCCCCCACCATCGACGCCATTCTCGACGAGCCCTTCTGGCAGGAGATCGAGCCGGTCACCGACTTCCGCCAGCGCGTTCCCGTCGACGGCGCCCCGTCCTCCGAGCTGACCGAGCTTCGGGTGGCCTTCGACGAGAACAACCTGTACTTCGCCATCGTTCTCCACGACCGCGACCCGGCCGGCATCCGGCGCAGCATACTGCACCGCGAGGGCAGGATCGACCAGGACGACAACATCCGCATCGGGCTCGACACGTACAACGACAAGCGCAACGCCTACATCTTCGAGATCAACCCCTTCGGCACCCAGGGCGACGCGCTGATCACCGACGAGTCCATGACCCTCTCGGACTGGTGGTGGGAAGGCGTCTACGAGAGCCAGGCGAGGATCACGGACGAGGGATGGGTGGTCGAGGCGGCCGTCCCGTTCACGACAATCCGCTTTGCGGACGCCGAAGCTCCCGAGATGGGGATCCTCATGGAGCGCACCATCCGGCGCAAGAACGAGATGGTGTACTTCCCGCACATCGGCCAGGAGTTCAGCCGCGCCCTCAGCCAGGTCTCGCAGTACGCCACGCTGACGGGTCTCGAAGGCCTGCGCCGCGGGCGCTACATGGAGGTGAAGCCCTTCGCCATCACGGGCCGGTCGGTCACCGGACGGCAGGGTGAAACCACCGGTGCGACAGAAACCCAAAACGACCTGGGTCTTGACTTCAAGTACTCGATCACCTCGAATCTGACGCTCGACGCGACCGTCAACCCGGACTTCGCCCAGGTCGAGGCCGACAATGTCCAGATCAACCTGAGCCGCTTCAGTCTGTTCTTCCAGGAGAAGCGCGAGTTCTTCCTGGAGCGCGCGGGGCTCTTCGACTTCGGCGATCCGGAGGAGACGCAGGTCTTCTTCAGCCGGCGAATCGGCATCACCAACGACATCGTCGGGGGCGGACGGCTGACCGGCCAGGCCGGGCCGCTTTCGGTGGGTGCCCTCAGCCTCTACACCGACGACGCCCGCGATGCGGCGGGCCGGACGATTGCCGGCGGCCTCAATTCCGTCCTGCGACTTCGCGCCGATCCGTTGCCGAGAACGACCGTGGGAGGGATCTTCGCTTCGCTCGAAACCGACGAGGGCGGCAACAGGGTGGTGGGCGGGGACGCCCAGTTCCGTTTCGCGGGCTCCAGCTACCTGGAGGGCTGGGTTGCGCGCTCCTCGGATTCAGGCGGGTTCGCCCGGGATGTCGCAGCAGGCAACCCCCAGACTCCGGGAAGCTTGTCCTCGACCGGGGAGACGACACGGTCCTCCACGGCGCTCTCGATTGCCAGCGAGATCCGCAGCAGTCTTCTGTCTGGCGGAGGGGGTTTCACTCGAATTCCCGCCGACTTCGATCCCGCACTCGGTTTCGTCCACCGTCGGGACATGAGCCGGTCCGAGATCGGTGGATCCTTTTTTCCCCGCTTCGAGCAGAGCGACTGGGCGCGTCAACTGGTAATCGTGGGACAGGGTGAGCGCATAAAGGGACTGGATGGCAAGAAGCAGAGCACCTTTCTCCTCTCGCACAACATGCTGACCCTCGAATCCGGCCACCGGGTCATGGTCAACATCACTCGCCGCTCCGAAGTCCTCTACGAATCCGCGCGCATTCAGGGGCGCGAACTGTCACCCGGCGACTACGTGTTCAGCGGCGCGCAGATCCGGTTCGACACCGACACCAGCCGGCGTTTCTCGGCGCGGGGAGGCTATTCCCGGGGCGGCTTCTGGGGAGGAACCGGCACCGAGGCGGCGATCGGCGGAATGTGGAAGACGGGACCCTACCTCACGCTCAGCGGCGACTACACCCGGAACGACATCAGCCTGCCCGTGGACAACGGCGATTTCACCACCAGCCTCTTCAGCATGAGCGTCCTGGCCGCCGTCAGCCGGTCCCTCTTCGCCAACGCGCTGGTCCAGTACGACGACGTGTCGAACGTGGTCCAGGCCAACGTGCGCATCAACTGGATCCACACCCCGGGCAGCGACCTCTTCGTGGTGTTCGACACGGGGTATCTGACGGGCGACCTGCTGGACCCGAGGACGGAACGCTGGCAGCGGCGGACGGGGGTTGTGAAGCTGACCTACATGAAGGCGTTCTAAAAGGGCGATCAGCCCCCGCAACACCGGGGTGAGCGTTGGCGGCGCATTTGGGCTGCGACTATGATTGGCCTTGGCCCGCCCCCAACTCCGCGCACAGATCCACCAGGGTCACGGCCTCGATTCCGTCGCGCAGCGGATAGCTCTCATCGCCTCCGTGCACCACGAGCCGACGATCGGGCCTCACATCGTCGCAGGCGGTGTGGAAGCCGCGCGAGACCTTGGGCGCCGAACTCCGCTTGATCCCTACAGCCCAGACCTCCCCGCCGCCCAACTCCAGGACCAGATCGATCTCGGCGCCTCCGGTGCTCCGATAGTAGGCGTACGAGACGTGCGCCGGCATTCCGCTCAGGATGTTCTCGATGACGAAGCCTTCCCAGCTGCCGCCGGCTACCGGATGACCGAGTAGCGCGTCGTATGAATCGATCCCGAGCAGGGCGTCGCCGCGATGCCATAGATCTTCCGTGTCCGTGTCGGACGCCTCCCGCACGTTCACGGGCTGCATTTCACAGTACGCGACGCGCCCCGCCAGAGTCTCTCCGGTCTGCCGGAGGAGATCGATCGACGCGGAGCCCAGCAACAGAAAGTGGCCCGTGCGCCGACTTTCACGCCTGCGCTGGTCGATTATGCCTCTCAGCGGCTCGAAGAGCCCTGCAGCGCGCTGTATCTCGTCGAGGACGACGAGGCGGTCCGCGTTTCGCTCGCAGTACTTGTGGACATCGGTGAGCTTCGCACGATCACGCGGATCCTCAAGGTCGAGGTTGGTGCCGCGCCACTCACGGACGAACTCCAGGGCAACGGTGGTCTTGCCAACCTGGCGCGGCCCGGTCAAGACGACGGCTGGAGCCCTGGCCAGCAGGCGTGCCACCCGGCCCTAGATGGCCACGCCCGACGCCACCAGGGGGATGAAGGCGTCGATCTGCGCGAGGTGGTCGCACGTGGTCAACTGGTCGAAGCTCGCCAGAGGTATGTCGATGCCGACCCACTGGGTCAGCCTCGGTCTGTCAAGCGCGGGCGGTGGGACAGTGGTGCGAGCCTCCGGTTAGTCGTGTGCCCCTTCGGCGAGGGACCGGGCCCACTCCGGCACGACGGACGGGTCGATATCGAACACGGCAAGACCAACCGTGAAGACCACGGTCGCGATCACCACCACCCCGATAAGGTTCAGGACGATGCCCGTGCGGGCCATCTGGCCCACCGTGATCCGGTCGCTGCCGAAGACGATCGCGTTGGGCGGGGTCGCCACCGGCATCATGAAGGCGCACGAGGCCGAGAGTGTGGCGGGGATCATGAGGACGAGCGGGTGCGTGCCCGTCACGACCGCCACCGATGCCAGGATCGGGAGGACCATCTCGGTGGTCGCGGTGTTGCTGGTGAACTCGGTGAGGAAGGTGAGGGCCGCGCAGACAAGCAGGATCATCACGAAGACGGGGAGGTTCCCCAGCACCTCGAACTGGCGGCCGATGAGTTGCGCGAGCCCGGTCTCCTGGAAGCCGGCCGCCAGCGCGAAGCCGCCGCCGAAGAGGAGGACGATGTTCCAGGGCAGCCGGGGGATCACGTCCGGACCCATGACCCGGGTGGCGCCCCCCTTGCGGTTGCGTGCGGGGATGAAGAAGAGGACGGAGGCCAGCGCGATCGCCACGGTGCCGTCGTCGATCATCCCCGGGTCGGGCAGGAGGCGGGACCAACCCGGAAGGGTCAGGAAGCCGAGTTGAAGGTCGACCCTGAAGACCCACAGCAGCGCTGTCGAGACGAACACGGCCAGCACGGCCCGTTCCTCGAACGAGACCGTGCCGAGACGGGCGCGTTCCGTCTCGACCACCCGCCGATCGACGGTGACCCCCTCCGGGACGCGGTGGAAGACCCGCGTGATCATCACCCAGGCCACCACGAGCATGATCGCGCCCACCGGGAGCGCCATGACAAGCCACTGCCCGAAGGCGATGGCCGGGGCGTCAGGGAAGAGGATCTCGAAGATGCGGACGAAGGACAGGTTCGGGGGCGTGCCCACAAGGGTCGTGAGCCCCCCCACGGTGCAGCCGTACGCGATTCCGAGCATGAGCCCCACCGAGAAGTGGCGCGCCTGATCCAGTCCCGCTTCGCTCTCGATCTGCAGGACGATCGCCAACCCGATGGGCACCATCATGACGGCCGTCGCCGTGTTGGAGATCCACATCGAGAGGAAGGCGGCGGCGACCATGAACCCGAGGACGATCCGCGCGGGGCCGCCCCCGACCGCGTGGATGATGTTGAGCGCGATGCGGCGGTGCAGATCCCACTTCTCCATGGTCAGAGCGATCATGAAGCCGCCGAGAAAGAGCACGATCGTGCTGTTGAAGTAGATCGGTGCGGTATCGCTCCCGGACATGATTCCCAGAAGCGGGTAGAGCACCAGCGGCAGCAGCGCGGTGGCGAAGAGGGGGATGGCGTCGGTGACCCACCATACGGCCATGAGGACGGCGACCGCCGCGAGGCGGCTCGCAGGTACGTTCCCGGCATCGACCGGGAAGATGAGCAGGAGGATGCAGGCCGTGCCGCCAAGCCAGAGGCCGAGCGCGCGTCCCTTGCTCGTGGTCTGTCGTTCAACCGCCATGATGTGTTCGCCTGGTGGTGGGACCCGGGTGACCGGGTCGGAAGTCTATCAGCTTGGAAGCGATGGGGGGTGAGGGCATGGCGTCTTGCCGTGCTCGGATCATGCGCCGCACAAGGGGCCGGGACGACCGCCGCCGCCCCGGCCCCTGTGACCCGCCGCGTGCCTGCGGCGAGGCTTCCGAGTCCGGTCGCTGACTACCGGTTCGTACCCTCCCTGCTCTCGTTGTCCTGAGCCATGGCCGCACGCCTGGCGAGCTCCGCTTCGTACTGCTCTTCCGTCAGGTACGTGATGTCGACCCACGCGTGGGCCATCTCGTCGACCGTGCGGTCGCCCCAGCCCACCCACTGCGTGTGGTCCGGGTTGTTGGGGTTCTCGGGCGTGTTGTCGTGCCAGGCCGTGAAGACGAGCGTCGTCCCCGCGGGAAGGAGCGGAGCTGCATGGTCCGCGTAGATGTAGTTGACGTGCCAGTTCCATTGGAAATCACTGACCTGGCTCAGAATCTCCTTGCGACCGTCGGGGTAGATGGCCGCCATGGACATGGTCTTGCCGCGCATGTGCATGTGAGGCTGGTAGTTCTCGAGCCGGGTCGGCCACCTGAGCACATGGAAGTCCTGGGTCACCGCAATCTCACCCGGCGCGATGTCGAGCCCGTCGCCGGTCGCGTTGAACATCCGCAGGCGGGTGCGGTTCTGGGGCACCTCGTCCTTCGGATAGAACCAGATGCCGAGTTCCACGTATGTGTCCGGGACCTCCCTGCCGATGGCGTGCATGTGTACCTCCCAGCGAATCCTGGAACCCGGCAGCATGAGCTTGCCGGCACCGTCGGGGAAGATCTCGCCGACCTTGCCGACAGCCCACTCCATGAAGAGCCCGGGACCTCCCATGGAACGGCTGCTGGTCGCGAGCGCGGCGGTCTCCGGGGTCATCTCGTCGGGGTCCTCGTCCTGAATCAGATACGCCAGCGTATGATGGACGACGCTCCGGCCATCGGGGTAGGACGGCCGGATCTCGATCGCCTTCACCCAGCGCTCTTCGGTCAGGCCGGTCTCGGTCTCGGGGCGGAACCACTTGTCCATGGTCTCCGCGGCCAGGGTGTAGGGCTCGGATTGAACGATCAGGTCGGGTTCGCCGAACTGTTCCGAGAACTGCCAGACGGTCGGGTCCGGGAATTGGGCCGGAGGCGGCATGTCGGCCTCGTCGCCGAAGGGCATGTCGCTTTCGAGCCATGTGACGAAAGTCTCCAGTTCTTCGTCCGTCAGACCACGGTCATTCTTGAACTCCTGGATTCCCACGGACCGGTCGATGTGCCACGGCGGCATGATTCGCGCCGCCACCTTTTCCCGAATACGGGGCGCGTATCGCTTGACCGCGTCGTAGGTCATCAGCGCCATCGGCGCGATGGACCCGGGCTGGTGGCAGATCTGGCAATTCTGTTGGAGAATCGGTGCAACGTCCCTGGCGAATGTCGGGTGATCCTGCGCACCGGCCGGTGCTGAACCTGCGACAACGGTCCAGACGACCGCGAGGCAGATGGTCGTCGGCCCGCGAATGGTTCTTCCACCGTGCATGCGATTTCTCCTGATCGTCAGTGAGTGACGTGTACTCTCACGAATCCGTTGGTCCAGCAGCATTGGGCGTGTCCTGCTCTCGACACTCCCGAAACATCGTTTGCTCGAACGCGCAGCACGTACTTCCCCGGCTCCGCGAACGTCGCCATGGTCGTCATCCTGCCCCCCGAGATCGGTGCCTCGCCCTCGGTCTCGCTGAAGGTGACCTGGCCGGGCCCCTGGTGCTTGAACCACGTCAAATCGACGGCCGATCGAGTGGCCCTCCCGGATCGGCCCCGCCCATCGTCGCGGGCCCACACGGTCACCGGGACGGGTGTCCCCGCTCGGGCCTCGACCGGTTCGCTCCAGATTCCGGCAGGTCCGGCGCCCTCCGGACCGCCCTCGGAGAAGGCGAGTACCGGTGGCGTGTTGCCGGATCCCGCCTCACCCTCGAGCGCGTCGATCTGCCAGTCCGTGTGGAGCGTCCCCGGAATCGAGTAGCGCTCTCCCCGGAAGTCGATCGTCCACACCACCGCGTTGTCGCCGAAGTCGGCGGGGACGGTCACCGTGAAGACGCCCCAGTGCCGGCGAGGACTGAATTGCGTGGGCTGGGGGCCGTCGAAGTCGGCGGGCTCGATGTGGTTGCCGGCTCCGGCGGGGATCTCGACCACTTCTTCGAAATTCCGGTTGAAGTAGCCGAAGGAGAGGCTGAAGCTACCGTCGGCGTTTTGATACCAGCCCTCGAAGGCGGGTGTGACCGACAGACCCGTGGCAGTTCGGAATCCGAGCGGAATCTGGGCGGAGATGGGGTCGGGGGACGTCAGGCCGGCGCACAGCGCAAAGGCGGCCGCGCAAACGATGGACCGGGGTCTTGGCATGCGGGGTCGTGGCATCGGGGACTTGGGGGGGAATTGTATACTGACATTAGGGAACTTGGAAGTCGGGCGCAAAGCCTGTGCCTTCACCGCGTGCCGAGATGAGCTGGCGTCGGACGCGCCGGGAGACTATGGTCGGGTCCGGGCGTCCCATCATGCGCGCCGTGAGCTGCGCGGTATCGGCGGAGAATTGCGATGAACACGAAGATCGAAGCTGGTGCGCATGGGCCTGGGCGCGGTGCGGTTGTCGCCGTTGCGCTTGGCCTCTTCGCCTGTGAAACACCCGCCGACGACCCCTCATTGGTTGTGCGGCGGGACAGCGCCGGCGTGGAGATCGTGGAGGCGCTGCGTCCGGCATGGGGCGATTCGGACGGGTGGCGGATCGATCCGGAGCCGATCGTTGATCTTGCAATGAGCGGGAGTGGGCCCACTCACGAGTTTGCCAGGGTGCTCGGGATGGCCCGCCTGTCCGATGGGTCGATCGCGCTTGCCGACGGGGTGATGAACGAGCTCCGCCTGTATGCGCCGGACGGCGGTTTTGTCGGCTCCGCGGGCCGCGCGGGCGAGGGCCCGGGCGAATTCAGCGGTGGCATGTACGAGATGGTGATGGCCGCGGGCGATACGATGTGGGTGCGCGACTGGGGTCGCCGGGTGTCGATGTTCGCCCCCGACCTCACCCCGGTTCGCACATTCGGCCTGACGTCTCCGATCAGCGGAATCCATGACCTCGAGGACGGAACAATGATCGTGGGATTCCACCTCCCGTTCGGCGAGGGTTCGGATGTCGACGGGTTGATTCAAACGCCGACCGCGTTGTGGCGCTTCGACCTTGAAGGGAATCGCCTGGACAGCATCGGGGGTACGGACGGCTATACGGACTACGTCAGGGAGTCCAGCCGGGGCGGGGTCATGAGTATTGCAACCCTTTTCCCGGTGAAGGCCCAGGTCGCCACGCACGGCGGTATGCTGTTCGTGGGCAACGCGGACGTCATGGACGTGGAAGAACGCACCGCAGCCGGCGATCTGGCCCGCATCCTGAGGGTCCGTGACTATGACCTGGGATTATCCGCGGCTGAACTACGCGCCGAACGGGACGACTTCCTTGGCGACAATCCGTCGGCGCTGCTCCAGGAAGTGGCGGAACGCACACCCGCGTCGGGCAAGCGGCCGGCCTACGCCGACATGATCGTGGATCCTGCGGGGGCCATCTGGCTCCAGCGGTTTCGGGGCGACAGCGAAATGGACAACCCCGACCGGTGGCTTGTGCTGAACGCCGATGGGGTCTGGCTCGGGAGCGTCGAAGTCCCGGAGAGGTTTCAGATCCTCGACATCGAGACGGACGCGGTGCTGGGCGTCTGGCGAGACGAGTTGAACGTCCCTCATCCGCAGGCTTTGCCGTTGCACAGGAACTGACGCGGGGCCCATGGCCGGCCAGGTGCGACTTGCCGTTGTGGTGGTGTCCCTCGGCTTGCTGTCCTGTGGCGACGCAGGGGGCGGCGACCATCCTCTGGTCGAGCAACGGGACAGTGCCGGAACGCTCATCGTTGAGGCGTTGCGTCCGGTCTGGGGCGACGCGGACCCGGCGCGGTGGACCATCGACCCGGATCCCGCCGTCGACCTTACCGTGAGCGGCACCGGATCGGACCACGAATTCTACCGGGTGCGCGGCATGGCGCTCCTCTCGGACGGGTCGGTGGCGGTCGCGGACGGGGGCTCGAACGAGGTCCGGCTCTACTCTGACGACGGCGGCTTTCGCGGCTCGGCGGGTGGGGAGGGCGAGGGTCCCGGAGAGTTCGACATGATCCGGGGATTGCAACGCGGGCGTGGCGATACCCTGCTCGCGCTCGACCGATCCGATCGCGTCGCGGCGTTTGCGCCCGATCTCACCTTCGTCGCCAGTTCCCGGCTGGCACCCTTTTCGGAGGCAATCTACGATCTTGATGACGGTACGATGGTCGTGGAGACCGAAACCATGTCGCTGGAGATCTACGAGGGCGGCGGGTTGGTGCGCAGGCCCAGGGTTCTATGGCACTTCGATCCGGGGGACGAGCGCATCGACAGCATCGGCGAGACCGCGGGCACCGAGGAGCACGTGGTTGTTTCCGGAGAACGCCAGGGGCAAACCGGCACCCTCTTCGGCAAGAGTGCGCAGATCGCCACGCACGGTGGAAAGATCTACCACGGCCGGGCGAACGCGATGGAGGTGGAGGAACGTACGGCGGCGGGCGACCTGGTCCGAATTCTGCGGATCCGTGACTTCCCGCTGCTCTTGACCGCCGAACAGATCAGCGCGGAGCGAACAGCGATGCTGGGCGAGGAATCCGTGTCCTGGTGGCGGGACGTCGTAGCCCAAGTGCCCGCGCCGTCGACCCGGCCTGCCTACGACGACATCATTTCGGACCCGACCGGCGCGCTCTGGCTCCGCCCCTTCCGCGGTCGCAGCGAATTGGAGGGGCCGGAGACGTGGCATGTGATCACGACGGACGGAATGTGGCTCGGTGGCGTGGAGATTCCCGAGAACTTCCGTGTCATGGACATCGGGATGGACGCTGTGCTCGGAGTCCGGCGGGATGAACTGGACGTCGAGCACCCGCAGGTGCTGCGGCTCCGCCGGGAGTGAGTCCACGGTATCCGGGCCTTGCCCGCCGGGCGTATCGAGCCGAGCGCCGTCTTTCCTCCTACCGCACCAGATGCAGCTCCGTCTGCCTCCTCAACGACCAGCGGATCTCCCCGTCCGCGGTGATCTCTGCTTCTTCCTCCTGGGCCATCCTGACGGGCTGCCCGTCCCACTCGGGCACGGGTGTGGTGACCTGTAGTTCGGTGGAGAACCACATGCTGGGGATCACAAACGGGTCGCCGCGTCCCGGGACGCCCGTCTGGTAGTCCCAGAGGCCGATCAGGGGGCCCGCTCCGTGGCCGTGATCACCGATCGGGTGGGTGTACATGGTGCCGTTGAGCCCCTCGGCGCGCATCTTCTCCAGCACCGAGGCCAGGATTTCGTTCCCGCTCCGCCCCACCTTCGTCTCCTCCAGCAGGATGTCCTGCAGACGGTTCGAATTGGCGAGCGCCTGCCGCAACCCTGCCGGCGCTTCGGTTTCGCCTTCGCGGAGGACATAGGCCATATGCTGCGTGTCGGTCGCCAGTCCGAGCGCGACGATCCCGAAGTCGCAGTGCAGCACGTCGCCCCGCTCGATCACCGGGGGGTCCGAACCGGCCATTGACGCGCCCCGGCGCTGCACCGAGACCGATGGCTGGAACCACGAGCCCAGTCCCAGATCGTGTACGCGCTGGCGCATCCACCACACCACGTCCGCGGTGGTCGTCCTGCCGGGCTCGATCACGACGTCGGAGAAGGCCGTGGCGATGATCTCGTGCACGATCGCCTGCATCTTGCGGTAGACGGGGGTCATCGCGGGGACGCGCATGGCCAGGTAGTCGATCGCGAGCAGCGGCTCCCGCACGACCCGCCCCGCCAGATCGGGGCCGAGCGCCTCTTCCATCTGCTCCCACTCGCCTGCCGTGAGACCATCGGCGAAGTTGTGGTCGTGTGAAATATTGACCGCGATCCGCGCGGGGTCGCGCTCGCGCACCATGCGGGCGAAGAGATCCCACTGGTCCTTGCCCCAGAGTTCGGCAGAGCGGCCGTCGGGGGCTGTCGCGGTGGCACGCACGGCCTCGTAGGCGCCGCCCTGGGACGTGCCTCCAAGCGCGAGCCGCTCCACACCGTCGGCCGGGCCGCGATCGTGGAACATGTAGATCGTGCGGCGCCGCGCGGCGAAGGTGGTGGGCGAGACGAGAGCCGGAAAGACGGGATCCTCGTTGTACTCGCGCATGGTCACGACCCACATGTCCACGCCGTGCTTCCGCATCAGCATGGGCAGGTTCTTCTCCAGCCGCTCTTCGAGCCAGGCCTGCTGCGTGCGTGCCTGCTCGCGCAGAGTGCCGAAGGGCCGCTCGGGGTGGTAGTCACGGGCCTGGCCGGAGAGGGGGGCCGCGGGAAACTGGAGGAGGACGGCCAGGCAGAGGGCCGGGACGCAGGCGAGTGTTTGACGATTGATCGGGCTGGTCATCGTGTCGCTCATCGGGTTGCGGGGTCGGTTGCACCTGACCGAATCAGGTCCAGGACTTCGGCCACTATCGCGTTCCCCTTGTCGCGGGCGTAGAACCTGCGGGTCTCGGCGTATCGCGGGGTGGGATCCATCTTCATCCCCTCTTCCATCACCCACTTCTGGAGTACCGTTGGCCGAGGTCCCCACCAGCCCCGTTCCCGGTAGTCCTCGTCGAGGAGGATCACCACCGGAATCGAGCGGCTCCGTCCGTTGGTCAGGTGCGCGTCCATCAAATCGAGATTCTCATCTCTGTTCAGCACGCGCAGCTCGACACGGTCCAGTGCCTCGGCCAGGCGGGCGACCACGGGGAGGATGTTGACCGCATCCCCGCACCAGTCCTCGCTCAAGGCAAGAAGGCGCCACGCGCCGGGGAGGGCGCGGGCTTGCTCGACAACGTCGTCGGGCAGTCGCACCCGCTGATAGACGCCGTGCCACAGCTCCTCGTTCTTGCGGACGGTCTCCAGGTAGGCGGGGAAGGGGAGGGCGGATTCGAATCTGTCACGCATGGGTTTCTCTTGTTTGCGGCGGGCTGCCGGTGCGGATCCGGAGCAGCCCTTCCTGGGCGGCCGACGCGACCACTTCTCCGTCGCGAGTGAAGAAAGTTCCCCTCGCGAAGCCTTTGGCGCCATGGGTCACGGGGCTGTCCACCACGTAGAGGAGCCACTCGTCCGCGCGGAACGGGCGGTGGAACCAGAGTGAGTGGTCCAGCGAAGCTACCATGAGATCCTTGTCACGAACGTTGCGGCCGTGCGGCTGCAGCGCTGTCGCCAGGATCCCGTAGTCGGAAGCGTATGCCAGAGCGGCCTGGTGATGCACCGGGTTGTCGTCCAGTGGCTCCACCGTCTTCACCCAGGTATGGCGGACGGGATCGCGCGGAGCCGGGTCGAAGGAGTCGTAGGGATCTACCTGCCGGAAGTCGATGGGCCGGTCCTGGGTCAGGACCTCCCTGACGGATTCGGGAATCCGGCCGGCCTCCCCGCGCAGAATGTCCAGGTCCGAGCGCACGTCTTCGGGGGGCGGCACGTCGGGCATGGGTGCATGGTGCGACAAGCCGGCCTCGGTCCGGTGAAAGGAGGCCGACAGCGTGAAGATGGCCCTGCCGTGCTGAATGGCCCGTACATTGCGCGTGGTGAAGCTCCGGCCGTCGCGAAGGCAGTCGACGAAGTAGACCACCGGGATGGCCAGGTCGCCCTCGAGGATGAAATAGCCGTGCAGCGAGTGCGCCGAGCGGTCCGCGTGCTCGATGGTGCGCCGGGCCGCCACCAGCGCCTGCGCGAGGACCTGTCCGCCAAAGATTCTTCCGGCACCGAGGTCGCGGTTCTGGCCGCGATAGATGTTGCTCTCGATGGGTTCGAGGTCGAGCAGCTCGATCAGGGCTTGGGTGGAACGGGCCATGGGCTCATGATACCGAAAAGCGGCCAGGCGTGCATCGTGGGCACCGGCGGCCGTTACTTTTCGGGTATGCCCTTCCTCTCCCTGCCCATGCGCGATCCAAGGCCAGGATCCCCCCTCCGCCACCTCGCGTGGCCCGTCCTGGTCATCGCCCTCGCGGCGCCGACGCGGTCCGCCCCCCCCGCCCCGGCCCAGCTCCCCCCATCCGACCCGGCCCCGCTCCCCCCACCCGACCCGGTCACGCGGCCCGCCGTCGATGTCGTCGAGCTCACGGCGGTCCGGGTCCACCAGGACCTGCTCGCGTCCAGGTACACGGTCACGGAACTCGTTCAGGCGTTCCTGGACCGGATCGCGCGGTACGAGGACCACTACAACGCCTTCATTTCGATGAATCCGGAGGCGCTGGCCGTGGCGGCCACGCTGGACGAAGAGCTGCGCGCCTCGGGCCCGCGCGGCCCTCTGCACGGCGTCCCGGTCGTGATCAAGGACAACCTCGACTACGCGGGGCTGGTGACCACGGCGGGCTTCAACGGCTTCAGTTCTGCGACCGGGGGCATCGACATGGTGCCCGGGGACGACGCCGCCGCCGTGCAGCGGCTCAAGGACGCCGGCGCGGTCATCGTGGGCAAGACGAACATGCCTGACTTCGCCGGCCACGGGACCCGCACTCGCAGCTCGGTGGCCGGTGAGACGCTGAACCCCTACGCGACCGACCGCGTCCCGGGCGGATCGAGCGGGGGCACCGCGACTGCCGTCAACGCCAGCTTCGCGGTGCTGGGCCTCGGAACGGAGACCGGCGGCTCGATCCAGAATCCCGCCGCCGCCCAGGCACTGGTCGGGTTCAAGCCGACCTTCGGGCTGGTGCCTCTGGAGGGTGTAGTGCCCATCGACGCCACCTACCGGGACGTCGTGGGGCCGCTCACCAGGACGGTGCGCGACGCCGCACTGACCCTCGACGTCATCGCCGGGCCCACCGTGGACGATCCGGCCACCTTTGCCGCTGCGGAGCACATCCCCGAAGCGGGCTATTCGGCGGCGTTGACCACGACCGCACTCGAAGGGAAGCGCTTCGGCCTCGTGGGCCCGGGTTGGCGGGAATCCTACCTGCCGCTGGCGCCCGAGACCGAAGTCCTGTACCGGGAAGCCGTTGCGGCACTGCAGGCCGAAGGGGCCGACGTCGTCGAGGATCCCTTCGAGGACCGGGGATGGGTCGACCTCTACGGCGAGCGCCCGTCGGTTCCGACCGTGGGGAGCCACGACCTTCTCGCATACCTGCAGGGCCTCGGACCGGGCGCCGCCTTCCACACCGTGGAGGAGTGGGAGGCGCTTTCGGGACGCCAGTTCCGGGGTGGGCGCGGGCGCAGACCTCCGGCCGCGCCGACCGCCACTGAAGAAGGGGACGCGTTCCAGGCCTGGCGCATGGAGATGCGTGCCCTGTTCAGAGCGGTCGTGGAAGACCACCAGCTGGACGGCCTTTTCTTCCCCCAGGCGGGAGAACCGATCCGCCCACTGGTGGAGGACCCGGAGCGCCTCGACTACCGGCCCAACAACCATGCCGAACTGCCAAGCAACATCATCAACGACATCGGCCTTCCAACCGTCACGGTTCCCTTTTCCTACTACGACGACGGAACCCCCTTCGTCCTGGCCTTCATCGGGGATCTTTGGACCGACGCCGATCTGCTCGCGTATGCGCACGACCTGGAGCGGGCGACCCAGGCTCGAGTGCCGCCGAAACTGACGGCAGAGCCGGGCAACCCGTGACCTGACTCCGCGTCGCACAAGGCGCCGGGTTGACTCGTTGTGGACGAATTGTCAACCACGCTTGCGTCTGCAGGCCGCGTTTCGCAGTCTCCCCAAGGCAAGATCCGTGACCGCTCGTTCGCAGTCGCGACGACGGCACGTCCGCACCCCAGCACGCCGGCCTCGTCCGGGTAAGGCAGCCAGATGTCCGCTTCACGCACGGTCGCACGATTCCCCCTCGTTCTTTTCGTCGCCGCCATGGCCCTCACCGTTCCCGTTCCCCCCGCCGCGGCTCAGGAAGCCCTGCCGGGCATCGCGGAAAAGACTGATGGCACCACTCCCATGGAGGGCTTCTTCAACCTCTACTGGGACGACGGCGAGGGGGTGCTATACTGGGAACTGGACCTCGGTGCCGGCGAATTCCTCTACCAGGTCTCGATGGGTTCGGGGCTGGGGTCGAATCCGGTGGGCATCGATCGCGGCCAGCTCCGGGGCACACATGTCCTGGAAGCCAGGCGGGTGGGACCACGGGTCCTGCTCATGGAGCCCAACTACCAGTTCCAGGCACGCAGCGACAATGCGACCGAAGTGCAGGCTGTACGGGACGCGTTCGCGCCGTCGGTCTACTGGGGGTTCGACATCGTGGCCCGGACCGGGGACAGGGTGCTGGTGGACGCAACGCCCTTCTTCCTCCGCGACGCACGCGACGTGATCGGGCAGATCGCCCAGCGCAACCAGGGCACCTTCCGCCTCGACGCGTCCCGTTCGGCCATTCACCTGCCCGCGACCCGGTCGTTCCCGGAGAACACCGAGGTCGAGTCACTCCTTACCTTCACCAGCGACAATCCGGGTGGACTGGTTCGCGGCGTGGCGATCAATCCCCAGGCCGTGACGTTGCGCCAGCACCATTCGTTCATTCAGCTCCCCGACGACGGCTACCGGACCCGGGTCGCGGATCCGCGCGTCGGCGTCAACGGTCCGACCCTCTTCGACTACGCGACCCCGATCGACGAAGACCTCCGCCTCCGCCTCGCCTCTCGTCACAGGCTCCAGAAGCGGAATCCGGGTCCGGGGCCGTCGGAGCCGGTGGAACCGATCATCTACCATGTGGATCCGGGCACGCCCGAGCCGATCCGCAGCGCCCTGATCGAAGGGGCTGCCTGGTGGGCGGACGCATTCGAAGCGGCCGGCTTCATCGACGGTTACCGCGTGGAGGTGCTGCCCGACGGCGTGGACCCGCAGGACATCCGCTACAACATGATTCACTGGACCCACCGGCGGACGCGGGGATACTCCTACGGGAACACGGTGACCGACCCCCGCACAGGCGAGATCATCCGCGGCGTGGTCAACCTTGGCAGCCTGCGGCTTCGCCAGGACTACCTTCACGGCCAGGGAATGGTCGCTCCCTTCGTGGGCACGGTCGGTGGCGGGTCGGCTGACGGCGGACCGCTCGGTGTGCAGGGGGGCGCGTCCGGGCACTCTCTTTCCTGCGGCATGGCCGCGGCACCCGCCTTCGAGTACCTCGCCCAGCTGGCCGGCAATTCGGACGCCGTCGAGATGGCGCTGGCCCGGGTGCGGCAGCTGTCGGCCCACGAAGTTGGCCACACTCTGGGCTTTCCGCACAACTACATCGCCAGCACGTATGGCCGCGAGAGCGTGATGGACTATCCGGCACCGTACGTCGAGATCGACGGTGACGGCGACCTGGACCTCTCCAACGCGTACGTGCAACGGATCGGCGAATACGACAAACTCTCGGTCGACTGGCTGTACCGCGAGTTTCCGGAGGGTACCGACGAGGACGCCGCTCTGGAAGAGATCGCCATGCAGGGTCTCCGTGACGGACTCCTCTTCATGGCCCACACGAACAACAACTTCATCGGCGCCGGCCACCCCTACGCGAGCGTCTGGGACAACGGATCGAACCTGGTTGACCACCTCAAACACGAGATCCGGGTACGCAACATCGGGCTGCGGGACTTCGGCGAGAGTGTGATCGGCACGGGTCGGCCGCTGTCGGATCTGGAGTTCGTGCTCCTGCCCTTGTACATGCACCACCGCTTCCAGCTGCGCTCCGGTGCGCAGAGCCTGGGCGGCGCGGACTACAGCTACGCACTCCGGGGCGACGGGCAGACGCCGGTGTCGATCGTGCCGGGCGAGGAACAGCGGGACGCGCTCGAGACAATCCTGTCGGCGCTGACGGTGGATTTCCTGGCCCTCCCCGAAGAGGTGGTCGCCATGATCCCCCCACCTGCGTTCCGGCACGGTGAGGGCGAGATCTTCGCGGGGCACACCGAGGTGCTCTTCGACCCGCTGGGCGCCGCCGAGGCCGCCGCCGACTTCACCGTGGGCGAGATCCTGCATCCGGCGAGGATGGCCCGCCTGGTGGTGTACGGAAGCATGGGCGACTACCCGGACCTGGAAGAGGTGGTGGACCGGCTCCTCGCCGCCACGTGGGGTGCCGCGAACGAAGGTGACGAATACCGCATGAGGGTTCAGCACGTGATCCAGCGGGCCGTGGTCGATCGCATGATGCAGGAAGCGGGGAGTGCGGGCACCATGACCGAGGCGCGAGCCGTGCTCTCGGACCGCCTGCACGACCTGGCCGGGCGCCTGGAAGCGCTGATGAACCCCTCGCCGCATGAGCGCCTGGTCGCAGCCGACATCCGCAGGTGGCAGGCCAGGATCGAGAATACCACGCCGGGCCCGTCGCTTCAGCTGCCGGCCGGGGATCCGATCGGGGGTTCCGCGACGACCGCGAAAGCGGTTCCGGGTCGGACGGGGCGTTAGCGGCGCGGCGCCTGGAAGCGGTATCCGAAGCCCCGGGCAGTCTCGATCCATTCGCCGGCCGTGCCGAGCTTGCCTCGAAGACGGCGCACGTGCATGTCCACCGTGCGAGTGTGGAGGCGGCCAGCTATCGCCGAGTCCACGTCCCAGGCCTCCTTGAGCAGTTGGTCGCGACTCTGCGTGCGGCCGCGACGCTCCATCAGTGTTCTGAGAAGCCGGAACTCGGTCGGGGTCAGCTGGATCTCCTCGCCCTCCAGGGTGACGATATGTGCACCGTCATCGAGCTTGAGCGGTCCCGCACGCAGAATCCTGCCTCCGCTAACGACGGACATGAGTTCGCCCTGTGCACGGCGGAGGATCGCGTCCACCCGGAGTACCAGCTCGCGGGGGCTGAAGGGCTTCGTGAGGTAGTCGTCGGCGCCCAGCTCCAATCCCTGGATTCGGTCGACCTGCTCCCGCCTGGCGGTGAGGATGAGAACGGGTACCGCTCGGGTTCGGGCGTCCGAGCGGATCGCTTTCAGGACATCGTCTCCGGACACGCCGGGCAGCATCCGGTCGAGGACCAGCAGGTCGGGCAGTTCGCGCTGCAGAGCGTCCAGAGCGGCCGTGCCGCTCAAGGCCGTCTCGACCCGGTATCCTTCCCGCGTGAGCTGGTACGCAATCAGAGCGGCGATCTCACGCTCGTCCTCGACGACCAGCACGCGGGGGGCCGCCGGCTTGCTTTCGTCCGTTGCGGGAGACGCCGACATGGCCGTGCCGACGGTGCCGGCTCTCCTGCGGTCGGATGGTGTCATGATCCGCCCCCTGGTGACGGGTCGCCGATGAGCGTCCGGTCCTCGCCGGTCACGAGTTCCGGGTCTTCATGGTAGTATCGGAAGATCTTGTATCCACCGCCTCTTTCCAAGACGCCCTTGAACAACGTCCCGGCTTGCCATGACCCGATCTCCGTGTATGATCCGCGAGGGCCGGCCGGTCGCACACACGATACAGGTCGGCGGCAACGTCGGCGCGAAGATGGAGCAACCCCCTTGAAACGACTGTCAGTCCGGCGCGAAACCGATTTCGAGTCGGCGGTCCGCAACACGGAGGGGGTTCAGCCCTGGCGGCGGCTTTTCCACTCGGGAGGCGGGTTGGCCATGATCGGCCTCGCGCATTTCGCGGGTGCGGACTCCGCCGTCATGCTGGCGATCGTTGGCGCGGGGGCCGGGGTGGCCCTGATCCTGGACGTGGTCCGTCTCCGTCTGGAGGCGGCCAACACCGTCTTCTTTCGCGTGTTCGCCGCCCTCGCCTCCCCGCGTGAAGCCGAGAAGATTGCGTCGTCGACATGGTTCCTGATCGGGGCGCTGATCCTTCTCCTGTTCGCACCACCCGGGCTGTTCATTCCTGCCATGCTCGTCCTCGCGTTCGCCGATCCGGCAGCGAGCGTGGTGGGCCGGCTCTGGGGTCGCCGGCGCCTGGGGAAGGGAACCTGGGAGGGGACGACGGTCTTTTTCCTCGTGGCAGTGATCGTCCTGACCCCGGTCGTGGGCTTCCAGCGCGCTCTCGTCGGTGCAGTTGCTGCCGCGGCGTTCGAGGTCCTTCCCAGTGGCGTCGACGACAACCTGCTGGTCCCCCTGGTCACTGCCGGAGCCCTCTGGCTTGCGGGAGGCGCTTTCGGTTTGTAACGCGATTCGGCCACTGTCATTCCAGGGGGCTGTTGACCTGAAGCGGTTTTTGCCTCAGCTTTCGCACGTACAAATCAGGAGTAGTCTGCGCGGTCAATACCATCTCACACTCACGACGGGCCTCGTACCCTAACGGGGGAGCCCGTCTTTTTCTTTCCGTCACGACCGCGTCCCCGCCGTGCCCAAACAGCCAGTCGGAGATTCGAGGTCAGCAGACTGCCCCGCGACACCAGGGAGAACAGCAACGTGCGTACGCAGGGAACCGTCAAGTGGTTCAACGATCAGAAAGGGTTCGGATTCATTTCCCGGGCCGACAATGGACAGGACTGCTTCGTCCACTTCTCCGCCATTCAGGGCGATGGCTTCAGAAGCCTCACCGAGGGCGAGAAGGTCGAGTTTGACGTGGTCGACGGCGCCAAGGGGCCGGCGGCCGAAAACGTCATGCGGACGGGCTGACCGGCAGCAGCCGAATCAAGCCCGCCGGGCGGTCTGCCGACCTGCCCGGAAAAAACACCGCAAGTCAACGAACAGAGCGCCGGGTGGCCGGAGCAATCCGGTTGCCCGGGGCGCGCTACCTATGGTTCGACCCGGCCGCGTCCACTCGTGGCCTCCGCGATCCCGGCGTCCAGAAGGGCGCGGCGGTGAGTGGGAACCAGTACACGGTAACGTACATCGGCGCCAAAGAGCTTTTCGCTAACGGTTGCGTCCAGTTCCTCGAGCAAGAGGTCCACGCGTCGTGACGCCTCGTAGCTCACGGTGACGACGACGGCAGTGCGTTCGACCTTTTTCACTGTCGGACACACGTCCAGGACGCGTTTGACTCCGCCCGAGTAGGCGCGCGCCAGTCCTCCGGTTCCGAGCTTCACTCCGCCATAGAAGCGGGCGCATACCACGACTGCCTCTCCCACTCCCGAGTGGAGCAGGGTGGTCAGCATGGGCCTGCCGGCCGTCCCGTGCGGCTCGCCGGCGTCGCTCATGCCTATGCGGGCCGTCGAACCCGGTGCGCCGGCGTTGAACGCCCAGCAGTAGTGCGTCGCTCCAGGCAGCTCCTGCCTGGCCTTTTCGATGAAGAGCGCCGCGTCCTCCGGGCTTGCAGCGCGTCCCGCACGAGTCACGAAGCGGCTGCGCCGGATGACCTCGAAGGATTCGGCGGGGCCGGCCGGTACGCGGTAGGAGTGGCTCAATTCGCAACTCCATCAATCATTGTGGGCGAAGGGTCCATTGGCGGGGCTGGGGATTGACCAGGGTCGCCCACGACTGCGGCGTCAATCCCCCCGGGACTTTCCATTTCCGTCGTGCCCCCTTACTCTACTAGCGTGTGCCGGCAATTGAGAATCAGTCTCAATCTCAAGAATGGCCGTTTCAGACATCACGATATCCCAATGGGTGCTCTCACGGGAGGACTTGTGAGAAGGACAGACAACTCGGCCCCGACCCCCCCCGACCGCACACTGGCTGATGTCCCTCTGGAGGAGGAGGTCGTCCTGGTAAGGATGGACGTGGCCGGGGATGATGTCGAGTCTCTCCTGGAGCGGGGAATTGTACCGGGATGCAAGCTCTGTCCGATTCGGCATGCTCCGGCGGGAGGCCCCACCGTCTACCGAGTGGACGGCGCCCTCGTCGCACTCCGGAAAGAGACCGCAGCGTGCCTTTGTGTGCGTAGTGCGCTGGAAGCGGCCGGGGTTCTCGCCTCGAATTGAACGGGGGGACACCGTCCGCCACCCTGGTGGTGGATCCGGCCGAGGGTAATGGGGCCGCCCAGGGGCGTGCTCCCCTGGTTGCATTGGTGGGGCCGCCCAACTCGGGCAAGTCCACGCTCTTCAATCACCTGACGGGGCTACGGCAGCGCGTTGCGAACTACCCGGGCGTGACCGTCGAGCGGAGGTCCGGGCAGGTCTCGCTGCCGACCGGCCCGGTGGAGGTGATCGACCTTCCGGGGGTGCACGGTCTTTCTCCGCGCAGCCTGGACCAGATGGTGACCCGGGACGTGCTCCTCGGTGAGCAGGAAGGCGCGCGACAACCCGACGCGGTCGTGCTCGTGCTGGACGCCACGCAGCTCAACTCCCACCTGATGGTCGCCGAGCCCGTGCTGGGGCTCGGCTTGCCGGCCCTCGTCGTCCTCACGATGGCCGACGAACTGGACAGGCGTGAAGGAGCGCTGCGTGTATCCCGTCTGTCCGGCGAGCTCGGCGTCGAGGTGGCGCTGGTCAACGCACGGGACCGCGCGACGCTGGAACCCGTACACCGCTTTCTGAAGGCCCTCCACACGGGTGGGGAGGAGGTGCGCGCGTGCCCGATCGTCGTTGCGGCCGACCACGTTGAGGGCCACGGTGCGGGTCGCCCCCTCCCCATGATCGATCTCTTCGCGGCGCGCCGGGAGCGAGCCCGGGCCCTGGGCCGCTCGGCGGGGTTTCAGGCCCCCCGGCTCTCGCGGTCCACGCAGCGGCTCGATGCCCTTGTACTCCACCGTCTCTGGGGTCCCCTCATCTTCGCGGGTGTGGTCGCGCTCGTCTTCCAGGCCATCTTTGCGTGGGCAGTGCCGCTCATGGACGGCACCGAGGCCGCGATCGCCGCTTCCGGCGACCTCGTACGGACGGTCCTCCCCGAGAGCTGGTTCCGGTCCCTGCTGATCGACGGCGTCTGGGCGGGCGTGGGGTCCGTGGTGGTGTTCCTCCCGCAGATCCTGATCCTCTTCCTGTTCATCGCGGTCCTCGAGGACTCGGGGTACATGGCGCGCGCCGCCGTGATCGCAGACCGGCTCATGCACCGGGTAGGCCTGCAGGGGAAGTCCTTCCTGCCGCTTCTGTCCGCCTACGCGTGCGCCGTGCCCGCGATCATGTCGGCGCGGACGGTCGAGGACGAGCGGGACCGGATCGCCACCATCTTCGTGGCGCCGTTCATGACCTGCTCCGCCCGGCTTCCGGTATACGCGCTGCTCATCGCGGCGTTCATCCCCGCTCAACCCATGCTGGGACCGTTCTTCGGACAGCGCGCAGCGGTTCTCGTCGGGCTCTACGCGCTCGGGCTGGTCGCGGCCATCGGCACGGCGGCGATCCTCAAGGGCACGCTTCTCAAGGGGCGGCCCGTCCCGTTTGTGATGGAGTTGCCTCCGTACCGTCTGCCCAGTGTTCGCTCGGTTGGCGCGCGCCTCCTTGACCGGGCGAAGGTCTTCGTTCGGCGTGTCGGGAAGGTCATCCTGACGGTGACCGTTGTGCTCTGGGTTCTGACCCAGCTTCCCGTGACACCGGACGGTGAAACACCGCCGATCAGCGACAGCGCTCTCGGCCGGGTCGGCCACGTGATCGAACCCGTGATCGAGCCCCTTGGATTCGATTGGCGCATCGGGATCGGGCTCGTCACGTCCCTTGCCGCGAGGGAGGTGATCGTCGGAACACTGGGCACCATCTACGGGATCGAGAACCAGGACTCGCAGGACTTCGAATTGCAGGCGGCCCTCCAGCGGGACCTGGACCTGGGCGCGGCGGTTGCGCTGCTGATCTTCTTCGTCTTTGCACTCCAGTGCATGTCGACCGTGGCCGTGATGCGTCGCGAAACGGGAGGATGGCGATGGCCCATCCTGCAATTCACGTACATGCTGCTGCTCGCCTATGTGGGGGCGTGGGCAGCCAACGCAATCCTGTGACGGTGACGATCGAGCGCCCGGCCACCGTTTGCCGCACGATCTGCCTTGCGGCCGCGGCGGTGTTCGGCGCGAGCTGCACGCCCGCCCCTCCCGACGCGGTCTCCGGCGAATTCGTCGTTGACGACCGGGGGCGCAGGCACGAGGTGTCCATCCCCCGCACCCGTATCGTCTCCCTGATCCCCGCCGCCACCGAAACCCTGGCCGCAATCGGCGCGACCGACCGCCTTGTCGCGCGCACCCGCTACGACGATCATCCCGACCTGGCGTCCCTCCCGTCCGTCGGTGGAGGGATCGACCCGAGCCTCGAGTTCCTGGCCGAGCTCGCCCCCGATCTGGTCATCCTCTGGCCCGCCGCCGGAGGTGGTGTCACGCTCGGGGATCGCCTGGCCGAGGTCGGGCTGTACGGGTACGCGGCGGAGATCCAGACGGTGGCCGACTTCAACCGATTGGCACGGAACCTCGGTCGACTTGTCGGCCTCGGTGATCGCGCGGATGCCCTGGTCGAGGGCGTGCGTGCGCAACTGGCCGACGTTCGGCAGGCCTGGTCGGGGCGCGATCCCGTCGAAGTGATGTACGTCGTCCAGCACGAGCCGCCGATGACGGTCGGGCCCGGCACGTTTCTTGACTCGGTCCTGGCCGCGGCAGGCGGTGTCGGCGCATTCCATGACATCCGCGGCAACTGGCCACTCGTCAGCATGGAGGAGGTCGTGTTGCGGGACCCCGAGTTTCTCGTGGTCCCGGTGGTCGGGTACGGTACCCCCCCGGTCCCGCTGGAGTCCCCCGATCCGTCAGCGGCCCGGTTGGCCCAACTGCCGGGCTGGTCGGCGGTCCCGGCTGTGCAGGCGGGCCGCGTCATCTCGGTCGACGCCTCGCTCTTCGGGCGGCCCGGCCCCCGCATGGGTGATGCCGCCCGCTACCTGGCCTCCAGGCTCCACGGCACGACCTTCAGGATACCCGCGGCGGCCGCTTCTTCAGCACGAAGAGCCCCTCCTTGATGCTCGAAACGATGATGATCCCGCTCTCGAAGTAGGGGTACACGCTCCACGCCCCCGCGAAACCCGCCCTGTCCTCGCCGAAGGGCACCGTGTCGAAGAAGCCCACCTCCCTCGGGGCTTCCCCGTCGGAGATATCGAGGATCCGGAGTCCGCTCAGGTAGTTGGCCTGGTACATGAAGTCTCCGCGGACGTACAGGTTGTGATCCGAAGAGCCCGTCGTGCCGAAGTGCTCGTTGACCAGCACCGGGTCCCCCAGTTCCTCGATGTCCCAGACGAGGGTGCGTGTCCGGGACACCTGCCCGCCCAGCTCGTCCGTCTCGTCGTTCATGTAGAAGTACCGGTGGTCGTCCGAGATCCAGCCCTGGTGGAGGTATCCGGTGTTGGGGTAGGATTCGGTCGCCAGGGAGACGGGAGCCTCCTTGTCGGTGACGTCCGAGATCGAGAGCGCGTTCTCGTTCGCGCCGAGACAGATCTCGTGACCGGTGTACTCCTCGTCGGGCCCATGGTAGATCACGCACTGGGCGTCGTGGCTGTATCCCGTGCCCGCGTTGCCGGTGCCGGCCTCGGCGAAACACCCGGCGAACACCGGGTTCGCGGGGTTGCGGATGTCGATCATGTGAAGGCCGCCCCCACACGTCTCCCCTCCGCCCGACGCCCCCACGACGTAGGCGAAACCCGTCTCCTCGTTGATCACGATGTTGTGCGCCGAGTTGATGCCGTCGTAGCGGGCCGTGGCCGCGAAGGTAACCGGGGGTGAGGTCACGTCGCGCAGCTGCGTGAGGTCGAAGACCTGGACGCCGTGCGCGCCCGCATTGTCCGCGACCACGTAGGCGTGGTCCGCGTAGACCTTGATGTCGCGCCACATGTTCGTGATGGCACCCTCCGTCAGGGGAAGCTCCCCCAGATAGACCGGGTTGCCGGGGTCGCTCAGGTCGATGAATGTCGTCCCGTCAGCGCGCCCCATGATGGCGTACTCGCGCCCCGACTGCGGATCCGTCCACCCCCAGAGGTCGTTGGCGATCATGCCGCGCTCACCGCCCAGGTCCTGGACCGGCACGAAGGCGACGAGGTCGACCTCGCTGCACGTGAAGCCGCCCGCCTCCCCCTCCTCGCACTCCCGCTCCTCGCCGCGGACGGCCTCCAGTCCCGCCGCTTCGTCGACAATCGTCCCCTCGGGGTCCCAACCGGTTGCAGTGCGGCGGAAGAGGAATCCGGCCCCCTCGAAGAAGTCGGCGCCGGGTGCGCCCACCACCGCAACATCCCCTCCGACCGCGACCGCGAGGCCCTGGAAGCTGAAGGGGCCGCCGGGTCCGAAGTCGGCGACTTGCGACCACTCCCCCGTCCCGTCACGGCGAAACGCGAGGCCACCGCCGATCCCGCCACCGACCAGAGGGGTTCCCGCGACCAGATCGTCACCGGAGGCGGCGACAGCCATGCCGAACCCGGAGAGGGGAGCAGGGGACTCGGGCCGGATCGTGTGGGAGAGCGTCCAGTTGCCTGCTCCCTGTCCGGCCGCACCGGTCTCACCGGTCCGGGTGTAGTGATACACGGCGCCGTTGCCTTGGCCGCTCAGCGGCGCTCCCGCGAAGACTTCGCCCCCCGACACAGCCACGCTGGCTCCCAGCGACGAGGGTCCGGGATCGGGGGGATCGAGACGGCCTGCCGGGGACCAGACGCCGGACTCACCGGCGAAGACGTGCACCGACCCGGGCTGAAAGTTGGGCTCGCCGGTCCCGGGAATCAGCGCGATCCCCCCACCCGGGGCACCGACCGCCAGAAGCTGTCCCTCCACGTCCAGGGACGTGCCGAATCCGGCTCCCTCGGGCAGGTCCCCGGGCCTGAGAGCCCCGGCTTCGGTCCAGCCGGTCGCGCCTCCCGCGAAGACGACCACAGCTCCCGCGCCGGCGTCCGCTCCGGGAGCGCCGACCGCGATATCCTGTCCGTTGGTGGCCACCGTTGCTCCAAAGCGGGGGTCGGCACCGCCTCCGGACCATGCGAGGCGCTCCTGAAGGGCCCACTCGCCCCCGGTTCGGCGATATACGTAGACGGCGCCCGTGCCCTCCTGCGGCGCTCCCACGACCATCACGTCACCGCTGGCGTCGAGACCTTCCCCGTATCCGGTGGCCGAGCCGGCCTCCTCCGAGATGAGAGCGGCGACCTCGGCCCACGAGTCACCGGCACGGCTGAATACGTGGACGCCCCCGGGCCGGTTGCCCGGCATTGGAAAGATGGCGAGTCCACCCGGCCTGCCCACATAGATGTAGCCATCCTCCAGGACGACGCTGGCGGAGAAGGCCGACAGGGAGCCCGTGGTCGGGATCGACGGGCTGGTGGATGCGTTGGTCTGGCTGCGGGCAACCGAAGGGGAGAGAAGCAGGACAGCGGCCGCCATCAGGGCAGGGAGGCGCAGCCGCGCCGCGAGGGAGGTGCGCGGGTCCCGCCGTGGCGCCAGGGGATGGAGGGGCAGCCCCGGCCCCGCACTGCGGAAGTGGTGTCGGATTCGCATCGTGCTTACGTCCTGACGATTCGAGGGTTCGGTGACCGGTTCCCATCGGGTGGATCGGTCGATCAAGGTACATGCGCACGTGGTCATCGAACCAGATCGCCCACGCCTCGGCTAAGCCGGCACGCGAAGCATGGCCATCATCGCGGGCACGGAGCGGAAGGCCGACAAACGTGGCATAATGAGTGGCCGCCGACATCTCACGCCGGAGACCACCGATGACCTTGCCCCGCGCACGCACCGTGACCCCCGCGATGCTGGCCGCCGCCAGCGCCGCGCTGACAGCCGGCGCCTGCGATTCCGTCCCCTCGGATCCCATCCACCTGACCACCGCCCATCAGATGGGACCGGTGGCCTACCGTGATCCGGCGGGCTCGGTCTCGCCCGACGGACGGATGCTGGCCTACACCCAGGGACGGGAAGTCCTGGTGCGCGACCTGCAGGGTGGAGAAGTCCGGAGCCTCGGCCTCGCGCCAAGCCAGGTCCGCTACCTGACGTGGCATCCGGCGAGTGCCCGACTCCTGGTGCACGAGCGCTCCTTCGACCGTCGCAGGCAGGGCTGGTTCGTCTACGATGTCGCGACAGGCGCCAAGGAAACACTGTGGGGCGGGCGCTACTCGGCCGGTCTGCCCTCCCTGTCCAGTCTGCTCGAACTTGCGTGGGCACCGGACGGGCAGACGGTCGTGGGCGTCGTCCGCGACGCAGGGGGTGCCCGCGTCTGGCGGATCGGCGCTCTGGGCGATAGGGGAGAGATCGTCGGCGAGGGCCGTCGCCTTTCCCATCCGGTGGTGTCGCCGACCGGAGAGGTGGCATGCATCGAGCGGGACACGGGCGTGCAGTCCCTCCGATACCCGTGCGCGGGTGGTCCGGTGAGCTGGCTCCAGGACCACCAGCCGTACGGCCACGTGGCTTTCTCACCGGATGGAAGCCAACTCTACTACGCCACGCCGGATGAACGCGGGGTGCTTGAGCTGTGGTCTCGTCCGGTCGGTGGCGGTCCGGGGCAAAGGCTGGTGACCGCCGAACGGGACGTGTATGGACCGGGGGTCACCGCCGGGGGAGACATCGTCTATCGGAGCCAGTGGTATATGGTGTCGGTCTCGGCCGTCCCCTCGGATGGCGGTGACGTCACGCCGGTAACGACCTTCCAGTCCGAGACCCCGACCTGGTCACCCGACGGGGCGCACGTCGCGTTCACCTTCGGCGGCTGGCGGATTGCCACCGACGACGTCAACTACCCGGACATCGACCAGCACATCGGCATCGTCGACTTCACCTCAGGGCTGCCCCGGAGTGATCCGGACAGGATCATCCGCAGCTCCTACTCCGAGGACCAGGGCATGCACTGGTCGCCCAACCAGCGGTGGATCACCTATCACAGCCACATCGACGCGACCGACGACATCTACCTCGTCCCCGCCGACGACCCCTCCTCCCCGCGCAAGATCTCGACCGACGGCCACGAAACGGGCTGGCCCCGGTGGTCACCCGACGGCAGGTGGATCTCCGTCCCGAGCTACACCCTCGACGACGCGGGCGCCCGCAAGAGCTTCCTTTACGTCATTCCGGTGGACCAGCACTCGGGAGAGACGCGGCCCCAGCGCATCGTCGACATGGGTGACTTCCCGCACGATGCACTTCAGACCGAGTGGACGCCCGATTCCGAGTCGCTCGTGTTCGAGGCCGCCGAGGGGCCGGGCAGGAAAGCGCTCTACGAGGTCCCCCGGGAGGGCGGCACTCCACGGCGTTTCCACGAATGGGAGTCGGACCAGGTGCACTCCGGGATCGCCGTATCCCCGGACGGGGCGTGGGTGGCCTATATCGGCCCGGGGCGCGACGGGTTCTTTCAGGTGTTCAGAGTGCCGATGGGTGGTGGTGTAGCCGAGCAGCTGACGGTGGACCCGACCCGGAAGACACAGCCCGCGTACGACCCGACGGGGACGTGGCTGGCCTATACGGTATTCAGCTACGAGGCGCGGTTCTGGCGGCTGAAGCCCTGACCCCCCTCACCACCGGCGCATCTTCCCGGTAACCTCGACGTCCACCGGGACGCCCCCGGCCCGCCGGGGCAACCGTCCCCGCAACCCCGCGTCCTCCCGCTCCACGTACACCTTGATGCACGGCTTGCCGCCCTTCAGACCGATCGCCGTCCCCGAGACGCCCTTCATGCCGACCACCTTGCGGGTCACCTCGGCGCGAGCCCTCTCCAGCGAGTCGTCCACCGCGTTCAGCTCCCGTCGACGGTCACGTTGAAGCGCTCGAGCACCTCGTCGATCGGGTTGGCGAGCGTGTTGGTCTGACTGCCCGCGAAGAGGAGGCCGACCGGACGCCGGCCGGTCTCGTCCGTTCCACCCGACACGATCAGCGACCCGGAATCGCCGGGCCCGGAGAAGTCACCCCCGGCGATCAGGATCTGGCCGGTAAAGCGCGCCGTTCCATCGCGGAATCCCACGTTCATCGTGGCGTTGACGCCGCTGACCAGGCTTCTGGTGTGGCCGGTGGTGCGCCCGTACTTCTGGACCTCCATCCCGAGCCGCGCCGCCGCCGTCTCGGAGCGCGGAGTGCCGTAGCCGTTCGACGGCGTGCCGTTCCCGAGGTTTTCCGTGGTCGTGGCGGCGATTGCGGCGTCGATCCGGTTGGCGGGACAGCTGGGGAAGGGAGAGCAGAACTTGATGGGCTCGTAGTCGTAGAGCGTACCGATCGCGTCGGCGGGATTGACGCCACCGTCAACGGTGCCGGGCTGTAGAACGTGGTCACCCAGCTTGGCCGCGTTCCGGTTGGCGTAGACGTGATTGTTGCTCAGGGCGAATACGTCTGCCCCGGACACCACCCGCGCGGCGATCGTACCGGCCGTCACGTCCACCTGTCCCGTCGATACCCCGATGGGGACGGGGCGCGGGAAGGACTGCCTGGGGTCGGTGTCGCTTCCGGCGCTCGCGGGGATCTCTCCGAGGGCACGGAAGGCGCCCGTGACCTCGGTGACGAGGGCATGGCCATCCAGGGTAGCCGGAATCCCGATCACGCCGGCGTCCACCAGGTAGACCTTGACCACGGGTCGGCCGTCGGCACCGATCGCAACGGCGGTGCCCGCGACCCCCGGGAGACCGAGCAGGTCGGGGTTGTGGCGTTCCTGAAGCGCCATGGCGGCCACGAAGTCGCCCGCGGCGAACGACAGCAGCCCGGATCCTGTGCCCGGCTCCATCGCGGGCCGGAAGAACACGAGATCGAGCGCCACGGCGGCGGCCAGCGTCGTGACCCGCAGGAACGATTTCCTTTTCATGTCCGGACTCCTCCACACCGGGACCTGTAACCAAGAATACTCCGCCGACGCGCCTAAGGTTTCCTCCGCGGCCCGATCGCGCCACCCCTCTCGCAGGAGAATCACTCGTCTTGCGGGAACAATTCCCCCTGATGTTCGCCTGCCGTCGGAGGAAACCGGCGGAGCTGCGTCCGCTTCCGATCCCACCGGATGGGCGGGGGGATGTCCACGTATCCCGGAATGGCGGGGTGCTCGCACGCGCGGAGCATGCCCGTCGCGGCCGTCTGCGGGTCGTGCAGCGCCGAAGCCACGGTGTGAATGGGGGCGGAAGGGACCCGGTGGCGCCGCAGCAACTCCAGAAGTTCCTCGGTCGTGAAGTGACCGGTCTTCTCCGACAGCAGTCCCGCCAGCCGCTCGCTGTTTGCAACCCGGGCCGCGTTGTCCGCGTAGTCGGGGTTCACCTCCAGCTGCAGTTCGAGGGCCTGACAGAGACGCCGGAAAATGCCGTCGTTGCCGGCGGCGATCATCACGGCGCCGTCCGTGCACGGGAAGGCCTGGTAGGGGGCGATCATCGCGATGGAGGTTCCCATGCGCTCCGGCAGGACACCCGTCGACAGGTAGCTGGTGAGATGATACGACATCCACGCAAGGGACGTGTCCAGCAGCGACGCGGTGACGTGGCAGCCGCGTCCGGTTCGTGCACGCTCCATGAGGGCTCCCATGACCGCGATGGCCGTCCACATTCCCGTGCCGAGATCGACGATCGACGTGCCGACGCGCGCCGGGTTCCCTTCCGGGTCGCCGGTCACGGACATGAGACCGGAACGCGCCTGCATGAGCGGGTCGTATCCGGGGTCGTCCGCGAGGGGGCCTTCCAGTCCGTGAGAAGTGACGGACACGTAGACGACCCCGGGGTTCTTCGCGCGTACGTCCTCACAGCCGATGCCGTACCGGTCCGCAACGCCGCGGCGCAGTGCCTGCACCACCACGTCGGCGCCGGAAGCCAGATCAAGGGCCCGGGCACGATCCCGCGCGGACTTGAGGTCGAGGATCACCCCGCGCTTGTTGCGGTTCACAACCTGGAAGAGGTGGCTCTGCCCCCCGATGAACGGAGGCCCCCACCGCCGCGCCGGGTCTCCTCCGGGCGGCTCCACCTTGACGACGTCGGCTCCGAGGTCGCCCAGGATCTGGGTCGAGTACGGTCCGGCAAGGTTTTGCGAAAAGTCGACCACGCGCACACCCGCCAGCGGCGCGATGGCCGTGTCCGCATCCCGGTTCCGCGTCGTCGATGTCGGTTCGCTGGAGTTCACGACCAGACCGTCTCCCTTGCTGGCAGGTGGCAGGCGAAGCTTCTTTAGTGTAGTTCCTTCGAGGAGAAGATATGGAGACGATTCGAATTCCGAACAGCGCGACGTACTCCCCCGTTTCCCTCACCGACCTCATGATCGCGGCGCCGATGGCGTCGCGCCTCCTGATCGGGGCGACGCTGCCGGGCCGGCTCATTCAGGCGGCCGCCGCCGGAGCGTACGCCGGCAGCGTCATCGGTGACTGGGCCAGTCGGCGGGGTGTGAGGAAGATCGACTTCCTGGCGACCTACACGTCCGACGTGAAGCATATGGACGAGATGCCCGAGGAGCGGCGCAGAGAAGACATTCAGCGCTTCTCCGGGGAGTTGATGGAGATCCACGAGCCCGTTCGGCGCAGCCGGGAACTGCTCGCCGGGGACATCAACGAGCGGCTCACCTCCTACATCTCCGAGATTACCGGGCAGCGGGTGGAGACCAGCTCCTCGGTGCGTGAGCTGACGCTGGCGCGGCTGATGCTGCCCTTCGCGATCGGGAGCTGCGACATCCTTTCCGGGGATGTGGCCGTCTTTCGCAATACCGGTATCTTCGAGCCTCACATCCTGGCGCACGAGTTCTGCCACCGGAAGGGCTACCTGAAAGAGCTCGAAGCCCAGGCCATCGCCTACCTCGCCCTGTCCCGCTCCCGGGATCCGGTGCTTCGCCAGGCCGCCCTCGCGGAGCGGGTCTACCGCAACCTGAGGGTGCTCGATGGCGACGATCCGGCCCGCTACGGAGAGTTGCTGGAAGAGACTCCGCTGGCAGGTGAAGTCCTCGAAGACTTCCGCCGTCTCCGTCCGCCCGACCAGCGGCCGGGTGCGTTCACCACCGCGATGCGGGAGTTGTACGACTCGCGCATGAAGCTTACCGGACAGAACGGACTGTCCGACTACGACCGCGGCTTCACCAACTTCCTGTACACCTACGAACAGGCGGTGTCGGAGGGGCGGGCTTCCTAGCAGTCCGAGGCTTTTTTCGACGGGCGGCTAGCGGTTGCCACCAGGGCCGGCCGGCAGGCTCAACGCCCATCCCCCCCCGGGTCCGGCACTGAACCGTATCTGATCGAGCGGCATGGCAACCCATCCCTGACGCTTGAAAAAGCGGCTCAGAATGACACCGACCGCCGCCCCGATCCCCGTCCCGATGGCGAAGCCGCGCAATGCGGCTCCGCCGGCCGTCCCCACTTCGGGGCATGCCACCACCGCGACCCCCAGTGCGAGCTCCGACTCGTCGGCGGTACAATCATCGTGGAGGCCCAGCGCGAAGGTTGCTCCGGCCGCCCCGGAGATGGCCGCCGTCACCAGGACCGACCGCTTCATGTCGCTTACCACGGCACGGCGTTCAACCAGCGGGCCCCTGCCCAGCGGGATCCAGTACACGGGTTCATTGCCCGTCTCGAAGAGGATTGTGTCGCCCCTCATGCCGACGACGCTTCCTTCAAGAATGGTCGGATAGAGTCTCGGCGGAGATGCCGGGCCGCCCCTCAGCACCGTCGCGCCGGTGATCCTCACGGCACTGCCCATCGACAGCTCGTGCTCCTGGCTGGCCAGGGGGCTTCCGCCAAGGGCCGTGAGGAAAATGAGGAGTGTTGCGGGCCAGAGGGAGGTCGTGCGTTTCATGGGCTAGAGATAGGGCCGCAGGCGGGGGTCGACGGAGAAGATCAACTCGAAGGTACCGCCCGGGATTCCCCATGCGCCATCGACCCGGATAATGTCGTAGAGGGTTGCCAGCCCGACGCCCGCGTATCCGAGCAGCCCCTCCGTCGGCCCGGCGTCCCATGCCTCGGCGGCGAGGAGGGGCGTCGCACCGACGGCGCCGGCGCCGGCGAGCAGCCGCGCAGTGAGCCAACCGGGGACGACGCTGAAGGCCGCCTCGCCCCTGGCCAGCAGGAAGCGGCGGCCTCCATATGCTCGAAACGGGTGGCCCGGGAGCGTCCCTCTCCCCCCAAGAAAGAACAGAAGCTGATGAGGGAGACTCCCCCACGACGCCCCGGCCTCCACCGTCACGTGCGCGCGCCGGGAAAGGTTCGGATCCGCCACTCTGGTGACCAGCCGTCCCGTGACCCTGGCGTTTCCCATCCCGTCCCATCGCCCCGCCGTGCCATTCAGGGACGCCTCGGCACCCCATGCGGACAGCCCGCCCCAACGGTACGTGACTCCCCCGCCGGCGCTGGCGAACACTCCTTCGCCGGCGGGGCGGACGGGTCTCTGGCCGGTGGCGGAGCCGATTCCCGAGGACCAGAGCTCTTCGGCTCCTGCAAAGTCTTCCCAGCTGCCGCCGATCCTGAGCGTGGCACCTCCACCGACACTGCGTTCCGTGAACAGGCTGGCTCCGGTGGCATGGTAGGGGTCCGTGTAGTCGAGGTTCCGCAACACCGCCGAGAGCGAATTGACCGCCCCCGATGCGCCGGGGCGCGGGCCCACGTCGCGCAACTGGCGCGCGAAGAGGGCGAGGGTCGTCGTCGTGCCGGCGTCGCCGGTGGTCCAGCGCAGCCGGACCGCCCCGGTGAGCTTGTCATTCGACGTTCCGTATCCTGCCAGCACATCCAGCTTGAGGAGGTCGCGGGGCACGAAGGAGGCCCCGGCGCCGATGTGCACCCCCTCCGCGCGATTCGCCCGCAGTATGGACGAAAACCGGTCCGCGTAAAGACGGGACTTCGGCAGCCCGCTGACCAGGCGGGCGCGGGCAGTCTGGCGTGCCTCGGCCTCGATTCGGGCCATGCTCACGGGGGACAGGCCCTCTTCCGCCATGCGATCGGTGAGTCCCGCGCGAAACTCGGTCGAGTCCGCAGCTCCATACGGCACCATGGTCACCGGTGGGCCGGAGAAGAATCCCGGCTCCAGCGCCGGGTTGAAGTCGTACCCGGTGACCTCCAGCGTCGCGCGGATCACCGAACCCACAGGCAGGTCGAACTCGGGGATTTCCCGTCGCACCTCCACCACCTGCCGGTACGGGAGCCAGAAGGTCTCTTCCCACAGCGCGTGCTCGAGCCGGACGGTGATCCGGTCCGAGCGCGGATCCACGTAGGAAGCAGGTGTGAAGGTGAACACCATCCGCGCCAGGGCTCCGGTCTCGGCCTCCAGAAACACACTGCCGACGAAGGCGGGGACATCATCGCGGCGGGGCTCGACGGCGACCTCGTAGACCCGGATCGGCGCTGGCAGGCTGGGGACCCCCACGCGAATGGAATCCGTGATCCGGTAGCGGTAGAGCTCCTCTCCGTCACTGGCCAGAGGGTGTGGTACGTCACGGACATCCCGCCCCTCACCGATCGCGATCCGTTCGCCAAAGCCGTTTTGGACCGCCGTCAGTCGATCGATGTAGTAGCGGAAATCCTGTACGGGCAGAAATTCCTTCCGTCGAAGCCCGCGGATGATCTGTCGTGTTCGCCCGTCGGCGCTACGGAAGAGGTCGACCGCCACCTGATCCACCCGCATCGGGACCGGCTCGCCTCCGTCGTCGCGGTCGAGGAAGAAATAGACGTGCCCTTCGGCCTGCGCCTTGTAGGAGGTGGCCGTCGCAGCCGAAGGGGGTGATTGGCGGAGTTCCCGTGCCTTGCGGACAAGGGACAACGCCGCGGGCGTGTCGAAGACTCCCTCTTGACCACACAACGGGGCCGCGCCGACCAAAACGGCGCAGAAAGCGGCGCCGAGCGCCGCGTAGCTCAGGTTACGTCGCTGAGCGAAAGCCCGTTCTTTCGCAGGAATGCCGCCAATCCCATCTTGTCGATCGACCGGAGGGCGGATGTCGACACCTTCAGGCGGATCGACTTCCCCAACTCCGGGACGAAAATCCGCTTCGACTGCAGGTTCGGCAGCTGCCGCTTCCTGGTCTTGTTGTGAGCGTGGGAAACGTTGTTCCCGGTCAGGGGCCGCTTTCCCGTGATGTCGCACTTGCGGGACATCGTGTTCCTCCGTTTGTACCCCGAAGGCCTACTTCTCTTCCTTGAACAGGACGTGGCGGCGCAGGACGGGGTCGTAGCGCTTGAGTTCCAAACGCTGAGGGTGGTTCCGTTTGTTCTTCGTGGTCGTGAAGCGGTGGGGGCTCTCGGTGCTCGACATCTTGATGATCACTCGTGGACCTTTGCCCGACTTCTTGGCCATGATTTCTCCTTGGCTGCCCCCGGTGTGCCTCTACTGGCTCCTCCGGCCAGGTTCGCGCGGGGCGCCAAGTAAGATAGCCCGTTGACCGCGCTCGTCCAGTCGGGGTAGAATTATGTCCGCCGGATTCGGTGGCCGCACGTCGCGGTTGCCGCGGCAAGGAAACCAGGAATGCAGCTGTGAAGAAAGACATCCATCCCACGTATCGGCCCGTCGTCTTTCAGGACGTTTCCACGGGCTATTCCTTCCTGACCCGTTCCACCGTGTCCACCAAGCGGACGATCGAGTGGGAGGACGGGAACGAGTATCCCCTGGTCACGCTCGAGATATCATCGTCGTCGCACCCGTTCTACACAGGGACGCAGCGACTGCTCGACAGCGCGGGCCGGGTGGAGCGCTTCCAGCGCCGGTACGGGAACAAGAGCTAGCAGTCGCGGCGGTGTCGGCCCCGCGGACTCACCCGGGCACCGACCACCTCGTCTACGCGGTCCCCGACCTCGCCCTCGGGGTGCAGAACGTCGAGGCGCTTCTCGGCGTCGCCCTGACGCCGGGCGGCAGCCATCCGGGGCTGGGGACGCGCAACGCCCTGCTCCGGATCGGTCCCCGCATCTACCTCGAGGTCGTCGGCCCCGATCCACAGCAGCCCCGGCCTCCCGGCGGCCTCTGGCTCGGCGGCGGTGCGTCACCACTCCCCGCGCTGATCACCTGGGCCGCCCGTTCGAGCGATCTCGACGGGCTCGCCGCGGGGCCCGGGGGCGATCTCCTGGGTCCGGTGCGGGCCATGTCCAGAACCAGACCCGACGGCGAGCGCATTCACTGGACGCTGACCATGCCGCGGGCCCCGCTCCCGCGCCGGGGCCTCGTCCCCTTCTTCATCGACTGGGGAGAGACCTCGCACCCTTCGTGCGGTCTCCCCGACCGTGGGATCCGGCTGGCTCGTCTCCGTGCGCGTCACCCCGACCCCGGTGCCGTCCGGGCCGACCTGGCCGCCGTGGGGACGGAGCTCGATGTCGCAGCGGGGGAAGAGGCGAGGCTGGAAGCCGTGCTGGAGACCCGGGAAGGGACCATCGTCACGCTGTAGCGCGGCACCGACCTGGCCAGTGTGGCGTCGAATGCCGCGGGAGACCCGCTCCGCCGAACCGGGGCCCGCTACCGATCCTCTTCTACCTGGGCGTACGCGTCGTGCTCGTGAATCGACTCGAAGTTGACAACGTGGACGTTGAACCAGGTTACCTGCTCCATCGCGCGCAGCCGAAGGGTGACTTCCCTGACCAGGTCCTCGACGAAGCGCGGATTGTCGTAGGCACGCTCGGTCACCCACTTCTCGTCCGCCCGCTTCAGGACGGGGTAGAGGCCGCACGAGGCCGAAGCGTCAACCAGTTCGACAAGATCCTCGATCCACAACTCGTCGTCGAAGCGTGCCTGGACGGTGACCATGCTGCGCTGGTTGTGGGCGCCTCTCGCACTGATTTCCCGGGAACAGGGGCACAGCGTCGTGACCGGGACCTTCACCGTGAGTACGAAATCGTCATCGGCGCCGCTGGATGCGTCGAATGCGCAGTCATACGACAGCAGTCCGGCGGCTCCGGTGACAGGGGCCCGCTTGTGCATGAAGTAGGGGAACGAGATGCCGAGGTGAGCCGTCGCCGCATTGAGCCGATCACGCATGGTCCGGAGGATTGCGGGGAGCGCCTCGACGGAGATCTCGCCATCGTGGGAGTTCAGGATCTCCATGAAGCGGCTCATGTGGGTTCCCTTGAAATGGTCCGGGAGGTCCACGGACATGTCGATCCGCCCGACCGTATGCTGCGCGGTTTTCTGCCGGTCCTTCACGGCGATGGGGAACCGGATGTTCTGAACCCCAACCTTGGCGATGGGAACCTGCCGCCCGTCGGGGTTGGCCTGTACGTCCGCCAGAGCCGTGGGGTCGAATGCGTCGTTCATATGTCTTCCTGCGGACCGGAGGACTCCGGCTCCGCCAGTCGTCTCCCGTCGATGTGCCGCATCTTTTGTTTCACGACCCTTGCCAGGTCGATTCCGCGGCTGTTGGCGAAGTTCATCAGGGCGATGCAGACGTCGGCCGCTTCGTCATCGAAGTCGGCGTCGGCCACCTGGCGGCCCTTCCAGACCTTCTTCTCGAGGTTGGCAAGCTCGCCGGTTTCACCCGCGAGTTCCAGAGCGAAGAACCGTGGCGGACGTTCGGGGAAGGCGGCTTTCTGATAGTGCAGGAATTCCGCCTGCAGCGTCTGGAGCCCGCCGTAGCTTGACGGAAGCACGGCGCTCGGAGCGTCGGGGCTGGCGTGGTCGTTCATGGGTTCCGGGTGTGGGGTGTCCGGGGACGGCGGATTCGTCCATACCGTGAAAAAATGCCACAAATGGCGCATATTGTCGAACATGGGGGATAACATTGCCGAATATCGCTGAGTCCGGGACACCGGTGGGCGGGGAAACCGTCCGGGTAGGAATCGTATCGGTGTCGGACCGTGCGTCCCGCGGCGAATACGCCGACCGGGGCGGCCCGGCCGTGCGGGCGTACCTTGAGGGGGTGCTGGTGAATGCCTGGGAGGCCGACGTGCGCGTCATCCCCGACGAAGAGGACCTGATTCGCACCACCCTGGTGGAGCTCGTGGACGAGGCGGGCTGCTGCCTGGTGATTACGACGGGGGGGACCGGACCCGCGCCCCGGGACGTCACCCCGGAAGCGACCGCGGCCGTCCTGGACAAGGAGCTTGCCGGGTTCGGCGAGGCCATGCGCGCCGTGTCGCGCCCCCATGTCCCGACCGCCGTGCTGTCGCGGCAGACTGCGGGGGTACGCGGATCGGCGCTGATCATCAACCTGCCGGGCTCGCCCAAGGCCGTGCGCGAGTGCCTCGACGCCGTGTTTGCCGCTGTTCCCGACTGCGTGGACCAGGTCGGGGGACCGCGCCTGGAGACGGACCGGTCACGGGTGACGGCATACCGGCCCCACGGATCTTGATTTCCCAGCGCATCGTTGCAATCATTAAAGGCTAGGGTGCTGTCGCGCTGACGGGACCCCGGGCGCGGCGCTGCACGCGTTCGCCCTGCACGATGAAACCACTTCAGAGAATCGTCGATGGCCAAGAAGGGCAAACTTGAGAAGAACGACCGGCGGGCCAAGTTGGTCGCCAAGTACGCCGACCGGCGGGCCAAGCTCACCGCGGTCATGAAGAATCCGGACGTTACGCCCGAAAAGAAGCGTCAGGCGATGGCCGCGTTGCAGGCGCTTCCCCGCGACTCCGCGGCCGTGCGTTACCGTAACCGCTGCCAGATGTCGGGGCGCCCCCGCGGTTTCATCGGCAAGTTCGGAATCTCCCGGATCGCTTTCCGGGACATGTCTCTCCACGGCCTGATTCCCGGCGTTCGCAAGTCATCCTGGTAGGGCGGGCGCACGCCCTGGTTGACCGCTCTCCAGCGTCACCGCCGCATCGGCGCGCGGTTCGCACCCCGCAACAGCCTGTGTGACGGGCGTTTGAACAAGACGGAGCCCGGCACCGGGCGCATCGGCAAGTCGTACTACGACGAGACGGCGTACTTTGACGCCGCCGCCCACCTGCGTGACTTCGGCAGCCGCTTTCAACGCTACCGCGTCGCCAGGGTCATGGAGATACGCGCGCCGCGGCCGACGGATCGGGTGCTGGACATGGGGTGCGGGTGGGGGACGATCAGCTATGCGCTCGCCCCGAGGGTGCGGGAGGTCGTCGGGCTGGACTTCTCCGAGCGGGCGATCGCGGGCTGCAGGGCGCGCACGGATCTTCACGGCTTCGACAACATGGTCTTCGAAGTGGGTGACGCGCGCGACAGCGGCCTGGACGCGGCTTCGTTCGATGTGGTGGTTGCGGCGGACCTCTTCGAGCACCTCTACCCGGACGACTCGGAAGCAGTGGCGGCGGAAGCCTTTCGAGTGCTCGTGCCGGGCGGCACATTTCTCGTGTGGACGCCGTGCCGCAGCCACATCCTGGAAGTGCTCAAGAACCGTGACATCATCCTCAAGCGCGATGTGAGCCATGTCGACTACAAGTCGATGCGGCGGATGAAGGAGATCCTTACCGGAGCCGGCTTCGCGATCGAGCGTGCGTACTTCGCCGAATCGCACCTGCCGGGCCTGAGGGTGCTGGAGCGGCTGGTGCAGCGGTGGGTGCCCCTTCTGAGGCGCAGGATCGCGGTGCTGGGCCGCAAGCCGGCGCGGGCGTAGCGTGGCGGCCCTCGCGACCCCGCTCACGGAGCACGCCGGGATCGAGGTGCCGCTGATTTGTGGGGCCATGTACCCGTGCAGCAATCCGGAGCTGGTGGCGGCGGCGTCGGACGCGGGCGGGATCGGGATTCTGCAGCCCGTGAGTCTGACGTATGTCCACGGGTACGATTTCCGCGAAGCGCTCCGCTACATGCGCCGCTTGACGGACCGACCCATCGGGATGAACGCGCTCATCGAGAAGGCGTCCCGGCGGTACCATGAGCGCATGACCGAGTGGATCGACATCGCGCTCGAGGAAGGGGTGCGCTTCTTCGTGACTTCGCTGGGCAAGCCGGCGTGGGTTGTGGATCGGGTTGCGCCGCATGGGGGTGTGGTGTACCACGACGTCACCGAGCGCAAGTGGGCCCTGAAGGGACTCGAGTCGGGGGTGAACGGCCTCATCGCCGTGAACCGGCGTGCGGGGGGGCACGCCGGGCCCAGAGGCGTGGAGGAGCTGATCGGCGAGGTGGGCGACCTGGGGGTGCCGGTGGTGTGCGCCGGTGGGGTGGGAACGCCTGCCGAGTTTGCCCGGGCGCTCGAGCTCGGGTACGCGGGAGTGCAGCTTGGGACCCGCTTCATCGCCACGCGGGAGTGCACGGCCTCCGATGCGTACAAGCGGGCGATCCTCGAAGCCGGCGAGGACGACGTGGTGCTTTCGGAGAAGTTGACCGGGGTTCCCGTTTCGGTGCTGAACACGGGCTACGTCAGGCGGATGGGACTCTCGGCGGGTCCGCTGGCGCGGCGCCTGCTGAGGAGCAACCGCACCAAGCACTGGATGCGGCTCTTCTATGCGGCGAAGTCCTTCTGGCAGCTGAAGCGGTCGCTCTCCGACGAAGAGAAGGAGTTGTGGCAGGCCGGCAAGAGCGTCGCGGGAATCTCGGAAATCGAGTCCGCGGGGGACATTGTCCGGCGCTATGCGGCCGCCGTCAGCGGGGCGACCCCGGCCTGAAGGATCCGACCCTCGTGGTGTCCGGTCGCGGCTTCGCAGGAGCCCCGGCGGCTTCAACGTTCCCCTCGACGGGTTCCTCTGCCGGAGTCTCCACGATGGCGGTGGTCGTGTCGAAGAGTTCGAAGCGCCTCGAGACCGGCACGATCTCGTTCGCGATCCGCACCAGGGGTTCCTCGACGAATCCTCCGGCGGGCTCAAGCGCAGCCTGCGTGTATCGGCTGCTCGGGTTCCAGAGCACCCACTCGTCGATGCCGACATCGTAGGCAGCCTGGATCTGAGCACGCACTTCGGGGGCCTCGTAGCGGGGTGGCCCGAGGGTGAAGTCCTGCAGCCACGGGCGCGTCGTGCCGGCTCCTTCCAGCTCAGCTGAACGGCTGAGCGCGTCTTCCAATGCTTGCCGCACGACCTCGTAGGGGTGCGCGTTGGGCTCGTCGATGCCGAAGTTCCCCTCCCGGTAGTGGCTGGGATAGATCATGGGGAGCGCCACATCGACGACATCGATGAACGTCTCCCAGACCTGCCCGATCCCCACATCCCGCGTTGTGGAGGTGGTGACCCCGAAGACGTCGGCGGTGACCTTCGCGCCGAACTCCGAGAGGTTCCCGCGGCTGTAGTCCAGAAACGCGCGGATAGCGTCGGTCTTGGCCCTTCCGTCCTGCCCGGGGTAGCTCGCGCGCCCGAGTGCCGAGGCCGACGCGTCGGGGAAGCGGACGTAGTCCCACTGGACTTCCCCCACGCCCATGGCCGCCACTTCGCGGGCCAGGTCGACGTGATAGTCCCACACCTCGCGGCTGAAGGGGTTGAGCCACACGATCCCCCTGTTGTCGACCCATGTACCGCCGGCGGTGTCCTGGACCGCCAGCTCGGGCCTTGCCGCCGCGAGGAGCGGATCCTTCACGATGACGATGCGAGCGATGGGGTAGATCCCTGCCTCCTCAAGCCGCTCGAGCGTCCAGGCCAGATCCGGAATCCGGATTTCCCCGGTTGCCCCGATCTCGTGCGCGAGACGCACCCCGGTCGGATGGCTCACGTAGCCGCTCGCGTCCTTGATGTCGATGACGAAGGAGTTGATTTCGGTGCGCGCGGCGAGGTCGATCAGCGCCGCGAGGCGCCGCCGCGAGCCGGCGGACCACGAATTGACGTAGATCCCGCGGACGTGCTCCGGCCGGGTGAAGTGGAAGAACGTGCGGGCGGGGGGGTCGGGTTCGACCTCGGCCGCAGTGGGATCTTCCGGGGTGAGGTCGCCGTGGACCGGATCCGCGGTGGGTGTGGCGGGGCTGGCCGCGGCCGGTGAGCCTTGCCGATCCCCGTCATCACAGCCCGACAGCAGGGCGGCGAACAGCATGACCGTCACAAAGGGCTTCATGAAACGAATCTAGTCAAAATGCGAAACCACCGTCGGGCGCGATCGGTAGTGGCATTGGAAAGCCGCCACTGCCGCCGCTATCTTCGTTCCCTGATCCGGCATTACGTCGCAGTCATGGGGCCATAGCTCAGCTGGGAGAGCGCTGGCTTTGCAAGCCAGAGGTCACCGGTTCGATCCCGGTTGGCTCCACTCCACGAACCTCGAGAGAAACACCGGCCATGATGTCCAACGTCCCGTCCCCTCCGCTGGTGCTGGCCGCGGTGTTGCTGTCACTCCCGCTCCCCGGTTGCGCACCGTCGGTCGACGGGGGTGCCGAAGACGCGGGCGACGGGCCGTATCGCATCCTCGTCAGCAACGACGACGGCATCGGGTCTCCCGGCATCCAGGAGCTGGCGGATGCTCTGAGCGAGGTGGGGGAAGTGACGGTGGTGGCTCCGTGCGGCCAGCGAAGCGGCAGCAGCATGGCGGTCGACCTGCGCCAGGAGTTGCGCCTCATGCCGTACGAGGTGGGCGGCGAGGCGCGGGGACACTGCGTCGATGCCACCCCGGCTGGCGCCGTCCTTCTCGCGATCGAGGCGCTCGCGCCCGAGGGCGGATTCGACCTGGTGGTCAGCGGGATCAACGCGGGCGCGAATGTGGGCGACCTGTCGCACATGTCGGGCACGGTCGGTGCGGCGATGATGGGCGCCTACTACGGGATTCCCGCTGTGGCCGCTTCCCTCGGCGACGCGCGTGACTTCGGCTATGCGGCGGCGTTCATGGCCACCTTCGTCGAGGAGGTGCGCCGCCGTCCCCCGCTCCCCGGGGTCGTGCTCTCGGTCAACATCCCGAGCACCACCGAGGCCGGGACCGAGGGGGTGGCCGTGGCCGGAATGGGGGGAAGCTACCTCGTTTTCGGCTACGAGGAGGGCGAGCCGGAGGAAGGGGCGCGGGTCTTTCGTCCCCGCCTCTCGTTGGAGGACAACCACCCGCCCGGGTCCGATTCCGAGGCCTACGCCGCCGGCATGATCACGGTCACGCCGCTGCGCTACGACTGGACCGATGCCGAACTGGTTCGTGAACTGGCCTCGTGGGGCCTCGATCACCGGGTGGGCGGGCGACCGTAGCTGCCGGGGGCGAATCAACGGGGGCGCTTCGGCGATCCCGGTGCCGGCCACGCGCTCGCGACGGCCTGTTAGAAGCGGTAGGTGTAGTTCGCCTTGACCGCGCCGCCCCGCGACAGCGTGATGAACTCGCGGTCGTCCAGGATGTCCAGCCCCAGGTTCCGCCAGTTGTGGGTGTAGACCAGGAAGACATCGTTGCCCGGCTTGACGATCCATCGCATCCTGGCGAATAGACCTACGATGTCGCTGTCGTTGTCGTACCGGATCTGGTTCGTGACGCTGATCCACTGGTTCGGGTTCCACTCGCCTTCGACTTCGTACACGTCGGCGTCGAAATCGCCGCGAGGCAACGTGACGGCGTTGTGCTCGAAGTTGCCCGATATGATGATCCCGGGGTTCGGCCGGAACGACGCGCGCACGCTGTAGCGTGTCCTCTCTCCGTCCCAGAAGCCGCCGCGGCTGATGTTCCCGAACCCCGAGATGCGACGCCTTCCGGTGGTGCGGCCCTGGATGCCCCATTCCCAGTTGGTGTACTCTCCGGGCAGGATGTCGATGCCGTCGGAGACCTCGTAGCCGTAGTCGAGGAACTCCAGGGTGCGGGTAGCCTCGATCTCGATGTTGTCGCCGCTCTCGAAGTCGACGCCGAAGAGGTCCAGCTGCCACTCGCGCTCTTCCAGGATGCCCGTACCGAGCTGGGTCAGGTTCCGGAACTGCGCCGCGAAGTCGAACTGCCTGATCCAGTCGATGCTCTGGGGGCGGGGGGACCAGCCGACCCGTGGTTCCACGCGCCGGAAGCCGTTTCTGGTGACGAACCCCATGGTGGGGTGGTAGTCGTCCCCGAATTCACGGTAGGACAGGTGCGCCGACCACACGTCGTTGGGGAAGCTCACGCGTGCCCCCCGGGCCGAGAGGTCACCGAGCGAACGGTCCACCGTCGGATCCGGGTTGGAGTTCCAGACGACGAAAGCCTCCATGTCGGCGCGGTGGCGGCCCAGGAAGTTGCTGGTGGAGACCTGCAAATCGATCCCCGCCGTGTGGCCGTCCCGGGGTGCCTGGCCCGTCGGGTCCGGCGACGTGGAACGGCGCGTGTAGATCGCGCCGATGGTCGACTGCTCCAGGATCGACCGCTTGACGCGTGCGACGGTGAAGTTCTCTCTCGGGATGGCCACGTCGATCGCATCGCCTTCGTCAAAGTACGAATGGGCACTGGTGCCGATCTGATAGAAGCCGAGCTCGTATTGTCCGGCCTGGCCGGTCATTCTGGTGCCATACTGGATCGGGACCTGCTGGCCCGCGCTGAGTCCGATCCGCCGCGAGAAGAATGGTGACGGTCCGCTCCTTGGCGCGAAGGAGAACACCCCCGAACCTTCCAGGAAGAAGTCCCGCCGCTCGGGGAAGCGCTGGGGGAACCGGGTGAGGTTGACCCGCCTCTGGTCGCTCTCGACCTCGGCGAAGTCCGTGTTGATGCTCGCCGACGCCCGCAGGCTGGAGGTCAGGCTGTAGTTGACGTCGAGGCTGACGTCCGCCGGAAAGGTCGTGGGGTCCGCGTTGTCGGGGACGTTCTTCCAAGTGGCGACGGTGGAGGGCCTGGCCTCGAGCCCCAGCCCCTGTGACAGGTTCTGCAACCCCGTCAGCTGACCCGCATGAACCGGCTGCCTGAGCCCCTCGGTCCGGCGGTACCCCCGCCAGAGTATCTCCTCGTTCCGCCGGCGGATCGTGCGCTGGAAGTTGATCCCCCAGCTGTCCAGGTTCGGGTTGAAGTTGAGGGTCCGGAAGGGGATGCGGATCTCCGCGGACCAGCCGTCGGGCCGCCGGGCGGTCCTCGCCTCCCAGATCCCGTCCCAGGCTTTGCCGAAGCCGCCGCCCCCCCCGCCCCCGCCGCCGCCCCTGCCGCCACCGCCGGAAAGAAGCCCATCGCCCATCAGCCCCGCGGGGTTGATCTCGAAGAAGTACCCCGTGCGTCCGTCCCCGAAGGTGTCGAGAATCCACATGAAGCGGTCATCAGTCCCCAGACCGGCGTCGCGCTGACGCTGATAGGCGAGGATCCCGGCAGGGTCGTCGTAGAAGATCGCGCCGATGTACAGGTTGTCCTCGTCGAACACGACGCGGATCTCGGTCGCCTCCGAGGGCACACCCCCTTCGACCGGTTCCTGCTGGGTGAAGTCCGTGATGGGCGCTGCGCGCTGCCAGACCGCCTCCTCGATCCGACCGTCAAGATCGATGTCCATCGACTCGGATACCGGGAACGCCACCAGGGCCACGGACCCGTTGTCATCTCCGTTGGACGTTTGCCCCTGGAGTTGGCCTGCGCTGGCGACGAACACCAGCCCCCATAGTAGCGCCCTTCCCGCCAGGCGCGGGGTGCCGGTGCGGGCTTCCGGTTGTGTCACGTTCGTTCAAGTCCGGTCCGTAGGGAGTTCACCGTGGCGGCTCAAGCCGAGCCTGCCCCACGGGAGATAGACACCCGATCCCCGGTGTTCGTTGGCGCGGGCGCTCACCGCCTTCTATCTTCACGTTCTGATCGGCCACACTTGCGGGAAAGAGAGGTTGCCATGCCACAGAAGAAACATGCCCCGACCATCGCACTTGCTCTGTTCACAGCGGCCGGACTGGCCTGCTACGGCGGCGATACCGAATCCGCCGACCCGGCGGCCGAGACCGAGGCTGCTGTCGAAGCCGCGGCCCCGGACATGCCGATGGGCCACGTGAACCCGAACCTGGGAACGTCCGAGGAACTCGCGGGGGTGCCGGGAATGACGGCCGAAGCGGTTGGCGCCGTCGAGGGTGGCCGGCCCTACCTTCGCATGGCCGATGTGCACGCGGTGTTGGCGGGTGCCGTCGGTGACGAGGCGGCCACGGCGGTCTACGAATCTCTGTGGCTGCCGATCAACCTGAACGACGTGACCAACGAAGAGGTCCTGCTGATCCCGGGCGTGGGCGACCGGATGGCCCACGAGTTCGAGGAATACCGCCCGTACGAGGACATGGACGAGTTCCGCCGTGAGATCGGAAAGTACGTCGACGAGGACGAGGTGGCCCGGCTGGAGAGCTACGTGTACCTCCCCCTGGACCTGAACAGCGCCACCCGGGAAGAGATCATGGCGGTCCCGGGAATGTCCGAGCGCATGGCCCACGAATTTGAAGAGTACAGGCCGTACACGGACCTCGAGCAGTTCCGGCGGGAGATGGGCAAATACGTGGACGAGAACGAAGTGGCCCGCCTTGAGCGCTACGTGATCATCAACTGACAACCGGCGGGGCGCGGGGGTTGTCGGCCGGCCGCGCCTTTCGGGCATGATCCGGCGAGTCGTCTTCCGGTTGCACCTGACGGTGGCCATCGCCGCCGGCCTGGTGATCCTGATCTTGGCGGCCACCGGGGTCATCCTCGCCAGCGAGGAGCTGGTGACGGGTCTGGCCGAACGGCGCTACCGGGTGACCATGCCGCGAGCGGGCGAAGGTGAGCGCATCCCGCCCGATGCGCTCGTCGCGGCGGCGGAGGCGTGGGGCGCGGGGGCCGAGCCTCCCTTCGCGGCGACCTCGATCGAGTACCGGGCCGGGACGGATGCGGCGGTGCGGGTCCACGCGGGCCGGGAGCGGCGCGTCTTCGTGGATCCCTACACGGGTGAGGTGCTCGGCGGGGGGATGGCGCGCCTGGAGGGCTTCTTCGAGAGCGTGAACGGCTGGCACCGCTGGCTGAGCTTTCCGGATTCCGCGATCCGCAGGGGCAGGGCGGTCACCGCGGCGGCCAACGTGGCGCTCCTCCTTCTTCTCCTGACCGGGCCGATCCTGTGGATTCCCCGGCGGATCACGCGCAGGTCGGTGGCGGAGGGACTGTTGTTTCGGCGCGGGGTGAAGGGTGTGGCGCGGGCCCTGAACTGGCACTACGTGATCGGGATCTGGTCGGTTGTGCCGCTCCTGATGATTGCGGTAACGGGGATGGTCATGTCGTATCCGTCCGTCGGCGACCGGGTGTACCCGGTGGTTGGCGGGGCGATCTCGTTCGGGAGCGTGACGGCTGGTCCCGGGGTGGGGCAGGTGGGCGGGGACGTGGCGGGCGAAGTGGCGGGGCAGGACCCTTTGGCGGCCCCTGGCGCCAGCCTGGCGGCCGCCCTCGCCGCGACCGAGTCGCGAATACCCGGATGGCGCGCGATCGTGCTCACGCTGCCTCGGCCGCGCGACGCGGAAGTCCGCGTGGAGGTTCGCGCCGGGCGCTCCGGCCAGCCTCAGAAGGCCGGTGTGATGAGGGTGGACCGGAGGACGGGTGCCGCGCTCTCGTGGGAGTCCTTCGCGGACGCCACCCCGAGCCGGCGGGCCCGGGAGTTCCTCCGCTACGCCCACACGGGGGAGTACTGGGGACTTGCCGGACAGGTGGTGGCGGGGCTGGTGGCGGTGGGGACCGCGCTGATGGTGTGGACGGGGCTCTCGGTCGCGCTGTTGATGTTCCGCTTCTGGCGTCAGAAACGCTCCGGGTAGCGGCCGGGCAGGACGGTCGTCGGGCCTGTCGCCTCGTAGTGGATGAGTACGTCGAACCACTCGATGATGCGCGGTTGCGACCAGTAGCGGGAAGGTGCGCCCGGGTCGTAGCAGCACCCGATTGCACGGAAGGATCGCGGCCCCGTCAGCCATGAAGCGCCCGCGGAACCGATGTCCCGGTTGCGCAGGTCGAGGACGAGGCGGGGGGCTGCCGCGCTGGACAGGTAGTGTTCGTAGGAGAGCTGCAGGGGCGGGCTGAGTACGTGCTCGCCGAGGCCGAGGTTGGTCGAACCCCGCTGCGTCACCCCCGTGAAGGTGCCGCTTTCGTGGCTGAAGCCCACCACCAACATCGCCTCGCCGTATTTCCCCTGCAGGTACCATCCCTGGGCGCCGGGCTGCGTGGACACGTGGAAGTTGTGCGCCCACAGCACCATCCGGCTGCCCGGACCCAGGTGCTCGTCGAGCCAGATGGTATTCTCGGCCATGGATTCGTCGCGGGTCTGGTCCCCCGTGACCTGCATGTGGTACTGGATGGCGACGCGCATGCTCTGCAGGGCCACCGCGAAGGCGTCCTCGCCGGCGGCGGCTTCGTAGTCTTCCCGGTTGGCGAGGAGCTGGTCGAGGGCTTCGCCGAGCGAGACCCCGCAGGCCGCGCGGTGGTCGTCGGTCTGATCCCGGTAGCCCGGATTCGGGAACCGGCCATCCGGGCCGTTGGCGTAGCGGGTGAGACAGTCGACCAGAGTCGCGACCTCGGTGACGCGGTCGGGGTCGACGGCGCGGAGGTACTCGAAGACGTTGTGCAGCGCCATCCCCGGGAACTGCATGTCGAAGCCGTAGAAGCCCACATCGCCGCCGGCTTCGTTGTGCGCGCGCATCCACTCGATCATTTCCAGCACCGATTCGGTGTTCCAGGTCCAGAAGTACAGGCCGGACAGGAGGATCTCCGGGTCGCCTTCGCCGTAGCGCACATACCGGTCGAGACGGTTGGCCTCGGGCCAGGTGGCCTCGATCGCGAAGGCGTCGAAGTCCATTTCCTCGACCAGGAAGCGCAGGATCCGAGCCTTCATCTCGAAGAAATCGCGGGTACCGTGCGTGTTCTCGCCGAGCGACACGATCCGGGCGTCACCCACGACGTCCCGCAGGAACTCGATGTCGTCGTGGGGGAGGGAGAGGTGGGAGCCGTCGAAGGGGACGGAGTTGCTCTCGATCCAGGTGGTGGCCTCCGCGGGGATGGGGGGTGGTTCGGGGGGAGGCTCGGCCCCGGGTGCCGCGGGGTCATCGCCGCAGCTCTGGGTCAGCGGCAGGAACGCGACGAGGAGGAGAAGCCCGGGCAGTCTGCTCCGGAGCGGGCAGCGGCGCGCCCGTGACATCATGGTTCCCGGTTGACCGGGTAGTGGTCGGTGTCCGCGTAGATGAGTTGCCACTGCCCGTCCCTGCGCTCCCGGATCAGGGTCCGATCGATCAGGTACCGTAGAAGATCTCGCTGAATTCGAGCGCCCCGCCTTCGGCAATGGTGGCCCGCTGCGAATAGCTGACCTCGCCGTCGAAGGCGACCAGGAGCGAGATCTGGGCTATTTCGGCCGAGTGGTTGGTCAGCCGCACGAAGAAGCGGCTCGATGCCTCGATGTCGTAGTCCTTGGCGAAGTCCGGTTGCACGAAGGACGTGTCTGCCTGCACGAGCACTGTATATCGCGCACCCTGGTCGAAGTCCGCGACCCTCTGAAAGTCGTCGGAGACGACCAGCTCCAGGTCACCGGGCGCGTTGCCGGTAATCTCCACCCGGGCCACGGTCGGGAGATCCTGGTCGTCGTCGAGGATGTTGCACGCGCCCGCGGCCGCGGCCACCACCGCAACCGCGAGTCCCCACGCGAGCCGGGCTGCACCGTCCGGGACGGCACGCGGGACGCGCAACGTGTCAGGGGGTGCGACGACCGCTTGTGCCGCCGCACCCCCTCCGTTCAAGCGCTTGTACACGCTTCGTTCACCAAACCGCCAACCGTCAGGACGGCTTGGTCAGGTTGGGGTTGCCTTCGTACTCCTCGAGCGGAAGCGGGAAGCACGTGGCGTCCCCGTAGGAGCCCCACTCGGTGGTCGGGTGGGTCCCGCTCGGGAAGAAGTCGCCCACGCCCTGGTTCTTCCAGCGCCGCAGATCGCCGAGGCGGAAGCCGCCCAGGTACATGTCGCGCCCGCGCTGATCGCGAAGTTCGGCCATCAGGTCGGAGCCTGACATGTCGACCGGCGCCTGCTTGCCAGCCGCGCGCCGCGCGTTCACGAAATCGAGCGTCGATCCGGCCGGACCCATGCCGTCAGGGCCCGCCGCCTCGTAGTAGTGGTGCATCGCCTCGAGCCCGGAAGCCATCTTGATGTCCGTGCCCCTCTGGTAGAACGGGGGCTCCCCGCCGTCCGCCTGCGCTTCCCCGTTGAATCCGCTGAACGGCAGCGATTGATACGGCTTATACAAGCGGGTAAGGCGATTGTGGCCCAGCGACCAGCTCGGGGTGTGCTGCACCCGCGGGTCGGTCTGGGAGGCGACGATATCCTGAGTTCCGAATTCTCCGCTAAGGAAGTTCGGGTGCACGCCCAGGGAGTGGTTACCGCCATTGATCCTGCCCCACAGCACCAGGTCCGTGCCGCCGTCCGAAGTCTGCTCGTACTCCACCCAATGGACGAAATCCGCAGGTACTTCGGATGCGTGCTGCATCACCTGGCTGTGATTGCCCAGGTTGAGGTGTGCACGGGCAAGGCCGACGCGGGCCAGGTTGACCAGGTCACCACGGCCAGCGGCCGCGGCTACCTGCATGCCCTCCTCGAAGCGGGACAGGCCGCGCTCATAGATCTGCGCCTGCGACGAGATGGTCTCTGCCACGTTGAAGACGGCTTCGCACATCGCGTCGCCCAGAATGATGTGGGAATAACCGGCATAGACCAGCGCGATAGCCATGCGCTCATCCGCTGCCGAGTTGTCGATCAGTGTGCGGAACCGTCCCGCGGCGCTGTCGGCCATCACTCGTGCGGCACTGATTTGCGAGAACATGTTGTCGGGGTCGCCCTCGTCATACCGAACCAGCCTCTGGCTCAGCCGCGCGGTCGATTCCCAGTTGATCCCGGTGATCTGTTCGTCGGTGAACATGCTGCCCCGCCAGATGAACGGGTCGTCGTACATGGCCGAGAACTCGCCGATGACACTGTTCGTAAGCACATCCACCAGGAGGGCGTCGTTGAGCGCGTCCTCGGAGATGCGCTCGGGGTTGTTCGCTATCAGAAGTTCGTCGAGGGTGTCGCATCCTGCGACCGGACCAACGACGGCCAACGCGGCCATGAGCCGCAGCGTCTTGCTGAATCTAGTCATTTGCTTCCTCCTCTCAGAACTGCAGGGCGATTGATGCCGAAAACCTGCGGGTCATCGGCGTGGATGCGTAGTCGAGCTCACTGAACTCGCGTGTACTGTAGAAGGTGACTTCCGGATCGGAAGTGCCTCCGTATTTGGTCCACATCCAGATGTTCCGGCCCGATAGCGTCACCGTCGCGCGGTCTGCGCGGAAGGCGTTGCTCATGTTGGTCGGCAACGTGTAGCTCATGGCGATTTCCCGGAACTTCAGGAAGTCCGCCGGGAACAGGTGCGTCTTGGTCTGACGGCTGCGCCACACCATGACCTCGACCGGATCGGCGTCGGGGTTGTTCACCTCCCAGCTGTTGCGGTCGATCCGGTTCCGGATCGAGCAGATCGCGCACCACTGGTGGTGGCCGCCCTTGTAGTCGAACTGGGCGAAGAGCCGGAGGTTGCCGAGTAGCGTAAAGGTGTTGGAGAACGCAATCTCCCGCGTGGGCAACTGCGGTCCCACGTACTCCTCGTTGTCGTAGTCGACGGTCACGCCTCCGCCCGAGTTGAGAACGGGGTTACCGCTCGCGTCCCGTACCACGTCGACGGACCAGTACCCGCCCAGCGGGTAGCCCTCGATGTGCTTGTGCACCTGGGCGAACGCCCCGAAGGAGATGTCTTCCAATGCACCACCGAAGGAGACGAGTTCGTTCGAGTTGGTGTAGAATGACACCGACGCGTCCCACTGAAGATTGCGCGTGTAGATCGGCGATCCGGTGAGCAGCATCTCGAAACCGCTGTTCGCGATCTCGCCGATGTTGATGAAGTGGCTGCCGCTGAACCCGCTCGAGGGCGGATCCGGCACCGAGATCAGCGCATCGGTGGTGCGCTGGTTGTAGTACGTGACTTCAAGAGCGGCGCGGCCCTCCAGGAGCGACGCATCGAATCCGAGCTCGATCTCGGTACCCGTCTCGGCCTTGAGGTCGGGATTCCCGTACGAGGCGGTCGATAGCTGGTTCACGGCAACATCGCCGACCACGGTCACGTCCGGCGCATAGGCCCGGTCCGCCGTGAAGGGGGCCGGTGCTTTCCCTGCCTGACCCCAGGCGCCGCGAAGCTTCAGCTCGTCCACGTACGGCAGACTGAAGAAGTCCTCGTCCGAGATGATGTAGGACAGCGAAGCCTTCGGGTACACCACAAGCGAGAAGTCATTCCCGAACGCCGAGTTGTCGTCGACCCGCACGGCCACCGTACCGTAGAGGCGGTCCCGCCAGGCCGCCTGTTCCTGCACATACACCCCTAGAGAAGTCTGCTCGATGAAACCTTGCGAGGCCAGCGTAGTCGCGGCGGTTCCGATGAGGTTCAGGTTGTTGGCTACGAAGCCCTGCCCCTCGACGTAGTGGGACGAGAACTGCTCCCTGACCAGCTGCGCCCCGAAGGACAGGGACGAGGTGAGTTCAGTGGTAATGTCGGTGCCGACCGTACCCGCGTAGTCGGCTGTCCATGAGTGGTCAACGGGCAGATCGCGCTGAACGCGACCTGCGGCGGCCGTGGCTCCCCACGGTTGGGCACCCGTGGTGTCGATCTGGTAGATCTCGGAGTTCGTTCGGTCCTGCTTGTCCATCCCCAGCGTCAGGCGGTTCGTGAACCAGTCCCACGGCTGATAGTTGGCGGTCATGGCGATGGTCGTGCGCTCAGCCTCGGTCTGATTGTCGTACTCGTTGGCCAGCATGGGGCCGAAGCCCCTGAATCCCTCTTCCCAGGGCGCGGATGATCCCGGCCTCCCACGGAACCCGTTCCGCAGAATCGAGTTCGAGGAGTTGTTTGCGAACGGCATCTGCACGTGGGTACGCGCGTACCCGACGTTGACCGTCGTCGAGAACTTCTCGGTGGGCGTGAACCCGAAGTTCGCACGCCCCGAGGTCCGGTTGGAGAAGTTGTTGTAGTAGACACCCTCTTCGCCGCTCTTCTCGAACGAGAGGTAGTAGTTGAAGGCTTCACCCCCGCCGCGCGCGGACAGGTTGAAGGCGCTGAGATCGGCGTAGTTGTCGGTCCCCCCTTCATTCTGACGAAGCGCCAGCGGATGACGCTTCACCGGGTCATCCTCCAACACCGTGTTTTCCGCGACGCCAGCGCACCCCGGGTAGATGCTGGGGTTGCCGATGTTGGACGCGGTGCACCTCCAGTAGTTGGTCGGCGTATTGAGTGCCCACTCGTTGTAGCCGGTTTCGAACGAAGCGTTCCACACCAATCCGGATCCGGCACGGCCCTTCTTGGTGATGATCTGGATGACGCCGCCGGCCGCATCGGCTCCGTACAGGGTTGAGGCTGCCGGGCCCTTGATGGTCTCGACCGACTCGATGTCGTTCGGGTTCAGGAAGTCGAGGGCGTCGGTTCCCTGAGCACCGCCCCAGCCCACGTCCAGACCTCCCTGCGTACCCGACTTCATCCGAACTCCGTCGACGTAGACCACGGGTGCCAGCCCCGCCGCCATGGATCCCGCTCCCCGGATGCGAAGCTTGGAACTCGCGCCCGCCTGACCGGAGTTGGCCACCAGCGTCAATCCGGGAGTCCGGGCGGTCAGCAGTTCCTGCACGTTGCTGATCGGCGCGATCTCCACGATTTCCGCCGCGTCGATGGTTGAAACCGTGTTGCCCACCGACCTCGCCTCGGTCCCCTGCGCCGTGCCGGTGACCACGATCTGGTCCAATTGGAGCGCTGACTGGGAGAGCTCGAAGTCCAGGACTGCAGCCTCGCCGCTGGTGACCGTCACGGTTTGCGTCGCGGTGGCGAAACCGATGAACTGTACCCGCACGTCGTGCTCGCCCACGGGGACGTTGAGGATCAGGTACTGGCCCGAGGTGTTGGTGAGGCCGCCCCGGCGCGAATCGACAAGCTCGATCTGGGCGCCTCCGATCACCCTCTGTGTGACTGCGTCCACCACCTGCCCGCGAATCGAGCCCGTCTGGGCTTCGAGAGCGGAGGGCAGAGTAAGAGCGAGCACCGCCAAAACGGCGGCTCCTCCCCTCTGAAGTGGTCCCTTACGTTTTCCTTGTGCCATGGCGTCCTCCCCGGGACTGAAGTATGGATTGGTGAGCGCAGACACCCCACCGCGACGTGCGGTGGGAGCGATCGCTCCCCACTATGGGTCCGACAACAATACGACGCATGCAACGCTGTCGCCAACATTGCGTACATTTGGTCGAGGGTTCGCGTAGGAGCCGGAGGTGTGTATGAAGAGGACGTGGCGCAGTCGGGTGCGGCCGGTGCTGGTGACCGCGCTCTTCGTCTTCGGTGGCGTTCCGTCCCTGGCAGCGACGCAGTCCGGCAGTCCGTTGACGGGACAGGTTGTGGATCGGGCGACGGGATCGCCCGTGCCCGACGTGGAAGTCTGGATCGATGGGGTGGGCACCCAGTTCACCGATGCGACGGGATTCTTCACCTTTGACCGCGTTCCCCGGGGCGATTGGGTGCTCACGGTCCGTCACGTTGCGTACGGCGCGCACTGGCAGGAGGTGGAGGTGGGGGCCGAGCCGCTTCGTCTGACCATCTCGGTGACAGCAACGGAGATCAGCCTGGCTCCGCTCGTGGTCGAAGCCATGAGTCGGGGGGAACGGGAACGGCGGGGTGCCGGCCGCCAGCTGAACCGGATCTCGCGCGAAGACATCCGGGGATACGAAAACACTGCGATGACCCTCGTCGAACTCCTCACCGCGCGGGTTCCGGGCGTGCGGATCACCCGGAGCGGCGTTGTCGGGCAACCTACCTGCGTGGAGTTCCGCGGTGCGAGCGCAGGCAACTTCATCCGCGGACTTGGCAGTAGCGACCCGGGCTGCAACTCTCCGGAGGTCTACCTGGACGGAGTGCTGGTGCACAATCCGGCCACCCTGTACGCCACCCTTCCGATCGAGACAATCGAGAACATCGAATTGGTGCAGCCGTCCGAAGCCGGGGCGCGCTTTGGCATCGGCTCCATGTGGGGGGCGCTCATCATCGAGACGAGGCGACCTGGACGCGACCCGGGCGAGGCTTCGAGATCATGGTCATATGGTCCGCAAAGGTATGACTGGACTGTCGAGGCCAAACCCCATGCGACTGGGAAGGTGTTCCTGGGGTCGGCGTGGGGGAACGCCGCGGGGTTGGCCGCGGGCGTGGCGATTGCGAGCCGGTGCATCGGATTCCGGGGGCCGGAGGACGACGCGCTCTTCTCCGATTGCAATGGGACGAGCACCATTGCGGCGGCCGCCGCCGCGGTGGCTCTGCCGGCGCTGGGATCAGCGCTGGGGGCACGTCTCATGGGCTCGACCGAGCGGTCGCGCGGCAAGCTGGGTCCGGCGGTGGTCGGCGCGGCCGTCACGCTGGTTCCGGGCTATGCCTTCGGGATTGCCGGACAGCGCGAAGAAACGGGCTTTTTGGAGGGGTTGGGAGTGGTGACGCTTGCGGTTGGCGTGCCGCTGATGGCCACGTTCGTGGACCGGCTGTTCAGGTCGGAGTTGGAAGAGCCGTAGAAGTCCGTGGATGAGTCCCGCGCCCGGCTGCTAGAGCGAGCGCAGGAAACGGAGCAGGGCCTGACGGTCGCTGACCGACAGGGCGGCGAAGGCGTCGCGGGCCGTCCGGGCTTCGCCCCCGTGAAGCTGGATCGCCTGCTCGATGTTGGATGCCCGCAGGTCGTGCAGCAGGGAGCGTCGCGACCCCAGGCCCAGGAGGGGAGCGGTGCGGTACTCCGTCTCGGTGGCGCCGGGAGCGCAGGTGCTCGCGAGCGCGGGGCCGAGGTCGTGCAGCAGGAGGTCCGAGTACAGCGGGGCGCGTACCCGGTCGAGGGCGGCAACGGGGGCCGGTCCGGTGGTGACGTGGGGTGTGTGGCAGGCCGCGCACCCGGTCCGGGCGAAGAGGGTTTCGCCCGGCGTGGCCGGGGTGGACGCGTCCGGTGCGGCGGGCAAGCGGGGCGGGGCGGCGAGCATGCGCACGAAATCCGTGATGAGCGCGACGGCGGAGTCGCCGATCTCGGGGTCGGGGGCCGGATCGGTGGCGGAGGGCAGGGGCGCGCCGTTCGGGCCGCGCTCACGGGGATGGGCGGTGGTGGTGATCCCCATCTCGTTGAACAGGGCCAGGTGGGTGAAGTCGTGCAGGGTGGCCACGTCGGCCTTCCGTCCGAAGCGCCCCACGCGGCCGTCGGGCGTGCGCCCCAATCGTCCCGAGATGCCGTCGCCGTCGCGGTCGTCGGGGTCGGCGGCGCCGCGAAGGGCGTCTTCGGGCACCAGGTCGGCCGCTCCCAGGCCGAAGAGAAAGGGAACCGCGAAGGTCGCGATGTCCGCGGTGGCCGAAGGGACCGTGTCGCGTACCGTGCCGAGGCGTTCCAGTGCGGGGGTTGCCCGCCTGCGCAGGTTCTCGCCGCCTTCCTCCGCCATGATGTTGCAGCTGCCGTCGGGACGCCGCCGCGTCGCCTTGATGACGAGTTGCTCGCCGGTACCGCCCGTTGCGGGAAAGGTGTGGCAGGCGCTGCACTGGTTCTCGTTGAAGAGCGGCCCGACGCCTTCCTCGGTCGTGAAGATCCGGTCGAAGAGGGCTCGCCCGGCCTCGAAGCGGGCCAGTTCGTCGTCGGTCAGCCCGGGTACGGGGTCGCCGATCCGCTCCGCTTCGGGCACGGTCGGGGTGCACGTGCTGGTGGCCACGCAGATGACCAGCACGGCCATGCGCGCGGCGGGCATGGTCACCACACCAGGGGTGACAGGTTCATCCCGTTCTCGTCCAGCCGCCGAATGAAATCCCTGGTATACACCTGAAGGACCCCCGCCCTCGCGACCCAGTCCATCGAGTGGATGTGGTCGTGCGGGTACATCTGGAGAACGACCATCCCTCCGGGAAGGGGGAGGTCGTCCAGCATCACCGTGATCGCCTTCTGTCGCCCGCGCACGACGACGCAGCCGGGGGTCATCTGCTCATCGGAATCGGCCGAGCAGGGGACGATCAGGGAGTTGGCCTTCCGCCTGAAGATGGCGGTCGGGTCCGGGTTGATCGCGTTGGCGATGACTTCCGGGGAAATCCTGGTGACCCGATAGGGGGTCAGGCGCCGACGACGCTCGAGGAGCCGTTCCGAGCGCGTCCGGACCCGCAGCCCCTCCAGCGCGACCGGATCCGGGTTCAGGCGAAGACTGAGTCCATTGCCCTGTGCCACCGCGACGGAACCGTCGAGGGTGTGATAGCCGAGTTGCTCGACCACAATCTCCCAGGTGCCTTCGGGGAAGTCCGGGAAGTGAAAGCGGCCGTTCACGTCGGAGAAGACGAAGCGGCGCAGCTCCGGCACCTTGACGACGGCCGCGATCACGGGGCGTTCGTTGAGCGCGTCGACGATCTGCCCGGTCAGGGTGAAGGTCGGCGTCTCCTGGGCGGTTGCCGGGCGCGCCGCCCACCCCACAACAATCACGAGTGCGGCAGCGGGGAGGGCCGCCGCGCGAACGCTCACCATTGCCCGCCGGGCCCGATCGGAACCTCCACCAGTCGGCCCCGCCTTCTGATCACCCTGGTCTCCCGGGGACAAAGGCCGGGAATCGAGTTCAGAGACACGGCGACGCGCCTCTCCCGGGTCATCCGGTCAAGGTACTCCTGCGTATAGGCACGCATCGTGCCCCCGTAGCTGTAGACCTCCACGAGGGCGAAGTCCTGCGGTCGGAACTCCTCGAAGATCCCCAGTCTCACGGCACGGTCGTTGATGTAGAGGCCCACGGTGCCCCGGATTCCGTAGATCGTGGCCATTGGGCAGCCAAAGTCGTTGTATCCCTCGAAGTGGAAGCCGTGCTGCCACCCCACCATGTCCCAGACGTTGTCCTTCCGGCTGGTCAGGAGCGCCTCCCCCTCCAGCGCGTAGGACCTGGCCAGAGCGCGGTTCCGCCTTCGCTTGAGCCGGGTCTTGTAGGTCAACCCCCCTGCGGTGATCTCCTCCAGGGCGACCGGGTCGGGTTCCAGGCGGAGATGGAGTCCGTTGCCTTCCGTGACCGTTACCGAGCCTTCCAGGGTGTGATAGCCGAGCTGCGCGACGACGATGTCCCAGGTGCCCTCCGGGAAGTCGGAGAAGAAAAAGCGCCCCCGCACGTCCGAGAAAACGAAGCGGCGGAGGTCCGGCACCTTGATCACGGCCGCGATGACGGGACGTTCGTTGACCGCGTCGACGATCTGCCCGGCAAGGGTGAACGTCGGCGCCTCCCGGGACTGCGGCGCCTCCTGCGCGGTGGCGCGCACCGGTGCGATCGCCACGGCGCCGACACCCAACCCACACGCCAGGACGACCACAGCCGTACGCGCGGGATGGCGGCGTCGTTGGCCCTTCACGTACGCACCCCGCGCCTACATCGAGCCGGTCGCAGCCCGGATCTGGGTAACCGCGGCGTCGACGCGCAGGTCCATTCCCACACTGCCGTACGCGGCGGAAGCCCGGGTCGGGTCACCGGAAACGCCGCTGTCCTCGAAGGCGCCACCCGGAGCCAGCTGGTCCTCCCGGATGTGCTCGGGCGCGACGTACAGCAGGATCGAGGTGTCCGAGATGCCGGCGTGTCGCCCGATCGTCTCATCCGTCTCTCCCTGCTCGATCAGCCAGTCGCGAAAGCCGTTGGCCGAGTAGTAGTCGCCGATGAAGTGGACGCGGGCCCCTTCGCCGCCCCATGCCTCGTTCAGCATGTTCACGACCTCCTCCATGCCGCCCTGGTTCCCGCCGCTGTCGCCGATGAAGACGATGTCCGTGAAGCCGTGGGCCCGGAAGCTCAGCGCCGCGTACTCCAGCACCTTCATGAAATACTCGTTCGGCAGCGTGATGGTTCCGGGGTAGCGCATGTGCCCCGAGGGCGGATCGACGCCGCCCTCGGGCACATAGGTGACCGAAGGCGCCACCAGCGCATTGCCCAGCTCGCGGGCGATCCTGTCGCTGGCCTCGTCGATGATGTAGCGATGCTTCCCCATCACCATATGAGGGCCGTTCTGTTCCGTCCCGGCGGTGGGCACGATCACCGTTGTCTTGCCGGCGTCCAGCGCGTCACGGATCTCGGTCCAGGTCATCTCTTCGATGAAGACCGTGCTGTCCGCTTCCGCCGCTTCCTCCTGCGCACACGCCCCCAGCGCCAGGGCCGCACAGGTGGCGGCGGTTCCGACCCGGTGCATCAGTTGCCGGCTGCGAAGCAGTAGAAGAAGCCGTTGCCGCCGGTGCCCTGCAGGTTCTCCTGGCTGCAGCCGCGCGACCCGTGGGCCGAGTTCCACGAGGTGGGGTTCTGGCCGCCGCCGGTCCGGTCGTGGTGGCCGACCGCTGTGGACCCCTCTCCGTTGCTCATCCAGTTGTCGCAATTGGTGTTTTCTTCGCCGGTGAAGGCGGTGCCGTCCATGTTCGAGCCGGTGAGGATGTCGTGCATGTTGGGCTCGTCGCCGCGGCCGTTCACCATGTCGCCCATCTCCGTAAGGATGGTCTCCTTGGTCAGGTTGGCGGCGTCGGAGTGCAGCTCGTCGACGTCGTTGGCCACAAGTACCCCGGCCTGATTGTGCCACGGGCCGGTCCCGATCCGGTCACGCGCGTTGACGGCGGCGCTCCCGTCCTCGTTGATCGTGCTGAGATAGGCCGCCCACCCCATCCCGCCGGCGCCCGCGGCGGCCGCGAGGGTCTCGCAGTGGGCGTCGGCGCCCTCGAGACCGCCCAGGTTGGCCCCGTCACCGGGCCCCGCGCTGGTGATGAAGAAGGTCATGGCGGCCATTTCAGGCGCCTCTTCGGTTTCGGGGGCGTCGCTCTCGGCGCAGCCGGCCACGATGAACAGGCCGGCGAGCACGGCCGAGGTTGGGATTGCGAAGGTCTTCATGGTCTCACAGCTCCTGTCTGCTGGTGTCCGGTCCCCGCTTCACATCCGGGTTTGCCTCATATGTCCGTGTTACTCGTTGCCTGTCGGCCAGGGTGCGCCCTGGTCCATCGCCGTCACGGGTCCCATGCCCTTGTAGACGAACTTCTGCACCCGCTTCCCCTCATAGGTCTCGGTCGTATAGATGTTGCCCTGCGAGTCCGTTGCGATGCTGTGGACCGCGAAGAAGAGCCCGGGCTGGCGCCCTCCGTCACCGAAGCTGGTGAGGATTTCCAGGTTCAGCCTGTCCATGACGTACACCTTCATGTTCTTCCCGTCGGCCACGTACATGTACCTCTGCTCGGCGTCGCGGGAGAAAGCGATGTCCCACGTCGACCCGTCTCCCAGGGTGCGCGGCGCGATCCGCACCTCGTCGACAAAGGTCCCGTCCTTGCGGAATACCTGGACCCGGTCGTTGGGCCGGTCGCACACGTACACGAAGCCGTCGAGCGAGGGCTCGGCGCAGTGCACCGGTGTGCGGAACTGCTGGATGAGCGGGGCGTCCGGATCGTAGGGAGGGGTCCGGGTGTCGTCCGGCTCGTTTCCGTACGCGCCCCAGTAGCGCTTGAAGGCACCCGTCGACGCGTCCAGCACCGCGACGCGGCGGCCGCCGTAGCCGTCCGCGAGGTAGGCCTCGTTGGCTTCTCCGTCGAAGGCCAGCTTCGCGACCCGGTTGAAGCGCGTTTCACTGTTGCTGTCCGCCGGACCGGCCTCCGGCTCGCCGTACGAGGCCAGGAATTCGCCGTCGCGAGAGAACTTGAGGACGTGGGTGTCATTCGGCCCGTTCCCGCCGATCCAGATGTTGTCCATGTGGTCGACGGTGATCCCGTGGTTCGACGCGGGCCACACATAATCGTCGGAGGGGCCTCCCCAGGAATTGACGAGGTTGCCCTCGGGATCGAACTCAAGCACGGGTGGCGCCGCCCGGCAGCATTCGCCGATCGGCGGGTCGGCGTCGGCGCCGCCTTCGGTCCGTTCGGTGAGGTTGCCCCGGTGGACGATGAACACGTGGTCGCGGGAGTCCACTCCGACCCCGATCGTCGACCCGAGCACCCAGTGATCCGGCAACTGCTGCGGCCAGAAGGGATCGACTTCGAACATCGGGGCTTCGACCGCGTTGGCCGAGGCGGTCTGGAGGCGATCCTGAGCGAAATAGATGACCACGACGGCCAGCACCAGAACCGCGACAAGAAGCTGGTTGCGCTTCATTTGAGAGCTCCCTTGGTGGGACGGGCGAAAAGACGATTTGGGGCAAAGTACGGGTTCAACCGCTTGTCAGCCAAGGGCTGGGGGTTCAGGGTTGGGGTCCGAGGCGCCGCGCAACCCCCGATCCCCGGGCAAGCGGGGCGCCGCATGAGCTCTTGTCGGAGATGATTGGATGAAAGCACGGAGGATGCCACTCGGCGCGGTCCTCGCGCTGGCGGCCGGGTTCTGGATGCTCGTGTCGCCTGCGGGAGGTTCGGGACCCGCCAACGCGCCGGCACCCCACGAAATCCCCGCCGACGTGATCGTGCGGGCGTTCGTCAAGGCCGAAGCCGGGGCGCTCCGGCTTGTGGTGCGTGTTCCACTCACGTCGATGCGGGACGTGGACTTCCCCGTTCGAGGTCCGGGCTACGTCGACGTCGAGGGGGCCACCCCGATGTTGACGGATCAGGCGGCGCTGTGGATCGCCGGCTACGTGACCCTCTACGAGGAGTCCGCGCGCCTTCCCGCGCCGGTCGTGACCGCGGCAAGGATCTCGCTTCCGTCCGACCCCTCGTTTGCCGACTATGACCGGGCCGTGGCCCACATTTCCGCCCCCCCGCTCCCCTCCGGCATCGATCTGGTCTTGGAACAGGCCATGCTGGACGTCGTGTTGAGCACCCCCATCGAGTCCGTCGACTCGCGCTTCTCGATCGATCCCGCGTGGGCTCACCTGGGGATCCGCACCACCACCGTGCTGCGGTTCGTAACCCCGGATGGGGCGGAGAGGGTCTTCCAGTACCAGAGCAACCCGGGGCGCGTGCGGCTCGACCCCAGGTGGCACCAGGCACTGCTGCGCTTCGTCGTGCTCGGCTTTGCCCACATCCTGGACGGGATCGACCACCTCCTGTTCCTGCTCTGCCTGGTGATCCCGCTCCGGCGCTTCTGGCCGCTCGTGAAAGTCGTCACGGCCTTCACCGTGGCCCACTCGATCACCCTGGTGGCGTCGGTGATGGGCCTCGCCCCCAATGCGCTCTGGTTCCCTCCGCTCATCGAGATGCTGATCGCGGTTTCGATCGTTTTCATGGCGCTCGAGAACATCGTCGGGCGGACGCTCAAGCGGCGATGGATGTGGGCGTTCGGCTTCGGCCTGGTGCACGGCTTCGGCTTCTCCTTTCAGCTCCGGGAGTCGCTGCAGTTCGCAGGCTCGCACCTCTTCACATCGCTCCTTGGCTTCAACCTGGGTGTGGAACTCGGCCAGCTCTTCGTCCTCCTCTTCATGGTACCGGGGCTGGCGTTTCTGTTCTCGAAAGTGATGGCGGAGCGGACCGGGAGCATCCTCGTCTCGGCGCTGGTGGCCCACACCAGCTGGCACTGGATGGCCGAACGGTGGAGCGCTTTGACATTCTACGAATTTCGTCGTACCATGATGGATGCGGCGTTTGGAGCGGCGGTTCTCAGGTGGGTGCTGCTGCTGCTGATCGTGATCGGAGCGGCGTGGGGTCTGGGGGCGCTGTACCGGGAACTTTCATCGCGGCTCGGCAGTCAAAAGGGGGATGTGTCGGGGGAAGAGGAGGGTCCGTCCGCTTCAAACTGACAGAGGAGAGCCACGGCGAAATGAGCGAAAGGCTGCGGGGAACGAGCAGGAGATTCGTCGGGTTCGCGATCGTGTTGGGTTGGTCGCTGCTGGCAGGCTCGGCGGGTGCCCAGGAGGTCATCCAACTCCCCGCCGAAGACGAGTGGCTCGCCGCTGATTTCGAGGAGGTCTACCGGGTCGGATCGGTGGCCGGGGAGGAGTGGGAGCAGTTCGTCAGGATCGCGAGCCTGGATTTTGACGGTGCCGGCAACCTCCACGTGCTCGACGGACAGGCGTCACGTGTCGTTGTCGTGGCTCCGGACGGCAGCCGGCTCCGCGAGTACGGGCGGGCGGGGGACGGCCCCGGCGAGTTCCGTGCCGCGAACCAGATCGTGGTCATGGCCGACGGGCAGGCAATGGTCTTCGACAGGGAGCACAGTGCGTTCCACATCTTCGACCCGGGTGGGCAGGTTGTCCGGACCGTGCGCATGCCGGGAGGTGGACTCATGACCAACATGCCCGATCTGGATCTTGCGGGGACCGGTGATTTCGTCATTCCCAATGGATCCGTGGGTTCGGTGTCCCTCAACCTGTTGGCGGGGCTTGAAACGGATGAGCCCGGACGACATTCGCGCCCGGTAACGCGCCTCAGTCTGAGCGGCGACGAAGTGGCGACGGATACGATTGCCCAGGCATGGATGGCTCCACCGGCGCAGACCGCCCAGCGCCGGGCGAGCAACGGTGTCGTTTGGCTCGGTTCCGAAGCCCTGGCGCTTGCGCCCAGCCTGTTCGTGGGCGCGCTTCCGGGGGGTGGCGTGGCGTTCTCGGATTCGTCTGCCTACGGCATCAGGGTGACTGGCTCCGAGGGCGCCATATTGCGCATCCTGACTCGGCCGTTCCGGCCCCAACCCGTCACCGATCGCGTCCGGGAAGCGGAAAGGAAACGCCAGCTGCGGCTGGAGGAAGAATACGCGTCCGACGCGTCCAGGAGGGCGGCGGGGGTGTCCGAACGCATAGGTGCAATGATGGGCCGCGTCCTGGAATCCCGCCGCGAACTGGTCGAGACGATGGAATTCAATGAAGAAGTCCCCGTTGTTCGCGGTGTGCAGACGGGTTGGGGAGGTACGATCTGGGTTCAGCGGGGTGGGGACGACCCCCTCAGCGACGGTCCGATCGACGTGCTGACAGCCGCGGGCCGGTATCTCGGCAGCTATCCCGCCGGAGCGTCGGCCATCCCGTCCGCATTCGGCCCCAACGGACTGGCGGCGTTCATTGAGCGGGACGAGTTCGATGTGGAAATGGTGGTGGTGAGGCGGCTGCCGCCTGCCGTGAGGTGACCGATTGCAAGAAGGAGCGCATGATTTCACTCGATCCGGAGGTACGAGCGTTGAGAAGCACATTGGCCCTGTTGACCTGCTTGATGGTCCCCGTTTCTCGCGGCCGCGCAGGAGGTCATCCAACTCCCCGCGGAGGACGAGTGGCTGGACGCCGACTTCGAGGAGGTCTACCGCGTCGGGTCCGCCGCCGGGGAGGAGTGGGAGCAGTTCGGGAGGATACACCAGGTCGCCTTCGATGCGGCCGGCAACCTCTACCTCCTGGACACCTATTCGATGAGGGTCGTGGTCGTCGACCCGGGGGGCGGCTTTGGGGGAGCCCTTGGAAGGGCCGGCGATGGTCCCGGGGAGTTCAGATTCCCAAGGAGCCTCGCGGTCATGTTGGACGGGACCGTGGTGGTGGGCGACACCGGTCAGCGCGCGTTTCACGTCTACGGCAGCGATGGCCGGTTCGCCCGCAGCGTACGCTTGGGTGACGATCTGCTGGGATTCGCGGGCCGGCTGTACCCGGATCGAACCGGCGGTTCGGCGGTTGTCCTGTCGGGAATCCTGGCGGTCATCGGTGGCGGTCGCAGTGCGGACGGGGACGGATGGGCGTCAACGCGACCGGTGATCGGATTCGGGCTCGGGGGCGACAGGGTTGTGAGGGATACGATCGTCGAAGCGTGGGCCCCGCCGTCCGCCGGTGTCGTCGAGTTCCGCGTGGGTGGGCGCAGCATCGGAACCGGGGACCAGACTCCGCCTCCACGCACCTTCGATCCTGCGCTGCTCGTGGGTACGCTCCCGGGTGGAAGCGTGGCGTTCTCCGATTCTTCCGCGTACGCGGTCAAGCTCGCAACCCCCGAGGGCATGGTCTCCCGAGTGCTGACTCGTCCCTTCCACCCCGAGCCCGTGACCGATCGGATCCTGGAGGCCGAGGTGGAGCGTCAGCTCGAGGAGTATGCGGATCAGGCCGCTGCGTCCAGGAGTCCGAGGACCATCATGGACGGGCGGACCGGCAACACCGTGCAGGGTGTCGTCGACGATCAGATGCGGGAGGGTCTGAAGAGGTCGAGGCGTCTGTTTCTGGAGGCGCTGCCTGCCGCCGCCGAAGTCCCGGTGGTTCAAGACCTGCGCACAACGTGGGACGGGGACATATGGGTCCGGAGAAGGGGTGACGAGCCTGTGAGCGACGGTCCGATCGATGTGCTCACCATGGACGGTCGGTATCCGGGGAGCTACCCGAGCGGCACCGTCATGCCCGACGCCTTCGGGCCGGGCGGGCTGGTGGCGTTCATGGAAGCCGACGAACTGGGGTTGCAGACGGTGGTGGTGAGGCGGGTGACGCGGCAACGGAATCAAATGAATTGAGCCGAGTCTGATCGACGCGGGTGTTCGGAATGACTGACAAAGTCATGTGTAGTTTACATTATGTAAAGTATTCTATACAGTCGATTTGTCTGTTCGTGGTTGGTGCCGCCCACGCCTTGGCATGGACTCCTGTGGCGGCCCAGCAGGTCTTCGAGCTCCCCGCGGAGGACCGGTGGCTCGACTCCGACTTCGAGGAGGTGTACCGGGTCGGGGCGATCGATGGGCCCGAGTGGCAGCAGTTCGGGATGATCGCGGGCCTGGATTTCGACGCGGTGGGCAATCTTCACATCCTGGACGGGCAGGCGGCGCGTGCCTTTGTCGTGAGCGTGGACGGTCAACGCGTTCGCGAGTACGGACGGGCGGGCGAGGGGCCGGGCGAGTTCGAGGAGGCCAGATGGATCGGCGTCGCGGCAGACGGTCGGGCGGTCGTCTTCGACTGGCAGAGGAACGGCTTCCACATCTTCGATTCCGAGGGCGCGATCGAACGCCTTGTTCGTTTGCCGGGCGATCACAGCTTCATGCCGGGGCTTGACGTGGAAGCGGGGGGTACAACCCTGGTTCCGAACGGAACGGTGCGCTCGGTGTCCATAGCGGCGGCTTTGGCGGGGATCCGCAACGCGAACACGAGGGTCGCCACACGGCCGGTTGTCCGACTCGTCCTGGGCGACGACAGGGTCCGAACCGACACCATCGCCGAAGCATGGACGGCGGAGCTTGCACAAGTGCGTTTCCTGGCTCCGAACGGATCATATCGGGAACGAAGGCTGACGCCGCCGCTGCTTGTTGGAGCGCTCCCCGGGGGCGGTGTAGCCTTTTCGGATTCGTCAGGGTATCGGATCAAGCTGGTTGGTCCCGACGGGAGACTGGAGCGCGTTCTGACCCGCCCAATTCTCCCGAAGCCGATGACGGACCGGATGCTGACCTCCGATGGTCGGTATCTGGGGAGTTACCCCGCCGACACGCCCATGCCGGCCGCGTTCGGCCCCAACGGATTGCTGGCGTTCATCGAGACGGACGAACTCGGGGTGCAGACAGTGGTGGCAAGGCGGCTGACGCCGTAGACTGCGAGCAGGTGGCATGGTGCAGCCTTCCGTCCGCGCCGGTCCCCACGCCTTTCACCCGTCCCGCGCCATGGAGGTCGCATGAAGCGCCCACTCCGCCCCCGATCCCGAACCTTCGCCCTCCTTTCGCTCCTGGTCCTCTTCCTCGCTCCCACGGCCGGCTGCGCCCAATCGGGCGACCCCACGCGCGACCCCCGCTTCCAGCAAGCCGTCGACCTCTTCGAGGCCTGGCTCGACGCCAAGATGGACTACGAGAAGATCCCGGCTGTTTCGGTGGGTCTCGTACACGACCAGGACCTCGTTTGGGCCAAGGGCTACGGGTACGCGCACCCGGACGCCGGCGTCGCCGCGACCCCTTCGACCATGTACTCGATCTGCTCGATCTCGAAGCTGTTCACCTCGATCGGGGTCATGCAGCAGCGCGATGAGGGCAAGCTGCGGCTCGACGACTCCGTGTCCGACCTGTTGCCCTGGTTCGACCTCGAGCAGGCGTATCCCGACGGGCCGGACGTCACGGTCGAGGGGATCCTGACCCACTCTTCCGGGCTCCCCCGCGAGTCGGCCCAACCGTACTGGACCGGCCCCGATTTCCCGTTCCCGACCCGGGAGGAGATCATCGACGGGCTCTCCGATCAGGAGACGCTCTACCCGGGCGCCCGCTACTTCCAGTATTCGAATCTCGGCATGGCGCTGGCGGGGCAGCTCGTCGAGCAGGCGTCGGGCATGACGTACGACGAGTACGTGAGGAGCCGGATCCTGGACCCGCTCGGCATGTCCGACACCTACACGGATATCCCCGCCGAGCACAAGGGCGACCGCTTCGCCACGGGCTACACGCGTCTGGGGCGCGATGGCCAGCGTCACAAGGCCACCTTCTTCCAGGCCCGTGGCATCGCTCCCGCGGCCGGCTTCGCCTCCACCGTCGAGGATCTGGCGCGCCTGGCTTCGTGGCAGTTCCGGCTTCTGGAAGACGGCGGGGCCGAGGTGCTTGGTGCCAACACGCTACGGGAAATGCACCGCGTCCACTGGGTCGACCCCGACTTCGACACCATGTGGGGACTCGGCTTCGCGGTGTCGGAGCGCAACGACCAGCGCACGGTCGGTCACGGCGGCAGCTGCCCCGGTTTCCGGACGACGCTTCAGTTGATCCCGGCGAAGAAGCTGGCCGGAGTGGTGATGGTCAGCGCACAGGGAGCCAGCCCGGACGACGTGTGGTCGAAGATGGCCGCGATCCTGGGCCCCGCCCTGGAGTCGGCCATGGACGACCCGGGTCGCGCGACGGCCCGCCCGGCTTCGCTCGCGGAATACGAAGGGCTCTACGAGTCCAACTGGGGCGAGACGGTCATTCTGCGCTGGGACGACAGCCTGGTGGCGGTCCGGGTGCCGAGCAGCGATCCGATGGAGGCCATGACCAAGCTGCGCCAAACCGGCGATGACACCTTCCAGCGCATTCGCGACGACGGAGAACTGGGCGAGGCCTACATCTTCCACCGGGACGAATCGGGGGCGATCGAGAGCCACAGCGTGCACGGAAACTTCTCGCGGAAGGTGCGGTAGGGGCTGCGGACGATTCGTTTTTCGGGCCTCACTCCCTGTTTGTCCGCCATTTCCCCCCCGAAATGGCGGACAAACAGGCCAAATGACGGTTCAGCCGCCCTCTTTGTCCTCGCTGACCGGCCGGGTGCGCACCGTCGGGTACTCGATCCCCAGCTGCTCCAGGTACGAGCCGAAGCGTGAAGGATCGTAGTAGTACTTCTCCAGTTCGGGCTTCCACCGCTGCATGATGTCGGCGTTCAGCCAGATCGCGGGCTGGTCCTCGGGGGTGATGAACGGGGTGTAGGTGGTCTCGGCGGTCTGCACGTCGTTGAAGTAGGTCCATGCCTCGGTGACCAGGTCCTCTTCGAGCAGCAGATCCAGGAGGGTGCGCGCCTGAACCTTCGCGCCCGCGACCGCCCCCTTGTGTGCGATCGGCGTGGCCATCGCGATGCCGTTGGCCCAGTTGTGTCCGGGCGTGCCACTCACGTTCGACGGGAAGCGAAGGGTTACGGTCGGCATGTTCCAGGAGATGTCTCCGATGTCGTCGGAGCCGCCGCCCAGTGAACGGCTCAGGTCGACCGGGCCCGAGAGGTCGTTGAGCTCGGTGGCCAGCCCACGCTCCTCGCTGCCCAGTTCGCGCTGGATGCCCTTCGCCAGGGCAACGTCGTCGTCGTCCCACTCGGGCAGGCCGACGTGCTGGATGTTCGCGTACGTCGCTTCGGCCACCGGCTTGTTGAAGTGCCGGCTCCACGCCGAACCGACGGTCATGATCGTGTCGATCTGCGTGTCGGTCATCATGGCGGCGCCCTCGGCCATCCGGTTCGCGGCCTGGTAGATCTCCACCACGTTGTCGTAGTCGCGCTCCCGGAAGAAGAACCAGATCGTCGCGGTCTGGGGCACAACGTTCGGCTGGTCCCCGCCGTCAACGATGATGTAGTGGATCCGGTAGGCGGGCATGAGGTGTTCGCGCTTGAACTCGATCGCCTGCGCCATGAGCATCACCGCGTCGAGTGCCGAGCGGCCCCGCCACGGGGAGCCGGCGGAGTGCGCGGTCTCGCCGGTGAAGCGGTACTGGACGGACATGAGCGCGTTGCCGCCGCCCTGTCCCCACGACACGCCGAAGTTGTTGCTGACGTGGGTGAACAGGTTCACGTCCACACCCTCGAAGACGCCTTCGCGCACGAAGTAGGCCTTCGAGCCGAGCTGCTCCTCGGCGACTCCGGGCCACATGAGCAGCGTGCCCGAGATGTTCTCGCGCTCCATGAGTTCCTTGACGGCGAGCGCGGCCACGATGTTCACGGCCTGCCCGGAGTTGTGTCCCTCTCCGTGCCCCGGCGCCATCGAGATGATCGGTTCGCGGTATCCGACGCCGGGCTTCTGGTTGGACTGGGGGATCCCGTCGACGTCGGATCCCAGCGCGATCACCGGCGACCCGGTGCCGTTGGACCAGCGGGCGGTCCACGCGCTCGGCATCCCCGCGACGCCCAGTTCAATTTCAAAGCCGGCCTCTTCGAGCATGCCGGTCAGGTAGCGTTGGGTCTCGAATTCCTGCATGCCCAGTTCGCCGAACGAGAAGAGCATGTCGACGATCTCCTGCACCTGCTTGGCGCGGGCCTCGACCATGCCGAGGACTTCGTCCTTCAGGTCGTCGAGGTCCTGGGCGTGGGTCAGTGGGGGAATGAGGGTGATGAAGGCGAACGCCAAGACGACGGCGCGGGCGACTGAGCGCATGGAGACAACTCCGGTTGGGGGAAGTCAGGTTTTGTGCCCGAATAGCGAGCAGGAAGGTAGGGGCAAATGGGCTCGCGTGCACGTCTGGCCCGATTGCTCCGGATGCCTTGCCTGGAACCACGTTTCAGGTCGGTCGGCGCGTCGGAAAGCCCGTTAGCCCACCCGAACGTCGAAATGCTCGAGGCCTCGCAGCACGACGCTGGGCCGATACTTCGGCGCGCGGGCACCGAACCCGATCCTGTCGAAACGCTCCAGCAGCACCTCGAGCGCGATTCGGCCCTCCAGTCGGGCGAGCGGAGCGCCCAGGCAGTGATGGATGCCGCGGCCGAACGCGATGTTCCCCTGGTCGGACCGCCGGATGTCAAGCTCGTGGGGTCGGTTGAACCGCTCGGGGTCGTGATTGGCGGACCCGATAGCCAGGGTGACCATGGTCCCCGACCGCACGGCCGTGTCTCCGATCTGCAGATCGCGACGTGCAATGCGCATGTCCAGCTGCACCGGCGAATCGTAGCGCAGTAGTTCCTCAACTGCGGCAGGGATCAGTTCCGGTTGCTCACGCAGGAATGCGAACTGGTCGGGACTTCGCAGGAGGGCCCGAACCCCGTTGCCGATCAGGTTGGTGGTCGTCTCGTTTCCGGCCGCGAGGAGAAGGCGAAGCATCACGATCGTCTCGTCGGGTGTCAGCTTGTCGCCTTCCTCTTCAGCTCTTACCAGCCGCGAGACGAGATCCTCGCGGGGCTCGCGGCGGCGCTGCTCGATGATCGCCCTGTGGTATTCGGCGAGCTCCTGTTCGCTCCGGTACACCGCCTCCACTTCGTCTGGTGTGAGAAGCGGCTCCAGCGCTCGTGCCAGGTGGTCCGACCACACCTTGAAGCGATCCAGATCCCGCTCGGGCACGCCGATCATTCTCGCGATCGCTATTGTCGGAAGCGGCACCGCAAGAGCCTTCATCAGGTCGAACTCATCGGTTCCTGCGACCTCGTCGAGCAGCTTGTGAGCTGTGGCCCGGATGTAGTCCTCCATCTTCGCGACCGAGCGGGGGGTGAACGCCCGGTTGACCAGCCGGCGCAGGCGCGTGTGGTCCGGCGGATCCTGAACGAGCATGCTGGGCTTGAGCTTTTTTCGCGTACCCAGGGAGCCACGTGATGAACGCGCCCTCTGCAGGTCGCTGGAAAAATTCCGATGATCCCGGAGAATGCGGTCCACGTCCGAGAAGCGGGATACCACGAACTGCTCGGTCAGAATGCTGTAGTGGACCGGGTCCCGGTCGCGGAGCCTGCGATACACGGGATAGGGATCGGCTACGAATTCCGGCGCGAGCGGCCACCAGGCCACACCGGTTCGCAGCCGCTCCTCGGCCAATCGTGCGCGGATGTAGATCGACCTGGCGGCCGTCGCAATCGCGTTCCTCATTCCCATTCCGTATTATCGTCGCGTCATTCCCCGGAAACCGAAAGCCCAGCCATGAAAGCCAGCCCCACCCTCTCGTTCGCTGCGATGGCCACCCTCTTCGCGGTGATGGTCCCGATTGCGCCGACCCCCGCCAACGCCCAGACCACCGTCGAGAACGCCATCTCGCACCTTCAATACCGCGAGATCGGCCCGGCGCTCATGGGTGGGCGCATCGCCGACCTGGCCGTCGTCGAGTCGAAGCCGCAGGTCTTCTACATCGCGACCGGAACCGGCGGCGTCTGGAAAACCGAGAACCACGGCACTTCCTGGACGCCACTCTTCGACGACCAGCCGACCAGCTCCATCGGCGACGTCACCCTCGACCAGTCCAACCCGAACCTCGTCTGGGTGGGCACCGGGGAGCCGCAGAACCGCCAGTCCTCCGGTTGGGGCAACGGCGTCTACAAATCCACCGATGCCGGAAACACCTGGCGCCACATGGGACTCGACGCCACCAGGCACATCGCGCGCATCCTCATCCACCCGCGCAACCCTGACGTCGTGTACGTCGCCGCGGTGGGCGACCTGTGGGGCCCGAACGAGGAGCGGGGCGTCTTCCGCACGCGCGACGGCGGCGAGACGTGGGAAAGCGTCCTCCACATCGACGAGCACACCGGCGCGATCGACCTCGCCATGGACCCGGGCGACCCCAACACGATCTTCGCGGCGATGTACCAGCGGCAGCGCACCGGCTGGGGCTTCAACGGAGGCGGTCCCGGGAGCGGCCTCTACCGCACCTTCGACGGCGGCGACAGCTGGACCGAGCTCACCGAGGGTCTTCCCGAGGGCGACAAGGGACGGATCGGCGTCGATGTCTTCCGGCAGGACGGCAACGTCGTCTACGCGCTCGTGGAGGCGGACGCGCGCAGTCCCGGCGCGGGCTTCTTCGGCGGCGGCGGTGGCGGCGAGTCGCAGAGCGGCCTCTTCCGCTCCCTCGACCGAGGCGACAGCTGGGAGAAGGTGTCGAGCACCAACCCGCGCCCCATGTACTACTCGCAGGTTCGCATCGACCCCGGCAACGCCGACCGAATCTACGTCCTGGGCGGCAACCTGATGGTCTCCGACGACGGCGGCCGCACCTTCCGCAGCGACGGCGCCGCGCAGGTCCACGTGGACCACCACGCGCTCTGGATCAACCCGAACGACCCCGACCACCTCATCCTGGGCAGCGACGGCGGCGTGGCCGCGAGCTGGGACGGCACCGGCCACTGGCGCATGTTCGACAACCTGCCGCTGGGGCAGTTCTACGCCATCGGCTTCGACATGCGCGACCCGTACTACGTCTGCGGGGGCCTCCAGGACAACGACCCGTGGTGCGGCCCCTCGAACACGCGCTCGTTCCACGGCATTCGTCACCAGGACTGGTACGAGACCGCGTACGGCGACGGCTTCTTCACCATCGTCGACCCCACCGACTCGACCATCGTCTTCTCCGAGTCCCAGAACGGGAACATGAACCGGTACGACCTGAACACCGGCGAGAAGACCCCGATGCGTCCCATCACCGGTCCCCGCGCCGACGGCGACACCGCCAAGACGTACCGCTTCAACTGGAACTCGCCGCTCCAGCTCTCGCCCCACGACCCGGCGATCGTGTACCTCGGCGCCAACTACCTCCTGCGCTCCCGCGACCGCGGCATGTCGTGGGAGGAAGTCGGCGGCGTCGACCTGACCAATCAGATCGACCGCGAGGAACTCGAGATCATGGGCGTGCCGGGCTCCGAGCCCCAGATGTCGGTCAACGACGGCATCTCCACCTACGGCAACATCACCGCCTTTGCGGAATCGCCGCTCGCCGCCGGACTCCTCTACGTCGGCACCGACGACGGCAACGTCCAGGTCAGCCGCGACGACGGCGCCACGTGGACCAACGTGGCGGACCGGATCGACGGGCTCCCCGAGCGCACCTACGTGAGTCGGATGGAGCCGTCCGCGCACGCCGAGGGGCGCGTCTATGCGTCCTTCGATGGCCATCGCAACGGCGACTACGCGGCTTATGTCTACGTCAGCGAGGACTACGGCGACAGCTGGCGCCGCATCACCGACGGCCTTCCAGACGGCTGGTCGGTCAACGTGGTCACGGAGCATCAGCGCGCGGCCAACCTCCTCTTCGTCGGCAACGAGGTCGGCGTCTTCGTCTCGGTCGACCGCGGCGAGCGGTGGGTGCAGCTCAAGAACAACCTCCCGGTCGTCCCGGTCGACGACATCCTCATCCACCCCCGCGACAACGACCTGCTGGTCGGCACCCACGGCCGCTCATTCTGGATCCTCGCGGACGTGTCGCCGCTGGAGCACCTGTCGGAGGAGATGCTCGCCGAGGCCGGCCGGGTGTTCCCGCAGGCCCGCGAGACGGTCATGTGGGCGCAGCGTGGCGACTGGCCCTTCGCCGGCGCCACCTACTCGGCTCCGAACCCCCCGCGCGGCACGCTGATCCGCTACTACCTGCGCGACGACCCGGTCGCCGGAGACGGCAGCGACATGGCCGACGGGGCGCCTGCGGAAGAGTCCACCTTCGCTCTCACCATCACGGACTCGGACGGTGGCCACGTCCGCACCCTGGAAGCGCCCGGCGACGCCGGCATCAACGAGGTCGTGTGGGACTGGCGCCACGACGCGCCGTACGATCCCGAGGGCCCGCAGGGACCCGTCGGGTTCGGACAGCCGGGAACGCCGCAGGGCCCGATCGCGCTGCCGGGCGTCTACACGGTCAGCATGGAGGTCGGCGGGCAGACCTGGTCCTCGACCGTCGAGATCCAGGCCGATCCGCGCCGGTCCATGACCCGGGCGGACCGCATGGCCCGCCAGGACGTGCTGATGAGCCTGCACGCCCTGGCTCCTTCGATCTACGGGGCCGGCCGCGCAATCGACGCCATCGAGGAACAGCTGGATGCGGCCGAGGAGCTGATCGAGGCCGCCGTCGAGGCGCCGGAAGGGCTCGAAGAGGAACTGGAAGCGATCCGCGAAGCGCTGGAAGAGATCGACGAGGACGTGGGCGAGGCGCGCCGCAACGCGGGGGTGGCCGGCGCCATCCAGGGCTCGTCCACGCTGCCGACCGAGGACCAGATGTGGCAGGTCGACCACGCCTGGGAGGTGATGGCCGAACTGCTCGATCCGCTCAACGAACTGATCACGTCGCGCGTGCCCGCGCTGAACGCGCAGCTCTACGCCGAGGGCGTGAGGCCGAAGCCGGGTGAGGCGGTGGTGATGCCGGAGCGGTGAGGCTATCCGATCAGCGGGATGCGGATGGTTCCGATGAGCGAGATGGTGCGATTCCGGCCTGAGGGTCCGTTGTCGTCGGCGAAGATCTCGGTCAACCCCTCGGTGAACAGAAGCGTGGCGCCGAGGGGGCCAAGGTTGTAACCCGCCCCGGCGGTGACGCCGAACTCCCTGTTCGTGGTGACGCCCAATTCGTCGCAGCTCTGGTCGATCAACGAGCTGATTCCGCTGACCGAAAGGTCGAGGGCCACATTGCATCCCATGCTGCTCCCCACGCTCGCGCCGGCGAGGAGGTGGAAGTCGCCGCCGATCTCAAGCAGGCCACGCGCCACGAGATAGTCTACCTCGATGTTCACATGACCGGCCGCGTCGTCTTCGCTGACCTCCGCCCCGGCGCCCTTCTGGATGAAGCCGGCTTCCACCCGCAGGCCGACCAGGTCGGTCATCCGCAGGGACAATCCTCCCGCGACATTCAGCCCGATGCGGCTTTCCGTGGCTTCCTCGTCCGTCGCGACGGCCATGGTTGCACCGGCTCCCAGAATCAGGTCGGTGGTTCTCTCCTGGGCCTGGGTGGTATTCGTGGGGATCGCCGGCAGGAATGCGCAGAGCAGGATTGCGAGCGGCTGTCTCATGGGGGGACTCCTTCTCGGACGGGTCATGACGGAAGCTACCACCATGCGGCTACCCCGGTGCCGGGGCATCGTTCCTGGTGCCCTCGTCCAGCAGCTCGAAGACCCGCTGCACCGTGATGGCCGGCACCCCTGGTCCCGTGATCTGTGGATAGTTGTCCGCGTGATCGGTCATGTCGATCCGGGCGGCCGCCTCTTCGAATGTCACCCCCTCCGCATGCAGCTCCGCCGCCCGTGCCTGCAGATCCCGCATGTACTCCTGCAGGTAGGTGATCCGCTCCCTGTCCTGGAACGGTGTGCCGTGGCCGGGGAGGACCCAGTCGAAGTCCAGCGACTTGAGGTGCTCGAGGGTGTCGTCCCACTCGTCGAGAAAGCCGTCACCCATGTACGGCAGGCCCGGCACCAGCAGGTCTCCGGTGACGATCACGCGCTCCTGGGGCAGATGCACCACCACGTCTCCGCCGGTGTGGCCGCGGCCGAAGAAGAGCAGGCGGATCTCGCGGTTGCCGCGGAACAGCGTCATGCGCTCGGACAGCGTAGTGTTCGGACCCATCGGCTCAACCGCTTCCTGGCCCGCCAGGTAGTTCCGCATGTAGGCCAGCCGGCCCTCCAGCTCGGCACGCTCTTCGTCGTCCTCCGCAGCTGCGACCTGCTCCTCGAGCGCGGCCACCTGATCCGGCAGCCCTCCCAGGAACATCTGGTACGACCGCCCCATCGAACCCCCGTTCTCCAGCATCTCGCGGGTGAATTCATGGCCGATGACGTGCACCTCGGGCGGGTAGATCCGGTTGCCGTGCGCGTGGTCGAAGTGGTAGTGCGTGTTGACGACGTACCGGACGGGCCTGTCGGTCAGCGCCTCGATCTCGTCCACGATCGCATGGGCGGCGGCGGGTGAGATGTGCGACTCGACCAGGAGCACGTCATCTTCGTTCACGATTACCGCACCGTGCGATCCCACGGCGAGGCTGCCCGTGCCCCGGGCGTGGTAGACGTCGGGAACGACCTCCTCGAACTCGAAGGCGGGCCCCTCGAAATCGGAGCCGGATGGGGGCGTGACGTCGTCGCCCGGTGGTGGGGCAGGCTGGTCGGCGGCCTGGCAGGCGACGAGCAGGGTGAGGGCGGCGATCACGGGTGCTGTTGCGATTCTCATGGCGCATACTCGGGACTCGGGGGCATGTCCGGCGGGTGCCTTACACTTGCGGGCGCATCCGGGGACGGCAAGATGGATGAATGACGCCGACGCTGCCGGTCGCAAGTTCGTTCTTTCCGGAGACGCTGCCCTCATGAGTCTTTCTGCATCCCCTCGCGCCGGTCCCGCACGGTTGCGGCCGAGCGCCCTGGCCATCGCCGCGCTCGCCACCGCCGCCCTTCTTTCCTCCTGCACACCCGCCGCCGAACCAACCGCCGCGGGCGGCGCCCGGGTCAGCGCCGAACCCGTGGAACTCTTCGACGGCCGGGTCATCCCGGGGATGCCCGCACTGCTCGGTATGCGCGCCCAGTACGAATTGCGGCTGGAATGGCTCGCCGGGAAGCGCGCCCTGCTGCTCGACCAGATGCGCACGCACGGGATCGAGATGTGGATCGTGGTCAGCGAGGAGTTTCACCAGGATCCGGCCCTCTACTACGTCGCGCCGCCGCTGCAGTATGCCCGTCGGCGCGACGTGATGGTGTTCGTGGACGCCGGTGACGACGGACTCGGCGCCTACTCGGACTACTGGCGGCCCACCGAGGACTATAGGCGGTTCTTCGAGCCCATGCCTGCGGCGCGAAACGAGCGCGGCATCCAGGACACCCCGACCGGGCTGCGGGTGCTCCTGGAACGGTACGATCCCGCCACGATCGGCCTCGCAATCGGCGGCAACCGGGGGCACGACAGCAGCCTGACCCACGACAGCTACCGGTTCCTCGCCGATGCCCTCGGCCCCGAAGCGGCGTCGCGCTTCGTCTCGGCCGCCCCACTCATCGAGGACGTCTTCGACACGCGCCTGCCCGGTGAGCTGGAGCACTACCGGCAGCTCGTCCTTGCCACCGACGTGATCGCGCAGACCGCGCTTTCGAACGTCGTGATCACGCCCGGCGAGACCCGGGCCGAGGACATCAAGTGGTTCTTCGACGAGACCATCGCCGGGCTGGGCGTGGGCGGGAAGCCGTGGTTCGAGATCCACGTGGCGGTACAGCGCTTCGACGAGGCGACGGGCGAGATGATCCCGTACGTGCACCCTGCTCCCGACGACCTGGTGTTCCAGCGGGGCGACATCATCCACCTCGACTGCGGCTTCGACTACCTGGGCTTCGCGAGCGACTGGCAGAAGGTGGCGTACATCCTTCGCGAGGGCGAGGAGGGTGTGCCCGAGGGCCTCAGGACCGCGCTCCGCAACGCCAACGTCGTGCACGAGGCCTTCACCGCCGCGCCCCGCCCCGGCATGACCGGCTGGGAGGCCACGCTTGCGATCGCCGCCCTGCTGGAGGACGTCGATTTCCTCCCGAGCCTGTATTCGCACCCCATCGGCTATCACGGCCACGCCCTCGGCCCCGCGATCAACGCGCGCGACATGGACCTGTCGTCACCGCCCGAATGGGACTCGCAGCTGCGCGACGGCTCCTACCGCTCCATCGAGTTCAGCGCCACGACCGCGATCCCCGAATACGGCGGCGGCACCGTCAGGATCCCGATGGAGGACGATGGCTACCTGACTCCCGACGGCTACGAGTACTTCCGGCCCTATCAGACCGAATGGTACGTGATCCGGTGACGGACCTGACCGTCCCCTACGCCATGTCCTAGGAGGAGCCCACCCATGCGCGGGCCGACGGATACGACTACGACCACGAGATCCTGGTTGCGCTGCCACCGTCGTACCATGTCTCGCCGGACCGCCGCTATCCCGTGGTCTGGTCCATGGACGGCGCGATGGCGTTCGCGCTGACGGCCGGTGTCGCAAATCTCTACACGGTCGGCAAGCGCATCCCGGAGATCATCGTGGTCGGCATCGGACACGCAAGCCGGCAGGGCATGCTGGGATTCGCCAACCGCACCTTCGACCTGTTTCCGCCGGGAAGCGTCTGGTCGGATCCGGGCCTGGCGCAGGATTACATGGAGGAGATGGGCTTCGATTTTCGAATGGCGCTGCCGTTCCTCAAGGGCGACATGTTTCTCGACTTCCTGGTGGATCAGCTGCGCCCCTCGCTCGGCAACAGGTACCGCATGGCCGACGATCACGCGCTCTGGGGACACTCGGCGGGCGGCGGTTTCGCGAGCTACGCGCTGCTGGCCCGGCCAGGGGCGTTCGGGCGATTCATCATCGGGAGCGGAACCAACGGCCTCACGATCGACCTGGAGGCGGAGTACGCCCGGCGCCACGACGATCTCGAGGCCAGGGTCTTCATCGGCATGGCGGACGGCGAGATCAATCACGCGCCGCTGTGCGCCCAGCGGCTGGTCAGCCGCACGACGCTGCTGGCCGAGAACCTGCGGTTGCGCGAATACCCCGGCCTCGATCTGCGGACCCGGTTCTACACCGACCGCGACCACTTCACGGCCATGCCTTCGATCATCGGAGACGGCTTGCAGCACGTGTACGCCGATCTGATCGCCGATCTGCCGAAACCGAATTGGTAAACCCCCTCACAAAGGAGTAACCACATGGTTCCCGCCCTCAGTCTCTGGCTTCCCATCCTGGTGGCCGCGGTGCTCGTGTTCGTGGCGAGCTCGGCCATCCACATGTTCCTCAACTGGCACAAGAACGACTTCCAGCGCGTCCCGGACGAGGACGGGGTGATGGATGCCTTGCGCGAATTCGGCATTTCGCCCGGCAATTACCTGGTCCCCCGTGCTGAGAGCATGGAGGTGATGAAGAGCGAGGAGTTCCAGGCCAGGGCCAAGCGCGGCCCGACGCTGTTCATGACGGTTCTGCGCCCCGGCGATCCGTCGGACATGGGCAAGCAGTTCGTCCAGTGGTTCGTGTACTGCCTGGTCGTGGGTCTGTTCGCGGCCTACGTGACCGGCCAGGCGCTGGGCCCCGGTGCCGAGTACATGGCGGTCTTCAAGGTCGCGTCGACCACGGCCTTCATGGGGTACGCGCTTGCGCACGCCCAGGACGCCATCTGGATGTCGCAGGGGTGGCCCGCAACCCTCCGCAGCATGCTGGACGGGCTGATCTACGGGCTGGTCACCGGAGGCGCCTTCGGGTGGCTGTGGCCGTGAGCGCACTCGCCGGGCGGACCTGCGAGGCCTGCACGTGAACGACTTCGTGATGGCGGCGAAGTCGGACGGGTGTTCGGGGGCGGGTCGGGGGTCGTTGGCTTGACTGATTCGGAGTGTACTTCAAATTAGTGCAACTATTTGGGAGTACACTTCAGATTGGTAAAAGGCGATGTACCGTCGTACGCTCGAAATCGAACTGCCTCGGGGTCAGTCGGCCTTCCTCTGGGGCGCCCGGAAGACGGGCAAGTCCACGCTGCTTGGGCACCGGTTCCCGCACTCGATTCGATTCGACCTGCTCGACACGCGGCTGCTGCTTGAGTTGACCCGCGCGCCCTGGACCCTCGCTGAGCGAATCCGGGCATTCGGGCGGTACAGCCGGGTGCTGCCCGTCATCATCGACGAAGTCCAGAAGGTGCCAGCGATCCTCGACGAGGTGCACAGGCTCATCGAGAGCGAGCGCCTGAGCTTCGTGTTGTGCGGCTCCAGCGCGAGAAAACTCAAGCGCGGGCGTGCGAATCTCCTGGGCGGCCGCGCTTGGCGCTACGCCCTCCACCCGCTCACCTGGCCTGAGGTCCCGGACTTCGACCTCGTGAGGGCCCTCAACCAAGGCCTCATCCCCGAACACTACGACTCCGCGCATCATCGGCGGGGCCTGGCGGGATACGTGGACGACTACCTCAAGGAGGAGGTGTTCGATGAAGGCCTGGCCCGCAACGCACCTGCCTTTGCCCGGTTTTTCGAGGCCCTTGCATTCTGTCATGGCGAGCTTCTGAACTACAGCAACGTCGCCAGAGACTGTGGGGTGAGTTCCAAGACCGTGAAGGAGTACTTCCAGATTCTGGTTGACACGCTGCTGGGCGTGCTGGTCGAGCCGTTCAGCCGACGGCGGTCACGGGCCGTGATCACCCGCGCGCCCAAGTTCTACCTGTTCGATGTGGGCGTCGCGAACCATGTGGCCGGCAGACGAATCGAAAGCACCGCGAGTCCCGATTTCGGGCGGGCCCTGGAGCACCTCGTGCTGATGGAGCTGCTGGCGTACCGCTCCTATCGCGAGCGCGATTTCCCCGTCCGGTTCTGGCGCACGAAATCCGGTCTGGAGTGCGATTTCGTCCTGGGCCTGGAGGGGGAAGTGGCGATCGAGGTGAAGGGTGACAGCCGAGTCCGGCGAGCAGACCTGAGGGGACTGCGGGCGTTCGTCGAGGAGCACCGGCCGCGGCAAGCTGTGGTCGTGTGCAACGAGAGTGCCTCGCGGCGGACGGACGACGGGATCTGGATCCTGCCGTGGGAGAGGTTCCTGGAGAGGCTGTGGGGGGATGGGGTGGTAGGGTACCGTTCGTGACGCGGGACTATCAGAAGAGGAGGTCATCGTGAGCGACCAGCTGAATTCCGGGGAGCGGGAAAGCCTGGAGAAGTTCGAGCGAGGCGAGTTGAAGAAGTCCGCTCCCGGCGCTGACCGCGAGATGGAGATGGTGGCGGTGAGCTACCGAAACCGCCTCTGCAACTCCTCGAGCGCCTCCGCCCCCGGACACAGTTCCTCGAACGGATAGTTGACAAGCGGCTCGTCCACCGTGCCCTGGATGCCGTGGAAGTGCGTCCCCTCTCCGTCCGGCGGCACTTCCTCCAGGTACAGCAGCCCGGTCGCGATCTCGCCGGCCCGCTGGCGGTCCCGGATGTAGGCGTAGACCTGGTCGCGGTCCTGCGGGTCGTAGTCCTCGGGCACCTTGCGGAAGCGCATCCGGCTCCCGTCGTGCATCGTCACCGTGCGTACGTCCCCCGCTTCGTAGCTCGCCGTGATCTCCTGCGCCGGCGGGACGAAGTCGGCCTGCACGAGCTCGTTGTAGTGGTCGCGGGTGTACTCGTAGCTCTTGGTCGAGCCGCGGTGATCGTTGAAGGTCACGCAGGGCGAAATGATGTCGACCATGGCGAAGCCCTGGTGCCGTAGTCCTCCCTTGATGATGGGAACGAGCTGCGCCTTGTCGCCCGAAAAGCTCCGGGCCACGAAGCTCGCACCCAGATTCAGCGCCAGCAGGACCGGGTCGATGGGGTGTTCCCGGTTCACCTCGCCCCGCTTCGCCTTCGTGCCGTAGTCGGCCGAGGCCGAGAACTGCCCCTTGGTCAGGCCGTAGACGCCATTGTTCTCGATGATGTAGAGCATGTCGATGTTGCGCCGCATGGCGTGGGCAAACTGGCCCAGGCCGATCGAAAGGCTGTCACCGTCGCCCGAGACGCCGATGCACACGAGTTCGTGGTTGGCGGCGTGCGCGCCGGTAGTAACCGCCGGCATGCGGCCGTGCACGCCGTTGAAGCCGTGTGCTTCCTTCAGGAAATAGGTCGGCGTCTTCCCGCTGCAGCCGATGCCGGACATCTTTGCGACCTGGTGCGGCGCAATCTCCAGCTCCCAGAAAGCCTCGATGATCGCCGCGGTGATCGAGTCGTGGCCGCACCCGGCGCAGAGGGTCGACATGGGCCCTTCGTAGTCGCGGCGGGTCAGCCCGAGACGGTTCCGGGCGAGACCCGGGTGGTGAATGCGCGGCTTGGCAATGTGGGTCATGTCGAAGCAAGGCCGTCGATCACATGATGGCAGCTCATGGGGTAGCCCCCGTAGTAGAGGATCGACGCGAGCCGGTCCTTGTCAACCCGGGTCTCGGTGATAAGGAGCTTGCGCAACTGTCCGTCCCGGTTCTGCTCCACGACGAAGTTGACGTCGTGGTCCATGAGGAATTCTTCGACGTCCGGGTGGAAGGGGAACGCCCGCACGCGCATATAGTCCACATCGACCCCCTGTTCGGCGAGCTCATCCACGGCTTCCAGCACCGCGCCCCGGCAGCCGCCCACCGTCAGCAACCCGATGGTCGCGCCTTCCCGCAACCGCACCTCGGGGGCCGGCAGGTGGGGTGCCGCGCCCTCGATCTTGCGGCCGATCCGGGCCAGCACATCGGCGTAGGGCTCCGAGTCCTCCGTGTAGTTCCCGTACCTGTCGTGCCCGGAACCCCGCGTCAGGAACGCCCCGTCCGGGTGGACGCCCGGCAGGGTGCGCGCGGCAATCCCGTCGCCGTCCACGTCCAGGTAGCGGCGAAAGGCGCCCGACGCCTCTTCAAGGTCCTCCGCCGAGAGCACCTTGCCCCGGTCCGGCCTGTAGGAGTCGTCCCATTCCAGCTTCGGCACGGCCCAATCGTTCATGCCGATGTCCAGATCCGTCAGCACGAACACGGGTGTCTGGAACCGGTCCGCCAGGTCGAAGACCTTGACGGCGAAGTCGAAGCACTCCCGCGGGTCGCAGGGGAACAGCACGATGTGCTTCGTGTCCCCGTGCGAGGCGTAGGCCGCGAACTGGATGTCCCCCTGCTGCGTCCTCGTGGGCATTCCCGTGGACGGGCCGACCCTCTGCACGTCGAAGAAGACGGCCGGAATCTCGGCATAGTAGGCAAGCCCGATGAACTCGCTCATCAGCGAGAGCCCCGGGCCGCTGGTCGAGGTGAAGGACCGCGCCCCGGCCCAGCTTGCGCCGAGGACCATGCCCGCCGCCGCCAGCTCATCCTCGGCCTGGACGATGGCGAACCGGTTCCTGCCGGTCTCGGGGTCCTTGCGGAACCGGTTGCAAAAGGCGGTGAAGGCGTCGACCAGCGAGGTGGACGGGGTGATCGGGTACCACGCGGCCACCGTCGCCCCTGCATAGACGCACCCCAGCGCGGCGGCGGTGTTGCCGTCGATGACGATCGAATCCTCGTTCCCGTCCATCGGCGCCAGGTGCACCGGCAGGGGGCAGTCGAAGTGCTCGCGGGCGTAGTCGTAGCCCAGATCGATCGCGAGGAAGTTGGCGTCCAGCAGCTTCGCCTTGGCCGCGAAGGTCTCCTTCAGCAGGCCGCGCACGATCTCCATGTCGATGTCCAGCAGCGCGGCCAGGGCCCCCACGTAGCAGATGTTCTTCATGAGGATCCGGACGCGCGATCCCTCGAAGTTGTCCACCGTCATCTTCGCCAGGGGGACGCCCAGGAAGTGCACGTCGTCTCGGTTCAGATCGCGGGGCAGGGGCCAGCTCGAGTCGTGCATGACCCAGCCGCCCGTCGTGACTTCCTCGACGTCACGGGCATACGTCGCCGGATTCATTGCCACGATGAGGTCGAAGCGCGCCGTCCGCGCGGTGTGCCCGTCCCTGTTCGCCCGGATCTCGTACCAGGTGGGCAGCCCCTGGATGTTCGAAGGGAACAGGTTCTTGCCCGAAACGGGGATCCCCATGCGGAAGATCGCGCTTCGCAGCAGCCCGTTTGCGCTGGCCGACCCGGTGCCGTTCACGGTTCCGATCTTGAAGGCGAGGTCGTTGACGCGCGACGCGGTCGCCGGCGGCCCGCCGTTTACGAGCACCTGCGTGTCGAGGGCCATCAGCGCGCTCCGGCCCCGGCCAGGTCCATGATGGACATGCCCGGGTGGACTTCGCCCGCGTCGAGCCCCGCGTACGGAATCAGCAGGTCCGACTTGCGCATGTCCCAGGCCGCCGTGGGGCACCGCTCGGCACAGAGGCCGCAGTGAATGCAGAGGTCCTCGTCCTTGACCATGATCCTGCCGGTCTGGGGCAGGTCTTCCGAGATGAAGAGGGGCTCCTCGGGGTTGAGAAGCGGCGCCGTCAGCCGCCCGGTGAGCTCTTCTTCGGGCCCGTTGTGCGTGATGGTCAGGCAGTCCAGCGGACAGATGTCGATGCAGGCGTCGCATTCGATGCAGAGGTCCGTCTCGAAGTGGGTCTGCGCATCACAATTCAGGCAGCGCTCGACCTCGGTCAGCGACTGCTCGATGTCGAAGCCCTCTTCCACCTCGATGTCCAGCCGCTTGAAGCGTTCCTGGAGGTCGACGTGACGCATCTTCACGCGCTCGGCCTCGTCGTAGTCGTTGGAATACGTCCACTCGTGCAGCCCCATCTTCTGGCTGACCAGGTTCATCCCCTCCGCCGGACGGTCGGTGAGCGACTCGCCGTGGCAGTATGCGTGTATCGAGATGGCCGCCTGATGGCCGTGCTCGACCGCCCAGATGATGTTTTCGGGCCCCCACGCCGCATCCCCGCCCATGAACACGCCGGTGCGCGAGGTCATGAAGGTGGTCTTGTCGACGATCGGCATGTCCCAGTTGTTGAAGTCGATCCCGATGTCGCGTTCGATCCACGGGAAGGCCGTGTCCTGCCCGATGGCCAGGATGACCTCATCGCACTCGATCACCTTGCTGTCGTGCACCTCGGCCTTGAGCCGGCCGCCCTCGCCCTCATGCCAGGAGACCAGGTCGAAGACCATGCCCTTCACCTGGCCGTCTTCGACGATGAACTTCGACGGGGAGTGGTTCTCCAGGATCTCCACCTGCTCCTCGATCGCGTCCTCCAGCTCCCACGGGGACGCCTTGAAGTGGGGCTTGGTCTTGCGCGCCATCACCTTCACATCGCTGGCTCCGAGTCGCTGGGCCGTGCGGCAGCAGTCCATCGCGGTGTTGCCCACGCCGATCACGAGCACCCGGTCCCCGCAGCTTTCGACGTGGCCGAAGCGTACCGATTCCAGCCAGTCGATCCCGATGTGCACCTGCTCCGAATCCCAGCGCCCGGGAAGGTTGAGTTCCTTGCCCTTGGGCGCCCCGGAGCCGATGAAGACGGCGTCGTAGTCTTCTTCAAGAAGTGCGGCCAGACTGTCGACCGGACTGTTGAGGCGCAGGTCCACCCCCATGTCGGTGATGTACTCGATCTCTTCCCACAGGACCTTGGCCGGAAGCCTGAACTCCGGGATGTTCGTCCACATCAGACCGCCCGGCGCCGCCAGCTTCTCGAAGATCGTGACCTCGTACCCCAGCGGCATGAGGTCGTTGGCGACGGTGAGCGAGGCGGCTCCGGCCCCGACGCACGCGATCCGCTTCCCGTTCTTCTCTTCGGGAATGTCCGGCAGGAAGGGGCGGATGTCGTCCCTGAGATCGGAGGCCACCCGTTTCAGCCGGCAGATCGCCACTGGCTCGCCGTCCAGCCGCACCCGCCGGCAGACCGGTTCGCAGGGGCGGTCGCAGGTCCTGCCCAGGATCCCGGGGAAGATGTTGGACTTCCGGTTGAGGAGGTACGACTCGGTGTACTGCCCGTTGGCGATGAGCCGGATGTACTCGGGGACGTTGGTGTGCGCCGGGCATCCCCACTGGCAGTCGACGACGCGGTGGTAGTGGCGCGGGTCTGTGGTGTCGGTTGGTTTCATCAAGGGCGGCAGTGCGGCTACAGGGGGCAACGGAGGGTGACTCCGCATCCGCCCCGGGGACCTGATCCCAATCTATCCCGCGGGGGTGGTACGGGGAAGGGAGCCGGGAGGGGAGTCGGATGGTGCGGGTGACAGTCGGTCACGTGCCGCGGGCGCCCCGTTTTGCCCGCACCCACCCCACTCCGTACTCTTCTCTGCGGCAGCGCAACGTGACCGTTCCCTCCGGAGACGCCGAATGGCCGACCGCCCATCCCCCACCTTCGACGATTTGAAGATCCCCGACATGAGCCCGCGCAGCCTGCTGCGCCAATTCGGGCCCGGGATGATCCTCATGATGACCGGGATCGGGACCAGCCACCTGGTGACGGCCCCGACGGCGGGTGGGCGCTTCGAGTACGCGCTGCTCTGGTGCATTCCGGTGGCTTACGTCTTCAAGTACTACGGCTTCGAGCTGGCCTTCCGGTTCACGAACGCGACCGGCATGAGCATGATGGCTGCGTACGCAACCGCGTGGAAAAAGCTCCCCGTCTGGTACGTGCTCGTCACGACCGTCATCCAGTGCGCGATCGGCCAGGCGGGCCGGCTCATCGCGGCGGCGGCGGTCTTCTACTACCTGTTCTCTGCGAGCATGGGCCTGCCGGTTCCGCTTGCGGGGTGGGCGGCGATACTCGGCGTCGCGTCGGTGCTGATCCTGTTGCGGGGACGGTACGCCGCGCTCGAAGCCGGGGCCAAGATCGCGGGCGGACTGCTCTTCGTTTCCGCCGTCGTGGTGTACTTCGTGCGGCCCGCCCCGATCGGCGAGCTCAGCCACTTCCTGATCTTCGACGCTCCCGAGGGTTCGTGGCTGGTCATCGCGGGTTTCCTGGGGCTGCTGCCCACGGGCATCGATGTATCGCTCCAGGCTTCCGAATGGGGGAAGGCCAAGCGGGCCGGGATGTCCAGGATTCGGGGAAGGCTTGAGCAGGCGGGTCTGGCCGGCACGTTCAACGCGTTTGCACCAAGGCTCGAAGACCTCACCGTCGACGTGCGGCGACTCCCGGAGCGGGCCGTCGAGTACAGCCGCCGCTGCTTCCGGATCAGCCTGTGGGACTTCCGCCTCGGCCACGTGGTGTCGTTCATCATCGCGACGATCTTCGTGCTGCTGTCCGCCGTTTGGCTCTATCCGAGCCCCGTCGAGGGGCGGGCCGTGATGGGCGAGATCGCGGGGATCTTCACGGAGAGCGTCGGCCCCTGGATGATGACGATCTTCATGATCGGCGCCTTCGCCGCGACCTTTTCGACCGCCTTCAACTACTTCGACGGCTGGCCCAGGATCGTCGGTGCCTGCGCGCGCAACCTCTTCCGGCCGACCGCGGCGCTGGAGGGTACCGCGGCGGACCAGCTCACCCCCGAGCACCGGCGCCGCTGGTGTTCCGAATACAACATCTACCGGGCGACGATGTTGTTTTCGCTGATCGCCTCGGTCGTGCTGATCGCCGGGGTGCCCCGGCCGGTGTTTCTGGTGCTGGTCGCGTCGGCGCTGGCCTACTTCGTGGCTCCGGTGATCTTCTGCCTGAACTTCTATTACTGCCTCAAGGTGATCCCGAAGGACGACCCGCACTTCTACCCGTCGGCGTTCGCGCGGGTGTTCACGGTGGTCAGCATCGTGGTGTTCACCGGGTTGAGCCTGATCCTGATCGCGGCGCGGGTGTTCGGAATCACACTGTTCGGGGGTTGAGGCTCGGGTACAGCCCCGCCACCTGAGCCCGCTGGCGCACCAGGGCCAGCACGAGGTCGATCGTCGGCGTCGCCACCCCGACCAGACGGCCCAGTTCCTGCACCGAGGTGACCAGCGCGTCGATCTCCATGGCGCGGCCCTTTTCCAGGTCCTGCAGCATGGACGTCCGGTGGGCGCCCACCGCGGCGGCCCCGTCGATCCGCCGCTCAAGGCCGATGCGGAAGCGGATGCCCAGCGCCTCGGCGATCTCCCGGGTCTCGGTCATCATGCCCCGGGCGACGGCCCGCGTCCCCGCTTCGGTGGCCACCTTGTCGAGGGTGGCCAGGGTGAGGGCGCTGATCGGGTTGAAGGAGACGTTGCCCCACAGCTTCAGCCATATCTCCTGCCGGATCGAGCGGACGGGCGCCCTGACCCCCGCCCCGGCGAGCATGCGGCTGAGCGCCCTGACGCGCGGACTCTTCTCTCCCGAAGGCTCACCCAGGGTGAAGCGGTTCCCGTACAGGTGGCGTATCACGCCCGGCTCGGCGAGCTCCGTCGCCACGTACACCACGCAGCCGATGGCCCGCTCCGGGCCGATCCCCTCCCACTGGCGCCCCCCCGGGTCCACGCTGTCCAGCTTCAGGCCCTCCCACTGACCGCCGGCCTTGTGGAAGTACCACCAGGGCACGCCGTTCTGGGCGGTGACGACGGCCGTATCGGGTCCCAGCAGGGGCTGCATGGCGTCAACGACTTTTGTGGCCGAGTGCGCCTTCAGGGTGATGATGACGTAGTCCTGCGGGCCGGCTTCGGCGGGATCGCCGGTGCAGAAGGGGTGCGCGACCAGCTCGCCTCCGTCGATCAGCAGCCGCACGCCGCTGTGCTGCATGGCTTCAAGGTGAGGTCCCCGCGCGATCAACGTGGTGTCGACGCCGGCCAGCGCCAGCTTCACGCCCAGGTATCCGCCGGTGGCCCCGGCACCATAGATGGCGACCTTCATCGGACGTGTGCCACCCTCACGCCAAACCCAGCTGATCCGCCAGACCGATCCTGCGCAGCTTGCCCGTCGGGCCCTTCGGGATCTCGTCCAGGATCACCACCTTGCGCGGCACCTTGAACCCGGCGAGGCGTCCCGACGCGAAGTCGCGAATGTCGCCCGGCTCGGCCGCCGCCCCCTCCCGCAGCACCACGGCGGCGGCCACCTCTTCGCCCAGCTTCCGGTGCGGCATGGCGAAGGTGACCACCTGCTGCACCGCCGGGTGGTCCATCAGCACCTCGTCCACTTCCCGTGGGGAGATCTTCTCCCCGCCCCGGTTGATGATCTCCTTCAGGCGCCCCGTGATCGTGAAGTACCCGTCCTCGTCGCGGAAACCCTGATCGCCGGTGCGGAACCACCCCCCCGTGAAGGCTTCCGCGTTCGCTGCCTCGTTGTTCTCGTAGCCGGGGGTGACGTTCGGCCCCCGGATGACGATCTCGCCTTCCTCGCCCGGTGCGAGGAGGTTGCCGGCGGCGTCCATGACCGAGACGTCGGGGCCCGCGGCGATGCCCACCGTGCCGGGCTTGCGGGGCGCGGGGGGCAGGGGGTTGCACGTCATCTGGTGCGCGGCCTCGGTCATCGCGTAGGCCTCGACCACGGGAGCCGCGAAGAGGTCCTCCAGTTCGGCCATGACGCGCGTGGGCAGCGCCGCGGAGGATGAGCGGATGAAGCGGAGGTTCATGCGCTCGACGACCGCGGCGTTGCGGGGGGCCCGCGCCACGATCGCCTGGTGCATGGTGGGGACCGCGGAATACCACGTGGGGACGCAGTCGGCGAACCACGCGAAAACCTTCAGAGCGCTGAATCCTGGCGCGCAGTACACGCTTGCGCCCGCATGCAGGGTGGACAGGACGCACGCCATGAGTCCGTGAATGTGAAAGAGCGGCATCATGTTCATGCACCGGTCGGTGGACTCGAGCCGAAGCGTCCGGCGGATGTTCGCGGCGGTCGCACACACGTTGCGGTGGAGCAGGGGCACGATCTTCGGGCGCGAGGTCGTGCCGGAGGTGTGAAGGACCAGCGCGACGTCGTCGGGCTCCGCCATGCCCGGGCGGGCGGCGGGGGCCCCGCGAGGCTCCGTCACGAACCGGAACGTTCCCGCGGGGTCGTCGCTGTTCGCCCTGGTCTCAAGCACCGGCACTCCGAGCGTGGCGGCGGCGGCCCGGGCGGGCGTGTCGTCCCCTTCGGCGAGCACCACCGCCCTGGCCCCCAGATCCGCCAGGTAGAACTCGAACTCGGGCTGCTTGTACGCCGGATTGAGCGGCGCGGTGGCGGCGCCTGCTGCAATCGAGACGAAGGCGCTGGCCATCTCGGGTCCGTTGGGGAGCACGATGGCCACACGGTCGCCCCGCCCGATCCCGCGCTCGTTCAGCCCGGCGACGGTCTGTTCGACGTGTCGGCGAAGGGCACGGTAGGTGAGGTCGGGCCGGCCCGGCGCGGACAGGGCGACGGCGTCCTCGGCTCCGGCCCGCAGGACGTCCGGGATATGGGTTGGACGTGTCATCGGCGGCTACTCCGGCAACGCCAGCGCGACCAGCTCGCCGGCGTGCCCCCGCGCCCCCACCGCCACCACGATGAACTGCCGCCCTTCGTGCATGTAGGTCATGGGCAGTCCGGTCTGATTCGCCGGCAGCTCGAACTCGGCCACCACCTCGCCGGTCGCCTTGTCGTGGGCGCGCAGCTTGTTCCCGCCCGACCCTGCCGCGGCGAACATCCCGCCGCCCTCGCCGGCGAAGAGCAGTGTACGGGTCACGAGGACGCCGCCCCGGTCCGGCCTCCCGGTCCTCCCGACATCGATGCCCTCCAGCGCGGGGTGGTTCTTCACGTACTCGGGCGCTTCGCCGTTGGGGACCTGCCACGCGATCGCGCCGGCGTTCAGGTCGATCGCCGTGACCCTGCCCCACGGCGGCTTGAAGAGGGGGAGGCCCTGGGGGCCACCGCCGCCGCGCAGCCGCAGACCGCCGCCCCGGATGTAGTCCATGTCGGAGACCTCGGGCTCGCTGACGAGCGCGATGACGCTCGGTGCGGTGGCCGACTGCACGTACAGGTACCCGGACTCCGGGTCCACCGCGCCACCCGGCCAGTTGGCGCCTCCCAGCGACCCGGGCACCATGAGGGTGCCCTGGGTGCCTCCCTCCACGGGCACGGTCGGGGGCGTGTACAGGGGGCCGTAGTGCAGCTGCGCGAGGATCTCCTCGGCCTGTGCCCTCAGCTCGGGAGTGAAATCGATGAGGTCGGCGGGATCCACGCCCTGACGGTCGTAGGGCGGAGGCCGGGTGGGGAAGGGCTGGGTGGGGGCGGTGCGCTCCCCGGGAACGGTCGTCTGCTCGACGGGCCGCTCCTCGATGGGCCACACGGGTTCCCCCGTTCTCCGGTCCAGGACGAAGGTGAAGGTCTGCTTGGTGATCAGCGCGACGGCCTCGATCCGGCGCCCGTCAACGACCAGGTCCACCAGGATCGGGGCTGCGGGGGGATCGTAGTCCCAGATCCCGTGGTGGACGGTCTGGTAGTGCCATACCCGCTCCCCGGTGGCGGCATTCAGCGCGACCAGGCTCTGCGAGAAGAGGTTGTCGCCGGGGCGGTGGCCACCGTAGTAGTCGCCCGTGCCCGCCTCGACGGGCAGGTAGACGTACCCCAGCGCGGGGTCGGCGCTCAGCGCGGTCCACACGGCGGCGTTGCCCGTGTACGCCCAGGAGCCGTCTTCCCAGGTTTCGTTTCCGAAGTCGCCCGGCTGGGGAATGGTGTGGAAGATCCAGCGAAGCTCGCCCGTGACGGCGTCGAAGCCGCGCACGTGCCCGGGGGGCATCGCTCGGGAGCGGGGCGCACCGCCCGAGGGCAGGGCCGAGCCGACCACGACGACCCCGTCCACGACGATTGGCGGTGAGCTGGACCCGATTGGCGCGCGCACCAGGTCAAGGTCGCGGCCCAGGCCCGTGCGAAGGTCGATCACGCCGTGGTCTCCGAAGTCCGCGACCGGCCTCCCCGAGGCGGCATCCAGCGCAACCAGGTGGAAGCCCGGCGTCACCACGAAGATGCGCGGACCCGTGTCCGGCGCCTCCCAGTAGGCGACGCCCCTGCCCGAATTCCGTCTCGGGGCCGACCGGTCCCCCTCGTCCATTCTGTAGGTCCACAGGGTTTCGCCGGTACCCGCGTCGATGGCCACGACCGTGCGACGGTATCCCGCCGTGGCATACAGGACGCCCCCGACCATGAGCGGCGTGGTGCGGTAGTTGTACTCCGGAGCCGGACCGAAGTTGGCTGCCGTCCAGCGCCACGCAACCTCCAGGGAGTTCACGTTGTCGCCGTCGATCTGATCAAGGGGCGCGTAGCGGGTGCTGCCCGGGTCACCCCCGTAGAAGCGCCACTCCCCGTTGATTGCTCCCTGCTGGCCGGCGGCGCTCGCCGACGCGAGGAGAAACGAGGTCGAGGCGACCAGCAAGGCCGCTCCTGCCTGGCTCACAAGACGGGCGTTCAAGGCACAACTCCAGGTGCTGGGTGGGTGTCGGCAGCCGGTAGCGCAAGGTACCTTGCCGATGGTGTGACGGGTGAACATGACCTGTGGACAAGACGTAGAAAAGTAGCAACCACGCAAGAGGAGCGCCGCGATGCTCGCAGCCTACATCTTCTCCCTGGCAGTCGGCGGCGGCTTCCTCGCCCTTTCCTTCTTCGGTGACTTTCTCGAGGGAGACGTGGACGTCGACACGGATGTGGATGTGGGCGGCGATGTGGACACGGACTTCCACGGAATAGGGATCGCGCAGCTCTTTTCCGTCCGCTCGATCATCAATGCCCTCTTCGGGTTTGGTGCCGCCGGAACCATGCTCCATCTGCTTCTGGCCGGGAGCCGGCCCGGGTTGACGGCGTTGATCGCCGGCGGAACCGGATTGGCGTCGGGAGCGCTGATCAGTGCGGTTTTCGGGTACCTCAAGCGCACGGAGACGGGCGCTCTTCGCGGGGAAGACTCCTTCGTCGGACTGACGGGCGAGGTATCGCTCGAGATCGTGCCGGGCAGTTCGGGGACCGTCACCGTGAGGCGGGGAGACCGCCGCGTCCGGATCCGGGCAAGGCTTGCCGAAGGCTCCGCGGATACCGAGGCGCTCGGCGCCGGGCACCCGGTCGTCGTGGTCGACATGGAGGACGGCATCGCGTCCGTGAGCCCGGTGGGTCCGAAGCTGCTGGAAGAATGAGCCAACACAGGGGCGCGAGCCCCACAACAACAGGAGGTCCCAGGTGACCCCATTCGCGGCCCTGATAGCGGGCGTCGTACTTGTCATCGTGGTGGTCGTGCTGGTGGCGACCATCAAGAGTCTCATCGTCATCACGCCGCCCAACCGGGCTGCCGTGCTCACAGGCCGGAACCGCCTGCTGGCGGATGGTCAGCGGGTAGGATACCGCTCCATCTCCGGCGGGCGCGTCTTCCGCGTGCCGATCATCGAGACGGTGCAGCACATGAACCTCGAGACCATCCCCATCGAGGTCTCGGTGAACAATGCCTTCTCCAAGGGGAACATCCCCCTCAACGTCGAAGCGATCGCCAACGTCAAGATCGCCTCCGAGCCCGAGTGGGTCTTCAACAACGCGGTCGAGCGACTCCTCGGGAAGACCGAGGACGAGATCAAGGCGCTGGCGCAGGACACGCTGACCGGCAACCTGCGTGGAGTGCTGGCGACCCTGACCCCCGAAGCCGTCAACGAGGACCGGCTGGGCTTTGCCAAGGCTCTGTCGGAGGACGCTGGCGAGGACCTCGCTTCGCTGGGCTTCCACCTCGATGTGCTCAAGATCCAGAATGTGAGCGACGAGCGGGGCTACCTGGCCGCGATCGGTCGCGAGAAGTCGGCCGAGGCGATTCGCCAGGCCGAGATCGCGGAAGCCCGGAAGCGGGCCGACACGCGCGAGGCCCAGGCGGAGGCCGGACGCCGGGCCGAGGTGCGGGAAGCAGGGGCGGCGATCAAGATTGCCGAGGCGCGCAACGCGCTGCGTGTGCGGCAGGCGGAGCTGGACCGTGAGGGAGAGACCGCGGAGAAGGTCGCCCGCGTGAAGGCCCAGGAAGCGGAGGTCGAAGCCGAGAAGGTGCTCGAAATGAAGCGCGTCGAGAAGGAGGAGCAGCGCCTCCGGGCAGATGTGGTCGAGCCCGCCAAGGCGGAGAAGATGGCCGCGTTCGCGAGGGCGGAGGCTGAAGCCGCGCCGATTCTGGAGCGCGGAAAGGCCCAGGTGGAGGTACTCAGGCGGCTCTACGGGGAGGTGGGGGCCGGTGGAGAGGCGGCGTTCGCGGTGTTCATAGCCGAGAAGCTGCCCGAGCTGCTGGAGATCGCTGTGGGAGCGGTGGAGGGCGTGGATATCGACCGGGTCGTGGTGATGGACGGCGGCCACGGCGAGGGTGTGTCCAACGCGCTCAACCAGCGCGTGAAGGGGGCCTACGGCACGATGGAGGGGCTGGCGTCGGTGCTCGGCCTCGACATCCGGAAGGTGCTGAAACGGGCCGTCGGGAGCGAAGAGGAGGAGTAGCGGGGTTGCGGCCCCGTTCCGTGACGTCCCCGTGACGGGACGCGGCATGCGTTACCGATTCGTCCACTTTCGGTAGCGTATTCGTTACACGGATCGACTCTGATGGGACTCGTTCCTCGTGTGGCGGGGCGTGCCCCGCCTTTACGGACCCACATGATTGCCTTCCACAGTCAAGGAGTCCCGGACCGTTGATCAATACCCGTATGGTCGGTGCCGTCCTGCTTCTCGCGATGGGCGGGACGGAGGCCCTGCAGGGACAGACGGACATCACCGCCCGCGCCGCGGAGGTGCGGTTCGGAGGCCGTCTCCACTCCCAGTTCGCCACCAGTTCGGCCGAAGACGGCAAGTCCACCGATTTCTTCACCAGGCGGGCGCGGTTGACCATCGATGTTTCCGTGTCGGACCTGCTCGTTGGGCGGGTACAGCCCGACTTCGGCGGTGGCGAACTCGAACTCAAGGATGCCTACTTCCGGCTGAATATCCACCCGGGTTTTCGGATTTCCGCCGGCCAGTTCAAGCGCGCCTTCGACATCTTTCAACTCGACAGCTCCACGGACATCGTCGTGGTCGAGAGGACCGGAAGAATCAACGGAGGCAGCAGCTGCGCCGGTCCGGGCGGAACCTGTGCTCTCAGCCGGTTCACGGAGAAGCTCGCGTACTCGGATCGTGACATCGGGTTCAAGGCCGATGGTGCCATCGGTGACCGGCTCTCCTACATGGCCACGCTGACCAACGGGACGGGCACCGCGGGGAGCGACGAGAATTCGGGGAAATCGCTGGCGGGGCGCATCTCGGTCAGGATGACGGACGGTGTCTCGCTTTCGGGCAACGTGTCCCGGCACGACTTCGTCCGCGGGGACGGCGACACGGGAGCTGCCACCGCATACGGCGCCGACCTGGATTTCGGTGGCTTCCGGAGAGGCACTCACCTTCAGATCGGGTTGATCGGGGGTGCGAACTGGCGGTTGGAGGCACCGGCGGGGAGCGAGATCCCGCGTTTCCTGACCGCCCAGGCGATCATGAGCCGCTACGTTGCGCTGGAGGGGGACGCCTTCGCGGGTGTCGAACCCATGGCGCGCGTGAGCTGGGGAGATCCGGACCGCGGGGCAATGAACGATACCGCACTGCTCCTCACACCCGGCGTCTTTCTGTACGTCGCGGGAAAGAACCGTATCGGAGTCAACCTCGACATCTACGATCCCGGATCGTCCGCCAGGGAGTTGTCCTTCAAGTTGCAGACCTATCTGTATTACTGACTTCGGTCGGGCCCGTCGCGGGGGCCCGCGCCCTGGTACCGGGCCGTCATTGGATGGTTACGGTGCCGTGACATATGACCGCTACAATCCCACTTTGGTTCAATCAGACGAAGGAGCGAGAAGACAATGAAGCGAGTCGTCCCCCTGTTGGCCCTTGCGATCGTTGCGTGCGGAGGTGGTGCTGACCGCGTCCAGCGGGCTGTTATCCAGAACAAGGGCTCGGACACGTTGCTGAACGTGGCCCAGGCATGGGCCGAAGCCTACGGCGCGATAAACCCGAGCGTGGCGGTGGCCGTCACCGGAGGCGGATCCGGGACCGGTATTTCGGCCATGATCAACGGCACGGTGGACATCGCCAACGCGTCTCGCAAGATGCGCGACGCGGAGATAGGCCTGGCCCGGGAGAACGGTGTCGAGCCCGTGGAGTTCGTCGTCGGTTTCGATGCCCTGGCGGTCTACCTCCATGCCGACAACCCCATCACCAGCCTCAGCCTGGCCCAGCTGCGGGCCGTCTACGGCGACGGAGGCTCCGTCGAGTCGTGGTCGGATATGGGCGTTGCCGTTCCGGGGTGCGACTCCGACGAGATCGTCCTGGTCAGCCGGCAGAACAACTCGGGAACCTACGTCTACTTCAAGGAGACAGTGCTCGGGGACGACCTGGAGTACAGACTCGGATCACGGGACATGCACGGCTCCAAGGACGTCGTCGACCTGGTGGAGAACACGCCGTGTGCGATCGGCTACAGCGGTCTGGCGTACGCCACCGAGCATGTGAAGATGCCTTGCATCTCCGCTGAAGAGGGCGGACCCTGCGTTGCGCCGTCCATCACCACAGCCGTTGACGGAAGCTACCCCATCGCCCGTCCCTTGATCATGTACACCGCCGGTCAGCCACAGGGCGCGGTCGAGGAGTACATGAACTGGATCCTGTCCACGGACGGCCAGTGCCTGATCCTTGAGCGCGGATACGCACCCGTTGCCGAACTGGAGTGCGTTTGAGCCTCTACGACAAGCGCCTGGAGGCGGACCTTCTCGCCATCCGATCACGATTGCGGATGATCGTGGAGTCCGTCGAGGACAACCTCAGGCACGGCGTCCAGTCCGTTCTCAGCCTCGACCGGCGTCTGGCCAACGAGACCGTGATCAAGGATCGGGCGGTGAACCGGGCCATCCGGGATCTCGATCATCTGTGCCATCTGTTCGTGGCTCGTCACCTCCCCGGCGGGAGCCACCTGCGGTACGTCTCCGCGGTACTTCGCCTGGCGGTGGCTCTCGAGCGGACGGGCGACTACGCGGTGACGATATGCCGGGTAGCGCGCCAGATGGAATCGGAACTCCCCGAAACCGTTCGCCACAACATCGGAATGATGGGGGAGCAGGCCGGCAAGGCGCTGGGGGCTTCGATGGCGGCGTTCCTGGATGGTGACCCCGACCTGGCGCGGGTCGCCCGGGGGATCGCGTCGCAGACGGCGGCGATCTACCCCTACTCCTTCGAGGTCCTCACCAGTGCCGCCGAATCCGATCCGCAGCGGGTGCGGGACCTGTTCGGGGCCCTGCTCGTGTTCCGGCTCCTCCAGCGCGCCGCCGAGCAGGCGGACAACGCGACCGAGATGACCCTGTTCGCGGTGACGGGCCAGCGCAAGGAACGGAAGCGTTTCCGGATTCTCTTCCTCGATGGCGACCACGCAGTGACCAGCAAACTGGCGGAGGTGGCGGCGGCGGCGAGTTATCCGCAAGCGGGACGCTTCGGCTCCGCCGGGATGAATCCCGTCGACGAGTTCGACCCGAAGCTGCTGGAGTTCCTCCGGCGCCGGGGTATCTTGTTGCCGACGGACGACGAGCCCCTTTCCTTTGACGACGCTCTCGATGTCGCCCGTCACTATCACGTTGTCGTGGGGATCGGCGTGGATCCATCGGAGCACTTTGACGTGCCCTACCGCTCCGCGGCTCTGCAGTGGGATCTCGAGGAAAGCGGCATCAACGCCGATTCGGAAGCCGAACTTGTCTACCGCGAACTGATGGACCGAATTCGCGACCTGATGACGACCCTAGGGGTGCGGGACGACGAGTGACGCCTCCGGATCGATCGGCGACCGTGGCGACGCCGCACGCCATGGACCGCAGGGACCTGGCGTGGCACGTGGATCGGGTAGCCCGCATTCTCGTCTTCGTCGGCGGGATCTCGGCGATCATCTTCATCGTCGGGATCTTCGTCTTCGTGACCAAAGAGGGCCTTGATTTCGTCTTCGGGTCCCTCGACCTGGGCGAGTTCTTCACCTCTATCGCCTGGCGCCCCACCTCCAACAACCCGACCTACGGGGCGCTCGCCCTGATGGTGGGTACGGCCAGCGTGACCGGCTTCGCGATGCTCTTCTCGGTCCCGTTGTCTCTGGGCGCCGCTCTCTACATCGGCGAGTTCGCCACGGGGAAGACCCGAGAGGTGTTGAAGGTGCTCGTGGAGATGCTCGCGGCGATTCCGTCGGTGGTTTGGGGGTTCGTGGGCATGTCGATCATGAACCCGCTGATCATCCGGGTCTTCGACGTGCCCCTGGGGCTGGGAGTCCTGAACGCCGGCCTGATCCTCGGGCTGATGGCGGCACCGATCATGACGACGATCGCCGAGGACGCGCTCAAGGCCGTGCCCGATACCTACCGCGAGGCCGCGGAAGCGCTTGGGGCGACGAGGTGGGAGGTCATTCTCAAGGTGGTGATTCCGGCCAGCAAGAACGGGTTGCTGGCGGCTGTGCTCCTCGGAGTCGGCAGGGGATTCGGCGAGACCATGGCGGTGCTCATGGCCTCGGGGCACGCGATCAACCTGCCCACCAGCCCCTTCGACTCGGTGCGGGCACTTACCGCCACGATCGCGGCCGAACTCGGTGAAACCGTCAACGGATCGGATCACTGGGGCGCCCTCTTCACCCTGGGCATCTTCCTGTTCCTGGTGACGTTCATCATCAACCTGACGGCCGACCTCGTCGTCCGCGGGATCAGGAAGAAGTAGTCCGTGTTTGGCGCCACCGCCCTCAACCGACGGAGCTACCGCTCGCAAGCGGTGGCGAAGGCCGCGTTTTTCCTGATGACGGTGGCTCTGGTGATCCCGGTCCTGATCATCGTGGGCACCCTGGTCGTCAAGGGCGGACCGGCGATCTCGTGGGAATTCCTCTTCACGCCACCCACCAACAACATGACGGCGGGTGGCATCCTGCCGGCGTTGGTGGGGACGATCTGGCTGGTGGTCGTCGCGCTGCTCGCCTCCGTGCCCGTCGGCGTGGCCGCGGCCCTCTACCTGAGCGAATACGCGCCGGACAACATCCTCACCCGAGCCATCAATCTGGCCATCATCAACCTGGCCGGCGTGCCTTCGATCGTTCACGCGCTCTTCGGCTTCGGCGCTTTCGTACTCTTTTTCGACATGGGGGCCTCCATCCTGGCCGCCAGCCTGACCCTCGCCGTCATGACGCTACCGGTGGTCATCGTGGCCACCCGCGAGTCGCTTCAGGCCGTGCCGCTGGCGTTCAGGGAAGCGTGTTGGAACATGGGGGCCACGCGCTGGCAGACCATCCGCAAGGTCGTGCTCCCCAACTCCATCAGCGGCATTCTCACCGGCGTGATCCTCGAAGTTTCGCGCACGGCGGGCGAGACGGCGCCGATCATGTTCACCGGAGCTGCCGCGTACGTGGCCTTCCTGCCGCAGGGAGTGTTCGACCAGACCATGGCGCTGTCGTATCACCTCTACTTCATCGCGACGCAGCAGACCGGTGTTCCGGAAGAGCTCACCTTCGGCGTGGCTCTGGTGCTGATCTCGATCGTGCTGCTGATGAACGCGGTTTCGATCGGCTTCCGCGTCTATCTCCGGGGGCTCAAGAAGTGGTAGGCCCCGCTGCGGCCGCGGGCACCGAAGGCACCGCCGGCCCCCGCTACGACGAGTCCCCCATCGTCCAGGTCCGGGACCTGTCGGTTTTCTACAGCCGGACGCCGGCGCTCAGCGGTGTCAACCTGGACGTATACAGGCACGAGATCTTCGGGATCATCGGACCCGCCAACAGCGGCAAGACTTCGTTCCTGCGCGCGCTCAACCGGATGGACGCCTTCAATCCGGCAATGGACGTGCAGGGGAGCGTCCGCATCAACGGGAAGGACATCAACGACTGGCGCAACGAGTACGCGCTGCGCAGCCGGATCGGCGTTGTGTTCCCGCTCCCGGTGGGACTTCCGCTGACCGTGTATGAGAATGTCGCGTTCTCGCCGCGGCTCCGCGGGATCCGCCAGAAGGAGAAGCTGGACGAGGTGGTCGAACGATGCCTGACCCGGGCCGCGCTCTGGGACGAGGTGAAGGACCGCCTCGACTCGCTGGGGAGCCTGTTGTCGGGCGGGCAGCAGCAGCGCCTCACGATCGCGCGGGCCCTGGCCCAGGAGCCGGAGCTGCTGTTGCTGGACGAGTTCTCGATTGCCGTCGATCCGGTGACGACGATGAGGATCGAAGACGTGCTCAGGGAGCTGCGCACGGAGCTGACGATCGTGTTGGTGACCAACCTGGTTCAGCAAGCGCGGCGGCTGGCGGACCGCACCGCATTCTTCCTGATGGGCGACCTGGTGGAGATCGGCGAGACCGAGGACCTCTTCGAAGGCAAGGTGAAGGACGAGCGCACCACGGGATACATCGAGGGACGCTATGGCTGACGGCGGCCGCGGCGACTACGCCATCGAGACCCGGGGCCTCAACCTCTGGTACGGGGACTTCCAGGCCCTGTTCGATGTGGATCTGGGGGTGAAGCAGGGGATCATCACCTCCATGATCGGACCCTCCGGGTGCGGCAAGACCACCTTGCTGCGCACCTGCAACCGCATCATCGAACGGCTCGGCTACGTGCGCACGACGGGGAGCGTGACCGTTCTCGGCAACGACATCTTCGGCGACGACGTGGAACTGGTGCAGGTGCGCAAGAAGATCGGCATGGTCTTTCAGCGCCCCAATCCCTTGCCTATCTCGATCCGCGAGAATGTGCTCTTCGGCTTCCGGCTCCACGAGGCACGGCTGCGCAAGATCACCGCGGCCGAGGAACACGAAGTCCTGGAGTCTTCATTGCGCCAGGTCCTCCTGTGGGACACCGTGAAGGACCGCCTGGACAAGCCCGCAACCGGGCTGTCGCTGGAGGAGCAGCAGAAGCTGTGCATTGCCCGGCTGCTCCCCGTGAAGCCCGAGGTCCTCCTCATGGACGAGCCCTGTTCGGCGCTGGATCCCGCGGGAACCGAGGCGGTGGAGGAGATGATATGGCGGCTTCGAGGGGAGTACACGATCCTCGTGGTGACACACAACATGGCGCAGGCGCGCCGGGCGTCGGACGAGTGCGTCTTCATGCTGCTGGGGCGCATTATCGAACATGGGCGCACGGAGGAAGTGTTCCTCGCGCCGGAGTGCCAGGAGACGGCGGACTACATCGAAGGGCGATACGGCTGACGCGGGAGCGAAGCGGGGTGAGCGGGACGGGGGTGACGGGGTTCGCCCCGGCCGCGGCCAATCGGGCGCGTGCGACGTCGTGTTTCGCAGCCGTGCTCGCGGGGTATATGGCCGCTTGCTCGGTACCTGCCGCCGACTCGGCGGACCTTCTCCTGGTGGGCGGGCTCGTTCACACGCTGGACGGCGAGCACGGAACGGTCACGGCGCTGGCCATACGCGATGGCGTCGTGGCCGCGGGCAGCGACGACGAGATCAACCGGTACGGGACCGACGGGACCACGGTCATCAGCCTGGAGGGCCGTGCCGTTGTCCCCGGCCTCACCGACAACCACTTCCACGCGCTGGGCGGTGGCCCCGGCGTCGACCTTTCCGAGGCGCGCACGATGGCCGACGTGCTCGGTGCGATTGCGGCGCGGGCGGCGGAGACCGAACCGGGCGGCCTGGTCGTCACGAACAGCAACTGGCACGAGGGACAGCTGGCCGAACAGCGACTCCCCCTGCGGGACGACCTCGACCGGGGCGCCCCGGACCATCCCGTCGTGGTGGTGCGCGGCGGACACGAGTACATCCTCAACTCGGCCGCGCTGGCGCGCTTCGGAATCGGCGAAGATGCCGCCTCGCCCCCCGGCGGCCGGATCGGGCGCTACGACGATGGCCGCCTCAACGGCGAGCTGGTGGATCGGGCGAAGGATCCGGTGCGGCTTCCGCCCGCCGACCCCGGTGGAGATCCGGCACAGCGGCTACTGGAGTCGCTCACCGCCATGAGCGCGCTGGGTGTGACCTCGCTGCGCATCCCGGGGGGGTCATCCGAACAGTTCGGAGTCTATCGCCGGCTGGCCGAGGAAAACCGGCTGCCGATGCGGATCGAATTCCTCTTCCGGATACGGGGCACGGCTCCGGAAGAGGTGGGAGCGACCGTGGAGTCGTGGGGCGTGCCGCCCGATTTCAGTACCGGACTGCTGACGGTCGGGGGAGTCAAGCTGGGCGTCGATGGCGGCTTCGAAGGAGGCTGGATGCGGGAGCCGTACGAGGAGCCGTGGGGCAGGGGCGGGACCTTCCACGGCCTCCAGACCATGCCCACCGACGTCTTTCGGGGGATCGTCCACGAACTCAACGCCCTCGGTTGGCGCGTCGCGACCCACGCGGTGGGCGACGCCGCGATCGACCTGGTCCTCGACGCATACGAAGAGGCCGACGCCCGGTCGTCGATCCGGGAGCGGCGGTGGACGATCGAACACGGCTTCATCCCCGCCCCCGACCACTTCGAGCGCATCCGCGCGCTCGGCCTCACCGTCACGGCGCAGCACCACCTGTACGTTGCGGCGCCGAGTCTCGTGGACTACTGGGGGCCGGAGCGCGCGGCACTGACCACGCCGGTGGGTCTCTACGCCGCCGAGCGGGTTCCCGTCTCGCTCGGGACCGATTCGCCGGTGATCCCTCACAACCCGTTTGCCGTGCTGTACCACTTTGCCACCCGCGGCACGATTTCGGCCGGCACGATGGGAGCGCGGTGCGCGGTCACCCGGGAAGAAGCCCTGGGCCTGATGACGGCCGGGTATGCGTACCAGGTCTTCGCCGACTCCGAGCGGGGGACGCTTGCGCCCGGGATGGCCGCGGACCTGGCAGTGTTGTCGGGCGACTACATGGCGGTGCCCGAAGAGGACATCGTCGATCTGGCTGCCGTGCTCACGATCGTCGACGGACGGATCGTTCACGACGCGCGGTAGCGGCTCCGCGTCGCTTTTCGGAAGGCACGTCCCTCGGTGGTGGTCCGGTGGCGCTGCCGGACCAGACCCGGAAGGCGCGGTGGTCGGCGACAACGCGCACGTCGCCGAGCGTGCGCGCCAGGAGCTTTCCGACCGGCAGGCGGCGCTGGGCAACCAGGAGGAGTGTGCCGCCCCTCGTGAGGACGTCCGGGGCGTCGCGGATGAGCGCCTCGACGGTGTGGAGGCTGTGGGCCTTGCCGCGATGGATCGGCGGGTTGGAGACGATGAGGTCGAAGGGGCCGGATACCGCGGAGAGGTCGCGCCCGTGAACCGGGACCGCACCGGGGACGTTGCGGGCCGCCGCGGCCAGGGAGACCGCGTCCGGCTCGAGGAGGTGGACCTCGCCGCCGCCGCCGCGTTCCAGCACCGCGGCGCCGATGACGCCGGTGCCCGCACCGAAGTCGAGGACCCGTCCGGTGGCCCCGGCCGGGGGCAGGCGGCCGATGAGGAGCGCCGTGGCGGGGTCCAGGCGGCCGTAGGCGAATACGCCCGGGTAGAACGTCCACGCACGCTCGCCTGCGCCCCAGTCGACCGGTGCCTGAAACGTCCACCGGTCCAGGCCGTCCGCGCGTGGCGGCGGGTTCTGCCTGACCGCTACGAGTACCCGGCAGCGGCGTTTGATGAGGGCGGGGCGGGGCACCGCCATGCCCGCGGGGAAGTGCCTGACCGCCGACCGGATGCCCTCGTCGCTGGCGCCGTAGAGGTGGATGGGCGCTCCATCGACGACCCGCGCCGCAGCCGCGTGGAGGAGCATGGCGGCTTCCCGGGATGACCGTGGCATCCGTACCCAGACCTCGTCGAAGCGCCCCGTTGGCGGCCAGGCCGTGCAGAGTTGGCCGGGGGTGAGGAAGCGGTGCCAGCGGGTGACTTCGTACCCCGCATCCCGCAGGGCGAGGGCAAGGTGCGGGGCGGGGTCTCCCATGAGCAGGGCGGCGGGCGTGTGCGAGGTCTCGCCGGGTGGTGGGCCGGGCCGTTCCCGCGCGAACTCGGCCGCCACCAGCGAGGCCGCGTCGCCGCGACGGGAGGTCACAGCAGCGCGCTCACCAGGCCGGCTGCATTCTCCGCCAACCTGACCGGCCAGCGCCGCGCCGACCAGAGCGCGGCGTCCACCTGGCGGCAATCCTCCAGGTACCTCATCTGGAGGAGGCGGAGTTGGGAGGCGAAGTCGCTGTCGTACACCAGCGTGCTGAGCTCGAAATTGATCTCGAAGCTGCGCCGGTCCAGGTTGGCCGTGCTCACCAGGGCGAAATCACGGTCAACGGTAATTGTCTTGGCGTGAAGCAGCCCCTTCGTGTACTCGTGCACCTCGGCGCCCGCTGCCATGAGGGGCTCGTAGAAGCTGCGGCTCGCGAGTGCCACCAGCGGCGAGTCGTTCCGCTCCGGCACCACGATGATCGTCCGCACACCGCGTATCGCGGCCGTTGTGAGGGCCGCGAGAGTTCCTTCGTCCGGTACGAAGTAGGGCGTCGTGAGGATCAATTCCTCCCGGGCCATGTGGACTGCGGACTGGATCACGCGCACGAGAGCCTCGTTCTGGGAATTCACGCCCGTGCCCACGATCTGCACGGTGTGGCCGCCCTGGTGTTCCGCCGGAGCGATGGCCAGGAGATGGTCCAGGTTCTCGGCGGTGTCCATGAACCAGTCTTCGATGAACAGAGCCTGCAGATCGCGCACGACGGGGCCCTCGATGCGCACCGTCGCGTCAATCCACGGGGCAAATCTCGGCTTGGGATGAAACGCTTCGGAAGCGATGTTGTGGCTTCCCGTATAGCCGATCCTGCCGTCCACGACCGCGAACTTGCGATGGTTGCGCATATCGAAGCGAATCGACGCGATCTGGGTCACGCGCGTCGGCAGCGCCGCGACCACCTGGATGCCGGCGTCTCTCATTTCGCGGCAAAGGTCTGCCTTGAGGAAGTCGGCCGATCCCACGTTGTCGACGAGTACCCGGCACTGGACCCCTCTCATCTCGGCCCGGACGAGGGCGTCCGCCACGGCTCGCCCCACCACGTCGTCCAGGTAGATGTAGAACAGAAGGTGTACATGGTCCTGGGCCCGGTCGATGTCGCCGACCAGCGAATGCAGGAATCTCTCGCCGGTGGCCACGAGTGTCAGGCGATTTCCCTTTCGCGGCTCGGTCTCGCTACCGAGTCGGGCGAGTTTGGCGATGGCTTCGGTTCCCCATGGGACGACTGCGGTCCCGGACGCGGTGTGCCAGGCTCGCTGCAGTGCCCTGCGAATATCGCTTTGGATCGTCCGATGCCGGCGCTTTCGCCGGCTGCCGGTGCGCACTTCACCAACCGCCAGATAGAGAACAATGCCCCCGACGGGGAGCGCGAGAATCACCAGAATCCAGGCCAGGGAAGAAGGCTGCCTGACACGCGGCCGCAGCAGCACGAACACCACGAAGACGGCATGCACTCCGACAAAGCCGGCGGTGAGGGCGAACGCGGCGAGGGCGTCGATCATGCCTGAAGGCTCGGGGGCCTCACCGCCCTCCGTGCTCTCTCCATCCTGTCCACCAGGCGCTGGCAGTCGATGAGGCGCCCTCCTTCTCCGGCTACTCGTCCCCGGGCGGCACGATCATGATGTGGGCACCCGGTGTGCCGGGGAACATGATCCATGGACCGCCTTCCTGCGGTATGATCGAAAGCCCGGTCGTCTCCTCTGTCGCTCCGGGAACGTAGATCACCCATCTCACCTGCCCCTCCGCGGTGTTGCTCTCCGGGTCCCAGCTGCCATCAAGGATGTACTGCGCCGCCGACATCACCGGCTTCGCCAGTGTCCCGGCGTCCATTTCCTCGTACCGGATCCGGTACCTCTCGTCGCGGGTTGCTCCCTCGGCGTCGAGTTCGCGGCCGCGGGCGAAATACGGCTCGAGCGACGCGTGATAGCAGGAACTGGAGAAGGTCTCACGGGCCGGATTCGATGCCAGACATATGAAATCGTTCGATCCCGGCCTCAGCTCGACCACGCTGCCGTCGGCAGCATAGCCAAGGATGCGTGCTCCCTCCGCCTTGTCCTCGGGCGCGGCGGCGAGCGCCTGCGCGATCTGCTCCTCCGGGTTCGCGACCTGGGGGGACGCGCAACTCCAACTGCCGGAAATTGCCAGTGCCGCCAAGGCGAGTGGCAGGCGTTCCATGATCATCCGATTCCTCTCGTTGCGAAGACGTTGTGCCCTGGGGTGGACGGGGTCGCACCGCACAGTCGAAGATCCCACGGAGCGGGCTCCGGCGCCAGTGGACCCTCACTGGCGTCGGGAGGGTAGTCGTGTACAGATTCCCTCTGCCAACGCTGAATGCCCCGCGACGGGACCGTTGCCGTGCGACATACGATCTGCCCTTCCTGCCCGGCACCGTTGCGACGAGGGGTTGTTGTTGCAGCGGTGCTCCATTCGGCGTGCGGTCCCGGAACCGTCTCCCCCCCGTTGGGTCCCCCCGACATCGACCTGGCTCTGCCGTGGGTGACGGCGTCGGTACAGGAGGTCGGCGGCTCTGACGAGATGGTGGCCGGGGGGCTGGAGCGGGCCCGTGCCAACGACCGTCTCCTGAGCCTGCTCGTGGTAAAGGACGGACGCCTGGTCGTGGAGGAGTACTTCGGAGGGCGCGGGCCCGACGACCTGCACGATGTCCGCTCCGTCACCAAGAGCGTTGTATCCACACTGGCCGGCGTTGCCCTCGCGCGAGGCGACATTGGCGGACTTGACGATCCCATCGGCGACTACCTCGATCCGTTGGTGAAGGGCGCCGGACCCGAGAAGCGGGCGATCACCGTTGGTCAGCTGTTGACGATGACCAGCGGTCTGGAGTGGGATGAAACCGGTGGCTTCGGCTCATACATCGAGTGGATCCGATCCGGCGACTACCTCAACTTCGTTCTGGAACGGTCATTGGTTTCACCTCCGGGAACCGACTTCAACTACAACTCCGGGGCCGTCCACCTCTTGGGCGTCGTGGTTGAACAGGCGACCACAATGCGGCTCCCGGACCTTGCCCAACAGGCACTTTTCGAACCCATGGGCATTTCGATGAGCCGTTGGGAATCCCTGGGCGGAGGGTTTCACAACGGCGGTGCGGGGCTCGACCTGCGCCCGAGGGACCTGGCCCGATTCGGCCAGCTGTTTCTTCAGCGGGGCTCGAGCGCCGGAAAGCGGATCGTGCCCGTCGATTGGGTCGACAGGTCGACGATCGAGCGCTTTGACTGGCGAATCGACTCCGGCTCGCTCAAGGGAATCTCCTACGGGTATCTCTGGTGGATCGTGCCCGACGCACCCGAGCCCTTCTACTTTGCATGGGGGCACGGCGGCCAATACATCGTTGTCGTCCCGGACCTCAACCTCGTTGTCGTCGCCACCAGCAATTGGCGTGGAGCCGGGGAACAGGCCGGCCGGTACGAGCGGCTGACGATGGACATGCTGGTGGAGTACATCGTCCCCGCCTTCCGATAGCAGCGCCGTGGCCGGATCCCGTACGGGTTCCCGGGCAGTGGCCAGCACGGGCGGTGCGTGGATTACCCGGTGTGATCCGGAAAGGACACGATCCGTGCCGGATGGTTCTCCGCCTCCAGGAAACGCAGGAGCCCTGCGGTGGAGACGGTGGTGGTCATGGCGTTGTCGAGCGGGTGGAAGTTGAGGGGTTCCGCGGCCAGCAGATCGGCGTCCAGCGCCACCTGCACGGCGCCGCCGGTGTCGTTGAGGATCGCGAAGGGCGAAACTGCGCCCCGCCGGATGCCAAGATACCCGACAAGGCGGCGCTCGCTGCAGAAGGTCAGCCGCTTGGTCCCCAGTTCGTTGGCCAGCCACTTGAGGTCGAGGGTCCGTTCGCTGAGACAGGAAACGAGCCAATGGCGCTCCTTCTTGTCGCGTACGAACAGGTTCTTGGAATGGGCTCCGGGGAGCCGGCCCCGCAGCCGCCGTGCCTCGGGCACGGTAAACACGGGGGCGTGATGCATCGTCCTGTGGAGAACCCCGAGTTGAGCCAGGCGGTCAAAAAGGTCGGTGGGTCCCCTCGGCGTGCCGCCGTCGATCAGGGTGAGCGGGAGGTCGGTCATGGTTGGGTATCCGGTCTGGTGAGGCGGAGCTTGAGAAAGTACGTTGTCAAGGGCGCTGTGTGCCGTCCACGCGAGGGTTTCGCAGGCGTCCTGCGGGTATGTTAAGGAGGAGACCGTGGTTCGTTCCAGATTGAAACTGCTCCTGCCCGTTCTGATCGGGACGTTCGTCGCGGGAGGGTGCGGCGAAGGGGAGGATCCGGTGGAGCCGGACAATTCGCCGCCCGACCTTACAGGCACCTACACCCTCCGGTCGCTGTCCTCGATCCTGACCGCCGGCGAGACCCTGACTGCGCCCGCCGTATCGGGGACGTTCGAGGTCACGCAGTTGACCGTGGTGGGACCGGAGGCCAGCGGCACCATGACCGTGGAAGTCATGCTACCGGACGGGGCGGGCGGAACCCAGCTCATCACCGATGAGGGAACCTACACGGTGCGTACTGACGGGACCTGGGAACAGGCGGGTCAGGTCCTGCAGGGGAAGGGCACCTACGAGCTGGAGGGCGGTACCCTCACCGTCGTTGTTACGGAACCCGCCTTTTCGGTATCCACCACGGTATGGCAGCGGCAATAGTCAGGCGCCGCATGCCGCCGCTCGGATCGTGTTTCGGGCTGCTGACTACCCGGATGGTCAGGGCGTGCCGGCTGCTGGCATTCGTCAGTTTCGTGCCACTGTCTCTGGTCGCCCAGGAAGGACCGCGACTCCGTGGTGTCGTCGTCGAGGAGGAGTCGGGCGCGCCGATCGTGGACGCGGAAGTCCTCCTGCAGGCGACGCCCCTCCGGGCCGCGACCGGAGCGGATGGAACCTTCGAGATCGCGCTTCCGGGCGGGCGTGAGTTTACGCTGGTCGTGGTGGCCACCGGATTCCGGACCGCGGAGCAGACTGTCGACTCCGCGAGCCTGTCAGGCGAGCCGCTGCGCATCCCCATGGAACGCCTTCTCTTCGAGGTGCCGGGACTGACCGTTACCGCAAGCCGGGGGGTCGCCCGCCCGGGAGAAGCACCTGTGAGTGTCGCGGTCATCAGCGCGGATGAACTCGAGGGGCGCAACGTCACCAACCTCAAGGAAGCGCTCCCCTTCGCCCAGGGGGTGACCTTCAACGCGGGCCACATGGACATCCGGGGATCCAGCGGCATCGCTCGTGGCGTGGGCAGCCGGGTACTCATGCTCCTGGACGGCCACCGGGTCCTCGGGGGCGTGGATTCGGCCATCGACTTCGGTGTCCTGCCCCTTCTCGACGTCGAGCGGATCGAAATCGTCAAGGGTCCCCACTCGACGCTTTGGGGCACGAACGCCATGGGCGGGGTCGTCAACGTGATCACGCGGGCGCCGCCGGGAGGCCAACAAACCGTGGTGCGAGGCTACTACGGTGTCTTCGATATCCCCGGCGAGCTGGACTTCTCCGAGGAACGGCTGAACATGGAGGGGATTCAACTCCAGCACTCGCGAAGGATCGGCGACAACGACCTGACGCTCTCCTTTGGGCGCGAGGGCTCCGATGGATTTCGTGAGAACGGGGCCATGGGCCGGTGGCAACTCAGGGTCAAGACGGTGTTCGGTCCGGAATCGGCCAACCCCTGGGAGGTGTTTGCCAGCTGGAAGCGGGAAGAAGCGGAGGAGTTCTTCACCTGGCTTTCCGAGGACCGGCGTCTGGAAGTCGATCCGGTCGCGTTGGGTGACTTCAAGCGGGGTTCGGACCTCGTTGTCGGGATGACGGCCACCCCCCTGGTGACCTCCAGCCTGAAGCTGCAGATACGGCCACAACTTCAGCACGTCCGCTCGCAGAACTACTTCCACGACAACGTGGACTACCATCGCTCCACCCGGTTCGGGACGGACGCCCAGCTCTCCGTATTCGGCGGTGAGCGGCACGCCTTGACCGTCGGTGGGGATGGCGCGTACACCAGGGTCGCTTCGAACTTCCTGAGCCCGACACCGTCCGTGACGGACCTGGCCCTCTTTGCCCAGGACGAAATCGAGGTCTCGGACCGGGTGCGGGCGTCCGTTGGCGTTCGGCTGGACTCTCACCGGACCTCGTTCGTCGAGGACGACCTGACATTGAGCCCCAAGATCGGATTGGTGTATCACCCCGGCGAACGTGTCAGCCTTCGGACCTCGTTCAGCCGGGGATACCGCGCCCCGAGCGTCTCCGAGCAGTTCACCTCGACGACCGTGTTCGGCTTCCGTGTGGTCCCGAATCTGGAGATCCGGGGCGAGTCGGCCTGGGCCGGCGAGGTAGGCGCGACGGCCAGCCCTCACGATCGGATCTGGCTCGATGCGGGGCTCTTCTGGAGCGAATACACGGGTCTGATCGAGGTCGGTGCCGCCCCGAATCAGTTCTTCACCTTCCAGTTCCAGAACGTCGCCGAGGCCCGGGTAAGGGGCATCGACACGGGTGTCCGCGTGGGGCTCGTCCCCACCAGGCTCAATCTCCACGCCAACTACATGTACGTCGACTCGAAGGACCGGCGAACGGGCAGACACCTTGCCTATCGATCCCGGCACAACCTGACGACGACCCTTTCCGGCTGGAGCGACGTCATCGCGGTGGATGTGCGTCACCGCAGTCGTCCGGACCAGGTCCTGGTCTATCCGCTCGACGAACGGGGAGCGGTCACGCTGTTGGACCTGCGAATGGCGGTCACAATCATGGACATGGATGTCCACGCCAAGATCGCCAACCTTCTCCAGACCGAGTACGTAGATGTCCAGGAACGGAACCCTGGCGCCACCCGGAGCGTTCGTTTCACGTTGACATCCCGGTTCTGACTCCATCCGAATTCCGTTTTTTCACGGTGATTTGCCCATGAAACAGTTGTTTTCCGCCCGTCACGTCCACCGCTCCGCGGCTGGCCCGATGCTCGCGGTGTTGCTCCACACGGTGCCGGGCTCCGCCCAGGAGCCCGCCTTGCAGTCCATGCCGGTCGATCCGCTGGTCGACGTTGAATGGCTCCTGGCCCACATCGCTGACGACAACGTGGTCGTCGTCCAGGCCGAGCGCCGGGCGGGACGTTTCGAGGAGGAGCACATCGCGGGCGCGCGTCCGCTTCGCTTCGACGACATCGCCTGGGAGGGCGACGAGGGGTGGATCGCCGAGTTCAGGAGCGTGGACGAGATCACGCACGCGTTGCAGGCGGCCGGGATCAACCGGGATTCGAAGGTGGTCATCTACGGCGCGAGCATGACGGCCACGGCGCGGACCTGGGTCACCTTCGACCTTCTGGGCCTCGGCGACCGCGCGTTCGTGCTCAACGGGGGAATGGACGCCTGGAAGGATGCCGGAGGCGCGGTGGAGAGCGGGCCGGCCGAGGGGCTTGCGTCCGGTGACGTCGTGCCCGTCGACCCGGTCGACTTTCGCGTTTCCGCCGACTGGATCAACGCGCGCCTGGACGACGAGTCACTCGTGCTGCTCGATGCGCGTCCGGATCACGAGTACACCGGCGAGGATGGAGGACTGGGCAACGGGGGGAGGCCCGGACACATCCCGGGGGCTGCCCAACTCTACTGGGAAGAGCTCATGGACCCGGCCAACAACACCCGCTTCCGACCGACCGCCGAGATCGCCGACATCATGGCGCGCCACGGGGCGGGCGAGGGGAAGACCCACGTCGCCTACTGCATGATCGGCATGCGGGCCAGCGTGGACTACATGGCGGCACGCTTGCTGGGGCTGGACATCCTTTTCTACGACGGCAGCTGGCGTAACTGGGGGGACCGGCCGGACCTGCCGACGGAACTGGGCGCCGATCCGCGCGACGCGCGTGAACGTCGAGACGCTCGGCCCATGTGACCCCCCCTCAGCTGCCCGACACCGTGAAGTGGTTCGGGCTGCGGTACCACCCCCGGATGTCCGGCACGTGCGGTTCGTACAGGAGGGACATTTCATACACCAGGCGATAGTCACCCGCGTCGGTTGTCGCATAGGGACAGATCTGTCCGTTCGTTTTCTCGGAGCCGGGCACGTCGGACCACTCGGCGGTCGAATCGCTTCTCCATTGCCACTTGGAAGCATGCACCGTAAGCACGCTGCCGTCGGGGATAGGCAGGTTGACGATAGGTGGCAGACATACACCAACCTGAGACCCGCCTACGACGATCACGCCGTTGGCTACGAAGAACAGGGGGAACGGCGTGTAGCCGGAATCCGCTACCGTCACATCGATCGTCCAGTCTGTGCCGAGTCCGCTCGGATCGGTGGCGGTCACGGTCACCATGCTCGAGCCCTCCGCGAGGCCCCTCAGCGCAATCGTGGCGTGCCCCAGGCTATCGATGGCCAGCACCGCAGACAGCGAAGTCGGGTCGGAGTTGGTCAGCGCGAACGTGAGGGCGTCACCATCAGGGTCCGTTAGGAATCTGCCCGCCACGAAGGCAATCGGGCCGCCGCCGGACCCGAGCGTGAGTGCCCGGGTGTGAGACGGGTCGAGCACGGGAGCCCGGTTCCCCGACACGGTGTCCACCACCGTGAAGGTGTTCTCACTGCGATAGTTGCCCGTGATCGGGGTGTGATGCTCGTCGACTTGCACGGTCAGGTTGAAGACCAGGCGGTATTCGCCGGCAACGGTGGTGGTATGGGAACAAGCAGTACCGTCGGTCCTCGTCGTGCCTTCGACGCCGGTCCAGGCAGACGCCGAGTCGCTTCGGCGCTGCCAAAGCGACGCATTGAGTGTGAAAATGAACCCTACCTGGGTGGTCACGTTCCGCAGGGTCGGGGTACAGACGCCCACGATCGTATTGCCCAGTATCCTGAGCGTGTTGTCCGCTACCGTGATGCCCGGAAACGGAGTAGCGCCTTCACCGTCGGTTGTCAGGGTAGCCGACTGCTCGGCGGAAAGGTCCCCGGGGTCGGTGGCGACGATCGTGAGTTCCGTGGTGCCGACTGCCGTACCGGTCAGGACGATGGCTGCGTGCCCTTCTTCGTCAACGACCACCTCGGCGGTGGCCACGGCAGGATCGCTCAAGCGGGTCGTGAAGGTGAGATCCACTACGTCGTTGTCGGGATCCTGGAAGAAAGCGGCCAGCGCCACTGCCATGCTTCCGCCACCGGCCGAAAGCGAGAAGTCCGGGAATTCGCCCCTGGCCATGGGGGGCTTGTTCGCGTCGACGGTCACCGTCACTGTCTCCTAGCGGGGTCCAGTAACATCCAAGAGCGTTCGAGGAAGTACAGTATATCGTTGTGTTATCATCGTTTATCCTACACATACTCGCCGTTTGTCTTCCTGCCACGTGCCTTGACTTCCGATCCGATCCCACATATTATGAGGTAATGGATGACGTAACCCACACACCCGCTCCGACCCGGAAAACCAAGCCGAAGGGCCGCCACCCCCACAAGCGGCTGTCGGCTGCCTTCGTGCGCGCCGCACCTCCCGGGAGGCATTGCGACGGCAATGGACTCTACCTCTACGTTCAGCCGAGCGGTGCACGCAGTTGGGTGCAGCGCCTCGTCATTCGCGGCCGCCGCCGCGACTTCGGACTCGGCAGCGTCGCGCTCGTGTCGCTGGCCGAGGCCCGCGAGAAGGCGCGGGCCAACCGCAAGCTCGCCCGCGAGGGCGGCGATCCGCTCGCCGAACGGCGACGGGCACGGGGCATCCCGAGCTTCGCCGAGGCGGCGGGGCGCGTCCTGAAACAGAAGCAGGCCGGATGGCGCAGCAAGCAGCATGCGAAGGACTGGCTATCGACCCTGAAACGCTACGCCTTCCCGCGCATCGGTCAGATCGCGGTCTCGGAGGTGGCCACAGCCGATGTTCTGGAGATCCTCACACCGATCTGGCACACGAAGGGATCCACGGCCCAATCGGTGCATCAGCGCATGCGCTCGGTGTTCGAGTGGGCGGTGGCGATGGAGTACCGGACCGACAACCCCTGCGACCGGATCCGGTCGGTGCTCGGGCCGCAGAACCGGGTCGTGAAGCACATGAAGGCGCTCCCTCATCGGGAGGTTGGATCGGCGATCCGGAAGGCGAGGACGACGGACGAGATGCCGGTGGCCCGGTTGGCGTTCGAGTTTCTGGTGCTGACGGCGGCGAGGTGGGGTGAGGTGCGTTGGGCCGAGTGGTCGGAGATCGACTTGAGCGAGGCGGTGTGGACGGTGCCCGCGACGCGCATGAAGGCGAAGCGGGAGCATCGGGTGCCGCTGTGCCGCCGCGCGGTCGAGATCCTCGGGGAGGCTCGGGAGCTGGGCGGCGAGGGCTGTCGGTTGGTGTTCACGCGGTTGAACGGAAAGCCGCTCATCGAGAAGCGGCTGCGCCAGTTGCTCCAAAAGCACCGGATCGCGGCGGTGCCGCACGGGTTTCGGTCGTCGTTCCGGGACTGGGCGGCAGAGGAAACGGATCACCCCCGAGAGGTGGTCGAGGCGGCGCTGGCGCACATGGTCCAGAACAAGGTGGAAGCCGCATACCGTCGCACGGACCTGTTCGAGCGGAGGCGTCGGCTCATGGACGACTGGGCAGCGTATCTGGCGGGCCAGAGCGCGGGCACCGAGACCTGACGCCTCCGCGACGGGTTCGGAAGCCGTTTACGGTCGGTCTAGAGGCTATTCGGGGAATCTACGGGCCACAGAATGGCCCTGGATCGACGATCTCGGGTCCCAGAGGGGATACGGTAGAGCAGAACGCGGCGGGCGGCAGAGAGTGCCGCCATCGCCACCGGGAACGGACTCGTCCTCGTCGCCCGTGAGCCGCTCGACCAAGAGGCCGGCAGCCTGGCCCGCGACGGCCCGGCCGAAGCTGTTTCGGGCGATGACCCGGAGCGGCGTTTCTAAGGCGTCCGCAGGGGCTGGCTCACGACCCTTAGTGGTCGTCAGCCAGCATACCCCGTGTATAACACGGAGGCTGACGAGGGGTGGCTCCGCCCCCCTTCGATCCCCCCAACAAACCGGCGCTTGAGCGCGAGTTCTCGCGCCTCTGCCTCGTCCTCCCACCACCTTCCCGAGTTGGACATCGGCAAGCTCGCCGAGCTGCTATCTCCGCCGGACGCCGACCACCTCGCCACCGGAAGATCCCGCGCGGTGGAGGGAGTCTCCATTCGGTTTCCCGATTGGTGACAGGCTCAATCCGTCCATCTGAGCTAACCGGCATCGCCCGCCGCCACCAACTCGTACACCGCCACGCTATGCTCATCGAATTTGCCGCGCTCCAGTAGGAGCACCCAGCCCGGCCCAGCGTCCAGCAGCGTCGAGCGCGCGGGGACGACGAGGCGAGCCACCCACGCGCCGCTTGGGTGCAGCAGATGGAGTTCTTGGCTCGGTGCCCGCCAGCCGAAGGTGGTGACCCACAGACTGCCGTTCGGCAGCGCCATGAGCCCGTCCGTTTCGAAGGCCGGGAACCGCTCCGGCAGGTCATTCCGAATGCTCCGCCAGCGCTCCCTCTCGAAGCGCCGGCGTTCTGAAGGTGTGTCGTACCGGGCCAGGTAGGCGCGCAGATAGCGGTCGAGATGCTCGGTTGTCACCTCCCGGTCCGGCCCGGCCCACCGCGCAATGCGCGTGACACGACCGTTCCAGTCGACGTGTTCGAGTTCGTAGTCGTCGCCCGACCCGTACCACACGCCGGTGCCCGTCGCCGCAAAGACCATGACCTTCCCCCACTCCCTCGGCCCGGTGCCCCCGCCAGAAAAGAAACGCTCCGTACCGGGTATCTCGGAACGCAGAGCGATCACACTGTCACCCCGCGTCCGGTTCAGCGACATGCTCCAGCGGTAGATCTCGCCCACTGTCAAGGATGCGTAGTCCGTTTCCGGCCAAGGCGTGAAGACCAAGCTGCCGTCGGGCGAGCACATGGGTTCGCTGTAGGGGTTAACTCCGACCGAGGTGAGTTTACGCGTGTCGGTCACATGGCCCTCCGCATCGAGTTCGGTGACTCGGTCCAGATGCCAGTCGAAAACCGTGATCGCGGCTCCCGGGCAGCCTCTCAGCAACCGCAGGCCCCCGTATTCCCCCGGTCCCTCGCCTTTCCGTCCGCTCGTCCACACGTGCCGACCACCAGCGTCAAACATCCGGACCTCGTAGCTTTGCTCGTCCGCTACAACTACGCTCCCGTCTTCGAGGCGAATCGCGCCGGTTACTTCGCCGAACATGTATTCCATCGGACCATCAAGGACACCGATACGCACCAATGGCTCGTCCGACAGGGTCAGGTCGGGGCCACCTGGATCTTCACTCTCGACTATCGTCTGAGCGGCGAGCGTGGTGGCGGGCATAAGCCCGTAGATGGCCACTCGGATCATGGCTCCGTACAGTACAATCCTTGCGTTGGCGGCGTTAGTGTTCACTGCGTGATTCTCCATCGGGTCGGGCAGAGTGTGTGGTATGCCAATCTACGGACGCAGCGGTGGTCCGGCGAGGATGCGGGATTGTCGAGCGCCTGCGATGGCGGCATGGAATTAGAGACGGGCATCATGAAGGACGGAGGCCTCGTCGCCTTCATCGAGAGGGATGAGTTAGATGTCCCGTCCGCCGGGAGTCCGCGAGTTCGCGCTCCACGTTTCGCTGGTGGTTGCGGTGCTCGGCTGAAGGCGGGAGCGCACCGGTCGGCGGGGTTATCGGCGCGGTCTCCCGCGCCCTTCCGCTGATCTCTCAGCGGCGCGGGAAGCTGGGGGTCGAAGGGGGCGCAGCGTCCCCCTTGCCAGCCGCAATGTTCAACGTTGCGTGGGCTGGCTTAGGATCGGTAACGGTCCTGAGCCAGCGCCTCGCCGGGCCCGTGCGGCTTCCGAATCGTGACGCTCGCTTGGAGCCCGATTAGAACGGCGCGGACGCAGCCGAATACGCTGGCTTCCCAAGCGTCGCGCATGTCATTGCTCCGTACCGGCCATGCTTCAGTCAAGTCGTTCGCAGCATCCCTCGCACCCATCGGGTTCTGGTTCAGTCAATCGACCATGCTCAATGGTACGATGCGGGCACGGACGACGTACTGCACGTCGAACTCGTCCGTCACGATCAGCCAGGCGGAGTCGCCCCGCACAACCGGGGCGACTTCGTCCCAGAGGCTGAGGTCCGCTCCCAAGCTCGCCGTTCCAAGATGGCTGCCCTCCCCCGAGTAGACATCGAACAGAACCCCTCCGTCCGCTGACGGGGTGCGCACCCACAAGTTGCCCTCGGCCGACTGGAAGATGGCCTCGACTGCGGGTTTGACGTTGGGAATCCGGGACCAATCCCACTGGCTGCTCACGCCCCTGTCCGCGAGCATCTGCCGCATCGCGTCGATCACCGAGTCGCGCTCGACCTCCGGCACGGGGACGGCGGGACGACGGGTTTCGACCACGAGAGTCGAATCGGCGCCCGGTTCCCACCGCGACAGGCGGTATTCGGGATCGCCCTCCCGCGTGGACCAGATGGAGCCACGCGAGTCGATGTGCCAGACCTCGGAAGCGAAAAACGGGATCCCGTACAGCATGTAGCCGCCGCCCAGCGCTTGGTAGAACGTGCCGGGCTGCCTCTCGGGATCGTACTCTTCGTCCTCCGGTTCATCGCTGGGCAATGGAATCGAGTCCACCAGCGTCATCGTCAGATCGTAGACGCGAATCTGTCCCCGGGTCCCGTCCCACCACGGCCGGTGGATGCGGCTCCCCTCCACCAGCGCGCCATTCCAAACCCAGCCGTAGTTGCCGTCGTCGAACGGAAAGGACTCTGTGAAGCCGTCCTCGGGATCGAAGACCGACATGCGTCCGTTGCGCCCATCCGGGACCCAGAGGCGTCCGTTGGGGCCAAGCATGATACCGTTCGCGGCCGCGAACTCGCCGGGTCCCTGTCCCCTCCCACCATGGGTCGCGATGTGAGCGCCATCAGGGCCGAAGACACGCAGTTCCTGAACCTGGGAATCCAAGACGGCGAAGCCTCCGCCGTCCAGCGCCACGAGGCCCTTCAGATAGGCGAAAGCGTCCGGTCCGGTGCCTTCGAGGGTGCCGACGCGGAGTTCCTCGACAAGCGTCCAAGTGGGAGACGCGTTCGCGGCGGGGATGTTCGTGACGTGGACCGCGCCGGAAGGCAACGTGTCCCGCAGCGTGGTCCAGTCGCTTCGGGACTCGGAGTCCCCGCAACCGGCCAACGCCACCCACGCCATGGCGATCAGTATCGCTTGCGTTCGTTCGTACACCTTTCAACTCCTTCGAGCCATCAGCGACTGGCGGGGCCAAATCGCGTCCCCGCCGACCCTCTCAAGGTCGCACTGCTGAAGTATTCTCGCCACAAAACGGCGAGGCAACGTCGTCCTCGACAGGCTTCTGGCATACATTGAATGAGACGAAGAGCCGGGCGGGTGAGAGCTTTGGGGTCTCCGCGCGCCTGCGAACGACTTGCACGATCCCCTTGACGTGGGGGAAGGATCGAAAATGAGGAACCTGACGATGGCGAATGCGACAACAGCGCGACGGCGATGCCTCGCGCCGTTCCTTCCTCTCGCCCTCTTAGTGGCCTGCGGGGATGCCGGGGACGGATCGGCCAATGGTGCCGCCGGAACGTTGGACGGCCCAGACGTGATCGTGAACGCCGTGACCGAGGAGGTCTTCACCGTCGGGTCGGTGGTGGGCGACACTTGGGACACCTTCGGCAACGTGCGCTCGGTCCACTTCGACGCGCAGTCCAACCTTCACATTTTCGATAGCCAACTCGATCACATCCTTGTGGTCGGGCCGGACGGATCGCTGGTCCGTACGGTGGGCGGACGGGGAGAGGGACCCGGAGAATTCGACAACGTCACCAGGGCGATTGTCGCGCGCGACGGATCCTACACCGTGATGGGACTCACTCAGATCGACCTTCTCGAACCCGGCGGCGAGTTCGTCCGGCGTGTTACCATGGACCCGATGACCACGGGCATGGCCCTGGCCCGCATGGCGCTCCCCGACGGCCGCCTCGTCGCCACACAGATCATGCGCTTCGGCGAAGACGAGCAGCCGGAGGAACCCGGTCGTCCGATCCACCTCTTCCCCCTGGACGGCACCGAGCCGACACTCCTCTACACCGCTTGGGAACTGCCCGAGGAGGACGAAGACGAATCCGAGCTGAGCGGGGATTTGGAAAGCGGCATGCGCATGCGCGTTGCCGCAGGCCGCGCCTTCGAGCCCCGCCTCGATATCGATTTGCTGACCGACGGCCGTCTCGCGCTGATCGACTCAATCGGATACCGCATCAAGCTCATCGGCCCCGACGGAAGCGTTGCCGGAATGATCGAGCGACCGATTGCGCCGCTCCCGGTTGACGATGCGATCAGGGAGGCCGAACGCGAGCGCTACCGCGAAGCCGAAGCGGGGGTGCTTGAAAGCGCATCGAATACGAGCCTGCCCATCCAGATCAATCGTGAGGGGGTCGAGGGGCGCACATTCGCCGACGAGGTGCCGGTGCTGTACAGCATCAAGGTGGACTGGGAGGATCGTATCTGGGTCGAGCGCCGGGGTCCGACAGGCGACGACGACGGCCCAATCGACATCGTGACGCCCGAGGGAGATTACATCGGCACCCTGCCGCCGGAGGGGCTGCGGACGCCGGACGCCTTCGGCCCCGGCGGCCTCATGGCCTATATCGAAAGCGACGACCTGGATGTGCCGACCGTCCGCGTGGTCAGGTTGATTGCGCTGGAGCCGCAAGGGTAGAGCGCATCCGCGAGGTCCGTCGGTTACGTCCAAGAACGTCCGATGCGGTCGATTGGATTCCCGTTCGGGAAGAGGGATACAATGAGGTAACCGCCCGGCAGCGGATTCTGTAAGATGTTTTATCACAGTCACTTACAACGTTATATCACACCCTCACCGTCGCTGAAGCGCTAAGGCTCTCGTAAGACGCCGTCAGCCTGCCCGAGCCGTTTGCGACCGCCGTCACCAGGCCATTCGCATCGACGGTGAAGACCCCTGTTGCCGAACTCGACCAGGCGATCGTTCCGGCGAAGGCCTCCCCGTGCTGATCGCTCACGGCCGCGAAGAACTGGCGGGTCTCGCCGATGGACTCGAGGGTGACCGATTCCGGGGAAATCGATACCTCCGACGCCACCGGTGGTGCAGTGGGTGTTTGGTCGTCACCGCAAGCGAACAGTGCCAACACAGCGACAAGCACTCCTGCCAACAACCCGTGTTTCCCACGCCGACGTCCCAAGACGACCCGTTGCGTGATCATTGCTGTCGCCAAGCTCCCTCGAATGTGACCATAAGGCTTCAAGTGCTCTACCATGGGCGGACCGTACGCCCTTGTCAAGCTTCAGGTCACGATGAGTGCCCTACCCTCGGACCCGCTCCCCCATGACCCTGTGCTGCACCATCGCCAGCGCCGGCACGATCATCATCAGCACCACGGTCCCGAAGACGATCCCGAAGCCCAGCGAAGCTGCCATCGGGATCAGGAACTGCGCCTGCAGGCTCGTCTCGAACACCAGGGGGGCAACGCCGAGAAAGGTCGTCAGCGAGGTGAGGAAGATCGGGCGGAAGCGCGCCTTGGCGCCATCGATGATCGCCTGGCGGCCCGGCATTCCCTGCCGCATGCGCTCGCTGATGAAGTCGATCATGACGAGGGAGTCGTTTACGACCACACCGCTCAGGCCAATGACGCCGAACATCGACATGATGCTCATCTGCAAGCCCAGCAGCATGTGGCCCAGAACCGCGCCGATGATCCCGAAGGGGATCGCCGCCATGATGATGAGGGGCTTGGTGTAGGAGGCGAAGGGGATCGCCAGGAGCGCATAGATCGCCAGGAGGGCCAGCGCGAAGCCGCCACCGAGGGCGCCGAAGGAATCGACCTGTTCCTGCTGCTCGCCTCCGAAGGAATAGTACAGGTCCGGGTCCCGGGCGCGGAGTTCGGGCAGGATCGAGCTGTCCAGACGGTCCGTCACCTCGCCGCCGGTAACGATGGCGGGATTGACGTCGGCGGTGACGGTCAGGACCCTGAGGCCGTCCTTGCGACGAATGGTCGTGGGAGACCTGCCGAAGCGCACGGATGCGACTCGGCCCAGCGGTACCTCGCGTCCGTTGGGAGTACGGACCAGATAGCTCTCGACGTCGGCGATGGCGTTGCGTTCGTCTTCGGGCAGCCGCACGTAGACGCGCATGTCTTCGCGACCCCGTTGTATGCGCAGTGCCTCGTCACCGAAGAATGCGGAGCGGACCTGTCTGGCCAGGTCATCGAGCGTCACCCCGAGGGTTCTCGCCTCTGCGCGCAAGTCGAGCTGGATCTCGCGCAGGCCCTGGTCCTGATCCGCCTGGACGTCGAAGACTCCGTCGAATTCACGGAGCCGCCTGATCACCGTGTCGCCGATCGACGCCAGCCGGGCGGGATCCGGGTGAGAGAGCTCGACGTGGACCGGAAGGCCAAAGCCGATGAGTTCTGCCGTAATGGTGAGCGCCTTGGCCTCCGGCAGGAGACCGAGTTCCTCGCGCCACACCTGTTGAAATTCGGCCGCGGATACGTCCCGTTGATCGGCGGTCACGAGTTTGAACTCGACGGCGCCGATGTTGGCCCGCGGGTTGGCGGTTTCCGTGGCTGCGCCGCCGGGCCCTGACTGCCGGGCCCCAAGGCCGATTGTGACGTTCACCCCGGAGAGCAGAGACCCGGCAGCATCGTCCCGCCCGGACCCGAGCCGGCTCGCAGCCCGGTATCCCGCCTCCTCCAGAGCGTCCGCGACATCGGACGTACGCTGAGCGGGAGTGCCCTCGGGCATCTCCAGGCTGGCCGTTACCAGGTCCGCCTCCACCGAAGGCATGAAGTCGACCTTGATGATGCCGGCGGGGATCATCGAAACGCAGAGGACGATAAGCGCGACCCCGGTTGTGATCACCAGTCCGGGCTGGCCTGTCGCGAACCGGAGGCTTCGGTCGAGAGGTCCGTCCACAAAGCGCTTGAGCGCCACGTCCACTCGTGATTGAATCCGGCGGACAGCGTGCGGTCGTCGCCCGGCGCGGGAAGCACCGGGTTCGGGAAGGTGGGACAGATGATTCGGAAGGACCAGCAGAGACTCGATCAGAGAGAACACGAGGACCGAGATCACGATCACCGGTATGGTTCCGACGATCTTCCCGATGGAACTGGGGATGAAGAAGAGCGGACAGAAGGCCACCACCGTGGTCAGGACCGCGAAGATCACCGGCCGGGTGATCCGCCGCGTGCCCCGGATCGACGCCGCAACCCCGCGCGCTCCCTTCTCCCGCTCGGCGTAGATGTTCTCGCCCACCACGATCGCATCGTCCACGACGATCCCGATGGCGAGGATGAAGGCGAAGAGGGACATCAGGTTGATGGAGACGCCCAGCACTGCCATCACGGCGAAGGTGCCCACGAAGGAGACGGCGATTCCCACGGCGACCCACAGAGCCAGCCGTATCTCCAGAAAGAGCGCCAGGGCGACGAGGACCAGCATCAATCCCAGGAACCCGTTCTTGACCAGGAGTCCCAGGCGGTCCTGCAGGATATCGGCGTCGTTGTTCCAGATTTCAAGATCGACGCCCTCGGGGAGCGATGGGATCACCTGCTCATCGAGGTGTTGTTCCACCGCGTCCACGATCTCCAGGACCTTCTCGTCGGCGGTCCTGAAGACTTCGACGTAGGCCGCGCGCCGACCCGCGTAGCGGCCGATCAGATCGACGTCGCGGAAGCCGTCGCGCACCTCCGCGATTTCCCCCAGTCGCACGACCGTTCCGTCGGCCCGGCTGAGGACGATGATCTCCTCGAAGTCCTGCTGGGTGTAGTTCTGGCCGGTCGTGCGGATCCGCACCTCCTCGTCGCGGGTGTCGATGCTTCCGGCCGACAGATCCAGCGAACCGCGACGCACGGCGCTTGAGATGTCCCGCAACGTGAGGCCGAGAGCCCGCAACCTGCGAAGCGATACCTCGATCGAGATTTCGTACTCGCGGACTCCGGTCGTCTCCACGTAGGAGACCACCGGAAGTGCGGAGAGCGCGTCCTCGGTGCGGTACGCCAGCTCCTTGAGGGTTCGCTCGGACACGTCGCCGTAGAGGACGAGCCGGATCACGCTCTGCCGGTTGGTCATTTCGGTGACCTCGGGGCGTTCGGCGTTGGCCGGGAAGGTCTGGATCCGGTCGATCCGGGCCTTGATATCGTCCAGAGCGCGATTCAGATCTTCACCCAGCCGGAGTTCCACGACGACCGACCCCCGACCCTCCGCGGCCGTCGAACGGACCTGTTTCAGGCCGTCGACCGCCTTGACCTGCTCTTCGATCTTGAGGATGACCGATTCTTCGATCTCATCCGGTGTGGCGCCGGGATACGCTACCGAAATGTTGATCCGATCCAGCGACACCTCCGGGAACACTTCCTGCACCAGACCGCGCAATGCGAAAAGTCCGGCAAACAGGATGAACAACATGAGGAGGTTGGCCGCCACCCCGTTGCGGGCCATGTAGGCAATCGGCCCGCTTGCCGCCTGCGGCCCCCCTTGCTCGCCAGGGCCCTTCCCTTCGCCGAGACTGTCCCCTTCCCCTTCGGTCCCGTCCACCCTCACCCGTTATCTCCCCCCTCCGTCCGCACGACCATACCTTCCGTCGCGATCTGTATCCCGCTGACCACGACCGCCTGATCCGCGTTCAGGGCGCCCGTCACGAACACCACATCGTCGGACCGCTGCAAGACCTCGACCGGGACGATCGTGACCAGGGAGCCCTTGTCGAGGGCCCAGATCTCGTTCCCGGTCCGGAGTGCGCTCCGGGGTACCGTGAAGTAGCTCTCCGGCGCGAGGCCATCAATCTGCACCTCCACGAACTGCCCCACGAGCAGGGGCGGGCCCTCGGTGGCGGAGTCCCCGTCGCCGTCCCCGACGGGCATCCCTCCCGCGAAGGGGTTCGGGACCCGCACGACCACATCGATCGTGCGGGTCTGTTCGTCCAGGGCCGCCTCGGCGCGGTCCACGTACCCGGCCCATGAGTACACGCCGCGGCCGTACCCGGTCGTTACGGAAGCCCGGACCCTCCGGTTGCGGTCGCCCGCGCGCAGCTGCCAGAGCATCGGTACCAACGCCGCGTCCGCGTCCGAGAGCGGCACGATGACCTCGACGGCGTCGTCGGCGTACAGCCGTCCGACGCTCTGGCCGGCCGCTACGAACTGACCCAGGCCGACGGACTCCGTCCGCACGACGCCGCTGAAGGGGGCCTGCACCTCCGTTCGGGACAGGGCCAATTCGGCGTCAGCCAGGGCGGCGCTGTCTCTCGCGAGAGCGGCCCGGGCCGCATCGAGCTGCGGCTGCCTGAGGGTCAGCGGGTTCGCCTCGGCCGTCGTGGCCGCGTCCGGTTGCCGTTGCCGGAACAGCTCATACTCGGCCAGGGCGATGCGCGCGTCCTCCGCGGCCTGGAGAAGAGCGACCTGCTGTGCGGCCACATTGGCCCGCGCCTGCTGCACCCGGTTCTGGTAGTCGTCGTCGGCGATGCGGAAGAGAACCTGCCCCTCCTGGATCCGGCCCCCGCCCTGGTAGGCGGGGTCGACCCATTCGACCTTGCCGGCGATCTGCGCCGCGACGTCGATTTCCGCCCGCGGCCGGACGGTTCCGGCCCCGTACACGGGAATGGGTCCGGACCCGGCCACTGCGGACGCCGTGGTGACGAATGGAACCCGGGACGGCGGTTCACGCAGGGGGGGCTCGGGTCTCATCTGGATCATGATGGCGGCGATAGCGACGGCGCCGGCCAGGATGCCCGCGGCAATCAATGTGCTCTTGGCGCGACTCATCTACTTCTCCCTTCGTTGCTTGACTCGGTCGGAACCATGCGCGGCCCTTCCAGCGATTCGGGAGGGGCTGTCCATTCACCGCCGAGCGCGCGGTGGACGGCGAGCCGTGCCAGCGCGAGGTCGCGTCCGGCACCGGCCAGCGTCGACTCCACGTTCAGGAGGGTGCGCAGCGCGTCCAGATAGTCGGTGTAGCCAGCCACTCCCGACGCATATCGTTCAGACTGCAGGTCGACCGACGCCCGGGCTTCTTCCCGCTGAGCGACAAGGAAGGCGTGTCGCCGGTCTTCGTTGCCGAGTGCGGCCAGCGCAGCCTCGACCTCGTAGACCGCCGTGACCACGGTCCTGCCGTAGGCTGCGGCGACCTGGTTGAACTGGGCTTGAGCGAGCGCCACGTTGTTTCTCAGGCGCCCTCCCTGGAAGATCGGCGCGGTCAGATTTCCCAGCAGATTCCGGAACCACTGGTCCACGCTGAAGAGACCATCGACCTTGGAAGACTGGACGCCGATCGTGCCGGACAACGACAGCGACGGAATCAGTTCGGCGCGGCGCGCCCCGATCGTGAACCTTGCGGCGTCCAGGCGCAGGCCCGCGGCCCGTACGTCCGGCCGCTGGAAGAGCAGGTCGGCCGGTACGCCCGCTGCGACCGGGTCCGCCAGGGAGGCGGGGGCGAGCGAGTCGGGAAGCATCGCGTCCAGCCGGGCCCGGAACCCTCCGAGCAGCACGGCGAGCCGTCCTTCCGCGTCGGTGAGCGCGCTTTCGAGCTGGGGCAGTCCCGCCTGGGTGTTCTGCAGATCCTGCCGTACCTGGTAGAGCTCGAAGGAGGTAACCAGCCCGCGCGCGTAGCGGGTTTCGGCCAGCGCCTCGCGCTCCTGAAGCACCTCGACGAGTTCCCGGGTCAGGGCCGTCCGGCGCCTGAGGTCCACGATCTCGAAGTACGTGGTGATTGTAGTCGCCAGAACACCGATGCGCGCGGCCTGGTAGTCGGATTCAGACGCCAGGTACTGCGCCCCGGCCGCGCGCGAGTCGTTGCGTGCGCGTCCCCAGAAGTCGAGTTCGTACGAGAAGTCGACTCCCAGCGAATAGGTGGTGAAGGCGAGGCGGTCGGGGAACTCGAAGCCGCCCGCGACGCCGTCCTCGCCGCCCGCGAGCTTCCGGAACTGCTCGCCGAATCCGGCGTTGGCCGGGGTGTTCTGGTCGGTAGCCGATCCGCTCGCCTGTATGACGGGGAAGAGGCCGGCCCCGGCGATGCCCGCCTGTGCCCTCGCCTGCCGTACCCTGGCGACCGCTTCCGCCAAATCGAAGTTGGAGGTGAGCACCGAGTCGATGACCGTGTTCAAGACGGGGTCGTCGAAGGCCGCCCACCACTCTCGCGCTGCATGGTCGCCCGGCACCGACCCGCCCATGAAGCTGCCGGGCAACTCGGAGACCGGCTCGGGGACCGATGGAGCCGGGGCGAACGAGCAGGCATGGAGCAGCAACAGCCCGCCCGCCGCGAGCGTGCAGCCGGCGAGACGCCGGGCGCACACGGCGTGGGCAGGGCCGCTGTCACCCTGAGTCCGTGTCGCTTTCATACGCCTTCCCTGGTAAATGGGGTCATGACGTCGGGCTGCGCGCCGGTCGTGCCCGGGCTGGCGCGATCCCGACTCACACCGAAACATTCTCGGACTCTGGATGCCAGCGCAAGAAATGAGGAGACGACGCATGAGAATAACCCGATACACCTCAGACCGCAGACTTCGGCCCCACGCCCTGTGTGTCCCACTCATCCTGGCGATCGCCGGTTGCGAGGGGGGACGGCCTCCGGGCGGAGTGGACGGGAGTGGTTCCGAGGCGATGTCACCGGACGGGCCCCCGGTGTTCCGGGTCGATGCTGCCTGGCCTCCGGAGATGCCGAACAAGTGGATCATGGGTGCCGTGACGGCAGTGTTCGTGGACTCTCGCGACCATGTCTGGGTGGCGCACCTCCCCGAGACGTTGACGCCGGAAGAGACCTCCGCGGTTCAGGATCCGCCCCTGGGCACCTGTTGTGCGCCCGCCCCGTCCGTGATCGAGTTCGACGCGGACGGCACCGTGGTGCAGGGGTGGGGCGACTCATCGCAGGACGTGTCCGAGTATCCCAGGAACCCGCACGGGCTGTTCGTGGATCACAACGATTTCGTCTGGGTGGGGACGTACCGGCACCACCGGGTGATGAAGTTCACGCGCAGCGGCGAACTGGTCATGACGCTGGGCGAGTACGATGTCAACGGTGGCAGCGACGATCCGCGCCTGCTCGGTGGTCCCGCGGGCATCTGGGTCGACCCGGAGTCGAACGAGGTGTTCATCGCGGACGGGTACGCGAACCGGCGCGTTGTGGTGTTCGACGGCGAGACCGGCGACTACCTGCGCCACTGGGGGGCGTACGGGGAGGCCCCCGACGACGAGTACGGGTACGACTACGCCGGACGCGGTGAGGAGGACGCGCCGCCGGCCCAGTTCTCGACCGTGCATGGGCTCATCGGGTCGCGCGACGGGCTCATCTACGTGGCCGACCGGAGAGGCAACCGCATCCAGGTCTTCCGGCAGAGCGGCGAATACGTGGCCGAAAAGACCATCGCACCGCTCACGCGCGCATCGGGATCGGCGTTTGTGCTGGCCTTGTCGCCGGATCCCGAGCAGCGGTGGCTGTACCTGGCCGACGGCACCAACCACAAGGTCTGGACACTTCGGCGCGACGACCTGGAGGTAGTCGGCGAATTCGGGCGCGGCGGACGCCAGGCGGGCCAATTCCTGCGTCCCCACGGAATGAGCGTGGATTCCCGCGGCAACCTCTACGTCGGAGAGGCGTCAACAGGCCGTCGGGTTCAGAAGTTCACAGCGGGGTCGGGAAGTTCGTAGTCGAGGGTGAACTGGTGCTTGCCGTCCGGGGTGACGGAGATCTCCATCGTCCCGGACAGTCCCACCAGCCCGCCCGTGCCCGATCCGGGGACCACATGTCCCCCGGTGCGCGGCGGTGCGCCGGCGGCGGCGATCCCCCAGTGCTGGACGACGAACGTTCCCTCTCGATCCGCGAGTCGGCCCGACACCTGCTCGGAGGCCACGTAGCCTGCGTTTTCCGGACGGCTCGAGGCATCGGCTCGACACATCAGCACGCGAGCCCGACCCTGTCCCTCGAGGTCTCCCCGATACTCCTTCAGCACCATCGCCTCCGCGAGGCTGGGGCCCTTGCCTTCCTCTCCGTACGGCGTTTGGTCCCAGCCCGTCACGTCGAATTCGGAGGCTGCGCGGACGCTCACCTTGCTGCTCCAACCAGGCGGGCACCCGAAAGCACCTGCTCCAGCGCCTCGTCCAGCGTCCGCACCGTCCGGTCGACGTTCCCGAGCTTGTCCAGTCCGAACAGACCCAGCCGGAAGGTCCGAAATGCTTCGGGCTCTCCGCACATGAGGGGCACCCCCGCGGCGATCTGCAAGCCCGCGGCGGCGAACCGGCTGCCGTTGTGGATACCGGGATCTTCGGTGTAGCTGACGACGACACCGGGCGCCTCGAAGCCCGGGGCCGCAACGCTCGGGAACCCCTTCTCGGCCAACAGCGCCCTGACTCCGTCCCCCAGTTCCCGCTGCCTGGCCCGCGCGTTCTCGAATCCGAACGCCTCGGTCTCGGCCATCGCATCGCGGAACATCCGCAGTGCGTCCGTGGGCATGGTGGAGTGGTAGATGGCCTTTTCGCTTTCGTAGGCCTCCACGACCTGGAGCCAGCGCAGAAGGTCACAGGCAAAGCTGGTGTTGGCCGCCGGTTCCATTCTGGCCAGGGCCTCGGTGCCCAGCATCACGAGGCCCGCGCACGGCGAACCGCTCCAGCCTTTCTGCGGGGCGCTGATGAGGACATCGACGCCGGACTCCTCCATGTCCACCCACATCGCACCCGACGCGATGCCGTCGAGCACGAAAAGTCCTCCGATGGCGTGGGTTGCGTCCGCGACCGCGCGCACGTAGTCGTCGGGGAGCAGGATCCCGGAGGATGTTTCCACGTGCGGGGCGAAGACGACGCCGGGACGCGCGGCGGCGATGGCCGCGGCGACTTCCTCGATCGGTGGAGGGGCGAAGGGCGCCTGGTGTCCGTCGCCGACTGGGCGGGCTCTGAGCACCGTGGACTCCGAGGGGATTCGCCCCGCGTCGAAGATCTGCGTCCAGCGGTAGCTGAACCAGCCGTTGCGGATCACGAGGCAGTGCCTGCCGGTCCCGAACTGGCGCGCCACCGCCTCCATCGCGTACGTCCCCCCGCCGGGAACCACCGAGACCGCCTTGGCCGCGTAGGTATGCTTCAGGGTATGCGACACGTACTTCATCACGGCGCGAAAGCGCTCCGACATGTGGTTCAATGATCGATCGGTGAAGACGACCGAGTATTCAAGAAGCCCGTCGGGGTCGATGTGAGGGTGAAGCCCGGGCACGTCCACCTCCTTGGAGTGATTGGGAGATGATACGTTAGCCTTGCGACCGCCCCATGAGAATAGAACGGCACCCACCCGACGGATGGTGCCGCCCACCATACGAGGCAGTGATGATCGATTCAGCCACGCGATCGGGGGCTGAGGCTCCCGCGCTTCGACGCCACCGTACGTCCCGGGCCGGCCCGCGCAAAGCACGCGGCGCCGGATCCGCACTTCGTTCCGGCCTGCTCTTCGTCGCATTGGTCCAGGCGGGTTGCGCCGACGATGCGGTCACACGGCTCGATTACGAACTTCGGCGCACGCTTCCGCACGACCCGGACGCCTACACGCAGGGCCTGCTCATCGACGGCGGGACGTTCTACGAGAGCACCGGGCAGTACGGCGAGTCGGAACTCCGGCAGGTCGACATCGCCACCGGCAGCGTCCTGCGCAGCCACGCCCTGTCCGAGGAGTACTTCGGCGAAGGTCTGGCGCTGGTCGGCGACAAGCTGATACAGCTCACCTGGAAGGCGGGGCTGGCCTTTGTGTACGACGCGGCGACCCTGGTCCAGGAGAAGACCTTCGAGTACGACGGGGAAGGGTGGGGGATCTGCTACGACGGTGAGTGGCTGTTCATGTCGGACGGGACCGGCGATCTCTTCCGCAGGGATCCGGAGACGTTCGACCTGGTCGACCGGATCCGGGTGACCCGCGACGGCTTCTCGACGCGCAACCTCAACGAGCTCGAATGCGTGGGGGATCAGATCTACGCCAACATCTACCAGTCCGACGAAATCGTGCGGATCGACAAGGCGACAGGCGAGATCACCGGCACGCTGGACGCCTACTCGCTGACGTTGGCGAGCCGCCGCCCGCAGGACGCCGGCGCCGTGCTCAACGGGATCGCCTTCGACGCGTCGACCGGCGTTTTCTACGTCACCGGCAAGCTGTGGCCGACGATGTTCGAGGTCGCGATCACGGAGGAGTGACGCCGCTGCCTGGAGCTGCCGGGCAGAGCGCCCGCCGGCTCACCCGAAAAGCAGCGTGTCCAGTCCCCTCACCAGGCCCGTGACCTCGCCGACGCGCCCTGCGGCGAGCAGCGTTCCGGCCACGTAGGGTGCGGCGCTCTCTCCGGCGTCGTGCCGGATGACCAGGCGCTCGCCCGGCAGCCCGAACAGCGCCTCGACCGAGACGATGTAGCCGGGCAGCCGCACGGAGTGGACCTGGGTGCCGCCGATCTCCGCCCCGCGGGTGCCGGGTATTCCCAGCGTCTCCTCCACGGGGAAGTGGAGCTTGTTGGGGGCGACGGTGCCCAGGTACTCCGCAAGCTCCAGAGCCGTCCCGCTGGGTGCGTCAGGCTTGCCGGCGTGCGTGTAGTCGACGATCTCGCGGTGGGGCAGGTGACGGGACGCGATGCCGGCCAGGTGCTTTAGCGTGGCAGCCGTGACGGAGAAGTTGCCCGCCGCGATGACGCCCAGACGCGCGGCCAGGGCCGCTGCTTCGATGTCGCGGAAGTCGGGCGCGGCGAGCCCCGACGTGCCGATCACCACGCGGGTCCCCGCTTCGAGGGCCCGGATGGCGTGGGATTTCACCACGCCCGGGTGCGTGTAGTCGATCCACACATCGGGCTCGGCGGCCAGTGCAATGGCCGGATCGGTCGTGATGGCGACGCCCGTGGCCTGGTCGTGGCCTATCGCGTCCCCCACGTCCTCTCCCGCGGCACGGCGTGCGACCGCAGCCACCAGCCGGAAGTCGTCGGAGCGCAGCACGGCCTCCGCCACCGCCTGCCCGGTCCACCCCGTCACCCCGGCCACGCAGACCCGAATGCTCATGCGAAGAGCTCCCTGCCATCGTCACCGGCGACGAAATCGGCGAATCCGGCGCGGTCGTCCGCGGCTTCGGCGATGCGCGAAACGCCGCGCCGGATGTCGTCGATGCTGTTCGCGATCGACAGGCGCAGGAAGTCCTGCCCTTCGGCCCCGATCCTCCCGAACGACGCCCGGTCCATCGAAGCCACCCCGTATCGATACAGCAGGAACATCTGAAGCATCCCCGCCGGAGTCGTCCGGCCGCGGGCGCTCTCTGCCAGTTCGCGGTACGCCCTGTAGATCCCGAGCCGGCGGCACACGCCCGACACATCCGGGAAGACGTAGAATGCGCCCTTCGGCGTCCGGCACCGGAGTCCGGTGATCGAATTCAACGCGGGCACGATCCAGTTCCTCCGCTTCTCGAACTCCCGCACCATCCCTTCGACCTCGACCGCCGAGGCCGGGTCCTCGTACGCCGCCTGACCCGCCTCCTGCAGGAAGGGCGGCACACACGACACGATGTTGATGTTGATCTGCTTGAAGATCCCGGCTTCCTCCTCGGTCGGCAGAACCGCCCATCCGAGGCGCCATCCCGTCATTGCGAAGCCCTTGGAGTGACCGCTGGCCAGCACGGTGCGCTCCGGCATGCCCGGGTGGGACATGATGCTCTCGTGCCGCAGCCCGTCGAAGAGGATGTGCTCGTAGATCTCGTCGGCGTAGATGCGCACGTCCGGGCGGCACCGGTCCCGGATCACCCCGGCGATTCCTGCAAGTTCGTCGCGCGACAGGACCCCTCCGGTCGGGTTGGAGGGCGAGCAGAGAATGATGACCTTGGTGCGCGGGGTGATCAGTGGAGCGAGGTCGTTCGCCGTGAAGGCGAAGTCCCGTTCGTCGGAGAGGCGGAGCGGCACCGGCACCGCACCCGCGAAGCGCACCCAGGATTCGTAGATGGGGAACCCCGGCGTGGGGTAGACGACCTCGTCGCCAGGGTCCACGTACGTCTGCAGAGTGTACCCGATCGGGGGCTTCGCCCCGGGCGTGACGACGACACGCCCCGGCGTGACGTCCACGCCGCGGGTCCGGGTGACGTGATCCGCGATCGCCGTGCGGAAGGAGAGGATGCCGGCAGGGTCGCAGTAGCTGGAGCGGCCGGCGTCGAGGGCTTCCCACGCGATCCGGTTCAGGTGGGGCGCGCTGCGGAAGTCGGGTGCGCCCAGGTTGAAGCGGATGACGTCCATGCCCCGGTCGACGCATCGCTGGATGTCGTCGCCGAGCTTGAACGCGTTCTCGGTGCCCAGGCGGCTCATCCGGTGGGCGATCAGGGCCACGGAGACTCTCCTTCGTGAAGGGGGCGGACCATGCCGCGGTGGGTGCTGTCGGCGTGGGAAGCTGTGGCGGACGTGGGGGCGGCGCAATGGCCGATCGGGCAGGGGGCCGGCAGCGCACCCGGTGGTGGCCGACCTGGTCGCCGGGGCGGCGCAATGGCCGATCGGCCCGGGCCCCCGTATCATGGAGCTGCCAACCTCGTTCTGCCGCAGGGAGCGTTACATGAAGCGCGAAGCCACCCGCCGTTCGTTCCTTACCGAGATGGCGGCGGGGGCCGCCGTGTTGCCCGGTGCCTTCGCGCTGCCTGGAGCCTTCGGGCTGCCCGATGCTCCGTCGGGATACGGCCGCGACGTGCAGAGGCAGGAACTTCCGCCGGGCGGCCCGCGATCCGTCCGCGACGAACCGTACTGGGAGCTGGTCCGCGCCCAGTTCTCTTTCACCGAGGAGCGCGTCCCGATGAACGCGGCCAACCTCTGCCCGTCACCCCGCTCGGTGGCGGCCCGCGTCGAGGACCTCACGCGCGACATCGACCGCGACTGTTCCTTCAACAACCGTGCCAAGTTTCGCGACCTCACGGAACGGTCGCGGGCGGCGGTCGCGGCCCAGCTGGGGGTCAGTCCCGACGAGATCGCGATCGTCCGCAACACCAGCGAGGCCAACAACACGATCAACAACGGTGTGCCCCTTCGCGCCGGCGACGAGGTGGTTCTCTGGGACCAGAACCACCCCACCAACAACGTGGCGTGGGACGTGAGGGCGGCGAGGTTCGGGATCACGGTGAAGCGGGTCGCGGTGCCCCGCCACCCGGCCTCGATCCAGGAACTGATCGACCCCTTCGTCGCGGCGCTGACCGGGCGGACCCGCGTCCTGTCGCTCACCCACGTCTCGAACGTGAGCGGGATTCGGCTCCCCGTTCGCGAACTCGTCGAGGCGGCACGCCCCCGCGGCATCCACGTCCACCTGGACGGCGCGCAGAGCTGGGGTGTCCTCGACGTCGACTTGCGTGCACTCGGCTGCGATTCGTATTCCGCATCCGCGCACAAGTGGTTCATGGGCCCGAAGGAGGCGGGCGTGCTGTACGTCAAGGAAGCCAGGATCGCCGAGATCTGGCCCAACATCGTGGCGCCCGGCTGGGGCAACGACGCCGACCCCGACGTGAAGGGCGCGCGCAAGTTCGAATCGCTCGGTCAGCGCGATGACGCATGCCTGGCCGCGGTCGGCACCACGGCGGAGTTCCACGCCGCGGTCGGCGCGGCCGAGACCGAGGCGCGGGTGAGCGAACTGGCCACGGCCCTGAAGGAAGGGCTGGCCGAACTGGGGCTGACCCTGGTCACTCCGATGGACCCGGTGCTTTCAGGCGGCGTATGCATCGCCGAAGTGCCGGGTGACCGAGGCACGGCGCTGCGCCGGCTGTACGAGGAGCACGGCATCGCGGGCGCGGGAACGGGGGGCATGCGGCTGTGTCCCCACGTCTACAACACGCGTGAACATGTCGATCGTGCGGTCGACGGTGCGAGGGCGCTGCGGGCGGTGATACTGGGGTAGTTGTCAATTCGCTGGGAGAGGTGCACCTGCACGCGATTCGAAACGGACCTTGCGCATGGCGCGGGCCGTGGGGTCGACGTCCCGGCGAAAACGCGCGAGCGCCGTTCGCGTTCGGTCAACGCGGCATCGTCATAGTGGCTGGGGCCCCTGCGCTTTGCACGGTTCGCCGCCCACGCGCCGCAGTGGCCGTAGCGCGATGATCGGGTATTCGCCGGCGACAAAGACCGGCGTCGGCTTTCCTTCGACCATCCGCGTCGTGGGGGTGTTTACGAGCACCACGGCGCTGTCCTGGTACATGCCCGCGAATCTGACCGCATGCCCCGCCGGAGGCCCCGGGTCCATCACGATCGAGTGACACCCGGTTTCGGGATCGATGATCGCCCCGGCCAGTCTCGATCTCCACATGGAGATGACCAGATTCCCGTTGCCGTCATGGAACAGTCTGAACGGCCGGATCCTTGCGCCTCCACGCGCCCCTTCCTGTCGGCGCCTTCCGCGTTCCACCAGCTCCGGCGGCAGCTTGACTTCGGTCGTCGTTCCGCCCGCCGAGTGGCCATGTACCTGCAGATCCGTCAGCACGTACGCGACATCTCCCATGCAGACGATTTCCGAGCTCGTGAAAGTGAACATCGCCTCACGGGCCGACGCCAGATCCACCATTAGTCTCCTGCCGGCACGGCCGCGGCCAAGGATCACGGCGGGTCCGTCCGTGGAGCGCACAAGGGCGCCCCCTGGCAGGGGAACGGCAGGCTGGCCTCCAAGGGCGCACACGTCCATGACACTCGGCGTGTTTGGTCGCCACGTCGAGACCAGATTGCCCGAGGAATCCCAGTGATTGACTCGCACATGGTCGGACGCGTACACGCCGTCCGTGGTGGCCGCAAGGGCGTTGGCATTCTGCAATTCACCAGGCCCTTCGCCCTCGGCCCCACCGTACTTGCTCACGAGCGCGCCGTCGTTGAGCGAGATGGCCAGGGCCGCCAGTGGATCGCTGGCCTCGAACACATACAACAGCTTCCTGGCATGATCGATCTCGACGAAAGAGCGAAAGCCGTACTCCCACTGGTTGATGACCTCCCTGCCCGAGCCGTGATCGATCTCAAGGCGCTGCTGAGCCGCGGCACCGGTAGCTGGCCAGAGCGCCAGCGTCACCAAAAACTGGAGTAGCCGCAGCATCGTCGGCGAGCGGGGCATCTAGTTAATTCCCCCCATGTGGGCCTCAGCCTCTTCCAGCTCCAGATCACACCCCGAATACTCACACATGGTAACGGTTACCGTTACCCATACGCCGATGGTTACCTCGTATTCCCTTGTCAGAAAGCACCATGTAACGTCCACGCCGTCGCCGTAGTCCTCGTTACCGGCGTCATCCTCGTCGTGGTGATGCTTCCACACGCCCTCAGGACAGTCCAAGGAACTGGCCGAGAGAGGCCCAGTGAAGGCCCCACGACTCCCGGCGATGGCCGGCGCCTCCGGGGGCGTCCCGTCGCCGATCGGCCAGCGGCGCAGGCCCCACCCGGCGGGCTGGCCGGGCGGCCACCACTCGCTACCAATGGATTGCGGCTCTGAAAGCCACCATTAACAGGTGCCAGTGCCTATGCCGACTCCAAGTGCCACCACGGCGGCCACCGCTCGCATCGGGGATCGCGCCAGGAACCGAAGCAACGCCTCGTCCGAGCGCCCAGCAACCGCCGTGGGACGACGATATCCGTCAATGCGCATCCCGCGAGACCGCGATCCCCAGGACCTCGAACCGGGCCCCGTAGAGCAGCGTCCCCGATCCGAGGAAGGCGCGGGCCGGGAACTCGGTGGTGAAGTAGGTCCGGTAGACGCTGTTGAAGGCCCCGTAGTCCTCGACATCGGAGGCGAACACCTGTACGAGCACCAGATCGTCCATGGTGAGTCCCGCGGTTTCCAGCGTTGCCTTGATGCCGTCGAGGACGTTGGTCGCCTCCTGCTCGGCGGTTTCGGGGACCTCGCCTCCCTCGAGCCCGAGCATTCCGGACAGGTAGAGCGTGTTGCCAACCCGGACCGCGCCGCTGAAGGGCAGGACCTCGCCGTCGGCTGGTGAGCGCGCGTTGATGTGCTCGACCATCGTCTGCATGTCGGCAGGTGGATCGGCGGGCGTGTCGACGGGGGCCGCGCAGGCGGCGGCCAGCGCGAGGATCGGAAGGGTGCGCAAAACTGACGGGGTCATCGGGGCTCGCCTTTCGCGATTGGCGGGCGCTGTTGCGTGAAACGTGCAACGAAACGCCGCGCCGGGTCGATCCTATGGGAAAGTGCGAGGTTAAGGCTGCGCGTGCCGGCGCGGCAAGGCTGGCCGGCGCGACAGACATTCGTGACCGCTACCGAAAAGGTCGGGACAATGAGACGCAGGGCGTATTGGTTTGCGATGCTGGCATGTGCCGCCTGCAGTGATGGCGGGGAGGTCCCCGAGGCGATTGCGGAGGTTGTCGACTCGGCCGGGGTCACGATCGTCACCAGCGCGCCCGGCGATGTCGTGTACGCCGAGATGGCGGAGGAGCCGACACTGTCGTTCGGGGCGCTGGAAGGGCCGGAGGCGTTTCTCTTCGCCCGGATCGCGTCGGTTGCCCGAGACGCGGAAGGCAACCTGGTCGTGGCTGACATTGGCGCCGGAGAGATCCGGGTCTTTGGCGCCGATGGCGGTCATCTCCGGTCATTCGGGGGCAGGGGAGAGGGTCCGGGAGAATTCCGGGTGCTGGTCGGAGCCTGGCCCTCCGCCGGCGGACGCATCGTTGCGGCGGACCGGCAGCTCGGGCGCATCACGGAGTACGATGCCATGGGTGCCCTGACCGGCACGGCGACGCTCTCGGGAGTGGGCGAAATGAGCTATCTCACACCGATCGGACTCGCGGGTCCCGGGATTTTTCTGAGCCGGATCAGGGTTCTCGCGATGCCGTCGGGGGTCGAATCGCCGGTTCAGGCTCTGGAGGAGGCATTCGAAGCCGACATGGGTCCGCCGGAATACTTCCTTCGTTACCGTCTCGATGGTGCGCTCGTCGACACCTTGACGCAACTTCCGGGCCCGAAGATGTCGTCGTCGACATCCGGAAGTGGCGGCGCGATGCGGATCGAACTCCTGAGAGTTCCCTTCTCCCCGGAGCCTTCCGCCACAGGATCCGTGCACGGGGTCGCGGTCACCGGGGGTAGTGACTACGAAGTCAGCTTCTTCGACGAAGCCGGCGCGCTGAGCCGTATCGCACGGCTGACCGAAGCGCCGACGATCCGCACGGACGAACACCTGGAAGGCTACGTCAGGAGCTTCGGTGGCCGCGAGCGCGACGAAGCCGAGGTCCGGGAGATGACCGCGATGTACGAAGGGCTGCCGCTACCGTCGTCGCTCCCCGCCTACACCGACCTCCGCTTCGCCGATACCGGAGAGCTCTGGGCGAGGCGGTACAGCGAACGGGGAGCCATTGCGTTGCGCTGGGACATCTTCGGAACAGACGGCGGCTACCGGGGCCGGGTCGAGATTCCAGCATCGTTCCGGATCGAGGAAGTCAGCCGGGGGCAGCTCGTCGGGGTGTTCAGGGACGAACTCGACGTGCAGCGCGTGGAGGTGCGAGACCTTAGCTTTATTGGCCGGTAGCGGGTCCGTCCCGCTGGCATTCGGCCGCACCTCGTACCTTGCCGGGCGCCCCCGGGCGTCGTCCCATCGCACCTTCGCCTCCACACAGGAGACCCGGAATGAAACGGAACCTCGAATGGCGGTACCACCGCCCCGGCTGAACCAGTTGCAAACGCACGCAGGAGTTTCTTGCAACGAACGATATCGAGGCGGCTGAAACGAGAAGCGCGACGAAGAGTCCGCTGATGAAGGAAGACGTGCCGTCCCTGCTCGAGGGGATGACCGAACTGTGCGTCGCCAAGGGGAAGAAGGTGGTGCGCGTGGACCTGTCATCGGAGAATCGCCCCCCGGACAGCGAGCTCGTCGCCATGATGGTCAGCCGCTGGGGCAAGCTCCGGGCTCCCGCCATGAGGGTCGGCACCACGTTCGTGGTCGGTTACAACCGGGACATCCTCGCCTCGGTCTTCGGCACGACGGGCGACTGACCCGGCGGCCGCGGGGCGAGAGCCTCACCGGCCCCCTTGTGGAGGTGGCACTGGCGGGCAGGATCAATCCTGCGCAAGCTGGTATTCGCTGGTAGCCACACTGTCCCCGGCCGCAGCCTCGCGACTGTCGCCGAACCGGAGGTCACGACGATGACTCACTCGCGCTCCCGCACGTCCCTCGCGCTCTCGCTCGCCCTTCTCGGTGCCGGGGCCGCGCCCGCCCTCGCCCAGCAGCGAGCCCTCGACCACGAGGACGTGCTGCACTGGAAGACCATCGGAAGCCCTTCCCTCTCCCCCGACGGGAGCTGGCTGGTCTTCGTGCTGACGGCCCTGGAGGGCGACCCGGTCCTCACCGTGCGCGGCGCTGGCGAAGAGTCCAGGCCCCTCACGCTGCGCGGGACCGGTCCGGTCTTCACCCCGGATTCGCGCTTCGTGGTCTACGAGGTGCCTCCGGTGGAAGCGGTAGTGGATTCGCTGAAGCGGGACGGCAAGAGGGGGGACGCCCTGCCCGGCGACTCGCTCGGGGTGGTGACGCTGGAAGGCGGACCCCAGGCCCGAACCGTGGGCGCGGTCGAAAGCCACAAGGTCGCGGGAGACGGGAGCTGGGTGGCCTACGTGCCGGTCGAGGAGGAGGCGGAGGACGAGGAGGAAGCGGAGGGTGCCGAGGAGGAGGCCGCCGCCGGGGAGCCGACCGCCGAGCCGGAGTCTGAAGAAGAGGTCGAAGCGGAGGAGGACGACGAGAAGGAGAAGGACGAGGGGTCGACCCTGGTCCTCCTCAACCTGGCCACCGGCGACGAGGTGCGGTACGAAAAGGTGACCGACTACTTCTTCGCGGAAGAGGCGGCGGTCCTCACCTTCGCCACTTCGGCCACGGACGGCGGGGGCGACGGAGTGTTCGTGGTCAACCTTGACGACATGGCGCAACACACGGTCATGGAAGGCGAGGGGAACTACAAGCAGCTGGCCATCGCCGAGGACGGTTCGCAGGTGGCGTTCCTGTCCGACCGGGACGACTACCAGGCCGACCAACCCGAGTTCACACTGTACCGCGGCGCAGAGCCGTCGTGGTCGGGCGGCGCGATGGCCGGTTCGGCGACGGCCGGCGTTCCGGCCGGCTGGTGGGTCAGCGAACACGGCAACGTCGGCTTCTCGGACGGGGGCGGACGCCTCCACTTCGGCACGGCTCCCCGTCCCGAGCCCGAAGAGGATGATGATACGCTCGACGAGGACAAGGTCACGCTCGACATCTGGAACTGGAAGGACCCGTACCTGCAGCCGATGCAGCTCGTGCAGGCTGCCCAGGAGCGCAACCGCACCTACGCCGCAGTGGTGCACCTCGACGGGGGCAGCGTCGTGCAGCTGGGCACTCCGGACGTTCCCACGGTGCGCTTCGCCGCCGAGGGCGACGGATCCTACGCGGCGGGCACGACCGATGTGCCATACCGCCAGCTGGTCTCGTGGGACGGGCGCTACAACGACGTCTACGTCATCGACGTGGCCACGGGTGAGCATCGCATTGTCGCCGAGAGGGTGAAGGGCTTCGGCGGTGCGTCGATCTCGCCTGCGGGCGGGTACCTGTCCTGGTGGGACGGCGAGGCCCGGCACTGGATGGTGGCGCCCACCGCCGGCGGCGACCCCGTCGCTGCCAGCGCGGACGTCCAGCACCCGGTCTGGAACGAACTGGACGATCACCCCGACCTGCCGCCCCCCTACGGCCCGGCCAGCTGGACCGAGGGTGACAACGCCCTCCTCATCTACGACAGGTACGACGTCTGGCGGTTCGAGCCGGCCACGGGCGAGACGACCAACCTCACCGGTGGCGCGGGCCGCGAGTCCGGCACCCGCTTCCGCTACGCCCGTACCGACTTCGACGCGACCCACGTGCCCGAAGGCGAGGCCCTCTGGCAAGCGTTCCACTACAAGAACAAGCAGGGCGGCTTCTACAGCGGTCGCACCGACCGGACCGCCGCGCCCGAAATGGTGGTCATGGATGACAAGACCTTCCGGCTGCGCGGCAAGGCCGACGATGCGGACCGCTGGCTGGTAACGCGCGAGGACTTCCGGGAGTTCCCCGACCTGTGGGTGACCGACGGCGCGGCACCCGACATCGGCTTCTCCGACATGGCGAGGATGTCGGACGCCAATCCGCAGCAGGCCGAGTACAGTTGGGGCTCGGCGGAGATTGTGGAATGGGACTCGGCCGACGGCGTGCGGCTCCAGGGCATCCTCTACAAGCCCGACAACTTCGATCCGTCCCGCCAATACCCCATGATGGTGTACTTCTACGAGCGCAGCTCGGACGGGATCCACGCCTACCGGTCGCCGGTGCCGGGGGGATCCTCCATCTCGTATTCGTTCTACGTGAGCCGCGGCTACGTCGTGTTCGTCCCCGACATCCCGTACGAGATCGGGTATCCGGGCGAGAGCGCGCTCGACGCGGTCGTACCGGGTGTGCTCAGCGTGGTCGCGCAGGGCTTTGTCGACAAGGAGAAGATCGGCGTCCAGGGCCATTCATGGGGCGGCTACCAGATCGCCTACATGATCACCAAGACCAACCTTTTCGCCGCGGCGGAAGCGGGCGCTCCGGTCAGCAACATGACCAGCGCCTACGGCGGCATCCGCTGGCAGTCCGGCATGAGCCGCATGTTTCAGTACGAACGCACGCAGAGCCGCATCGGCGGCACCCTGTGGGAGTCGACCAGCGAGTACCTGCACAATTCGCCGGTCTTCTACGCCGACAAGATCCACACCCCGCTCCTCATGATGCACAACGACGAGGACGGGGCGGTACCGTGGTACCAGGGGATCGAGATGTTCGTCGCGATGAGGCGGCTGCAGAAGCCCGTGTGGATGCTCAACTACAACGGGGAGGCACATGGCTTGCGGCGTGAGCCCAATCGCAAGGACTGGGCGATCCGCATGCAACAGTTCTTCGACCACTACCTCATGGACGCGCCGGCACCGGTGTGGATGGAGGACGGGGTCCCGGCGATCATGAAGGGGAAGGATCTGGGCCTGGGGGTGAAGCGGAAGGTGTCATAGGAGAGGGGGGTGTCTCGCGCCGCCGGGTCACCCCCGACGATGCTTGCAATCGCGTCCGCGCTCACCGTCTGCGCCGCATCCTGCACCCCAGCTCCACCCGACCCCCTCCCTCCCGGCACGTTTGCGTTCGGCGTCTACGGCGACGGACCCTACTACTTCTGGGAAGACGGTCGCCACCGCCGTCTGCTGGCCGACGCCGAGTCCGCCGGCCTCGACTGGCTGGTGCATGTCGGCGACCTTCTCTGGAAGCCTTGCTCCGACGAGGCCTTCCTCGAGCGCAGGGCGCTGCTCGACGCGTTGGAACTCCCTGTCATCTACACGCCCGGCGACAACGAGTGGACGGACTGCCACCAGGAAGCACCGGGTGGCCACGATCCCCTGGAACGACTCGGATCCCTCCGGCGGATCTTCTTCAGCGACCCGGAGACGAGCCTTGGCGGGCGGCCCATCCCGCTCGTGTCGCAGGCGGCCTCCGCGGAGTACACGGAGTTCGCCGAGAATGCGCGCTGGTCGCGCGGCGGTTTCGTGTTCGCAACGCTGCACGTCGTGGGATCCGGAAACGGCAGCACGCCCTTTCCCGGCCGCACCGCAAGCCACGACGACGAGGTCCACCGCCGAACCGAAGCGGCCGTCGCGTGGCTGGACGAGACGTTTGCCGATGCGGAAGGGAATGCGGCCGCCGGGGTCGTCCTGATCGCACACGCCAACGTGTCCCTGGAGACCGGCGGACTGTGGGACGCGACATCGGGATCCGGTGGTGACCCGTACGAGCCCTTCGTCACCGCCCTGGAAGGACACGTCAGCCGCTTCGCGGGCCCGATCCTGTTCATCCACGGGGATTCCCACGAGCAGCGGGTGGACCAGCCGCTGCGGGACGGCAATGGCGATGTCCACGACAACTTCACGCGCCTGGAGACCTTCGGGTCACCGGACATCGGCTGGGTGCGGGTCGTGGTGGACACGGTGGCTGCCCGCTTCGCGGACTTCGAACTCCGTCTTATGCGCGGGGTTTTCTGAGGACGTTCACCCGTCGTCGGCTTCCTGTCGTACGCGTTGGAGAATTGCCCGGTCCAACACGGATTGAACCTTCGGGCTTGCTCCCCGGATATGGATCGTTCGCATGAACCTCAGCGCCCCGGTCCTCACGAAGAGCTTGCCCATGAACTCATCGGCAAAGCTGCTGGAGATCACGGGGACATCGGCGAAGTCGACACGTGCCCGATGGGCGGGATACATCGAAATCAGTTTCTCGAGCTTCAATCGGGCGGACCTGCCGGCCGACCTGGATCCGACCGAGCCGGCTTCCCGTTGGATGACGAAATCGAGACTGTCCTCCGTCGCGTGTTCATACCGGAGTTCGACATAGTCTCCCGATGGATCACCCCGGCGACCCCGCATGTCCAATGCGTGCCACAACGCCTCGGGGTTCGAGTAGTCGAGCCTGACGACGACCAGCGTGCCGTTGACAGGTACCCGCTCGGCCTCGGCCCGGGTATCCGCACCGATGCTGGCATACCCGGAGTGAATGGTGAAATCGCCATCCCCGACCCTGGATGCCTGGAACGTCCCGAAGAGACCGTTCCCCTGTCCGACCGCCTTGTCCCTCGTGATACCCTGCCTGACCGACAACTCCAAAGCCTCCGGATCGGTCAAACCGGACCTGGTCGTTCTGATGGTATCGGGAATCCCCTTCCCGGCGTCCGCCACCGCAAATTCCAGGCAGTGCACGTTGGGATAGTGGTTGAGCTGCACCAATCCTCCCTGCGGGCTTCCGGCGTGTTGGAGCACGTTGTCGGTGATCTCGTTGACCGCCCATTCGAACGCCGCAAGGCTGCCTCTGGTGAGTTCGGCCGGAGAGGACAGCACCGCGTCGATGATTCGATCGACGATCCGGTGCTGTTCGTCCGGGGACGCAAACCAGCGCGCGGGCATCACGGAAGCCGGCTGCCAGCTGGAGGGAGCGAACCTTTGGGGAGAGGCGATGTGAGCCCAGTTGGCGTTGGAAAACAGGCGGCGCAGTTTGCCTTCATTGGGCCGGACCAGAAAGAAGTCCACGTCCGAATCGTCGTGGAGACGCACACAGCTGGCCAGGACGGCGAGCATCGGCCCCGGGTAGGCCCTGGTCGTGTCGGAAAAATCCAGCGTGACCTCGCCGAAGCCCTGGTCGGCCACCGTCTGATGTATGGTGGCGAGCAGCCGCCGAAATGAAGTCAGGTTGAGTCTGCCGGCGATCTCGATGCGTCCGCCCTCGCTGCTGACCTGAAGATGGGGAGCGTTCATGGCTCTCGTGGTTCGAAGAAGGCCCGGGAAAGGCGGGGCGAACGGTGGAACCTTGCGTTGAGAGGGTGGCGAGTCAATGCGCCGGTAGCCCGGCCGCCGCCGGCACCTTACTTTCCATCCCATGCCCATCTACGAATACACCTGCCGGGACTGCGGACTCGACTTCGAACGCCTGATCCTGGGCGGGAAGATCCCCACCTGCCCGGGGTGCGAGAGCGAGAAGCTGGAGCGCCGTCTGTCGCTGCCCCGGGTGAAGTCGTCGAGTACGCACGACATGGCCATGCGCGCCGCGAAGAAGCGGGATGCGTCTCAGGCTCGCGACCGGATGCACGAGCGCATCCGGTACGAAGAGAGCCACGACCGGCACGGTTGACCATCCACCGTCATTTCGGGATTCGCGGGCGGGGCGGCCCTCGGTCGGCCGGACACGTGCGCGTTGCGCGGCTGGCCGCTGTCGCGCTGGCCTCCGCGCTGGCGGCGTGCGCACAGGACGCGCCGATCGCCGACACCAGGGACGCCCGCGCCGCCATCGAAGCCTACGTGGCCGCCGTCAGCGCCATGGACCTCGATTCGGCCGGCACCTTCTACTCCGACGCCCCGGACTTCCAGTGGATCGAGGACGGCTCGATCCGCTATGGCTCCGCCCGCGAGTCGCGCGAATCACTCGCCGGATTGGGGGCCATGGCCTCGTCGGCCAGGCTCACCCTCTCCGACCTGACCGTAACCGCGCTCGGGCCTGACGCGGCTGTCGCAACCGGCAGCTTCACACAGGAGATCGGTGTCGATGGCGGACAGGGCTTCTCCTTCTCCGGGGCGATGACCATCGTCTTGCGCCGGGAAGGCGACCGCTGGCTCTTCGCCTCCGGCCACACGTCGTCGGTGCGCGCCCGGCCCGAGGGTGGGGCAGACGCGGCACCAGGAGAGCGCCCGTGACATCCGGCCCCGGACTCAGCCGCCGGCTGGGACTGCTGGGCCTCACGGCGACCGGCATCTGCGCGATGCTCGGCGCCGCGATCAACGTGATCCCGATCATGCTGCAGCGGAACGTGCCCGGGATCGGGCCGCACGTCATGTCCTCCTACTTCTTCGCCGCGGCGCCGGCCATCCTCGCGGCCCTCGCCTACGCGAGCCTGGCCTCCGCGATGCCGCGCGCCGGAGGGAGCTACGTCTACGTGAGCCGGTCGCTCAGTCCGTACTGGGGCTTCGTGGCGAGCTTCTCCCAGTGGTTCGGGCTCTCGATCGCGATCGGCGTGGTGTCCTACATGCTGATCCCCTTCATCCGCGACATCGCCGACGCGCTCGGGTACACGGGAACGGCGGAAGCACTCGACACGGGACCGGTCCGGGTGGGCCTGGCCCTCGCCTTCCTGTGGACCTTCGTGATCGTTAACCTGCGGGGCCTCGGCCTGTACCAGCGCACCCTGATCCCCATGATGTTCCTGATGTTCATCCTGGGGAGCGTGGTGATCGTGGCCGGATTCATGTTCGACCACGCCGACTTCGGCGCGGCGCTGATGGCCACCGAGGGCCGCGCGGTCCCTCCCGAACCGGACGCCCCCTTCCGTCTCGGCCCCTTCCTCGCGGCATCGGCGCTCCTCTTCTCCAGCTTCATCGGCTTCGATTCGATCGCGCAGGCCGGGGGCGAGGCACGGCGGCCCGGTCGCAACCTCCCCCTCGCAATCGGCCTCGCGGTCGTCACGGTGGGCACGTTCTACCTCCTCTTCACGGGCGCGATCTACCACGCGATACCGTGGAGCTTCGTGGCCCAGGAGGCACAGCTTCGCGACCTCACCGCGCCCGGCCTGCTGGGCTACCTTCTCCCGACGGGCTGGACGGTGGCGATCGTCGCGGGGGCGGCCGTCGCCCTCATCAACGACCTCCCGGCCATGCTGCTGGCGGTGTCGCGCCTCATGTTCGCCTGGGCCGAGGACGGGATCTTCCCGCGGCGCGTCGCGGCAGTGCACACCCGGTGGCGCACGCCGCACATCGCCCTCGTCCTGAGCGGCCTGATGGCCTCGGTCGGCATCCTCGGGAGCCACTTCGCGGGGGATTTCTTCCTCGGGATCGATATCCTCGTCACCTCGATGCTGGTGAACTTCCTCCTGATGTCCCTGTCGCTGCTCACCCTGCCGCTGCGCAACCCGGAGCGTGCCGCCGAGATGAAGGTGCTCTCCGGGCGCAGCGGCCAGCGCGTCGCCGGCGTGGCGGGGATCCTCATCCTGGCGGTCTTCCTTGCCGTACACATCCACAAGGACCTGAACGCCGAGGTCGCGGCCTGGTACTTCCACTCGACCTGGGTGTGGCTCGGCGTGATGGCGCTCGCTTCCGGGATCTTCCTGCGCGAGATGGGTCGGATGCGGGCTCGCGGCGCCGACGCGAGCGCCGTGTTTCGGGAGTTGCCGCCGGAGTGAGCACGGGCGTGACCTTGCCACCCATGGACGTCGAGCGAACATCCCTCGCCCCCGGCCTGGAGATCGCACGCATCCTCACGGGGCTGTGGCAGGTCGCCGACCAGGAACGGGGCGGCTCTCCGCTTGACCCGGACGCCGCGGCCCGGGCAATGGAGCCCTACGTGGATGCCGGCCTCACCACATTCGACATGGCCGACCACTACGGTTCATCCGAGGTGATCGCCGGGCGGCTGGCGCGTCGCCGGGGCGGTGTGCAACTCCTCACCAAGTGGGTCCCCGAGCCGGGGCCCGCGAGCCGGGAGACCGTGGCGGCGGCGGTTGCGCGGGCTCTGGACCGCCTCGGCTGCGAGTGCATCGATCTCCTCCAGTTCCACCCCTGGAACTATGCGGACCCCGGCTGGCTGGATTGTCTGTTCCTGCTCGCCGAACACCAGGCCGCGGGCCGCATTCGCCACCTGGGCTTGACCAACTGCGACGCTGCCCACCTCGACATGGCCGTGCGCAGCGGGGTTCCCATCGTGTCCAACCAGGTGTGCTTTTCGCTGCTCGACAGCCGAGCCGCCGGTGCGATGACGGACGTGTGCCGCGCGCACGGCGTAGGGTTGCTGGCGTACGGGACGCTTGCCGGCGGCTTCCTCAGCGACCGCTGGCTGGGCCGGGAGGCGCCGCCGATAGACGAATCGCTCACGTGGTCGGAGATGAAGTACCGCCGCTTCATCGATCAGGCGGGGGGCTGGGACCGCTTCCAGGACGTGCTGCGGGCGGCTCGCAGGGTAGCGGACAGGCTCGGTGAAGAGGACCCTGACGTAACGTCAGGGTTAGCGGAAAAGAAATCCGCGTCCGGTGCCAAAGCGTCCAACGCACAAGCGTCCAACGCAGAATCGCCCAACGCAGAAGCGCCCGGCCCCACAGCATCCAGCACCGAAGCGACCGGCGGCAGCGTGTCGATCGCCAACGTGGCCTGCCGCCATGTGCTCGATCAGCCGGCCGTGGCGGGGATCATCGTGGGGGCGAGGCTGGGCGGGACGAGCCACATACGCGACAACCTGAAGCTGTTTGGCATATCGCTCGACGAGAAATCCCGGCGGGAGCTGGACGCCGCCCGCGCGCGCCTGTCTCCCATCCACGGCGACTGCGGCGACGAGTACCGCCGCCCCCCGTTCCTGACCGCGTCCGGCGACCTGAGCCACCACGTTACGACCTTCCCGGTGCCCTACCCGGTCGATCGCTCCGGTGGCGTGGCCCGGGTATCCACCGCCACACCCTGGGAAGCGATTGCGGGATATAGCCGCGCCGTGCGGAAGGGCAACCGCATCATGGTCTCGGGCACAACCGCCAATCACCGGGGCCGCCTGATCGGAGGGCGGGATCCCGCCGCGCAGACCCACTTCATCATCGACAAGATCGAGGGGGCCCTGCAGTCCCTGGGGGCATCGCTGGCCGACGTCGTGCGGACCCGCGTCTTCATCCGCGACGACGTGGACTGGGAACCGGTGGCGCGCGCGCACGGGGTGCGTTTCGCGGAGGTGCTGCCCGCGAACACGCTCGTGCGGGCCGACACCGTAGGCGACGATCTGCTCGTCGAGATCGAAGCCGAGGCCGAGCTGTCGTGACGTATCGCCGGCGCCGGGACGGGCCGTGGCCGGCATGAGCGGCGCCCCGGCCCCGCGCGTCGTCCTCTTCGACCTGCTGTCCGCGCTGCTCGACTCCTGGTCCCTCTGGGACGACATCGCCGGGGGGGAGGACCCGGGGCGCAGGTGGCGCTTCTCATACCTGGAGCAGACCTATGCGGCGGGCGCCTATGTGCCCTACGTCGATCTCGTGGCCGACTCCGCCGAAGCGGTGGGCATGCCGCGCGCGTTCGCGCTGCGCCTTGCGGCCAGGTGGGACGAGCTGGCGCCCTGGCCGGGGGCGGGATCCGTCTTGCGCGGCCTGGCCCGCGATTGGCCGCTCGGCGTGGTGACCAACTGCTCGGACGAGCTGGGCCATCGGGCCGCGGCTCTGGTGGGGGCGCCCTTCCGCGCCGTGGTCACGGCCGAGTCGGCGGGCTTCTACAAGCCGGATGCGCGCATCTATATGGCCGGGGCGCAGGCCATGGGAGCCCGGCCGGACGAGGTCCTGTTCGTGGCGGGTTCACCCTTCGATGTCGTGGGGGCGGACGCCGCGGGCATGAGCGTCGTGTGGCACAACCCGCTGGGGATCGCGGCGGACCGGGCCCGGGACGTCGCCGTCGCCGTTGTCGACGACCTGAAGGGATTGCCGTCTCTCCTGGCGTAGATGTGCCCTCCCGATGGTCCCGGGGAAGCCTGTCATGGGCTGCCTGGGCCACCGGTGGCCTCAGGTGCCTGCCACTGGCGCCCCTGTCCGCCGACGTTAACTTGCTCCTGCCGCCACGGCCCTCGAATCCAAGGAACATCTGCAATGTCCGCTCGCTTTCGCACCCTCCCCTTCCTGTCCCTCCTGTGCGTCTCCGCCTGCCTTCCGGAGGCGACCCTGGAGACTGCCTCCCAGAAGGCCAGCTACGGGATCGGGCTCAACATGGGCCGATCCCTGGTCGAGGTTCAGGATCATGTCGACATGCCCGCCCTCATGAAGGGCTTCACCGACGCGCTCGCGGAGGGGGAGCCGGCGATCAGCCAGGAAGAGATCGACGCGGCCATGACGGAGTTCACCGAAATGGTGCAGGCCGAGGCGGCGGAGACGGCCTTGTCCGAGGGCGCGGAGTATCTCGCGGAAAACGCCGCCCGGGAAGGGGTCACGGTGACGGAGTCGGGGCTGCAGTACGAGGTCCTGCGGGAGGGAGACGGAGCCACACCGCAATCGGGCCAGCGGGTGACGGTGCACTACCGCGGGACCATGCCGGACGAATCGGAGTTCGACTCGTCCTACGGCCGGGGCGAGCCGTCCATGTTCGGCGTGGACAACGTCGTGGACGGCTTCTCGGAGGCCTTGAAGCTCATGAAGGTCGGCGGACACCTGCGGGTGGTCCTTCCCGGCGACCTGGCGTACGGCCCCGAGGGCCGTGCCCCGCTCATCGGTCCGAATCAGGTGCTCGTCTTCGAGATCGAACTGCTGGGAGTCGAATAGCGATCAGGTACAGGGCGAGGCCGGCCGCGATCAGCGCCAACGCGGTGAGCGCTTCGGCGGGCCTGTCAATGGCCAGATAGGTCAGGGTCCAGAAGGTCAGCCCCATGTACACCAACGGCGTGACCGGGAATCCCCACGTCCGGTACGGTCTCGCAAGCTCCGGCTCGCGGAGGCGCAGCACGAACACGCCCGCCACCGTCAGCAGGCTGTTCAGTCCAAGGGTGAAGCCCGCGAAAACGAGGATCGACTCGAACGAGGCGGTCACGATGAATGTGAGGCTGATCGCGGCCTGGGTCAGGATGGCGACCGCCGGGATGCCATCCTTGTTGGTGCGCCCCAACCGCCGGAACAACGGGTAGTCCTCACCGATAACCTGCAGGACGCGCGGCCCCGCCATGACCATCGCACTCACCGTCGAGACCAGGAGCACGGCGAGCGTCACCCCCATGATCGCGGCGCCCACGGGGCCGAAGATGTGGGTTGCTGCCACGTAGCCGACTTCGAGTCTCCCCTCCAGTTCGGCCATCGGGGCCGCGCGCAGGAACGCGTAGTTCAGGGCCACGTACAGCACCAAGACCAGGAGGGTGCCGCCTGCCAGCACCCGGGGCAGGGTCCGCTGCGGGTCCGCCAGCTCCCCGGTGAGGTAGGTGGCCGCGTTCCACCCTGTGTAGGCGTACGAGACGTAGATGAGGGAGACCGCGAACGCGCCGCCGAAGACAAGCTTTCCGTCGCCGGCGGCGGGGAGAAGCGCGACCGGTTGGGGGGTGTCCACCAGGGCGACGGCGGCGAGGCAGAACGCGGCGATCAGCACCACCTTCACCGTCGTGAAGGCACGCTGGAAGAGGCTCGAGTTGCGGTGGGTGGTGGCGTGAACCCCCGTGAGCACCACGACCAGGCCCGCGCCCAGCCAGGTGGGCGACAGGGCAGGGAAGACGGACGCGAGGTAGGTGCCGAAGGTGATGGCCGCGAGAGCCGTGGGGGCCGCGAAGCCGATCGTTGCCGAGATCCAGCCCGAGACGAATCCGGCGACGGGGTGGTAGATCCTGGAGAGAAAGGTGTACTCGCCGCCGGAGCGGGGGATGGCCGCGCCGAGCTCCGCGTAGGAGACCGCGCCGCAGAAAGCTGCCGCGCCCCCGACCACCCACAGGAGCAGGAGCGGGAAGGTGGACTGGATGTCGAGCAGCTGGAAGCCGAGGCTGGTGAAGACGCCGGTGCCGATCATGTTGGCGACAACGACCGCGGCGGCGGCGTAGGGGCCGTAGCCGGGGCGGCCGGGCGGTGCCGTCGAGCCTTGATCCCGGGAGCCGGCCGGGCCGGTCGTCATGGCGGGTGCTCCATTGGCGTGAGATCTCCCGAAGTGCGATTATTTCGGCCGGTCACGGCATCCGGGCGCGGATTCCCGGCCTTGGTCCGCTCGTCCTGGAACTCCGAAACTCTAACCTGCAACGCGGTACAATCCAGCCTTGAAGAAGATTCCCGTGGTCGGCGTGATGGGGGCTGGCGCCCACGCGCATGAGGAGCTGGCGGCTCCGCTCGGACGTCGCTTGGCCCGGCTTGGGGTCCATCTCCTGACCGGAGGCGGTACCGGGGTGATGACGTCGGTGTCAAGGGCCTTCGCGGAGGTGGAGGGACGCGCAGGCCTTGTGCTCGCGGTGTTGCCGCAGGTGGACGAGGACGGCGGTTCCGAGGCCGGCACCGGGTACCCCAACCGCTGGGTGGAAGTCCCGATTCGGACGCATCTCGGGAAGCTGGGGGCGGATCCGTCCTCGAGGAATCACATCAACGTGCTCACTTCGGATGTTGTGGTGGCGCTGCCGGGTAGCGTGGGCACGGCCTCGGAAGTGTCGCTGGCGATCGAATACGGGCGCCCCCTCGTTCTCTTCGGTGAGCTGGACCGCGCGCGCGACCTTCCGGGCACCGTGGGCACCGCGGCCACCGTCGACGAGGTGATCGCCTTCGTGCGGCGGGCGCTTGCGGCGGGTGGACGCCGATGACCGCCCACCCGGACCCTCCGGCGCCCCGGCTCGGAGGCGTCGAGGGCTTTTCCATCGATCGTGTGGCCCAGGCGGCCGGCGCGGACGCGGAGATCCTCCGCCTCGAGAACCTCGACACGGAGATACCCCCGCCCGCATGCGCCGTGGCGGCCACGCGGGACGCCGTGGGCCGCGACGACGCCAACAGCTACCTCCCCTTCCTCGGACGCGACGAACTGCGCACGGCGGCGGCGGGCCATGTGTCCCGGCTGAGCGGCGTCCCGTACGACCCGGCCGGCCAGACGATCATCACCGCCGGCGGCACCGAGGGCCTGCTGAACGCACTGCTGGCGCTGATCGAGCCCGGCGACGAGGTCGTCGTCACCGACCCCACCTACGCCGGGATGCTCTACCGCGTCCGCGTCGCGGGGGGCGTGACGCGCTTCGTCCCGTTCGTCGCGGCCGGGGGGCGGTGGGTCCTGGACCTGCAACGCTTCCACGAGGCGGTGACCGATCGCACCCGCGTAATCTTTCTCATGAACCCGTCCATCCCGTCGGGTGCGGTGATGACCCGGGAGGACTGGGAGGCCGTCGCGCGGGTGTGCGAGGAGCGCGGCATCTGGCTCCTGTACAACGCCGCGATGGAGCGCATCCTGTACGATGGCCGCGACCATATCCACCCCGCCAGCGTGGACGGGCTGGGCGAGAGGACGATCACGGTGGGGTCGGTGTCCAAGGAATACCGCATGATCGGGTGGCGGGTGGGATGGGTGGTGGGGCCCGCGCCGATCATGGACCGCATCGGCCTGGTCAGCATCTACAACGTCGTGACCCCGGTGGGCCTGTCACAGCCGGGTGCGCTCGCGGCGCTCACGGACCCGGCCGGCGCGGGGGTGGAGGAAGCGGTCGCCACGTGGGAGCGGAGGCGTGACACGGTTCAGGCCGAGCTTTCCGGCCTGCCGTTTGTCCGGAGCGACGGCGGCTGGTCGCTGCTGCTGGACACGGGCCGGCTCGGCTTCGGCGGGGCGGAGGCGTCGCGCCTGCTGCTGGAGAAAGGCAAGGTTGCGGCCACCCCGATGACGCACTGGGGCGAGGAGAACGCCGGCCAGTTCGTTCGGCTGGTCTTCAGCAATGAGCCCGAGGCGCGTCTGGAGGGGTTGGGGGAGCGGGTTCGGCGTGCGCTTGCGGGGTAGACCGGAGTGCCTGTCCGTCAGGCCGCCAACTCCTTGAGCCACGCCTCGATCGCCCTCTGATAGTAGTTCGGGCTGAACAACACCCACTCGCCGAGTTGCTCCGGGGCCTCGTACTGCCGCGCCGCGTCTTCCGCGTTCATGCCCCGCGTCCGGGCGTCGCGCGCCGCCGCCTCGACGGAGTCGATCAGCGCCACGTACCTGGACATCGAGTCGGCGTCGGACAGCGGCCCGTGCCCCGGCACGAAAACGTCGGCCGGGATCGCCTGCAGCGCCCGCACCGACCGCGACAGCCTCGACGGCACAGCGTCCATGTAGTTCGGGAACATCGCGTTCCACACGAGGTCTCCGCACCAGACCGGGCCCTCGCCCCCGTCCACCTCCACCGACAGGTCGCTGGCCGTGTGACCCGTGCGCGGCACAACGGTTACCGAGCGGTCTCCGAGGTCGATTTCGGTCTCGGCGTCCGCCGGAAGCACCACCACGTCGGCCCACGCCGCCCTGGCCTCCTCGTCGGCGCGGCCCCCGAGGACGAGGTCGCGCGTCGCGGCAGTGGCACTCAGCGCCGGAGCGTCTTCGTCACCCCGAAGAAACCCCGCCGGCCCCGCCGAGTGGTCCCCATGGTAGTGGCTGACCACCACATGGGTTGGCCAGCGGCCCGTCAGCTCCCGGGCCCGTTGGGCGGCCCACGCGGCTCCCGCCGGCGACGCAAAGGCCTCCACCACGACCGTACCCGCCGAACCGGCGATGATCCCACCGTTGCACACGGTCGTGTAGTCCCCGCCGAGCGGCGTGGAGACGATCGCGAACATCCCGGACCCCACCTCCTCGATGCGCGCGAAGGGCTCCTGGGCCACCACGCGCCGGGTGTCCGTTGCGCTCCACCTTCGCATCAAGGGCCCGGGAAGCAACGGCCCGGCGGCGGCCAGGTAGGAGGTGCAGCTCGCGGATACGGAGACGAAACGGCGTCGGCTGATGTTCATGTCACACGATGCTCCGCTGCAGGTAAAGGTTCGACAGGATGCGCCCGACAAGGAACGCGATGGCCGCGGCGGTTACACCAACCAGGTCCAGTCCCCATCCTGCCACGACGAAGATGGCGGCGATACCCAGCACCTCCACGACCGACCCTACCGTGATGGCTTTGGTCTGTCGCGTCAACACCTTGACCCCACGCTGGTACGACAGCCAGACCCCGAGTCCCGGCAGGGGAACGAGCAACATGGCGGGCACCCTCGCGTAGGCGGCCAGCTCGGGTGTCAACCCCGACACGGACTCGAACCAGAAGCCGAACAGCGGAGTGAATGCGAACAGTGCCAGCCCCAGACTGCACGCCAATCCGAGCCACACCGCGAAGCGGCCCACCACGCGGCGGTTCTCCAGGTTGTTGCCCAACAGCGCGATGGCCGCTTCCTGATAGCTGATTCCGAGCGAACGGAACATGAAGGACAGCGCCATGAGCACCGGCAGTACGGCCAGCGACTCCACGGGTGCCTGGGCACGGCCCATGAAGAAGGTGACGAGGGGGTGCGCGGCGAGCCCGATCACCGTGGTGAGGGCAAGCGGATAGTAGAAGCTCAGGATGCCGGAATAGCTCAACGGTGCCGCGGCGGTGGACGCCGGAGGGGGCGTGGCAAGGATCCGGCGGACGGCGCCACGGCCCATCCACCGGGCCACAAACGCTTCGATGACCACACCCGCAACCAGGCCTGTCGAGCCGACCCACGTCCCGGGAAGGTCGGTGAAGGTGAAGAGCAGGATCGTCGTGCCCGCCATGGATGCCAGGCGGAAGATGGTACCGGCCGCGATCTGGCGCGTCTTCCCGGCACGGATCATGACGCCCTGAATGAGCCTCCTGTACCCGATCGCCGCTGCCCATGGCAGATAGATCCACAGCGCCCCGTAGGTCAGCGTCGCCACGTCGGATGGGAGGTTCAGCAGACCATGTACAAGGGCATCGAAGACGGTGGGGATCAGGAGCAGGCACAGGGGCAGAGTCGAGAAGGCGCTGAGGCCGTTCGAGAACAGACGCAGCCGCCGGTAGCTCTCGCTGTCGCGGCCCAGCGCGGTGATCGCGCTCGTGATCATCATCACCGGGCTCTCGGCCACGATCGCGATCGACAGGGCCACTCCGTACGCGGCCAGGTTGATCTTGGCGTCCGGGAGACGGGCGATGAACGCGGCCACGAATGGACCTTCCACGGCGATCATGATCCACGTGGCCGCCAACGGGGACCAGAAGCGCGCGATATACCCGGCGGTGGGCGCCGGGGCGACATTCATGACAGGTGCAATCTCCGAAGGCGGGCCGCAAACCCGTTACGATAACCCACGCGCGAGGCCGCGCGAACCCCGGCCCTGGACGCCAACCTCCGGGATCCCCATGAGCGAAGACATCTTCAGCGATTCGAGCGCCTGGGGACGCTGCCGCCCCGTGGGGTGGGGAGGGTTCTGGCTGAGGGTCGCCCGCGCGTTCCCCGGGGGGTGGCCCTGGAGCCGTCTCGCCCTTGTTGCCCGCCGTCTCGCGCGGCGCAGCCTCACCGGTCCGGTCGACACCATGCTCTGGGGACACCGGCTGCGCCTCTTCCCGGACCGCTCGGTTTCGGAAGCCGGGATCCTCTTCCTGCCCGCTTCCTGGGACCGCGTCGAGCGCACCCTGCTCAAGCGCTGGATGGCGCCCGGCTTCACCTTCGTCGACGTGGGCGCCAACGCGGGTGCCTACTCCTTCTGGGTTCTTTCTCTCGCGGATCACTCGGGACGCGTGGTCGCGGTGGAGCCGGATCCGGCGCTGGCCCGCCAACTCCGCTTCAACGTCCGAGCGAACGGCGCCGGGCAGCGGATGCGGGTGGTCGAGGCCGCGGTTGCGGCGTCGGGAGGAGAGGGCACGCTCATCAGGGCCGCGCGCAACTCGGGTGAGAACCGGCTGGCGAACGCCGGCAGGGATCCGGTCGCCCCCGGCGCACACCGCTTCGCCCACGGTGCGGGTGCCGTTTCGGTCCGCGTGGTCACCCTGGCACGGGTCGTGCGCGACGAGGGGCTGGAGCGCATCGATTGCCTCAAGGTCGATGTCGAGGGGCGCGAAGCGGATGTGATCAAGCCGTATCTCGCGGAGGCGCCACGGAGCCTGTGGCCGAGGCGGCTCATTGTCGAACTGAAGCCCGCCGGCGTTCGCGGCCACGTGGCCGGGACGGCCGAACTGGAGGCGTGGATCACCGCCCGGGGGTACCGGTTCGTGCGGCGTACGAAGCTCAACGGCATCTTTCAGCTTTGAAAGGACCGGCCCGCCACCTTATGGTGTATGGGTATCAGGCCGGAATCGGACGCAATCAGGGACGAGGGGACGATCATGAGCAAGCTGGTTCGCTTGACCACGGCCGTGGCGATCGCGGCCGCGACCTTTCTCGCACTTCCGGAGGCCGGGTCCGCCCAGCCGATGCGCGGGGGTACGGTGTCACCGTCCGAGAATTGGGAAATCCTGCTCCGACCCCGGTTCGGGTTCGTCGTTCCGCGGTGGGACTACGCCGAGGGACGCCGCATCCCGCAACGTCCGGTCTTCGGGTTCGAGCTGCTGATGAGGCCAAAGAACTCGTGGTACGGGGTCCGCGCGCTGTTGGAGCGGAGTAGCGGATGGAACGCCGGCGATCTGCCGGAGTGGCCGGACAGTTCGCCATTCCCCGGGCACTTCGAGTCCGCGGTTGGCGACGCCGTGCTCTATCCCGTGCCTGGGCACGCGGTGGTCCCCTACGTTTTCGGCGGCGCGGGCTTCCAGGCATTCTCGGTAACGGACGAGGCGGGCATACTCCCGTACTCGTTCTCCGGTTCGGTACGGAAGATCGCCATGCACGGCGGCTTCGGGTTCGAAGTCCCGATGGACGGTGCCAGGGCGATCTTCGAAGTCGGCGACTTCTACGGCGAAACCCGCGATGCCGGCAAGGTGCACAATATGCACGTGACCTTCATGATCGACTTCGGGGGCCTGGGCAGCCTCTTCGAGGATCTCGCAGAAGACGGGTCGGAGGACCGGTAGCAGCCACCGCTGCTGACGACCACTCGCATTGACGGACCGCGACGAACTGCGGATCCTGCGCCATCCCGATCCGCGTGCCTTCCTCGATCGCGCTGACCCCTGGCTGTTGCCGCGGGAGGCCGAGAACAACCTGGTGCTGGGTCTCGCGGAATCCCTGTCGGAGGGCACCAGCCGGTACGGGTCGCCCCTCTACTTTGCAACGGTGGAGCGTGGTGGCGGTGTCGTGGGGTGCGCGTTTCGCACGCCGCCGTACAAACTCGGCGTGACCCGGATGCCGCTGGAGGCGGCCCCCTTGCTCGCCCGCGACGTGGCGGAGGTCTACGACTCGCTGCCCGCGTTGCTCGGTCCCATGGACGAGGCCCTCGCGGTGGCCGACGCGTGGGCGGCGTTGCAGAAAGTGCGCGCCGTTCCCGGGATGCGGCAGAGGATCCACCGGCTGGACCGGGTCCGGTTTCCCTCTCCCGTGGCCCCCGGCGAGATGCGCCTGGCGGGTCGCGCGGACGTTGCCCGGCTCGTGCCGTGGATGGAGAGCTTTCTCAGGACGACCGGCCTTCGCGAGTCCGGAGATCCCGGGCAGGCTGTCCACCGGCTCGTGGATGGCAGCTTTCTGGCCCTGTGGGTGGACGACGTTCCGGTCTCGATGGCCGGTTTCCCCGCCCGCACCAGGAATGCGGTGCGGATCGGCTATGTCTACACGCCCGTCGAGCATCGGCGGCGCGGATACGCGAGCGCTCTGGTGGCGCACCTCAGCAGTCACATCCTCGATTCGGGGTTTCGGCACTGCGTCCTGTACACCGACCTCGCGAACCCCACGTCCAACCGCATCTACCGAGCAGTCGGCTACCGCCCCGTCCAGGACGTGATGGACGTGAACTTCGTGTGAACGGCAGGGGCGAGCTTGATCGATGGACGCGCCCTGCGGTAGCGTAGGGACATGATCGATCTGCGCAGCGACACCGTCACCCGTCCCGTCGCGGCCATGCGGGATGCGATGGCCAACGCCGCCGTCGGGGACGACGTATACGGCGACGACCCCACCGTGCGGCGCCTCGAAGCGAGGACGGCCGGGATCCTTGGCAAGGAGGCTGCCGTCTACATGCCGACGGGGTCCATGACGAACCAGGTGGCCATCCGCACCCACACCGAACCCGGCGACCTCGTGGTGATGGACGCCGGATCCCACGTCGTGCGTTCCGAAGGCGGGGCGCCGGCCGCGCTCTCGGGAGTCACCGCGCAGCGGATCCTGGGCGAGCGCGGGATCTTCACCGCCGACCAGGTCCGCGACGCGATCGGGACATCGCACCACGGATCGCCCAGCACCCTCAATCCTCCGGCCACCCTGTTGTCCGTGGAGAATACGCACAACGGCGGAGGGGGGAGGGTCTGGCCGCTGGACACGCTGGACGAGGTCGTCGTCGCCGCCCGCGCCGCGGGACTCCGCTGCCACCTCGACGGCGCCAGACTGTGGAATGCCACAGCGGCCACCGGCGTCCCGGAAGCCCGCTACGCCCGCGACTTCGACAGCGTGTCCGTGTGCTTCTCCAAGGCGCTGGGCGCTCCGGTGGGGTCGGCGCTTGCCGGTTCGGCCGCCTTCGTACAGCGCGCCAGGCGCTTCAAGCAGCTCTTCGGGGGCGGATTCCGGCAGGCCGGAATCATAGCGGCGGGGGCGCTCTACGCGCTGGAACACCACCGGGGCGACCTCGGGCGCGATCATGCCAGGGCGGGTGCCCTTGCCGATGTCCTGGTCACCATCCCGGGCGTGAAGCTCGTGCGCGAGCACGTGGAGACGAACATCCTGCGCTTTGCGGTGCCTTGCCCGGCGGGCGACTTCGTCGATGCCTGCATGGGGCGCGGCGTTGCCATGCTGGTGTCGGGACGCCACGATATCCGCGCCGTGATGCACCGGGACGTGTCGGAGGGGGACGTCGAGCGTGCGGCCGGGGTGATTCGGGAAGAACTGCGGAGGCTGACGGCCAAGATGTCAACTGTAGATTACATGATGTAAACCAAAGTTGTCACCCGCCTGTCCCCATTCCGGCAAGGATCCCTTCGATTTCCTCGATCCGTTCGCTCGCCTCGGGGAACCCGGTCAGGTAGGCCCCCCAGGGGCCGACCATGCGGAAGAGCGCCGCGGCCCGGGCCAGGGACGACCGCGCCCGATCGTCCTCGCCCGCGTGCAGCCGGTTGATCCCGTCGGTCATCAGCACCTCGGCAAGCAGCCAGCACCGCATCGGTTCGACCTCCCCGGTTGGCGCCATCATCCCGGGGAGGGACTCCGCCGAGGCCGCCCGGGCGAGATCGAGGTCCATTCCGGCCCCGCTCGCCGCCCGGCGAAGGGTCGCTTCCACCCTGGCCTCGCCGACCGACCCCTTGAAGATCGCCTTGCGCAGCGCGATCAAGGCCGCGCCCAGCTCCTCGATCATGCGCAGGATGTAGTCCCGCTGCACCATGGTCACCCCGCATAGGCCCAGAGCCATTCCCGGCTGGCACCGTCGAGGGCCTCCGGGTCGGGCACGTGATACAGGTCGCCGGCCACGTCACGAATCAGGAGGCCGCCGCCCGCGACAATGACCGGCCAGTCGTCCAGGCGCGTCTGGAAACGCCGGGGGCCCTGGCGCGTCTCCACTGTCCAGCACCGGATTTCGACCTCTTCGGACACCTCCCGCACAGCCGTAATCTCCAGCACGAAGCCGGCCACGGCAAGCGCGTGCTCCAGCGCCGCCCGCGACGCCGCGTCGAGTCCGGACACGTCCTCCACATACGCGAATTCGTCCTCGTCCGGGTCCCGCAGCGATATGTGCCGTCCCGGCTCCGACCAGGGGAAGCACCGGTGTACGACGACCGGGGTCCGGCGGCCCTCGAGTGTCCCCCAGAGGAGGCCGTCCCGCTCCCAACGGAGAGTAAGTCCGTTCACCTTGCTCATGTCCTTTCCGCCAGCGGTTCACGCTGCAGTTCGTAGAGTCTCCTGTAGATGCCGCCCTCGAGCGCCAGCAGTTCCCGGTGCGTACCCGCCTCGGCGAGGTGGCCGCCCTTCATGACGAAGATCCGGTCCGCGCGCGCCAGCGTGGAAAGGCGGTGCGCGATGGCGAAGACCGTGCGCCCGGAAACGAGCCGGTCGATGGCCTCCTGGATCTTCCGTTCGGTCTCCGTGTCGACCGCCGAGGTGGCCTCGTCCAGGATGAGGACCCTCGGGTCGTGGAGGATCGCCCGCGCGATGGAGACGCGCTGACGCTCGCCACCCGACAGGGACTGGCCGCGCTCGCCGACCACCGTGTCGTATCCCAGGGGCAGCCGGCAGATGAAGTCGTGAGCGTTGGCGGCCCTGGCCGACTCCACCACCGACTCCAGCGATGCGTCCGGGTCGCCGTAGCGGATGTTGTCCAGGATCGTACCGTGGAAGAGATACGGATCCTGGAGCACGATCCCGATCTGGCGCCGGTAGTGTCCCGTGTCGAGGGTCCGGACATCGACTCCATCCACGAGGACGCATCCGCCGGACGCGTCGTAGAAACGCGCGATGAGGTTGGTGACGGTGGTCTTGCCTCCTCCCGACGGCCCCACCAGTCCGATCATTTCGCCCGGGGCCACCGAGAAGGACACGCCCTTCACGACCTGCTTCACGCCGTCGTAGCCAAAGGTGACCGCGTCGAACTCGACGGCTCCGCGCACGGGATCGAGCCGAACCGGGGCAGGCGCGTCGCGCACCTCGGGCTCGGTGTCGAGGACCTCGAAGACGCGATGGGCGGAACTGGTCGCCCTGTTCATGACCCGCGCCATCTGGCCGATGACCTCGATGGGCTGTGCGAACATCGTCATGTACAACAGGAACGAAACGAACGTCCCCGCCGTGAGGCTCCCCGGCTCTCCGGGCATGGTCAGCAGTCGCGGAACCGCGAGCGCCCACACGGCCATGGTCATCAGGTGGACGCCGAGCATCAGCGTTGGCCAGAAGAAGGTCCACATTCGGTGGATGCGGTTGAATTCGCCCATCGCCGCGTCGTTGCTCGCGTCGAAGCGCCGCTTCTCGCGGTCCTCCTGGTTGAAGGCCTTGACCACGCGCATGCCCGGGATCGTGTCCGAGAGGATGTCGGTCAGCCCGGACCACGTCCGCCAAGCGCGCGCGAAGAGGCGGTGAATGCGCTCGCCGTGCCTGAAGATCGACCAGCACAGCAGCGGCACCGGAAGGATCATGACCAGGCCCAGGCGCCAGTCCAGGTTGAGCAGAACCGCGCTCAGACCGGCCAGCATCACCGCGGAGAGCGACACGTCCACGATCCCGAAGGCCAGGAATTCCCACAGTCTGTCCGTATCGGAGCTCACCCGCGTGATCAGGCCGCCCGTCTTCTTGCGCGCGTAGAAGCTGAGACTCAGGCGCTGCAGATGCTCGTACAGCTCCGTTCGCAGGTCCCGGGCGACGAACTCGCCCAGGACGCTCATCTGCTTCAGCCGGATGTGTGCGGCTCCCTCGCGCACGAGGTAGACCAGGGTCATGGCCGCCACCGCGACCCATGCCGTACGGAGAGCCGCCGCCAGATCCAGCGAGCCGGCCTGGACGGGCCGGACGACCTCGTCGATCAGGTAGCCGGCCAGGTACGGCGGCACGAGACTCACGACGGTGATGAGAGCGGCGGCGGCGAAGCCTGCAAGCAGCCGCGGCCTGTAGGGGCCCAGGTACGACAGCAGCCGCCACAACACGGCTCGTCGATTGCCGCCCACCAGAGCCTGGGCCTCGCGGATGGGTGCCGCGACACTGCGCTCGTACTCCAGATCGGCGTCGGAGGAGGCCGCCTCGCGCCCTTCGATCTGTGCCTCGAGGATGAATCGGAGATTCTCCATCGCGCGCCGCTGTCGGTGCGTATACCGCAGGGTCGCCAGGGGAGCCTCGCCGGCGGGTCCCAGGATCATGAGGACGGTGCTGCTCAGTCCGGGGATCTCCCGAAGCGTCTCCACGTCGCGGCGCTCGAAGGAGGAGATCCTCCAGGAACCGTCGTCGCGCCGGCTTGCCGAACACGCCTTTGACGGGCCCAGGGCGAACCACCTCCGGGTGAGCGACATGGCGTCGTCGAGGTCGGCGAGCGCGTACAGTTGAACCGGCTCGCCGTCCCAGCGGTCCTCGATCCGTCGCCGGAGGTCGGTCGGCATGTGCGCGGGCTGGTCCGTGTAGCGCTCGATGATCCGGGTGTCTTGTGTTGTTCGAGACATCGCTCCAGATGGCTCCTGTGTGTGGTTCGGTTGAATCGGGACAAAAAGAAATCGGCCTTCCAGCGGGGTCAGCGCCGGAAGGCCGATGCAGGCCGTCGAAGAGGTTGGCCTACCGTCCTAGGGCGCTCGCTCCCTGATCGCGATCGCGACCTTGTCGCCTCGGAAGACGCCGGTCGCGGACGCAATGCCCCCGCCGGGCGCGGAACCGTGCGAAGGGCGGTCCATCCAGCCGGCCGGGAGTCCGATCGATTGCGGTCTCATTGCTTCGTGGCGTCTCGTGAGTGAAGGTTGTGCCCTGGGCCCCGCGCAGGGCGCTGCGGTGCGCTCCGGCCCGGAGTTGCCGATATGCCTTGCCGTTACGGCGGGGATGCCGGCGTTGTTTCAATGAATGGGCCGTCCCCCTGTTGCGGGCCCGGTGAGGAGTGACAGTTGATCGCGCCAAAGTGTTGGGCGGCGTTCGTTGCACGGGTCGTCCTGGGCCTGATCTTCTTCATGGCCGGGGTCTGGAAGGTCTTCACCCTGGGCGCGGTCGCGCACGCGAGAAACCTCTTCGTGGGGCCCTACGCCGACACCTTTTTGCCCGAGTGGTCGCTCTGGGCGACCGGAGTCGCCGTCCCCTTCGTCGAACTGGCGGGCGGTGCACTGATGCTCGCGGGGTGGAAGCGCCTGCAGGCGGCGTACGCGCTGGGAGGCGTCCTGGTGCTGGTGACCTTCGGCCATCTGCTCGCCGAGCCGCTGTACGCGTTCGACGGCCATGTGTTCCCGCGTGCGCTGCTGCTGGTCGTGGTGCTGGTGCTGTACGAGGAGGATCGGCTGAGTCTGGACGCCTGGCTTGGGCGGAGGAGGGGACCAGGATGACCCGCGGCCAGGCAGGACGGCGTGACCCGGCGTTGGCATGCGGATCGGACGCCGTCGCCTGGCGTCTGCGCGGGCACCTTTACCGGAAGATCAGGGAATCGGGTGTGGTTCCAGGCCGAGCCGGGCTGCGAAAAGAGTTGGGGGTCGAGGCCGTCGAAGTCGACCGGGCCCTGCGGTTCCTCGCCGACGCTCACGTGCTCGCCCTGGACCAGGCTGGCGAGGTCTGGATGGCCCACCCCTTCTCGGCGGTTCCTACGCCATACCGGGTCGAGACGCCGGTCGGAGACTACTGGGCCAACTGCGCCTGGGATGCGATCGCGATACCTCTCATCCTCGGTACCGACGGCCGCACCCCAACCGTGTGTCCGCACTCGGGGGTGCGCTTCGACTTGACGAACGTGGGCCGCAGGGTCGGACCCGAGGGCTCCGTCGTCAGGTTGCCGGTTCCTGCGCGCGACTTCTGGGACGACATCGGCTTCACGTGACGCAACATCGTGGCCTTCCGGTCGGAGGGGGATGCCAGGGCGTGGGCGATCGAACACGGTGACGACCGGGGCGCGACGGTGCCGGTCGATGTGCTGGGAGGGCTGAGCCACCACTGGTACGGGGGCAGGTTCAGCGACGACTGGCGGCCAGCCACCGGGGCTGCAAGGCAAGCATCCCTTCGCGAGGCGGGGCTCGGCGGGGCATTCTGGGAGCTGGGGTGATTGCGGTGTCGGACCGCCGCGAGCATCCTGCTACCAGCCGCCCCACCTCCCTTCATCAACCGCCACCGAGGACACGCATGAGGTTCCCCACCACAGCCGCCAACTCCGCCCTCACCCGTTCCGCGACGCCGAGCACCGGGGTCCGCAGGGGCCCGGCCGCCGCCCTGGCCCTGGCTGCCGTTTGCGCCACCTGGCATCCGCTGCCCGCCCAGTCGCCCTCGGCTCCCGCCATCGACGCCGGCTTCCTGTCAGCGCTCGAACTCCGCGGCATCGGCCCCGCCTTCATGTCCGGCAGGATCGCGGACGTGGCCGTCGACCCGACAAATCGGAGCGTGTGGTATGTGGCGACGTCTTCGTCCAACGTCTGGAAGACGGAGAATCGCGGCACCACGTGGACGCCGGTCTTCGACGACCAACCCTCGTACTCGACCGGCTCGATCGCCATCGACCCCACGGATTCCAACGTCATCTGGCTCGGCACCGGCGAGAACACGAGCCAGCGCAGCGTGGGGTGGGGGGACGGCGTCTACAAGAGCCTGAACGGCGGGCGGAGCTGGACGAACACGGGCCTGCGCACTTCGGAGCACATCGGCCGGATCCTGATCGATCCACGCGACCCGGACGTGGTGTACGCGGCGGCGATGGGCGGGCTGTGGGCTCCCGGCGGCGAGCGCGGGCTCTTCAAGACCACCGACGGAGGCGAAACATGGGTCCCGGTGCTCGAGATCAGCGAGAACACCGGCATCGCCGACGTGGCTCTGGACCCGCGCGACCCCGACGTGCTGTACGCGGTGGCCTTCCAGCGGCGGCGGCATGTGGGGGTGCTCGTCTCCGGGGGACCCGAGTCGGGCGTCTGGAAGAGCACGGACGGCGGCGAGAGCTGGCGCGACATCACGCGCGGGCTGCCCTCCGGCGATCTGGGGCGGATCGCACTGGCGGTGTCACCGATCGACCCGGACGTCCTCTACGCCAATGCCGCCGCCACCGAAGACCGCAGTGGCTTCTACCGCTCGCCGGACAAGGGCGAGACCTGGGTCCGCATGTCGGACTACATCGTGGTGGACCCGCAGTACTACGGCGAGCTGTACCCGGATCCGCACCGGATGGACCGGGTGTACGCGGTAGACGTTTTCATCCACGTCACCGAGGACGGCGGGCGAACCTTCGAGCGGGTCAATACGCGCTTCAAGCACGTGGACAACCACGAGATCGTCTTCGACCCCGACGACCCGGATTACATGCTCGTCGGCTCCGACGGGGGGCTCTACGAGACGTTCGACCGCACGCAAACGTGGCGCTACGTCTCGGGCAACCTGCCGCTGATGCAGTTCTACCGGGTCGGCATCGACAACAAGGCGCCCTTCTACACGGTGTACGGCGGCACGCAGGACAACTCGTCCGTGGGCGGGCCGACGCGTACCGACAACGTGCACGGGATCCGCAACAGCGACTGGTTCATCACCCACGGGGGCGATGGCTTCCAGGCGCGCGTGGACCCGGATGACCCGAACATCGTCTACACGCAGTCCCAGTACGCGGGAATCGTGCGCTACGACCGGGCCAGCGGCGAGGAGCTGGACATCCAGCCGCAGCCCGAGCCCGGAGAAGGGGCGCTGCGCTGGCACTGGGACTCGCCGCTGATCATCAGCCCGCACGACTCGAGACGGGTGTATTTCGCGGCCCAGAAGCTCTTCCGCTCCGACGACCGCGCCGAGAGCTGGACGGCGGTCAGCGGGGACCTCAGCCGGGGACTCGACCGCAACCAGCGCCCGGTGATGGGGCGCATCTGGCCGCCCGAGGCGGTGTGGAAGAACGTCTTCACGTCGCCGTACGGGACGATCGTGGCGCTCGACGAGTCGCCGCTGGTCGAGGGGCTGCTGTACGTGGGGACGGATGACGGACTCGTGCAGGTGAGCGAGGACGGCGGTGGAGAGTGGCGCCGGGAGGAGGTCTTTCCCGGGGTGCCTGCCATGGCCTACGTGGCCGACGTGGTGGCGTCCCGGCACATGGCGGACCGGGTCTACGCCGTCTTCAACAACCACAAGGAGGGCGACTTCCGGCCGTACGTGGCGCGGAGCGACGACCGGGGAGCGAGCTGGACGAACATCACGGGGGACGTGCCCGACGGACAGTCGAGCTGGACCCTCATGGAAGACCACGTCGACCCGGACCTGCTCTTCCTGGGCACCGAGTTCGGGCTCTTCGTGACGCGCGAAGGGGGTGGGTCGTGGGTCCGGCTGAGGGGGGGACTGCCGACCATCGCGGTGCGGGACCTGGAGATCCAGCGCCGCGAGGACGACCTGGTCCTGGCGACCTTTGGGCGCGGCTTCTACATCCTGGACGACTACTCGCCGTTGCGTGAGATGGACGAGGCGGTTGCGGCGGGCGCGGCGCACCTCTTTCCCGTGAAGGACCCCTGGGCGTACATCCCGGCGCGCCCGCTCGGCGGACAGGAAAAGGGGACCTTTGGCGACGCCTTCTACACGGCGCCCAACCCGCCCTTCGGAGCCGTGCTCACCTACCACCTGCGGGACGGCTACGAGTCGCTGAAGGAGCGGCGGCAGCGCCTTGAGCGGGAGGCGCTGGCGCGGGGCGAGGACATCGTGTACCCCGACAGGGCCACGCTGGCCGCCGAAGACACGGAGCGGCCCCCCGAGGTGTTCCTGGTGGTGTCCGACGAGGCGGGCGACGTGGTGCGGCGCGTCCCGGGGCCGCGGACTTCGGGCCTGCATCGCATTGCGTGGGACCTGCGGTATGCGTCACTGGAACCCCCCGCGCCGGGCGGCGGCGAGGCCGACGGCCCGATGGTGGCGCCCGGGGAGTACTCGGCGCGCGTGGTGTTGGTCGCCGGCGACGGCTACGAGGATCTCACGGCGCCGCAGTCCTTCACGGTCAAGCCGCTCGGCACCGCGACGCTGGCCGCCGCCGACCGCGACGCCCTGCTGGCCTTCCAGCGCGAAGTCGCGGAGCTGCAACGGGTCGCCGTCGCGGTGGACCGCGCGGCACGCGAGACCTCAGAGCGGCTGGCCCTTCTGCGCCGGGCGGTGCGCGCCGCCCCCGGGCTGGACGCGGCGCCGTACGAGACGCGCATCACCGCCTTGGAGGAGCGCCTCTTCGAGATCGGGCGCGTGCTGTCGCGGGATCGAACCGCGCTCGACCGGGCCGAGTTCGCGCCGCCGTCGGTCATGCAGCGCATCGGGCGGATCGTGGGCGCTCAGTTCAGGGCGACTTCGGCGCCGACCACCACCCAGCGCGAGAGCCATGCGGTGGCCTCGGACCAGCTCGCGGAGATGTCGGAAGCGCTGCGGGCACTGGTGGAAGGGGACCTGGCCGCTCTGGAGGCGGAGGTGGAAGCCGCGGGCGTGCCGTGGACGCCGGGGCGGCCGATTCCGAGGTGGCCGGGGTGACGGGATGTCCCTCCAACGCAGCCGCTACGGCGATTCTGCTGGCGGTTGCCGCCTGCGACACCGCCCCTGCTGCAGTGCACACCATGCACACCGACTCGGCCGGGATCGCCATTGCCACGGTCAACACGCCGCTGTGGGGCCCCGGCGAAGGCTGGACGGTCGACGATGACCCCCTCGTCGAGATCGGCACGGTCAACGGTGCTTCCGAGTACGAGTTCGCCCAGGTCGTCGGGGCTGTGCGCCTGAGCACCGGACACATCGTCGTCGCGGACCGTGGCGCGTCGGAACTGCGAGGCTACGACGCTGAGGGACGGTTCCTGTGGCGCACCGGCAGGCCGGGGGAGGGCCCGGGCGAATTCGGCAGCCTGGACTTCGTGGGCACGATGGCCGGCGATTCGCTTGTCACCTTCGACAACAGCCTGCTGCGCGTGCAGGTCTTCGGTCCGGGGGGCGAGATGGCGCGGACCTTCCCAACCGCATTGTCCCTCTCCGGCGGGCAGCCCGCCGGGCCGGTTCCGGACAAGGCGGTAGCGGTGGTGCAAGGCCGCTTGATCCTGCGTTATCTGGTTCTCGACGGCGAAATGCCTACGGGCATCGTCCGCTGGCCCAAGGAACGAGTTGTAGCCTTGGACCTGACAGACGGTGCAACCACATCGCTTCTGGTGCTTCCCGGAGGTGAGGCGGAGGTGCATTGGCGCGACAACGGCGGCTACTCTCACGGGAGGTACGCCTTCTCCAACATGCCCGAATACGGAGCGACTGCCGGGCGCCTCGCGGTCATCGACACGGAGGCCTATTCCGTTCGGATCGTATCTCCCATGGACGGCGCCATCGAGCAGATCGTCCGTCGCGAGGTCGCGCCCGGCGCTGTGACCGACGCGGTGTTCGACGCCCACCTGAACGGAATCATCGAAATCGCCTTCCCGAACCCTGAAGACGCGCCCAATGAGCATGTGAACGGTATCAGGCAGATGTGGCGTGACTTCCCCAGGGCACCAACGCTGCCCGTCCTCCGCTCCGTCCACGTCGACACGGCCGGCAACCTCTGGGTGGCGCCGTACTACATCGCCGGCGCCGAACCCCCGCCCTTCGAGGTCCACGCACCGGACGGCACCTGGCTGGGAAGCGTCGCGCTGCCACCCGGGCTGGAGCGTGGGTTCGTCCAGTACCAGGCGCCCTACATGGAGATCGGCGGCGACTACGTGCTGGGCGTCTGGACCGACGAATTGGATGTGCAGTACGTCCGGGTGTACCGGCTGAACAAGTAGAGTGGGCCGGCTGCGCCCCGATCCTCGGCCTGGGCCCCTTGACCCCTGATCGGCCCCTTCAACTCCGCGGTTGGGGAGTCGCTCCCTCGTCCAGCCTGAACAGCTGGGTGCGGATCCTCCAGTCCCGGCCCCGGCGGATGAGGACGGTCAGGTGGATGCCCGTCACGGTCCGCAAGCTCCGTGCGTCCTGCATCTGGAAGTGCATCATCCCCGAAATGAAGCCCATGCGCCCACTGGCGTCGAAGTCGGAATATGCGGCCTGTACCTCTCCGGTTTCCTGGAGCAGCGACGTCAGCTTTTCCCGGATGGCTTCCCGGCCCCGGACCGGAGCGTCGTCGGTGAAGATGAAGGTGGCGTCCTCGGTGTACAGCTCCAGCAATTCGTCCAGCTCGTCGGCGGCCCAGGCTTCGCGCCACCTGGTGAGGATCTCGTTGGTGTGCAACAGAACGTCGGCGTAGTACTCCGCCCGGTTCGCGGCTGCGGACATCCCGTCACTCCCCGGCACTCCCGGGAACCTCTGGGTCCTCTGCGCCGAACCGGCCGCCGGGGTCAGCACCCCGGCCGCAACGGCCAGTCCCGCAATCACGATCGTTTTCCTCATGCCACCACGTTTTCCTCCTGACACGAACAATAGGGTACCATGGCCCTGGACGGAAGGAATCCCCCTGCGGGATCCCGTCGGGCACGGCCCGTCTTCCGCGGCTGGGCCACGGTGGGGTTGCGATAATATTTAGGCTTGCCTAAACTTTACGACCGATTGTTGCCTTCATCCTCACGGCCAGGAACCCCAACGACGATGCCCGATCCAGGTCTGGCGCTCGCGGCATTTGCCGCCCTTTCGGCCGTCACCGCCATCGCCCTGTGGCCTTCGAGGGGGATTGTCGCGCTTCTCAGGCGCCATTGGATGCTGACTGACCGGGTCCGCCTCGAAGACGTGCTCAAACAGCTCTACAAGCTCGAGTACGACCGACTCCCCGCGACCGCGGACAGCGTGGCGGGTGGTTCGCAGGTCTCGCGGCACCAGGCCATCCGGCTCCTTCAACGGCTGGAGGAGAGAAACCTCGTAACCGCCCGGGACGAAGTCTTCGATCTGACCGGGCCGGGCCGCGAACAGGCCCTGAGGATCGTGCGCACACACCGTCTCTGGGAGCGGTTCCTTGCCGACCGGACGGGTACGCCGCCCGAGGACTGGCATGACCAGGCCGAGAAGCGCGAACACACCCTTTCGGCGTCCGAGACCGAGGAGTTGGCGGCGGCGTTGGGACACCCCGTCTATGACCCTCACGGCGACCCGATCCCGACGGCGTCCGGAGACGTTCCCGACCGCCGGGGAATGCCGCTTTCGTCGCTCAAGCCGGGAGAAAGGGCCCTGGTCACCCACCTGGAGGACGAGCCCGCGGAGATCTACCGGGATCTGATCGCTCTCGGGATCGGCCTCATGACGCCGGTGGAACGCCTCGAGGGGGAGGCCGGTCGCGTGCACTTCCGCACCGGGGAGAAGCGGTACGAAATCCCCGGGTCGCTGGCGCGCAACGTCACGGTGGAGCCCGCGGAGGACGTCGTGGACCCCCGTTGGTCCCGCACCCTTGCCGACGTCGAGCCCGGTGATTTCGCCACGGTCGTCGGGATTTCGACGCTGTGCCGGGGGCCGGCCCGCCGCAGGCTGCTGGACCTCGGGGTAGTCCCGGGCACCGTCGTGCACGCGCGGATGCGAAGCGCGGGCGGAGATCCCGTCGCGTATGACATCCGGGGTGCCCTGATCGCGCTGCGCAAAGAGCAAGCCGCGTTCATTCAGGTCGACGACACATATGTGCGAGAGGCGTCATGACCGCCACCGCCACCGCCCGGACCCCCGCCGGACCATCCACGCGCCGTGCCCGCAACCTGGTGCGCCTGGGGTTGAGCCCCCACAAGTGGGACCACCTCATCGCCCTCGCCGGAAACCCCAACGTGGGCAAGACCACCGTGTTCAATGCGCTGACGGGGCTGCGGCAGCACACCGGCAACTGGCCCGGAAAGACGGTTGCCAGGGCCGAGGGCGCGTTCCTGCACGACGGGCGCCGGGTCAAGGTCGTCGACCTTCCCGGCACGTATTCGCTGCAGGCGGGAAGTGCGGACGAGGAGGTGGCTCGCGACTTCATCCTGTTCGGCCAGCCGGACGTCACGGTCGTCGTCGTCGACGCGATGCGCCTGGAGCGCAACCTGAATCTGGTTCTCCAGATTCTCGAGATCACCGATCGGGTGGTCGTCTGTCTCAATCTCGTGGACGAAGCCCGCCGGCACGGCGTGTCGGTGGACGCAAAGCGACTCGAAAGGGAACTGGGCGTACCCGTGGTGCCGACCGTCGCCCGCCAGGGAGAGGGCGTCGACGCTCTCCTGAAGGCTGCCGCCGAAGTCGCCGCGGGGACACGGATCACGAACCCGCGCCGCATCGGATCCCATCCGCCAGAGGTCGAGGAGGCGATCGACGCCATCGTGCCCCTCATCGTGGAGGAGTTTCCGGAGCTCCCGAACGCCAATTGGGTGGCGCTCAGACTGCTCAACGCCGACGAACGGGTGGTGGAAGCGGTGCGCACGGGCGAGATCGGTGACCTCGAGGGGAAGGGTGCCCCTGGCTCCCCGGATATCGGCGGTGATGCGGGAGAGGCACCGCCCGGTCCCGCCACGGCCATCGAGGTGACACGGGGCCGCGGCCGGATCCTGGACGCCGCCACCCGCCAGCGATGGAACCTGCGCCCGGGCTTTCACGATGCGGTTGCCGCGAATCTCTACGGGGAAGCGGCCCGAATCGCGGGCTTGAGCGTCCGCCGCGCCGCGGTCAAGGAGGGAGGCGAACTGGATCGTAAGCTCGACCGGTGGCTCACCAGCCGCGTTTTCGGTTTCCCGCTCATGCTCATGATCCTCGCGGTCGTCTTCTGGCTTACGATCGCCGGAGCCAACGTCCCTTCGGCCATGCTGGCGACCCTTCTCATCGACAACCTTCACCCCGTCCTGCTCGGCTTCGGTGAATGGGCCCGAATGCCCTGGTGGCTTAGCGGGTTCCTCTTCGACGGTGTCTATCTGGCGACGGCGTGGGTCGTCAGCGTGATGCTACCGCCGATGGCCATCTTCTTCCCGCTCTTCACGCTGCTGGAGGACTTCGGCTACCTGCCGCGCGTGGCCTTCAACCTGGATTCGCTCTTCCGCCGGGCCGGCGCCCACGGGAAGCAGGCGCTCACGATGAGCATGGGCTTCGGGTGCAACGCGGCCGGCGTCGTTGCCACGCGTGTGATCGACAGCCCCAGGGAGCGCCTCATCGCGGTGATCACCAACAACTTCTCGCTCTGCAACGGGCGGTGGCCGACCCAGATCCTGATCGCGACCATCTTCATCGGGGCGCTGGTCCCGCCCCACCTCGCGGGGCTGGTCTCGGCGGGCGCGGTCGTCACAATCGCGCTCCTGGGCATCTTCTTCATGTTCCTGACATCGTGGGGCCTCTCCAATACGGTGCTCAAGGGCGAAGCCACGACATTCTCGCTGGAGCTTCCCCCCTACCGCCCCCCGCGCGTCCTGCAGACGCTGTACACCTCGGTCATCGATCGCACGCTGATCATCCTCTGGCGCGCGGTCCTCTTCGCGATCCCCGCCGGCGCGGTCATCTGGCTGATCTCGAACATCACCGTCGGCGGGATCTCGATCGCCCAGCACGGCATCGATCTTCTGGACCCGTTCGCAATCCTGCTTGGCCTGAACGGGGTGGTCCTGCTCGCCTACATCATCGCGATCCCGGCCAACGAGATCGTGATCCCTACCGTGCTCATGCTGACGGTCATGACGCTGGGCATGCCCGAGCTGGGCGACGGCGCGGGCGTCATGTTCGAGAGAGATTCGGCGGGGGAGATGGCGGGATTGCTCCATGCCGGTGGATGGACGTTGCTGACCGGCGTGAACCTCATGCTGTTCAGCTTGCTGCATAACCCCTGTTCGACGACCATCTACACCATCTACAAGGAAACGAAGAGCGGCCGCTGGACGACCGTGTCGGCGTTGCTGCCGCTGGCGATGGGCTTTGTGGTCTGCTTCCTGGTGGCGCAGGTGTGGCGGCTGGCTGCCGGGGTGGGCTGACCGGCTCGACGGGCGGACAGGGATCCGAGTCAGGCGACGGTCGCGGGCCCCCTCGCAGCCTCCAGCATCTCCGCGATCGAGCACAGCTTCACCCGGGGCCGCCCCTGAACCTTGCCGCGGGCGGTCTCGTGGGCGTCGAGCCGCTCCCAACCCTCGTTGTCGACCCAGTGGACGCCTCGTTCGCGCAACAGGGCCGGCAGACCCTCGTCGCCCCCGGTGCCGGCCCCGCCACCCCCCACCCTCCGTCCCCCCGCGAAGACCCCCCCTTCCCGGTCCTCGCCCATCAGCGCCACCGTGCCTGCAGCGTCCGCCTTGTTCGTCCCGATCACCCCCGACGGCCCCCTCTTCGCCCACCCCACCACGTATTCGCCCGGCACGGTCTCGGCGCTCCCTGCCGCCGCCAACACCCGCCCCCCCTCGTTCGGCACGATCCCGCGCGCCTCGTCGAAGGGCACACCCGGGACCGGCGCGCCCCGGTATCCCACGGACCGGATCATCATCCCGCACGGCAGCGTCTCCGTCTCGCCGGTGCCCATGGCGCGCATGTAGCCGTCGGCCTGCTCCACCAGGCGGTTCCTCTCGATCCTCACGCCGGTGACGCGGCCGCCCTCGCCCACAACCTCCAGCGGCGAGACCAGGAACCGGAAGCGCACCACCCGGTCACCGTCGCGCGCCCCGTCCGCTCCCACCCCCGCATAGCCGCGCAGCGTGTTCATGTTGCGGGTCTTCACGGCGTTTCCTTCCAGCGCGGCCAGGCTGGCGGCGTCGGTCTCGAGTTCGCTTGCGTCGACCTCGGCGCACACTCCGTCCAGCCGGCCGAACTCGCGCAGCTCCGGATTCGTGAACGATGCCTGGACAGGGCCACGGCGGCCCAGCAGGGTCACCCTCTTCACCCGGCTCTTGCGGAGCGCCTCCAGGGCGTGGTCGGCGATGTCGGTGGTCGCGAGACGGTCGAGCGAAAGCACCAGGATGCGCGCGACGTCGATGGCCACGTTCCCGTTTCCGATCACCACGACGTCCTCACAGCCGAGATCGAACTCCGCGTCCCGGAAGCCGGGATGACCGTTGTACCACGCGACGAAACGCAGCGCGGGATGGCTCCCCTCCAGATCCTCGCCCGGGATGTTCAGCCTGCGGTCGCTCTGCGCGCCCACCGCGTAGACGATCTGGTCGTAGCGGGACCGCAACTCGTCGACGGTTACGTCCCTGCCGAGCGTCACGTTCCCGAAGTAGCGGACCTCGTCCCGGGCCAGGATCTTCTGGTACACCCGCGCCACGGACTTGATGGCCTGGTGGTCCGGCGCGACGCCGTCGCGAACGAGGCCGAAGGGAGTCGGCAGGCTGTTGATGATGTCGACCGCGACGGCCGTCCCTCCCTTGAGGAGCGCTTCCGCCGTGAAGAATCCGGCGGGGCCGGCACCGACGATCGCTGTGCGCGTCCCCGGACGTGTCACGCCGCGGACCCCTTTTGCGGCGATCGCAGCGTCTTCAGGTTGACCGGCCCTGCTCTCATTTGCGAGCTTCCGATTTACGTTTCATGAGTTCGACAATCGAGGAAACAAGATAATGATCGAGACAAGAAGGGCTCCAATGCCCCGGCAATGGGTTCCGGCGGCGCTGCTCGCACTTCTGGCGGCCTGCGGCGGTGGAGACTCGGGGAACGGCGCGAACGGGGCTCCCGGCGAATCCGCGGCTCCCGCGGAGGAGGCCGCTGTTGCCGAAGAAGCGCTGAACATCGACCCGGCCATCCTCCCGGAGGGTGTGACGGTGGCGATGGTCGAAGAGGGCAGGGATCTCTTCAACGGTGGCGGGATCTGCTTCACCTGCCACACGGTGGAAGCAACGGGCGGCCCCCTGGCGCCCGACCTCACCGACGATGCCTGGCTCAACGTGGACGGGGAGTACTCCTCGATCGTCGAGTTGGTGAAGACCGGCGTCTCGCAGCCGCTGGAACATCCCGGCGCCATGCTTCCGCGCGCCGGAATGCCTCTGACCGACGCACAAGTGGAAGCCGTTGCGGCCTACACCTACATCCTGAGCAGACTCTAGGAAAACAGGTCTCGCTGGACCCCGCCGTCACGCCTGAAGCCCGCGACCGAGAGCGGTGGCGGTGCGCCTTCCAGCCCCGCCTGGCGGACTGCGGCCCGAAACAGCCCCTCGAGTTGCCCGGCGTACTGTCCCTCACCGCGGAAGCGGCGGTGAAAGGCGCCGTCGTTCAGCTTTCCACCGCGAGCCTGGCGAATCCTCCCCAGCACCTTGTCCTTCCGGTCGGGCAGGTGGGTCTCCAGCCAGTGCGTGAAGTGGTCCGCCACACCGAGCGGAAGCCTCACCAGCAGGAACGAGGCGTACATGGCTCCCGCTTCAGCCGCCGCCCTGACGATGGAGGGGACCTCTTCGTCGGTGAGTCCGGGGATCACGGGCGCGACGAACACCCCCACCGGAATCCCGGCGGAAGCCAGCCGGTGGATCGCGTCGAGGCGCCTCGCCGGGATGGACGTTCTGGGCTCCATGATGCGTTGCAGTTCGTTGCGAAGTGTGGTCACCGAGACCGTGACGTGCACGCAGTCGTGCGCGGCCAGGTCGCTCAGAAGGTCCGCGTCCCTGGTGACCAGGTGGTTCTTTGTCACGATTGTGACCGGGTTCCTGAAGTCCCTGAGCACCTTCAGGCAGCCCCGGGTGAGCTCGAGCCCGCGCTCCACCGGCTGGTAGGCGTCGGTGACCCCCGACATCCCGATGACCCGGGGCTTCCAGCCAGGGGCCGACAGAGCGTCCCGAAGCAGTTGCGGGGCTTTGTGCTTGACCAGGATCTTCCGTTCGAAGTCGAGGCCCGACGAGAAGCCCAGGTACTCGTGCGTGGGCCGTGCATAGCAGTACACGCAGCCGTGCTCGCACCCGCGGTAGGGATTGACGGAGGCGTCGAACCCGACGTCCGGGCTCTGGTTGCGGGAAACGATCGCCCTCGTGGAATCGGCCAGAAACTCGGTCCGAGGCTTCTCGTCGATCAGTTGCCCGGGATCCATTTCCAGGTGAACGGTTTCGAAACGGTTCGGAGGGTCGTAAGGTACCGCGCGGCCCCTGATCCGCTGGGCGGTCCGGTTCCAGAGTGCGCGGGCGGACCGGCCGGCCTTCGGATTCGGAGCGAACGGCTTCTCATGACCTCCGGAAGGGTGCTGCCGCTTGACAGGTAGAATACGCATCCCGTAAGTTCGGCTTTTATTCGGATATCCGCAAGAGGGCCCCTCTGAATGACCATCGATGAGCTGGAAAAGAGGCTGAACAGTCTTGCCGACCGCACCCTGCGCTACCACTACATCATTCAGCTCGGGCGGCGTTTGCCCCCCATGCCTCCCGAACTCAGGACCGAAGAGAACCAGGTGCGCGGATGCATGAGCCCGGCCTGGCTTGCGGGGGGACTGGAAGACGACGATCCGCCGGTTCTGCGTTTCGTGGGAGATTCGGAGTCCGTCATCGTGAAGGGACTCTTCGCCATCCTGGCGGAGGTCTACAACGGCCAGCCCCCCGAGGACGCGCTGGCAGTGGACCTGTCGGACATATTCGAACGGTTGAAGCTGGGCGAAGCGTTGAGCCCCAACCGGCGCAACGGGTTCTACTCGATGGTGGAAAAGATCCGGCGCGTCGCGGCCTCTCTGGCTTGACTCCGGGTCGGGATTTCAACCGCCGCCGGGGGGTTCGCCAAGTCCGCTACACGGCCTCGATCTCGTAGCCAATCCGCCAGTTGGTCATGTTCTCCGGGTCATCGGAACCCTCGTCCCCGGGCTGAATGACGGCGACGTGGTGCCCGATCGGCCCCGTGAAGGTCCGGCGGTAGGTGTCCAGCTGATCGTTGGCGCTGAACTGGTCGATCTCCTCGCCCCTCAGCTCCACGACCAGATGGTCGGTGACCTCTCCCTCGAAGAGAACCTTGTCCAGGTTCTGCAGGCGGTTCCAGCGGGGACGATCGGAGATCGAGTAGTGCCCCTTCGAGGGCATCCGCGTTTCCTGGACATTGCCACCGTGGTTGTCGGTGATGACTTTCGACCAGAAGACGAACTCGCCCTTCTCCTTGAAGAACGGCTCGAGGTTGTCGAGTATCTGCAGCCATCTCAGGGTGACTCTGATCCGCGTACCGCCCTGTCCAGTCATTCTTGTCTCGCTCCTTGGTAAGTCCCGCGCCCGGGGACGCCCCTTTGCACCGGTCGGGCCGCAAGGTACGACGAAACAGGGTTACCCGTCCACCCCCCACCGGTCAATGAACTCTTCCGCCTCGACTCCCAACCCGTCCGCGACTCGCGTGATGTAGTTGAAGAAGCCGATCACCTGCACGGCGTCATGAATCGCCCGGTCGTCCAGCCCTTCGGCCCGCAACCGGTCGAGGTCTCCGGCCGACATGGGCGTCTCCCCGGCCGTCAGCTTGACCGCGAATGCGCACAGGGCCCTTTCGGCGCGGGGAAGCTCCGCGTTCCCCCAGTTGTCCACGATGGCATGGACGAGGGCGTCCCCCGCCTCCGCGCTCATGCCCGTCTTCTCGACCTCGGCCCGGAGGTCATGCGCGTGCGCCTGCGTTCAGTAGAAGCAATCGAGCTCGGCCGATACGACGGTGGCCAGCAGTTCGCGCTGAAACCGGGACAGGGGCGACGGGCCGAACATCACGGCCGCGTACTGCCCCATTGCCGCCCTGAGCACCGGCGCGTTGAGGCTCATCACCTGCACGATGTTCCACACCCGGCCCGAACGGCGCACAGCCTCGTCGAGTTCCCGCTTGAGGAGCCCGGTGGCCTTGTCTCGCGTGATCTCCCTGATCCAGGCCATCGCTATCTCGCCCCCTTCGATGTTGCCGAAGCTGCGTCGTTCGTGGCCTTCCGCGCCGGCGCCCGACGCGCATGCCACCTCGCTCCGGAGGGCCGGAAGTGACGCACGAGGCGGCCCACCAGGGGCAGCAGCCGCGACGGCTCCACGCCCCGGGCCCGGTTGGCCGCCCCGATGCGGAACGCCAGCGTCCACTGTCGGAACAGCGTACCGTACGCGGCGAAAAGGGTGTTGCGCGAGTCGTAGATGTTGGTTGCCTCGGATGAGACGCCGTTGAGTTCGATCACCTTGAAGCGTCCTGCCTGGATGTCTTCCATCGTGGGGCCCCGGATGTCGTAGCGCCCGAAGTAGAAGCCGTCAATACTCCGGCTCACCTCTTCGATGGCCGCGGCGAGGGCGGGCGTCTCGAGGTGGCCTCCGTCGCGGAACTCGCACCCGTAGCAGTGGTTCCCCCGCTCCTCCAGAATGACGCGTTCGCCCGGGCCGGGCACCCGGTCGATTGCCGCTCCCAGCTGTCTTGCGAACATCCGCCGCTGGCAGCGGAGCCGCTTGTCGTGGAGGATCAGGCCGCCGATGGTCTGCCGTCCGTCCCCGGTGACGGCGGGCGGATGCTTCTCGGTGATCCCGAAGATGTGCCCGCGCTCCTCTCCCGGGATGCGGTAGTAGAAGACGCCCAGCTCCTCGCCCGGCACGTACTCCTGCACGATCAGCCCCGGCCCCGGAGCGGCCAGCCGCTCGTCCAGCTCCTGCCGGTTTCTCACGATCTCCACGCCCGCCCCCCTCTCCCCGACATCGGGCTTGACCACCAGCGGCAGGTCCGCCGCGCCCTCCGCCCACGGCGCCACCGCGTCCGCCCCGCCCGCCCCGCTGCCCACCCGCCACGTATCCGCCACCCGGCTCCGGTCACCGATCGCGGCCAGGATGCGCGACTTGGATTCGCCCACGAAGCCGCCGTCCGGAAACGAGGGGTTGGCGGCAGTGAACAGGGTGAGCGACCTGTGCCGCAGGCCGAGCCACAGCACGCGCGCGACGACCGGACGGTAGAAGATCAGGGGTGGCCAGAACTCCCACCGCCCGAGACGGCTCCAACCGGCCGCGGATCTGCGCCGCCCTTCTGCGCTGAGTAGCGGCACGAGCAGACGGAGCGCAAGCAGAGCCCCCAGAGCGATGACGATCAGCCATGGGAGCGCCCGATCCTGAAATGCACCGATTCGCTCGGCCGCTACAGTGCCGAAGAGCGCCGTGCCGCCGACCAGAAGCGGGGTCCAGAGCGCGGCGGCGACCAGGATCCAGAAGGTGAAGCGCAGCAGCGGCATCCGCACCACCCCCGCGCCGACGTAGGTGGGCAGGCGCGTGCCGGGCACGAAACGGCCTCCGAGGATCAGGGCCGCGCCGCGCCTGGTGAACCAGCGGCACGCCCGCTCGAGCTCCTCGCGGCGGATCAGCCATCTGAACGGCGCGATCCGGGTCACGGGGCGCCCGATCAGCCTTCCCGCCGCGTAGAGGAGGAGGTCCCCCACCGCGATCCCCGCAAGGCACGCGATCACCCCGGGCGCCCATGGCAGCGATCCGCGCGCGATGAGGAGCCCGGTCCCGATGCACGTCAGGTCCTCGCTGACGAAGGTGGCCAGTACGATCAGGAGCAGGGTCACGAAGAGCGCGAAGCCGGTGGCCGGGGAAGCGGAGGCGGGGTCGTACGGGACCGATGCGGCGGCGATCCGAGCCGGGTCCGCAGAGGTGCGGACCGTCGCCGCCCCGGATTCGGCCCGCTGCATGAATCCCCGGATCGGCGGTGCGATCAGGGCTGGCCGCAGGAAGGTCATGAAGTGGTCGCCGTCGAGCATGACCAGCTCGGACTGGGGTACGATGCGGTGGTGTTCCAGGGCGGCCGCCGCTGGAACGAGAGGGTCGTCCGTCCCGTGAACGATGAGCATGGGGCCGGCGTAGCCGCGCAGGATCTCCCGGAGGGGCCGCTGGTCGGTGTCGTAGAAATTGCGGGCGTAGGGGTGGCCCAGGGAGCCGTCGTCGGCGAGCCCGAAGTGGGGAACCAGTTCGAGCAACGACCAGATGGCGACGAGCTGGAGGCCGTGAATCGCGTGGTTCAGGTAGTACTCGCCGAGGAGTTCGTGCTCCTGCACGCCGATCGAGGAGAGCAGGGTGAGCGAAGCGATCCGCGCCGGGTCGTCCCGGTACATCTCCAGCGCCACCCCGCCCCCCATGGAGAACCCCACCACGTGCGCGCGCTCGATGGCGAGAGAATCGAGGAGCTGCAGCATCATGGCCGCGTGTGCCCGGATGGAGTAGTCGGGCACCCTGGCAGTGGACGCTCCAAAGCCCGGAAGGTCGGGTGCGATCGCCCTCCCCGCGGCTGCCAGCTCGGGCCCGAGCGCCCGGAAGGCGGACCCCGAGCCGGGGCTTCCGTGGAGCAGCAGAACGGGCTGTGACAGACTCTCGGACAGATTCCCCCCGGAATCCGTCGTCCATTCGCGATACGCGACCGAGACGCCGCCCTCCTGCGGCTCCGGCCACCCTTCCACCCGCTGAACGTGTTGTCCCGAACGAGGCTCCGGTCCGGGACGCTGGCCCCGCACGGCGTGGGATGCGCCCAGCAGCAGCAGGTACAGGGTCAGCGCGGCGGCTCCCGTCCGGGTCATGCCCCGCTGTCCCCCGGCGGCTCGCCGCCGTCCACCGGCTCGAACCGTTGGAGCATCGCGCTCCGCAGGGCCGCGGCCAGCTCCTTGCGGTCGGTCGAGCGAACGGGAGTGTCACCGAAAAGCACGGTGCAGTGCACCCGCCTGAGCGCGAACAGTGCCAGGGCGTGCGGCACGAATCCCATGTCGCCCCACCAGCACACCCGGTCGCGGGCGGGTGGGCTCCCGGGAGCCGTGCTGTACGTCAGGGTCATCCAGTGCACCGGCTTGCCGTCCGCGGCGGCCGCGGCCAGCAGCGCCGGCTTGAAGGGCAGGATGGTTGCGCCCTTCGTGCTGGTGGCCTCGGGGAAGACGATCACGCGGTCACCCCGCTCGAGAGCCAGCCTGATGCTCGCCAGCGCGGGGATCACGTCCCGCTTCCTCGAGCGGTCGACGAAGACCGTGCCGCCCAGAGCGGCCATGAACCCCCAGAAGGGCCACCGTCGCACACCTGCCTTGGACACGAACACCATCGGGACGACCGAGCCAAGCACCGCGACGTCCAGGTAGGAGAGGTGGTTGGACACGACCAGTACGCCCTCGGGCGGAGCCTCGCCCTCGGTGGCCACGCGCACGCCGGTAGCGCGCATCATCCCGCGCCCCCAGCGGTGCATCGCGCGTCGTCTCGCCCGCGCGCGCCGGGCGGGACCGCCGCGGGACCGAAGCAGAGTCGGCAGCCACGCGGCCAGCATGAGGCCCGCAACCGCGGTGGTCCACGCCCCGACCATCAGGATCCTGGCTGCTACGCGTGGCCACTCCCTCAGCCGCGGGGCAGGGGGGACGGGGGCCGTTTCCGCCCTAGCCGAAGAAGCTGCGGTAGACATGGCTCTCCAGCTGACGGACGTCCAGCACGACCAGGAAGTCGATGGTTCCGAATTCCCTGTCCACCGCCGGAGGACCACAGATCCGGGCCCCGAGGTTGAGGTAGCTCTGGAAGAGTGGAGGAATCTCGAAGGGTTCCGCCGGTGGGGTGCCGTGACCGTGAAGGCCGCACTCGTAGCCCGGCAGCGGCCAGGCCCGGACCTCCGGATGGAGGTGTCCCCCGTCCACCAGCCGTGCATGCACCTCGTTGCCGATTCGGCCATCCTGCGTGGTGAGGGAGCAGCATCCGAAGAGAAGGTGCTTTCCGGTCCACGTCAGGTACTGCGCCAGCCCGCGCCAGAGCAGGTGAAGGACACGGCGGTTGCGGTGCGTCCTGGCGATGCACGCCCGTCCGACCTCCACGGCATCGTCCACGACAGCGAACGGGAAGGCCGAGATATCGAACTCGCGCGCCGAGTAGAAGCCGCAGTTCGCAGCGGCCATCGCGGCGGTCTGCATCCTGTAGGTCCCAACCGCCAGACCTGTGCTGGTGTCGACGATGAGCAGGTGGTGCATGGCCTCATCGAGGTCGTCCTGGTCGAGCCCGGATTCGAAGGACGAATCGAACCCCTCGCCCAGCTCCAGATTGAAGACTTCGAAGCGGAGCCGCTGCAGGCTGCGAAGCTGCTCCATCGAGCGGGCGAAGGTCAGGCTGTACCTGCCCGAGGCAATATCGTCCGGGGGAAGAGTGTGCGGGGCCACGGGGTAACCCGCCGCGCGGCGCCCCCGCACCACGGGCCGGGCCACGGCGGGCTGACCCGCCGGGGATCCGCCCGCGCCGCGACCCGGTCGGGTCAATGCAGCCTCCTGATCTCGGCGGGATCGACGTGCAGCACGGTGGTCGCCCCCTTGCGCACCAGGTTCCCGGTCACGCCGACCGGTGTGGCGATCAGGCCGGACAGCTCTTCCCCGAGGGCTTCCCCGTCCGGCCCGGCCAGGATGATGCCCTCGGTGGCCCCGTCCTCATGCCGCACCATGAGCAAGGGGGGGATGCCTCCGCGAATGCACAGGTCCGCGCACGCCCGGTGGGCGATCCCCGAGCCGGGGTTCATGACGCCCAGGTAGCACTTGGCTCCCACGATCTCGCCCTCCATGCTTCGTTCGCCCAGCACTGCCTCCGCGATTGAGGGGGGCAGGGCGCCGCCCGCCCGCGCCACCGACCCGGGCTCGACCTGGATGACGCTTTGGCCGTCCCGGTAGGCCAGGGTGCCGTCCATCGTGGCCCAGCCACCGGCGACCGCCTCGACAAGCGCGTCCGCGCCGGACTTGCCCGGTCCCACCAGGAGAAAGCGCGAGTTCACGGGTCCCCTGGGAACGATCAGGGACGGATAGGGGTCGGCGACGACAAAGCCCTCGAAGGAGCGAATCGTGCCGAATTCGAAGACGGCCGCCGGGAGCTGGCGCTGACCGCTCGCGATCACGACCGCGGCAGCGCCCGCGATGACCAGGGAGGCAGCCGCGAACCGGCGCTGGAAACGGCGCACCCGTGGGGGTGAAGGGTCGTGGTATCCGACGTAGAAGTCCGTCATGGACCCTCCTGTCCCGGCGGCCGGGGCCCCGCGACCACGGGGAGGGTCGCCGTTCTGGAAGCCGTGCCGAGGGGATTGGGCGCCGGGTTGACCCACACGAAGCCGTCCCGGATGGCCACGTCGTAGGTCTCGAGGCGGTCGGTGAAGGGTGGTGGGGCGCAACCGGTCACAGGGTCGTATTGGAAGCCGTGCCAGGGGCAGGTGATGCAGCCGTCGATGATTCTGCCTTCCCCGAGGGGACCCATCTGGTGGCGGCACACGTTGGAGATGCACGAAATGGTCGAACCGTTGCGGAAGACCGCGACCCGTTCATCCCCCAGCGTGACCACGCGTCCCTCGGTGTCCGGAATCTCGTCTGCGACGATGGTCCGCACATAGCCGTCGGAGTCCCGGGATGAATCGGATTCGGCCAGCACGTCGGCTCGATCCCGACGCCGCTCCACGAGTCCCGTGTACAGGTGCACCGTGAAGACGGCAACGGTCACGGCGGCGGTCACCGGCCACAGGTACTCCTTCCCCTCGCCCTGCAGCGCCCCGAGCACAACGTGCCCCAGCAACACCGCATAGGCCGCGTACACGGTCATGTGAAGGGTCTTCCAGATGCGTGGCGTCAGGTTGGCGAGCCAGAAGTCGTGACTGGTCGCCGCCATGAGGAACAGCACGCCCAGCACGACCGCTCCCAGCGGCTGGAAGGGAATGCCCCCGGGGCCACCCAGGCTGCCGTCGCTGGTGAGGACGCTGACGAACGGGTTGATGTCCCCGAGCCCGTGGAACTGGAAAACTGCGAGCGCTCCGTGGACCAGGCCGGCAAGGAAGGTGGCCACGCCCAGATGCCGCCGGTTGTAGAGGACCGGAAGGAAGCGCGGCGAAATACGTGCGAGGGGGCCGATCATCAGGACGCACGAGAGCATCACGAAGGCGAGGCTCCCGGAAGCTCTCAGCACGAGGGTCTCGGCCGTGACGTGGGGCTGGGTGAGGACGGTGACGGCGATGAAGGTTCCCGAGTACGCCGCCATGCACGCCGCGACCACGAGGTCGTACCTCCGCTTCTGGGGCGACCACCCGACCCCGGCATAGGTGTGGCTCACGGGCTGCCTTCCGGGATCGCAGCCTCGCCCAGTTGGATGTCGCGGGCGAGGTCCAGAAGGACGAGGCGTCCGCCGGCGGCAAGATCATCGGACACCGGGAGGTGCCTTCGCCCGGCGCTCACGCTACCCAGAACCCGGGGCGGGCCCCCGTCCTCCTCCAACACGAGACCGGGCTCGGCGGCGTCCAGTCCCGGTGGCAGCGAGACGCGCAGCACCCGGGCATCGGACGCGTCGGCGAGGAGTTCGATCCGGGCTGGTCCCGCGTGCGTCTCCACAGAGATCCCCCAGATCGTTTCCGATGGGGCCGGTGCATCTTCCGGGATCGAATTCGGCACAGGCCGAGCCGTGCGGATCCCCCATCCATAGGCGAGCACGCCACCCGCAACGACGGCGCTCGCCAGCACCGCCTTCGCGTGCGCGGACCGGTGAGCGAGCCTCATCGGTGTCCGGGCCTCACGACAAGCCCCGCCGGGCTCGTCGCCACTTCATCAGCAGAGCCGGCCAGAGCACCACCACGCCGGGAGTGATCAGGATCCGGAAGCCGACGGTCGCGCCCCTGGCCGCGGGATCGACCGCGCTCGCGCCCCTCCACGCGAACGGCACCGCGAAGATGGCCCCGGCCGCGAGGTAGAGGGCCAGAAGGGTCACCAGGACTTGTGCAATCGGGTACGGAATGTTCGCTCCTCCCTCGAGAGGGTTCGGGCCGGTGTCGTGCCCCTCCGGCGAAGGCAAGGTACCACTGCCCGTCCCGCCGGCGAAACAGGATGCCCCTGTGGCTCGTAGCGTAGCAAACAACAGCAGTGTTACGCCACCGAAAATCCGGAGGCCGGACCAACCCGGGAGGGAACAGATGTCAGATCCGTACGCAGAAGCGACCCGTCACCAACGGCGGAGTGGCATGTCACCCCTCGCCAAGATCGCGCTGGTGGTGGGGGCCTTCTTCGCCGTCGGCCTGACCGTGCTGGTGGTGGCGGGCTTGCTGTTCGTCAGGAAGGCCACCGAGATGGCGGAGGATTTCCGCGAGAACCCGGCGGAGACCTTCGCGGACATGGCCGAGCGGTTCAGCGACGATGTGCAAGTGGTCGCGTCCGACGAAGATGCCGGCCAGGTGGTCCTGAGGGTCGGTGACGCGGGTGAACTTGTCACCGTGGATCTGTCCGGTGTCGCGCAGTCGTTCGGCGAGGGGATCCGGGCAGGGATCGACTTTGACGGAGAGGCGGACGACCGCGGCGGAGTGCTGCGCATCAGGACGTCCGAGGGCAACGCCACGATCGAGGTGCGGGGGGACGAGGACGGCGGGTTCCTGCGGGTCTCGGCCGACGGCGAGGAAATGCGCTTCGGAGCTGGAGACGCCTCCGCGGCGCTGCCTCGGTGGGTACCGGTACACCCGGATGCCCGCGTGCACAAGCGGCTCTTTTCCAGCGAGACCGATGACGCCGTGATCGGCGGGGTCGTGCTCCGGACCGATGCATCACCGGAGGCGGTCATCGAGTGGTACGCCGAAGAACTGGAGGACAGCGGCCAATCATCCACGGTGACGCACACCAGGGATGACGCCATGCGCGCGCAACTCAAGGCCAGCACGTATTCGGACGGCAAGGGGCGGGAGCTCTCGGTGACGGTCGGCGAAGACAACGACGGGGACGGCTTCATCATCATCTTCCACCGGGCGGAGAGGTAACCCGCGGGGTGAAGTCTCGCTACCTCTCCCTGGTCCACAACAGCAGTGCACCGTTGGCGGCGCGGAAGCCGTAGCGTGCCAGGGCTTCCAGCGGAGGCAGGATCTCCACCCCCTGTAGCTCCGTCGGCGTGATGCTGGAGAGTACTTCGCCGGGATTGGGCACGTGGACGTCGTCGAGATATACGGCCACCATGGCGCAGGCGCCTGCGCGCGCCTCGATGTCGTCCTCATCCGTGGTCCCGAGCTGATTGTCGGGTGAGGCGAGTCGGCTTCGGGTTTTCGGGATGACCGAGCGGTTGCGGCCGGCCTCGACGCAGATTGCGGTCTCGGGGGCTCCGGTCGACAGGGCCATGCGGCGGGCGCGAAGTCCCGGGATGTTCATGGTCCGGAGAAGCGCGATGAGGTCGCTGCGCGGACCCCTGGCCTCGATCTCCGCACGGGTGAGCCTCCCCACCAGCGTCCCGCGCGGCCGTTCCTCCTCGATAAGACCGCGCAGTCGCCCGGCGTCGGGGGTGTTTCTCACCGACGTGACCGTGATCGAGTCCATTGCGATCGGGGTGGGCGGGAGGAAGATCTCCAGGGTGACGGTGTCCGCGACGATGTTGAGCTGGGGTGTAATCGCCCTCTGATAGCCCGCGCGTGTGACCCCCAGCATGTAGGCGCCCCTGCCGGGTACTCCGATCGAGAAGGTGCCGTCGGCTTCGGTGAACAGGCTCGCGATGGGATCGCTCGCCGCGTTCACGACGATCACCAGGGCGTCGCCGACGGGCGTGCCGGAGACCGGGTCGATGACGCTGCCGGCGATCCGCTGCGCCGACGCGGGGGTTGGGACGCCGGCGACCAGGACACCGGCCACAACCGCGACCAGCCACCTGCCGGCGGCACTCCATCCGCCCACGCATGTGTGCTCCGTTGTCGGCATCGCGGCGCTCCCTGGTCCTGGCATCGCTGGAACCAACATACAACCAGTCGGCGGGACTGCACACCACATGCGCCGGCAGACGGCGGGGGTTCTGCGGGATGCCGGGAAGAAGGCTGGACGGAATCGACGACGACGACCTAGTTTGGGCGTGACGGCCCCGGACATCCCCTCGACCGAATCGTTTCATGCGAAATCGCATCACGCTGCCTGCCTGCCTTGTGCTCGGACTGGTCGCGATCCTCCCTGCCTGCTCAAATCCCGGCGACGGTGCCGGGGCCGGCGACGCCGCGGCGGCAGACGCGGACAACGGCCTCGACCTCGGCGCAATCTCCGACGCGCTCATCGCCCGCATGGCGCTGCAGCCCGGTGAGCGTGTTCTGCTGGTCGGGCTGGGCGGCGGGCGCTGGGACTCCGTCGTTCCCCTTTTGCGCGAGGGGGTCGCGGCCGCGGGTGGCGTCGACCTGGGCGCGGTCGACGTCTTCGGGGCGCCGCTGCCCGGGACGGAGCTCGCCGACTTCGCGTCCTCTTTGGGTGAGGAACCGGCGGGGTGGGCGGAAGCGCTCGCCGGAGTCGATGTGGCGGTGAAGCTCCCGGGGGCGGTGTTGGCGCCGGAGGTGCCCCACGACGTCTATCGCGCTCTCCAGGACGTGCTCCGCGGGGGCCGCGGCCGGACGATCCACTTTCACTGGGCCGGGGCCACCTCCTTCGAGATGGAGGAACTTCCCGTCGACGACCGGATCGACCAGCTCTACCAGGCCGCGTTGCTGGACACCGACTACCAGGCGCTGGCGGGGAGCCTGGCCGCATTCGAGGCCGCGCTGCGCGGGGGCGAAGTCCGGGTCACGACCCCGGCGGGGACCGATATCCGCTTCGAGGTGGGCGATCGTCCGGTCACGCGCCAGGATGGCGACGCGTCGGCCGCCAGGGCCGCCCTTGCGCGCACGTTGATCGATCGCGAGGTGGAGTTGCCGGCGGGTGCGGCCCGGGTTTCCCCCATGCTGGAGACCGTACGGGGGCGGATCGCGTTCCCTCCCGCGATGTGGGGAGGCACGCGCGCCGAGGGGGTGGTCATGCACTTCGAGGGAGGTCGGGTGGTGGAGGTGGAGGCCAGCGCGGGGCGCGAGGGCGTGCTCGCGGAAATGGAGGCCGCCGGGGACGCGGGGCGGACGTTCCGGGAGCTCGCCGTGGGACTCAACCCGCTGCTGGCGATCCCCGAGGGCGAGGAGTGGATCCCGTACTACGGCTACGGCGCAGGCGTGGTCCGGCTGTCGCTTGGAGACAACACCGAGTTGGGCGGGTCGACCGGCGGCGGCTACGTGCGCTGGAACTTCTTCACCGACGCCACCGTGACCGTGGGCGGGATGCCATGGGTGCGGGACGGACGGATGACGGAGCGGTAGCCTGCGGGCACGGCAGCTTCACCGCGCGGCCGGTTCGTTATTGCGTCGCCCGCGGTCGGCGTGGTAGGGCTATCCTCCCGCCCCCCGTTTCTCCGCGTCGAAGAGCCGGTCCATCTCGCCGGACTCGTACGGGAGCGTCCACTTCGCGACCGCCCAGTAGGCCAGGAATGACAGGGCCGTGGCCGGGAAGACCTGGTGAATCCCGAAGTTCCACGGGAAGCGGCTCCAGAACAGGAGCACGATCAGCCCAACGCAGAAGGAGATGATCGTAGTCGTGCCGTTCCCCCTTCGCCAGTAGAGTCCGAGGATGACCGGCGGCCCGAAGCACGCTCCGAAAACGGCACCCGAAAACGCCGTGAGGGCTACGATCCCATCTGGCGGGTTGAGCGCGATGACCGCCGTGATCAGGGCGAAGAGCGCGACGTAGAAGCGGGTGGCCCGCAGCACCGAGCGCTCCGATGTCGGCGTGTGTACCATCCCGACCACATCTCGCTGGACCGTGGAAGCCATGACCAGAAGGACGCTGTCCAGCGACGACATCGCCGCCGCGACCATGGCCAGGAGCAGGAACGCGCTGGTGCCCGCCGAGAAGACCCCCGGCTCGGTAAGGAGTCTGGGCACCACGAGGTCGGTGTCGGGCAGGCCGCCGGGGATGATGTTGCGCGCATAGAGGCCGACGGGGATGAGGAGCGTGTACACGAGCAGGAATGCGGCCGTGGAAACCCACACTCCCTTGCGCGCCGCCGCCCGGTTCTCCAGGGCGTAGAAGCGCGACAGCTGTCGTGGCTCCACGACGAACTTGACGGTATTCGCAAAGACGACCCCGAGCGCCAGGGGTATCGCCACGCCACCGCCCCAGCGCAGGAGCGGCTCGGTAGCGGGATCGCTCGCCAGCGCGCCGACCGAATCCAGCCCGCCCGCCGCGGCCACGGCGCCCCGGAAGAGCAGAATCCCCGCAATGATCATGACGATGCCCTGAACGGCGTCCGTCTTTACCACCGAGATGAACCCACCCACGACCGTGTAGAACATCACGATGAAAAACACGATGACGATGGCTGCCCGGTAGGGGATGTCCAGGAAGACCTCGAGCAGGTTCCCGATCCCCTTGAAGACCGCGGTCATGTAGAAGAAGGACGCGAAGATCACGATCAGCGCTGCCAGGACGCGCGCTGCCGGGCTCCCGAAGCGGAAGCCGATGAAGTCGGGGATCGTCAGCGAGCCGAGCGCCTCGGTAAAGGTGCGAAGCCGGGGGGCGACGGCCACCCACGCCAGAAGCGACAGCCCGATCACGAAGGGGATGAGCACGAACCAGGTGACTCCCCAGTCGTAGGCCTGACCCGAGAAACCGACGAAGGAGTTGGTGCTGGAGTAGGTGGCGAAGAAGGAGAGGCCGATGGCGACCGGGCCCATCGAACGTCCCCCGACGAAGTAGTCGGCGACTCCGCTCGTCTTTCGATTGCCCGACCATGCGTGGTACGCCAGCAGCAGCGTGTACCCCAGGAGAAGGGTGTGAACGATCCAGTACGTCCTCAGGTTGTCCAGAATGGCCTGAATCACGTCAGCTCCTCGGGTGTTGGGCGGGGCCGGGGAGGCACCGCGCCGCCCGGTCGTGAATGCGTGTCCGTGAACATGTCGGACACCGCGTCCTTGCGCACCTTCCCCATCGCGTTCAGCGGGAGGCCGTCGACGGGCACGAAGTCATGGGGGACCTTGTACGGGGCAAGCCGCTCCTTGCCCCACGAGCGCAGTTCGGGTCCGGTCGGACGCGTGTGGCCGTCGCGAGGTACCCACGCCGCGCACATCCGTTCGCCCCAATCGGGGTCGGGGACGCCTACGGCCGCCAGATCCCGTATCGCGGGGTGCGTCCGGTACAGATCCTCCACCTCCAGCGCTGACACCTTGTACCCGCCCGTCTTGACGATGTCGATGTTGCGGCGTCCGAGAATCCGGTGGTAGCCGTCCCGGGCGACGCATGCCTCGTCCCCGGTGCGGAACCATCCGTCCCGGAAGGCGGCCGCGGTGTCGCCGGGGCGCCGCCAGTATTCGCGGAATACCTGCGGACCCCGCACCTCGATCTCTCCCTGGCCGCCCCTCGGGACCGGGACGCCATCGTCGTCGACGATGCGCAGTTCGACGCCGGGCAGAGGATGACCCACATGGCCGGGTCGACGCTCTCCGGCAAGCGGATTGGACAGCGCCATGCCGATTTCGGTCATGCCGTAGCGTTCCAGCAGGGTGTGCCCGGTGATCTCGTGCCACCGCGCATGGGTCGCGACCGGGAGCGCGGCCGAACCGGAGACCATGAGGCGGAGCCCGGCAGCTCCCCGCGACCATCGTTTCCGCACGGCCTCGGGGGCCTCCTCCCAGGCGCGGATCAGACGTGCGTAGACGGTGGGCACGGCCATGAAGAGCGTGATGTCGCCGGACGCGAGACGATCCCAGGTGGAGGCCGGAGCCCCCGAGCCGAATTCGCAGGCCGCGCCGGACCACAGGGCGCAGGCCAGGGCGTTCACGACGCCGTGGATGTGGTGCAGCGGCAGCGTGTGAAGGATGCGGTCATCCTCGTGCCACGCCCAGGCGGTGGTAAGCGCGGTGATCTGGGCCACAAGGTTGTGGTGGGTGGTGAGGACGCCCTTGGGCCGCGCCGTCGTGCCGCTGGTGTAGATGATCAGGGCAGGGTCGGCAGGGAGGGGGAGGGCGGAGGCCGGCGGAGGGGCGGGGGGTGGTGGGGCGAGGTCGCCCACACCGTGCAGCTCCACGACGGCCGCCCCCAGAGCCCGGGCCGAGGCTGCGAGAGCGGCCGCGTGCGCCAGTGACCGGTCGGTGACGACCAACCGGGGGCGGGCGTCGTGGAGGACGTGCCTGAGCTCGCGCATCGGGTGGGACACTGCCAACGGAACGGCGATGCCCCGGCACAGCCAGGTGCCCAGTTGCACGGCCACGTTCAACCGCCCCGGCGGGACCAGGTACGCGACGCGATCCCCCGTGAGGTCTCGCCGGGTGTCGTCGCCGATCGCCGCCGTGAGCCGGTCACGAAACGCCAGCGCGCCGCGCAGCAGATCGTCGTAGTGCCATTGCCCCCCGTCGTTTGCCAGCGCGATCCGTGTTGTGAACGACGCTTTTCGAATCCGGGCCGGCAGAGTGGCTGGAGGGATGCCGATCGGTGTGCTCCGAGTGTGGGTTGCAGCTTCGGGAAACCGCATGGAAGGTGTAGCGTACTCGCCTCGCGCGACAAGCCGGGCGTAGCGCGGGTGGGGGGGTGTAGACATCTTTCCCCGCATGTCCCTCGAACCTCGGAGATCGCCAGGTGAGCGATGGCCCCCGCGGACTGCTGGCCAGGATGTACGGCGCAGCCATCTTCGATTCGGCCGTGTACGAAGAGGTGGGAGCCGACCGGGGCGCGACCGGTCAGGCCACGTTCGTGGTCGTGCTCGCCTCCGCCGCGGCTGCGAGTCACGACTACGGTCTCGGGTGGCTCACCATGGCTTCGTCGGGGCTGGCGAATCTGGTGCAATGGCTGGTCTGGGCCGGGATCACCTACCTGGTGGGGGACAAGTTGCTGGGTGGCACCGCGACGTGGGGTCAGCTGCTGCGTACGCTCGGCTTTGCCCGGGGGCCCGGAATCCTGACCGTCTTCGTTCCGTTCATCGGAGGGATCCAGATCGCGGTCCAGGTCTGGGTGTTGGTCGCGGGCATCGTCGCGATACGCCAGGCCCTTGGCTTCGGAACCGTCCGGGCGGTGCTCACCGCCGTGATCGGGATGATTCCGTATTGGATCTACCACACCCTGTTCCTCCATTGACTTCCCCGGATCGGCGAAGGTGAGGAGGGTGAGGAAGATGCTGGCGAGGATTGTCCCGGTTGCCGGCATCTTGGTCCTGGCGGGGGCGGAGCGGGCGTCGGCGCAGGAGGACCCTGACGCTCGCAGTCTGATCGAGTCCCTGGGGTGCGGGGCCTGCCACGCGGGCGTGCCGGGCGCGGAAGCCGTCCGCTCCGTGGCCCCGGCGTTCGGCGACGGTGCCGCGCTACTTGCGCCAGCGTATATTTTTCACTATATGGAGGATCCGCAATCGGTGCGACCGGACATCGCTCCCGCGCGGATGCCCCGCTATGAGCTGAGTGAACGCGAGCGGCTCGCACTGGCGCTCTTCGTCACGAACGATCGCGAGCTTCGCGGCGTGGACGATGCCTTCAGGGCCGCCCAGGGACGCCATCCGGACGCAGGCCGGTCGGAGGGCCGTATACTCTTCGAGGCGCTCAACTGTGCCGGCTGTCACGTCAACCCCGAGGTTGCGCCGCACCAGACCGCTCCCGACCTGAGCGTGGAGGGATCGCGGGTCCACGAGGACTGGCTGGCGGGCTACCTGGAAGATCCCGTTGCGATCCGGCCTGCCGGACCTGTCCCCGGGCGGGGAGGCCGTATGCCGGACTTCCGCCTCGAACCGGCGGAGGTGGCCGCCATTGCCGGCTTCCTCCTGGCGCAGACGGCGCCGGAAGCGCCTCCCTGGGAGCCCACGGCACTCTCACCCTTCGCGATGAGCAAGGCGGAGGCACTCCTCCGCGACCGGTGGAGCTGCCTGGGGTGCCATCAGCTGGGCGAGGACGGGGGCAGGATCGGTCCCCGTCTGGAAGGCATCGTCCAACGGCTCGTCCCCGCGTATGTGCGCGCTCTGATACATGATCCCGTCCACCTCGCCCCGGGCACCGTCATGCCGGGGTCGCTCGAACAACCGGACCGTCTGGATCTGATCGCGTCCTACCTTCTGCAGAGGGAAGGGGAGTGGTCGGGCACGGACCCCCTCGCAGGGATGCCCGCCCTCCCGTCTTCGGCTGCCCGTGCGACGGACACCGCCCCGCTGGAACACGCCGGAGAGGCCGTCTATACCGTCCGCTGCGCTCCCTGCCACGGGATCCAGGGCGACGGCGACGGCTTCAACGCACCGTTCCTGCCGGTCTCTCCCACACAGCACTCCGACTCCGCCGCCATGTCCCTTCGTCCGGACGATACCCTCTACGACGGCATCCACGGCGGTGGCTGGATCCTCGGAAAGAGCCACCGCATGCCCGCCTTCGGGCCGTCCCTGGACGATGGCCAGATCCGGTCGCTGGTCGCCTATATCCGCATCCTTTGCAACTGTCAGGGCCCGGCCTGGTCCCGAGACGGACGCCGGGAGCGGTGACCGGTCCCCCCACTCTGGCGACGGCGACACGCCCTCCCCCTCCAGCGGCGTGCCCGCCGGGCGTGCCTCGCCGCAGCCGGCACCCCGGGGCACGCTGGATTGCAGGTGCGGCTGCGATGAGCCTGCTCGCCTGCGGCGACCGGCCGGCGAGCGCCGGCGGCACGGTCATGGGTGGCGGCCCGGACGGGCCACAGGTGGAAGTCGTCAGGTCGGATTTCGCCGGCTCCGAGAGCTGTCGCGGCTGCCACGCCGACCAGTACGCCGAGTGGGCCGGATCAACCCATGGGCGGGCCGGAGGCGAGCCGGGCCCGGAAACCGTCGTCGCGCCGTTCGACGGAACACCGATCGTCTTTGCCGACGCCGCCGTGATCCCGCGGGTGGACTCGTCCGGCCGGCATGTGTTCGAAGTCCGGCAATCGGGGGTCGCCGCAAGAACCGTCCAAGTCGACGGAGTCATCGGTGGCGGACACATGTTGGGCGGCGGCACCCAGGGATTCGTGGCCCACGCCGCCGATGGCACGGTTCGTTTCCTCCCCTTCGACTACTCCTTGCAGCTGGGCGACTGGTTCTGCAACACGGGCACGCGGGCCCAAAGGGGGTGGGTTCCGATCACCGCGGACATGTCGCTGGCGGACTGTGGGGACTGGCCTCCGGCGAGGATCCTCGGGACCTACTCGCGCTACGCCAACTGCCAGTCGTGCCACGGCAGCCAGATCACGACACGGCTGGAACCGGGCACCGGCGCGGTTACGCGTTGGGCCTCCCTCGATATCAACTGCGAATCGTGTCACGGTCCGGCGCGCGGGCACGTGGAGTTGATGACCGCGAACCCGGCCTCGGATTTGGCCGAAATCGCGATGGTCAGCCGGGTCACCGACGGCGTGGAGGAGTCGCTCGGCGTTTGCTTCCGCTGCCACGCGCTCAAGGATGTGGTGGCGGAAGGCTACCTGCCCGGCGCCCCGTTCGACGATCACTACGCGCTCAAGCTGCCGGTCCTTGGGGACGATCCCTACCTGCCCGATGGCCGCGTGAAGACCTTCGCGTACCAGGGAACCCACCTCTCTTCCTCGTGTTACGTGGACGGCAACATGACCTGCGTCAGCTGCCACGAGCCACACGGTCTGGGTTACTGGGACGTCAACCGGACACCCCTTGCCGACGAGACCGACGACCGTCAGTGCACCGCTTGCCACGCGGCGAAGGCAACGTCTCCCGAGGCCCACACGTTTCACGCGCCCGAATCGCCGGGAAGCCGTTGCGTCTCGTGCCACATGCCCTACCAGCAGCACCCCGAGGTGGGGGACGGTGTGCCCTTTGCGCGTTCGGACCACACGATCCCGATTCCGCGTCCCGCCCTGGACGCTCGACTCGGGTTGGTGAGCGCTTGCCGGGTCTGCCACGGCGACATCGGCGAGATAGGCCTTCAGGCGAGTGTCGACGAATGGTGGGGGGCCACCAAGCCCCACGATCCCGTCACGGCGGGTCTGCTGGCCGTGACGGACGCGATGGGCGAAGACCTCGCGGCGCGCATGCTGCTGCACCCTGCAGACGGAGCCTTCATGGCTCAGTTTCAGGCGCTGGTGCGCTTCGTCGGCGGCTGGGTCAGGCCCGGCGCCGGCCTGGGCGACGAGGCCGCCGCCCGGATCGGCGAGTTGGCCGCGTCCGACGACGGCGACGTGCGGGCGCTCGCACTGGCGGTCCTGCATGCGGCCAGTCCCGGCCCCGGCCAGGAAGGTCAGGGAGGCACGGCCCCCTTGCTGGATGTAGCCGCGGCCGCGGCCCTTGAACCGGAGGCCGTGCTCCGCCGGTGGACCATGGTGCTGGGCTTCCTCTCCGACGAGGCGCTCGCCCGTGGCGAAACGGGCCCTGCCGAAGCGCTGTTGGAGAAAGCGCTGGCGGTTCTCCCTGGAGATCCCGCGATTCTCCGTGCCCTCGGGCTGCTGCACAACCAGTCGGGCAATCCCCGTTCGGCGATCCGGGCCTTTGCAGCGAGCCTCGCGGCGGACCCGACCCAGCCTCTGGTCCATGTCAACCTCGGTATCGCGCGGGCGGCGGCGGGAGAACCGGCGGCGGCTATCCGGGAGTACGAGGCGGCGATCGCGCTGAATCCCCGTGAGCCGCTGGCATACTTCAACCTGGGGAACCTGTACCTTCGCAGCGACAACGTGGCTGGAGCGATTCAGGCGTACGAGAGGGCGTTGGCGCTTGCACCGGAGCTGGCCCGGGCCGAACTCAATCTGGCGATCGCGCTGGCCCGCGCGGGGCGAATACAGGAGGCTCTGCCCCACGGCCGCCGGGCGGTGGAGTTCGCCCCCGGCGACGCAACGGCGCGCCGAGTCCTCTCCGATCTGGAAGCCGCGGCCAACGGGACCCCGCAATGAGCGAAATGAAACGGGTGCTTCGGGTCCGGGACGGGCTCTCCATAACCGTCGGCATCATCATCGGCGCGGGCATCCTCCGAACCCCGGGGCTGATCGCGGACTACCTGGGAAACGGCTGGCTGATCCTTGCCGTGTGGCTGCTCGGCGGGATCGTTGCCGGGCTCAGCACGCTGGTGCTGGCCGAAATGGCGGCGGCGCTGCCCGAGGCCGGTGGCAAGTACGTCTATGCCCGGGAAGCGTTCGGCCCCGTCGCGGGGTTCGTCGCGGGCTGGTCGGAGCTGCTGGTGTCCCGCGCCTTCTCGGGAGCGATCAAGGCGGTGGCCATCGCCGAATACCTGATCATCCTCACGGGCAGCGGATCGGTGAGGCTCCTCGCGGCCGGGGTCGTGGTGGGCTACGTCATCCTGCACATGGGAGGCCTCAAGGTCGGCACCACCTTCCAGAACGTGACCACGGCGATCAAGGTGGTGGTCCTCGCGGCCATCGCCGCGGCCGGGATCGCCGCCGGTGACGGAAGTGGCCTGGTCGCGGCGCCGACAGTCGCCCGTGCCTCCCTGCTTGGCTTTGCCCTCGCGTACCAGTCGGTGGCCTTCGCCTACTACGGGTGGGAGGACGCGGCCAAGATGGCGGAGGAAGTGCGCGACCCGGGGCGTTCGCTTCCCAGGATCCTCATCGGGGGCGCGGCTGCCGTGGCCGTCCTCTACCTGGTGGTCAACACTGCCTACCTTGCGGCGCTAACCCCGGCCGAGATGGCGGGCTCGGAGCTGGTGGCCCGCGACGCGGTGCTGGGGGTGTTCGGCGGCACCGCGGCGACTTTCGTGGTGATCGCCAGCCTCCTCATCCTGATCAGCTCCTGCAACGTCAACTTCCTGGGGATGCCCCGGGTTGCCTTTGCGCTGGCCCGTGCGGGCCTGGCGCCGAAGGTCTTCCGCCACGTGTCGGCCAGGGGAACCCCGGTCGCGGGTCTGCTTCTGGTCGGGGTGGTGATCCTGGTGCTGGCTTCGACGGGCGCGCTCGAGTTCCTCATCCAGTTCATGATGCTTGTGGCGATCTCGGTGGACCTGATGGTGCTGTCGGCGTTCTTCCGTCTGCGCAGGCTCCGTCCCGAGCTGGAGCGCCCGATGAAGCTGCCCGGCGGGGGCTGGACAGCCGGAGTGACGATCCTGCTGTATCTGACCATCCTGGGAATCATCGTCGGGACACAGCCCTGGCTGGCTTTGGGAGGCGTCGCGATCCTGGGAGGGTTGGCCGTGGCGGGAACGGTGACCGCGAGGCACTCGAGAGCGTAGGAGGCACGCCGCCTCCGCCCTCTAGAACTGCCAGACGACGAGGAGCTGCACCGCGTTCTCGTCGATCTCCGTCCCGAGCTTGTTCCTCCAGTACTGGTATTCGACGCCGGCGAACAAACCGTTGGCCGACCCGCCGAACGCCCGGCCGACATCCCAGCGCAACTGCGGCTGAGCCAGGATCCAGGAACTCAGGTCGTTGCCCAGTTCGTCGGATGTCGAGCCCACGTATTCGATGTGGCCCGAGATGGACAGCGCCTGGGTTCCGATGTTGAAGGGGAGCAGTCCGTTCACGTCGACGATGAGGCGGTTGCCGGCCTTGGGCGCTCCCCCGCTGTCGAGGCCGCCGCTCCGGTCCACTCCGGCCATCATGTCGGTGTTGAGGAATACGAACCCCGGGAGGCGCCACGAAACGCGCACCCCCGTAATCCATTGCAGGAAGTTGGGATCACCTCCGGCGGCGACTCCTCCGATCAACCCCAGGTCGCTGAACACCCCGGTGGCCAGATCACGGCCCGCCAGCTTGCCCAGACTGAGGTTCGAGTACCACTCGCCGTAGAAGTCGGTGTCGTTGAAGCCGTCGTCGACGCCATCATCGATCACATCGACGAAGAAGAAGTTGTCCCCGAACTTCCAGAACGACGCGTGCTGCAGCGTCAGCACGGCCGTCCCGTGGGACATTTCGTTGAACGGGTTCGTGAGATTGCCGTACTGGTATTGCATTTCGGTCTGGGCCAGGGCCTCGCCGGCCCCGGCGGCGCACCACACTGCCACCAGCACTCGGATCGATGATGCGCGCATGACTCGCTCCTGACGTCCTATCCTGTCTTCCCCACGTCCCCGGGGCTCCGGATCCTGTCCACCAGGTCCCGGATATGGGCCGGCGGCGCGGGCGTGAACCTCGATACCCCAAGCGCAACGGCGAAGTTCAGCAGCATCCCGACCGTGCCGATCCCTTCGGGCGAAATGCCGAACCACCAGTTTTCGGGCGTATCCGCTCCCGGATTGACGAATCGGAAGTAGATGATGTACGCCGCCGTGAACGTGATTCCCGACAGCATGCCGGCGATCGCCCCCTCCCGGTTCATGGAACGCGTGAACGTGCCCAGGATGATCACCGGGAAGAACGACGAAGCGGCCAATCCGAAGGCGAAGGCCACCACCTGGGCCACGAACCCCGGGTCGCTGATGCCGAGCAGACCCGCGGCAACCACGGCGAGGGCCGCGCTGATCCGGGCGGCGACCAGTTCGCCCCTTTCCGAAATGTCGGGCCTGAAGGCTCGTTTCAGAAGGTCGTGGCTTATCGCGGCGGACACCACGAGCAGCAAGCCCGCCGCCGTTGACAGCGCGGCGGCCAGCCCCCCCGCCGCCACCAGCCCCACCACCCAGTTGGGAAGGCGCGAGATTTCGGGGTTTGCGAGCACCATGATGTCGGGGTTGACGGTGAGCTCGTTGCGCTCGGCGTCGCCCACGTACAGGATGTTGCCGTCCTGGTCGTGGTCTTCGAAGGTGATCAGCCCGGTGTCTTCCCATTTGTTGAACCACTCGGGCATGGCGTCGTAGGGCTGGCCGGCGACAGTGTCCAGCAAGTTGGCCCGCGCGAAGACCGCGATGGCAGGGGCGGTCGTGTACAGGATCGCGATGAAGAGGAGCGCCCACCCCACCGAGACGCGCGCGTCCCGGACCTTGGGCACCGTGTAGAAGCGGATGATCACGTGGGGGAGGCCGGCGGTGCCCACCATCAGCGCCGCCGTGATGAAGAATACGTCGATCATCGACTTCGTGCCGTCGGTGTACGCGGCAAAGCCGAGTTCGCGGTGAAGCCCGTCGAGCTTGTCCAGAAGGAAGACACCGCTCTCCGGATCCGCACCCCCGAAACCGAGCTGGGGAATGGGCGTCCCCGACAACATGACCGCGAGGAAGATGGCCGGGACCATGTAGGCGAAGATGAGCACGCAGTACTGGGCGACCTGCGTGTAGGTGATGCCCTTCATCCCCCCCAGCACGGCGTAGAAGAAGACGACTGCCATGCCGATGACCACCCCAACGGTGACGTCGACCTCGAGGAAGCGGCTGAAGACGATCCCTACGCCCCGCATCTGTCCGCTCACGTAGGTGAAGGACACAAAGATCGCGCACACCACCGCCACGATCCGCGCCACCTGGGAGTAGTATCGGTCGCCCACGAAATCCGGGACCGTGTACGCCCCGAACTTGCGCAGGTAGGGCGCCAGCAGAAGTGCCAGGAGGACATAGCCGCCGGTCCACCCCATCAGGTACACCGACCCGTCGTACCCCAGGAACGAAATCAGCCCCGCCATCGAAATGAAGGATGCCGCCGACATCCAGTCGGCCGCGGTGGCCATCCCGTTGGCGAGGGGCGAGACGCCCGTGCCCGCGACGTAGAAGTCCTTGGTGGACCGGGCCCGGGACCAGATTGCGACACCGATGTAGAGGGCGAAGGACAACCCCACCAGCACGAAGGTCCAGGTGCGTACGTCCATCGCTACCGTGGCGGGCCCGCCGGCGCGGGCGGTCGGGACGGGCTTCTCGGGCGAAAGACGGGCAGGTGGCCCCTCATTCCTCCAGCACCCCGAACTCCGCGTCCAGCCGGTTCATCAGGCGCGCGTAGACGAAAATCAGCACCACGAAGACGTAGATCGACCCCTGTTGCGCGAACCAGAACCCCAGTTTGAAGCCCGTCCCGGGGATGCGAATCGCGTTCAACGCGTCGGCGAAGAGGATCCCGAAACCGTACGAGACGACAAACCAGACGGAGAGGAGGATGGAGAGGTAGCGGAGGTTGCGGGCCCAGTAGGCGTCGGGATCGGGCATGTGGGGGTTGTTGGGGGAGACGGGGTCGTGTGCTCAGGGCAGCCCCAACTTGGGGACGCGCCGTGGTCTTCGCCAGCCCTCGGCGAAGGGAATCTCCGCCAGGCACCGGGCGGCCCGCCGCCGGCCGGTGGCTGCTCTCCCTACATCAGCCCGTCGATCACCCCGTCCTCGCTCAGCGACATGGCAAGCGCCGCCGGCTTCGCCGCCAGCCCGGGCATGGTCATGATCGACCCCGTCTTGACGACCACGAAGCCCGCGCCAGCCGAAGGCGTCACCTCCCGCACGGTGATCCGGAACCCGCGTGGCCGCCCCAGCAGCGCCGGGTCGTCCGAGAACGAGTACTGGGTCTTGGCGATGCAAACGGGCGCGTCGGCAAGGCCGAAGGACTCGAGACGCTCCAGTTCCGCGGTTACGCCGGGCTGGAAGTCCACCCCGGACGCGCCGTAGATCGACGTGGCGACGGTTTCGACCTTGTCCTTCAGTGGCAGGTGGTCGGGGTAGAGAGGCCGGAAGTCGGCCTCGCCGCTGTTCGCCAGCTCCCAGACCGCGTCCGCCAGCCCCGTGCATCCTTCTCCGCCTCCGCCGTGCGGATCGGCCTCGACCGCGCGGAACCCGCGGGCCGCGCAGCCTTCGAGCACGGTGGCCACCTCGGCCTCGGTGTCGGTGGCGAAGCGGTTCACCGCCACGACCGCGGGCACGCCGAACCTGGCTACGTTCTCGGCGTGGCCGTACAGGTTCTCCAGGCCGCGCTCCAGCGCACCCAGGTCCTCGTTTGCCAGCGAATCCTTCGAGGCGCCGCCGTTCATCTTGAGGGCGCGGATGGTTGCGACGATGGCGACCGCGTCCGGACTCAGGCCACCGAGGCGGCACTTGATGTCGAAGAACTTCTCGGCCCCCAGGTCAGCGCCGAAGCCGGCCTCGGTGACGACGATGTCGCCCAGCTTGAGTCCTGCCCGGGTGGCGATCAGCGAGTTGCAGCCGTGTGCGATGTTGGCGAAGGGCCCGCCGTGGATGAATGCGGGTGTCCCGCCCAGCGTCTGCACCAGGTTCGGGTGCACCGCGTCGCGCATCAGGATTGCCATCGCGGTATGCGCGCCGATGTCGCGGCAGCGCACCGGTTCGCGGGTCCGCGTATACCCGATGATGATGTTGCCAAGCCGCTGCTCCAGGTCCGCCAGATCACGCGCCAGGCAGAAGATGGCCATGACCTCCGAGGCGGCGGTGATCATGAAGTTCTCTTCGCGGGGGATTCCGCCGAACGGGCCTCCGAGTCCCACGATGACCTTCCTGAGCGCACGATCGTTCATGTCCACCGCCCGCCCCCAGGTGATCCGCCGGTGGTCCAGCGCCGTGCTGTTCGGCCGGAAGAGATGGTTGTCCAGCATCGCGGAGAGGAGGGCGTGCGCGGATGTGATCGCGTGGAAGTCGCCGGTGAAATGGAGGTTGATGTCCTCCATCGGCACGACCTGGGAGTAGCCCCCGCCGGCCGCCCCTCCCTTGATCCCGAAGACGGGGCCGAGCGAGGCTTCGCGAATGCACAGGACCGGGTTGCGCCCCCGCAGGGTGAGCGCGTCGGCCAGCCCCACCGAGGTCGTGGACTTGCCTTCGCCCGCCGCGGTGGGGCTGCACCCGGTCACCAGCACGAGCTTGGCGGCGCGGTCGGGCCGGGCCTTGACGACCTCGAGGGGGACTTTGGCCTTGTGGTGGCCGTACTGGAGAATCTCGTCTGCACCGAGATCGACCTTGGCGGCGATATCGGCGATGGGCTTCATCTGGTGGGCTTGCGCAATCGCGATGTCGGAGAGCATGGGTGTCCTGGCGTGCGGCGGGTCTGGGAGTGGGGAGGCACCGGAGATCAGCGCCCCAAGTCTCGCGCTGAAACAGGGGGCGAGCAAGGGGGTTTGCCATGTGGGGAGCGATCATCGGCGACATCGTCGGGTCCGTGTACGAATGGGACCGGATCAAGAGCAAGGACTTCGAATTCTTCGATCCCGGCGGCCACTTCACGGACGACTCCGTGTGCACGGCGGCGATCGCCGACATCCTTCTGCACGACCGACCGGCGCCGACCACGCTGCAGGAGTGGTGCCGCCGCCATCCGGGCGTTTCCTACGGCGGCTGGTTCGGGCAGTGGATATGGCACGAGCGGCCCGAGCCCTACGACAGCTACGGCAACGGCGCGGCCATGCGGGTCTCCCCTGCGGCGCTCCTGCACGCCGACGACCTGGACGCCGCCCTCGCCGCCTCCGACCGGGTCACCGCCATCACCCACGACCACCCCGAGGGGATGAAGGGCGCGCGGGCCACGGTCCACGCGATCTGGCTCGCGGCGCGCGGCGAGGGCGCCGCCGGCATTCGCGGGACCGTCGCCGCCGAGTACGGCTACGACCTTTCACGCACCGTGGACGAAATCCGGCCCGGCTACGTCTTCAACGAGATCTGCCAGGAAACGGTGCCCGAAGCGATCACCTGCGCGCTGGAATCGAACTCGTTCGAAGATGCCGTCCGCAACGCGGTGTCGCTCGGCGGCGACTCCGACACGGTGGCCGCGATCGCGGGGCCGGTCGCCGAGGCGATGCACGGCATCCCAGGCGACATGAGGGCGCGGGCCGAGGAACGGTACCTCGCCGACGCACCCGACATCGTCAGCGTCATGGGGGAGCTGTACGGCCGAGCGCGCCTCCCAACCCCGTCTGGCCCAGCGCGGGCGGGGGTGCCACCGGCTTCAACGCCACGGGGCACGCCTTCAGCGCCGCCGTCTGCGTAACGGGGTCGTATCCGCCCCCGGTGAGCACGTTCACCGGCACGTCGTTGAACGCGAAGGAAGCGAACACGGTTCCACGCGGCGAGCGGGTCGTGGCGCGCACCTTCACGTGGACGCACCCGCGCGGACTGCTCAGTTCGGCCCAGCCGCCGTTCTGCAGTCCGAGCCCGGCAATGTCGTCGGGGTGAACTTCGAGCCTCTCCTCCGAGAGCAGGTAGTCGAGGCCTTCGGAGCGTCCGGTCTGGGTCCGGGTGTGGTATGCGGGGAGACGCCGGCCCGTGGTGAGCCAGATCGGATAGTCCTCGTTGACGGTTTCCTCGGGGTCCCGGTAGGTGAGCATCTTGAAGATGCCTCGACCGTTGATGAACCCGTCCTCGTGCAGCCGCGGGGTACCCGGATGGCCGGGTTCGGGCACGGGCCACTGGTACTCGCTTCGCGCGATCCGGTCCCAGTCGAGGCCGGCGTAGATCGGTGACAGGGAGCAGAGCTCGTTGAACACCTCCCTGGCGGACTGGAAGCCGAAGCCCTCCCATCCCATGCGCTCGCCGAGCCGCGACAGGATCCACCAGTCCGGCCTGGCTTCACCGGGGGGCGGCACGGCAGCCCGCAGGCGCTGGACACGGCGCTCGGTGTTCGTGCAGACGCCGTCGGTTTCGGCCCAGGCGGTGGCCGGGAACACCACGTCCGCCATCTCCGCGGTCTCGCTCATGAAGATGTCGATCACGACCAGGCAGTCGAGGCTCTTCAAGGCGTGCTCGCAGTGCTGCCGGTCCGGGTCCGAGACGACGGTGTTCTCGCCGTCGATGATCATTGCACGGATACGATCCCCCGCAAGGTCGAGCGCGGTGACCTTGGTCATACCCTCCTCGAGGTCGACCGGGCGACCGTATGCCCGTGCGAATTTCTCCTGGTGCGCCGGGACCGTGACCGACTGGAATCCCGGGTAGTTGTTGGGAAGCGCGCCCGCGTCGCCCGCGCCCTGGATGTTGTTCTGGCCGCGCATGGGGTTCACGCCGGTGCCCTCGCGCCCGAGGTTGCCGGTCATCAGGGCGAGGTTGCACAGGCTCTGCACGTTGTCCACGCCGCAGATGTGTTCGGTAATCCCCACCGTGTAGTAGATGGCAGCGCGGTCGGCCCCTCCGTACAGCAGCGCCGCCGCTTCGATGTCTTCGGCCGGAACCCCGCAGATCCCCGACGCCCACTCGGGCGTGAAGCGCGCGACGTGCTCCAGGAACCCCTCGCCCTCGGTCGTGTGCTCCTCCATGAAACTGTCGTCCAGCAGCCCGTCGCGCGCGATCACATGCGCCATCGCGAGGAGCAGCGAGACGTCCGAGCCCACCCGGATGGGCAGGTACACGTCGCTGATGTCGGCCAGGCCGATCCGCCTGGGGTCGGCCACGATCATCTTCGCGCCGCGGGTCAACGCCCGCTTGAGCCGGGTGGCCGCGACGGGGTGGCACTCGGTCATGTTCGTGCCGATGCAGAAGATCACATCCGGCTTGTCCATGTCCGCGAGCGGGTTCGACATGGCGCCTCTCCCGATTGTTGCCGCCAGACCGGCGACTGTGGGAGCGTGTCAGGCACGGCTGCAGTTGTCGATGTGATTCGTCCCGAGTCCCGCCCGAATGAAGCGCTGCAGCATGTAGGCGGCCTCGTGGGGCGCCCTCCCGGAAGCCACGGCGTAGACCGACTCCCGGCCGTGCTTCCCGACCACTCTGCGCAGGTCCGTCGCGGCACGATCCAGCGCCTCGTCCCAGGACGCCGGCCGCAGCTTGCCCGACTCCAGGTCGCGCACGAAAGGTGTGGACAGTCGCTCCCTGTGGTGCACGAAGTCGAAGGCGAACTGACCCTTGACGCAGAGCGCTCCCTCGTTGGCCGGGCCGTCCATGGCGGGCAGAACGCCGACGATCTGGTCGCCCCGCGTCATCACGTCCACCGAACAGCCCACGCCGCAGTAAGGGCAGATGGTTCTCGTCGTCTCCGTCTCGCCGGGCACGTCCCTGTTGGCCAGCGCCTTGAGGTCGCCGAGTGCCCCGGTGGGACAGGTCTGGATGCACTGGCCGCAGAATGTGCACGCCGAATCATTGAGGAAGCCGCCGAACTCGGTGGTGATCTTCGTGTCGAAGCCCCGGTTCATGATCGAGATCGCGTAGTCGCCCTCCTGCTCGGCGCACACGCGCACGCAGCGGTAGCAGGAAATGCAGTTGTCGTAGTCGCGCTTGATGAAGGGATTGTCGTCGTCGAAGCGACTCTCGCCGGAGAGCGCCCCGTCGAAGCGCCCGGTGCGCGCGTCGTAACGGTCGAGCAGCGTCGCCATCTCCTGCGACGCGTAGCCGTGCAGCGGGTCGACATCGGTGTCGCGGTTTTCCGAGGCCACCATCTCCATGAGGACCCGCCGCTGCACCTCGATGCTCGCGGTTCGGGTGCGCACCACCATCCCGGGCTCCGCCTTCGTCGTGCACGACGCGACGGGATTGCGCGCGCCCTCCAGCTCCACTACACACAGGCGGCAACCCCCGAAGGGTTCGAGGCGGGGGTCGTAGCACAGTGTGGGGATCTCCTTGCCGTGCCTCTCGGCGACTTCGAAGATGGTCTCCCCGCGCCGGAAGGCGACTCGCTCGCCATCCAGGGTCAGGGTCAACGCCGTTCCGTTCCGGCCCATGGGACTCAGCCTTTCTGTTGCGGCCCGCGGACCGCCACGAATTCCCGAACCTGGTCCGGGAAATACCTGAGCAAACTTTCCGTGAGGAGGGGTGCGGCCTGCCCCAGCCCGCACGCGCTCGTCTTCTTCATGACTTCACTGAGGTCGGTCACCTCGTCAACCCACGCGTCGAGATCACGCGGCCCCTTCCCGTCCAGCCGCTCCACCAGCCGCTGGGTTCCAATCCTGCACGGGAAGCACTTGCCGCACGACTCTTCCGCGAAGAATTCCATCGACTCGCGCGTCACGGCAATCATGTTGCGGGAATCGTCGAACACCATGATACCCCCCGCGCCCAGGAAGCTCTCCTTTGCCCTGATCGACGGCTCGTCCAGCGTCACCGACAGGTCGCGAGCGCCCAGGAAACCCCCGGACAACCCCGCCATCGTCACCGCCTGGAAACACCGCCCGGGGAGCGGCCCGCCCGCCCAGTCGTCCAGCAACTCGCGGAGGGGCAGCCCGATTGGGACCTCGTAGTTGCCGGGACGAGCGATGTCGCCGGAGAGGCTGATCACTTTCGTGCCGGCGTGGCCGCCGCGTCCGAGCCCCTGATACCAGTCGGCTCCCCTTGCCAGGATCGGGGGCACCGATGCCAGCGTCTCCACGTTGTTCACCACGGTGGGGAGGTTGTCGTACCCGTGCGTGACGGGGAAGGGGGGACGGTTCCGGGGGAAGGGGTGCTTTCCTTCGAGCGAGTTGAGGAGAGACGTCTCTTCTCCGCAAATGTAGGCTCCCGCGCCCCGCCGCACCATAAGGTCGAAGGAGAAGCCGGTGCCCAGGATCCCGTCCCCCATCAACCCGGCCGCCACCGCTTCGGCGATTGCCCCTTCGAGCACGTCGAAGGTCTCCGGGTACTCGTAGCGCAGGTAGATGAACCCGCGCACGGCACCGGTGGCGTATGCGGCCAGCGCCATCCCCTCCACCAGCCCGTGGGGGTCGTGGTCCATCAGTACCCGGTCCTTGAAGCACCCGGGCTCGCCCTCGTCCGCGTTGCACACGATCGTCCTGGGCTCTCCGGGTGCCTCGGCGACCGCCCGCCATTTCCGCCCGGTCGGGAAACCCGCGCCGCCCCGCCCGGCCAGGCCGCTCCGGTCGACGACGCCGATCACCTCGTCGGGTGTCATCTCCCCGACCGCCCGCGTCAGCGCCTCGTACCCGCCCTGGCTCCGGTACCCGTCGAGGGTGGCGCGGCCCGGGGTGCGGATCCCCGCGAAGACGCACTCCTCGATGCCGTCCGGTGGCGGAGCGGGGAGAGGGGACGGCCCGCTCGTCAACGTCGCGGCGGTCCGTCCCGTCAACACGGTGTCGCCCTGGATTACGGGTACGGGCTGGTCGCAGCGTCCCGGGCAGGGCATGGCTTGCGGGTCGTGCCCCGCGGCGCGAAGGCTGGCCACGAGCACATCGGCACCCCGCATGGCGCAGACGGGACCTGTGCACACCCTTGGCCGCTCGGCACCCCCGGCGTCCCTTGAGAAGTGGTGATAGAAGGTGACGATACCGAACAGATCGGCGATGGGAATCCGCAGTTGCCGGGACACGTCCCTCAGGGCATCCTCCGACAGGTGGCCGTCGCGTTCGTGAAGTGCGTGCAACAGCGGTAGCAGCGGCGCTGGCTCGTCCTTCCAGCGCGCCACGAGGTCGGCGTTGGTCGGTGTCGGCATACCGTCCCGCGGTTTGGGGTGGCTGAAGTCGAGTGCGATCCGGGGTGGGGGACCAAACATATGTTCTTTTCGCGTCCCGGGCACATCCGTGCGCATAATGGGTGAGCGGGACCGGCAAGAATCCGAACGGGAGGAGCCTCGATGGGAATGACGGGCCGCAGGAGAGCCGAGCGCGTCCGCGTGGGCCGAATGCGCGGCGGGCGTTTCGTGACGCGCGGTGACAGCGTTGCCGTCGAGGAGCCGCTGGAGGTGCGCCTCGAGGTACCCGTGCCGGACGGTGTGCGCGAACACCCGATTTCCGTGACGATGCGCACGCCGGGTGACGACTTCGAGCTCGCCGCCGGATTCCTGTTCACCGAGGGCGTCGTGATCGATCCCGGGGCGTTGGTGGATGTGCGGTACTGCCGGAACGTGGAGGTCCAGGAATACAACGTGGTCACCGCCTCGGTGCGGGATCCATCCGCGTTCGACGCGTCGAGCCTGACCCGCAACTTCTACGTGACATCGTCCTGCGGCGTCTGCGGCAAGGCCTCGCTCGACGCGGTCGAGGTCATGGGGTGTCAGCCGGTCGCCGAGGGGACGCTGACCATTGACGAGAGCGACGTGCGCGCACTCCCCGACCAGCTCAGGTCGGCCCAGAGAGTGTTCGACCGCACCGGGGGGATCCATGCGGCCGGGCTCTTCGATGCCGGGGGACGGATCTCGGTAGTGCGCGAGGACGTGGGCCGTCACAACGCCGTTGACAAGGTGATCGGCGTCCAGCTCCTGTCGCGCGCGCTTCCCGCCTCCGCGCTGGGGCTCGTCGTCTCCGGGCGCTCCTCTTTCGAAATCCTCCAGAAGGCCGCGATGGCGGGCATTCCCATGGTGGTCGCCGTCGGGGCGCCCTCCAGTCTGGCGGTGTCGTTCGCGCGCCGCTTCAACATGACGCTGGTCGGGTTCGCCCATCGCGAGGGGTACAACGTCTACTCCGGTGGCGAGAGGGTTTCGGGATTGAACGGGGCCGGCGGTTGAGCCACATGCGCGGGGAACTCCTCGGGGTGATCCTGGCCGGCGGAAACAGCCGCCGCTTCGGGAAGCCGAAGGCCCTGGCCAGGCTGCATGGGCGGCCGCTCTGGCGGCTGGCGGCGAGTCGGCTGAGGACGGTGTGTTCCCGGGTTGTGGCGGTGGTCAACGACGCCCGGGTCGCCAGCGAGCTGGAGACGGAGGTGGACGTGCTTCCGGACCGCCAGACCGGCCTTGGGCCGCTTGCCGGTGTGGACGCCGCACTTGCCCTGGCCGGCAGGGAGGGTCTGGGAGGCGCACTGGTTCTTGCCGTCGACATGCCGTGGGCGGGAAGGGAAGCACTGGTCCGCCTGACGGACTCGTGGCGGGAGCACCGGCGTGGGTGTGCCGTGGCCACGGGCTCTCCATGGGGATTCGAGCCGCTATGCGCCGTTTATCCCGTTGCGGCGCGGTTGCCTCTGGAGAGATGGCTGGAGCGGGGAGCACGGGAAGCCGGCGCCTTTGCCCGCTCCCTGGACCTGCAGGTGGTCGAATCGGGACTTCCCGCCTCGTCCTTCCGCAGCGTGAACGCCCCCCCCGACCTGCCGCCCCCCGCCTTCTCGATCGTCGGCAACAAGAAGTCCGGCAAGACCACCCTGTCCGTTGCCGTGATCGCGGAACTGGCGCGGCGGGGCCGCCGCGTCATGTCGGTCAAGCACGGGCATCATTTCCGGGTGGACACCCCGGGGACGGACTCCTGGCGGCACCGTCACGAGGGCAACGCCGGCCGCGTCCTCCTCACCGGTCCTGCCGACTTCGCGCTGATGGGGGACTGGGGCCCCGGGGGCGAGCCGTCGCTGGACATCCTGCTGAGCCGCCACCTGTCCGACGCCGAGATCGTCGTCGTCGAGGGGCACCGGGATGCACCGCTCCCGAAGGTCGAGATCTTCCGCGCCGCCGCCCAGCCCGAGCCGGTGCTCGACCCGGCGAGAGCGCGCGCCCAGGGGGCTCTCGGCGCTGTCACCGACCGGCCCGAACTCCCCTGGTCGGTACCCGTGCACGCCGCCGACGCCCCCGATGTCGCGGCCTGGATCGCGGACCTGGTCGAGGGGGCGCTGCTGTGACCGCTCGTTCGGTCTCCTCCCCGGCGCCCCCCGGCCGCCTGGCTTCCCTGGACGCGTTTCGGGGCCTGGCCATCGCGGGGATGATCCTCGTCAACAACCCGGGGAGCTGGTCCCACGTCTACGCCCCGTTGCTGCACGCTCCCTGGCACGGCGCCACGCCGACCGACCTGATCTTCCCCTTCTTTCTCTTCGGGGTCGGCGTGTCGATGTCGTTTTCGTTCTCGTCCCGGACCGCGCGGGGGGGTTCGCGGCGCGACCTGTGGCGGCACGTCGCCGTGCGCGCGCTGATCATATACGGCCTGGGGCTGTTCATGGCCGCGTACCCCCGCTTCGACTTCGGCACGGTCCGCCTTGTCGGAGTCCTCGCGCGCATCGGGATGGTCTACCTGGTCGCGGGCACCCTCGTGCTGTTTCTCTCACGGCGGGCCGTCTTCGCCGTCATGTTGGCGCTGCTGGCCGGTTACGGGGCCCTCATGTCCTGGATCCCGGTTCCCGGCTTCGGCGCGGGCGATCTCTCACCCGAAGGCAACCTCGCCGCCCACCTCGACCGCCTCCTCCTCGGGGTTCACATGTGGAGCGGCGGGGGAGGCGTTTACGACCCCGAGGGCCTCCTGAGCACCGTCCCCGCGATTGCAAGCACGCTCGCAGGCCTGTTCGCGGGCGACTTCCTGCGTTCGTTGGACGGTGGCCCGAGCGGCGCGGGGGAAGCCGCGCGGCCGACCGGGCACGGAACCATCGCCTGCCTCCGCATGCTCATGACGGGGTTGGCTCTGGTGCTGGCCGGGCTCGTCTGGGATCGGTTCTTCCCCATCAACAAGCCACTCTGGACGAGCTCCTACGTGGCCTATACGACCGGGTGGGCCCTGGTGACGCTGGCCGCGCTCTACTGGCTCATCGACGTTAGCGGCCGGCGCGGATGGGCGCGCCCGCTGGTCGTCTACGGCATGAACGCGATTACGGTCTTCGTGGCTTCGGGCCTCGTGGCGAAGACCCTGGTTCTCTGGCGCGTGCCGGACGGCTCCGGCGCGACGACGTCGATGTACAACCTCGTCTACGAGACCGCCTTTGCCTCGTGGGCCGGCCCATTGAACGGCTCACTGGCCTTTGCGGCGGCCACCGTGCTCTTCTGGCTCGCTGTCCTGTGGGTCATGTACGCGCGCCGAATCTTCATCAAGGTCTAGACCGGCGCCTCGCCACTTTCGGTCCGACGCGGGGTCAATCCACGGGCCGCCAGCCGCGCTATTCCTCCGCGGCGGTCCCCGACCCGAGGACGTCGGTCGCTGCTCCACGTCGCAGCCGCGCGTCGAACTCCGACACCTCCACGAGTCGGTTCATCGACCCCTGGACTTCGTCGAGCTGCTGCTCCAGCAACCCCAGCCGGCGTTCGACGATCTTGATCGAGTCCTCCGTTCCCTGTCCCTGCAGATATCTCCCGAGCGCGTCCACGATAGGCTTCAGGGCGTAGCGCGCCGTGAGCCCCGCGATGGGGATCAGCACGACGGAAATCCCCATGATCACGGAGACCAGGGCTACAAAGTCGATGGGCAATACGTTCATGGCCGGCTCTCTCCTCTTGGTTGGACCGTTTTCGGCAGGGCATCCGTGCATTGCCGACGGGCGTTCTCAACAGGGTACGCTCCCGGTTCGGAAACCTTCTGCCGTCGCGGGGTCGTAGATCCCTGAGACACCCATACGGAAAAGGATGACGGAAAGATGACCGCTACCACCATTAGCCGCACCTCGGTGTTGCGGCTCGCGCTTGGCCTCTCCCTGCTGGTTGCCGCCGCGCTGGCGACGGCCCCTCCCCTCGACGGCCAGGAAGTCCACCGCCTCGACGGGCCCCGGGTCGCCATCTACAACCTGGCCGGCCGCGTGGAGGTCGTTCCCGGCGAGGGACCCCATGCGGTGGTCGAAATCGTGCGCGGCGGAGGTGACGCCGAACGGCTCAGCGTCGCGACAGGCCGGGTCGGAGACCGCGAGGCCCTGAGGGTCATCTATCCGGACGACCGGGTCGTGTACCCGGAAATGGGCCGTTCCAACACGACCGTCCGGGTGCGCGGCGACGGCACCTTCCTGGACGGGTGGCGCGGAGGCGACGAGGTCCGCATCTCGGGACGCGGGCGTGGCATGGAGGCGTACGCGGACATCACGGTACGGGTCCCGCCCGGATTCGATGTCGCGATTCGTCTCGCGGCCGGCGAGGGGCGCGCGAGCGGCCTGGCGGCCGCCCTGGCCTTCAAGGCGGGTTCGGCGCGCGTGGAGGTGTCGGACGTCAACGGCAACGTCGACGTGGACACGGGGTCCGGAGCCGTCACCGTCGCGGGGGTGGAAGGCGATGTCTCGGCGGACACCGGATCCGGCTCGATCAGCCTGGAAGGGATCTACGGATCCCGGCTGACGGCCGACACCGGATCCGGCCGGGTGGAGGGGCGCAACCTGTCGCTCGGAGAACTGAGTGTCGACACCGGGTCGGGGCGCATCACCATGGAGGGGCTGCGCGCGTCCCGGATCGACTGCGACACGGGAAGCGGGGCGGTGCGCCTCTCACTCCTCTCCGATGTGGACCACATGGTCGTGGACACCGGGTCCGGGAGCGTCACGGTGGACGTTCCGGAGGACTTCGGTGCGGCGTTGGACATCGATTCCGGGAGCGGCCGCGTCGTGGTCGACGTGGCGGCTCACGACGTGACCGTCGAGAAGCGCCGCAGTTTCCGGGGCGCCGTGGGCGACGGCGATGGCCGTGTGGAGATCGATACCGGGTCCGGCGGAATCAGCATCCGCCGGCGCTGATCACCCCTGGCGAGCCACCGGGATCTCGACCTCGTAGCCTTCCCACCGAAGAACCAGGGTAGCCCCGTTCGCGGTGGCGTTCTCGAAGGACATGCTCATGGTCTCCACATGGTCGTTCGCTGACGCCATCGCCGATCCGGATCCGATGTCGTTGGCCATGACCCCGTCGTTGATGGGGACGCCCCAGCGGTCCGATTGGCCATTGACGAAGATCTCCCACGTGTCCTCGCCCGGTACCGCGTACAGCGAGTAGGAGCCGGGCGCAACCGCGACGCCGGCCACCGTTGCCGCGAAGGGGAGGTGGATCGCGGTCGCTTCGTTGGCGCCCATGCGCCATGGTGCCCCGTGCGGGTGAATGTCGCCGCCCACAAGGGTCCTGTCATTCGCCGAGGGGGCGCCGTAGCAGACCTTCACCACATCGTCACCCATGCTGACCACCGCGGAGTCCAGGGGGCTGGGGCGATCCGCGAGGTTCCCGCGGACCCAGCAGTTCTGTGCTTCCAAAGCCTGAGGGGCCACTGCAAACGCCGCGACGAGTGCCAGCAAACCGGGTGTCGATCTCTTCATGTCTCCTCCTTGGACGACCGGCCGGGACGAAAAACGCCCCGGCTTGTGCGAATCACGAAGCCGAAATCTGCAACGGGAGAGCCGTCGCGTCCAGACATGCGGGTACCCGCCCCGCCGCGCGGGACGGTTCGCGCGTCCGGCCCTTCGGGAAGGCGGCGGACCTTTTGGGGGCAACCCGTGGTAACAAGTCGTCATGGAACCGATTCGCGTAGCTCGGGGCCACTCCAGTCCACCAAATTCCTTGACCTTGACCAAAAGGGAATCATAGATTATCCAGTCTCCCGCGCATGAGTCGGCGTAGCTCTGGCGTCACCGCACCGGCCACCGTAAACTGATCGGTTGCCGCGAGTGGCCCGGCAGGGCCGCGCCGTGCCGTGCGAGATGTCCGTGGAACCCACACCGGAGAAGATAGGAACATGAGGAGTTGGCTACGCATCGGGATAGTCGCAACGGGTGCCCTCGCGCTGCTGTTCGGGCCAATGCTTGCGGCTCGGGCGGACGCGCAGGTGGCTACGCGATTCAGGGTGATGGTCACCAATCTGGTGCCTCTGAACGACGCCAATGACGACTTCGGCAAGGACTTGGCAAAAGCGCTTCGGGAGCTGATCAACCAGTTCCAGACCCATCAGCCGGTGGACGAAGACGAGATCAGGGACGCGGCCAAGGAATTCGACCTCGACATGGAGGAGCTGGACTGCATCCGCTCCGTGCAGCTGGCAACCCAGCTTCGGGCCGAGAACGTCTTCTGCGGGACCTACACCGAGAACAAGGACGAAAAGACGTTCTCCCTGATGGGGCTTCAGTTCGCGGCCCCGGGCGGCGCGAGCTTCCCGATCGAGGACCAGACCTGGCACGAGGACGACTACGAGGCTGCTGCCGCGGAGATTGCAGGCTCGTTCGAGACGTTCGTGGCACAGCTTCGCGCTGCGGTTTTCTGCGGGGACTTCTTCAATTCGAAGGACTGGGAGAGCGCGGAAAGGAACTGTACCCAGGCTCTGGCGATCTCTCCCGGAGACACCCAGACCCGTAACATCTACGCCATGCTACTCCGGGAGACCGACCGCAACGAGGAGTCCTACGAACAGGCCCTGATGGTCATCGAGCAGGATCCGCTGCACGAGCAGGCCCTGCAGCTGGCCGGCTATCTGGCGGCCCAGCTGAATCGCAACGAGGAGGCACGGCAGCACTACACGGCGTACCTGCAGCTGAATCCGGGCAGTGTGCCGGTTCGGTTGCAGATTGCCTACGACCTCGCCATGGCCGGAGATCCGGAGGGAGCGATGATTCTGGCCGAGGAAGGTCTCGAGCTCGAGTCGGACAATGTGGACCTTCGCCTCGGCCACGCGTCGTACGCCACCCGGGCTGCGCAGGACATGTCGGCCGGCGCGGCGGCCAACGCGCCCATCTCCATGGAGGCTGCCGAGCTCTACCGAAAGGCTCTGGAGTCCTTCCAGGTCGTGTACGGGGTGCAGGGCGATGAGATGAAAGTCGAGAACATCCGCACCATGATCGCCGGTTACGCTCAGCTGGGTCAGTTCGAAGAGGCCATATCGATGGCCAACCAGGGGATCCAGACGCACGGCGAAGACGCTTTGCTGTGGTCGCTCTACGCTGACGTCCTCAAGAGGGCCGAGCGAGTGGAAGAGGCCGTGGCCGCGCTTGACGAAGCGGAGGCGAGGGATCCTGCCCTGCCGAATGTCAAGGCCAGGCAGGGATCGTGGCTGCTGGAGCTGGGAAGGGAAGAGGAAGCCGTCACCTACCTCCAGGAAGCGGTCGAAAAGGGCGAACAGAACGCCGATGCGATGGCCAACCTCATTTTCGCCACGGCACACCGGAAAGGCGTCGCTGTCGAAGACTGGAACTTTGCTCTGCGCCTGATCGGGCTCGCCAAGTCGTTCGAGGACGAGGTCTCGGAAAAGACCCTTGGTCAACTGGACTTCTGGCACGCGTACTCCCTTTACCAGCAGTCGATCGAGCAGGAGCAGGCACAGACCCTCGAGACGGCTCAGTTGACCTTGCCGAAGTTCCAGCAGGCCGCGCGCCTCTTCGGGCTGCCCAGGGTGGCGGAGTACGCGAGCTCCAACAACATCGGTCTGCAGCAATTCCGTGACGCGACCCAGCAGTACATCGAGATCGAGGAGGCGATCATTCAGCGGGGACGCTGACCCGAGCGCCGCCACGGCGGATTCGGGCGCCGCGGGCCGATCATTGGCCCGCGGCGCCTTTTTTTTGTCTGGAACATCGTGCATTGGTCTGTGTTCCCCCCTGTCTTACCGCTTGCGATGGGGGATACAGTGTATTATTGTGGGGGTTATTGGGATGAAATGGGATACAAGACCATGCCCGGATTACTCGGTAGACACGAATACCAAATTGACGCGAAGGGGCGAGTCAGCTTGCCCTCGGCGTTCCGACGGGCTGTGTCCAATAATCCGCTCGTGCTTCTTCAGTGGCAGGACAGCCACCTCGACCTCTTCCCCGACGAAACCTGGCGTGAGATCCGCAAGAACCTGCTGAGTCACCGCAAGGCGCGCCGGGACCGCGGTGCCTACCTGAGGCGGATCACGGCCGCCGCAACCGATGTGGAGCCGGACAAGCACGGCCGGATCCGCATTCCCGACTGGCTGCGTGACCGGATCGGACTGACGGACACCGTGCTCTTCATCGGCGCGCTGGACCGGATCGAACTGTGGCACCCGGACCGCTTCCAGGCACATCTGGACGAGACGGACGCGGGCGACGATGACTTCGCGGCGCAGATCTTCGGGTGATGGGGACGTGCATGGCCCGGATCCCGACTATCACCGTCCCGTGCTGGTGGACGAGGTCTTGACGTACCTGGTCGGTGGTCCGGGGCTCTACCTCGACGGGACAGTGGGGGGCGGCGGTCACGCGGCGGCGCTCCTGGAGCGGTGCCCGCAGTGTCGCCTGCTGGCCCTCGACCGCGACCCGGAAGCCCTGGAATCGGCCCGGCTCCGCCTCGCCCCATTCACGGACCGCGTTCGTTTCGCGCACCTGTCCTTCCAGGATGCGGAGGGCGATTCGGAGGTCCGTGCCTCGGGACTGGCGGGGGCGCTCCTCGACCTCGGGGTCAGCTCGCGCCAGCTCGACAGTGACCGGCGCGGCTTCACCCTCCGTCGCGGTGCCCCCCTGGACATGCGCATGGACACCACCTCGACGGTCACAGCGGCGAGCTTTCTGGCCGGGGCGTCAAAGGCGGAACTTGCTCGCGTGTTTCGCGAGGGGCACGCCCCCCGCCCCGCGTCCCTCGCCGCGCGCATTGTCCGCCGCCGTACGGCCAGACCCATGGGGACCAGCGACGATCTGGTCGCGGTCCTGGAGTCGATGCTCGGGCGCCGCGCCGACCACGCCGAGAAGGCGCGCCTCTTCCAGGCGATACGCATCCACGTCAACGGTGAGGTCGGCGCGCTGCGGAGAGCTCTTCCCCTGATCCGGGACCTGCTGCTTCCGGGCGCCGCCTTCGTGGTCATCTCGTACCACTCGGTCGAGGACCGGATGGTGAAGCGGGCCTTTCGCGATTGGAGCGATCGGTACGCGGGCCTGCCGCCCCGGCTGCCGGTCCGGGCGACCGAGGTCGAGGCCCGCGGGTCGCTGCTGACCCGAAAGCCCGTCACCCCGTCGAAAGCGGAGACCGAGGCCAACACCCGTGCCCGCCCGGCGAGGCTGAGAGCGTGGAGGCGGGCAGCGTGAGCCGGGGGAGCACCCGGAAGCCCGGCCGGGGACGGGCGATCGTCGTCGCCGTTTCCTTTCTGGCAGCGCTCACCGTGGTGGCATGGCGACAGTCGACAACCCGCGAGACGATGGCGGAGATCCAGCGCGTGAACCGGGAACTGGCCGTCGCGGCGGACGAGCGCGAAGAGCTGGCCCGTGAACTGGTGGGCATCGAAGGACGGCCCTGGATCGGTGCCGAAGCTGCCCGTCGGCTCGGCCTGCGCGCCCCCCGGGACCGGGAGGTGGTGATCGTGGCGGGAGGCTCCTCGTGAACATCGTCCGCTCGCCCCGCAAACGGTCCCGCAAGATGCGCCTGCGGCGCGGGTTTCTGCTCGGTTTCTGGGTGGCCCTCGCCGGTGTCCTGATCGCGCGGGCCGCGGAGGTGCAGGTCGTCGAACGAGTTGCCTGGACGGAGGACGCTCTTCGCCAGCACCAGAAGAGCAAGGTCGTCCCCGCCCCCAGAGGCCGGATCCTGGATCGCAACGGCGGCGAGTTGGCCGTGAGTCACTGGAGGGCCACGGTGTCGGTGGCGCCCAACGAGATTGGCGACCGGGCGCAGGTCGAAGCCGCTCTGGTGGAGAATCTCGGCGTGCGGCCTGCCACCGCGATGCGTGTGTCCGAATCGACACGGGTGTGGCACGTCGTCCCGGGCCGCTACTCCATGACCCAGGTCAAGGGGCTTCAGACGCTGCGCGGCGTGTACGTGGAGGGCGAACTCAGACGATTGTACCCGCGGGAAGGGTTGGCCCGGGGCTTGCTTGGCATTGTGCAGGAAGGAGTCGGCAAGGAAGGGATCGAGCAATCCATGGATTCGGTGTTGGCGGGTCGGGCCGGGCGGGAGATCGTCGCGCGCGACAACAGTGGTCGGGAGATCCCGGGGCAGGTGGTCGTGATGCAGGCGCCCGTTCCCGGGCGGGACGTCGTGCTGACCATCGACCAGGACCTGCAGGCGATTGCCGAAGAGATGCTGGCGACGGCCATCGGCTCCACCGGTGCCCGTGGCGGCGACCTCGTGATCACGGACCCGACGACAGGCGAAATCCTGGCCATGACCTCGATGGCGGATGGCGCGGGGCCCACGCTCTCCGCGGTAAACACCACCTACGAACCGGGCTCCACCATCAAGCCCTTCACAACCGCGGCACTGCTGCGGCACGGACACGCCTCGCTGAACGACTCGGTGGACACCGGTGCTGGAAGCTGGAGCGTCAACGGACGGCGCATCACCGACGTCGACGGCAGTGGTGGCTGGATGACACTGCACGAAGTCGTGCGACGGTCGTCCAACGTGGGGATCGCGATGTTCGCGGGCCTCATGACCGAGGGCCAGCAGTACACCAACCTGCGGGACTTCGGATTCGGAACGCCCACCGGGATCCCGCTGCCCGGCGAGGCTTCGGGCATTCTGAGGAGACCCGAGCATTGGTCCCGGCTGTCCAGCCAGTCCCTGGCGTACGGCTACGAGCTCGCCGTGACGCCCCTGCAGATGGCCATGGCGTTCGGATCGCTGGCCAACGGTGGGTTGCTGATGGAGCCGCGGCTGATCCGGGAGGTACGGGACGACGACGGCCAACCGGTTCGATTCGGTCGGCCGAGAGCCGTTCGGCGTGCGGTGCCGGAGCGGGTGACCACCGCCCTCAGGCCGGTTCTCGTCGATGTCGTCGAGAGCGGAACCGGAACGCGTGCGCGCATGTCGTCGTTCCTGGTGGCCGGGAAAAGCGGTACGGCTCGGGCCACGGGCGCGGGTGGCCGCTACGAGCGCGGCGCCTACTACGCGTCCTTCGGTGCCTACTTCCCCGCCGACGATCCACAGTTGCTCATCTTCGTCAATCTCGACCGTCCCGACGGCACCTACTACGGCGGGGCGACAGCTGCTCCAGTCACCCGGGCGACGCTCGAGACGCTGCTCTCGGCACGCCAGTCCCCGATCGATCGCGGTGCTCTGGCCCGGGTACAGAGGCGCGCCGAGTCCCCGCCCCCGTCCGCTCCCCTCGTGCGCTTCGCGGTCGCGACTGCCGAGCCGGAGGCCGAGGTGTGGCCCCGGGCCGAGGACCCGGTGGCGGACCGAACGGACGCCATGACCATCCCCGTCCTGGACGGTGCGTCGGTGCGCGTCGCGGTGCGCAGGTTGCACAAGATGGGGCTGAGGGTGCTGCTCGAGGGCGCGGGGACGGTGCGGGCGACGGAACCGCGAGCGGGTTACGCGGTCGCCGCGGGCGACACGGTGCGGGTGCTGGCCGCTCCCGGCGTGCCTCCGCCCCGCTCCCGGCGCGTCGAGATGCCGGGCCGGCAAGGCGCGACGGGAGGGTGACCGTGTCCATGTCCCGGGTGGTAGCCGCGCTGGAGGACGCCGGAATCGCCGTCGAGGGTATCACGCCAGGGGCCGGCATGGTGGCCGCGCTTCAGATCGGGGGGGTGCAGCAGGACTCCCGTCGCGTGGCACCGGGCGACCTCTTCGTGGCGTGGTCGGGCGCGGCCCACGACGCGCACGACCACCTGGCGGGCGCGGCTGCGGCCGGGGCCGCGGCCGCCATCGTGGAGCGGCAGGTCCCGGACGCGCGGCTTCCCCAGATCCAGGTCGACAACGCCCGCCTCGCGGCGGCCGTCGCCGCCGGCTTCGTGGCGGGGTCGCCGTGGCGCATGCTGCGCACCGTCGGCGTGACCGGGACCAACGGGAAGACGACCACCTCGCTCCTGCTGCGTGGCCTGCTGGGACGCGAGTCGCCCGCGGCCGCGATCGGTACGCTGGGGGTGATCGGTCCGGACGGCGGCATCGAAGGCGGCACTTCGGGTCTCACCACACCCGGTCCCGTCCAGATCGCGGCCTGGCTGTCCTCGCTGGCGCGCTCCGGGGTGACCGGCGTCGTGGTGGAGAGTTCCTCGCACGCACTGGACCAGTTCCGCCTCGACGGCATCCGCTTCGATGTCACCGCATTCACCAACCTGACCCGGGACCATCTCGACTACCACGGGAGCCGCGACCGGTACCTCGCCGCCAAGGCCCGCCTGCTGCAACTCGGCAAGGACGGCGCGACGGCCGTCATCAACGCCGACGATCCGGCATGGCGCTCCCTGCGGCCGGCGGGTCCGGTCATCACCTACGGCCTCGGCCCCGGCGCCGACCTGCGGGCCGCCGATGTACGGCTCTCGTCACGGGGATCGACCTTCGACCTCCGCTGGCAGGGCGAGAGCGCGCGCGTGGAACTTCCGCTCCCGGGCGGCTTCAATGTCAGCAACGCGCTTTGCGCCGCCGCCGGTGCGGTAGCGCTCTGCCAGCCGCTGGACGCCGTGGCCGCCGGTCTGGGCGAGGCGTTGCCGGTACCCGGGCGGCTGGAGTCGGTCATCCGGGAGCCGTTCGATGTCCTGGTGGACTTCGCGCACACCCCCGACGCCCTGGAACAGATCCTGAGGACGATGAAGCCGCTGGTGGCCGGGCGCCTGATCGTCGTGTTCGGGGCCGGCGGGGACCGGGACCCCACCAAGCGCCCCGAAATGGGTGCCGCCGTTTCCCGGTACGCGGACATCGCCGTGGTCACCTCCGACAACCCCCGCACCGAGGACCCGGCGGCGATCGTCGCCGAAGTCTCCGCAGGCGTGTCCGGCGGCCGCCCGGAGGAGATCGTGGACCGGATCGAGGCCATCCACTGGGCGCTCGACGAGGCCGAGGCGGGAGACGCGGTCGTGCTCGCGGGGAAGGGTCACGAGACCTACCAGGTCGTCGGCACCGAAAAGCGTCCCTTCGACGAGCGCCGGATCGTCCTGGATCATCTCGCGGCGGGAGCCGGCGCATGACCCGGGCGAGCTTCTCCTGGAGCGATGCCGGGGTTCGGCGCGCGCTGGATCTGCCCGGTGGGGACGCCGGACGCCTTTACCGGACGATCTCGACCGACACCCGCACGCTGCAGCGCGGTGATGTCTTCGTCGCGATCGAGGGCGAGACCTTCGACGGCCACGCCTTCGTCGAGCACGCGGTGGCGGCGGGGTGCGCCGCAGTCGTCTCCTCCCGGGAGCTGGAGGGCTGCCCGGCCACCGTCTACCGCGTCCCCGATACGCTTGTGGCGCTGGGCGACCTCGCCCGGTACCGGCGCGATGCAGCGGCCATTCCGGTTGTGGGCATCACGGGTTCGTCCGGCAAGACGACCGTCAAGGACATGACCCTGGGCGCGCTGGGAGGCACCACGCGCGCACACGGCACTCGCGCGAACAACAACAATCGTGTCGGTACCCCCCTCACCATCCTCTCGATGCCCGAACACGCCACCTCGCTGGTGCTGGAAATGGGCAGCAACCAGCCCGGCGAGATCGCGGAGCTGGCCCGGGTGGCGCGCCCGACGGTCGGCGTGGTCACGACCGTCTCCGAGACACACGTGGAGCGGCTCGGGGATCTTTCCGGGGTGCTCTCGGAAAAGCTCGACCTGCTGCGCGCCGTCGCCGCGACCGACACCGCGCTGGTGGGCGACGATCCCCCCGAACTCGCCCGCGAAGCCCGGCAGATCCACCCCGGGATCGCGGTGAGCGGCTGGTCCGAGCGCGCCGACCCCGACCTGCGGCCCTTCGATGCGAGGCTTCGCGCCGACGGCACCTACGCCTTCTCCTGGCAGGGCGAGCCCGTTTCGCTTCAGGTCCCCGGCGCGCACAACGT
>Ga0209544_1000024_pt1 | contig 234281 bp, 195 predicted proteins | sample MesohylPK_FD_187297 | JGI IMG/M metagenome (GOLD analysis project Ga0209544, IMG submission 187297) | Host-associated microbial community of the marine sponge Aplysina aerophoba from Gulf of Piran - sponge mesohyl, lysed by proteinase K... | ecosystem: Host-associated > Porifera > Sponge >... | reverse complement strand
TACCAAAAGTTACCGTTATGTCAAAAAAAGTTACCATACGGTAACCTTTTAAGGAGGAATATTCCGATGAAATTCAATGACATACACAAACAATTCGCCGTCAAATCCTTCGCAAAAATGATGACACAATCAGAAACCCAAAGTAGGTCAAGAGAAGAAAAAGACCAAAAAGGAGCAAAATAAAAAAAGCGAAATTCGCGTCACATTCCTTATCCTGACTGGATGCAAAACGTCACAGTGACGTGCAAAAGGTCACATTTTTTAGCACATACTGATAAACAATGTTAGGGTAAATTAACAGGTATAAGTTTCGCTTCTCTCTATCCGACCTCACTTGCGAAGTATGACAGGACACGCGTAGGTCGGAGCGAGCTTGCGACCTCCGACATGGGAACCCAAATGAAAACTATAGTGAACTTTAGAATTAACAGGACATTTTGGGTTGTAGGAGGGAACTCCGATTCCCGACTATCAGTGAGTTTTGTCGCGATTCGGATATCGCTCCTACAGACATGTGTCTCTTTAATTTCAATGTTTACCATAAATAATCCTGTCTATAAACTTGATGGCATTGACAAATGGATTTAGAACGTGCTAAAATATGTATCGTCATTCAGCCAGCATTTGTACGTAGAAATACATACCTGATGCTATACAACAGTAAACCCTATATAATAGTTTCAATCAACATATTAGGAGGCAACAATGTTCAGTAACAATCCCTTTCGTCAATCAGGACAGTGGTATCGAGGTAATACACACAGCCACAGCACAGAATCTGATGGTAAACTCCCTATCGCAGACCGTTTCGCAGCATATCAGGATGCAGGTTACGATTTTCTCGTGTTAACAGATCATCGTAAAGTTAATGATGTTGCGGCATATAGTTCATCTGACTTTTTGGCGATATCAGGAAGCGAAGCTCACCCATCTAATCCTTATGGAGGTCCAGTATATCATTTCGTAGCTATAAATATCCATACACCCGTGAATTGTTCGAAGATGCATCCGAATGCCGTTATTGATGACATCAAAGAACAAGGTGGGGAAGCAGTTTTGTGTCATCCGTATTGGTGTGGACATACGATTACTGATTACCTACCATTGCGCGGTTATTTCGCTATTGAAGTCTATAACGATACCTGTATGGGAATTGGTAAAGGGTTTTCGGAACAATCCTGGGATGATCTGTTGGATAAAGGTGGACCGGTGCTGGGTATTGCTTCCGATGATTCACATGGTACGGAACATGACTGTTTCCACGGATGGATAATGGTTAAAGCTGAAGATTTAACTCTTGATAGCATCATGGAAGCACTCCGAACAGGTGCGTTTTATTCAACACTTGGACCTGAAATCCTTGACATAGACCTACAAGACAACCAAATTTCTGTCAAGTGTTCAGAAGCACAATCAATTGTGTTTAAAGCAGAACGTAGTCGAGGAAAACGAATTGTATCGTCAGACGGTAATCTCCTTACAGAAGCATCATATTCTATTCCAAATAATACAAAATATGTCCGAATTGAAGTAACCGATGAGACAGGTAAGAAAGCCTGGTCAAACCCCTTCTTTTTCTAATGTCCAAGATTCTCGTGTGTCATACAGGGGCATGGATCGGGGATATGGTCCTGCTCACACCAGCATTGCGCGCACTTAAACAGGTATACCCGAATTCATGCCTGACTTTTCTTCTGCGTCCACTTGTTGCTGATCTGATGAAAACAAACCCGTATGTTGATGACTGTATTGTTGATCTAAAAACGGATGGTATCTATCGTTCTTTTATGAAATTGTCCCGTCGGATACGAGAAAATCACTTTGACATTGCTGTTGTCCTACATCCCTCCTCATTCCGAAACGCTCTATTACCATTTATTGCACGGATACCTATTCGTGTTGGTTCAAACTATAAAGGTCGCGGGCTTTTACTTACCTATTCTTGTCCAGATAAAACCACTATGCATGAGGTGGATAGATATTTACAAGTGATTCAACTACTAAAAAACGATACGCATTCTAACCTCGAAATTAAGAAAAATAATCAATTCATCATACCATCAGAATTAGAATATTGGCATACAGATAAAAACAGATTATCACTCACAGATCTACTGAAAAAAGAAGGTGTATCTACAGAAGATCGGTTAATGGCTGTGAATTTAGGCACAACATGGCGTTCAAAACAGTGGGATCTGAGGGGTTTTGCAGAGGTAATCAAAATTATATCAGAATCTGCACCAGATATCAAAGTTGTTCTAACAGGTTCAACTGATGAACTTAATCTTGTAGACCAATTAGTAGTATCAGATTCAACTCTAAATTTTGTAGGGAAAACAGACCTAATGCAACTTGGTGCGCTTTTGGAACGTTGTGACGTATGTCTAACATGTGATAGTGGTCCTATGCATATTGCTGCATCTGTTGGAACACCCACGGTTGCACTTTTCGGTCCAACAGATCCGAAACGACACAAACCTTACGGTAAAGGACATACCGTCATTGAGAAGGCTGTGTCATGCAGACCTTGTTACAATCGCACCTGTCATCGACAGGATCAACCATATCTGTGTATGCAGGAAATCAAAGTAAACGAAGTGGTGAAAGCAATAATGACAATTCTAAACAAGAATAGAGTAAAGTTGAATTAAAATTGTGAAAAACAATAGCGAAATTGATTGAGTAGATGCAGTCTCATTGGCATTTCTGTGTTGAATCCAATGAACACATATATTTATAGATAGGAATGAAAATACAAGATAACTTATATAAAAGGAACTAAGAATCAACATGATTCAAGCATTAATCTTTGATTTTGGTGGAACTTTAGATGGAAATGGAATACATTGGTTAGAACGAACATATCAATTCATACATAAACATCATCCTGAAATTACTCGTGAGGCTTTTGATGTCGCTGATAAAGCAACAATTACAGAATTTGCATTTGGTGATACTGCTGGAGATTGGTCATATCAAGAGGGTTCAATGTTACCTATTGGAGCAGTGGCAAATACTGCAGCAGCGGAATGTACACTAAGAGAAACTGTAGATACTATCGCTACAGGCATATATAGTAGACTTGAATTAAGTGATCAATTAAAAGATGAATATGTTGAGTGGTTCTGCAAAGGAGTCTGCGAAAGTCTATCAGAAAATTGTGAATGGCTTAAAACACTTCACGGTACATATAAACTTGGTGTAATTAGCAACAATTTCGGGAATACACGTGGGTGGTGCGATGAATATAATCTGTCACCAATGCTTGATGTTATCATAGATTCTACCGAATTTGGGGTAGCAAAACCGGATCCAAAAATATTTGAAGCTGCTTTGTCCGTATTGAATGTAGAACCTACAGAGGCAATCTATGTCGGTGATAGTTATAAAGCAGATATGGTAGGGGCAAAGAACGTTGGAATGTGGACAGCATGGATGGTTGGAAATCAGACAAAAGAATGTCCAGACCTGTCCTTTGTAGATGTCCAACTCAACCACCTGCATGAACTGACTGATTTTCTTGCATCCACCAGTCCTTGACAATTGGCTTCTGTCCAGTCTGACTGCATTATAAACGAAACTCAGTTTGAATCGTTTTAACATAAAGGAGTAACATAAATGCAGAAGTTATTTATACATACCATTCTTATATTTCTGTGTTCCTTTTACACGGTTGCAGCAGAACAGAAGATAGAATCAGTCAGTATTGATGAAAAAGTCAAAGATTGGAGTCTCAAAGATACAGAAAACAAAAGTCGTTCTCTGAAAAAACTTAAAGAAGAAAAAAAGGTTGTTATACTGGTATTTTTGGCGACGAAATGTCCAGTAGTGGATGAATATGTTGAACGCATTAATACATTATTCAAGGATTACAAGGAGAAAGATGTTCAGATACTTGGAATACATTCCAACAAACATGAAAAACTTGATGAAATCAAACAGTATCGGAAGAAACATAAATTTGAATTTCCTATTTTGTTAGACCCAAATAACAATATCGCAGACTATTTTAATGCGCGCAGAACCCCTGAAGTCTTTGTATTAGACAATGAAAACATACTCCTCTATAGAGGAGCAATTGACGATAGCCGTGAAAAACCTAAGAAACAGTATCTTAGACCAGTTTTGGATCTGATATTAGAAGGAAAGGTAATACCGGAAAAACAGAAAAAGACCCGAGCAATTGGATGCACTATAAAACGGGTCAGAAAAGCAGAATTAGATCGCACACCATAGTATTTCTCTAAAATAAGTTGCATTAATAATTCCCCATTATAGGTATCAAAAAAGTAAGATAAATTCGACATTTATATTTCTTAGGTGAAATTATGCTACGTTTTCTATCACATACCTTACAAGTAATTATCAGCATCGTCCTTGTTACTTTCATCATGGTCTTCTTTATCGTCTGTTTTGGTACTGGTGTGGTAGGTGGATTTATGCTCGGATGTTGGGAAGATGTTGCATCTCTTGATCTTCAAAAATTAGAATACAAACAGGATACGCAAACTTGGCGACAAAATCTTGAGGTATACTCATCAGTATGTGAAGTCCAACTACAAGATACATCAGTCTTTTTGATAGATAAATTGGAACGAATAGAATATGAAAAAATATTACCCGGAAATAAAGGTATAAACGATCCTGGTCAATATTTAATACAATTGAGTGGTGAAACAGGAAAACAAAATGGATCTATTCAATTGTTCACGCGACATTTTGATTATCCAAATTTGTCTGAAGAGTCATTGGCAAAACGGATTCATCTTACAGTAAATAGTGGAAAGATAATACTCATGCACGACGATTCTGGTAATACAATCCGCAGTTTCTATCTTGAACCGGAATTAATTGCTGAACCTACCGAAGACGATACACATACTAAACGAAAAATAATACGACTTGTGGATATGCCAACTAAACTGAAGGATGCATTTATTGCAATCGAAGATAGACGGTTTTATCAACATTCTGGAATAGATGTTGTGCGACTTGTTGGGGCAATTAAAGACTTTCTGGGTAGTGGAAATGAAATTGGGGCAACAAGCACATTAACACAACAACTCACTCGGAACGTCTACTTAGGAACAGAACGAAATCTACAAAGAAAAGTTCGTGAGATGTTACTCGCTTTCAGAATTGAAAAGCAACTCTCAAAAGATCAAATTCTGGAAGGATATCTAAACTATATTGACTTCGGACGACACAACCATCAGCAACTATTTGGTGTTCAAAAAGCTGCAATGGCATTCTTTGGTAAAGATGTAGCTGAACTTGATTACCATGAATGTGCATTACTTGCTGCAATTCCGAAGGGAACTACCATGTATTCTCCTGCAAAAAATCCTGAAAATGCACGGAGACGACGCGATACCGTCCTCACGGTAATGTTGAATCAAAAATTCATTACCGAAACAGAATATAATGAAAATCGAAATCAACCTATAAAGGTTCAACATTCATCTGAATCATCTGTCAAAGCGAAAGAGTATACCGCAGGGCACTTTATACAACATATAAAATCAGAACTTGAGAAAATTCCTGAAATAAAAGACAGTTTATACAATGAAGGCTTGAAAGTCTACACGACAATTGATATGTCAATGCAATCAGTAGCAGTAAATACTATTGGTGACCACCTACGACTTTTGGATAGTATGTATGGGAAGCATTTACCAAATTACGATACGAATAAAGAAAATAAAAACGGTATACATCCAATAACTAATTATCTGCAAGCAGGTCTTATTGCATTTGTACCGCAAACCGGACAGGTCAAAGCGATGGTCGGTGGTAGAGATTACTTTATCACTGACAAGGATTTTAAAGATAAGCCAAATTTTAACGAATTTAATCGGACACTGGGAACGAAACGTGATCCTGCGCGAAGACAACCAGGTTCCGCATTTAAACCAATCGTTTTTGCGGCACTGATGCAGGAACCTTCCATAGTCAACCCATCAACAATTCTCGTTGACGAAATTTGGGGAATGTCACCAGCACCCGGACAACCAATATGGTACCCGGACAACTACAGCCACACATTTAAAGGTCCTCTTACCGTTCGGGACATAATAAAACGTTCAATAAATGTTCCAACTGTTCGAGCCGCGCTTGAAACACCTATAAATGAAGATGGATTATGGGAAGGTATCAATCGCATTGTAAAACTTACAAAACGAATGGGAATTGATAGTCCTATGATACCAACACCAGCACTCACTTTAGGGGCTTCTGGTATGAAAGTAGTTGAATTAACTGCAGCATACGGTGTGTTTGCAAATCGCGGTATACGTGTTGAACCGAGTTATGTTCATTATGTCGTTGATTCTGATGGGAAACCTGTTTATCATAAACAACCTGAACGCACCCGCGTACTGGACGAAAAAGTCGCATACCAAATAACTTCATTCTTACAGAGTGTAATAAGGGAAGGAACAGGAATTCGGGCAACAAGAAATCCCGCTTTTCAGGATTGGGAGGTAGCAGGAAAAACTGGTACTACAAATGAAAACGTAGATGCTTGGTTCGTAGGTTATTCGACAGATCTTGTTGTTGGTGTTTGGGTTGGATTGGACAGCCAGCGGAGGAATCTAAAAAACTACAATGAAGAAGGGGCAAAAGCTGCATTACCTATTTGGATACGCTTCATGGCTGAAGCTGCAAGAGGTCCAAAAAAGAAATTTCCTATACCTGAAGGAATAGAATTCTGGGAAATTGATAAAACGACAGGTCTACTCAGAAATAAAGATACATGTCCACCAGAAAACATAAGCAATGAACCTTTCATCAAAGGACAAGAACCTACAAGAATCTGCGATCAACATTAGTTGACACACTGCTTTTTACCTACCTACAACACAGGATTATTTATTTTTAGTTTTTCTCGAGGAATTTGCTAAACATCTCACCATTCCGATCACAGTATTAACCATAATAACCAAGAAATCATAAAATTAATAATCCTGTCCACACCAAATCTCCGATGTAAATATTCAGTATTTCATGATATAATAATAAACGACAACTAAATTCTGAAATCCAACAACAATTACCTAAGGGTTAACATGCACGAGCATTATGACATACGACCATCGATCTCTCCTATTAATGTAAATCCAGAGATACCAACAAAGCCATTTGAATTAGTCTCTGAATTTGACCCACAAGGCGATCAACCGCAAGCAATTGATAAGTTGACGAATGGTATCATACGCGGTGATAAAGCACAAACACTACTGGGTGTCACAGGCTCTGGTAAGACATATACAATGGCAAATTTGATTCAGAATGTTCAACGTCCAACTCTTGTCATTTCCCCTAACAAAACACTTTCGGCACAGCTTTACAATGAGTTTAAAACCTTTTTCCCACACAACGCTGTTCACTATTTCGTGAGTGATTATGAATACTACCAACCTGAGGCATATATCCCATCAACTGATACTTTCATCGAAAAGGATGTACGTATTAACGAAGAAATTACACGGATGCGACTTGCGTCAACTGCATCCTTAATGTCTCGCCGCGATGTTATTATTGTAGCAAGTGTTTCATGTATATACGGTCTCGGTTCACCACGCGAATTTGAAGGACAGAAAATTGACTTAGAAACAGGTAAAATCATCAGACGTGATGAATTCCTCAGGGAATTGGTAGATATACAATACGTCCGAAACGATGTTGATTTTTGGCAAGGCACGTTCCGTGTCCGAGGGGATGTGATTGAAGTATTTCCAGCATATAGCGAAAGTGCATACCGTATTGAGTTGTTTGGTGACGAAGTAGACAGAATTTGTGAAATTGATACTACCACTGGCGAGATATTAGGAAAACAGGATACACTGGAGATATTCCCCGCTAAACACTTTATGACTGATGCTGATATTTTTGAAGAAGCACTCATAAACATTGAACTTGAACTACATGAACGAATTGCTACTTTTGAAAAAGAAAATAAACTACTGGAAGCACAACGAATTGAACAACGAACACGTTTTGATTTAGAGATGCTACGTGAAGTGGGTTACTGTTCAGGTATTGAAAACTATTCCAGACATTTATCCGGTCTGCAGCCGGGTGAACCCCCATACTGTCTACTAAACTACTTTCCCGAAGATTTTCTTTTATTCATTGACGAATCACACGTGACAGTTCCACAGTTGAAAGGAATGTTTCGGGGTGACCGTGCAAGAAAAACGACGTTAGTAGAATATGGATTCCGTTTACCTTCAGCATTGGATAATAGACCTCTCCAATTTGAAGAAATAGAAGCGTATATTGATCAAGTCATCTTTGTGTCTGCTACCCCTGGTAAGTATGAGATAGAAGAAAAAGGTGGTGGACAAATTGTTGAGCAGATTATCCGTCCTACTGGTTTGATTGACCCTCAAATTGCTGTGCATCCCGTCCGGGGGCAGATCGACCATCTTATAGGAAAAATAAATGAACGGGTTAAAAGGAAACAACGCGTACTTGTTACAACATTGACAAAACGGATGGCAGAGGACTTAAGCGAGTATTTTATAGAGGCTGGTATCCGAGCAAACTACATGCACTCTGAAATAGATGTATTTGACCGCGCAAGAATTCTACGACAACTCCGAGAGGGTGAATTTGATGTACTCATCGGTATCAACCTATTGCGTGAAGGACTTGACCTACCTGAAGTTTCACTCGTTGCTATTCTTGACGCGGATCGTCCCGGTTTCCTACGATCGGTTACCTCGTTAGTACAAACATCAGGACGTGCTGCACGAAATGTCGATGGAGAAGTCCTTCTATACGGTGATACAATCACAGATGCAATGGCTAACGCAATTGCTGAAACACAACGAAGACGTGATATACAATTGAAATACAACGAGGAAAACAACATCACACCCGCAACTATACAGAAAGCAATTGAGCAACTTATCTCTGAATCTACTGAGGAATATGTTACCAAGAAACCGAAAGATGTAGAACCAGTACCGATGGTTGAAGAAGCAAGTGAAGAATATATAGTAGCAACAATTGATGATTTAACGCGTCAGATGCATAAAGCTGCAATAGACTTGGAGTTTGAGCTTGCTGCTTCATTACGTGACCAGATTGCGGAACTGAAAGAATAGACCTCTGAACAAAAATAGAAATTCACAATGAAAAGCACGTTATCTTTGTATTTTGTCATCTTATTCACGATATTCGGATTTTTACCACCCAATTTGGCTCAATCCCCACTCCTACCCTTACCCGAAGGGGCAGTAATGCGTCTTGGCAATGGTTGGAGTACTGAGATAGATTATTCTCCCGATGGTACACACCTTGCTGTTGGCAGTAGCAAAGGGATTTGGATATATGATGTCATTACCGGTAAAGAACTAAAACTGCTGACTGGACATTTAGATGCTGTCTTGACTGTCAGTTATAGTCCAAATGGTAAGTTCTTAGCAAGTGGTGGTTTCGACAAGACAATCTATCTGTGGGAGGCTGGTAGTGGGAAACTACTTCATACTTTAACTGGACATAATAGCTCTATTTATAGTGTGGCATTCAGTCCAGATGGAAAATTACTTGCAAGTGGTAGTGAGGATAATACTGTCCGGGTGTGGGATACAAAGACTGGTGAGCAATTTCAGATGTTTACAGGACATACGGATGCGGTCAATAGTGTGGCGTTCAGTCCAGATGGAAAATGGGTGGCAAGTGGAAGTGAGGATAAAACCGTACGTTTATGGGCAATAAAATCAGATTCTATTGATATCAATCTCACACTCATTAACCGCACGAGTGCTCCGGTCAATGACGTAGCATTCAGTCCAGATGGAAAAACTCTCGCAAGTGGTGGACAAGACATGAATGTTACGCTGTGGAATTCAAACACACAAGAATCTGTCAACACTTTCTCTGGTCACACGGATTGGGTTCGTTGTATAGCATTCAGTCCAGATGGAAAGATGATTGTAAGTGGAAGTGATGATAATCTCATCAATTTATGGGAAACAAATTCAGGTAAGCTACTTCATACCCTCATCGGTCATACAGAAAATGTAGAAAATGTTATGTTCAGTCCTAATGGACAAACGATCGTCAGTGAGGGATTGGATGGTACTATTCGTCTTTGGGATGCGAAAACAGGAAAACTACTGCGTTTCCTTGCTGAACATCCAGACGTGGTCAATAGTGTGGTTTTCAGTCCCAGTGGTAAAATATTAGCAAGTGGCGGTAAGGACAACACCGTCCGGCTATGGGATACAGGAACAGGACAACAACTACACTCTCTCATAGGTCATACACATTATGTAGGAACAGTAGCATTTAGTCCGGACGGTCAAATACTTGCAAGCGGTGGTCGTGATAATACTATTATTCTGTGGGATTTTGATGAAGCCAAAATTCTTCACACACTTATTGGACATTCCAATTGGGTTAATGGCATTGCATTCAGTCCCGATGGACAAATCCTCGCAAGTGGAAGTGGTGATAACACCATAATTCTATGGGATACTGAGGACGGAGAGATGCTTCGATCTCTTATATGTACCGATTGGGTCAATGCTGTCACCTTCAGTCCTGACGGAAAAATATTGGCAAGTGGCAGTGGTACAAATGTTAGGTCCATCCACCTTTGGAATACGGCAACTGGAAATCAACTACACACCCTTACAGGACATACTGCGGAGATATTGTCTGTAACGTTCAATCCGGATGGTCGCATATTAGCAAGTGGCAGTGCAGATGGAACTATACGACTGTGGCATCCACATACAGGAGAATACCTTAGCACATTCACAGGACATACCGGTTGGGTACGCAGCATTGCATTCAGTCCTGATGGTCAAACTCTTGCAAGTGGAAGTGATGACAATACTATTCGTCTATGGGAGGTATTCACAGATAATCCACCTCAAATCCTTACTGGTCATCATCGTAATGTATACAGCATTTCGTTTCGTCCCGATGGAAAGATACTCGCGAGCGGGAGTAATGATGGCACGGTGCTATTGTGGGATTTAGTAACTTCGGACAAAGAAAGCAATACACAATGAATGAAGAAACACGCGAACAAGCCCAAATAGGATTATCTCATTTAAAAGAAGTAGTGTTAAATGTGCTGTATCAAGCACGACTCAACAATAACTCATATATTTCTCACATTGCTACTTGAGGAGTGAAAAGTTGAACAATGTCAACTAAATAAAGATATAATGGGTTGGCGACTCACCGATACAGAATTCCAAAAACGACATAAAAAATAGATGAGGAATATCACTATGAAAATCCAAAACAGAAGTAGGAGAAATAGTAAAATCTTCAATAATCTTAATAAATGGAATATTTCATTTATCTTTTTAGTCATTTTAATGTTTGGCACATTCATTGCTTTTATGGAAGGACTTGATGCCCAGAAGAATAACGATACAGAAAAGAAAGCAGTCGCACAAGAATTCATTAAGATGGCACAGGATTTCGAAAAGAAAAACCAATTAGAGGACGCAATAGAAATCTACAAACGAATTACGATTGCGTTTCCTGAGGACTTAGAATCTCATACACAACTTGCAAAACTTTACACCCGTACAGAACTGCACGAAAAAGCTGTTGAAATTTGGACCAAACTCCTTGAAACTGATCCAGAGAACATGAATCATCAGGATGAGTTATTTGACAGTTTACAAGAAGCAGGTAATATCGATAAGGCACTTGAACTCGCACAATCTTACATCCAGACAGAACCAGAAGTCGGGATCCATTATGCACGACTTGCTAAACTTCAGACTGCCCAAGGTAGAGATAATGATGCAATTTCAAACTATGAAAAAGCAACAGAATTCGGACATGCTGATAAAGAAATATATCTCAAACTCGCTGAACATTACTTCATTATAGATGACATAGAAGCATCTGAAAAAGCATTGAAGAATGCTATTCTACATACCCAATCAGAATGGGATAGAGGACGAATTGAAAATCAATTGATCAACCTACATCGTTATCAAAACAATTTAGCACAGAGACTACAACAGGCTGATGATGATGGAATAATAACGTTTGTATTGCAAAAGGAACTTGCAAGACACTTTCTCAATAATAATGAATTAGAAAAGGCTGCAAATTCATTTAAGAAAGCACTCGAAATGACCAATAGCAGTTATGAGCGAAATAGAGTTATCGAGGAATTGCTCAAGATATACTTAAAACAAGACAGAACAGACCTTGCATTAGAATTCTACGAAACCGGTACATTAAAACAACCAAGGTTAAGTACAATTGTTACTTCTTTTAGTTCTTCCGGCATTACTATCACACTTAGTGGTGATAACGCACGCAAAACATTGATAAACGCACATAAGAATCAAGGTGAACTTGATGACTTGAAAACACTTTTTGAAAGTAAACAAGAAAAGGATGACGACAATCCTAATGTCGTTGAAATGCTTGCAAATATATATTGGGAAGCAAACGATTATAAACAAGCAGCGGAAACATTTCACAAGCTTAGCAAAGTAGAACCAGACAATGTACGCAGTTTTTATTACGCTGCTGCAGCCTTCCAGAAAAGTAATCAACCTAATAAGGTGAAGGAGGTATTGAAACAAGCCAACAATGCACTTGCATCCAGTAATAAGAGAGGCGACGAGTCATTTCTCGCAGCACTTGCCACTATCTGTCTAAAAAATGAATTGTATGAACCAGCAACAAAACTTGCTAATGATGCAGTCACAGAAGTCGAGAAATTAGGTGAAGACTGGGTTTTAGAATATTATTATGAGATTCTTGCAAAATGTTATGTCAGTACCAAACGTTATGAAATGGCGTATAAGACATATCAGAAGATGGCAGATGCAGGGGATAGAAACTATATGCGTGATCAAGCAGAAACTGAAATGGATAAAATCGCAAAAACAGCAAATCTATATCAAAAATGGATACCGGAACAACTGAAAAAAGTTGAGGAAAATCCCAACGATAGCAAAGCAATCTTAAAACTTGCACAAAGTTACGAAAACACAAACAAATTTAGGAAGGCTGTTGAACAATACGAAAAACTGTCAACATTGGATCCTGAAAACGCGCAGTGGCACAATAAACTTGGATACCTCTATCAATATTTACCAGCAGAGAGACGAGAAACAGGACAGATTGTTAAAGAAACTGCCATTGCACTTAGTGGAAATGGGAGTTACGTTGAAATCAATGACAGTAAGTCTTTAAACGAAATTGTAGATCAACTAACAGTATCTGCATGGATAAAATGTAATGGTTTTCCTTATGATTATGCCCCAATTATTTCCAAAACTGATGCACGTGATCCTGAGTTCAAAAATAGAAGTTACTTCGTGAATCTGAAAGCAGATGGTACAATTCGGTTTGCAGCATCTCCTAATGGTCAGAGTGACGTAAACCTATATAATACAGGAAGTTTTATTCAACTCAACACTTGGACACATATTGCTGGTGTTATTGACGCAGAAAAAAACACTATCAAATTTTACATTGATGGAATTGAGGTAAGTAGTAGAAATTTCAAGAGTGGAAATAGTATATATAATAGCAAACTTCCATTACGAATTGGGTGGACGCAAGAGGAAATACCTACACACGGGTATTTTAACGGTTTAATTGATAAGGTATGTGTGTGGAATATCGCACGATCTGAAACTGAAATCCGTTCAGATATGAACAAACAATTAAATGGTAACGAACCCGGGTTAGTAGGATACTGGAAATTTGATACAGAGAAGGATGGAATTATCTTCGATTCATCACAAAATAATAATGATGGAAAACTAATCGGAAACGTAAAACTTGAACGTTATTCATGGAAAGTTTATGAAAGTATTATATCAGATGATTTACCAAAGTCAATAATTGCTTATCAAAATGCAATTGAATTTGATCCTACCTCATACCAAAACTACGACCAATTAGCAAAACTATACGTAAAGAAGGGAATAACATCAGATGCAGAAGAGGTGTATCGTCAAGCATTAGACACACCTCTCTCACAAGGTAATCATGATTCTGCAATCAATGGAATCTGTGGACTTTACTCGGACGAAGGGCAAGAGAACAAACTCATTTCTATCCTTGAAGAAATAAAACCTATGATGGAGAATAGTGCAGTCCTACACCAACAGTTAGGTGACCTATATACTAATATTGGTGAATCCAATAAAGCAAAACTTGCTTACGACCAATGGTTGAATATTCGGATGAAAGCACTCGGTAGTTCACAGAGTGCAAGGAGTTATCGTTATTTTGCTGAGACACTACTTGACAAAGGACTGTATCCAAAAACAGCACTTAAGTTCGCAAAACGAGCATTCCAGAAGAACTATGATTCAAATTATGAATACTCCGCGACACTCGGTCATGCATGTATTGCCAATGGACTATTCGATGAAGCTCTAAATAATTACATGCACGGTTTAAGTCTAATATCAAGCAAGTATTCATTGTCTAATTTCTGGGATGGAATCAGAGAAGCAATCAAACATACAGAAGATGAAGATCGCTTTTTCCAAATGCTGGATGAAATGATGGACGCAATCCCTACAGCAAATATAGGTAATCGCGCGAATGCATATCGATTAATGACTCAATATTATAGTAAGTATGATAAGGCTATGAACGTTGAAAACTACCTATTATCAAAAACTGGTTTTGTACCTGAAACGCGCTGGATAACTCTCGGACCATTTAACAACATTGACTCAATGGGACACGGAAACGCTTATATCCCAGAGGAGATTACCCAGATTGATACTACAGCAAAATATTATGGAAAACATGGACTCATCAGTTGGAAAAAATCGGAATATGTGCAATTGGATGGACATTACAATTTCGGGGACGATAAAGATTGGAGCGCAGCCTATGTATGGGGAATTGTCATTTCTCCTGATGAACGAGACATAACATTCCGGTTTGATAGTGACGACCAAGGCACAATCTGGTTAAATGGTAAACAGGTGTTTAGGCATGATAGGACCAGTGGAATATCGTTTGACCGCTACACCATTCCTGTCAGTTTAAAGCAAGGAGAAAACACTATCCTTATCAAGATTTGCAACGCAAAAGAGACGTGGGGTTTTTATCTACGTCTTACTGACGAATTAGGAAATCCAATAAAGGATCTGAAATTCAAAACTGCAGATGAGTTACTAAATGCTCCGCCACCACCTAATCCAACATTCAACGTAATGGCGGTTCTTGGAATGGCTGAATACTACAGCAAAAATAACTTTCCAGAAATAGCAATGGAACAGATGCAACTCACCGGTATCATTCATGAGAATGCATGGTTGACTCTCGGTCCCTTTGATAACACTGCGGGAATCGGATATAATACTGCCTACATCTCAGAAGAAACTATTCCAATAGACATAAACACAAAATATGAAAGTGCAAATGGACAGATAGCTTGGAAACAATTTACTGATGATGCATTTAACGGTTATATTGATTTTGGGAGAGATCTCAATTGGCAGGTTTCTTATGCTCTGACAACCATCACTTCCCCTGATGAAATGGAAGTACAACTTAGATTTGGTAGCGATGACCAAGCAAAGGTATGGTTAAATGGAAAAGAGGTATATGCAAATCCACAATTTAGGTGGGCAGTAATTGACGATAACATAATTCCCGTAACACTCAAGGAAGACAAAAACACTATTCTTGTCAAAGTTTGTAATGAAGAATTGAGTTGGGGTTTCTATCTTCGGATTACAGACGTTGATGGAAAGCCTATTGATGCCCTGAAAATACCTGATACAAATGCCAAATAACAAATACATTTAAATCGTTGCAATTCCAATCAAAATTTGTTAAAATGCCGACATTAATGGTTTTATTATTAATTGTAAACGTGCATAGCACGTAGTCAAGGAAGGAAAAATACTATGTTTGTTTGTATAGCTTGCGGTTATTTGTGGAAAGAAGCGGATGAACCACCCGATGAGTGTCCAGCATGCACTGCCCCAAAAGAGAAATATATTCCTTACGATGATCGGGCTGAACGTTGGGTAAAACGTGCTGTAGCAGCACACGTAATGTATCCTGATGAAGAAGGTGCAGACCTTAGAGCAGAAAACTCTGCACTTTCATCACACATTAGATTCGCATTGGTTGGTTTACTCGGTGACCTAAAGGATGAATAGAGTATTACAAGCTCCGATAATTATCGTCGGAGCTTCTTTTTGTTTATTCCACAATCCAGAATTCACATGATAGCCAATATGATAAAAAGAAAGGAACTGGCATTATTCATCTTATGTCCTTATACATAAATGCCAAATATGAGAATATGAAAAAGATCCGCTATATGCTGATCCTGATCTTTGTTGCTTTACACGGATTAGCATCAGCACAAAACCTGGCAGACCGTGTCGTGGAACACACATACCCAAACGGTTTAAAACTATTGATGATTGAACGTCATACATCTCCCACTGTTGCTCCGTACATTCTCTTTAAAGCTGGTTCCGTGGATGAATCAGATGATTCACGCGGAATTGCACACATGCTTGAGCATATGTTGTTTAAAGGCACAAAAACTATTGGAACAACAGACTATGAAAAAGAGCAGGTTGTACTTGAAGAAATAGATAAAATTGGTGATATGCTTGACATGGAACGTGCAAAAGGCTCAAATGCTGACGCAGCGAAAATCACAGAATTGGAAGAACAACTCAAAACAAAACAGGAAGCAGCTAAAGAATGGGTTGTCTCTGGTGAATATACAGAAATCTATACACAACACGGTAGCACTGGATTTAACGCTGGCACATCTGTTGACTATACAATATATACCGTGGAATTACCATCTAACAAATTAGAACTATGGGCAATGCTGGAGTCTGACAGGCTAAAGAATGCTGTCCTTAGGCAATTTTATGTTGAGCGCGAAGCAGTCAAAGAGGAACGGCGAATGGCTGTAGATTCACGTCCCGGTGGTAAACTCTATGAACAGTTTATGGCAGCAGCTTTCACAGCACACCCTTATGGCATGCCTATTATCGGATGGCCCTCTGACATTGCAATGCTTAACCGCAAAAAAGCCGAAGAATTCTTCCGTATCCACTACGCACCGAATAATTCTGTAATGGTCATCGTCGGAGATATAAATCCTGAAGAAACGATCAAGCTAATTGAAAAGTATTTTGGAGATATACCATCACAACCACTCCCCGATGAAGTTACTGTTCGTGAACCCGCACAAGAGGGTGAAAGAAGGATTGATGTAGAATACGATGCTGAACCTCAGATGATGATCGGTTTCCATAAACCTACTATCCCACATTTTGACGATTATGTCTTAGATATGATAAGTGCTATTCTTTCAGATGGACGAACATCCCGTTTTTACAAGAATATCGTTGAAACTGGTATTGCTGTATCCGTTGATTCAATAAATGGATACCCAGGGGCACGTTACGACAATCTCTTTTTTGTTAGTGCTACACCTCGTTCACCTAATACAACTACGGATGTGGAAGACGCCATTTATTTACAACTGGAAAAGCTAAAGACAGAACCTGTTGAAGACAAAGAATTCAAACGGATCCTAAAACAAATTGATGCAGGATTTATTCGTGCTCTTAGTTCAAATGCTGGAATGGCAAATCAACTGGCGTTCTATGAAGGAATCGCAGGTGACTGGCGATATATTCTTGATTGGCGAAAAAAGATGTATGAAATTACGACCGATGACATCATGAGAGTCGCTAATACTTATTTTACAAAGAGTAATCGCACCGTAGCTACACTTGTCAAGAAAGAGGCAGAACCAGTTGAGGTAATTGTAGACGAGGAGGAAACCGAATAATGTATAAACAATTCACGCAACTATTAATTATATCAGTTCTTATTTTTTGTTTTCTTTTTACATCAACTTTACTAACTTATGCTAAACCGCATGAAGATCTGGAATTTGAACCAATTAAATTCAAACCTCCGGTACCACAAAAGCACTATCTCTCCAACGGAATGGTATTATATCTAATAGAGGATCACGAATTACCTGTATTTGATATCAGTGGACTCGTCAAAACAGGAACAATCTACGATCCTGCAGAGAAAATCGGTTTGGCATCTATCTGTGCAAGTGTCATGCGAACAGGTGGAACTGAAGCTCGGAAACCAGACGCTTTAAACGAAGAACTTGAATCTATGGCAGCATCTGTTGAAGTTGGCATGTCTCCCGAATACGGATCGGTCAGTCTTTCAACGATGGCAGAGGATATAGAAACAGGATTGGAAATCTTCGCAGATGTTTTACGTAATCCTGCCTTCCGTGAAGATAAATTGGAACTACGAAAACAGCAAGCAGTTGAAGCAATCCGCAGAAGAAACGATAATCCCATACAACTGGCATGGCGTAACTTCTCGGCAATATTATACAGTACTAATCACCCGTTTGGATGGTATGCTGAAATAGAAGACGTTGAGAGCATAACAGTTGATGATCTTAAGGCATTCCATAAAAAATACTATCATCCCAACAATATCATGCTTTCAATTACCGGAGATTTTGATACCGAAACCTTAATCTCTCAACTTGAAAAAGTATTTGATGGTTGGGAAAATAAAGATATAGAATTTCCACATATTGTTGACATAGAAAACTCACCAGTACCTACTGTAAACCATATCCATAAAGAACTTCCTCAGACTACAATGTTGATTGGACACTACGGTATCAAAAGGTCCCCCGATTTCCCCGATATATATGCTTTACGGGTGATGAATGATATACTCGGTGAAGGAGGTTTCACTTCACGATTGATGTCGGAAGTACGCGAAAAACACGGTCTTGCATATATGGTGGGGAGTCTTATGCAAACAAGCCTATACACTAATCCAGGTGAATGGTTTGCGTATTCGCAAACACGCACAGAGAAGACAGCAGAAGCAATTTCGCTTATCATAGATATCGTCCGAGACATGCGGGAAAATCCAGTACCCTCAGACGAACTTCAGCGCACCAAAGATTCACTTATCAATTCTTTTGTATTTGGATTTGAGAGTAGTTCACAAATTGCTTTTCAACAGATGATGCTTGACTACCGTGGATTCGCGCCCGGTTTTCTTGAAACCTTCACAGACAATATCGCTAAGGTCACCGCTGAGGATGTACAGACTGTTGCACAGAAATATCTCCATCCTGATGCACTGACAATCGTCACTGTTGGTAATCAGGAGAACTTTGATAGACCATTGAGCGAATTTGGGGATGTGAATGAGATTGAGATAAAGCAACCAGAACCACCACCTGTGGAACCAATCCCTGAAGCAAGTGATAATGAGATTGCTAAGGCAAAGGAAATTATTGCTGCAGTGGTTAAGGCACATGGTGGATTAGAAAACTTGACTGCTGTGAAAAATGCTGTATCAGAATCAAACTCTACCGTTAATTTACGTGGTGGTAGTGCGGAGATGCAAGTGAAGTTCTTTCATCTTTATCCAGATAAACTACGACAAGATGTTGAAACACCCCAGGGAAAAATGAGTTATGTATTTGATGGAAACGCGGTCTATATAGTATCAAGCATGGGAACACAACCATTGCCTCCTGAAATATCAAAGGCATTTAATGATTCTGTTTTCAGAGAAAATATCCCACTCCTAATAAACCTTGCTCAGAATGTTATACCTGTCCAATTCTCGGGAACAGAAGAGGTACAAGGTAATCCTGCAGCAGTTTTACTTGTGAAACAACCTTCTGGAGAAACGCTCAAAATCTATGTCAGCGAACAGACACATTACATAGTAAAATATGTCTTTCGCGAAACTGAACAAGGTGTTACTCTCAACAAAGAACAAAACTTTGCTGACTATCGTGATGTCAACGGTGTAAAAATGCCATATCACATTGTGCAGAAAGTTAATGGGAATCCATACATTGAAAATCGTATCAGTAGTATTGAGTTTAACACTGAACTTGATGAAACACTATTTGAGATATCAGAATGAAAACACTAAATTTGAACGTCAGATACTTTCAAGATAGCACACCAGCGGATGTTCCATGTCGTGAGACTGAGTTTATCCGACGTGAATTTGATATGCCGTTGCCAGTTGCAGAAACTGCATTGATTCTCGTGGATTTGTGGAACGTGCATTTCATAGAAAGTTGGATAGAACGTGCAAAACAGGTAACGGAGGATTGCGTTGTGCCGGTTATAAAAGCGGCACGAAAGACAGGCATGACTATCGTTCATGCCCCTTCCCCATCTGTAGCAGCCCAATATCCTCAACTCGAACGACACAAGCCGCCGCAACCCTCCACACCTTCTTCTTGGCCTCCTTCAGAATTTCGAGGAAGACAAGGAGAATATGCAGTTTACCGTGGACCACGCAGCCAACCCCCAAGCATAGGAATACATTGGGACAAACTTGCACCACAACTTTCTATGTCCCCAGCAATTGATGTACAAGAGGATGAATATGTCATTGCAACTGGACAGCAATTGCATGAATTGTGTGAGGATAAGAATATTCTGCATCTTATATTTGCAGGCTTCGCAACGAATTGGTGTGTATTAGGTAGGGATTACGGTATACGTTCGATGTCGCGATATGGGTATAACATCATTCTACTACGCGATGCCACAACAGGAGTCGAGTTCCCTGATACTTATGACAATCTATTCACAACCGAAATCGCAATCCGCGAGGTAGAACAGCAATACGGATTTAGCGCATCAAATCCTGATTTTTTTGCTGCGGTTGATGTACTATCTCCGTAAGGATTTTCCCAATTATACTCAATTGCCTGTTTACTTTGCAAAATCGCTACTAATTTGGTATACTTTCAAATGCGCATATAGATATCATACTTTTACATTTACAAGGAACAGTAGAATCTTACTTAGTTATTTCCTATGAACGGTGATCCTGCGCTTAATGTTGTATTCTATTCTACTGATTCAGGAAGAGAGCCAGTACGACAATGGTTAAAAAATCTTGAAAAGACAGATAGAAAAACTATAGGTGGAGATATTCAATTTGTGCAATATGGTTGGCCTTTGGGTATGCCTTATGTTAGAAAAATTGAAAACTTATTATGGGAAGTGCGCAGTAGTATCACTGGTGGTCGGATCGCAAGAGTATTATTCACAATCGGTGGTAAGGAGATGATTCTATTGCACGGGTTCATTAAAAAATCACAAAAGATATCTCAGAAAGATGTGAATTTGGCACGCGATAGAAGAAATCAATGGCATAGTGGGAGAAGGTAATATGAACAAGTATAGCGGCGGAAACTTTGATGATTTTCTAAAGGACGAAGGAATATTTGAAGAGGTAACTGACCGTACCCATAAAAGACTATTAATTCTGGAAATTGAAAACATAGTAAGTGCAGCCAACCGGAACAGAACAGATCTTTTTCAAAAAATGAATACCGATCTTGTGCAGTTGAACCCTTATATTTTTGATTTGGATAATACAATTATTACTTCAGACTTGCTAAAAATCTATGTGCTTGAAGCAAAAGAAATGAAAACCTATCCCGTACAATTTAATGATTCTCTGCTTAAATCAGAGGAATTGTTAAATCGTTTACTTACAGAAGATTTAGCTGCTTAACTGATCATATAGTTTTCTTTTTCTGAATAATAAAATAATCCCTCCAACATAATAATCAAACAATTCAGATACAGAAAGAGAATTGAATGATAAATTGCATCAAAATATGTCGTTAGAGGAATCAAGATGTCAGTAATCAATATGACTACAGAAGTGAAGTTTTTTATTCCTAAAGCCAATGGCATTATCCAGGCGGAGGAAATTTGGGAATCTGTTAAGAAATTTGCTGAAAAAAACTTAGAATGGGATGTCTCAGACCGGCGTATCTTCAGTATCGCTTATCATAAGCATGGAATGGATTACTACGCTGAAGTCGGTAAACCAGATCCACGTAACGGGGAACTTGTGATTGCAATCCTTGATTCAGTCACCTATCTTGTATGTACACCAAATCGCGGTGTTTTGCGGGGTATACCGATTTTAGTAAGTGGGTCTGAATTAAGGGAAATCACGGAATTTCCTCCTAATTAGGTGAGAATGATATAATAAATTTTTCACAAATTAAGTCTTACAATGGATCACTGATAAGCTATGATAACAATACAGCAATATGCTATGAAACTATATTTTTTCTTCAAATTAGAGAAAGGATTTATCAATGCCAATTACCGATGCCTTGCCGGACCTAAAGCGAGAACTACGGTTTTTTCCTGTTGAAAATGAAAATCCATCAACTCTTACAAAAGACCAAATTCAACACTTTAATGAGAACGGTTTTATCTCTCCATTAGATGTATATTCAGAAGCAGAAATATCACAACACCGTGAGTATTTCAACAAATTGATGGAAAAAGTCTTAGCAGATGGTGGAAACAGTTATTCTATAAATGGATGGCATACACGTTGTACAGAAATCCATGACCTAATTACAGAAGATAGAATACTGGATTATGTCCAAGACATACTTGGTGAAAACCTCATCTGCTGGGGAACACATTACTTCTGCAAACTACCCGGTGAAGATAAACAGGTAAGCTGGCATCAAGATGCATCTTATTGGCCCCTATCCCCCAGCAAAACCGTCACTGTTTGGTTAGCAATTGATGACGCATCCGTTGAAAACGGTGCGATGACTGTGATACCAAAATCCCATTTACACGGACAAATTGCGTTTGAACGGAGTACTCCAGAAGAAAAAAACGTATTAGGTCAAACAGTTATTGACGCAGAACAGTATGGTGGTAAACCTGTACCATTTGAAATGAAGGCGGGGCAGCTTTCCCTACATTCTGACTTACTCTTACACGGTTCTGAACCAAACACATCCAATCGTAGACGATGCGGATTAACAATGCGATTTGTACCACCAGAAGTTCATGCAGCAAATAACTGGAACCAACGTGCGATTATCGCCAGAGGTTGTGATCGAAGTGGACATTGGGTTCACAATCCGCGTCCTCCAGAGGATGATCTTCCATAAAAAACGTATTAACCACTCATTTCATAACTTACATTACAGAGAAAACATATAAGGTATAATTACTTAAAGAGTTCATTGATGTTACCAAGACGCATTTTATATGCTGCATTCGCTATCTCTGCTGCCGCAAGTTTTCTCCTTTGTGGATATGAGTTTATACGCGCAGTCTCTACTTCACTCTTCATTGATGCTTATGGATCAGAAAACCTACCACGGGTATGGATGGTTGTTTCTCCAAGTATCATACTCATCCTATATATCTATGGACTGTTGTTATCCTGGCTTGGTGCAACGCGCACATTAGTGGTAACATCAGTTCTATCGGCCTTATTTATTTTAATATGTTACTACGCGCTTTTGGTGGGTATACCTTGGACTGCTGCTATCGTCTATGTTTTTCGCGAAGCATATATTGTTATCATAATCGAGCAATTCTGGTCTTTTGTTAATAGCACACTCACATCTAAGCAAGCGAAAGCAATCAACGGTCCCTTTTGTGCTATTGCTTCATTAGGCTCTTATGCTGGTGGAAAACTTGTAAGCAGATGGGCAGAGCCACTTGGAACTGAAACACTGTTGCTGTTCACTGCTGGTTCTCTAATCCCTGCAGCCATTTTCTGTAGTCTTGCATATTACTTTGCGGGAGAACCAAAGCCATCTGTTGATGAGGAAGGTGGCAAACGGGGACATTTAGGACTAAAGACATTCCTAAGTTCAAAATATCTAATCTTACTTGGTGTGTTAATCCTAAGCACACAAGTTATTTCAACCGTACTTGATCTTAGATTTAATAATCTTGTTGAAGCCGAAATAACTGTTACAGATACAAGGACAGCATATTATGGTAATTTCTATGGAAATCTCGGTCTCGTTGCTGCAATTCTACAATTAGCAGCTGTCCCTATCGCATTACGATTCATCTCTATCCGTTTTGTCCATATATGTATTCCAATAGTACATTTTATAAATGGATTTGTGCTAACACTTATACCAACACTCAGGTCTGGTGCATGGTCGTTTCTGACATTTAAAGCACTTGATTATTCATTTTTTCGTGCTGCAAAAGAGCTATTCTACATGCCACTCACTTATGATGAACGGTATCGCGCAAAACAAATTATTGATTCCTTCGGATATCGGTTTGGAAAAGGTGGGAGCGGAGGTGTTTTAGAATTAGTACGTTTGTTCGTAAAGACAATTCCAGGAGCAGCACTCTCAATTACAGCAATGATTGTATCATGTATATGGAGTGGAGTTGTCCAAAATTTAGCTACTAACTATCAGAAAATCGTAAATACAGAGAAAAAGGTTGACAATAACAATTCCATTAGGTAAAATGTAATTTGAGATTTAAAATGGAGGAATAAGTTCATGATATTGCGATTGTTGTCTATATTACGTTTCCAATATCTACAATTTTGTGGCATACTGATTCTTCTTACCTCAATATTAATAGGTTGTGCAGTGGCACCACAACCTATGGTTGAAGTTTACTTACAACCGATTGAGGCGAACATCAACACTAAAATTGATCCTGAAACGGGTGCTGTTACCGTTTTACAGAAAGGTGTTGCTGTTACAATAGAAGCACTTGATGAAGTGGAGATATTTAACTTGACTGATGACCCACGTATCAATCCTTATATCATTGTAGATAATCGTGGTAGAGTAGAACCTATCTACACGGTTTTTGACCTGACGATTCATAATTTGGAATCCTCTCGTGTTTTAGTTGAAGAATCAGCGATGCTAATTGATAAAAATGGGGCACAATACGCAAATCTACCTTATGATTACTTTGATGACCTATATGGAAGTGTGAATCGTTCAGAAAATAACCCACATAACCCATCAACATATCCTCACCACTATCCATACTACCAGACATACTTGGATATTGCATCATTAGAGGAAGGACAGTCAGTTGTTGCGGAGAGTCTCTTTGAAAGTGGGAAGTTATTCAAAGGTGCTAAACGTCGTGGACTCATAATCTTTGAACGATTGAATGTTGATACTACAGACATGAGGGTAACTGTCCCTGAAATCGTAATTGTCCATTCTGACGGTAAAGAGGAAAAATTGAAATTTAATTTTGACTTTAGACAGATCGTTGCGGAAAAGTGAAGGGAGTTTGAAAATGAGAAAGTGGTTTATAGTTATATTGTTACTTAGTTTGGTCACAGTGTGGGGATGTCAACCTCCAGATAAGAATACTGAAGCAGACCCACAGGGTGATACACAAGGAGATCAATCAGAATTATTTGTCGGTGTTGCAGGACCTTTTACTGGTACCGCTGCAGCATTCGGTGAAATGATTCAACGTGGTGCTGAACTCAAAGCGAAAGAGATAAATGAAGCAGGTGGAATCAACGGGAGGAAACTCATTCTTAGTTTTGGTGACGATGCTGGTACAGACAAAGAGGCGAAACTTATCGCTACACGTTTTGCAACCGATAAACGAATCCTTGCTGTTGTTGGACATTTTAATAGTTCATGTTCATTGGCAGGAAAAGATATATACAAAGAAAATGGAATTGTTGCACTGTCTCCCGGATCTACAAATGTCAGCGTATGTGAAGGAAGCGACTGGACCTTTCGAAATCTCTATCGGGACGATTTTCAAGGCACCTTCATCGCGAGATACATAAAGACTAAATTGACTGAATACCCGTCTGTCGCAGTCCTCTTTGACAATGATGATTATGGAAGAGGTCTTCGGGACGCATTCACAGCAGAAGCCAAAAAAATAGAACTCAATATGGTGGCTTCTGAAGCTTATGATCGTGAAAATACTGATTTTACAGCACAACTTACCAGCATTAAGGGAAAAAATCCTGATATCATATTTATATCCGGTCTTTATGGTGAAGCGGCTTTAATTGTAAGACAAGCACGTAGACTGGGAATAAAAGCACTGTTTTTTGGTGCTGACGGAGTAGATTCACCTGATTTCTTAAAAAATGCCGGTGCATCTGCAGATGGAACTTATTTGACCACACCATTTACATTTGGTGCTGGTGGAGAAGGAGCATCCAAGGTCGCTGCAGCATTTGAAGCAGAATTCGGTGTTGCACCCGATACCTGGGCCGCATTAACCTACGATGCAATGGGGATGATTGCTGAAGCAATTGAGAAAACCTATAATAAAGATGCAGAACTTGCGATCAATCGAAAAGCAATACGTGATCATTTAGCATCCTTGGATACACCCGAAGAGGGGTATAAAGGGATTACCGGTTTAACTTATTTTGATATTAACGGAGACACTGTTGATAAACCAGCGTATGTCAAAGTTGTAAAAGATGGAATGTTTACAACCGCACCTATACAGATGACAGACTAACAAATCAGGCACTACACAACTGTTGTATTTAATATGTAAACGACAAATATCAGGTATTCAGATATTATGGATCAATTTTACCAACAATTGATTAACGGCATTGTGCTTGGAGGGATTTACGCACTCATTGCTGTTGGTTATACTATGGTATACGGTATCATCCAATTAATTAATTTTGCTCACGGTGAAATTTTCATGTTGGGTGCATATTTTGCATTTACTTTGGTTAACTTTACACCGATACCATTTTGGGTAGCGATTTTTGTCAGCATGCTGTTCTGTGCTGGAGTTGGGATGCTGATGGACTATGTCGCATATAGACCACTCCGTAACGCCCCCCGATTATCCGCACTCATTACTGCCATAGGTGTCTCAATTGGACTGCAAAATCTTGCCAGAATTCTCTGGGGGGCTAAACCACAAACTTTCACAGACGATACACTTCCGACTATTTTCCAACAGATTTCACCAATGAAAGAACCCAAAGTATTCTTTTCAATCTTTGGAGTCACATTCACTGATGCCGCAATTCAATTTTCAGAAAATGTATCTTTAGCATACCTTGACCTAACTATTATTGTCCTCGCAATTATTCTAATGGTTAGTTTAAACCGATTAGTATCCTTAACAAAAATTGGTAAAGCTATGCGGGCATGCGCTCAAAACAGAATTGCTGCCAATTTAATGGGTGTCAGAACTAATCAGGTGATTGCTATAACATTTGCTATCGGTTCAGCTTTAGGGGCAGTTGCAGGTGTGATGGTCGGTGTTCGGGATAATATCGGACCTACCATGGGGCTTCACAAAGGTGTTGCAGCATTTGCTGCTGCTGTTCTTGGAGGGATTGGAAATATCACTGGAGCAATGGTAGGTGGACTCCTGATGGGTCTGGCAGAAGTATTTGGTGCAGGTTATATTGATCCGATGATTGCGACTATATGCCATACTATAGGACTTGGTGAATTCTATGATTCTGAGAAAATATCCCATAGCTATGGTTCTGGATATAGAATTGCAATCTCATATATTGTGATGATTATTGTTATATTAATACGTCCTACTGGACTATTTGGTAAGGCTTCTGCACACCGGGCGTAAATATCTCTATATCAATATTCTATGGATGTAAACGTTTCAAGGTATAGAATGTAATGCAAATTTTAGATAAAGTAAAGAACTTCATTTTCAAAGCAAAGAACTTCGTTTTCAAAGCAAAGAACTTCGTTTCCAAATTACAAGAAAATATTACTCCAAAAACTCTTGTATTATGTTTACTGCTTTGTATTTTTCCGTTGCTTACCTATGGAACAGATGCAATTGCCAGTCTTTTTTCTAACTTCAATATATTTCTACCTATACCCTCTGGAGATTATCTGATCTACATCTCTATTCAGGTGTGTGTATATATACTACTTGCTGTCGGTCTAAATATAGTTTGTGGTTATACTGGATTGCTGGACCTGGGATATGTTGGATTTTATCTTATCGGTGGATACACAGCTGGACTCTTGATGAGACATGCAGGAGTCAGTTACTGGTTTGTGGTACCTATTGCTATCTTGAATGGGGCATTGTGGGGATTGATACGGGGGGCACCGACTTTAAAACTCACAGGGGACTATTTTGCAATTGTTACTTTCGGTTTTGCTGAGATACTTTTTAGAATTGTCAAAAATGAGATATGGTTGATTAGAGACATCAACGGTTTCGTAAAGGAAATTCCTCGCGCTACCATTTTCGGTTTGGAACTCAATAAGAATTGGCAGCATTACTACCACATTCTTATCCTTACTGCTGTGGTAATATTTGTCAGTTACAGATTAGAACATTCACGTATCGGAAGAGCATGGATTGCTATAAGAGAAGATGAGCAAGCTGCAGCATCTATGGGAATCAACATTAGTAAATACAAATCACTTGCATTTGCAATCAGTGCAGCAATGGGAGCACTTGGTGGTGCATTTTTAGCACAGTTTTGGGGAAACCTTAGTGCAAAAGCATTTGAATTTTGGGAATCAATCCTTATACTCTGTATGGTGATTCTTGGAGGGAAAGGTAGTATAAAAGGATCCATATTAGGTGCAATTATAATAGGTTCTCTAAGTGAAGTATTGCGTATAGTCCTACAACAGTTTCCACCCGATTTCGCAGGTTCACGTTATCTTATCTTTGGCATTGTTTTAGTCTTGTTGATGCGTTTCCGACCTGCTGGTTTGATTTTCAAAAAGACATAAATATACTAAACTCTTTATACAAAATATGCTAATGTATTAGATTAATAATTCAATCTACTCATTCTGTTTCATCCTCAATTGAATTAGCAATTCACCAACTAAAAGAATAAGTGCAAACGCAATAAACAATTGAAATCTCTCTTGATATTTCCCATCAGAACTAACTCTGTATTTCTGTCTCTCAAGACGTGATAGATCGTCCAACAACTGACCAGTACCCTCATCCACATGATAGTAGTTCCCATTCCCTGCTTTTGCAATGTTCAATAATCCCTCTTCATTCAACATTGTTAGTACAAGTTGTCCTCTAACATCCCGTTTGAATACAGATTGTTCTAATATAAGTGGTATTGGAACTGATTTATCAGTATTGCCAACCCCAATACAGTAGATATAAACACCCTCCTCTGTTGCTGTTTGCGCTGATTGAATTGCATTTTCGTCATGATTCTCACCATCCGTGAACAGTATCAACACTTTTTGTCCATTAGAGGTAATATCTGTAGTAGTCAATTTGTTCTGGTATGAATTGAGACGAGATGTTGCAACCTCAATTGCATTTCCAATACGTGTCCCCCTATGTGCAAGGGTTTTGGGTGTCATCGCAGCTAAAAACTCTTTCAGTGTATTTACATCTCTTGTTAATGGACACACCACAACACTTGCTTCAGCAAAGTAGAGCAAACCAATACGGTCACCTTCAAGTCGATCCAACAATGATAACATTACATCCTTAGCACGTGCAAGCCGATGAGCACCATTGCCATCTTTAGCCAACATACTTGTTGATATATCCAAAGCAAACATAACATCAAGACGTTCTGCGACCGACTCAGGTTTTGCACCCCACTGTGGATTAGCAACTGCTAATACTAAAAACAGAAAACATAATATTAACAAGATTGCTTGTAACTTATGTCTTCTAAAATGTAAAATATCCACATTGCTCTGAAAAAGCAGCATTGCTTTCCGCTTCTGCCGCATTCCGTAGAGTAACAGTAGGATTATGGGTGGAAACCCAAAGAGAAAGAATAGAAGTAACTCAGGATTACCGAAACGGAACCAATTCATTTATTAATATATGTGCCAAGAAGTGTGTTGATATTTTTATAGGAAGGTGGAAGACACTTTCATGGTGAATTATGAATTATGAATTATTAGACTATTAACACATTACAGGTTTGCATTTAACCAATGAATGCGACGTTTATACTTATCAATTTCCGCTGTGATTCTTGACTGATCCCAATTATGTTTTTCACCTATAAATTGTGCAATCTGTGGTACTATATCCAAACCTTGTCCACGTGTCCATCCAATGCGAGTTCTCCGCCATAATATATCGTCTATTGTAATTGCCATCTCTCCCGTATATGCATAAAGTATTTCTGCCTTCACAAAGGGAAGAGATGGACATACTGGTTCTGCAAGTGTGGAATCATGACCAATAAACTCCTCAATGGCATGATACCCTTGGTAACCATAACGATGCACAAGACGTTCCTTCTCATCATCAGATAGTATTTTGGTTGAATTCTGTTCAATATGACCTTCGTTCCAGCCAACATCCTCAGATACTGCACTTGGTAAAGGATTGATAGATGTTTTACAATCACGCGGTACACTCAGAGATTCAGCCAAATAATCAACTGCCTCTTCAGCGATTAACCTGTGGGTAGTCAATTTCCCACCATATACATATATGATGCCGCTTGCACTTTCAGTTATAATGTGTTCTCTTGAAACAAAATTCCGTTTATCGGAAGTATTTTCAGAACCGTTGGACGCAATCAGAGGACGCACGCCAGCATAAGAACCAATGATAGAACTGTTATCTAATGACATACTTGGAAAAACACGCTGTGCTTCAGAAAGTAAATACACCACTTCATCGGATGTAGGTCGGGCAGTTTCTGGATCACCCTCCGGAGTTGTTTCTGTGGTACCAATAATAGATGTATCGTGTTCTCCGGGTAATACAAAAATACCGCGCTGCTTACTATTATATGACTTTTCTGTCTGAGTTAGAAGTATCAAACCGTGTTTAATAGAAGTATCACCACCAAGACAGTTCGGCAAAATCAGGTGGATCCCTTGTGCCTTCTTAGAAACTAATCGGGATGTTTCATCATAACTTGGATCCTTTTTCCATAACTGATCAGTCCAAGGTCCTGTTGTTGATACAATTTTACGTGATGCAATTTCAAATGTTTCACCAGTAATGCTATCTTTAGCCTTTATACGAAACATTTGTGATGTGCTATCAGGTTGCGAAACATAATCTTCAAATTGGACGTAGTTTGCAACAACGCCGCCATGAACGTGTGCATCCTTAAGCGTGGCTAATGTCAACCTACTATCATCAACTGTGCTATCCCAAAGGATCACACAACCTTTTAATCCATCTGATAATATAGGACCAACCAACGAATGTATCTCATTAACATCACGAAGTAACTTTGATTTCTCAATTTCATCTGACTTGGAGAGATGATTATAGTACCGTGCAGCAAGTTGAATACCTGCAAGGGGATACGGATCGCCTTTATATCGAAGGATTGCCAAAGGTAGCGGCTTAACAAGATTAGGGGCAATATTATGCATAATCTCGCGTTCCTTGCGAGACTGCTTAACGAGAGCAATATCGCGTTTTGCGATGTAACGAAACCCTCCATGGATAAGTTGTGAACTGGCACCACTCGTTCCACTTGCAAAATCACCTTTCTCAATTAAACCTGCTTTTATTCCCCCGTTTAACATAATGTCCCGGATCAATCCTGCTCCGACAACACCACCACCTATAATCAACACATCCAGAGGTTCTGTCTTTAGGGTATTTATATTATCAATACGAGTCCTATATGAAAATTCAGATAACATATTTCAGAAACTCCACTATACAGATTTATCTTTTAGCGCGTTAACTATGGTCTTTGCGTAATTAGAAACCTTGTGTATTGCTGAAAGAATCCGTTCTGCTGCGCCTGAAACGGGGTTTGTTAACAATGGTAAGAAAATCAATTGAGTACATACCTTTTCAGTGATAGGCAGGTCTCCTTCAGAGTATCCTTCAAAATCACCTCCCATTTTAGAAGGTGTGAGTGAACCACGTCCATTCGTAAATATATCAAGACCGTGTGTGAATAATGGTAACGTATGTAGTAGTGGGTACGGATTACTATTTGTTGGTAATCCTCCCGTAAATACAGGTACACCAGCACCGACCAATAGAGGATAAGGATTGTTATTTGCCAATACCCCTTCCTTCCGCAATGCTTCTGCGTATACTGGTGCAGTTAGACCATGCATTTCTTCCTCTATATAATGGATTGGGAAACCAAAAAATGCCGCCGGTTCCGCTCCATCATACCGCTGAATAGACCTTACTCCTGGGATATCTTGCAAACCTTCATTGATTTCCTGAATATAAGCACGACGATTTGCGTTGAGTTCATCGAGTTTCTGTAACTGCACTGAAGCAATACCGATAGCCAACGGATGTGCACGATATTTGACACCTAATCCCATAGGAGGTAGATACGGGTAATTTAGTAAAGATGGATCTAACTCTGGACCTGCGATACTACTAATTCCACGATTGACTTGACCTAATAAACATGCCCGTTCAAATACGTTAATGTCATTCGTAGCAAGTACACCACCTTCACCTGCACTGACTGCTTTGCTACCTTGCAAACTCCATGCCCCCACATGTCCAATACTACCACACGGTTTACCTTTGTAAGATGCTCCGTGTGCATGAGAGCAATCTTCTATCACTGGTACACCAGTTTCAGCACTGAGTTCCATCAGTGCATCCATATCACATACATTTCCCCACAGATGCACTGCAACAATCGCTTTTGTCTTGGATGTAATCCGTTGTTTGACATCGTCAACATCAATGACCAATGTGTTCGGATCCACCTCACAAAAGACAGGTCTCGCCATCAACATTAATGCGGGTGTTATTGATCCCATCCATGTATAAGTCGGACAGATCACCTCATCGCCTGGACCTACACCCAGTCCAAACATCGCACTATGTAATGCAGCGGTTCCATTGCATAGACTCATAGAGAATTGTGTTTGATGACGTTCACGCCACACTCGTTCAAATTCTTGAACAGTGGCGGACTTACCAGACAATTCGTTCCGCAGTGTCATTTCATAAGCCATTTGAGCTTCTGCTTCGGTGATTTGTTGCCATTGATCAAGGGTGGGAAATGGTTTCTCTTCTGATATGTCAAAAATAGGTTTTCCACCTAAAATTGCTGGAAGGTTAGTTATATCTTTCTCAGAGTTAGAAGGTCTTATTTTATTTGTCATATTATTTTATAATTGAATCGTTAGGAGTAATTAAGTAAAAATTCAGACAAGTATAATGGTCAGACTTCCATTACAAATTGCCTAAATGCTAAATCTATGCTATATTAACATCGGACGAAATATGTATTATGTCTTATTGTATTTCTGATACATATTACCATGATATAAAAGTACTGTCAATCTTCTATGATTAATCCCACCAATTTGAGATAATTTTGAATATCCGTATTACATTAAATAAACTGCTTATCTACACATTCGTTCAAAGTCGTAAATTACTGAAAAACTGTTATCCGCAGCTACTTGCCATCTGCGGATTCTTTCTTTTATGTGGGTTGGTTTTAATCCTACGAGGACAAAATCCATTAGAATTTTATACCACTATTTTAGTTAGCGGGTTTTCCAGCTTTGATGAATTTGGTAGTGTACTCTTTAATTCTACACCATTGATCTTTACAGGTCTTGCTGTAGCAATAGGATACCAGTGTGGTTTATTTAATATTGGCTGTGAAGGTCAACTCTATGTCGCGGCATTTGCAGCAACATTGGTAGGCATATATCTATACTTGCCATCTATTCTATTAGTGCCTTTATGTATTGGTGCAGCCATGATTGCAGGAGCTGTGTGGGGTGCGGTACCCGGTATCTTAAAAGCGAAATTCGGCGCGCATGAAGTTATTAATACTATTATGATGAATTTCATTGCTGTCGCACTCACAAACTTCCTTGTTACATCTGTCTATCAAGAACCGAATCAGATGATTCCACATACCTCCAAAATATATGAAAATGCGATGTTATCGCGTTTAGGTAGTTATATACCGTATCTACCTAAGAGCAATCTATTAAACGACAGTTTTGTAATCGCATGTGTTTGTGTTGTTTTTTGTCACATTTTTTTAAAGTATACCCGTTGGGGATACGAACTCCGTTTAGTTGGTAATGCACCAGATGTCGCCGCGTATGGTGGCATAAAACCTGGTGTAGTAATTATCTGGGTTATGGCACTAAGCGGCGCAATTGCAGGCTTAGCAGGTGTCTCTGATGTTATGGGGTATCGTTATAGGTTTTTAGATAGTTTTTCGTCCGGATGGGGTTTCACTGGCATCGCTGTTGCGCTTTTGGGTAGAAACCATCCATTTGGTGTCTTTGCAGCGGCTTTATTGTTCGGATTACTAAATAAAGTTGCCTTGGATATAGAACTGTTATTGAATGTACCTCGTGGTTTATTTCTTGCTGGTCAAGGATTATTAATCATCGGTTTAGTCAGTATAGAAAGTCTAAAAAAGAAAAACAAATGACAATTATTGATTTGATTCCAAGCACAATACGAATGACAACACCATTAGGTTATGCTGCACTTGGTGGAATATACTCTGAACGTTCAGGTGTAATTAACATCGCTCTTGAAGGTTTGATGCTAATTGGTGCTTATGGATATGTTGTAGGAACACATGCGACAGGTTCAGCTTGGGGTGGATTATCAGTCGGTATTGGTTTAGGAATTCTATTTGCGCTATTACATGCTGTTGCTACAATCACATTTCATGCAGAGCAAATTGTCACAGGTGTTGCCATTAATATTCTGGCAATCGGAGTCACTGATTATCTTACTCCCGCGTATGAGCGTGTTCAAGGCTTACCCGAATGGAAATTACCTGTCATCGGTTCATATAGCTTCCTTGTATATTTAGTGCCAATAATTATGCTTGCAAGTCATGTTCTGCTATTCAAAACTCCCTGGGGATTACGATTACGTGCTGCTGGCGAATCAACAGAGGCACTCAAAACTCTCAGTCTAAGTCGTGCAAAATGGCAATATTTTGGTGTTATCATGAGCGGCATTTTAGCAAGTATTGGTGGTTGTTTTCTTGCATCGGATGTACATTATTTTTCTGAAGGTATGACTGCTGGACGAGGATATGTTGCACTTGCAGCGGTTATATTCGGTAATTGGAGACCACTCTACGGTATTGCTGGGTGTCTTCTCTTTGGTTTTGCTTCCTCATTGGAACTTGCTGACCTATGGAACATACCCGATCAGGTTTTAAAGATAATACCACATGTCTTAACAATGATTGTGCTTGCTGGACTTGTGGGTAGATCACGTCCTCCTGCAGCTTTGGGTAAGATGGAATCCTAATCCATTATCACCAAAAATCTATCAACTTTCTTCATCTGTAAGTTCGTAATGACCTGAATGCCTGTTATAATATCCATAAGATTTTGCGTGTTTTGGATTGATCATATTACACAGAACACCAATACCTTTTGCTGGTAATACTTCCTTAAGGTGCTTGATACCTGTCAATACATCAAATCGTTTTGTTTTTGTTATGTCGAACACATATACAACTGCATCAACGACAGTAGCTAAAATAACAGGATCCGCGACAGCTCGGACTGGTGGGGAATCAATTACAATGACATCATACTCAGACTTGACCATTTCCAACCATTCGGTCATCATATCTGAATTAAGAAGTTCAATAGGATTTGGAGGTACAGTTCCCCCTGGAACGAGATGTAAATTGGGAATACCTGTCTGTCTAATAATTGACTGTAATACATCGTAACTATTTTCATTATTGAGACGAATCAGTGCTTCACTTAACCCAGGTTTACGTGGGTCGCTGTGCATCAACTCAGAATCAGTGTCAATTGCATCCTCATCACTTTGGTTAGTTATCTGAAGGAGTTGTTCTGTAGGAAAAATAGTGTGCTGAGAAGGTCTACGCATATCTGCATCTATCAACAACACCTTATTATTTCTCTGTGCAAGTGCAACTGCCAGATTTGAAGAAACGGTGCTTTTTCCTTCTCCACGCGTGGAACTTGTAACGAGCACTGTTTTCAATTCTCCACCAAGGTTTAGGAATGGAAGTTTTGCTACAAGAACTCTATATGCTTCAGCAGCTATGGAATTTGGGGCATCATTCACTATGAGTGGAATCCGATAGGAACTGTTCTTTTTTATTGAAGGTATTACACCGAGGAAATTAGGAGGTTCAGGTAATGCGTCTAACTGACGAACAGAATCCTCTAAGCGTAGGTAGGTGTCTTTAAAGTAATTCTTGACAACAGCAAACGTTAACCCAAGTAGTCCACCGAGCATTGCACCTAATACAAGATTTATTTTCATGCGTGGTCTAATTGGTTCTTCAGATAGACGTGCTTGGTCTAATACCTTAATATTTTCAGAGCTTGCTTCTGCAACAATTTGTGACTCTCGTATTCTCGCCTCCAAAGCAATTACTTGCGTGCTGTAGATTTCTATATCCCGTTTAAGACGAAACAACTCAAGCTGTTCTTCAGACCAACCACCAATTTCCTTGATGCGTTTATCAATCTGAGCGGACACTTCTGCTTTTTGTTCTTCAAGACTAATGATTGATGCTTGTACTTCATTTACCCGTTGTGTAAGAATTTGGTGGAGCGGGTTATATGAGGAAGTAGTGCTTTTTATATCTTTTTCTGTAGTATCAAGTTGTGCTTTCGTTTCCTTGATCTTTTCGGTTAATGAGGTTATTTCTGGATGGTCTACATCACCATATTTTCCTATAAGTGCCTTCTTTTCAATCTCATACTCTTTTAGATTTTCATCCAGTTTTGAATATGATGGATTCTTTGCTACGGTTTCCGAGATGAGTTCTTCATCAGCCTTATTAAGTTCTTCTTGAAAAGTGCCAAGTTGCAATTCTGCCCCAATCAATTGGCTGGTTAATTCATTTTCACTTAGCTGCAGTGCTAAAACGAGTTGTGCTTGTATACCACCTTCAGCATTTAAGGTAAGTTCAGGATTGTCTTGTTGAAAATTAAAGAGTTTTGTTTCTGAATTCTCAAGGTTCTGTTTTGCCTCAGTTAGCATTGTTTGTGGTAAAGGTTTATCCCACCAGCGCATTTCCTCTTCTTTTTCCGCTTCGGTTGTTTCAACAAGTAGTGCTGCAATCCTGTTACATAATAGCTGCGCATATTCCGGTTTTTGCTGTTTTACTGAAAGTGATATCATGTTGCCATTTTGTGATTCTTCAACCTTCATTTGCTCATCAATCAGTCGTTTTACAAAGAAATCCTTCCACTCATCGTCAGTAAGGTCACCTTGTTCTGTAATTGTGGAATCTGATTTAATATTAAAGATATTTGCTAACAACTTTACTGTTTTTCCTCTATGAATAGGGAGTGGTTCTAACAACCTTTCATCTATGAGTTGCCTTACTGTTGGTTCAATTATTAAGTCGCGGGATTGGAGAAGGGTAGCATAAGTGCCTAAAGTAGGTCCTTTAAGCAGACCAGAAAGGGGAATCTGAGATAATATCGAAGACGGTTGTTGACCGTCAAGTATGCGAATAGTTGTTTCGGATTGATAAACAGGTGGTGTGGAATCGGTAACAATAAAGGCAGCGAACACACACAGAAAAAATATAAGGATAACACTCCATTTATTACGGAAAAGTATCCAAAAATAATCTGACAATCTTATTTCAGTAATTTCTTCAAGCTGCCTATCGTTTGTTTCTGGCATCATTAAACCTCATACAAGTAATCCTTTAACACATCAGGGATATTTATGGTGTATTTTGAAAATAATTAGATATTATACTCGTAGGTCGGAGTGAGTGTTATGAACTCCAACAGTGAATGTCCACATCTATTGTAAGTCGTGTATAGCAAAGCGAAACCATAAATGTCAACTTAAGGGAACGTATCCATTTATTATAACTCAAGTTGCTATATAATGAAGATTAAAAAATAAATTAGATTTATAATCATGTTCTGGACGACTCTGACACCGTCCCAAATCTGTCCCTTTAATGAAGAATGTAAGTTTATCTGATACACCTGTCGCCCCTCTGGGCTTGATGAACGCCGATATCCTGATGCTACATACCTTTCGCCTCTCCGAGGATTGGCTAATTCAATATCAGCACCAGCGGTGCGAAAGGTGTATAGATAACATATTACACAAGCAACAAAGCACCAGCGGTGCGATTAATAACTTAATCCTCATAATGTAGTACATACTGTTAGTTTGTGTCCGAATAGACGCAAACTAACAGTTTGCGCTACAATATTTTTGAGAATAATGCCTTTTTTCATTAAAACAGTATCCACATGTCTAAAAATTTGTAGGTAGCAACTTGGGTTATTATAGGGTTGCTTCTACAAGAAGAAAATCCTGCATTATTTTCTTATGTTGACACCTATGGGTAGAGTGAAACTGTTTTCGATCTAAAATACGTACCCTACCTATATCTTAGCCAAACACTTACAACCAAGTTTGTCAGTGATGCAGCAAATGTAAGCACCCGCCAGTCAATACGCGTACGTTCCAGTATTCGGAGTTGATCGTTCGGATTTAGATATACATCTGACTGAACCAAATCGTAGTTAAGTTTTTCCTGTGTACCATTTGCGCGTGTAAGGACGCATTTTTTTGGGTTTGCTTTCTCCTCGTTCAAACCACCTGCCATTGCCACAGCATCTCTTAACAGTGTCGGTTCAGAAATAACAAATTGACCGGGTTTATCTACAGCCCCAACTACACTAATTTTTGCTTCAGCGAGAGGTACATATAATATATCTCCAGGTGATAACATTGCTTTGACGGCATCAGAAGTAAGATCGACCGTTGTATTCCCCGTATCCTTGATTATTTCTGCTTTTTTTAGATCGGCAAAATCCGCCCGAGAACCCCCGGCAAGTTTTAATGCTTGGTCCGCTGGGATCTGATCAGTCGTTATAGGAAAGAGTCCGGGAGCAGTTACTGCCCCGACAACACGAATACGTCTCTGTTCAAAAATAGACGGAACGATGACAATATCGTAGTTCTTTAAGGGAATATCTTCCTTACCTGATTCAATGAAATCCTGAAAGTTTACGGTTGTAAATGGCTTGCCATCACGCCAAACCTTAATATTAGTAAGGTCTGCGAGTTCATAGTTGATACCTGCAGCACCCAAAGCATGCATCAAGTAGACCTGACCAGTTTCAAAAACATGCATGTTCCCTCTTGGTCGTTGTTCTACTGCACCAAAAACAAGTATGTTTCGTCGTGGCTGCATCAGCGTTACAAATACCCGTGCACTCGGTAGTTTCTCAGAAAATACTTTCTGCATCTGTGCTTCCAGTTCCGACACTGTAGAACTTGTTGCTTTGACAAGTCCAATAAGAGGATAGGAAATATAACCATCAGGTTGAACAGGAACAGGAGCCCGGTCTTTTGTATATTCGGGAAAACCTTCAACAGTTACGACTATACTGTCGCCAACTTGCAATTTATATGTTGATGTTTCGGGGTATTGTGGACTATCAGTTACGATATTCTCGTCAGCATGATTCTCAGCTAAAACTGATTGTAAGAAACTGACAGGGAATATTAATATAAATAGAAGAGATAGAAAGCGTATATGTAAAAACATATTTATCAAATTTGTTTTACCCTTTTGTCTAAGTTCGTGGTGTAATTTTGACACAAAACTAAACTTTTGATGTGTTTGAAAGAATATTCTTCATTAATTCTTAAATTAAATATGTAATTCCACCAAGGTATATTAGTTATAGGTTGATGAACCAGTATCTTGAAATATGCCAGACTATTTTATCAGATAATTGGCAATTATACAAGTGAAAATAGATGTGATGGGTGTGTAAAGTTTTGGCAAAAGTGTGATAATCTGCTATCTCTACACACCTGTCGTCTCGCTGGGGTTTTGTGACTGTTGGATTGTTCCTACAGTTTGTTGGATGCAATTGTTTTGAGTATGGTATGTGCCAGCCTAATGGTTGTGTTTGTGTCTTTGGGGTGTTCTCCTTGTAATAATCGTTTCTTAATGTATCCGTAAAGGGTTTTAAGTTCAATGGTAATGTCATCGGTGTTTGTGTTGCTGTCGGTAAGTAATTTCGCTAAATATTCTTTGTGGGTTTGGTAGAATAGTTCGCGATATTTTAATGGAAATTGGTTATGAGAGATGTTATACCTTCTGAGTTGTGTAGAAATGCTTGATCTTAGCTTCTTCCGATGTAATTGTAGTTGTTGTTTGTATTCAGCTAAGTTTTCGTTGTGGATCTTATCAAGATGCATTTTTTGTTGTTCTTGATAGTCCTTTTCTATTTGTTCACGTAATTTGGGTAGGTCCTGTTCTAATCTTGTTTTAGCATCGTTGCCGTATAATCGTCTGTAAGTCCTGTCATATCTGAGTAAGCAATCATTATAATGTTGATCTCTATCAATTATGCGATTTATATCTGTCTCATCATTGTTTTCTTGGTCAACATTAGATGGGTATTCAGGTTCTTGTATGGGTGGTTTCGGTAGTTCTTCTTCAAATTCTTGCATGAATGCTTCAACGACTTCTGCACGTGTCATCATTTTTGCGAACAATTTGACTGCGAATTGTTTGTGTTTTTCTTCTAATTTCATTGAGATATCCTCCTTAATAAAGTGTACCAATTGGTACATTAATTTCGTTCACTGGTACACTTTGGTACATTGCTTGTGAAGATAGTATCAGTAAGGGTTTATAGACTATATAAACAGGATTTTACAAGATAAAAAAATTAAAAATTGGTACAGTTTGTCTATGCTGAAAAAACACTTGTTTATCAATATGATTTTATCCACTAATTTTGATATTATCTGTATGTTTGTAATATGAAAACTTAACATTACTTTATCACCTATAAAACAAAACGATGAATGTGATTTATATTATAACATAAGAGATTAACGTATGTCAAATATATTTTTACAATTTTTGTGTTTTATCTGTTTTTTTAATTTGTCATGAAAACTAACGGAAAATATTACATTTTCCAATTACTTTAGTTAGCGTTGGTGAGAATGTATGTTGCTTTTACCTGTTAAGATATGGTAATATTATCTTGTGAACTTTAATAATCTTGTAACACAATTTGAAAATAAACGGATAATGGTAATTGGTGATGTCATCTTAGATGAATACGTCTGGGGTGAAGTCAACCGAATTTCACCTGAGGCACCAGTTCCTGTTTTTGAAATGTTGGGTGAACGGATTGGTTGTGGTGGTGCTGCAAATGTTGCGCAAAATATTGTCAGTTTAGGGGGTAATGTAGTATTAGTCAGTGTCATCGGCAAAGATAGTGATGGAGAAAAATTACTCCACTTACTAAATACATTGGATATTCGTACAACTGATATTAATATAGATATTCAGCGTCCAACAAGCAAAAAAACACGGGTCATAGTAAACCCTAATACCGTAGAAGCATCATTGTCTGAGTTAGACAGTTCTGATGATCAAATCCTACACCAAGGACATCACCTACTGAGAATTGATAGAGAATCTAAACAGGATATAGCTGCTAAGTTAAAGGAACGGCTATTGCATGTTACACTGTCGCAGATTGGAGAATGTGATGCCATCGTATTTGCTGACTATGATAAAGGGGTCGTTGATCAGGAATTAATACAAAAGGTAGTGCTAAATGCAAAATCTTACAATATACCGATAATTGTTGATCCAAAACGGAATAATTTCCTGCATTATAAAGGTGCAACAGTTCTTACACCCAATTACAAGGAAGCAGCTGCAGCATTACAGGAAGAGATTACCGATGTATCTCACTTAATTTCTGTTGGCGAAAAGATATTAGACCAATTATCGTTGCCAACATTGTTGATAACACGTGAGGAGCAAGGTATGTCTCTGTTCCAAAGAGATTCGAACGGTAACCTACAAGTTGATCATCTTCCTCCTATCTCACAAGAAGTAATTGATGTAACAGGAGCTGGAGACACTGTGGTTGCTGTATTTAGTCTTGCAATTACAGCAAATGCAGATAATAGAAGTGCAGCGGAACTATCAAGTCTTGCTGGTGGGATTGTCGTTGGTAAAATGGGGTGTTCAACTGTTACACCTGAGGAACTACTTACAGCATCCAGAGATTTCTTGGGAACTCCGACATTGGAAACACACTGAAAACGCACGGGTCAGAGTGAGTGTAGGGAACTCCGACTTACGTACTATAATTGTCAAGAATCATTCTAAAATTCACTATAATATAATGCATGAAAACTGTTATACTTGACAGAGATGGAGTAATCAATCAGAATCCTTTGAATAAAGGTTATGTCCGTGATTGGAATGATTTTATCTTCCTACCAAACGCCTTGGATGCCATACGTATTTTAACACAAAACGGGTACGGTATTATTGTAGCTACCAACCAAGCGGGAATTGGCAAAGGACTATATTCTGAAAAAAAACTGTCTGAAATCCATCAACAAATGTTAAATGTAATTGAAGAAGAGGATGGAGAAATAAGAAAAATATATTATTGTCCCCATCACCCAGATGCTAAATGCGGATGTCGTAAACCGAATCCTGGTATGTTGTTACAAGCAGCGGAAGAAAACAAACTTGTCTTGTCGAAAACATTTTTCATCGGTGATTCATTCACAGATATTCAAGCTGCACGTAACGCTGGCGCATTACCGATCCTCGTGTTAACTGGACACGGACGAGAGACCTATAAACAGTACATCAAGGCTGATTCAACTGTGAAAGATTATACACCTGAAAAGATATTCACGAGTCTGTATTCAGCTGCACGATGGATGACAATGACGAAAAATTGAGATAATGATACTAAAAAAGATTGAATCTTGTAGTGCGCATTCTGGTGTAATCGGACTTGGGTATGTTGGCTTACCTCTAATGGTAGCCATAGCGAATGCTGGATTTAGAGTCACAGGGATTGATATTTGCCAACATAAATTAGAAAGGTTGAAGAACGGAATCTCAGATGTTCCCGATGTGCCAAATTCTGTTCTTGAATCATTTATCAAGTCAGGACAAATCCAAGTAACAGATGATTTTAGTGTTATAAGTGAACTGGATACAGTCAACATTTGCGTGCCAACACCATTGAGTGAAAATAACACTCCGGACATACAATATATCTCTGCAGCAGTCGAGCAAATAGCAGAACATTTGCGTGAAGAACAACTTATAATTCTCGAAAGTACTACCTATCCCGGTACGACCGAAGAAGTTGTCCTACCAATGCTGCAACCAACTGTCAAAAATACCACACAATCGTCCGACACTCAACACAGCCCTGACAGGAACTCTTCAGACACAAAGGGGACATTACAGGTTGGAAAGGACTTTTATCTTGCTTATTCACCTGAACGTATTGAGCCGGGGAATAGTACTTTTTATATGACTAACACACCAAAGGTTATCGGTGGTGTTACACCCAAATGCACACAAATTGCAAAGGCGTTTTACGAACAATATATAAACAAAACTCATACTGTTTCATCACCGCGCATTGCTGAAATGGTCAAGCTATTAGAGAATACATTTCGTAGCGTCAATATAGGTCTGATTAACGAAGTGGCATTGATTTGTGATCGAATGGGTATGGACGTATGGGAAATAATAGATGCTGCTGCAACCAAACCTTTTGGTTTTATGCCATTCTATCCAGGTCCTGGACCGGGTGGACATTGTATACCAATAGATCCGCACTATCTGTCTTGGAAAGCACGCACTTACCAATATCATGCAAGATTTATTGAACTGGCAAGTGAAATAAATCGTAGTATGCCCAAATATGTATTTGACAAAGTAATTCACGCGTTAAACCGACAACGTAAATCTCTTAATGGTTCAAGAATTCTGGTTATCGGAGTGGCATACAAGAAAGACATTGGAGATACAAGGGAATCACCTGCATTTGAAGTTATGAGATTAATGCTTGACAACGGTGCAAAAATTTTATATCATGACCCACACGTTTCAAATATTATCCTTAGGGGAGAGGATACCTATCATTCAGAAACGCTTACAACATCTATAATTGAAAGTGTAGATTGTGTTGTAATCCTTACTGACCACAGTTCTATAGATTATGAATTTGTTGTTAGATATGCTGGTACGGTAGTTGATACACGCAATGCAACACGCTCCATCCAAAATAGTTCAAGTAAGATAATCAAACTTTAACACTGATATTGTATTCAATGAATACATAATTATGAGGTATCACAACAATTACTCTTAGTAAGATAAGATTGTTATATAAGTTTCTTTCTGTTAAAATGTTTATGCATAGGTGTAATATATGACAGAATTTTTTTCTATAAAAAAGATAATATTCGGAGGAATCTCATGACAAAAACTAATATAAAATTGAATATACAGCAGGATCAACTGATGTCGTTTCTTGCTAATTTTTTAAATGAGAGAGAGATTTCCCAACTACTGATGCAATCAGATCAAACCACTGCCTCGGACAATTTTCAATCATTTTCCAAACAAGAACTGTTAAACAGGTTCGTCACTGTATTCTTCAAACAATCCCAAATTGACGATCTCGTAGTCGAACATTTGTCACAGAAAGCGGTGGATGCGATTTCCCGCGTGGGATTTATGGAAGTTGATGAAATACATACATTCTTTAACACTCCTGAGCCACTACTTGAATCAGGTGAGTTTGGGGAAGTGGTCTGGGCACTCCTGATGGACTCTCGAGATGATGTTAATTCACATGGATATAGTTTAATATCACAAGCTTATGAACAACGCCAAGCATTTCATGAAGATTATGAAAAACAGAATAACGTAACTTTACCAAATCCGCCACAAATTTCCAACACAGATGAATTGGAAGATAGTCGCTACAATGTAGAGGATCAGCAAGGTGAACTTTTTCGACTTGAACAGGCATTATCAAATCTACGAGAACAATACTCAACGTTAGGTAAAAAGAATAAGAGACTGGAACTTCACTGTCAATATCTATTAGAAGAAAATGAAGCACTAAAAAGGAAAGTAAATACTTTTATCGAAAAAGAGAAGGAGTTGGTATTTCTTCAACAAGAAAACAGGGTGCTACAGGAAAATGCATCACAGTACACTGAAGCAAATGACAGGTTGTTAAAATTGGATGATGAACACAAACAACTCATTGCAAAGTACGATGAAATCTCTACACAACTAAATGAACTTGGTCAAATTAAAGCCTCAAAAGAATCTTTCATGGTTGAACTAAAGTTGGTTGAAGAGGCAGTATACAAAGAAAAACAATTATTAGATCAACTAAAAGCCGATTTACAGGGACATTTTGATATGTTTGAGAAATCACAGGAAATGTCCCAAAACGCGCTTAACCAAATACGACAGACTGTTAATCATATAGATGGTCCTGAGATGGAAATTATACAAGATAGTGATATTGAACTGTCCCAACCTCGGGTTGGGGTTTTCGTTGATGTCCAAAATATGTTTTATGCTGCAAAAGATCGGTTTGAACGTCGAGTCGATTACATCAAACTTCTTGACTTGATTGTAGGTCCTCGTCAATTGATGAAAGCTTATGCCTATATTGTACAGATACCGGAAATAAAACAAGGGAATTTTATATCATTATTAGAACATAACGGTTATACAATTCGAAGTAAGGACTTGCGTTTACGTGGGGATGGTTCCGCAAAAGGAGATTGGGACGTTGGCATCGCTGTTGACGTGGTATCTATGCTGACTACTTTGGATGTGGTAATCTTAGCAAGTGGAGACGGAGACTTTTGTCCGCTTGCTGAACTTATCAAACAACAGGGCAAACGGATAGAGGTAGTAGCATTTGAGCATAACACATCTATGGATTTACAGGCAATGGCTGACCAATTTTTCCCGATAGGTGAAGAGTTGTTAATGTAAAAACAGCAGTATTTTGTAATCATACACTGATTTTGCCCCATAAACCCATCAGTTTATCTGTCCTCCCTACGTTCTCTAACCCACACATATAGACCCCTGACATATATACACACTTACTCTTATATTAATGAAGTTTATCATAAATACATCTCAATTTATATATAGATTAATAGTTTGTTTCATAGAAAAAGCACCACAATTATGTGTTAATAGTTACCTGTGTAACATCCTATTCTTTTCCATATTCTTTTTTATGTATGGACAATCCAGTATCAATCCAGAATGGATTCCTGCTAACAACCTGCCAGTATGTACTGCTGAAAATGCCCAATATTTTCCTATATTAACAACTGATGGGAATGATGGAGTCATAGTTACATGGCGTGATGGAAGAAATGGAAATTACGATATCTATGGTCAACGAGTTGACAAAAATGGGAATATGGTTTGGACACCTGATGGAATTCCTATATGTGATCAGGATGCAGCTCAAGGGGCACCCGAAATCGTTACCGATATGAAAGGCGGTGCAATAATCATTTGGGGTGATATGCGAAATGGTTCTCAAGATAGTTTCGCTCAGCGAGTTGATGCAAACGGTGAAAAGTTGTGGGTTCCCGATGGTGTTTCAGTATGTACAGAACCAACTTTACAAGACGATTTCACAGCCATCTCAGATGGAAACGGAGGCGTAATTGTTGTTTGGGAGGATTGGCGTTCGGGCAATCAAGACATCTACATTCAAAAGATTTCATCGGACGGGAATGCGGTATGGGACCATAATGGTACTGCTGTGTTTCGTGGTGAAGGGGATCAATATGACCCAGTATTAATCAGCGATGGTAAGGGAGGTGCAATCATAGTGTGGTGGGATATCAGTACACCCGATTGGAACATCTTTGCCCAACACATAGATAGCAATGGAGGAGCGTTCTGTGTTTGGGCAGATTACAGAAACGATCCTAACTTTTTCACGTCCGCACAACTCTATGCACAACACATCGCTGCAGATGGAACACACCTATGGGAAAAAGATGGTATACAAATTTGTGAGTTACCGGTCAATCAACAACAACATAAAACTGTTATTGATGACAAAGGTGGTTTCATCGTTGTGTGGTGGGACGACCGTGATGTCTTTGCTGATATTTACGCGCAACGCGTCAATGTAGAAGGTAAACGATTGTGGGATAAAGAGGGTGTACCAGTTTGTACAGAGGGTGGAGTTCAACAGAATCCAATGCTTGTTTCAGATGGTGCAGGTGGTGCGATAGCGTACTGGCTTGATTATCGTGAGGATTTTGGTAACATCACAGAGGATGCAATATATGCGCAAAGGATTGATGAAAACGGGACCCCGCTATGGCAAAAGAACGGTGTTCCTGTTTGTGATGCGGAAAAAGAACAGATTTCACCTAACGCAGTTTCTACAAGTATAGGAAGTGTAATTGTTGTATGGAGTGATGCCCGCGGAAAAGATCACGATATTTATATTAACCGTGTGCAGTAGACATTATATCCCGACTAAACAGGTAAATTACTCCATATCAGCAAGCTGCGTTAAATGCCAATCTGGATCCATTAACGCTTCGTAAACTACACCACCTTCAACATTCTTAGGCATCGGAAGTCCTAACAGATAGCAGAGTGTAGGGGCGACATCTACCACGCGAACCTGTCGTTCCAATGCAACCCCGTTCCGCACGCCTGCCCCAGAGAGAATGAAAGTGGAATGTTGACCACCAATGCCAAAACTAACCGATGGTAACTGCTTTCCATGTGCTCCATCAAACTCTGGACGTAGTGCGTAGACAACATCACCTACAAGCTCACCATGTAAGTTCAACATCTCTGCGTCGGCTTTTGTCACTGCTAATGAAAACGGGTGCCTTCCTGTTTCTTCATCACGATATGCATGTAGTGCAGCAATAATCTCCAGTTGTGTTGCTTCATAATCCTCAGCTGCTACTATTCCATTCGGTTCGCGTCCCTCAAGATTGATGAATATATGTACTAATCCGACATTGAGAGCACGTGTTTTCGTCCAGTCTATTTTGTTATTCTGCTGTCTCACAATAAATCCTGTTTCTTCCAAGACCTTTTCAATATCAACGGCACGGAACTGATTCGGTGTGCCTCCGTGGTCAGCACAGATAAGCACGACAGTCTCATCATCTGCCAATTCAGCGATTTGTCCAATCATATTGTCTACTGATTCATAAGTGCGACGTAAACCTTCTCGACACCGCTGGATTGTTTCAGGTGCAGCACCACTTATTTCATCTGCTTGGCTAAGAAAGAAATGACTTGCGTAATCCGGAGCATGTGTCTCTACCATCAGGACATCCCAATCGTTTTCCGAAGCAAGATATGTAGCGACATCTGCCAAACGTTGGTGATGATATTCTAACAATTCAAAATATGTGTCATCATCTACCTGTCCGAGTGCGTCTCTTGCGGGATTCTGTAGGAATGAACCCACATTCTGGTCAATAGCGGTAGCAATTTCCGCAGGTACAGTGTATTCTGAACGGGGCCAAATCTGTGGAACAAATAGCTCAAAAGCATCTGCATTAGATGTTAACGTGACCAGCTTCATACGAACATATCCTTCAACATCACTACTATCTATATTAAACGTATCCAACCACCAATCACTCCAATCCCCTACACCCAGATCCGCAACCACATCATCCACAGAACGGCTACGACATATTTTTATTCTATCATATCCATTATTGGCAGTAGCATATATTAGCCCGTAAAATGGTTTTGGAACACCAATTTTACCACGGTTCATGTTTTCTCTACCACGAGCCAAAGGTTGAATCGTGAGTTTTACTTCTTGCAACTGCTGTCTAGATTCTGGTAAAGTGCCTTCCCACTGACTGATTTCAATTGGTTTTATATCGACCGAATCTATATGTTTTATCTTTTGCAATGCGCTTGGGTCCAGCGATTCTGGGTCTCGCTGTCCACCGATAGGACGTGGTGCCCATTTACCAGAGACGAAAAGATGATACCCTGCAATTTGGTGATGGTTGGAAACGCCTGGACCAGTTCCTTCCACCTGAATTCCTGTTTTTACGGTAGGGGGCCAAGACATTTCCCATTTCACCAGAATCGGTTTACCACCTACTCGTTCTACAAGATTCCACAGATATTCCGACTGACACAATCCAGTATTTATCCCCCATACTGTTTTATCAAGTTCTTCACCAACAGCACGTATGTTAAAATCCATAACTTTATGGTTTCCAGGCCAAGAACCTGTTGAGAGTGCTGTCCATCCAGGTGGCGTTAATGTTGGAAATACACCTATCATTGGACGATACACTCCAGCGTTGCGAAGTTTCGCCATATTTGGAGTGTGTCCCCATTCAATCATGTTATTCACGAGTTCCATGCTTGCGCCATCCATTCCAATAATAATAGCGCGTTTGGCAGGGGAATGTTGTGTCCGCTTCACCTTATATCTCCTTTTTTAATGTCTTACGTAATTTTTCTAATGGGTAGGTATTGATGACATCTTCTTTCGTCAAACCACTACGGCGCGCAACATTTACTCCATACTTGAAACGTTCTGTATCCGGTACAGAGTGAGCATCTGTGTTTACTGAGATTAACACCCCAGCTGCCTTTGCCATACGGATATATTCTGGTCCCAAATCCAACCGACTGGGAGAACCGTTTATCTCCAAAATTGTCCCGTTTTCTGCCGCTGCAGCAATTATTTCTTCAATGTTAATCGGATACATAGGTCGCCTGCCGAGTAACCTTCCTGTTGGGTGACCAATAATCATTACATACGGATTTTCAATTGCCCGAATCACCCGTTTTGTCATATCAGCTTCAGATAACGTAAATTGGCTATGTACACTTGCAACAACGATGTCAAGTTGCGCGAGTATTTCGTCTGGGAAATCAAGCTTGCCATCTCTTCGAATATCCACTTCAGACCCTGCTAAAATTGTAATGCCTTCGGTTGCTGCATCCACCTCACGTACCTGTTTTATCTGTGCTAACAACCGTTTTTGATCCAATCCATTGGCAACCGCTGAGGAAACTGAATGATCTGTAATAGCATAATATTCAAGTTCACGTTTTTTGGCTGCCTCTACCATCTCACTGAGTGTATGTGTCCCATCACTCCAATCAGTGTGTGTATGTAGATCCCCTCTCATATCGCTGTATTCTATTAGCTTAGGTAACTTATCGTCCAAGGATAACGCAACGGTATCAGGGTATTGTCGTAGTTCCGGTTCAATATATGACATGCCGAACATCTCATAAATATCTCTCTCAGATTTGTTCTGTGTTTCTTCCCAATATTCTGTTTTATCATCTTGCATTTCGAGAGAAATATGTGTGTTTGCTGAGAAAGCACTGAGATGGTCCTTCGTCGGCGTTGTTAAAAACAAAACTGCCTCGAATTCAGCAGGTGAACATAGATAGATTATCACTGCCAAACCATTGTCAACACTTAGATGTATTTTGGTCAATGGTTGTAACAATGGCATAGTAGAAATGTCTTGTGAGTCTATAATTTGGGTTGTAAGTGGTTCGTTATGTGTTGTGATCGTCTCAATGAGGTTATCATGAGCCGTTTTCGTCCCATCAGCACATTCTACAATAATTTCTATACTACGACAAATCTCTTCTCGCCTACGTATATCCCCTGTAACTTCATGCCGGGTTACTGCGGAACAATTACTGATTATATTAGATAGGTGGTTACTAAGGTCTAAACTTCGTGCCAGAATACGTGCCCCACGGTATGTCATTAAGAATTCCAGACTTTTGGTTATGGAGGAAAGGGTCTTTTTCCCAAAGCCTTTTATACCTTCAAGGCTTCCATCTTCAAGTGCCTCAGATAGATGTGTCAGATTTTTAATATTGTGATCATTATATAGTCGACTTGCTGTTTTTTCACCAATCCCACTGATTTTCAGTAGGTCAAGTGCTTCTATCCCTATTTCTGCTAAAAGTTTTTCATAGGCTTGACAGGTACCTGTATCAAGTATTTCTCGTGTCTTTTCCTCAATTGTTTTTCCAATTCCTTCAAGATCTTGAAATTTACCTTCCTTAATTAATTCACTAACATCAACAGACAAGTCCTCAATTATGTCTGCAGCTTTGTCGTAAGATCTTGTACGGAAATGAGAATCTCCGCGGATTTTCATCAGATTTCCTATGTTTCTGAAAATGACACTAATTTCTATATTTCTCATGAGATATAATTACCATTGTAGATGTATAGTAGGTATAAAAAAATCGGTTATCATTAGAATAGAATCGTTTCAACTTGATAACCGAAATCCTATATAAACAGATAATGTATTTTGTACACATTTTCCACGGTTAGGAAATACCACATACTATATTGATACCATTTTCTTGTGGGTTTTAGCATACCTTTTATATGCTGATACACCCGATACCATACCTATAATAATACTCGCAGAAACAACAGCGATGAGTTGATACCACGGAAGGAACTCAAGAACTCCCAGTTGGAAAGTAAACAGACAGTAGAGTATGTAGAAACAGCCTAACCCGAATAATGTTCCGAAGAATCCCAGAAATATGCCTTGTATGATAAAGGGAGTACGGAGATATCCTCGCGTAGCACCAATATTATTTAGTAGTTGTATTTCTTTATGTCGGGTTCTACCAGTTTTCAAGACTGATGCACGGATAAGTAACAATGAAATCAATACCGTAATTACGATACTTGCAACAGTCATACGGTACGTCTGATGATATATGTCTGTGAGAATACCATGTCCTGTCAAGACAACATCATCTATCATTTCATCGGATTCAATATCATAGGCGATTTCTTCAAGTGTTTTTCTTGATAAATTTGATGTCTTAAAATAAATCTCTAAGGAAGCGGGAAAAGGATTGCTACCGGAATATCCATTCTTAATTAAAGCTCCAAGTGCTCCAAACTGTTTTTCAGCACGGTTTAGGTGTTCATCCTTAGAAATGTATTCAATATAATAGATATTATCATTCTTCCTGATTTGATCTGCAAAAACCTTAGCATCTTCTTCAGCAACTGAATCGTTTGCATAAGCAATGAGCGGCGCAACAGTTTTTCTAAGTGATAATTCTTCATAGAGAGAATTGTGATTAAATAGAAATGTATTTAGGATTAATGTGAACAAAGCAAGCGCGATGATGCTAAAGAGATTATGTAATCCGGTTTGTGATATTTGAACAAAGGCATTTTGTATATAATATCGCATTGTATTTTATGTTATTCTATACAATTCACTATCTGATGAAATAACCGATTGAAATAAAAAATTACTACGAAATTCGGTTAGGCTGTAATACAGCCATCTTTGAGAGTAAAGACGCGTTTTGGTGCAGTATTATTAGTACGCATAAACCTTTCTGGAAGTTCAGGATCGGATGTTGCAACTAAAACAGTAGTGCCTTGAAAATTGAGCGTATCAAAAAGCGTAAGCATTTCAAGTGTAAGATTTGGATCAAGAGTTTCTGTGGGTTGGTCTGCTATTATTAGCAAAGGACTATTGATAATTGCCCTTGCAATTGCAAGTCGGTGTCGTTCATTGCTGGATATTTGACTTGGCTTAGATAGTTTATGATGGATTAACCCCATTTGATGTAATAGATTATCTACATTTTCATGTAATATCCTTATTTTTGTTCCGATGAGTTTCTGAGGAATTGCCAAGTTTTGTTCAACGGTTTTGGTATCAACAAGGTTGCAATCTTGAAATACTATACCTATTTTTCGTCTGAAAAATGGCAGTGTAGATGGGGTAAGATCTGCAAGTGACTGACCGAGTACATTTAAGGAACCCGATGAAGGTATTAATGCACCGTAAATCATTTTGAGTAGCGTTGTTTTGCCTGCCCCGCTTTCACCAACGAGGAATCCGTATTCACCGCGTTCAAGACGAAAACTCGCTCTTTCCAGTACACTTAAATTATTATAACTGAAACTTACTTGATGAAGTTGAATCATAATTGATTACATACAAAATGGTGGCATGTTTTTAGCATACACAGATAACTTGAGTATATTGTAGAACTACTGAGGCGTATTCGTGTAATCACAGGATTTTGATGCACAAGCGTGTATTGGATCACCCGTTTTTTGCGTCTTTTCAACGATATATGGAGCATTACATTTTGGACACGGTTCAGCAATCGGTTTATCCCAACTTGCAAACCCACAAGTAGGATAGTTGCTGCACCCGTAGAAAACCTTACCCCTCTTACTTCGACGTTCACCTAAGTATCCATCACAATCCGGTTCCGGACAATCAACTCCCATGGGAATAGGTTTTGCATTTTTGCACTTTGGATAACCGCTACATGCCATGAAGCGTGCACCAGCACGACTCTGCTTAATCAGCATCACTTCACCACATTTATCACAGAGCGTATCTGTTTCTTCTGGTTCAGCGGCAGTGGAATCATCACCGTTCAACGCCTTTATATTTTGACATTCTGGATAGTTGGAACAACCAAGAAATCGACCATATTTTCCCCATTTTATAATCATATTTCCACCGCACTTTTCGCACTTCTCATCTGATTCTGTTTCCATTGCTTTCCGTGCTTCATACATCTTGTCAGGTGCTTCTTTCAGTGCATCTTGAAATGAGGGGTAAAATTCTCCGAGTGTGTCTACCCAACTTGCTTTCCCTTCTGCAATTGTATCAAGTTTCAGTTCCATATCTTTCGTAAATTCTACATCAACTATGTCTGGAAAACCGTGTATCAATAGTTCGTTAACAAGTCTACCGACATCCGTGGGAATTAGTCTTCGCTGCTCTTTTACAATGTATTCTCTTTCTTGAATAGTTGAAAGAATTGCTGCATAAGTACTCGGTCTACCGATCTCTTTGGCTTCTAATGCTTTGACAAGGGTTGCTTCATTATATCGGGGTGGTGGCTGTGTAAAGTGTTGTTTCGGTTCCAATTTACGTAATTCCAGCACATCACCTTCGTTGACATTCGGTAAATTTACATTTTCATCACTACCGTTGTTTTCGTTGGCGTTAACATCATCTTGTCCTTCCATATATACGCGTCTGAAACCATCGAACTTAATTACAGAACCTGTCGCTCGGAAGAGATATTTACCAGCTTCAATGTCAATCGTGGTAGCATCTAAAATTGCGGGATTCATTTGACTTGCTAAGAATCGTTTCCAGATTAAATCGTAGAGGCGGAACTGGTCATTGCTGAGAAATGGTTTTAGTGTTTCAGGAGGTCGGAGATTTAATGTGGGTCGAATTGCTTCATGTGCATCTTGTGCTCCCTTTTTACTTTTGTAATTTATCGCACGCGTAGGCATGTAGTCTGAACCGTATTTGGATTTAATATATTTACGCGCGGCAGTGAGAGCATCCTGTGCAATCCTTGTTGAATCGGTACGCATGTAAGTAATCAGACCAACAGATCCCTCGTCTCCGATATTAAGCCCCTCGTATAATTGCTGTGCAATAACCATTGTCTTTTTTGCTGTATAACGAAGTTTACGAGATGCTTCCTGTTGTAGAGTGCTTGTAATAAATGGTGGAACTGGCTTTTGTTTTCGTTCCCGTTTTTGCACTTTTGTTACGATGTAATTCTGTTGTTTGGCATCTTCTGTGATTTCATTTGCGCGTTCTTCATCAATACGGAATCCGTAATTATTGATTTCTCCCTTCTTAGACGCTATCTTATGTAATTTGGCAGGAAACAGATGTTCTTTAGGTGTAGGTGTCAAAGTTGCATTGATAGACCAGTATTCTTCCGGATTGAATGCTTCAATCTCCGCTTCACGTTCACAGATTAATCGAACAGCAACAGATTGCACCCTTCCTGCACTTAAACCAGGTTTAACACTACTCCATAAAATGGGACTGATCTTCCATCCAATAAGTCTATCTAATACACGCCGTGCTTGCTGGGCATCAACAAGTGCTTGGTCAATTGTTCCGGGATTTTGAATCGCTTCTAAAATTGCGCTTTGTGTTACTTCGTTGTATACAATGCGATATATAGGTTTCTTTATTTTTTTCAATTCGGTCGCAAGATGCCAACATATTGCTTCGCCTTCTCTGTCAGGATCTGCGGCAAGAAAGATACAATCAACCTTTTTTGCTTTTTCTTGTATCTCCTTAACAACCGATCCTTTACCACGAATCATCACATATTTTGGAGTGAAGTTGTTATCAACATCAACACCAAGTTCTCTTTTTGGTAGATCGCGAATATGTCCAACGGAGGAGTCAACAATATAGTCTTTTCCCAATATTTTTTCTATAGTTCTTGCTTTGGCTGGTGATTCAACTACTACTAATGATTTCGACATATCTATTCAGAGATTCCTTAAATGTTATTTGTTTTAATTTCGTTGAGAGTTCAGTCGCACTCTACCTAATACGGTGGTATATTCCTATATCATAATGGTTTATCTAATGGGTTTATCTATTTAAAACGTCTAAAATCTAATTAAGTGACAGAAAAAGGGGAGATTCGGATATTTACACAAGTTCGACATTGTGTAACAGGAAAACAGGGTGTGAGACGATGCCAATTTGGTATATTAATAAGCAAATGAAATTAGGTCACTTAATAACTGCCGCATACCTTTACGGTGAACGATGTGGTCAATGAATCCATAGGCAACCAATGATTCTGCTTTTTGAAAGTTCTCTGGTAGTTCTTCCTGTAAACTCGCGACTGCTAATGGACCAGCAAACCCTATTCTTGCCCCCGGTTCAGCAACAATCACATCCCCAAGTGAACTATAACTTGCAGTCGCACCACCAAAAGTTGGATCAGTCATGACCGAAATATAAAAACCACCTTTTTTGGCGTATTCAGTGCATGCCGCAGCAGTTTTTGCCATCTGCATGAGTGCTAAAGTGCCTTCTTGCATACGCATGCCACCACTAACAGATACGATAATAAGTGGCAATTGGGTTTCACATGCATGCTCAATGCATCGGGTTACCTTTTCACCGATCACAGCACCACAAGTACCACCAATAAAACCTACATCTCCAATTGCAATGGCAACCTGATTACCACCAATGTTCGCAGTACCTGTAAGCATCTCAGAACGTAGTCCAGTTTTTGCAATGTCACGTTCAAGTTTATCTGGATATTCTGGAAATTCTAATGCATCAATAGAATAAAGATTGGTATCAGTTTCTTCAAAACTATCTGCGTCGACGAGTAGATTAAGCCGTTCATGAGCACTCATTGGATAATGTGCATCACAAGCAGGACAAATCTTTAGGTTTTGTGTTAATGCTTCAATTTCAATGTCCGTGGTGCAAAATCTACAGGTGAAGGTTTTAGGAGTATTATCCATTTTTCTTTAGAGGTGTATTTTCAAGCTTTTACCTCTTAATGATACTACTTACTTTATGGGTTTGTCAACTTAATCAACTAATATCACAGGTTTATTTAGTTTTCGGATTTTTCGGATATATTTTCCACAATTCAATATAATCTCTTGTATATCGTGTAGAGAGAAGCGAAGACTATATCTTTTAATTTAGCCTTACATTGTTTATCAGTATGTGCTAAAAATTGTGACCTTTTGCACGTCACTGTGACGTATTGAATCCAGTCAGGATAAGGAATGTGACGCGAATTTTGCTTTTTTTAATTTGATCCTTTTTGGTCTTTTTCTTCTCTTGATCTAACTTCATAATTTGTAAGACATGAAACTTAGAAAACCCATATACAGTCCCTGATATAATCCTATATTCTAAACATACGTTAATTATATAGTATCTTTTTGTGGATGTCAAATTAAAAAGTGAAATGTTTATTGGATATATATTGGTATTTTATGTGTATATTAAATTGTGTTGTCTGAACCAGGATTACAAGATTTTCAGGATAAGAAATCGCGACTGGGAGAGTGCTCCTACAGAATATAAAATGTCGGAGGTCGCTACGCTCGCTCCGACCTACGAAGACTGGTTCAGACAATAAACGGTGAATCCATTAAACATCTATCCATTCCAACGACACGTATCATTTCATTGGGTTTCCCATGTCGGAGGTCGCTACGCTCGCTCCGACCTACAAGAGACTCTAACACTAAATTGACAGCTATGCGTTCTTAGTGAATTAACCCAATTCTTTTGATGTGTCCCCATTTTGTTGTCAGTTTATCTTGGGGAGCAACGTCTAAAAACTCATCAAGACCTCCACCTAAGGCGGAAATTTCGTTTTCGTCTAAAGCGCGAGAAAAGACCGCAGCGTCATCAATTGCACCGCCATATCCCTCTCCACCTTCACCGCCAAGTCTGTAGATTTGATTTATCCCACGCGTTTCCTGAAAGTCAGTTTCTTTTACCATTTCACCATTTACATAAATTCTGTAATTCTTACCGTCACTTTGGACAACAGCGTGTGTCCATACATCTTTCTTGATGACACCGCCGTCTGTTTGGCACAATATTGTCCATCCACCAACTTGTCCTCTCCAAGAAAGTAATCCTTGGTCTTTATTAACAAAGAAGGTATTATGTCCGGAAGCACCGGGTAAACTTCGCCATATATGTTGCCATGCACCACCTTCAAAGGTAGGATTTATCCAGACAGAAATTGTAAATGGATCATTTTTGAAGAGATCCGCATGTAAGGTTTCAGATGCTTGCATCTCAACATGTGTCCCTACATTAAGATGGATAGCATCTTTGAATTCACCTGTATCCCATTTTGAATCTCCTTTAATTTCACCATGGTTTTCATTTCCAGAACTATCTTCAGCATTACCGTCAAATGAATAGTATGCTACCAATGCATCTTCAGCCAGAACACTAACAACCGGTATACATAAAAGTAAAGCAAATGTCAGAAAAAATAATAACTTTTTCATTGAAACTGCTCCTTATAGTAATATCTCTAATGATAATGAAATTATATTAAGGTTATCATTATTAAGGTGTCAACATGAATTGTACAATTGTTAACTTAATCTAACATATATGATAAAAAATGTCAAATTATGTCCGAAGGGATCAGGGATATTTAGTTTTAAGAATTGTCTGCAGTTGCGTGTTACCAATAGTTTATCACGTAGGCAATCTGTAGGAGCGACCTCCGAGTCGCGATATAAACACATTTATGTGGAAAATGGGTAACGGTCGCGACCAGTAAATCAACGGTATGAATGCCTATTGGCATTCCCCGGGTCGCTCCTACAGAAGAAACACCAGATTAAAAGGATTCATTTCCTTAAGTTGACACCTATTGGCAAAGCGAAGAGATTACATCCAGAAGTCTGGTATGAATCTGAATCAAAGAATTTACGACAATTGTTTCAGGATGAGATTTCCATACACATCAACATGTGCGAAGAAATTGGGAGGGACGACAGTCGTCGCGCTAAATTCGGTGATAATTGCGGGACCGTCAATTCGATTACCCGGCACTAACGACTCACGACGATAATAATTAGTAGAAATATAATGACCTTCAAAGAAAACAGGAATTTGTGACATGAGTGCGTCGGTTGGATCAATATCTGATACCTGTTCTGGAATTAGTTCAGGTTTATCAGTTACAACGAATGCATTTATCCGTAAATTTACTACCTCTACCGTTGCTTCAGGACGGGAATAACTGAACCGACGTGTGTGCAGGGCATGGAACTTATTCACAAAATCGGTTTCTCCATCAGAATAAGGGATATTCAACTCATAAGATTGTCCATCATATCGCATATCAAGAGAACGTTCTATTTTTACCTGCGAAAAACTATATCCCTCTGATTTCATGTCAACTTCTGCTCTGTTAATTAATGTATCAAAGCCGTTCTCCAATTGTCTTTGTAAATTTGTGCCGCTGTCTGTTTTCAATAGCACAGTCTGTGAGTAGTCTTTGACAATATCTGCATAGAGCATTCCAAAAGCCGAAAGCAGTCCCCCGTGAGGAGGAATCAGTACAGTACGTATCCCGAGGTTTTCTGCCAGAAATGCGGCGTGTAAACCACCGGCACCACCAAACGATACAAGTGTAAAATCGCGTGTATCAAATCCTCGTTCAACAGAAATAACTTTAATTGCACGTTCCATTGTCGCATTGGCAATCTTCAAAATACCGTCTGCAGTGTCAATAGCCGATAAACCAATCTTCTCAGAAAACTCTTCAAAATAATGACGTGTCTTGTCTGCAGCAAGAGACATTTTTCCACCTAAAAACTGTGTCGGTAAAATACGACCTAAGAAAAGATTTGCATCGGTAACAGTGATTTCTTCACCATCGTTACCGTAACATATAGGACCAGGATCAGCCCCTGCACTTTCGGGTCCAACACGTAATGCACCGCCTGTATCTACAGTTGCAATAGAACCACCACCAGCACCGACTGTATGAATGTCAATTAATGGAACTTTGATAGGCAATCCGCTGATAGTACTTTCAGTCGTCATAGTGATTCCATCTTCACATAGACTGACATCTGTAGAAGTTCCACCCATATCAAATGTAATAATCTTTTCATATCCAGCAGTTTTGGCAACATGGTATGCCCCGATGACACCACCTGCCGGACCAGAAAGAACAGTTCGAATACCAGCAGCTTCAAAATTACTTGTTGAAATACAACCACCGTTTGATAACATCAGACGGAACGATTTGGGAAAACTCTCTGATTCCGTTAGTGTTGATAAATGCTTCTCTAAAGTGGGACGGATATACGCATTTGCAACAGTCGTGCTGAAACGTGCATATTCACGGTATTCAGGTAGGATTTCGTGTGAACATGATATAGGGATATTTAGTGAAGAAAGATGTTCCGCTATAATCTTTTCATTCTTCGGATTTACATAAGAAAAGAGTAGACATATAGCGATTGCATCTAAATCTAACGATTTTAGATGTTTTGTAAGCAATTGTAAATCGGTGTCTGATATTTCAGTATGAATCTCTCCAGTGTGAAGTGTACGTTCCTTGATTCCGAATCTACGTTCTGCTGGTATGAGAGGATCAGGACGTTCTACGAAAATGTCGTATAGATTATGACGTGCCTGCCTACCGATTTCTAATACATCCTCAAAACCCTTCGTAGTTATAACTGCTATACGCGCGCCTCTACGTTCAAGTAGTGCATTTGTAGCAACAGTGGAACCGTGGACGATATCAACATCATCAAAAGAATTGATGTCGTGCATTTCCAGTATTTCACTAACACCTTTGATAACTGCGAGTGCAGGATTATGTGGTGTAGAAAGAACTTTGTGAGTAAAAAGAGAACTATTCATTGACATAACAATGTCAGTAAATGTGCCACCAGTGTCTACACCGATTTTTTTTATTTCTGTAGGTTCTTGCATTAGTTGGATTGTATTAGTGGTATGAGTTTTTCTGTTATATTACACAACAACATTTTGTGGATTGCCTTCTAAATATGCTATGATGTTATCAACAGCACCTTCATTGAGTAGATCAACACCTTCGGGAGTCATGTCTGCACAATGTGGGGTTAAAATCACCTGTTCACATGCTAAGAGTGGGTGGTCTTTAGGTGGTGGTTCTTGATCATATACATCGACAGCGGCACCAGCAATTTGCCCTCTGTTTAAAGCATGAACCAATGCGTCAGTATCCAAAACTTGTCCGCGTGCTACATTAATTAAGAGAGCATTTGGTTTCATCATAGCAAGTTCGTTTTCACCTATTAAACGATAACTCTCAGCAGTCAGTTTTACATGTAGACTGACAACGTCAGACATTCGCAGCAAATTTTCAAGTGTCACATATTTAATTCCAAGTTGTTTTGCCCGTTCATCAGACGGATTATATGTCCAGGCGATTACATTCATACCGATAGCATTTGCCAGTTTTGCCATTATTGAACCGATATGTCCTGTACCAACGACACCGAGTGTTTTTCCTTGTAGATAAATGTTATCCATGCGATGCCATTTTCCTGCTTTCATACCTGCAGTCATAAAAGAAGCACGTTTAGCAAGTGCAAACATTAAACCGAAACTATGTTCTGCAACAACGGGTGCAGTTCTGCCGGGTTGGTTACATACAGTAATCCCCCTATTTTTCGCCTCAACAAGATCAATCATATCTGTTCCGATTGAACAGAGAGAAATCATTTTCAGTTTTGGTAGATACTTCAACACATCTGCATGCCATTTTACCATTCCACGTGAATTAATAAGAATATCAGCATCAGCAGCACGTTGGATTTTTGCGTCGGAGGATTCTGGACGATCTGTATATAAGGTAACCTCTCCATAGGGTGCTAATCGTTCCAGATGAGGTGAACCTTGAATTTGAGGGGGAGAGTCACCGGGGACAACAATCTTGAGTTGGTCCACTATTTTTCCTTCTTGTTCTCACTGTCTTTTGTTTGGGAACGTAAATACGGTACTTCTATTTGGCCAGAAATTATTTTTGACTTGAATTCCTCTACTTTATTCAAAATATCTTTAGAAAGTAAAGATTCGTTGTCTTCATCTACAATATATTCTATACCACCCTCTTTTAGTCCGTAGTTTTTTACTCCACCAGTAAAATTACCTGTAATCACATTTTCTATCATCTGATATACAGACAATTCCACACCTTTTATAATACTTGTAAGTACTTGACCAGGGACGAGACCATTTCCATTTGAATCTACCCATATTAGATATTTCCCTGTTTGTTTTGCTGCTTCAAGAACACCTAACCCACTTGCACCCGCTGCAGCGAGAATAATATCTGCCCCTTTATTATATTGTGCAAGTGCCAACTCTTTCCCTTTTGCTGGATCATTAAAAGCTTGGGGTGTGACCCCAACATAATTTACGAGCAGTTCAATATTTGGATCTGTTTTTTTAAGTCCAGCGGCGTATCCAATTTCAAATGCTTCAACGAGAGGTATTTTCATCCCACCCACAAAACCGACCTTTTTGGTTTCGGTCTTTAGTGCAGCGATGGCACCTGCAAGAAAAGTCCCTTCGTGTGCCTTATAAATGAGGGATGCAACATTTTTCGGTTCAGCTTCAGCATCAATCAGTGCGAAGTTAACATTTGGAAAATCTACTGCTACACGGTTCATTGGTTCCTGAAATTGGAATCCGACACCGATTATCAGATCAAACTTTAATTTTGCCAGACGACGCAATGCCATTTCGGTATCAGTATTCTGTGTAGGATTTACTTCTGTCAATTTGATATTCCACTTGTCAACAGATTTTTTTGCACCATTATAAGCAGCATCACAAAAAGACAGATCCCCACGACCGCGTACGTCATAAATCAATCCGACCTTGATTGATGCGAATGCACTACTTATATTTATAAGACTAACCATTAGGATAGGTAGTATAAAATACAGATATTTCCTCAAGACAATTTCTCCTATGTTTTAAAGAATGTGAATCAGAGAAAGGGTTGCCTCTGACAAACGAAGAATAAACACAATTACAAGTAAGGTTATTATGTTGTAAATGATAATTGGTATATTTACGTAATCAATTATTAGGATACACCATTGAGTAGGCAAATGCAAGATATTTCTATTGCAGACATTCCAGCGTCAATTGAAATCCTCTACCAATATATTTAACAAATGTTAAAATAAGATTAAATCTACATAATTGCGAGATAAATTAATAGTGTTGTATAATAACTCTTATTCAACACTATTGAAATTATGGTTTGTAATAGCCTGTTAACATCTTATTGTATCAATGCAGGCATAGCTTATTACCTGTTCTGATGACACTTGAATGACTTCTATGGTATTCTTTGGAATATGGACTGATGATTACAGTTGACGCTGGTAAGATTGCGTGATAATATACATCAGATTTATTGTGGAATCAGATTGAGGCAGGGTACATAAGGAATTCTAAAGTTCAATAACAATTTGATTGAAAAGGATAAGAAATTAAATTCGCCTTGTAACGTTTTCTTAGGTATATAATATCCCAAATATAAAATAAACGCGTTGTACGCCAACGTGAGCATTAATATTTTAAGGGGATTTCAACAATTTTTCTCAAAGAACAATTTCCATTTCAGTGATGCCGAATTACAAATTTTCATCCAACACATATAATATATTACTAATTTGTGTGATATTATCATTTATATACATCATCTACTGACAACGTGTTCTTAATATGCGTTATTATAATTTATTAATACTTTCAATTATATCTATCATTATAATATTGACTGTAGGAGAATTTGGTAAAGCACAGCTGCCATCCTTACAAAATGAAAATGTACTTTTCGTCGATGTAACTAAAGATACAGGTATCCAGTTTCTTGATGAGAACGGAGAGAATGGTAAGAAATATTTCATTGAACCATTAGGCAGAGGTTTGGCTCTCTTTGACTATGATAACGATGGTGATCTGGATCTTTACCTCGTCAACGGATGCAATTTACCGATAGAGAAATCTGATAAACATCCAAAAAACATACTATATCGCAATGACGATGGAGTTTATATTGATGTGACAAATGTTGCATCTGTAGGAGACACTGGATACGGATTGGGATGTTGTGCGGGTGATTATAATAACGATGGATATATTGACCTTTATGTTACAAACTACGGTAAGAATATCTTATATAAGAACAATGGGGATGGAACATTTTCAGATGTAACTGATGAGACCGGTGTTGGAGGAAATGAACTTAGTAGCGGATGTGCTTTCTTTGATTATGATGCTGATGGACACTTGGATCTCTATGTTGTAAATTATGTTCAATTTGATATAGATGCAAATCCTGTATGCACCCGTAAAGGTGTTCCAACCTATTGCACCCCTGAAGCACTTGATGCTGAAGCAGATATTCTTTACCAAAACAGTGGTAATGGAACATTCACAGATGTGACACAGATCGCAGGGATAACTGCACCCGCAGGTAAAGGTCTCGGTGTCGTATGTGGTGATATTGATAATGATGAGGATGTTGATGTATTTGTTGCAAATGATACAACTCCGAATTTTCTCTACATTAATCAAGGAAACGGTAAATTCACTGAAGATGCGCTTTTTGCCGGTGTTGCACTAAGTGAAGATGGTCGCGCATTTAGTGGTATGGGTGCAAACCTCGGTGATTATGATAACGACGGATTTCTGGATATAGTAATTACCAATTTCCAAGATCAAGTAAATAACATCTATAAAAATGCACATAACGGCTTCTTCAACGATGTGAGTTTTCTTACTGGAATTGGTGAAAAGAGTCTACCCTATTTGGCATGGGGTGTGGATTTTGTGGATTTTAATAACGATGGATGGCTTGATCTGTTCGTATGTAACGGACACTTAGACGATAATATTGCAGAGATAGATCCTGTTGGAACGTATTCCCAACCAAACCATATATTTTGGAATAATCTGAATTCTACATTTGAGATGACTGAAGTAGGTATTTCACATAAAGTTAGTCGTGGTGCAGCTTTTGGAGACATCGATAACGATGGAGATATTGATATTGTTGTTGCTAACCTAAAAGATACGCCAACAGTACTGCGTAATAACGGTGGGAATTCTAATAATTGGTTAAGTGTAAAGTTGATTGGTAAGCATTGTGCTCGTGATGCGATTGGGGCACGTGTATCAGTTACAACTGGGGATTCAACACAAATACGAGAGGTAAAAAGTGGTTCTGGATATCTCAGTCAGAACGATATGCGGTTACATTTCGGTTTAGCGGATATTGATACAATAGACTCGCTAACAGTAAAATGGATCTGTGGTCATGTTGAAACCTTCAAGAATATACATTCAAATCAAATGATAGTAATAAAGGAAACAAGATAGACACCTGAAACTCAAATTCTGCATAGTATCATATAATATTGTAGATTGGGGTGATGAACGAACCTAACATGGAACACTCTTTCAAACAGTAATGTTTCAACTTTTTAGTTTGACTTTTTTTCACATAAGGCGTATGCTATTAACATGATACTACATCCATACGGATGTTTAATTTTTAACAATTGTTGGCTTGAACCAAAATTACATAGCATAAATCTAAGGAGTTGCCATGAAAACCATTATTATTAGTGTACGTAAATTAACTGTATTCGGTTTTCTCACTCTTTTTTCTTTGATACTATCTCATCCAACATTTGCAGGAACCCAACTGTGGGATTTTGAGAAAGATGCTGATGGCTGGAAAGTTGCAAACGGTAACTGGAACGTCGATGATGGTGTCTATAAACTTAGTAAGGGTGGACAAGCTGAGCATTCTCTCGTTGGTGAAGAGGATTGGGATGATTATACCATTGAGGCGAAAGTGCGTCTTGATGAGGGTAGTTGGGCAGGTATAGTATTTCGTGCAAAAAGCGAAATGGAATACTATGTCTATTATTTGAATGTTCCCAGTAACATATCTGAACTGTGGCGACACAAAGCAGGAGCTTGGAACGCACGTGACAATATTTCTCAACCTCCCGCTGCTGGTGGTGTCGTTATCAAAAACGGTGAATGGCTTGATGTGAAAATTGAAGTAGAAAGCAATAAATTTACGTTGTATATCAACGATGAAAAACAGAGCGAAGATACTGATGGCCAGTATGGTCAAGGTAAGGTTGGTGTATGGGGTTGGGAAACTGCAGCAAGTTTTGACGATTTTACAGTAGATGGTAGAAACGTAGCACATACTTTGGCTGTTGACCCAAACCGTAAACTCACAACCACATGGGGTCGTCTAAAACAGGTTTTTTAACGTTTTAATGGGCGCGTATTTATTGCGCGCTCTTTTCATAAAATACCCAAGCATGAACCTGGGTATCTGATAAAAAGGAGTATAAATGAAACGGATCTTAACTACTATAATTTGTATATTCCTTCTTACCATATTAGTTTCTACAGGCTATGCTGGAGAACAGTTGTGGAATTTTGAATCCGGATCAGCCGATGACTGGAAAGTTGCTAATGGTAATTGGAGTGTTACGGACGGTGTGTATAAACTTGCCACAGGTGCGCAAGCTGAACATTCATTTGTCGGCGAAGTTACTTGGGAAGATTACACTGTTGAAGCAAAAGTCCGGATTGATGAAGGTAATTGGGCAGGTTTAGCATTCCGAGCAAAAAGTGAAATGGAATATTATGTCTATTACTTCAATGTTCCTGATAACAAGACAGAACTTTGGCGACACAAAACAGGTGGTTGGACTGCACGTGACAATATCGGACAACTTGAAGGGCAAAACGTTACGATCGAAGTAGGTAAATGGTACGATATGAAAGTTATCATAGAAGGTAATGTAATGGCTCTTTCTATAAACGGTGAAATGCAAGGTGAACTCTCTGATGACATGTATGGTGCCGGACAAGCAGGTGTCTGGGGTTGGCAAACTGGTGCCAGTTTTGATGACTTCAAGGTTTCTGGTGATGAAATTGAAGGTAGTGTCACACCCGTTGAACCACTGGATAAACTGACGACTACCTGGGGACGTATCAAGAGTCGATGATAGATTTCTGATTCAGTGAACGTTTATATCAATACCTAATTCAAGGGAGGCGTTTCAGTTTTCAGGAACTGCCTCCCTTTATATTGTAGACTCTGAGAAATGAAACGATATGGTATGGTGCGTAACAGATTTTCGTATATTTTTGTTATAGTAAATCTTTCTGTTTTGGTATGCACTATACCTTTAGGTTTATGCCAAAGTGATAACGGAACATCATTAACTGAGCAAATTGAATCGTATCAGAAACAACTTGCTGCTGATGCTACAAGGATTGATATTCGACTACAATTGGCTAAGATATATTTGCAAATTGAAGGATATCCGTATGCAATTAACGAATATCGTGAAGTTATATCTTCTGTAGATGCTATGTCAAAATACGCTTATGCATTACCCGAAGGTTTCTATGGATTAGGATTGGCTTATGTAGGTCTTGAGAAATTTGACAAGTCTATTGATGCATTTAAACGTGCACTTCAATTTTCACCTAATCGATCACATATTCATGCAGCTTTAGGTTCAGCATTTGCGAGTCTGCATCAATATGACAATGCACTTGATGCATACAAAACAGCCAACAAACTCAAACCAGACGATGCAATGATACAACATCAGTTGGGGAATATCTATAGCAAACGTGGCAAACGCTCAAATGCGATAATCCATCATCAGAAAGCAATTGCATTATCTCCAAATTTAGCAACCGCACATTACCAATTGGGCTTACTTTATTCACAAGAAGGTCGATTAAATGATGCAATCTCAGCATATAAAATCGCTTATGAGAAAGATCCAGAACTTATTGAAGCACTCTATAACCTCGCTCAAACACACATACGAATTGGAAATAGAGAAGAGGCACAAAATGTAATGCAGCTTTATGACAAACAAAAGGTAGTAGTGAAACCGATACAGGTGTTACGCGGCTCGTTGCAGAGAACAACTCCACCGGTAGAAAGAGCTAAAATCCTTGCAAATATAGGTAGACTATATCTAAGAAATGAGAATTATGAGAAGGCAGTTTGGGAATATGAAAAGGCACTTGCCCTAAATCCACAAGTTATTGAAGCCTACAACGGTGTGGGGATCGCATACACGATGCTCAATAGGTTTTCAGAAGCGATTGATGCACAACAGAAAGCACTATCACTTCAACCAAATTTTGCTGAAGCACAGGCGGGACTCGGTTTGGTTTACCTTGTGCAGAAGAAAGATGAAATAGCACTGAAACATTATCAGAAGGCATTGACACTCAATCAAAACAACATTGAGAACCGTAAGATTAAGTTTGAGGAAGAAGTTCATCTGAAAATTGGATTAATATTGATAAATCAAAAACGATATCCAGAAGCAGTTTCTGCATACAAAACAGTAATTCAACTCAATAAAGACAATGCTGAAGCATATCATAACTTAGGTATTTGCTACGCACATCAGCAAAAGACAGATGAAGCATTGTCTGCACTCCAGAATGCAGTTGAAATTGTGAAGAAATTAGGCATTTCAAAGCCTTCCTCAGCAGAGAATTCATCTCAACCCTCATTCATTCCAGATACATTCTACCTAATAGGTGAACTATACAGGCATGAGCGAGATTACGATAAAGCGGAATCTGCATATCTTTCATCAGGTTTACCAAAAGCGTATAATGCGTTAGCCCAACTCACTGCAAAACAGGCAATCACTCTTGATAATCCTGTCAGACACAATGAGCAAATGGACAAGGCAACTTCGTATGCACGAACAGCAATCCGATTAGAACCAGATTCAGCAAGTTTTCATAATACGCTTGCATTGATTGCATTTAGAAAAGGAGATTATACTTCTGCTGAAAAATCTATACGAACCGCAATATCTCTGGAACCAGAAAACCAAAACTATCAAGAAGGACTAAAAGAGATATTAACGAAATTGTCCGCTAAATGATAAAACAATAATATTGATATTATATGTGATTAGAGGTTAATTATGGCTTATTCCAGTCTTAGAGAATTTGTAAAAGCACTTGATCGGGACGGAGAACTTAAACGTATAAAGACAAGAGTATCTCCCGACCTTGAAATCAGCGAGATTACCGACCGTGTTAGTAAAGCAGGTGGTCCTGCACTGCTATTTGAAAATGTAGAAGGCAGCGATATGCCTTTGTTAATTAATGCCTATGGATCCTATTCTCGTATGGCGATGGCACTCGGTGTCGACGATCTTTCCCGAATTGCTTATGAAATCGAGGGAATGATAAAAATTGGTCCTCCTGAATCCCTTCTTGATAAGGTGAAAATGTTGCGTATTTTGTCTCAACTAACCAAGTTTCCACCGAAAACTGTCAAGAAAGGTGTCTCTCAAGATGTTGTCCTGACAGGTGAAAATGCATCGTTAGATAAACTACCCTTAATAAAGTGTTGGCCTATGGATGCTGACAAATATATCACTCTACCTCAAGTATTCACGCACAGTTTGAAAACAGGTCAACGAAACGTTGGCACCTATCGACTGCAGAAACTAAATCCTCACGCTTTAGCAATGCATTGGCAGATACATCACGATGGAGCAGCACATCACAGAGAATATAAACAGGCAGGTGAACAGATGCCAGTGGCAATTGCAATCGGTGGTGACCCTATAATGTCTTATATCGGTACTGCCCCCCTGCCATCTGGTATTGATGAGTTGCTATTTGCTGGATTTCTACGAAAAGCAAATGTAGAAATGGTAAAAGCAAAGACCATAGATATGATGGTTCCAGCTGAAGCAGACATTGTTATTGAAGGGTTTATTGAACCTGATGAAACATGTATTGAAGGACCTTTTGGTGACCATACAGGATTCTATTCCCTGCCAGAGGAATACCCAGTGTTCCGAATCACCGCAATAACACATCGCAAAGACCCAATATACCAAACTATCATTGTTGGCAAACCTCCTATGGAGGACTGTTACATGGGGAAGGCGACCGAACGCATCTTTATGCCGCTGATAAAAACACAACTTCCTGAACTTGTGGATATGAATTTGCCGTTATTTGGAGTGTTCCATAACTTTGCTCTAATATCAATTGATAAACGTTATCCTTTTCAAGCAAAGAAAATTATGCATAGTTTTTGGGGACTTGGACAACTGATGTTTAGTAAAATCATCATCGTTGTTGATAAAGACGTGGATGTACAGAATGTTGAGGAAGTTTTATTCTATGTTGGGAGCAATGTTGACCCGAAACGTGATGTTACCATCGTTGAAGGTCCAGTTGATGTGCTTGACCATGCAGCTCCGCTTCTTGGTGCTGGATCCAAGATGGGAATTGATGCTACAACGAAATGGCAAGAAGAGGGTTATCATCGTGATTGGCCCCCTGAAATACAGATGTCTGAGGAAATCATTGAACTCGTTAATGAACGGTGGAAGAAATATGGATTGTAAACATTATTTCTGTTTCTGTAGTTATATAATTCATTCTTTTGCATTCTAATGTATAAGGAGAGAAACATGGCAGAAACAATTTACGATGTAGCAGTAATAGGTGCTGGACCGGCAGGCACACAAGCAGCTGTATCAGCAAGCCACCAAATGCGCCATGTGCTGGTGCTACATTCTGGCAAGGTAAGTTTTAGTCGCGGAAGAGCATATTGGTCAAAGTCGGTTGAAATAGAAGATGCACCTGTATTCCCAGGTATCATCGGTCCACACTTTGCTAAGGAACTGATGAAGTGGATGGAAAGTAGACCTGTTGTCGAATTTATGCTGGGTGATGAGCAGCGGAAAGCTGGTATTGACATCAAAGACGGACTTGTTACACAGTTAACACAAAATGATGGAATCTTTGAGTTAGAGGCATCTACATCTGTCATAAAAAAAAATACACCACCGCAGATTGAAAATTTCAAAACACGGACAGTCGTTGTTGCTGCAGGTTTTGATGACAAATGGCCCGACATTGAGTTCCAAGCAGATGCTGAACGGTTGTATAAACAGTATGCCACAGTGTTCCGTTATGCGGGTAATAAAAAAGGGTGGCATGTCTGTATCCGTTGCGATGGACATTTGCATGTCAATGAACACCTTGCACTACTGGGTATAGGAGACTATATCTATGAAGCAGCAATCGGTGCACAAGATTTTACTGACAAAATCACTATCCTAACAAACGGTCGTCCTCACGGGATGTCACCACCAATTCTTAATCAGATTAAAGAGAGAAAAATCAATATAATTGAAACTAAAATAAAACGGCATATTGGAGAAAAGACAAATCTGCTCGGATTTGAGATGGAGGATGGTACAGAACTGTTCTTTCATGGATTCCTTGTTGACGAAGGATTGATACCGAACACCAAGTTTTTAGATGGTTGGGACTACCAAAAAGATGAGGAGGGATTGATAATTGCAAATGAGGATATGCAGATGCTTGATACCAATGGTGAACCGATACCAGGACTATTTGCAGCAGGTGATATTATATCTGGTGAACGAAACCTGATTGCTACTGCTTTCGCGCTTGGACAAGAAGCGGGTTTATCTGCATCAGACTCGTTGCGAAAATGGCATTATCCAAGTGTTGATTAATGAAAATAGAATGCAGCTTTTTGCGTTTTAATGTATAGAGTTTAGTATTTCTATTTATATTACGCTACACTATCATAAGGAACATTTTATGGCACAAAACGACAATTCAAAAACCCTCTATATCATTGATACACTCGCTGAGATATTCCGAGCATTTTACGCAATTCAAACCCGATTGGTGAGTTCCGTCACAGGTGAACCTACAAACGCTATTTACGGATTTACGACAACACTCATTAAACTCTTAACCGACTACAAGGCTCAATACATTATTGCCGCAATTGATATGCCCGGTGATACCTTCCGAAATGAGATGTATGAGGAATATAAAGGACATCGCAGAACTCCGCCAGATGACCTTGTAACACAAATTCCTCGTATTCAACAAGTACTTGAAACCCTTCAAATACCTGTCATAGGCAAACCAGAACTGGAAGCAGACGATATTATTGCGTCTGTCACCCAATATATATTGGATTCACCAGATACGCAAGATGTGCATGTTTGCATCATCTCAAAAGACAAAGACCTTGAGCAACTACTCTGTGACCGAGTTACGATGTTTGATCTACGCAAAGAAGTTACAATAGATGAAGCCAATCTATTGGAAAATAAAGGGATTACACCGGACCAGGTCATAGACACACTTGCTTTGATGGGAGATACCTCCGACAACATACCGGGAGTTGAAGGTATCGGATTGAAAACTGCAGCGAAATTGATACAGGAATTCGGTTCAATAGAAAATATATACGCTAATATTGACCAGATTAAGGGGAAACGACGTGAAAATTTAGAAAAAGCACAAGAATTCATATCGCTTTCACAGCAACTTGTAACACTCAAACGGGATGCAGATTTGGATTTCACTCTGGAAAAAGCACGTTTCAAACCACCGGAGCTTAGTAAAATCAATCCGTTGTTAGACCAACTTGAACTCAAACGCTTTTACAAACCGCTTGCAGAACTCGCAACGGGTAACACAGAATCAGACCAAGTAAAAGTAGAAGTGAAAACAACCAGAAAAGAACGTTTGGAAGCGATGGAACAGGAAAAGGATGCAATTCTGGAGGAAGGAACATTCACCACCGCAGAATCTGGAAACTATACTGCAATTACGACACAAGAGCAATTGGATTCACTTGTTGAGACACTCTCAAAGCAATCAATCATTTCTGTCGATACAGAAACAGATGGCTTATACCGTAATTCTAACTTGTGTGGTATTAGTTTTTCATGGAAACCACAGCATGGAGTTTATGTTCCAATCCGATCTCCCAACCCAGAAAGCCATTTGGATCAAGAAACAGTCATTGCAAAACTCAGACCAATCTTAGAAAATCCTGAATTACCTAAATGCGGTCACAACCTAAAGTTTGACGCAAGCATTTTCATTCGCCACGGTGTTCAACTCCAAGGTGTTGTTTTTGACACTATGTTAGCAAGTCAACTTGTAGATCCGAGACAACCGTCCCATAACTTGGATAATCTTGCGCTACTTCACCTAAAACACAAAATGATCCCGATCTCAAACTTAATTGGTGATGAGGATGATTCCACTTCTATTGATAAAATTCCACTTGATGAGGTAACACAATATGCTTCAGAGGATACAGATATTGTTCTCCAGCTATATCACTATTTCAAACCGAAACTCGTAGAGACAGAAACCAACGAATTGGTTAGAGACATAGAATCTCCGCTTGGACCTATACTTGCACTCATGGAGTTCAATGGAATCGTCTGTGACACTGAAGAATTGAAAAGACAAACCGAAGTCGTAGAAGCAATGGTTGTGGAATGTGAAAAAGGGATACATGAGTTAGTTGGTTACCAATTTAATATTGACTCACCAAGTAGACTTGCGGAAATTCTGTTTGATGATATCGGTTTCAAGCCAGTACGACGCACCAAAACGGGAAGGAATTCAACGGATGCAAATGTGCTTGAAGCACTCGCTGCACAAGAGGATATAAACAATCCTAAAACGAGTGTGCCACGTCTCATTATTGAATATCGTCAATGCCGAAACCTACAAAGTACCTATCTCGGTCAGTTAAGACACTCAGTAAATGAAGACACAAAACGGATACACACACATCTTTACCAACTAACCACCGCAACAGGAAGATTAAAGTCTGATAGTCCAAATCTACAGAATATACCAGTCAGATCAGAGATTGGACGAAAGTTAAGACGTGTATTCATAGCACCTGAAGGACATAAGCTGATATGTGCTGATTATTCGCAAATTGAACTCCGTGTCCTCGCCCATTTTAGTAAGGATCCTATTCTTACTGACATCTTCACGAAGGGACTGGATATCCATACATCCGTTGCTGCAGAAGTATTTAAAGTGGACCCGGAAGATGTCTCTCGCGATCTACGAGACAAAGCAAAAATCGTAAATTTTGGTATTATCTACGGAGTGTCTCCTTCTGGTTTAGCACGCAGAATACAGGGAATGAATGTAAATGAGGCAAGAGAATTGATTACAAATTACAAAGCAAGGTTCCCGGGAATTAACAAATTTTTCCAAGATTGTGTACAACAAGCATTAGACCAAGGTTATGTATCTACATTAACAGGACGTCGTCGTGCTATACCTGAACTTTTTGAACCATCTCAAAGCAGACAGAATCTTGGGGAACGGTTAGCTATAAACACCGTGATACAAGGAACAGCGGCTGATCTTATAAAGGCAGCTATGGTCAAAGTTCAACACAGAATTGATCGAGATCAGTTAGATTTGAAGTTGTTATTACAGATACATGATGAGCTTGTACTCGAAACACCGAATGAATTGGCAGAAAAACATGCTGCAATTGTGTCTGAAGAAATGGAGAATGCATTAGAACTTAATGTCCCTCTTCTCACAGAAACAGGTATTGGGGATAACTGGATGGATGCTAAATAATCTTTATTAGTAAAATCAAATTTGACAATTATATCAAATTGTAGTATCATATTTATGTTTGGGAAATGTGACGGTGTCCGCGAACAACGGTATGAGTAGTATTTTGACAGTTTTAAGGTTTGGAACCAGGAGCATTCTTGAAGATTGTGAAGCGGCTTCCGAAAAAGATTGATGAGAATCCCGAGTTCATTTTTACCAATCTTTGCACTGCCAAATGCCTGCCAATAAAACATGCTGACAGTACTCAGTTTTCTCACATTCCCGTTTATTCAATTTCAAAAGGAGAAACGAGATGAACATCTACGTTGGCAATGTACCCTATGCAGCCACAGAAACAGACTTGGAAGAGATATTTGAACCGCATGGACCACTTACATCGGTAACTATTATCCGTGACCGTTATGATGGTCGCTCCAAAGGGTATGGGTTTGTTGAAATGGAAAACCAAGAAGATGGTGAACGCGCTATTGAAGCCCTTGATGGTCAAGAGGTAATGGGACGACCGCTGAAAGTAAATCCAGCACGTCCACGCGAACGGCGCTCTGAGCCCCGATACCAAAGCCAAAACCGCTACGAAGAAGAGTAATTGCTCTATGTGGGAAAACCCACAATTGTTTAGATAATCTTTAGCGGAATACTCATGCTCCTGTTGTTTAACCAACAGGAGCATTCTGCTTTATAAGAGATCTAAATTGAATATAGAAACTTGAAATATTGTTGAAAATGGGTTGTACCTGGTATTATCCAGATATTAAGCACTCAATCCAAGTTCTTTACTAAGTTCCATCAATCGATTGTTAATCTTGGTTTTGTCAATCCTGTTATCAGCAACGAATTCTTGGTATGGACGTGGTAATCTATCGGGTATCATCGCACGAGAATTCGCTTCTTGTAAGGCTAACAAAGACATAAACATCTGCATTTCAGCTGAATGATCCGGCATATAATCTGACACTGCCTCACGCAAATCTTCCTCAACAAAAGTATTTCGTTTCTTACGTTTAGCGATGTTATGACTACGTTGTGCAATTTGCATAAGATCCCCAATACTAACTCCACGTAATTTTCCATCCCTTGCAATCTCTTGAAAGTTCATCTGTTCTTGGGTGTGACGTCTACAAAAGAATTGTAAAATCCCCGCACGACTTTCTCGCATAGGAGGTAACAGCACTAATTTGTGACTAAATATCTCTGGACGTCTGAAAATAGGCGGCATTAAATCAGGACGACTCGAGGTCCCTACCCATATCACCTGACCCTGTAAAGATGCATCGCTGATTGCATTCGTCAAGAGAACAGGAAAACCGTGGTCTCCACCTTGTTGCATCCCAGTATGTGGAGAAGCGCGTTCAACTTCGTCCATAAATACAACTACAGGGGAGAGTCCCCGGATAAAATTAATGGCAGAATTTAAGTTCCTTTCGTAACCAACACCACTATCATTAATGTTGATTGTTACTTCACTAACCTGACTTGCATAACGAAGTTGCACAAATGCCATATCTGTCTGTCCAGCCAACATACGCGCAGCAAATATGTTTCCATTGCCGGTGGGTCCAAGCATAAGTATGCCTCGTGGAACACGCCGCATATCATTTTCTTTTAACCCTTCAGCAACATCTTCAATCACCCTTGTGATATGACTTGACCAATGTTGTCTCGGATTGGTGAGTGGTTCATTAATTTCGATTATTCCGTGACTGAATACCTTAACACTCTGACGACGATAATTCGCAAGTAAAGGTCCCTCTACTTTCTGCTTAACAGACGCCGCATGTCTAACTAAATCATGTATTCCAAATAGATTTAATCCTGCTGTATCACGGGCTAAGGTTTGTCTTTCTCGGGCATTTCCAAGGTTCAATTGAACTTGAACTTTCTGATCCGGTGAATCTTGGTGTGTTATTTCTTGTGGTATTTTGTTTAAGTGCTCAATAAACTTTAACCTTGCATCATAATCTGGAAATGGCACCTCTATGATTGGTATTTCCTGATTCACGAGAAAATGTGGATGAATATCGTAAGTATTCTGTGTCAGCAATATGATCATGTGTTTCTTACGTCGAATTTCCAGATCCGTTGCCCAATTTTGGAGTTGGTGGAAGAAATATTGTTGGTTATTCTGTGCTCCTACATCTAACATAGGATCGTTTGGTGCAATCTGTTCAAGGTGATCAATTACTAAACCAATTCTTACCCTGTCTTGCTTTAGCAGATCATTCATCTTATTCGCCAGATCCTTCGTTGGCAACGGATCGCTTTTGTAAAATGGGTCTTCATGCAGCTTGTTTAGTTGTAGTTGACTGTTGATTCTTTTTCGGTCTTCAGTTTCCTCTGGTGGACCTTGTTCCTTAGGTATAAGTCCTAATATTTTCTGTGTAGCTATCCATTCACCTACTCTTGGCCACTTAAATCCTCGTGTTGCATTATACCCAATAACCAATCGACAACCGAGTACATTCAATTGTTCCATCATAAAATCGAGAGACGGCATATATCCAAAATTTTCGTCATGCTGTAAGTCCCCGACATTAAAATGTAATAAAAATTGGTGGGCAGCAGCGACTTTATATTGTGATTCAATCTTCTCCCAAAACATATTTTTCTCCAGGATAGCAATATATGGATTGGAAATATCCCGAATTGTATCCAATGTTATATTTTATCTATATTATATATAGCATAACACAATATTTTGTCCTATGTCAAATGATTCAACATTGACAACAACACCTATATATGCTACTCTATTGCTGATTTACAATAATATTGATTATTATAGGATATACATACAAAATGTCAATGAAAAAAGAACACAATCCTATTATCGTTGGAATAATGGGTGGTTCAGCGTCTGGTAAAACAACATTCGCTGCAGCTTTATCGGAACAACTTGCTGACTACACACCCATCACACTACACCAAGACTCCTATTTTCGTGACTGGTCAGAATTTACTCCAGAGGAACGCGAAAAGGTAGTAACCTCCAATCATCCCGATGCAGTACGATGGGATGTGCTCATAACAGATGTAGAAAAACTACGTTCGAAAAAACCCATTGAAACCCCAGCACCAGGCACGCGAGCAGCAAACCGTGGTGATGAAAAGAAAGTTATACAACCAAGCAGTGTCGTTATCGTAGAAGGACACCTTATCTATTGGAACGAACAACTTCGCGACCTAATTGACATCAAACTCTTTTTAGATGTTGACGCACATGAACGCGTGTTAAGACGAATGCAACGTGATGTTGGCACACGCAGCGCAAATCTTGAAGCTGCAATTAACTGGTACCGACGTGATGTTCTCCCCAACTTCCCTATCTATACAGAACCGTGCAAGCAATATGCAGACCTGATTATTCCTTACCTAAATGAAAATCACATAGCACTTCATACAATTGCTGCAGGTATACGTACACAACTCAATATTCAAGAATAATTAATCTCTCCTCTGGAATAAATTAACTTATCTCACACATTTATAATAGAAATCGGAAAATGTCTATTTGACATATTTCCCGTTCCAAAATGGCACAGTATAGTCATTGTGGCAGATATGGAATCGTTATAATCCTTATACCCATTTCCTGCATTATAGCTCAAAGTGATATATGTTCATTCATTTACGATATTTCTTATACCCTATTGGTAAGTAAATGTCGGTAGATAGCGTTTCCTCTTACCGTACACACATTCAGTTTCATAAAATAAAATTGTTTTGGCATATAAATTGCTTATCTATTATTAGTATGAATAACAGTTGAAAAGATTTAGAAGCGATTTTTTGATTTTGGCACAGAACTTGCTTAAATAACTTATAACAATCATAGTATAATAAAAGGAGTAGAAAAATGACAAATATAGCACGCAAACCAATAGGAAATCTCTTCAACCTTCATAATGAAATGGGAAGGCTATTCGGTGATTTACTTTCATCCCAAGAAAATGATGTGGATACAGAAAATGCTTCTTGGATACCGACAGTTGACATCTCTGAATCAGAAAACACTTATGAAATACACGCAGAACTACCAGGTGTTACTGAGAATGATGTGAACATATCAGTCACCGACAACCTGCTTACTATCAAAGGTGAGAAACAAGTGCAAGAGAATACTGACGACAAAAACTACCACCGTGTAGAAAGAAGGTATGGAAGTTTCAAAAGAAGTTTCACATTACCACGTCTTGTGAACACCTCTGAAATCAAAGCAGGATTCAATAATGGAATTTTAAGCTTAACAATACCAAAGGCAGAAGAAGCAAAACCGAAGGAAATTCAAATATCCGTAAACTCTTAGCTTAGCAATTGGTATGTCTAATTGACTGAAATGTATATTAGGCATACCAAACAAATATTAGTGTTTGACTATCACACAAAAGGAGAAAAAAAATGACATATTTGACTTTACGCAAACCCGTAGTAAACCCATTCCGTCTATTTAGTCCACCGTTCGTCGGTTATCAAACAGCACATGTGCGGGATACATACAAATGGAATCCATCAACAGATATTTCTGAAACGGATGACAGATATGAAGTTCGGACTGAGTTGCCAGGTGTCCCTATGGAAGACGTACACATTTCTGTCAAAGATGGTTTATTGACAATCAAAGGTGAAAAACGGCAGGAAAATGTAGGTGATACTAATAACTACAGACGGGTAGAACGGCAATATGGCAGTTTCGAAAGAAGTTTTTCGCTTCCTCCAAAGGTTAAGGCAGACGACATTAAAGCTGAATTCAATGACGGTGTTTTAACACTGGCTATTCCTAAACCTGAAGAGGTAAAACCGAAAGAAATTCCAATTACCGTCCAGGCAGAAGTTGGTGCTACACAAGAAAACTAAACAGCCAATACAAACTAATGGGGTTGACATGTATATCGTGTCAACCCCAATGTTTTTTAATTCCATAACCGAACATTTTGTTAAGATAGCAGTCTAAAGAAGTGAAGAGTAAACAATAATTTAAAAATAAAAAGGAGAATTGAATGAGAAATTCACCACAACAAGGTCCCAGAGGTCCAAGAGGACATCGTCCACCAGAAGGTAGAGGTGCTGGACCCGGAAGAAGACATCGCAGACGAAGTGAAGGTAGGGAACAGGGACCACCCCCACAAGCAAGGCGAAATAGGAGAAACCGTCCATTAGAAAGATCTATGGATAATGGTCGTCCTCCAAGATGGCGTGGTAATCGTCAACGTTCACCGCAAGCAAACTTTAGACCCAATCGTATGCGAAAAAGGAGAAGAGGGAGATCGTTTTGGAATCCGCCCATTGAATTGACTGTTTTTGATGACAGGTTTGAGGTGTTAGTTGAACTTCCTGGTGTTTCCCAAGACAACATTGATGTTTCTGTAACTGACAGATTTCTGAAGGTAGAAGGGGAAAAACAGCGGAAACATTCTGATGAAAAGAATAAGTTCCGTAGGTCTGGATTGAAATACGGCAAATTCAAACGGGTACTTCCACTTCCTCCACCTGCTAATGCAGATGGGATTACTGCGAAATATAAGGATGGTATTTTATCTATAGTGATCCCAAAATCGGAAGATGCCAAATCTAAACATATACCGATCAACGCAGACGCGTAGGTTATTGGCACACAATGGATTGTATATATCCATATAAGTAGATAGATGAAAGGCTAGTGCTATCAAGCACCAGCCTAATTTTATTTCGAACAATACATATTTACTTAGTTTCAACATCCTTTTCTTTAAACACACCTATATATAGAAGTGCGGCAAGCACCCCTCCTGCAAACGGTCCAACCAAATAGAGCCAAAGATCCGCATAATTCCCCGCTGCAATAGCTGGTCCCAATGTCCGTGCTGGATTGAGAGACGCACGGGTTAAAGGACCACCCATCAGGATAAGAAATATTAATGTTAATCCAATAGCGAGTCCCGCAAAGTTGCCTGCTTTACCACTAACAGCAGTATTGAAAATCATATTGACAAGGAAGAATGTAAGTATTATTTCAACAAAAAAACCCATTATGGGTGTAACAGTAAAAGCACCACCTGTCTCCACGGTTGTTAAAATCGTTACACCGAGATCAGATTCCATCGGTAGGATTACTTTAAGCAATAACGCCCCTGCAATACCTCCAGCAAACTGAACAATCCAATAACCGATGGCAGCAGTCCATTGAATTTCACCAGCAACCAAAAATCCAAGAGTTACAGCAGGATTGATATGCGATCCTGATATATGTCCATAAGCATAAATAAAACCTACTACAACAAAACCGTGAGCAAGTGCAACTTCTAATAAACCACCTTGTTTTATTGCCAACGCACCTGCACCAATAAAGATGAGTGCAAATGTACCGATAAATTCCGCAACTAAATACCGCAAATTCATATTGTCAACAATAGACTCATTGAGTCCTCCTCACTGTGATAGCCTGCTATATTCGTTCAGTTTATTCTGTATTAGTTATATTTGCCATCGACTTTGGAATTGTTCAACCATGGCATCCGGTCCACCGTGCTGTCCCAAGAATTCTATAAATGCTTGATACAGTCTTCGTGCTTCATCGGTATCTGTATCAAACCGATTTTTCATCTGGTCTGGATCTGAAGGTAGATGGAATAAACTTTTTGGTGCGCCTTTATTTTCTAAGAGTAATGACCAAGTACCATCTGTGATACTTCCGTGTGGACTTCCCCCGTCAGGACTCCATCCACCACCCCATGCACCATGTGTAACGGCATAATCTCTTCCCTTGTCGGTATCTTCCATTATTATAGGTAGCAAACTATGACCTTCGACCTGATTTCCACGTTCTGCACTGAATACATCAACTAAAGTTGCAGGTATGTCAATGATACTCGCAAGTGCTTCAGTCCGACGGGGTGTAGCATCAGGATGATATATTAGCAGTGGGATATGGACTATTTCCTCGTACATACTTAGATTTTTAGCAATTAATCCATGTTCACCCAATAAAAAACCGTGATCTGCCATAAAAATCACCATCGTGTTTTCCATCAATCCCATGTAGTCGATCTTGTTCAACAAATGTCCAATCCAATTATCCACAAGACACGCTTCAGCACGATATAACGCATTGAGACGTTGGGTTGTGCGTTCATCCATCTTGTTTGGACCATAAGTCGGGTATATTGGTTCAGGACCATCGTAATCATCAGAATCAAATCGTCTGATATACCAATCAGGCACATCCCACGGTTCGTGTGGATCAAATGTATCTACCATTAGATAGAAGTTTTCGTGTTTATAGTTCCGTTCCAACCAATCACATGCAGTCTGCACAGTTTGTGCAACAAAGGTATCCCCTTCATTTTTCCTAAAATCTGCATTTTTGAGATGGTTACTGAGTCCAGGTGGCAAATTATTTGGATGTGGTCGCGTATGTTCACGATACCGTAAAGCTATATCAGAATCATAGTCATAGGGTTGCGTCTCCAACAGATCAGATTCCTGTCCACGTATCCATTTCCAGCCTGTAAATCCTCTGTTATACAGAAATCCGTTATTGAGATGGTGTGGTGTATCAGCAATCATCATGCTAACCACACCTGCTTTTGTAAGAGCGTTTGCAATAACAGGCACGTTTCCTTTAAGCGGTTCCCATCCCCGACGGCATATACCTACCTCACCTGTCACCAAATCTCCACGAATTGGCACTGTAGGATAACTACAAACATAGGCTTTATCAAAAATAACGCATTTTTCCGCAAACGCATTAAGTGCAGGACTATATCCTTTCCCACCATATATGTCTAAGTTATCACGTCTAAAAGTATCCGATATTATATGGATGATATTCATTGATTTCCTCTTTTATTACAAATTAAATACGTATCGTAATGATACAGAATATGGATTATTAAATAGATTATACCGTATTTGTGGTTTCATGTGGCGTATCATCTTTTTCTCGTTCAGCAATCTGCACAACAGCAGGCAGTAGACCGTATATACCCCAGAACGGCACACCGATAGCATCCCCGTTTAGAAGGTTATTTACGAGGAAATGTGCCATCAATGAGATTTCCGCTGCCATAAGACCGATGATAATAGAACGGAAAAATCCATCATCAATTCGTTTGAGGGCACGAAGACCGTATCGTAAGAATGCATAATTGAGCCAAATCCAAACTATCAACCCGACAATTCCCAATTCTGCCATTACCTGTAAATATTCACTATGTGCTCCTAATTGATACTGAGCAACGTAGCTGCCAACCAATGCAACATCCTCTTCATATAGCATCGCAAAGGCACCATATCCGTTACCCAAGATAGGATTTTCAAGAAACATATTTACTGCTTGTCCCCAACGTAGCAATCGCGCTCTGTTGGATGCATAGTTGAGATCTACAGAGGTTGATACCCGTTCCACGACTGAACTATATACACCCGGCAAACTTAAACATACCAACAAGACTAAACAAGTTGCTCCGATAAATAACACCTTTTTCTGGGTTACTCCTCTCCCCAATTGCACTAACATGAATCCTACAGCAACGATAACTGAGACCCAAACACCGCGTGAGAAACACATGATAAGTCCCAAACCAAAGCAGATAAACCAACCTATCCACAAGAACCTGTCATAACGTTGATTGTCAAATAGTAGACGACTTAAACAGATTAAGAAGAAGATTGCTGTGAATGAACCATATACCGAGTAATTTGTGAATGGAGAACTCCGATATGCACTTGTCCATTGCCACTGATCTATATGATAAATCAATACGATTACGGTCCATACTACAGCTATCGCAGCACTTGGAAAAGAAGAAATAAATAGTCGTTTCAATCTTTGATGATTCTGAACCAGATCGTATACTACTACACTGAACATGGTGTATGTAGCATAACGTAAAGCACCTTTCAATGTGCCAAATAGATCTGGTGTATTGATTGCAGATAGGAAGGTAATAAAGATAAAACAACAGAGTGGTAGTAAAAATGGAAATGATGGAGTGTCTTTTCGTTTCCCAAGCGCGTAATCAACTATCTTTTTTAACCAATAAACAATAGTGAGCATACCTAACAAAGGCTCTGTTGGTGTCTGAATCTCAAGCAGTTGAGGGATAATATACCGAAAGGAAAATGGTAAGCAGATTAAGAGGATATAGAGTGCCAACTCCATTCCAATGCATACAAAGGCACCAGTAGCAGCAAGTAGGCATAGCACAGCAAGCGGGGTTTCTGAATAATACCCGAGGATTGCCCCGAACAAGATGCAAACGATAAAAGGTAAGATACGGTTTGCTTGCTTCAAGGACATGCCTTCAAACGATTAAAACTGTGTGCTGACTCCAAGTCCAATCGCTGTTCCATCCAAAATAATATTCAGTGGGAGAGTTCCTGTAGTTTCTATACTTTTCAGGATTCGTTTAAATTCAATTGTGATAGATGCGTTATTTCCTATATTTGCGTGTGTACCTGTGGTAGGTTTCCAGTGGAACAACTCTATTCCTGCAAATACATATCCGGTTGTACTTGAACCACTATTGGATATTGCAATGCCTTGTTGATTTAACAGGTCCACTATATTACCACTAAAATTTGATCTCAATACCCCGAAACCTGCACCAATATAGATTGGAAGATATTGATATAGCAGTACAGGACGATATATTAACTGATAGGAAAATGGAATAAGGCTAGCCGACAGAAACAGTGGATTCTGTCCTGGTGTTTGTAGTTCAGTACTCCAGTAACCTAATTCCAACCGTGAATCAAGTTCCGGTATATGTTGTAGAACAATTGACAGTGTAGGCATCAGTGCTACTGGAGTATTTGTTATACCGACATTCCGAAGAACATTGTTTAAATCACCTAATTCTGGTTTGTAGGAATAGATTGCAAACTGAAGTGATGAACTTCGGATGTATTGCCCCCATAAATTGTCTAAGAATGATGATTGAGGTGTTGTCTGTACATCGGTGGGATGTGCCTGAGAGATACCAGAAAATATAAAAAAAATGAACATTATTACTAACAGATAACGCATAATTATATGTATTTCATAGATCCAATTCGTTCATTTCATCATATATATCTGGTAGTTCACGATAAAAACAGCACTTTAGGAATAAAAAGTTAGGATGTCCCAATTAGGACACCCTAACAACACTGGATGGATATTCGTGGGGACAAACACGTAAGAACAATGTTTACATCATGGAACCAGATGGGTTTAGAGTAACTTCTACCCGACGGTTCATGGCTCTTCCGGCAGTTGTGTTCTGCGGTGCTACCGGGTCAGTGTGTGCTTTCCCAACTGCTTTGATTCTGGCTGATTCAACGCCTTTACTTGTGAGATATTTGACAACAGAATTTGCTCGTGCTTGTGATAGATCCCAATTGCTTCGGAATCCACCCCGTAAAACAGGTGTTCCATCTGCATGTCCTTCAACAAGAATCTCTGCACCTGGATTTTCCATTATCTGTCCTACTATACCATCAAGCATCTCTTTTCCTTTACTTGACAGTCCTGTTTGACCACTACCAAAAGTTACTGTGACCAATAGGGACGGTTTTGAGGCAGCCTCAGCTTTTAACTCGGTGATATCCTCTAATATAGAAGCAATCTGCGCCATGGCTTTCTTTAAATCCATGCCCTGAGTATTCAAGCTTTTTGCAAGATCCATAAGTTCACTTTTGATCTTTGCATCTTCGGCTTTAGCAAAATTATTTGATTCTTTACCCTGCATATCAATAACTTTTGATAAGTCAGCCCGAAGTTTCGCGTTTTCTTCTTTAGTGTTTTGGTCCGCAGCAGCAATTGTGTCAGCATCTCCTTGCTGTGATGCGGCAATTGCCTCATCCTTTGCTCTAGAGATCGCCTCCATCGTAGCCTTATTATTTTGATCAACTTTTGCATCCAGTGTAGAAATCTGATTCTTTATTTCTGTAGTGGATTGGTCAATATGGGCAACATGTTCATTTTTCCACATTTCAAACTCTTCTTGGTTTAACTTACCACAACCTATGACGGCAATGCTAACAACCAAAAGAGCAGCGACAATAAGTGTTCCTGTGGTTTTCATGGAATTCCTCCAAAATTTGATGCGTAAACTGAGTAATATATTGATTTCACATTGTATGTGTTTTAATAGTTTAACACAATTCGGATTATAATTCAAAAAAATTTGTTGTATGGATCTTTTTCTGGAGTTTTGAGATGATATTACTTGAAAATTCAAGAAAAGTGCTATAAAATAAATAAATGGGTCAATTGAGTATTATTCTAATTGTTGGTTTCCTCTGTCTATTCACTTATGAACCACCAGAAGACATCGGTGAAATAAATACGACTCAAACGGTTTTTTGGAATCTGATATTTACAATTGGACCAATATTGCTTGCCTACTTTGTAACATCTGTTATACCACGCATCCTTCAATCAAATAAAACCTTTACAGAGAGTATATTCTCACACATTAGACATTTTCGTTTTATTTTTGAAGTGCTATGTTTAGGAACATACTTATGTGCCCTATATCAATTAGACCTACCAGTATATATACATTACTGGCTTTCCTTCTTCCCTTTTGTAGAATTACGTCAAAGCTTGGGAATATTACCACTCATCGTCAGTTTAATCGGTGTTCGATTGGTATTTCACAATTCGAATCGTTCAAGTGAAGTACGATATAGTGAATTGTTGTCATTCCAATTGAAGTTCCTACTCTTACCACTCGTACCACTACTAATCTATCTAACTACTTTGGATATAATTGTAAGACTACCGGAAGAGATACAGTTATTCCTTGTTAAACATCCATATTTAATTATTGGTCTACTATTACCAGTACTGGCAGGGGCGTACATCTTCGCGCCGTTATTGATGCGGTTTATGTGGAAGACAGTACCACTTTCTAATGATATATTGAAGGAGAAGTTGGAAAAATTGACAATAAAAAGTAAGATGAAATATCGCGGTATAAGTGTTTGGAAAACCGGTTCATTATTAATCGCAAATGCAGCAGTGGCAGGAACACTTAAATGGAATAGGAGAATCTTTTTGACCGATACGCTACTAAACTATTTTACTGACGATCAAATTGAGACAATAGTCGCACATGAACTTGGACATATTCGGTATAAACACATTCCTACATATATTCTTTTTTCGTGTCTTTATTTACTAAGTTATCCCATATTTATTATATTAGTTGAAAATCCAATCCTACAATTATTACCCCTGAATATACTCGAAAAATACCCATTTCTATCAACTATCGGTTCATTGCTATTTTTTGTTTTGTATTTTATTTTTGGTTTTCGGTATGTGTCACGACGTTTTGAACACCAAGCTGACTTATATGCTGTTTCGCTGACTAACAAACCTGATGCATTTATCGCTGCATTAGAAAGACTGGCACTTTTTAACAGTATTCCTATATCTGTTCGTCGAATTTTCGAGCTTTTTAATACACATCCTTCTATATATCGTCGTGTTGAATTTATCTATCGGTATTTGAAAGGTGATACAAAAACTAATCGATACCAAAACTATCTGATAGAAACAAAATTGTTGGTCATTTTATTACCGATATTCTGTGCAGCTGCCCTCATTTTGCTGTTTGTATTCTAATATTGTTCTATTCCGGTTCAAGCACAAATTTCAGTTTATCAATAGCACGGGTGATCGGTAACTCATAAAACTTCTGTAACTCACGCAATTCATTAGCTATGTCAAACGCAACAAGCATCGGAATCCGTGTTTCATCGTAACCTTTATGAGTATAACTTTCAACCCGACTCTTAACATAGGCAATGAGGATTTCAATATCCTCAGCACTTAACTCATCCGAAGGTCTGATAGAGTAAGGAATACCCAAAATTACAAATCGGATCGCTTTTGCCTCCTGAGGAGATTCATTTTCCTCCTCGGTATTCTGTTCTTCTTGAAGATCTTCATTTTGTTCTTCTTGCATATCTGTTCCTTCCTGATGAAATACTCCATTTACTTTGTTGTTTTTAGGTTACAATAGGTTCTTCAGGACATACAATCGCATTAATTCTATATTGCTTCTATCTTATGAAAGGGCTTCTCGCATTGTATCCACACAAGGTATTACACCGGTCCATCGTTCAAAAGCTATTGCCCCCTGATGTACAAGCATGCCGAGTCCTCCAACAATTGGACATTGTTTGTCAGCTGCCGCACTTAATAACGATGTCATCGGTGGAGTATATACAATATCGTAAACTGTGGTACTCGGTTGTAGCCAATTTGGGTCAATCAACAATGGGTGGGATGAATCCATACTGGATGTAGATGTATTGACAAGTAATGAACAACTAATTACTGCATCCTTCAAGCGTGAATCCTCTAATCCCATACCTTCTAATACTGTTATATTATTATCTTTTATATCTTTGTCAGATTCAGATTCCTGTAAACTGTTGTCCTCATCTATTTGTAACCCAATCTTTTTTGTTAGTTCTTCAGCTAAGGCAACCGCCTTAGATACTGTCCGATTTGCAATTATAACAGAACGTACACCTGCAAGTGCTAAAGCAACCACAATTGCTCTCGCGGAACCCCCCGCACCTAAGACAACAACATCCTCACCGACAGGTATTGATGCTCCAGTTTCCTCTAATGCCCTTAAAAATCCTGGGGCATCTGTGTTCTCGCCGTGTATCTTTCCATTAGTAAATGTAAGTGTATTCACTGCTCCGATAAGTTCTGCCTCTCTTGATATAGATGTGAGAAATGGCATAACTGACTGCTTATGTGGCAATGTAACATTTATTCCGACAACATTTATTGCTTTGAATCCTGTTATAGCATCTGCAACTGCGTCAACAGGAACGTGGAACGGAACATATATGAAGTCAAGACTTGCTTTTGCAAGTGCTGCGTTATGCATTTGGGGTGAACGGCTATGTGCAACCGGTTCCCCAATAACTCCAACGATACGTGTATGACCAGTAATTGTATGTGGATTATCCATTTACTTATTTTGCCAATTTCCCAATATAGTTAGTATAAATGCAGAAGTAAATACTCGTTCAATAATAAGAAGCTGTAAATTAGGAGGTATCTTTATTAAGTAATGTTTCCACCTCTTGTTTCGCTGCTTCCATTGTAGGATAACGGATTGCTCTATAACCACGCACGTTTTCAACACATTCTATTGCTTGTAAATGTTTAGAGTAATTCACATCATCTTCTGTTGAAAATGTATCTATAACTTCTCGGATATACCACTCCCGGAATTCACGTTCTTTCGCATGCCATTGTGACAACCAGCGTCTTAGAAACTTCATCCGTTTCATCACATGTAACATCCAATTTCTTGTGTCAATATCATGTTGAATATCAATACCGAGAACGGTGAAATGAGGACGATTAAGATGTAGGTACCGGATTTTATCCCCGTTTTTCTCATCTACATTATAACGCATCTTATCGCGAGCCAATTTTTCTTTACTTGTCAGAAGATGTGATACATATACTTCGTCCTTAATTAACATTACCTTGTGCAGATACTTAATCGCTGCCTTCGTTGCATTATATTCTTTATAATCTTTTTCAAAGACATGTTCTATCTTTTCAATGTATCTTTGTGCATAACCGAGACCCTCGTATTGAATCAGGTCATATACATAAATAGCAATGCTACGGTTTGTCGATTCATCAAGGTTGAATTTTTGAACTACATTCTCAACTAAACTAACGTAGGAATTAGCGAGACGATTACCGCGAAATTTACTCGAAAGTATACTTTTTTTCTCCTCTAATGCCTGTTTGTATGTCTGACTCAAGACATCAGACTTTTGTTTAGAAAGAATAGTGTCAGCATTCTCGCTTACAGCAAGGTATCTACCCACCTCCAACGCATTCATATTCTGTTGCAAATCTGATCGCCTGACCATCTGTTTTAAAGCAATTTGTATAGGTTCAAGGGCAATCGGTATCAAACCACGCTGAAACGCTACACCTAAAAGCATTATGTTGGCATACAGTTTAGTTCCGAATAACTGTTCTGATACTTCAAATAGATTTATCCCATAATAAGTCTTTGTATTTTCTTTTATTGTGTCTTCCAAGTCACCAATCTCAAAGCTATCTTCTCCTATGAGCGACCTTATCGTATCGGTCTTAGCAGTATTGACAACTGAGTCTGTCCGTCCAGATGAAGCAACACGGAATACCGATTCAGCGGAAATACCTCTAACTGCTTCTAAAATATCAAGACCCAAAACCAGGTCAGCTTTACCATAAGGAATAATAGGGGAAATCTTTTGTCTTGAATTTGTGTATGTAACATGCGTATAAACGCCGCCATTTCGTATTGCTAAACCCTTCCTATCACAGAAATGTACATCATATCCTTGGAGATATCCAGCTACGACAAGTATTTTTGAAATTGTACCGATACCCATTCCACCTACACCTGCAGCATAGACACTCCAAATTTTATCAAAAGGTTGTGGAATTGGCGACGGTAAGGTATGTCCACCATTCAAATCAAGCTGAGATAATAAGTCGGATATTCCTGACTCCTCCCATACATTTTCATTGTCTTCATTCTTTTCTTTTGGTCTATCAATTTGTTGGATTTGTTGCTTACGGGGTGGACGTTTTCGCGTAACGACTACCTCTTCAAACGAAGGACATGCCCATTTAATTCGTGCACAAGCACCATCTGTTACACAATTAGAACGATCTACGGCAATTTTGTTACCATAGTCAGTATCTATAATTTTTAGTGCTGGACATCCTGTTGATTTTGTACATTCTAAACAGAATTCACATACTTCTGATGTTATGTTGATGTGTTTTTCGACTTTTAAGAAACCTGCTTTTTCTTTTATAGACTGTTGTTCTCTTCGGAGTCGTCTATGTAACGTAATCGCACATTCTTTGTCAGCAATGATTATTTTCACACCTGACTTCAGTATCGATTTCTCAAGGTATTTTTTATAGTTCAACCGGTCTTCTGGGTTCACGCGAACAACGCTTATCTCAGATCCTCCTGCTAACCCATTAGCAACTTTCTCAATATCTTGAGCAAAAGTAGGGTTACCAAGGATATCCAATTCATCTGCTGGTGTAGGTTGGTGTCCCGTCATCGCAGTTGTTTGATTATCTAAGATGATATATGTAATATCTTGATTATTCTTTATGGAATCCGAAATCGCAGACATACCACCATGAAAGAAGGTTGAGTCACCCATGAAAACAACCTGCTTATTTACTATGAAAGGATCAATTCCTGCACCGGCTCCACCTCCCAGAGTCATAGCCGAGAGATTATGCATCAGGCGCGGAAAAGGTTCGTATTTTAGCATAGAATAGCACCCGATATCACCGTGAAAAACAAGATCAACAGGTGTCGAATCGTGGTGTTTTTGCATATACGCAGGATCCATAAATTGATCCGTCATTTCAAGTAGAACACTTGAGGAATCTCGGTGTGGACAGCCAGGACAGAAAGTTGGTGTACGGGCTGGAATATCAGCCTTAATATTGGAAACTTCCTGCTGCAACTTAGCTTCTTCCTCTAATTGAACATTATCTATCGGAAAATCAAACGAAAATGCTTTTGTTTCTTCACTGTTTGAGAATAACGGTATCAATCGTTGGATAAGAATAGATGTATCTAAGCCTGCTACAACTGGTATTCCTTGTAATCCATCTGGGAACTGTTTACCCCATACTTTTACATACTTATCAAGCTTTTCTTCTTGGTACTTCTGTGTAAGGAACGCCTTGATTTCGTTTTCAATTACCGGACGTTTCTCTTCAATAACATAAAGCTCATCAACCATGTTTGCAAATTCAAGAACTATGTCTTGATCAATCGGATGCGTCATACCGAGTTTTAGTATTGGAACTCTGTCACTAAGGTTAAGTTCAGTGAGGGCATGTTCTAAATAGCAGTAACTAAAACCAGCTGTAACGAACCCAATTTTATGTTTAGTAGATGGAGTTTTTCCTTCATCATTTTCAGGATAGATGATTTTGTTGAGACCTAATCGTTTTGCTGTATCAAGTGCGGTGGGAAAACGTTCACTAAGCATTTCAACTTCAACGCGAACAGTATCAGGGGGTAATATAACGCGATTATCTATTGAAATCAAGTCTGTGTCTAATTCCGTTTGTGCAATCTTACTTATGGTAGGATAACGATTGGGATGTAACTCAACATTACCACCACCATCTGCTTGATTCTGAGTTGTTAAATAGCAAGTATAAAGATTAGCTTCAGCTGATATTTCAAACGCACAATTCACCCAATTTTTAAGTTCTTGCCAAGTAGATGGTTCTAATAGCGGCATATATAGGTGACGTGCTAAAACACGAGAATCGGCTGGGACTTGGGTACTATATGACCAGGTATCATCTCCAACAACTACAACCGCACCACCGGTTGTACCTGCCAAATTACTGATGGCAAGGCTATCAGACGCAACATGCATCCCCACACTCTTCATAAACGCTATTGCACGCATTTCTGCCATTTGTGATCCGTTCAAACGCGCTATCCCCAACGCTTCATTATTGGCTATTTGCGCTACGATACCGTTTGATTTTAAGAGATCCGAATTCCGCTGCAGCACGTCAAATACTTCAGAAATTGGCGAGCCAGGATATCCCGTCAGCAGACTTACACCACTTTCCAAAGAACCTTTAACAAGTAACTCACAGCCAGTATAGACATTAGTACCTTCTGATTGTGTAAACCTTTCATCCATGATGTATATTATCCTTTGAATGGTTTATCCATTCAATAGTTCACGGGCATGAGCGAGACCCACTTCTGTCTCTTTTCCACCATGCATACGAGCAATCTCTGTCACCCGCTCCGCGTCTGTCAACGATTTAGCAGTAATTAGTGTTCTTTCACCTACTACATCTTTTTCAACCAGAAAATGCCTATCGGCAAATCGTGCAATCTGCGGAAGATGGGTGATACAGATAACTTGGGCAGATTGCGACAGTTCCTTTAGTTTCTTTCCTACGACATCAGCGATTTTACCACCGATTCCGCTATCAATTTCATCAAAAAGCACCGTTGGAATATTATCTACTTTTACTAACACAGTTTTTAAGGCAAGCATAACACGTGAGATTTCACCACCCGATGCAATTCTTGCTAAAGGACGTAACTCAGAACCTACATTAGGCGCAATTAAAAACTCAACTTTGTCCATACCGTTTTCACGAAGGGCATACTGCTTCCCATCAATCGAAAGCAAACCACTATCATCTTCAATCGGCTGAACCACTGTGTAAAATTCAGCCTTTTCCATTCCCAACTCTTGAAGTTCTTTTTCTACCAATGCTGATAGTCTTTCTGCAACCTTTTTCCGTTTTACGGACAAGGCAATACACAACTCACATAACGTTAGTTTCAGTTCACGTATCTGCGATTGAAGTTCTTCTGTCTTTTCAGATCCAAGTTCTAAATCTGATAACTTACGTTCGGCATCAGCATGGTATTCAATCATCTCTGAGATAGTGCTACCGTATCTACGCTTGAATTTGGAAATAAGTTCAAGTCGGTCAGTCACCTCTGTCAGTCGTGTAGGGTTGAATTCAACAGCCTCCGCATAGTGACGAATTTGCATTGCAATATCTTCAAGTTCATATAAAGAAGATGCTATCCGCTCGGACAATTCCAACAGACCAGTATCTACTTCTGTCAATTTTGCTACAGTTTTAGCAGAATCCCTCAAACTTTCCAACACAGAAGCACTCCCACCTGAACTTGATGCGTCAAATTCCGATCTTACCTCACCATCAAGCTGTTCATATACAAGGTTTGCGGATTCATATAATTCTTCTGCGTTGTTGAGTATACTAATCTCAGCAGTTAGTTCTTCCTCTTCACCTTCCTGTAGATTTGCAGATGTCAGTTCCTTCACCTCAAATTCAAGTAATTCCTTCTCTCGTTCAGAAGACCTCAATGTATGTAAAAGAGAGTCCAATTCTTTTTTTAAATCAAGTAGGTGATGATAATGTTTGCTTACCTGTTCCCGTTCTTTCTCGGTTTCTCCAAAATCATCTAATAATTCAAGATGTGTTTCCGTCCTGAATAAGGATTGATGTTCATGTTGTCCATGTATATCAACCAACAATGTACCCAATTCCTCCAGCTTCTTCAAATTAGCCAATTCTCCGTTGATACGACAGCGACTTCTACCGTTTGAACTAATTTGTCTGGCGAGAACAAATGTATCATTCATATCCATCATAGATGGAAGTGGGGTAGATGGCACAACACCGATTTCTACCGATGCACTTTTGGCACCTTCTCGCACAATATCTGGAGATGTCCGTTCACCTAAGACTAACCCTATTGATTTTAGGATAACTGATTTTCCTGCTCCTGTTTCACCGGTAAATATGTTTAAACCCGGTGATAGTTCTAAATCAAGTTCCTCAATTAGGGCTATATTGCGGATAGAGATTGCTTCTATCACAGTTCTTTCCTTGTCACTAATTTACTTATACTATCTTACAAGGTGTGCAAAGACTTCGTTTAATTCAATAACAGAAATACTTATTTTCTTCTCTCTCCCAACATCAGTTTTTCACGTAATGCTCTGTAATAACTATGACTTCGAGATCGGATTAATTGAATTGTTCGTTTTGCCCTACGAACCTTTATCTCGGCTTCTCTTGTAAGGGTATGTGTTTCCCGTTGTCCGTCAATAAAAAGATCCAGACTTTCATAAGTTGAATGCATCTCAACCTTGATCTCCGCATCACCATGTGCAATAAAAGGTCGTACAGTAAGACTGTGAGGTGCAATCGGTGTCAACAAAATCGCCTCTAACTGTGGCTCAACTATAGTTCCACCACATGAAAGTGAGTATCCTGTTGAACCACTGGGAGTCGCAATAATCAACCCATCAGCATTATAAGGTATAAACAATTCCCCATCAATATAGGCGTTCAGTTCGATTAATCTGGTATAGTGCCGAATCATTACATCGTTAAGAGCAAAGGTATGAAAGGGTTGTGGACCCTGACTGTTGACAAATACTTCCAACATCATCCGATGTTCTATCCGATAATCCCCTCTCAAAGTTGCCCTTAATGATGGATTGAGTTCAGCCAACGAGGCATCTGTTAAAAAACCAAGGTTACCGATATTGATCGCAAGAATTGGTATAGTTTCAATCTTAGGTAAATGTGCTGCACTTAGAAGCGTTCCATCACCACCGAGAACCAGAAGCATGTCAACATCTTCTACCATTTGTGCTGTATCAATACCCGTGGGTTTAAGTCCAAGATCTTCCGCTTGTTCATCAGATACTACCGGTACGACATCCGCTTTCTTCAGCAACTCCGACACGTCAGCAACAACCTGTGGTGCATTCTCCTTATGGATGTTGACAAAAAATCCTACCTTTTTCGTCATCCAGTCTCCTTCTCCAATCGAGAAAAACCTAAAATCACACCACATCCGATGAGAAATACACACACTGTTACCAGTAAATTCATATCAAGTTGTGGAAGTAAATGACTTGTATCATAAGATTTGTCACCGACCTTCAAGGTATTCCTAAAAGGCCACAATCCATATAATGACCCCACCATCAATCCAATTAAAAATGATATTGTCAAATTGCGATACCGATCCAGCAGATAGTTTAACAACCTCGTGAATGCTAATAGACCTAATAGACAACCAAGTGCGAAAACTACAAGTGTCAGAAAATTGTTAAAAAATAACTGACTAATCTCTCCCCTAAATATAGTTGGAATACCCTCCATAAATTCTTTGATAGTCGTTAATAAAGGAAAATAAATACCGAATGCAAGTAATAGAAAAGAACCGCTGACACCTGGAAGAATCATTGCAGATATAGCAATGGCACCACAACCGAAAAATATTGCAAGTGTACCAATTGACATTTCTAAACTATCACCAGTTACAGATGCTCCTCCAGCAGCATTCTTCTTCATTTCCTCAATGAAAACAATTAATGTCCCTGACACCAACAAGATTAGGAGTTCACGCCAACCAAACCCTCTTAACATCCGCACCGGTATAAGAATAGATGTTAACACCAAACCAAAAAAGAAACCGTAAGTGGCATCATGTTGAGAATCTAACAAATAAACAATTAGTTCGGTTGATGCCAATACCGCTGCAGCTGCACCAACGCCTAATATCATTAAGAAGCCAAAATCTATACGACGTAACTCAACATAAAATGTATCAATAGCATTTTTCTTAAAAGTGAATATACCAAGTAACCGTTTGATAGTCTGTAAACCAATGTTCCGTAATGACGAAATAAGACGTTCATAAATACCTAATACTAACGCAAGTGTACCACCACTCATACCCGGAATAATGTTAGCAATACCAATTAGAAAGCCGTTTACAAACAGACGGAGTAGATTCATGTTTGGGTCTATATATCTATAATTATACTTGTTCTGTGTTAAATACTGTCAAAAATTATACTACAAAAACGATATATGTGTCAACCGTTAATGAAAATAGACATATATGAAATGGCATACAAACTTCAAAAGTTTACCGTATTTCACAACATAATATAATAATAACATCCTAATGTATATAAATACATAAAAGTAATATACTATATTACTTGATAATGAGACTTAACATCATATAAGTTAAATAATACTGAGTCTCATTATCTAATTTTCATGTGTTATATTCTGTATTATTTTTCGTAACTATTGATAAAATCTGCTTTCGCGAATCCTGACTATAATAACAATGTCATGCAAAATCAACACCTATTGTGCTATTAGTAATAAACATAACAGGGATGAATGTGTCTAATTAAAATAAAAATTTATCATATTTACAAATTCTTTAGATTTGTATATAAAGGCTGTAATATAAATGAACTTCCCAATTCTTCCTGAATCCAGACGTATAGAAATGCTACAACCCCCAGAAGGTTATGTCCGGATGGTACTGGATACAGACACATATAATGAAATAGATGACCAATTTGCTGTTGTCCATGCAATACTCTCACCGGAACAACTTGACCTTGAAGCTATATATGCCGCCCCCTTTCATAACAACCGTTCATCAGGTCCAAAAGATGGTATGGAAAAAAGCTACGACGAAATTTTGAGACTTTTAAACTTTCTCAATGTAAGTCACGATGGTTTGGTATACCGTGGTTCAACAGAATTTCTCTCTGATGAGAAAACACCTATACAAAGTGATGCAGCAAGTGATATGGTTGATCGTGCTTTGGCAAACACCGATGAACCACTTTATGTTGTCGCTGTTGGAGCAATTACAAACGTCGCATCTGCATTATTACTTGAACCTGAAATCATCAAAAACATTGTGGTAGTCTGGCTTGGTGGTAATCCAATGTATTGGGCTCATACAAGGGAGTTCAATCTTGCACAAGACGTAAAAGCCGCACGGGTGGTTCTTAATAGTGGTGTGCCATTTGTCCATCTACCCGCACGTGGCGTGGTCTCACATCTACATACTACTGTTCCAGAAATGGAACGACACGTACAAGGTAAAGGAAAAATAGGTGATTATTTAGTAGAGATATTCAAAGATTATCACAAAGATCACTTCGGTTGGTCAAAAGTGATCTGGGATATCTCCGCAACCGCTTATCTCATCAATAGCAGTTGGATACCAACAGAAATAGTACACAGTCCAATCTTAACAGATGCTATTACGTGGAGTTTTGATAACAGTCGGCACTTAATGCGAGTTGCTACGAGTGTAAATCGTGATGCTGTCTTCAGAGACCTGTTCCAAAAACTACAACAAGCAAGTTAATATCCGAAGATACTATATGGATAACTGCCATTCATCACTGCATATTATTTTTATTTGGTCTTTTGGTTTGTAGTAATCGGTAGGATGTGCATTCTCTCCCATATCTCCGAAAAGCCTGCGACGGCGGGGTGTCATACGATTAAGTACATTGCCAGGAAGCCTTTCGTAATCATAAGGTCGACACCACATCTGTCCATACCGAAATGTAACGCTTTTACGTATACGGTCTATACGATTCGGTCCGACACCGTGCCATAATGCCCACGGAAAGATCACAGCATCTCCCGCTTCAGCAAGCACTTGGATAGCACCTTCAGGATAGGTTCCAGTATCTAACCGTTTGTCTGGAAAACTTTTCTTATGACTACCGGGAACACACATAAAATTGGCTTGGTCAGGTTTTGAGACATCGGTCAAGAAAAATTGGACTTTAAATTGCAGAGGAAGACTATCGGTATGTGGATGAATCCGTTGGAGTGATGGACCAGCATCAGTATGAAATCCCATTAATGCCTTCGTATCGGGATGCCGGACATAGATTTGTGTTCCCATAATTTGCAAATAAGGTCCCATCAAGGACAAGATTGTGCCAAATGTATTGGGATGATCCGTCAATGGATCCAATGCATCTGTCCGTTCAATCGCACGAATTATGGTGTAGGCTCCTTTCCCAAAACGACCCTCTTGCAGATTAGGTGTCAGTTGCACATATTCTTCTATGACCGTATCCACCGCATTCAAAAGTGTTTCAATTTCTACCGCTGAAAGCACCTGTTTGAGCAGTAAATAGCCTTCTTCTTGCCAATGCTTCTGTTGTGTTTCAGATATATATGTTGTTGCCACACATAACCCTCCATTGGAGATTCACGCTATTATAGGACATCAGGACAGAGGAGTCAACCAAATACACTGCCAATTTAAGGAACATTGGCATATCAAACTCTTATCCTGTAAATCCTATAATCCTGAAAATCCTGGTTCAGACAAAAATATCAGCGATTCAGACATTTCCCTTCAGTGTCCTCTGCGTCCTCTGTGCTTTCTGCGATTCAGACAATTCCCCCCAAAAAACTAAAAACTGAAACATACATGAAACATACATGAAACGTATTGTTCCGAACCCCACGTCCCCTTCCAACCTCCCAAACCACGTGTTATAATACTATCACTATGAAAAACAAAACCACATACAAACCCAACATCACCGTATTCGTAGGTCGGAGCGATCAAAGCGACCTCCGACATTTTACATTCTGTAGAATCGACCTCCGACATTTTACATTCTGTAGAATCGACCTCCGACAAATAGTCAAAAACAAAAGATACAGTTTTTCAAGTTTTTTAGGATACAGTAAACCGGCGAAAACAACCCATAAACCCAGTCTGGTAATACAACCAGACCACAACACAGTAAAGATACAGTTATGGAAAAAAAGGCACAAAACTGTATCTTTTTTAAACGGAGTAAAACAACACGATTCGTAGGTCGGAGCGAGCGAAGCGACCTCCGACAGAATATTATACCATTTCGAATATATAATGTCTCTTTTTGTAGCACAAACTGTTAGTTGTGTCTTACAGCACTACTATCCTAACAACCGAAAATGAGACTATTATGAATAGAAATGGTATTAGAAAATAGACTAAAATCAAGCAGAATAAAGGTTACCGTTTTTCTTTTTTTTTACATTCAAAAAAACCGATGAAAACAACCCATAAACCCAGACAGGAACTAAAACCAGTGAAAAATACCAAAAGTTACCGTTATGCAGAAATTAGACACAAAACGGTAACCTTTTTATACGCTGGAAAATCTGATGTCCGAAATCCTGTGAATTGTGTTTCTTTGGTTATCTCTATGCAAAAAACCTTACACGCTCGTTCCAAGTTATTAATTTGCCATGATGAATAATCCATGCTAAAATATCAACAGAAATGCATTGCATATAGAGCAGAATAATGACAAACAAAGAACTATCACTCCCACAAGAACATAGAGATGAAATTGATCAACTATTATCCAATGCCTCGGATAGATACGGAAGAGTAAATACTGAATCTATACTGCGAAGCATTCAAGAAATCTCTTCTGACAATGTTGATATTCAAACCTATTTTGCTGACATTTGTATTAAATTGTTAGAATCCTCTCTAAACACTCCTAATCCTGAAGCAGCATTAACTAATTTTTCACGTTTTGCTCATGTAACTTTGAATCGCAAATGGATTTATCGGCTCTTGCATGACGCACCCTTTCTGATGACACCAATCATGCTCTGTTTTGGTGCATCCACATATCTATCTGAAATTCTCATACGTAATCCTATATATTTTTATGACATCATAGATACAAACGTGATGGAAAGCATAAAAACAAGCGACATTATGTACAATGAGCTTGCAACATCTCTGAGTAGATACAGAGATGTTGATCAGAAACTTTGTATCATACGAAGATACAAACGTCGTGAGAGCCTACGTATAGCATTACGCGATCTTCTTCAAGCAGTTGATGTCACAACAACAACATTGGAAATGAGTAATTTAGCTGAAGCTACATTGCAACATTGTTATGAAATTGCTATAAACCAGATCATGAAGCCAAAATATGGTACCCCAATGAATGAAGATGGTTCCGCTCCATGCCGTTTTGCTGTAATCGGCATGGGAAAATTCGGTGGATATGAACTCAACTTCAGCTCTGATATTGACCTAATCTTTGTTTATTCCGATGAAGGGAAAACTGATAAAGGAGTTGAGAATAGCGAATATTATTCAAGGTTATGTGAGTTTATCATAAATTCAATGAGTGAGGTAACCGCTGACGGGTATGTTTTTCGAGTCGATATACGTTTACGACCGGAAAGCAGTGCAGGTGTTATCATCCGTTCCATGGAGAGTTATGAAAGCTACTATGAAGGATGGGGTGATTTATGGGAACGACAAGCGTTAATCAAGGCACGTCCAGTCGCAGGTGATATTCCTTTTGGTGATGAGTTTATCAGAATGATACAGCCTTTTGTATATCAACGATACTTAGATGGTGTCACTCTAAATGAAATCAAGTCAGACATCCGCAATACAAAAGTCCGAATAGAAGAACGACTTGTAGGAGAAAGGACAGACCTTGAAAAGCACGTCAAGCTTGGTCCAGGGACAATTCGTGATATTGAATTTACAGTCCAGTGTCTTCAGATGATACATGGTGGTCAACGAAAATCACTCTGTTCTCAGAATACTGTGGAGACAATTAAAGCATTGAAGGATAACGGATTCCTTGAACCACACGAAGCAGATTCATTATCAGAAGCATACCGATATTTACGTAGAGTTGAAAACTGCATACAAATTGAGTCTGATCAACAACGTTACTCTGTTCCATCTAAGGAAGAAGAAGAAATACAATTGGCACGACGTTTAGGTTATCAGGATAACCCGCTACAGTCATTCCAACATGAATACCAACAACATAAAGCATGTGTCCGAGAATTATTTGAAAAGGTGTTAGATGTTCGTGAACCGGATCAACTGGATATAGCAGTACTACTAAACCAAGATGATATTGAAGAGATTCAGACGCAATTGAGTAAGTTCGGCTTTGAGAATGTGCGTGAAGCACACCGTTTACTTCGACAGCTTGCTAACGGGACGGATGGACAGCAGTTTTCTCCCGCAGTTAGACGGACTTTCTTCAAACTCGCACCAACACTCTTAAAATGCCTGCGTAATTCCCCTGATCCAGACATGGCATTGCGGTACTTCGAAGCATTTGCTGCAAAAGTTGGGGCACGAAGCAGTTACTATACCATGTTCATGGAAAGAGAAGGCACGCTTGAAGCACTTACAAGTGTCTGCGGTTCAAGCCTTTATTTAGCTGATCTATTGATTGCAAGTCCAGAACTGTTTGATCTGTTGACAGTACCAACTTTCACACAATTCCCAAAGACACTTACTGATAAACAGAATGAAGTAAAACAGAACCTTGAAGATACTTCACAGCCACATATACTCAGGTCACTTAGACGCTACAAGAATGATGAAATATGGCGTATTGCTTTACGTAACATCATCGGGAATGCTGACCTACCAACTACTACCGAAGAACTCTCAGATTTAGCTGAGGCGATACTACAAACCATCTATCCAAAGATTGATTCACAGTTACGTGAGGAACATGGAACACCGCAAAGTGAAGATGGAACACCAGTGAACTTCGCAATCATTGCAATGGGTAAATTCGGTGGACGGGATCTAAACTTCAGTTCAGATTTAGATATTATGTATGTCTACACTTCAGATGGAAAAACAACAAAAGGATTACCAAATTCTGAATATTTTACATCACTCGGTTTAGAGTTGGTAAATCAACTCAGTGGGAATCAGGGACTGAGTATTTACGAACTTGATCTACGGCTGCGACCTTATGGAACTGGTGGGGCTATAGCATTACCACTTTCAGGTTATCAGAACTACTATGACAACTCAGCGGAAATCTGGGAACGCCAAGCACTTACACGGGCACGAGTCGTAGCAGGTGATGTGGAAAGCTTAGGAAATAAATTCATTGAGATTGCACACGCATATTGCTATTCAGAACCACTGACTTCTGAGGGTATAGCTGAAATCGTACATACACGGCAACGCAAGGAAGCACAAGCAATAAGAAAACCTAAATCACGACGGAGACGCAGTGGTAGAAGTCAAAAATCTACTGCTAATGTAAAATCTGGATATGGCGGTCTTGTTGATATTGAATTTGCAGTTCAAACACTTCAACTTATCCATGGCACAAATGAAAAGTCTGTCCGTGTACCAAATACACTAATCGCAATTGATAAACTGCACGCGATTGGTGTTCTTACTGAAAAACAACGTATAGGATTATCAGATGCATATCAATACCTTCGTCGTGTTGAAAACGCCTTACGGATTGTACATGATCGTGCTTTGGATGCATTACCTACAAATCACACAGAATTGGCACATTTGGCAAAAAGACTCGGGTACGAAGATACTGATGAAACACCCATTGTTGAGGCATTTTTACAAGACTATGGCAAGTGGACAGAGATAACTCGTTCACTATTTAATGAAATTCTCGTTAAATAAAAGAAGGTATCGGACTTAAGAGATTTGAGTTGATTAGTAATACATTACTACAAACTGATGTATTCAATATTTTGTAGATAGATACGAACAATAACTCATGGAGGTATTGATGGTTTCCGAATCGTCATCTATTGATACCTGTCTCCCAAAGAATATCGTTATATGTATAGGGGATGGTATGGGTTTTGAAGCGGTAAAAGCTGCCGGATATTATGCATCTGGGGAAGCAGGCACTCTATCTTTTGAACAGTTTCCTTACCATGCTGAAATTCAAACCTATGCAGCAAATACACCGATGACTGACTCCGCTGCAGCTGCAACTGCCGTAGCAACAGGACATAAAGTAAACAACGGTGTAGTAAGTATGGAAATCCCTGGCAGTGGAACTCCATTAAAGACACTCTTGGAGATTTGTAAAGAAGCAAACAAACGAACAGGACTTGTCACTACAACATACATTACACATGCTACTCCCGCCTGCTTTGGTGCACATAACTCTCAACGTAATAACCTCGGTGAAATCGCACACGATTATCTTCATTTAACTCGTCCTAACGTTCTACTTGGTGGTGGGGGAAATGGAATTTCAGAAAATCGGGCAGAATCCGCAGGTTATACCGTCACAACAAATCGGGAGGAATTACTTAACCTTGACACCAATACTGAATCATATGTTTCTGGACAATTTGGACAGTCCAACATCCCATATATGTTTGATGGTCCAAACAATCTGCCACATTTGACAGAGATGGTTACCGTAGCATTGGATATACTTACTAATACTGAAGATGGGTTTTTTCTATTATTAGAAGGTGGACGTATTGATCATGCTGGACATTCCAACGACATAGAACGTCAACTCTTGGAAACAATTGAATTTGCTAACGCTGTCCAAACCGTATATGCACGGGTTTCAGATGATGACGACACCCTAATTCTTGTCACTGCAGACCACGAAACAGGTGGGTTACAGGTACAAAAAAACAATGGACAGGGAGAGATCCCTAAAATCACTTGGTCTACAGGAGGACATTCCGTGTCCAATGTGCCACTCTATGGGTGCGGAAAGAATGCAGAACATGTTGAAGGAATTCTGAATAACTCAGATATCATAAAAATTGTGATGGGTAATGAAGATTTCTCAGGTGTGCAACTCAGTTTATTATAATCAAAGTTTTCACACATGCATAACCCGCTGTTTATGGGTTAACGATGGCATGTGTTTACAGTTATATTCTATTTTCTATCGTTTATCGAGAATCATGAGATTATACTCTTGATAGTAGGAGCGTTCATTATAAGGAGGTTTATGAGAAAAAACTACCAATCAAATGTCAATATGTTAATTTTACTATTGTCTATCATGATAATCTTACAACAAATTGGAATGTCACACGCACAAGAAGAATCAAATCATAAAGAAGAAACAGAGACAGAATCAAAGTCTACAACAACCGATGATGTGTATGAACTTGATAAAATATTAGTTGAAGGGGAAAGGGCATATTCCACTGCATCCTCAAAGATGATACGAGATTTTGATCTCAACGTCCGTCCCGCAAGCACAGCACAAGATATGCTTCAACTCGTACCAGGTCTCGTTATTGCACAGCATGCTGGTGGGGGTAAAGCTGAACAGATTTTTTTTACGCGGTTTTGATGCTGACCACGGAACAGATGTCGCCATCTCAACTGATGGAATTCCAGTTAATATGGTTTCACATGGACACGGACAAGGATATGCAGACCTTCATTTTATGATACCCGAATTAGTTGATACAATTGACGTATTCAAGGGTCCATATTTCGCAAGACACGGTAATTTCTCAACAGCTGGTTCTGTGATGTACCGGACTAAAGACCATATTGATGGAAACCTTATAAAAATAGAAGGTGGTGAATTTAACACACAAAAATTCACTGGAATATATCAGCTGCCCACTATAAGAGAACATCAAAACGCTTACTTTGCTGGTCAGTATTACAATACAGATGGTGCTGTAGATAGTGAACAAGATTTCCAAAGATTGAATCTCTTCTCAAAGTTCAATTTATATCTTGATGATACGAGTAGAATATCATTTTCTGCGAGTTCCTTTAGTTCTGCATGGGATGCATCAGGACAGATTCCAAAACGGGCAATTGATAATGAACTTATAACACGATTTGGGGCAATTGATGACTTGGAAGGTGGACAAACAGGTAGACAGAATATCAACCTAATCTACACTTTAATCGGGGAAGACGATAGTCAATTTCTAATACAACCATATTTCAGCAATTATAACTTTAAACTTTTCTCAAATTTTACCTTTTATCTTGATGACCATGAGAACGGTGACATGATTGAACAAACCGATGATCGGACTATTCTTGGTTTGAACTCAGAATATGAATTCAAGAGAACTATCTATTCAATGCAGTCCAGCACAACCTTTGGGGGTGGATTTCGTTCCGATAACATTGCTGTTAGTCTATGGAACAGTCCAAACCGACGAAGATTAACACAGAATGTAAATTCCGGTATCATCGAACGGAACCTGTTTCTCTGGACACAGGAAGAATTAATCATCAACCCAAAACTACGTTTCCAGTTGGGATTACGAGGGGATTACTTCACCTTCAACGTTGAAGACCATCTTGACACAGTATCACCGGAGACAACCAATTTACCGCACGCATCAGGATATGCCCAAGAAGCGATGCTTAATCCCAAATTTAACATAGTCTATAGTCCCTTTAAGTCATCAGATGTTTTTCTGAATTTCGGTACAGGTTTCCACTCCAACGATGCCCGAGATGTCGTAATTGAAAAGACTATTTCTAAACTCGAACAGACACTTATTCGTCAAGGATTAGATAACAATGATATTAATGAGCAACTGAGTCAAATGAACTTCAGCCATGAATACGCTGGTATTAGCACCTTACCACGGGCAATTGGTTATGAAATAGGAACACGTCACAATATCTGGAACAGATTGACGTTTGGGTTTGCTATATGGAGATTGGATTTAGATGAAGAATTAGTATTTGTTGGAGACGCAGGTGAAACTGAAATAAGCGGTCAATCACAACGGGTTGGGATTGACTTGAAGCACGCGGACAGATTCTTTCTTGGTTGTGGGCGGATGTAGACCTAAACCTATCAAGCGGTAAATATGTTGGTGAACCTTCAGATGCAAATGAAATTCCTCTTGCCCCACGTATTACCTCAACAGGTGGTTTAACAGCAATCCATCCCACTGGTTTTAGTGTGAGTTTACGTTATCGTCATATCGGCGACCGTCCCGCTAATGAAGACAACAGTGTAACAGCAGAAGGTTACACTATTGTGAATCTCGGTGTTTCTTATACTTACGGTCTATTCAAGTATTTTGGAACTTTGGAAAACCTATTTGATGTCGAATGGAACGAAGCACAGTTTGACACTGAATCTCGCTTAAAAGATGAAGAAGAACCAGTTTCCGAAATACACTTTACACCGGGTAATCCACTAAACTTCCAAGTTAGCATTAGTTATGAATTCTAATACATTAGTACTATTCTAATCAAAATTCATGATATGCCAATTAAAAGGTTTTTAACACAACGCACTTATATACTTCTTGGCATTTATTGATGTATCTGTTGGAGACATAATACCAGACATCACTGCAACACCCAATGCACCTGCTTTCAAACATCCACCAACGCGTGCTGGTGTTATCCCGCCAAGGGCAAATACCGGTATTTTCACCTGTTTTACTAACGCTTCAAGGTTTGATAAACCAACCGCTGGTCCATAGTCCGGTTTGCTGGCAATCGGATAGATTGGACTATAGGTAAGAAAATCAGCACTTTCTGACTCACGTTTCTTTGCTGCATGAAATCCGTGGATTGAACAACCTATCATTATGCTGTTATTTACCTGTGCTCGCACTTCTGCTATGGACATATCGGTGTCTGGAAGATGAACGCCAGCAGCACCTACATCAACTGCAACTTTTATATTATTGTTTATAAACAGATGTGCGTTGTATGTGTTACATAAAGTTGATATGGTGTTTGCCAACTGAAATAAAGCAACATCGTCTAAATCCTTTTCTCGCAACTGAACTGCTGTGACTCCTGTATCCAGTAGTTCTGTTACCACCAAATGTAAAGGTTTGGGAGCACAGAGATGTCTGTTTGTTATTACATAGAGATTGAAATCTATCATTATCTCAGATTATATGCGACGAAGTCTTGCAGCGAAAGTGCCATCAACACCATGTTCGTGGGGTAACGTCTGGAGAAAACCCTGAGGTGTAATGGCACTTTGAGGTATATTCGGCAAACACTCTTGTGCATGTTCCACAATAAACATGGGGTACTTGCTCAAAAACCTATGGACTATCTTCTCATTTTCTGTTTGTTCAATGCTACAAGTACTATAAACTAAAATCCCACCTTGTTTAATGTGTCGTGCAGCATTTACCAACAGGATGTACTGCAAATCATTTAGGGATTGAAGTTGTTTAGCTGTCTTATTCCAACGAATATCGGGATGTCTTCGAAGCGTGCCAAATCCTGAACACGGAGCATCAATAAGCACTGCATCTGCTGATTTGATAAAACGTAGATTAGGATTTGTTGCATCAATGATTTGAGTTTCTATGTTTTGGACACTAAGTCGTTTACAATTCTCTCGTAACATAGTAAGTTTTTTCTCTGAGATATCGGTTGCAATTACGCTACCAGTATCACCTATCATAGACGCGATGTGTGTAGTTTTTCCACCCGGTGCTGCGCATAAGTCTACAATTAACTTGGGGGAATCTTTCATGAGAAGGTAAGACACTAACATCGCACTTTCATCTTGAATATAGACACCATGACGATTGATTACATCAGATAAGGTTTTACCTTGGAATTGATTTGCTTTGTCGCTGGATGGGGTAAATGTGTTGTTTTCAATTACAATACCATCGGGAGCTATTGTTGAAACTCTCGGATCCAAACCATAGGATTTGAGAGTTTCGCAAAGTTTATCACGATTTGTATTGAGGGTATTCACACGAAGTGTTAATGGGGCAATTTTATTACTTGCTTCACAGAACGCCAAGGTCCACGGCAAACCATGCGATTGAATCCACCGTTTTACCAACCACTTGGGATATGACATTGAGTAGGCTATATGGTCTATGGGATGGGTGTCAAGTGACGGATATACTAATTCTGTTTCGTTGCGTTGTACGGAGCGTAAAACAGCATTGATAAAACCTACTGTTTTTCTGTTCTTTTTTGCCAGTTGGACGGTTTCATTGATAGCTGCATGCGGAGGTATGCCATCCAAATGTAACAACTGGAACGCACCGAGTCTGAGGATAGCACGATGCTTGGAATCTAACCGAAATTGTGGATTGACAAATTGTCCTAATACCCAATCAAGTTGTTGTTTCCAACGGGTAACCCCATAGACAAGTGCATTTATAAACCGACGGTCGCGGATATTGATTGTATATCTGTTAAATGCATCATCAACGACAGACGATATTGACATATCTTCTGTTGACAGTTTTATCAGACATGTCAATGCGACTTCGCGAGGATTCATGTGTCATCACCCATAAACACGGTTGGGAATTATGCAGTTTGTGCAGTAAGTTCGTTTAATTTACGAGCGATCCGTGATTTTTGGCGATTCGCAGTGCCTTTTTTTATAACACCTTTTCCTGCTGCTCTATCAAGCAAACTCGCCGTTGTTTTGCACAACTTCTGTGCAGCTTCTACATCACCTTCCTGCAGTGCCAATTCTGTATTCTTTAGCGATGTTCTAAGTGATGTTTTGCGGTGTCTGTTTCTATTCCGTTTTTTCAGATCCGCACGTGCATGTTTCTTTGCTGATCGTCTATTCAAACCTTATTACTCCTTAATCATTATTCAGCATATTTTATGCTTTAATGATACCACAAAAAATGGTCTTTGTCCACTTTATTACAATTTTTCATATTATTCACACACTCACCGTATGATTGCTAACTTTTTGACGAATGAGTATGTTTCACCTTTTGATACAACCGAAATGTTGCAGATATAAATCCCCGCTGATACAGCTAATCCGTAAACGGTTTGCTGATTCCACCATGTTCTCCATATCCGTTTGTTCAGTCTGTCGTCAACCCCTTCAATTCTCTGAATTAGACTGCCATGCACGTCGTATACATTGATATGCATGCTGGTTATTTCCAAATTTCCTTCAACTCGAAATTCTGTGCGTGCGTTAAATCGAACAGGATTTGGTGAGATAATTACATCCTTCCAGATGAATCCTTCTTCTAAAACAACACTTCTCTTAACCGAAACAGCTCCGAGGGGATACTGTGCGACTACTATGAGTGTATTTTCACCGGGGGACAACGGGATGGTTGCATCATAAGTTTGGTTTTCTCTATCTAAATTTGCCTCAACGTTGCTTGGATGAACAACTATATCAATAGGATAATTAGTGCTAAATGTACCCGAGATATGTAATGGATTCTGTTTAACGGTATCAGGTAGTTCAAATGTAATCTTTGGAATTTCACGATCAGTATTAAACATATCTGTGAGTAAACTATCCATTGTAACCAACACCAATTGTGTGACTTTAGTAACCAAACGAAAGTTTATCTTGTCAACTGTATCGTTGAAGGTATGATAAAAAGGATTGGTGTCATAGTTCTGCGAATCACGCCATGGAGTTGAACTCTCAATGAGTGTTACTGCTGAATATCCAGACTCCCAGAACGGTTTATGTGATGCAATATCTATAAATTCGTCTTGAGTGCGTCGTATATTTAATCCAATGTTGTGCCATGTATTAGAAATTGCGAGAGCACGACTTATCCACGCTGAATCTCTATTTGCAATTACTTCAACGAGATCACTTCTCCAATTGAAACCGATCATATCCAAATTGAATACAGCAGTTATTTTTTCAGATTCTGGTGTGCGTTTCCTTGATTGATTAATGGTTAGAGATTGTTTGTTGTTTACTGCGTTATGTACATAGTTTCTACTTCCCAGAAAACCGAGTTCCTCTCCTCCAAATGCAATGAATTTTATTTCGTGGTCATATTCATATTGACTTAAGATACCTGCTATTTCCAACATCGCTGCTACACCTGTGCCGTTTTTGTTTGCTCCTGGTGCACTGGATGCTAAAGGATTCCAATTGGGTTCTCGATCTGCTATTGTATCGTAATGTGCAGTTATAATAAAAATGCGGTTGCTTGTTGAATTCTCTTTGGGTGGTAGAACTGCAATTACGTTGTGAACACCACCAACAATCTGTTCGTTAACTTTTAACCTTCCAAAACTATGGAATTTGGTTTTAATGTAATTGACAACATTTTCTGTTGCCTTATGATGATGTATGTTGCGTGTTCTAAATGTCTGTCCATTCGTCTGATATGAGGTATTTTCTTGCAGATCAGTAACATAAGACATCAGTGAATCTATTTGGACTTTATTTATAAGTTCCGCGCCTCTGTCGGCTGATACCGATAGGATAGGACAAAACACAAATAGACATGCTACGGTAAAGCGTGTTATCTGTAGCATATATTATCCTCTTTTTCCTTTATGTATTTACTTTTTATTGAATTTTATTATGTAAAAATAGTAATAACATAAATATATAGGTGATGATTGGGTTTGTCAAGTTAAATATAATATTTTTGATTAAACTTTACCATAAATAACCTTATTCATAATGGGTGTGTAAAGTTTTTGGCATAAAGATCTGCGATTCAAACGCGTAAGAAACATGACGGACGGTTTTGCCATATAAAATTAACGAGTGTAATGAACGCGGTAGAAATATAGGAAACTAAATATCCCTGCACTCACAATCATTATCTTTACTTTATTTATATAAAATGCTATAATAAAATTCAGCACTATGAAATATATATGAAATGGATTACTGACATCATAATGGATAAGTTAAATAGATCATTTAAAAGAAAACCGAATATAGTGCTTGTGGGTTTTATGGGAACTGGGAAAACCTCAGTTGGTAAAAGATTATCTACGAATCTACGCAGGCGGTATATTGATACCGATAATGTCATTGAAAGAGATAGTCAACGACGGATAAGCGATATCTTTGAGGAAGATGGTGAAGATGTTTTTCGGCAGCTTGAAAGTGAGGCTGTTAACAGAGTTTCTAAATTATACAATTATGTTATTTCTACCGGTGGCGGCGTAGTCTTGAAAGAGGTAAACGTCACAAAACTGAAAGAGAATGGTGTTGTTTTCTGTTTATCCGCAACACCAGAGGAAATCTATAACCGAGTTGGACATCAAACACACCGCCCTTTGCTCCAAACCCCCGATGCATTGGAAACGATTCGTATCATGTTAGCAGACCGAGCACCCTATTACGCACAAGCGGATTATACTGTGGAAACTACCGGAAAAACCTTTGGGGAAGTCATGACGCATATTACCAACATCTTTTTTAAGACAACTGTACCACGAAAATATACCAAGTAGCAATATGATAAAAACAATAAACGTTGACCTTAAAGAAAACAGTTATCCTATCCAAATCGGTACTGGGAATATCAATGATATTGGAGCATACCTTAAATCATACATACAACCCACGAAAGTGTTGATTGTAACAGATACATTTGTAAAAGATTGTTTTGCTCCTACAGTGAGAGAAAGTTTACAGGGGAGTGGTTTTGACGTTTCATTGGTTGATGTTCCTGTTGGTGAAAGCAGTAAATCGTTGGACCAGTTCGCTCGTATACAGGATAGTTTAGTTACTCATCAACTTGATCGTCGATCAGTGCTGGTTGCGCTCGGGGGCGGTGTTGTAGGTGATTTAGGTGGGTTCGCTGCTGCTGTATACATGAGAGGTATTTCTTATGTGCAAATCCCTACGACCTTGCAGGCACAAGTTGACGCAAGCGTTGGCGGAAAAACAGCCATTAACCATCAAAAAGGTAAAAATCTTATCGGTGCGTTTCATCAACCAAAATTAGTTCTGATAGATGTGAATACGCTTAGCACTCTCCCACACAGCGATCTTCGTTCAGGATTAATTGAAGTAATCAAAATGGGTGTTATTCGTGATGAACTCTTATTTGAAATGGTTGAGAATAACCTTGATGCGATATTACATTTAGATGCAAAGACACTTATTGAGTTAATCGCACGAGCATGTGCTAACAAAGCGGAAATAGTTGCCAAAGATGAAAAAGAGAGTGGTTTGAGAATGGTGCTGAACTATGGACACACCTTTGGGCATGCCCTCGAAGCATTGACACACTATAAAGTCTACCGACACGGTGAAGCAGTCTCCATTGGCATGCATTGTGCAGCACGATTAGCAGTCAATATTGGCATGTTTTCTGAAACAGACTATGAACGACAAAAAGTTCTTTTACAACGGACAAAATTACCGATTACTTTACCACAAAATCTATCCCCAGAAGCAATCTGTGATGCTATGTCTCTTGACAAGAAAACTGTAGATGGTAAACTACGGCTTATACTACCAACTCGAATTGGTGAAGTCGTTATCCGAGACGATGTATCAGAAACATATATTATGGAAGCAATTTCACAATGTTATTAGTTTATAATTTCAACTCATTTTATGAGGAAGTAAATGTTAAAATATAAAATAATTTTATGGATCATGTTGTGTTCCATTTTGTTCTTATATGACACCTATGTTTTCAGCCAAGAACCTGAGACCACACCTCCCGAAAACGTCACTGCAGTCGATACCCCAAACGACGATGGTTCCAGTATCACCGTCACATGGGATTCTGTTAGAGACGATTCAGTCCGTAGTTACAAAATCTTGCGCAACACTGATGGAGGTGAATTTGAGGAAATTGAGGAACAGTTAGACGTAGATACTTTAGAATATAAAGATTCCAATATAGAAAAAGGTAAGACCCACGCCTATGTCATACAAGCAATTACTGATACTGATGCGATATTGGTTTCGCTACAGACAGAAGGAGTAATAGCGACTGGTCAATGGTTTCACAGTGGTAAAATCCAATTATTTATTGCGATGATTATCTTTTGTGGGGCAATTCTTGGCAGTATATACCTTTGCCGTAATAATCAAGATGTATTTGTTCGTCGTATTCCTGGACTTGAAGCTGTCAATGAAGCAATTGGTAGAGCAACCGAGATGGGCCGTTCAATTTTATATGTGTTAGGCTTAGGGGGTGTTGAAAATGTTGCAACTATTGCCAGTATGACGATTCTTGGACAGGTTGCACGACGAACTGCTGACTATGAAACACCGCTACGCGTGCCTTGTAATGATCCCATTGTGTTGAACGTTGTTCGGGAGATGGTTAAAACTTCTTACCTTGACGAAGGTCGTCCAGATGCCTACCAGGAAGAGAACATTTTCTATCTTACGGGTGATCAATTCGCTTATGCAGCAGGTGTTGATGGTATGATGATTCGGGAAAAACCAGCAGCAGTCTTTCTACAAGGCACATTTTATGCGGAATCACTTCTTATGGCTGAAACAGGAAATTCCATCGGTGCAATACAAATTGCTGGTACAGATTCAGAACATCAACTCCCCTTCTTCATCGCAGCCTGTGACTATACCTTGATAGGTGAAGAACTCTATGCAGCAAGTGCGTATCTTTCCAAAGAACCAATGCTTCTAGGAAGTCTCAGAGGACAAGACTGGGGTAAAATCCTCATTTTTGTGACGATCATCCTTGGTGTGACTCTTGAGTTGTTCGGTATCAACTGGATTACTACACTTTTACAGAGTGTGAGATAGGAGAATATATGAAGAGACAAATACCCTTAGCATTCTGCTTTCTTTTTGGCATAGCGATGATCTTCACCCAATTTAGTCCACATTCATATTCCCAAGCAGTTTACAAAGAAGTGATCGATTGGGGGTTAATAATATCGCCATTCGCTATGGTATTGGCAGTAGTGACGCTCATCCAGACACACGTTACACGCATCAACCTTCGTACAGAACATTGGCAATACAGTCTGATTGTATTCGTTGGCATGATAGTGATGGTTTTAATTGGTGTTCCTTTTGGACCGCAAAACTCAATAGTTGAGTGGTTATATAATAACGTCCAAGTCCCAATGGATGCATCAATGTTTTCTTTGCTTGCCTTTTTTATTGCTTCAGCGGCTTTTCGTGCTTTCCGTGCACGGTCATTTGAGGCTTTCTTACTTCTTGCTACTGCCATGATTGTCATGATCGGAAATGTCCCCGTTGGCGATCTCGTTTGGAATAAGGTAATGTCTTGGATGCCTTGGACAGACGGTGCATCATGGTTACGCCAATGGATTTTAGATGTTCTAAACAATGCTGCGCGACGTGGTATTATTCTTGGTGTAAGTTTAGGGGTCATTTCACAATCTATCCGAATCATCTTAGGAATTGAACGGTCGTATCTTGGTGGAGGAGATTAGTCAATGCTTGAAAAAATCATGAATATGGACAGACGAGTAATTTTTATATTAGTTGCTTTAGTTGTTATCTTTCCAACACTTGTCCCAGTAAGGATGCCAATTACAGTTTCAGAACCAACACGAAATCTTTACGATTTTATTGAAGCACTCCCCTCAGGATCAACGATTATGATTGCTTTTGATTATGGACCATCTTCTCTCGCCGAACCAGAACCGATGGCAAAGGCAGTAATGCAACACTGTTTCAGTAAAGGGATAAAAATCATCGGTATGACCCTTCTCCCTAATACACCAACCTTGGCTCATAAACTCATGCGAAAGATTGCTGCAGAAAACAATGCTGTCTATGGTGAAGATTATGTATTTCTGGGTTACCGTCCCGGAACATTACAAGTTATCCTTGGTATGGGAACCGACATCAGTAGTGTCTTTGAAACCGACTATGAAAATAAAACTGTTGACGAAATTCCGATGATGGAAAATATCACAAACTATGATCAGATTGATTTGTTGCTTGATCTTGCTTCCGGAAGTACAACCGAAACTTGGATCATTTATGCCAACACAAGGTACGGTTTGAAGATTGCTGCAGGCGTTACAGCAGTAATTATTGCCCAGATGTATCCTTATTTGCAAACAGGACAGTTAATAGGCTTAATGCCCGGTTATTTAGGAGCCGCCGAATATGAGAAACTGTTGAATGCGCCTGGGGATGGGACTATTGGATTAAACACCGCAACCTATGCACATCTTTTGATTATCGGTTTGGTCATTCTAGGCAATATTGCATTTTTTATTCAGCGAAGAAGGGAGGGTTAAATTGATGGAAATTATTGGAATCTGGGTTGCAGCATTCTTAACACTCTGCATCTATAGTTTTCTTTACAGAGATAATCCATTCTATCGTTTTGCAGAACATCTCTTTGTAGGAATTTCGGTTGGATACATCATTATTATTAATATCCATCAAGGAGTTATACCATTAGCTTGGGAACCTTTATCTGAAGCAATCAGCGCGCTCTGGGCAGAGATAGTGGGGACAACAACACCAGAAACACGAAATGCACTTTGGGGGTTATTTAGAATATTACCAATTGCCATAGGTTTATTGTTTTTTGCCCGTTTGTCCCCGCGTCATACGTGGTTAATTCGTTATCCTATAGCTATTCTGATCGGATTTGGGGCTGGTGTTGCAATTCCAAATGTGTTGCAGGCAAATATCTTTGCTCAGACACGCGGAACAATTGAACCCTTTGCTGCAATAAATGCAGGAACGCTTTCCGCTTGGGATACTTTCGGAGCGATCCTCATAGCTATTGGTGTAATATGTACTCTCACCTACTTTTTCTTCTCTGTTGAACACCGAGGTCCCGTCAAATGGGCATCAAAGGTTGGAATCGGCTTTCTCATGATAGGGTTTGGAGCTGCATTTGGGAATACCGTTATGGGACGTCTTGCTCTCTTGATTCACCGTGTTGGTTTCCTCTTGAATGATTGGCTTGGTTCATTCGGCGCGTTCTTTGGTTGAGGGATTCACTATTAATTACTATGTTTGTCTCATAAGGAGCATACAACATGAAACTCGGTTATAGTACTTGGGGAATGCCTACTGTTCCAGTTGATAAAGCAATATCCCACTTAGCAAACCTCGGATTTGATGGAATTGAACTGACTATCATTCAGCGTTTTACCACCGAACTGAGTACGCTTGATGCAGCAGAACGAAAACGTATTGCTAGATTGCTGAAACAGCATAACTTAGCACTGCCTGCAATTGCAGCGCATTCCAACTTAATGGATGTTGATCCAGAATCACATAAAAGAAATATGTGGCGGCTTAAGGGTGGTGTTGACTTGGCTATTGAACTTGCACAGGGAGACGAATTGCCAGCAGTTAATACGACTACTGGCGGAAAACCTGATGAGTGGGGAACTAAGAAGGACTTCCTCGTAGAACGAGTCGGTGAATTGGTTGATTATGCAGCGTCACGCGGTGTAACTATTGCTATGGAACCGCACATCGGAGCAATTATTGATACTCCTGACAAGGTGCTTGAACTGCTTGAGATTATCAATTCTCCCTATCTAAAAGTGAATTTTGATATTAGTCATTTTGAAATTGTTGGGTTGTCCACTGAAGATACTGTATCAGCGTTAGCAGATGTATCGATTCATACGCACGTCAAGGATCAACGTGGTATCTCACCCGACTTTGAATTTCTTATCCCTGGTGAAGGAACCTTTGATTATGTCAATTACTTGAAGCTCATGCAGAAACAGGGGTATGACGGGTTTATTACTGCAGAAGTGAGTTTTATGGTACAAGCCCGTAAAGACTATGATCCGCTTGCTGCTGCAACTATGACCTATGAGACGTTGTCTAAAGCATTTGTTGATGCAGGAATAGAACGTAATTGAACTCGGGAGGTAACGTTGAAACCTAATATACTTCTTCTTATGACAGACCAGCAGCGTTGGGATGCAATGGGTTGCAGCGGCGAATGGGTGCAAACACCACATTTGGATCGGATTGCCAACGAAGGTGTCCGATTTACTAACTGCGTAACGACTTCTCCTGTTTGTATTCCTACACGACTAAGTTTAGCGACTGGGTTATATCCACACAACACTGGTGTTTGGAATAACATGACGCATACAATGTCTGCTGATACACCGACTTGGATGCAATCTGTTCGAGATGCTGGGTATCGGACAAGTCTCTTCGGAAAAACACACCTTCATCCTCACAATGGTGATTTGCGTGAGAAAGAAGGGTTAATGAACGCTTACGGCTTAGACGATGTTGACGAGATTGGTGGTCCGCGAGCAAGTAGAGGTGTTCTATCACACATGACTGCAATGTGGGAGGAAAAAGGTGTTTGGGACATATACAAAGAGGATTATGGAGAACGGTTCCAAAATAAACCTTATGTTGTTCGTCCTTCTCCACTTGAATTAGAAGATTATGCAGATGTATACGTTGGACAGCAGGCGAAGAAGTATCTACAGAACTATGACCGACAAGAACCATGGTGTTGCTGGGTAAGTTTTGGTGGACCCCATGAACCTTGGGACACACCTGAACCGTATGCAAGTATGTACGATCCTAATGATATGCCGCCTCCAATTCCACGGCAACAGGCTGGCGACCGTCCTCGTGGTAATTTGGATAATACGATGAATCGTATGAATCCGCAATTTGAAGAGGGTGAAGTTGGTAGACTACGAGCAAATTACGCAGGTAATGTTACACTTATTGATGCCCAAATAGGTGAAATACTTGAAGCAATTGATACGCGTGGGGAACTGGATAATACCGTTATTATCCACACATCAGACCACGGTGAAATGAATGGTGATTATGGATTGATTTACAAAGGCAATTTCCTTAATGGTGCAGTTCGTATTCCGTTACTTGTGCGTACCCCCGAAACAGTGAAGAACGCTGAAAAAGAATCTGTGTGTGATAGTCCTGCTGAATGGATGGATATTGGACCAACACTTGTTGAAGTGGCAGGTGGAGAGATGAAACATCGTCAATACGGCAAATCCTTGTGTCCCGTTCTTGATGACACATCATCAACGCATCGCGAGTTTGCTATATCTGAAATATCAGGTGAAATCATGTTGCTAAATAATGAGTGGAAGATAGTTTTAAACTCTGATAGTGAACCGTATCTCTTATTTGATGTTCATAACGATCCTGATGAGATTAATAACCTTGCTGGACAACCGAAAATGAAAGACTTGGAAACAGAATTGCGGTTGCAGATATTAGAGTTCCTCTTTCATACTCAGACTAAAAAATAACATGTAAATATAATGTCTAATAAACAGGATAATATCAACCGAAGAACATTCATCAAAGAACTCGGTATAGCAGGTGCAAGCACATTATCGCTTTTTGGCACTAATTCCCGTGCAATAACCCCGAAGGCAAACAAAGAACTTGGAATTGAACCAAAGAAACCTAACATACTTCTTCTCATGACAGACCAACAAAGGTGGGATGCAATGGGATGCAGTGGAGATTGGGTTCAAACACCAAACTTGGATAGAATTGCAAGTGAAGGTGTGCGATTTACCAACTGTGTTACCTCTTCACCTGTTTGCGTACCTGCGCGCCTTAGTTTAGCAACAGGATTGTACCCACACAACACAGGTGTTTGGAACAACCAGAAGCACAAAATGGCACCAGAAACACCAACCTGGATGCAGACAATACGGGATGCTGGATATCGCACAAGTCTTTTTGGCAAGACACATCTCCACACAAATAATGGTGATTTACGCAAACGCGAACACTTAATGAATGCCTATGGGTTAGATGATGTGAACGAAATTGGTGGTCCACGTGCGAGTATGAAGTGTCTGTCCTATATGACTGAAATGTGGGAAGAGAAAGGATTGTGGAAGGCTTACCGTGAGGATTATCAAGAACGTTTCAAAACGAAATCGCATCTCGTTCGCCCTACTCCTCTCGGACTCGAAAACGATGCAGATGTATATGTCGGACAGCAAGCAAAGAAGTATCTGCAAAACTATAACCGCCAAGAACCTTGGTTTTGTTGGGTGAGTTTCGGTGGACCTCATGAACCTTGGGATTGTCCTGAACCTTATGCAAGTATGTATAATCAAAATGAGATGCCAAAACCTGTGAATAGACCAGCAATAGGCAATCGTCCACTCGGAAGTTTGGACAACCTCATGAAAAACAGAAAGAAAAGTCCTAAATTTGATAAGGGGGATGTTGGGAAAATGCGTGCAGATTACGCTGGTAACGTTACCCTTATAGATGATCAGATTGGTGAAATATTAGATACAATAGAAAGTCGCGGTGAACTTGATAATACCGTCATCGTTTTCTGCTCGGATCATGGTGAAATGAACGGTGATTATGGGTTGATTCTGAAAAGCAACTTTCTCAACGGTGCTGTCCGAATACCCTTTATTGTGCGTTCTCCTGACACCTTAAAACTTGATGCATCAAATCGTATCTGTGATAGTCCAGTTGAGTGGATTGATATTGGTCCAACGCTTGTGGAGTTAGTTGATGAAAAAATGGAACATCGCCAATTCGGTAAATCGTTGTGTCCTATTCTTGATGACACAGAAACCACCCACCGTGAATTTGCTATATCTGAAATATCGCGTGAAATAATGCTACTCAATCAAGAGTGGAAAATAGCATTAAATAAAGAAAGATCACCGTATCTTTTGTTTAACGTGCAAGATGACCCTGATGAGGTAAACAATCTTGCAGGGTTATCGAAAATGAAGCAGATAGAAAAACAATTAACACAGCAAATATCAGAATACTTGGTACAAACACAAACAAAGAACTAAACAATATTGTCCATTTTTGTGCAGCATTGTATAGACTATGCACAATATGGTGCATGATTCTGCTGTGAAAATTCACATATTTCGTGCTTCTGGAATTGGCACGCAAATTGCTATTCTACTCTCATAATACTTGTAAGTTTTCTTGGAGGAATCAGCAATGCGTGTCAAAAGAGTTTTAGGAGCGTTTATTATTTCCATCGCCCTCCTCACACTTGGTGTGCTATTCATCGGAAACCCTATTCAAATACAAGAACAATCTATGGACAAAGACATAGTCAGTGTAGAGACATATTCTGCATCTGAACCACTGAAGGCGAAGTTAAAACAACGTAAAACAATTAGAAAATCATTACGAGCATCTACAGCCATGGGTCAATTCTCAAACAGGAGTGCAGCATCTACCCAAAATGTTCCACCACTAAATCCTCCCAACGGTGCTGCTTATGATGATGTATTCTATAAAAGTCATGGCACCAATCCATTTATTGATACAGAAGATGATAACTTTTCTACATTTGCAATGGATGTAGATACTGCTTCCTACAGTGTAATGCGACGTTATCTACGAGATGGAAATTTACCGCCAACTGCTGCTGTGCGTGTGGAAGAATATATCAATTCCTTTGATTACAACTATACTCCTCCAACAGAAGAAGCGTTTGCTGTTCATCTTGAGGGAGCACCATCAAGATTTGGCGAAGGTAAAAGACTTCAACTGCTTCGTATTGGCATTCAAGGTCGAGTCATTCCAGAAACTGACCGAAAAGATGCAATACTCACATTTGTGGTAGACATCTCTGGTTCTATGAACATGGAAAACCGATTAGGGTTGGTAAAGAGAGCGTTAACCCTCCTTGTGGATCAACTTCGTCCGACAGATAAGGTAGGAATAGTTGTTTACGGATCCAATGCCCGTGTTGTGCTGCCACACACCGGACTGGAAAATCGAGATTACATCTTAGAAGCAATCAATCAACTTCGTCCAGATGGATCAACGAATGCGGAGGAAGGGTTACGAACCGGATATATACTTGCCCTAAAGAATTCAAAATCCGATTGTATAAACCGTATAATTCTCTGTTCCGATGGTGTTGCAAACGTTGGTCGGACAGGACCGGAAGATATACTTAAAGAGATTGGCAACTATGTGAAAGAGGGTGTTACACTTACAACTGTCGGTTTTGGTATGGGTAACTACAACGATGTCCTTATGGAGCAGCTTGCCAACAAAGGAAACGGTAGCTATGCTTATGTTGATACCATAAAAGAAGCAAAACGTATCTTTATTGAGAACCTGACAGGGACACTGCAAGTCATTGCTAAAGATGCAAAGATTCAGGTTGAATTCAACCCAGCAACAGTCAGTCGATTTCGTCTGCTTGGTTATGAAAACCGATCACTTGCCCATGAAGATTTTCGTAAAGATGATGTGGATGCTGGGGAAGTCGGTTCTGGACATAGTGTAACTGCACTTTATGAGATAAAACTCCATGAAAATGCTGAAGGTAAACTCGCAACTGTCTTTCTCCGACATGAAGATCCGGACACCCAAAAGGTTACAGAGGTTAATGAGACTATTTCTACAGATGAATTGAAATCAACATTTGTTGAAGCGTCTCCTGAGTTTCAACTTGTTGCTTCTGTTGCAGAGTTGGCGGAAATCCTTCGCGAGAGTTACTGGGCAAAACAGGGGAGTTTAGCAGCAGTGCAACAGACAATAGAAGGTGCTATTGCAAATATCCACTCTAACACTCCTATTCACAAAGAACGGAAAGAGGAACTACTTAAGCTTGTGATTGAGGCACGTAATTTGAAGGAACAGGCAGGTGGATAGCACCTCTTCATAACCTTGTGAATTATTTGATATTGAGATGTTTGTAAGGCAAATCCTGAAAATCTTGGTTCAGACAAAAAACTCCTATACTAAACAACTGGAGCATAAAAATGCGTAGACTAATTTATACCGGAGTCATAACGGCTATTATGGTGATAGTTTTTATCATTTACGTTAAGTACGACACAAAGAAATTCGTTCAAGAGTTATCTCTGGAAACCCTACCCGAACAACAAGTCAACAGCACTGAAAAAGATACTTCAGAGGCTTCAATGGAAGGGGTAGATAAAACCGAACGAATTGGACATAAAAACACATCAATGGTAATATTGAAAGATGTCGGTCAATCTAAGGATTCTGATACCGAAACAGGAAGTAAAGTAGATGATCTTGATCTAGGACTAACACCAGAGATTACCGAGATCTCTCCGGAGTTAAAGAAAGTTTTCTCAAATTATCATAATCTCTATAAGAAATCCGAAGAGTTAAGCCTTGTGCTTGGACCACTTATAACCCAATCAGTTGAACTGTCACAACGGTTGACAGTAATTGGACAGGAACTCTCTGCGGCAAAAGATGAAGCAACAAGACGTAAAGTGCAATCGGAATGGGACGCAATAGATAAATGGATGGCAGAGGAAGGACCACGCACCTTCAAACTTCAATTCAAACTTCAAGACGAAGCTAGTCAATTGGCAAATGAGCGGTTACGGATCATTAATGAATACGGTTTTGCAACCGAAAAAGATTTTTTGAGAGCACATCGTAATGATTATGAAACTTGGGTATCTAACGAATCGCTCACTCCGCTCTCAATATTCCGTAGGTAATTTTAGTCGTTGCATAGAGTATTTTGGTTTACCATAGTTGATCTATTCGTAGACCATTTGAGTACAATGAGTAGTCTATCGGTTAAAAGATTTGGATAAGGTTTAATATATTCAAGATTCTTTTCACACACATTGATTCATATACGGTGCGTCCATTTCAAATAGACGCGCACTGATATTATTCTGTATGATTTCCGTGTTGGTGTTGAACCATTATCATTTACAAGCACAATATCCTTCTATATGTTATAATACTTACACTACGTTTTAACAATAAAACGGAGGAATCCGTCATGAAAAGGTTAAGTTTCTATACTACATTGTCCCTCCTCCTTTTTGCGGGAGTAATACAATTTGTTGAGGCACAAGGAATTATTGTCACGGGTATATCACGTACCCCTCGCATTGAAAACCTGAGAATTGAGAAACATCACGTAAATGTTACTATTGACAACCAACTCGCGACTACGAAAATCGATCAAGTTTTCGCTAATCCTAACAACAGACAACTTGAAGGCACGTATATATTTCCACTTGCAGACGATGTTGCCGTATCCAATTTTGTATTATACATTGATGGAAAACCTGTAAAAGGAGAATTGCTCGCGAAAGATAAGGCGCGTAGTATTTATGAAGGCATTGTCCGTTCCATGCAGGATCCTGCACTTCTTGAGTATGTCGGCACTCGTGCTTTTAAGGCAAGAGTGTTTCCTATACCGCCTAATGGTGAGAGACGGATACAACTTGAATACGCGCAGATTATAGATGTGGATTCAGGACTTGCGAAGTATACCTATCCGCTGCAAACTGACAAATTTACTTCACAACCCGTTGGTAGTCTTGCTGTATCAATAGACCTTAAAAGCAAACATGCACTCAAAACTATCTATTCACCCTCACATGAGGTAGCAGTCAACCGAGAAAACGACAATCGCGCTAATATTAGTTTTGAAGGATCGAATGTTCGTGTAAAACGTGATTTCGTCTGCTACTATTCACGTTCTGATAAAGACTTCGGAATTGATCTCATTACGCATAGAGACGATCCTGATGAGGAAGGATTCTTTATGCTTCTTGTTTCACCAAAATATGAAGTAGATAAGAAGAAGATAGTTGAGAAGGATTTCATTTTTGTTCTTGACAGGTCTGGCAGTATGAAAGGACCGAAGATTGAACAGGCAAAAGAAGCACTCCGTTATTGTGTTGAAAATCTAAACGATGGTGACCGATTTAACCTTATTACATTTAACACTGATGTCGACTCATTTTCAGAGACCTTAGTATCTGTTAAAAAAGAGCGAAAAAAGGCACTTGCATTTATAGAAGAAATTGTAGCAAACGGTGGCACTAATATCAATGACGCTTTGCTGGCTGCAATACAAGATAAACCGGATCCAAAGAGACCACGCATTGTTGTTTTCCTAACCGACGGAGAAGCAACAGTAGGGGTTACAGATCCTAACTTGATTATCAAGCATGTATCTGGTGCAAACAGAGACGAATCCCGTATCTTTGTGTTTGGAGTTGGCTATGATGTAAATGTCAACTTGCTGGACAAAATTGCAGAAAAGAATAACGGCACTCGTCAATATGTGAAACCACAAGAGAATTTAGAGGTAGCAGTTTCCTCTTTTTACACAAAGGTGAGTGAACCCGTTCTTGTCAATTTGGAATTACAACTCCTGAACATTAGAACTAAAAACCTTTATCCACAAAAGTTACCTCATCTATTCCGTGGCACTCAATTGACTGTACTTGGTAGGTATGCTGGTAGTGGGAAGTCAAAGATAACTTTAAGTGGAGACATCAACGGTAAGAAACAGGAATTCACAAATACTGCAAAGTTCCCCAAAAGTGAATCGGATCACCAATTTCTACCAAGGTTGTGGGCACAACGCAAGGTCGCCTATCTTGTGGACGAAGTTAGATTAAATGGTGAAAACAAGGAATTAGTAGAGGAGATTGTCCGTCTCAGCGAAAAGTATGGTATTATGACGCCGTACACATCATTTCTCGTTACAGAACCAGAAGAACAGAATCAACTATTGAGTCGCCTAGCCAGAGGGAGACAAACAACATCTGTACAACGAGTACAAGCACTTCAAAGAAGTAGCTCATCCCCGGCAATAAGTGCTATAAAGACAGTACCAACCAAGGAACTCAAGGTTAAGGAAAGTATAGCCTTGCAGGCACTCCAAACGCAAGATCAAGTAGCGGATACTGCTGTCAATATTAAGCAGGTCAAAGACAAAACATTTCATCTTCGTGAAGGTGTGTGGGTAGACAGCATTCATAAAGCTGAAACTAAAACTAAGAAGATTGAGTTTGGAAGTGAAGCATATTTTGAATTGCTTAAGAAGGAACCTGAATTGACTAAATATCTTGCAATCGGAAAACATGTGATTATTTTTTACAAGGGAACGAGTTATGAGATTCATCCGTCTAAGCATTCGGATGATGAAAATACTAAGTAGCGCGTTTTATTGTGTAAAGATTGATTTTTGATTTCCTATTGTCTAATGAAATTGAACAGGTGGATTTTTCAAAGGTAAACCCGCTTAGGCGAAGTTCCTTGAAAAATTTACCTGTATTTTTTCGATTCGGTTCAGATAAAAGTGCAATTCCGTCATGGGTAAGATGTTCCTTTAGCAGATCTATAATTGGCTGCCAATTCTGTGCTTCATATATCACATCCGAAGCGAGAATAAAGTCAAATTTACTTTGAAAGCAGCTTCTATTCCAATCCATCTGGATAAATGCAGCGGTATCAGCATTATTGTGCTGTGCATTATGTTTAGCAAACAATAGTGCATCATGTTCAAAATCAGTAAACACCACTTTCCCTCCAGCCTGACAAGCAACAATTCCTACTAACCCAAATCCACAACCGATCTCAAGTATATGTTTTCCTAAAAGTGAATCACCTAACCCCGAAACATGTCGCGCTAAACCAATCGCTGACTCCCAGAGATATGCCCAGTAAGGTAGATACAGTCTCCCTTCTCCATCTTCTCGACATAGTTTGTCTAAAAAACGATCAGGATCATCAACTATCTTTAGTTCAATGTCTCTATTGCCAATCTTAATTGCTATATTTGTAATAGGATAACCAAACAGATGTTTTTTCATTTTACTCAATTCCCTCAGAGAAATTATATCACTGTTTCCACTATTTTCACATTCTTTTGAACACATGAATTGGGTTATTTAGTTTTAAGAATTTTATGTTATTGAAGTTTACTTAAAGTTCATACTTTGAATTGGAATGGATAGATGTTTAATGGATTCACCTTTTATTCTCTGAACAGGTCTGCGTAGGTTGGAGTGAGCACAGCGAAGTCCGACACCTTATATTCTGTAGGAGCGACCCGGTGAATGCCAAAAAGGCATTCACCGGGTCGCTCCTACAGAAGAAAGATTTCCAATCAATAACAATGGTTGAATCCAGTAATGGGACAATAAATATTAGAATTGGTATAATATACGAATAAAATACCAATATATATCCAATAGAACATTTTACTTTTTAATTTGACATATACAAAAAGATAGTATATAATTAACGTATGTTTAGAATATTGGATTATATCGGTGACACGAATTGAGATACGTTAGAAGTAGGTATAAACACAAATTCACCAAGTGTGTAATGCTTGGTTTTTGTGCCTAAGTGACTGTATATGGGTTTTCTAAGTTTCATGTCTTACAAATTGTGAAGGTAGGTCAAGAAAAGAAAAGGACCAAAAAGGAGCAAATTAAAAAAAGCGAAATTCGCGTCACATTCCTTATCCTGACTGGATGCAAAACGTCACAGTGACGTGCAAAAAGTCACAATTATTAGCACATACTGATGAACAATGTAACGCTAAATTAACAGATATAGATTTCGCTTCTCTCTATCCGACCTACAAGAAATTATATTGAATTGTGAAAATATATCTGAAAAAACCGATAACTAAATAACCCTGACACATGAATCTTAGGATTGATTTCTGCTTGACATCAATCAGGTTTATCTTTAAAATATGTTTAGTTTATATAGAACAGAGAGGAAACGAATATATGCCCCAAACCGACTCCAATCAACCGAATGTCATTGTCTTTTTCACAGACCAACAACGGTGGGACACATCCGGCTTGCACGGTAATCCGCTGGACTTGATGCCAAATTTCGACAGAATGGCACAGCGCGGAACACACGTCCGCCGCTCTTTTACGTGCCAACCTGTCTGTGGACCCGCGCGTTCATGTCTACAAACAGGTTTATACGCTACCACAACAGGATGCTACCGAAACGGAATACCTTTATCCCCAAATCTCAAGACTCTTGCACATCACTTCGGAGATGCTGGTTATGCCACTGGATACATTGGAAAATGGCATCTATATTCAGGCGGTACTGGACCGGGACCTGTTCCTCCAGAACATCGTGGAGGATATGATTACTGGTTAGCATCAAATGTGTTGGAAATGACCTCTGATGCCTACCAGACAAGGTTATTTGATAACGACTGCGAACCAGTTGACTTACCCGGTTATCGTGTTGACGCATTGACCGATGCCGTAATTCGTTATGTCGATCAACATAAAAGTGATCCTTTCTATTTATTTACATCATACATAGAACCGCATCATCAAAACCATCTCGATGATTATCCACCCCCTGATGGTTACAGAGAAAGGTATACCGGTAAATGGGTTCCACCTGATCTTGCTGCGCTTGGAGGTTCAACACATCAACACTTAGGTGGCTATTACGGTATGGTGAAAAGACTTGATGAAGCACTCGGTAGACTATTAGATACGCTCAAAAGCCTCGACCTACTTGACAATACCATTATTCTGTTTACCTCTGATCATGGGTGTCATTTCAAAACGCGCAATAGTGAATATAAGCGTTCATGCCACGAAAGTTCTATTCGTGTGCCAACCGCCTTCCACGGTCCAGGTTTCATCGGAGGTGGACAGATCCAACAACTTGTAAGTCTTGTTGACCTTCCACCAACACTATTGGATGCTGCAGGTCTGGATGTGCCAGATGAAATGCAGGGTGCTTCTATATTACCACTCTTGCGCGGTGAAACTGAGGAATGGCAGGAAGAAGTGTTTGTCCAAATAAGTGAAGCACAGGTAGGTCGTGCGGTGCGCACACAACGGTGGAAATATGGCGTTGATGCTCCTAATAAGGGTGGTGGAAAAGGTGCTGGTTCAGATGTATATGTTGATCAATACCTCTACGACCTTCATGCTGACCCTTATGAGTTGCGTAATCTAATCGGTTTGCGTTCTCATGAAAATGTCGCAGAGATGATGCGAGAACGATTATTACGTAGAATGGTGGATGCGGGAGAAGAAGCACCGACTATAGAACCAGAACCACAAAAAGGCAGTGGACAACGCAGAGTGTCAGAAGGAGAAGCGAGAAGTTAACTATGAAGATTACTGATGTTATTACTCTTGTGATGGGTACCAGTTGGCGGAATCTTACATTTGTCAAAGTTGAGACTGATGAAGGATTAATAGGTATTAGCGAAGTGCGGATGAACAATCGCACGGATGCACTTGTGGCATATATTGATGGTGCAAAACGTAGGCACGTCATTGGAAGCGACCCGTTCAATACAGAAGACCTTTACCAACGGATGTTTCGCGATGATTATGGTCGTGCAGGCGAGATTGTGGCTACAGGAATTAGTGTGATTGAAATTGCGTGTTGGGATATTATTGGAAAAGCGTTGAATCAACCGGTATATCGTCTGCTTGGGGGTGCTTGCAGAGATAAAATCAAGGCTTATGCTAACGGATGGTATCGCGTTGAACGTTCACCTGAGGAGTTTCACGCAGCTGCCAAAAAAGTGATTGAAAAAGGCTATAAGGCACTCAAATTTGATCCTTTTGGAGCAGGTTATTATGAACTTTCTTATGAGGAAAAATTGAAATCAGTGTCACTTGTGGAATCCGTACGGGATGCTGTTGGTCCTGATGTTGAAATACTTGTTGAGATGCATGGACGGTTTAGTCCTTACACTGCAATAGAAATTGCTGCGGAGTTGGAACAGTATAAGCCGAGTTGGGTTGAGGAACCCGTGCCACCAGATAATATCGCAGCACTTGCCAAAGCATCAGATAGTATCAACCTACCGGTTGCCACTGGGGAACGACTTCACAATAAATATGAGTATCGTGAACTGATTAACCTACAAGCAGCAGACATTCTACAACCGGATATTACGCAAACAGGTGGGTTTTTGGAAACAAAGAAAATCGCTGCGATGGGTGATATGTGTTATATGACAGTTGCTCCTCATAACGTCGGTGGTCCAGTTTCTACTGCAACAGCATTGCATTTCGCTGCATGCACAACTAACTTCAAAATTCAGGAACACTTCAATGATTTCTCTGAAGCTTGGGTTAAGGAAGCTGCTACCGGATGTCCAGAGGTTATAGATGGTTACTTCAGTCTACCTAATGGACCAGGTCTTGGTATGGAATTGAATGAGGACTTGATTGCTGCACATCCGTATCGTGAAGGGTCCTTCAACCTATGGGAAGATGACTGGCACAAACGTGAGTATTAAGTTTAGAACATGAATGATTTTATTTTGAAGAACATGGATCTTTAGAAAGAGGAGTATATTTATTACAGATGGGGTTTCATTATAAAGACGGGTATCTCTACTGCGAAGAATTAAAAGTCAAAGATATTCAAGAGGAGATTACCTATAGTCCATTTTATCTTTACAGCCTTGCGCAGCTTGAGGAGAACTATGCTGCATATCAAACAGCACTTACGGGAATCAACGCAATCATAGGTTATGCAGTAAAGGCAAACAACAATCTTTCGATGCTGAAACGGTTAAATTCACTTGGCAGTGGTGCGGTACTTGTTAGTGGGAATGAATTGGAGTTGTCATTGGCAGCAGGATTTGATCTGAAACGGACAATCCTGAATGGTAACGGCAAAACACTGGAAGAACTGAGTCTTGCAGTTAAACACGGTGTGCTAATTAACATTGACAGTGAATTTGATTTGCAGCACATACAACAGACAGCAAAGAAGCTTGACATACCAGCAAATGTCCTGATTCGCATCAATCCCGATGTGGATCCAGAGGTGCATCCCTATGTATCCACAGGAATGAAAAACTCAAAGTTTGGTATACGAAATGAACACTTAAACTGGTTTTTAGATGAAATCCGAAAAGATAAATTAATGAATTTAGTCGGTGTTCATTGCCATCTTGGGTCAACTATTAAGAAGGTGCGTATATTCAGAGATGCCACAGAGATTATGCTGGATTTCATGCATTCAATTCAAGCGGAGGGTTTCTCAGCACACTATCTCAATATCGGTGGTGGATTAGGTATCGATTATGAGCGTGATGGTGAGGATATACCTACTCCTACAGATCTCATTGACTCAATTCGTGAACTGCTTACAGATGACATTACGTTAATCATTGAACCTGGACGTTCCATAATTGGGAACACGTCGGTTTTTGTCAATCGTGTCACTGGTGTCAAAACAAATGGTAACAAACATTTTATTGTCACAGATGGTAGTATGGCAGAACTTATCCGACCAAGTCTTTACGATGCATATCAACATATAGAGTTTATCGAACCGGTTGATGGCAAGGTAGAAACATTTGATATAGTCGGTCCTGTTTGCGAATCTGCTGATTTTCTTGGAAAGGAACGTGAATTGCCCACGCCACCAGAGGGGACGGGACTTGTAGTTTGCGATTCTGGTGCTTACTGCCACGCGATGAGTTCCAACTATAATCTAAAGATGCGTCCACCAGAATATCTTGTAGATGGAAATAAACTGACTTGTATCCGTAGAGTTGAGACACTTGAGGATTATCTACGGTTGTTTGATGTGTAGGGTGTGGGTACAATAATTCGAGCAGTTGCAACCTTTCCACATCCAAGGTTCAAACCATGAGGCTAAACTATTATCCAGATACTGACTCGTTGTATATCAATTTGTCTGAGCAACCAAGTGTAGAAAGTCAAGAAATCTCCGAAGGTGTCTTGCTTGATTATGATGCCGATGGAAGACTTGTTGGGATTGATATTGATAATGCAAGTCATAAAGTTGACATGGAGAAATTGATTCTTAGTCAACTCCCCTGTCAAATTGAGAATAGTATTGAAAAAATTGATTTCTCCTAATTATTTCATGAATGTGTAGGATTGTGATATATGATATTGGTGTATGCGACTATGCGATGGGTTCATACTATAACCTGAAAATGCGTCCACCAGAATATCTTGTTAATGGTGACAAACTGGCTTGTATCCGAAGGGTTGAGACACTTGAGGATTATCTGCGGTTGTTTGATGTATAAAAATACTACAAATGCTGTTCCAAAAATGCAATCCCCGGTTCAAGGTTAATCTCATGTTCACCTTGAAAATGATCTAACACCAAGCGATCGCGTTTGCCGCATGCAGTGTATATTTTATCCAAATGTTCAAACGCAGCCAACGCATCGTCTTCAATAAAGCATCGATCATCAGAACCGATTTGCACCATGCATGAACGTGGTGCGATAAGTCCTGCTACGTCTGAAATCTCTCCTGCAGCACGTAACCCAAACATAAACTGTGACCCGCAGGTATTTCCGCGCCCACGATCACCCAACGCATCCATGAGAGTGCTTAGATAGCATACAATAACTGCTGCCTTCACACGTCTATCAAATGCGGAAATATAGGTTGTCATCGTTCCACCAAACGAACATCCCATACATCCCAAACGGTTGCTATCCACTTCAGGACGAGACTGTAAATAATCTAAGCAACGTTGTCCGTCTGCAACGTTAAGTTGCAGCAGTTGATAGCCGAAATATCCGAGTGCGAAATAGGCAGCATTACATCCATCTCTACCGGGACGACGCACCCATTCATCTCTGTCTTTCCGCTCCCCGAAGCACCGCCAATCCGGTGCCATTGTAACAAACCCACGTTTTGCCAATTCCACGGCATACTGTTTCTGATAATCCTCTACGATGCCGACTGCACCATCTTTTCCAACACCATGCCCATGTGCACATAGAACAGCCGGTGCAGGATTGTCTTCACTTGCACTGTCAGGTATTAGGACATAGGCAGGAATTGATGAAAATCCATCTGGATTGAATAATATCTTTTCACGTGTATACCCATCTTGATGTACCTGTTCTAAGGTTTCTATCTCCAACGGGACAGGATCAGGTTTTGGACCTAAGTAACGAACTATGTTGCGTCTGAACTTTTTTCTCCATTCTCTGTATTCCGGTTTCGTAGTGCCGTTGAAGTGATATTGTGGTGAAGTATTAAGAAGGTGTTGAACACTCTGTTCTGCTGTCAAGAATCTCTCTACTGCCATTAGTTGTGCCTCCTATATGTTGCATTTTGCTACCAGAAGTCAATTTTGATGGTATAGGTAATAATACTGTAGTATACAATTTGACATGGGTTTCAGATATTGTAATAGTGTTTGCTAATAGGTTTGCCGTATGTTTTAATTACTATAGTCAAAATTATGTAACATTCTTCCTGTCTATCAATTAACTAAAGGAGAATTTACTATGTCAAGTCTTGTGAAAATCCAGCAAGAGATTCTTGCACTACCTCAAGTTGAATACCTACAATTGCGAAAGTGGTTCAGCGAATTAGATTGGGATAATTGGGACCAGGAGATTGAAGCAGATTCGGATGCAGGGAAATTGGACTTTTTGGTTGCAGAAGCTCTTGAAGAAAAAGAAAAGGGAACATTGAAGGACCTTTAATTACATAAAACGACTTCTCGTTTCTGGAGATTATTTTACCAACTACCTCAATCTGTACAAAAGACTGCAAGACAGAATTTCGATCTCCTCAAAGTAAATCCACAATACGGGTCTCTACATTTCAAAAAAGTTGGCAAGTTTTGGTCTGTCCGCGTAGGACAAGATTACAGAGCACTTGCTATTAAAGATAGAAATGACTTCACCTGGGTATGAATTGGTAAACACGATGAATATGAACGACCAATTGGTTCCTAATTCTTTTATTCTATGAGAAGAGAGAAACCAATTAGTACTATATCATATTTTCCTTTTGATATTATTGTATTTCCTACCACGGTTCCTGATACGATGGTGCATTTACCAGCCGTTCCATTCCTACCTCTAACGCAATATGCGTTTTAGGTGGTAGATGAACCTGAAGGTATGTACCGTTTACATCAACTGTATTTTCACCGTTACCATCTGCAGTACGTGCTGTAGTGAAATTGTGCTCTCCCAATGAACCCGCTTGAATAACTACATCACGCGCTTCGGTAGTATTTATATTGACCAATTCTAATTCGGTAGAATCGTCAGACAACTTAGAAACCAACGCAGCAACATCATCTGGAAGTCCGGGACGTTTATTCTGTGGGTCATAGTGTCTAACCCTCGTAACAAGCAAGCCACCATTGTAGTGAGGTAAAGGACCACCACACGTGAGTTCAACTAACCCTTCACAAGTAACTGGGTTGCGTCTCTGGAAATAAGCGTCTCCGTATCCTGCTGGATCTTCATCGTCATTTTCCATGAAGTTAAGACGTTGCTCTACTTGTGATAAATTATGATTGAGGATTGATTCCGGATATTCAGGAAAATCACCTCGCATATATGCTAACCAACCACCATCACGTCCACCTTGGTCTTTAGTGTGATGCCAAGCGTTGATGTCAAATTTAGAACCTACCTTCCTTGCTATCTGGACTGCACGATCTTGGTCTTCAGATGCCATAGACATTGCCCACAGATGCGCGACATCAGACGGATGCATTGGCATAAATTCAAACCAACCATCAATCTGCAAAGCAGTTTCGTCGTCGTTCTTAATCGGATACTGAAGCCATGGTCCAGGAATATAGTTCCCCATTCCAGGATCACCATACTTTTGCGGTACATAGAGTTGATCGTTATGCTCTATACCATGTTTAATTAAGACATCAATCTGTGAACGCGGGAAGTCCATGTATGTCAAATCTCTGTGAAGGAGTGCAGCGTTTTGACCTGCAACGCTAACAGCTTGTCCAACACTATGCCACCCGTGAGGCCAACTCCATCCATAACGTGAACCATACCACTTGTCCTCCATGTGTTCTCCGACTATACCCGATAAACCAACGTTATCAGGAACAATTCCATCATTTTCTTCTGTTCGCTCTATCCACGCGTCTACATATTCTTTAACCCATTCCTTGTATTTTTCTTCACCAGTCAACATATAGGCATTTGCCGCAAGAGTCGTTGCAGCGAGATTACCAACTGCATCTCCTTTACCTTGTCGTTCATATATTACCCGTCCCATCAGATCTCTCAAGTCATCACTTTCCAGTATAGTTTCACGATCTGGACAGCCAGGAACATCAATAAACGGTAAATTGTATCCGTTTGGCGGATAAAAGGATTCTCTTTCAAGGATCCAAAATGCTGGACCTTTACTGCCGTTCATCACACACTTGATGATTTTGTGTTCTGGGTCGTAATTCAGGGCGTCTGGATCTTCGTTCATAAAGAATCCTGCGAACCGTTTTGCCCGATCAATGTTCTTTGCATTTGACGGATCCGCCATGCAAAGCATATAAAACAGATAGTTGCCTTCGCTTTGGTGAAACCAGTCGTATCCCGGTTGGTATTCTTTATATACCATAGGATAGTCGTGTCCAGAGCCGAATCGTGTCATGTCCTTTGTTATAACCTCAAATTCGTTATGTGAATCTACCAAGAACTGTGCATCCCCACCAAGCATGTAGAACAGAGGCCAATTATGGAAACTTTCATAGGCATCATCTAAGCCATCAAAACTTTGAAATTCTGGATGGTTTGGCCAATACAACGTTCCATCTGGGCGTGTGTATTTCTTCAGAACTTTGGGTGCTGCGTCATTGATTTTGTCAATCAGTTCACGTTCAAGCACTGCCCATTCTGGTGGTGTTTGGATAGATGTTTGTGCTTCAATCGTTGGAAACATAACATATCTCCTCAGATAATGAAGAAGTTATATAGTTGAAGTTTGGTTTGATGCAGTATAGCATATTAACACATAATTGTATCTTTTTTGTTTCTACGCGTGTGCATACATTCTGGCAGCGAGTTGTCTGAACCAGGATTTACAAGATTATTAGATTTTTAGGATAAGAGCCACCTTTACTGTCAATGTTGTTTCCTAAGATTGCAACTACCGACTTTTTCTCAGAAACTTTACACGCTGATAAACAAGTTGCGATGTTAGGTGGGGTGTGCTATACTTTTGAATGCATCTGACCAAAGAAATACGGCGTACCGACGACGTAGGAGGACCAGACGATGAAACAGAATAAATTTCCCCCTGGTTGGGATGAAAAAAGCGTGCAGCGAGTCATTGAATATTATGAAAATCAGACTGAAGACGAAGCTGTTGCTGAAGATGAGAATAGGTTGCATGATGAATCTGTTACGTGGAGGGAAATACCTAATGATGCAAAATCGTATTGCAAACGGGGAATTTCATACTATAATAAACGTCAGTATGACAAAGCCATCACAGATTATAATGAAGCAATAAAACTCAAACCTGATTATGCTGAAGCTTACAGCAATCGCGCAAAAGCTTATGTCAATATAGTTGATTTTGACAAAGCTATAGAAGACTATACCAAAGTAATTGAACTCAATCCGAAAGCTGTTGATGCCTATTACTCGCGAGGTAAACTTTACGTCGAGGGTAACGAGTATGAGAAAGCAATCGCTGACTATAGCATGGCTATAAACTTGATCCTGAGCATGCAGATGCGTCCGGTTATCGCGCTACACTTTACAATGAACAAGGGAAGTATGACAAAGCAATTAAGGGATTTAGCAAGGAAATTGAACTCCGACCGCATGATGCCGAGACCTATTATGAACGTGGAAAAATATATGTGAAAAGGCGTGAGTATGAGAATGCAATTGCGGATTTTACTGAAGCGATAAAACTATCTCCAGGCTTCACAGAAACTTACTTTGAACGTGCTATGGTTTACTTGCGAATGGATGAGATGGATGCTGCACTGGAAGATTTTGATAAGATTTCAGAGTTGAAATGAGGACATCAGTAATTCAAACCGTTTAGGTATATTGGTGTTTAATATTTCTCTAAGGAACAAATAATGAGTGATGAAGTTAAGAAAAGACTAAAGGAATTTAAAACAGACTTAAATATTTTGACTCCAATTCAGATCGTTAGAAAACACATTATTTTTGGAGAATGTTGTGAATTATCACGGCAAGATTATTTTGATTTGCGCTCAGAGGTAGCTAAATATTTTGGGTTACATCCTAATGAGGTCTTAGTTGTTGGATCAGCAAAATTAGGTTTTAGTATTGCACCAGATAAACAGTATGATTTGTTCAGTGATAAATCTGATATTGATATTGCTTTAGTATCTTCAACACTATTTGATGAATATTGGAATCAGGTGTTTAGTTATAAAAGAATTAATCCATATTGGAATGAACGTGACTTTATTAATTATTTATTCCAGGGTTGGATAAGACCTGATAAATTTCCACGATCAAAAATGTTTCCTTCAGGAAAAGATTGGTGGATCTTTTTTCAGAGTATAACAAGTAGTGGTAAATACGGTAAATACAAGATAAGAGGTGGGTTATATCAGTCATATTTCTTTTTAGAAAACTATCAGAAAATTTGTATACAGGAATGTATAAATAAAATTGGAGGAATACAATGAAAACAACAGTAACGAATAGACCAATACGCGAATTATTGACTGCAATTCAGTACGGAACTTTGGAACTACAACCTCCATTTCAAAGAAATTTAGTATGGACAAATAAACATAAGAGCAAATTTATTCAAACAGTTTTAGACGGATACCCTTTTCCAGAAATATATATTGCTGCAGGTGAGGTAAACCCAGTTACTGGTGCAGCTAAGGAGATGTTAGTAGATGGTCAACAGAGGTTAACTACATTGTATCAGTATTTTAAAACCCTACCAGATTTAAAACTGTTAAAAGAAGTCACAACATACTCTGAACTTTCGCATGAAGAAAAAATTAACTTTTTAGAGTATGAGGTTGTTGTTCGATACTTAGGAAAAATAGATGATGAAAAGATGATAGAGATATTCGCACGAATTAACTCTGTTAATTATGCCTTAAACGCAATGGAGATTCACAATGCAAGATATGATGGAGAAATAAAGCAATTTGCTGAAGAACTCGCAGATCATTCTTTTTTTCAAAATCATTATGTTTTTAACACTACCGAAGAACAGCGTATGAGTGATATTCGCTTTATGTTATCTGTGATCATTACTGTGATGTCAACCTATTTTACCTTAGATAAGGAATTTGAAGACTATCTTGATCGATATAACGATGAATTTAAAGAAAAACGTAAGTTAGAGACTGAATTTGAAGATGTTTTTCAGTTTATAGATGCTTGTGGTATCCATGAAAATAGTAGAGCTTGGAAAAAGTCAGATTTATTCACGTTACTTGTAGAGATTCACAGGTCATTATTTAAATCAGAGAAAAAGCTAAAATCAGCAGAAGTTGGAAAACGATTACAAAGGTTCTATGATTTAGTAGATATTGCAGCACGCACGGATGAGGAAATTGGAACAGAAAACTTTAGGTTGCAGGAATATTATAAAGCTGCTCTTCAGGGAACAAATAGCAGAACAAGCCGAATCAATAGAGGAAAAATAATTAAAGATGTCATTAACGATAATTTTGAGTTTGATTTGAGAGAAAAGTAATATGCGTAGTTTCATTTTATACTAAAGGAAGTAAAACAGACAACCAAATGAAAATAGCAAATGCACCATGTTCTTGGGGAGTGCTTGAATTTGATCTTCAAGGTAAATCCCCAGACTACATCCAAGTTTTAGATGAAATGCACGAAATTGGATATCGCGGTACGGAATTGGGAGATTTGGGATTCATGCCGACTGACCCTGAACAACTCCGCGACGAACTCCCAGCACGGGAGTTAACGCTGTTAGGTGCTTTTGTGCCGGTTGCACTTGCTGATAGCGAAGCACATGCAGCTGGTGAAACGTCAGCACTACAGCATGCACGTCTGTTGGCAGCGTCAAGTGATGACGCACCATTCATCGTGCTTTCAGATGACAATGGCACTATCCCACAACGCACGCAAAATACAGGACGAATCAATACAGAACACGGCTTGACCCAAGAGCAGTTGGATACTTTTGTGGAGGGAGTCCATCGTATCGCGCAAACGGTACGTGACGAAACGGGTCTTCGCACTGTATTTCATCATCACTGTGCAGGATATATAGAAACTCCAACAGAAGTGGACATGTTGATGCAACACACCGATCCGAATCTTGTCGGGTTGTGTTTTGATACAGGACATTACCGATTCGGTGGTGGTGAACCGCTTGACATTTTTGAACAGCATGCTGAACGGATATGGCACGTGCATTTCAAGGATTGTCAACCCGAAATCGCTGCCCGTTCCCGTAAAGATGATTGGGATTACTTTCAGTCTGTCGGTAAAGGTGTATTTTGCGAATTGGGTCAGGGAGATGTTGACTTTCCATCATTCATTGCTGAGTTGCAAAGTCGGAACTATGATGGATGGATTGTCGTTGAGCAAGATGTCTTGCCGGGTATGGGTAGTCCATATCAGAGTGCGAAACGTAATTTTCAATATCTGAATTCAATTATTGCAAAATGAATAACCCCTCAAAAGTTGGTGTTGGTGTTATCGGTACGGGACGTATCGGTAAACTACACATCCAACATCTCTGCCAATATATTGCCGAATCAGAAGTCATCGAAATCTGTAGCTTAGACATTGAAACTGCAGAATCCCTTGCAGAACAGTTTAACATATCTAAGATAACAACTGATTATTCCTCCCTACTTTCAAACCCACAGATTAACGCAGTGATTATTGCTTCTTCAACGGATACACACGTGGAAATATGTCAAGCTGCAGCCGAGGCAGGTAAACATATCTTCTGCGAGAAACCAATTGCCTTAGACTTGGAACAAATTGACGATACGTTGGCGATTGTAGAAAAAGCAGGAATTAAGTTTCAGGTGGGATTTAATCGTAGGTTTGATGTGAACTTTACGCGGGTTCGGGAGACAATCGCCATAGGTGAGATAGGTGAACCACACATACTACGTATCACAAGTCGAGACCCTGCACCACCACCGATAGAATATGTCAAGGTTTCAGGTGGTATTTTCCTTGATATGACCATCCATGACTTTGATATGGCACGGTATCTTATCGGTGATGAAGTAGATGAAGTATATGCAATCGGAGGCGTACGTATTGATCCACAAATCGGTGAAGCAGGAGATATTGACACTGCTGTTATAACATTGTGTTTTCAAAACGGTGTGCTTGCAACTATTGATAACAGTAGAAAGGCTGTCTATGGGTATGATCAACGGGTAGAGGTGTTTGGGTCAACAGGAATGGTTGCTGCTGGTAATCCGTTGACAGATACAGTAACAATCAGTGAAAGTAAGGGAAGTCGTAACGCATCATTGCCAAACTTTTTTGTGGAACGTTATAGGGATGCGTATCTATCAGAGATGAAAGCGTTTATAGGATGTATAATTGATGATACACAACCGTTAGTTACCGGATCAGATGGTCGTGCACCTATTGTTATGGGTTATGCTGCTTTGAAATCGCTTCGTGAAAATCGTCCTGTTCGTATGTCTGAAATATCGTAGTAATACAAAGCACTACTCGTGTCCACCAACTTCCCCGACCTGAATTTCAATCTCTTCACGGTTTCTTATACGTTCAACAAGTCCATCACGTATATCCACTATCCTATCTGAAACATCAAGCATCTTCAAATCGTGTGTTGCTGAAATAACGGTTACACCTTGTTGAGTATTCAATTGTTTGATAAGGTCAATAATTTCGCGTCCTGTAATCGTATCAAGGTTTGCCGTAGGTTCGTCAGCAAGTACAATGCTGGGGTCGTTTGCAAGTGCTCTTGCTATGGCAACACGTTGGCGTTGACCACCAGAGAGTTCATCGGGTAGGTGATACATCCTATCGCCTAAACCAACCATATCCAGTAGTTTTTCTGCTTTTTCATTCCGTTGTTTGTCGGGTATACCAGCAAAAATCATCGGTAACGTAACATTGCCGTGTGCAGTGCGGACATTCAGCAAGTTATAACTCTGAAAAATATAACCAACACGGTGGCACCGAAACGCTGCGATCTGCCTTTGAGATAGGTTAGACATATTCTGTCCATCAATGTAGACCTGCCCCTCGGTAGGACGATCAAGTGCACCAATCATATTAAAGAGAGTTGATTTCCCAGAACCTGAGGGTCCCATCAATGAGATATACTCTCCGCGTTGTATTTCAATGTTGATACCGTCTAAAGCACGTAGTACGTTTGAACCCATCCGATATTCTTTGACGACATCTTCAGTTTTTACAACAATATCAGCCATATTAATCCTTTATATTAACTTCAACCTATAATATTAGACTTCTGTTCGCATCGCTTCCGCAGGAGGTAATTTCGCTGCACGCCATGCGGGGAATGATGAACCGATGATAGCTAAAATCATCCCAATTATACAACCTAAAAGAATCAACAATAACACACCGAGTTGAAAAGGTCCGTTTTCAGGTCGCGCAGGTAATAATGGAAAATAGAAGAATAGATCAAGTCCATAATTCTTCAAACCTAAAATAACTGCACCAAGCAGTCCAATTAGTGCTCCTATCAGTGCACCAGCAAATCCTTGAAAGCCAGACTCAAGTAAAAAAAGCCTAACGACAAATCCGTCAAGTGCCCCAAGGCATTTCATCGTTCCAATTTCTCTGAATCGTTCGGTAACTGCCATTAGCATAGAGTTTGCAATCCCGACTACACAGACGATGAGAGACATGATGATAAGCCAAATGTCCTTCGTTGATATACCTTGTTCAACAGATTCGTCAAGATTGGTAATTTCTGAACTTCTTCCACTCTCCTGTAGCGCAAGTTCAATTTCATTATTTGTCCAAACAGAGACGAGAAAAGCGATTCCGAGTGTAATTCCTGCTGTGGTAATAATTGAACGACCAAAACGGATTTTTAGGCTTTGAAAACTTATCCGAAGCGATTCTACAAATGGGAGATCGATCTGTTCCTCAATGGGTGTTCGCTGATTCAAAGTGCTGACTCCTTAATCTTATTTGATACTCTATTTTAACATATTCGCAGTTTTAGGTCAAGTGTTGAAAATAGATGGACAGGGTTATTTAGTTTTAGGGTTTTCTTGTGTTATTTTTTACAATTCAATTTAAGTTCTTTGTAGATCAGAGCGAGCAAAACGACCTCCGACCTACAAAGAACTTAAATTGACACATATAGGTAGAGAGAAGCGAACCTATATCTGCTAATTTACCGTTACATTGCTCATCTGTATGTGCTATAAATTGTGACGTTTTGCACGTCACCTGTGACTTAAAGAATTCAGTCAGGATAAGGAATGTGACGCGAATTTCGCTTTTTTTATTTTGCTCTTTTTTGGTCTTTTTCTTCTCTTGACCTACTTTGGGTTTCTGATCGTGTCATCATTTTTGCGAAGGATTTGACTGCGAATTGTTTGTGTATGTCATTGAATTTCATCGGAATATTCCTCCTTAAAAGGTTACCGTATGGTAACTTATTTTGACATAACGGTAACTTTTAGTAGAATTGGTCTAATGTTAGTTTCCGTCTGGGTTTGTGGGTTGTTTTCATCGGTTTTTTGTGGTTGAAAAAAAATAATTTTGGTAACTTTTTTATGTGCTGGGTTCTGGTCGGTTTTTTGGTGGATGTTTTTTGGGTGACGGGTGTCGGTTTTTGTTGATAATGTTGGGTGTGTCGGTTTTTTGTTTTTCATAGTGGTAGTATTATAACACGTGGTTGGGTGCGTTGGAAGGGGAAGGTGGGGGTCGGAACAATATGTTTCATGTATGTTTCATGTATGTTTCGGTTTTTAGTTTATTTTTCAGTTTTTAGTTGTATGAACCAGGATTTACGCGGAGGGCGCGGATTTTTGTCTGAACCAGGATTTTCAGGATTTCAGGATTAGCAGGATAAGAGGGTTTTGGTGGGTTGTATGTTTTTGTCTGAATCGCTGAAGGCACAGAGGACGCAGAAGACACTGAAGGTAGAGGGGATTTGTCAGAATTGCGGGATTGTCAGAATAGCTGAAGGCGCAGAGGACGCAGAAGGTAGAGGGATTTTCTGTGTTTTCTGTGTTTTCTGTGTTTTCTGGGATTCTTACAAGTCCGTTGGACACCTGTCGCCCCGCTGGGCTTGTTCATTCTATGCATTGGGTACTATACACCTTTCGCCCGCTGGGGCTGAACGGCACAAACTATAGTGAACATTGAAAATAATAATATAAAGTCCATGTAGGAGCGATCTCCGAATCGCGACAAAACTCACTGATAGTCGGGAATCGGAGTTCCCTCCTACATATCAAAATGTCCCATTAATTCAAAAATTGACTATAGTTTTCAACTTTTCTGGATAATTATAGAATGAACGTTGATACTTTAGCATATCTTCAAATATTGAAGATCATAAGATTTAGAAACCTGAATGGCTCTGAGCTTTTCAATTATCCAATTGACAGAAAGCATTCAACGTGTTAACATGCATCATAAAACGATATTTAGGAGAAAAATATGCTTTCACAGACCCAAGTTGACACATTTCGTGAGAAAGGTTTTCTGCTTGGTAACCGCGTACTTACTGACGTACAAGTGGAAGAATTGCGATCTGAATTAGCACGCGTTATAGATGATTATGAAAAACCTGATGTCAAGCAACCTGTACGTATTACCAACCTTGGTAGACAGGTAAAAAATCCTGTCATGCAGATAGTTAATATTTGGGAGGCAAGTACTGCCTACCACAAACTGATATATAATCCCATCATCGTAGAGGAAATCAGCCAGCTTACCTCAGCAACGGAATTGCGTGTATGGCACGACCAAATACAATATAAACCACCGGAGGTAGGGGGAATCAATGGGTGGCATCAGGATTCTCCACTGTGGGGAATACTTATGCCGAAAACAAGTCAGGTAACAGCGTGGGTCGCATTAGACGATATTGATGAAAGTAATGGGTGTATGCGGATGGTACCCGGTTCATATAAATGGGGACCGCAAATGAAATTTTTGGGTTCTGTCGGAAACATCCATAACATGCATGAACGTTTTGAAGATAATGCGTTGTCAGTAGAACTCTGTCCAGTGCCAAAAGGACATGTCCATTTCCACCATGCTTTGACATGGCACGGTTCACACGATAACACCAGTGGTGGACCGAGACGTGCAATTGCAGTACATTATATGACCAATGAAACAATATATCATGAGGAAGGTAATCATTTAATGAAACCTTTTGTTCCGGTCAATGATGGAGATGTGTTATCGGGTGATCATTTCCCACTTGTGATGGAATCTGGAGTGCCGACCAATCCAGAATTATAAATTACTATGATGCAATTATTTATTGGAGACAAAGATGCTTAACCAAGCCCAAATTGATCTTTTTCGTGAGAAGGGCTTTCTCCTTGGAAGTCATGTTTTGAATGACGAACAAGTAGAGGAATTACGTTCAGAATTGACACGTGTGATTGATGACTACCAGAAAGAAGATATACCACAACCCGTACATATTGCTAATCTTGGTGGTAGGGAAGAAACTCCGGTATGGCAAATTGTCAATATCTGGGAAGCGAGTCCGGCTTATCGCAAACTCGTCTATAATCCTATCATCGTAGAGGAAATTGGGCAACTGACATCGGCAACTGAAGTACGCGTTTGGCACGACCAAATACAGTATAAACCACCTCAGGTTGGTGGTGTAAATATGTGGCATCAGGATTCACCTTATTGGCCCATACTCAAACCAAAAACGAGTCAGGTTACTGCATGGGTCGCATTAGATGATGTTGATGAGAGTAATGGTTGTATGCGGATGGTACCCGGTTCATACCAATGGGGTAATCAGATACCGTTTCTACATTCAATCAAAGATATTCATTCCATGCCAGACAAATTTAAAGATCGTGAGTTGGATGTTGAGATGTGTCCAGTAAAAAAAGGGTATGTTCATTTCCACCATTCATTAACATGGCACGGTTCACATGCCAATAACAGTGGTCAACCAAGGCGTGCGATTGCAGTACATTATATGACCAGTGAGACTCTCTATGATGAAAATGGTAATCATGTCATGAAACGATTTGTAGCAGTTAACAATGGAGAAAAATTGTCCGGCGATCATTTTCCACTTGTTATGGACGATGGTAGTCCTACTAACCCTTATACTGAGCTTTAGGAGTTTTATATGAAAGTTGTTGATGCGGTTGCAAAGGTACTTAAGTCTGAGGGTGTGGAATATCTATTCGCGTATCCTGTCAACCCTATAATTGAAGCCGCTGCGAAAGTTGATATCAGACCGATTATCGTCCGTCAAGAACGTATCGGGTTGCACATGGCAGATGCGATGAGCCGTATTACCTCAGGACAGAAGATTGGTGTATTTTGCATGCAAAGCGGTCCTGGTTCCGAAAACGCATTCGGTGGAGTCGCACAAGCTTATGGAGATTCAGCTCCTATTGTCGTACTACCGATGGGATATTCACGCACTTTGTCACAGATACAACCTAACTTCAATTCTGCGCTGAACTACCAACATGTAACAAAGTCATGTGAACAACTTACTGTTCCTGAGGCATTACCAGAAGTCATGCGTCGCGCTTTCACACAAGTGCGAAACGGTAGACCCAGACCTGCTCTTGTGGAAATTCCTGGTGATATGATGGGACAAGAAGTGCCTGAACCCTTTGATCCTAAACCTGTTCCTACATTGCGATACGGTCCAAGTAGCACAGAAATTGAAGCAGTTGCTGATGCTTTAATTCAAGCAGATTGTCCGGTAATTTATGCAGGACAAGGTGTCCATTATGCGCAAGCATGGGATACACTCCGTGAACTTGCCGAACTCCTTTCTGCACCGGTTACAACAAGTTTAGGAGGGAAAAGTGCCTTTCCAGAAAATCATCCTTTAGCACTCGGTTCTGGTGGTCGGTCAATTCCTAAACCGGTACATCACTTCCTTCAAAAGACAGACCTACTTTTTGGTATCGGCTGTAGTTTCAGTAGAACAAACTTTGGGGTTTCTATACCAGAGGGAAAACGCGTCATCCATGCAACGTTAGATCCCGCTGACATAAACAAAGATGTTCCTGTTGACAATGCACTTGTTGGTGATGCGGGTTTGATTTTAGAAGGTTTAGTAGAGGCGGTAAACGATAGAATAAGTGACACATCTGAAAACAGAAACGATACTATTGTTCAAGAAATTAGTCAAGTGAAAGCAGAATGGTTAGAACAGTGGAAACCCAAACTTACATCTGAAGATGTACCAATGACTCCATATAGGGTTATTTGGGATCTATTACATACCGTTGATGTAAAGAACACAATTATCACACACGATGCTGGCAGTCCGCGTGATCAACTTTCTCCTTTTTGGCAATGTGAAAATCCACTCACATACATAGGTTGGGGAAAAACAACTCAACTCGGTTACGGTCTCGGTCTTGCTATGGGTGCTAAACTTGCTAAACCGGATTCCCTCTGTATAAATGTTTGGGGAGACGCTGCGATCGGATTTACAGGTATGGATTTTGAAACAGCAGTTCGAGAACGGATACCTATTCTCTCCGTTCTTTTCAATAATTTTTCAATGGCAATTGAGATACCTATTATGCCAGTATCTACTGAGAAATACCGAAGTACAGATATTTCAGGTAACTATGCAGATATGGCAAAAGCCTTCGGAGGATATGGGGAAAGAGTTGAAACACCAGACCAGATTATTCCTGCTATCCAGCGCGGAATTCAGAAAACACAGGAAGGCACTCCTGCATTACTTGAATTTATCACAGCAAAAGAGATTGAGATATCAAGATTCTAAAATAATGACAGTTATTTTATTAGTTCACAGCAAAGGAGTTTATAATGAAATTCACTATTTTTCTTCTAATAATTACACTAAGTATCAATGTATGTGCTTATGCCTTAAACGATGATAAAGACCTAATGTTATACCTTCCGTTTGACGAAGGAAAAGGTGAGATGGCAATGGATGCAAGTGGGAATGACCTTGAAGCAGTCCTTCACGGTGTAACTTGGTCAAATGATGGGCAAATTGGCAGTTGTGTACATATTGCAGATACAGAAAAGTATGTAGAAATTGACTCTGTGCCTGAACTCGATATTACAAAGGAACTCACAATTCAAGCATGGTTTTTACCTGAACAGAATCAAGGTGACTCTAACTTGATGGGACGCAGAACCCCAGGAAACCAAGGTGGTTATGTTCTCCAGTGGAGTTCACAGTTTACAGGTGCACCTCAAATTGAAACTTGGATTGATATAGGTGGATTTAAGGGAACTCGAAATATGCAGACAATTAAACCCGATTTGAATGAATGGTTCCACATTTCATCTACTTATGATGGGAAATTCATCCGTCAATATATTAATGGCGATTTAGATGTTGAATTTGACGCTCCAGATGGACAAATTACCAGTGTTGATATTGTTTTTCGGATAGGTAAATCTCAAACTGGACTTGCGGGTGCAGTAGGTTTTGTTGATGAAGTATCTATTTATAAGCGTGCCCTCACACAAGATGAAATAAAGAGTGATATGGACAACGGTGTATTCTTTGACGTATCCCCTGGTGGCAAACTTGCTACGACTTGGGGACAACTAAAAATATAATTCTATATTCTGTAATAGTCATTATATTCCTTGTCAAAAGTTCTCGAATAATGTAAACGGAAACTTTGAATCCTTATATGTTGATTATAATTCAAACTAACTTCAACAAACTCATAAGCACAATTCGCAGGAGGTATTGCAATGAAATCTCGGAGATATATCATAATAAGCACTATCCTCAGTCTGATATTTTGTCAGTTTGTGTTTGCGGCTGGGGGAAAAGGTAACGTTAAACAACTCGGTGAGAAGTTATATGTATGGCACCTTGACGAAGGAACAGGAAAAGAGACAAAGGATGCAACTGCTGGTTTAGTAGGCAAATTCAACGGAGATGTTGAATGGACAACTGGAATACTTGGCAAAGCTGTGCAGATGGCTGGAACCGCAGCTGCACCTGTATACATTGAAGTGCCACATTCCAATGAAGTTGATATGGATGAGGCTATAACGATGATGGCATGGGTCTATATTGACGAACTTCCTGTTGGTCCACAAGAGAACAAAAATACCATCTTCTACAAAAATACTTATTATCTGCAAATTGAACCGGGAGCAGGTAATCTTGCATATTATTTTTATGATACTGACAATCCCGGATATCATATATCCTTTGGTAAAATAACACCTAAAGAGTGGACACATATTGCTGTCGTGTGGGATGGATCAGATGTGCGTTTTTATATAAATGGAGAACATGATGGTACTGCTATTTCTCAAAAAGGCGTTGGCAGAAGTTCACCAAATAAAGTATTACGATTCGGTGGTGAAAACAATGCATGTTGTCCCAGGTTCTTTGTTGGTATTATGGATGAAGTTATGTTAGCAAACTATCCACTAACCGAAGCTGAAATTCAAAGAATCGTCAATGACACTCTTGATGTCTCAGCACACGGAAAATTGACAACTACTTGGGGAAATCTCAAGATGTAATTCTACAAAATCTGAACAATTGGTAATTGTATAGTTAAAGGATTCAATTAATGAAATTTAAACGTGAAGATATATTAAGCCAACTTCGCACGAATATTGATGCTGGAAAACCTATTATAGGAGCAGGTGCAGGAACTGGTATATCTGCAAAATGTGAAGAAGCTGGTGGAATTGACTTAATCATCATCTACAATTCAGGAAGGTTTCGTATGGCAGGTCGAGGGTCACTTGCCGGTATGATGCCTTATGGTGACGCTAACCAGATTGTCGTAGAAATGGCAAGCGAGGTGTTACCGGTCGCCAAAAACACACCTGTCCTTGCAGGTGTTTGTGGAACAGACCCATTTAGATTGATGGATATTTTCTTAGGTCAAATTGATGCTATCGGATTTTCAGGGGTACAAAACTTTCCTACTGTAGGTCTAATTGATGGCACATTCCGTCAACTTCTGGAAGAAACAGACATGGGATACGGACCAGAAGTAGAAATGATTCGGACTGCACATCAGATGGGATTACTTACTACACCTTATGCCTTCAACGAAACTGAAGCAGAACAGATGGCAGATGCGGGGGCAGATATCCTCGTGGCACACATGGGACTTACAACAAAAGGATCTATCGGTGCAAAAACTGCATTTACGCTTGAGGATGCTGCAAAACGTGTGCAGTCAATTCATGACGCAGCCAAAGGTGTTAATCCGGATATCTTGGTGATATGTCACGGAGGTCCCATCGCTGAACCGGATGATGCAACCTATGTTCTAAATAATACCAATGGTGTAGTTGGTTTTTATGGTGCATCAAGTGCTGAAAGGCTTCCAACAGAACGTGCAATTACTGCACAGATTGAGGAATTCAAGAAAATAAGATTTTAGAAAGAAATGCTTAGGCTACATACACCCTTAGGCATATATGTAGACTAACATTAACAGAACAAAAGAATAGGAGATATTTGCATGACTGATGAAGAAAAATTTCGATTTGATTTATCTGGTTTCTTAGTGCGTCCTGCCATATTAAGTAAGGACGAAGTTGATGCCATCGTTGACCAACTGGATAGAATGCGTCATGATCGCGAATCACTACCACCAGAACATAGAGCAATTCCAGGTGGACCTTCAAGTGTTCTCATTGATCATCCAAAGGTAATTGATGTTTTACATGAAATCATTGGTCCAGATATCCGTATGGAGAGCACATTTTCTGTCTGGCGCAAAAAAGGACAGGAACATGGAGGACTACATGGTGGAGGTCCAAGGCAAGCAGATCCTATATTTGGCTATCGTGTGAACAATGGAAAAATACATGCGGGTATGGTACGTGTTGTCTTTGAACTTACGGATGTTTCCAAAAATGACGGTGGAACACATTTCATTGTTGGCAGTCATAAAGCAAACTTCCCTATGCATCCTGAACACATGTCCTTAGAGGAAGGAAAAAAGAGTCCCTTTTTAGTAACTTACGAATGTCCCGCTGGTAGTGCAATTTTCTTTACAGAAAACTTGTGCCATGCGGGTCCTGTGTGGCAACGTGATACCCCGCGTATTGCCATTCTCAATGCGTATTCACATCTTGCAACTCACTGGCATCGTTTACGCATTCCACCAGTGGTATTAAATAGCCTGCCACGGGAAAAACAGGCGTACTTCCGTGAACCTTGGGTTGCAGACTTCCGCACAAGTCCGGCAACACGGAATACAATTGATCGATTTATTGAAAATGAAGAACCACCAATTAATACCGATACCAAACCGTGAATATTGTGTATGGCACATATCAAGTTAGAAAACATCTTTAAGAGATTCGGGGATGTTGTTGCTGTCAAAGATTTTAATCTGGAAATACATGATAAGGAATTTGTTGTATTTTTAGGTCCATCGGGATGCGGTAAAACGACAACACTTAGAATAATAGCTGGGTTAGAACATCCTGAATTGGGTAATATTCTGATAGATGGTAATCGTGTAAATGAACTATCACCAGCTGATCGGGATATAGCCTTCGTTTTTCAGTTTTACGCACTTTATCCGCATTTTCGTGTCTACGATAACATAGCGTTTCCGTTGAAAGCAGTCAAGGTTGCCAAAACGGAAATAGATAAACGAGTTAAAAAGGTTGCTGATATATTACAAATTACTGATATATTAGATCGGAAACCGAGCGTGTTGAGTGGTGGTGAAATGCAACGCGTCGCGCTTGGGAGGGCAATGGTGCGTCAACCCAAAGTTTATCTCCTTGATGAACCGATGGCAAATTTAGACGCAAAACTCAGAATTGATACCCGCGCAGAAATAAAACGTCTACAACACGAAATAGGTGCCACGACTATATTTGTTACACACGATCAAATTGAAGCGATGTCCCTTGCTGATCGAATCGCTGTCATGCATCAAGGAGTACTCCAACAGGTTGGCACTCCACATGAAATCTATAATAAACCGAAAAGTCTATTCGTAGCAGGATTCATGGGAATGCCATCAATGAACTTACTTGATGCAAAAGTTACAGCAAATAATGGAAATACCGTTTTACAGTTTAGTCATACCGATATCCAGTTAAAACTAACCACACGCCAACACGCCAACTTAACTATAAATTCTAATGAAAACAGATATGTCTTCGGTGTTCGTCCTGAACACATTAAGGTATCTAAGGAACCTATAGAGGGAAAAATCAAAACAGATGTCCACTTGATTGAACCTCTCGGATCTGTAAATATCATTGATCTGATACTTGGGACAGATGAGGAGACGCATGAACCTATACTATTGCGAGTCAGGACACATCCATCGTTTCAGGTTCAAATTGGAGATACGATCTGGTTGGATTTTGATGAAGAACAAATGCATCTGTTTGATAGGGAGACAGAACAGGCAATTTGGTAAACTTATAAAATAACATGACAAAGAAAATACATTGCCGTATGGCAGCTTTTGATTTAGATGGAACGCTATTAAACAGCAATCACGAAATATCACCTGAGAATTGCGAAGCATTACAGCAACTTACAGCAAACGATATTCTTGTGGTATTAGTATCCGGAAGGATGCACAGATCAATTAAACCAATAAGCGATAAGATCGGATTGAAAAACCCAATTATCTCATATAATGGTGGAATGGTGAAACATGCCATTACTGATGAAGTATACCATCATACACCTGTCCCTGCTGAATACGCTACAGCCATAGTCAATGATTGTACGAATCAGAATTTGCACCTCAATTACTGTCTGAACGACGAACTATATGTTGTAAAGAAAAATGATTGGAGTGAATTATATGAAGTGCGTACAGGTGTTCCGGCAAATCCAATTGGTGAACTTCAACAATTGGATGGTGAAACACCAACAAAATTGCTTATTATCCACCAAGCAGAAGAATTGACATCTTTATTGGAATATTTCAAATCAAAATATCGTGACAAACTATACGTAACACAAACACAACCCGAATACATTGAATTCATGAATCCAGATGTTACTAAAGGAAATGCATTGATAGCACTTTCAGATAGGTTTAATATTCCGATTGATTCAGTTGTTGCATTTGGTGATAGCTATAATGACGAAAGTTTACTAAAAACTGCCGGATACGGTATTGCTATGGAAAATGCTGTGCCTCCTATTAAAGACTGCGCTGATTATATCACTACTACCAATGATGATAATGGAGTAGCTAAGGCGATATGGAATTTGATTCTCTAAATTTGATTAGTTGGAATACTAATTCTTCACCGTCGTTTCTTGGAGTTTTTAAATGGAAAGTCAGCCATTAACACATAAGAATTCCCATCGCGTTTTAAGGACATTTTGACAGAATGCATAGTAAACTCAAAATATTTTGCCAACACTTCTGTTAATTCTACCTGTAGTTTTTGCATGGAATCATCACTTACATCAAATCGATCTTGTGTAAGGATGAGTTTTAATCGTTGCGTGGCTATATTTCCTGTATTCGCCTTGCGAGTAAATATACTTCTGAAATTCATAGTAACCCTCTATTTATTTCTTGAAAACCATTGCAATATGTTAGAAAAAAAGTTGTCATCACGCATTTCAGGGATAGGTATCCGTTGTCCTATCATACGACGTGCAATACGCATATAGGCTTCTGCACCGGGTGATCCATTATTATGTACAAGAGGTACACCACGATTTGTTGATGCAATGACATCAGGATCCTCTGGTACGATTCCCAGTAGGTCTATATTTAGAATATCTAAGACATCATTTTTGCTAATCATATTTCCTTTTTTTACGAGTGTTGGTGACAATCTATTCAGAACTAAGGTTATTTGTTCAATATCCAAATTTTGTAGTAAACCGATGATTCTATCCGCATCTCGTATTGCTGAAACATCTGGTGTTGTGACGATTATGGCTTCATCCGCTCCAGCTGCAGCGTTATGAAATCCCTGTTCAATACCTGCGGGAGAATCAATAAGAACAAAGTCATAAATCTCTTTTAGTCGTTCACATATTTCAAGCATCTGTTCAGGTTTTATATCATCTTTTCTGTTACGTTGCGAAGCGGCAAGTAGGAATAAATCTTCAACACGTCTATCTTTGACAAGGGCTTTTTCAAGTTCACACCGTTTTTCAATTACATCCATAGATGTATAAACGACTCTACTTTCTAAACCCATAACAACATCAAGATTCCGCAACCCAACATCAGCGTCAATAATCACAACAGTTTTGCCGATCATAGCTAATGCGGTACCAAGGTTCGCAGTTGATGTTGTCTTTCCAACACCACCCTTTCCTGAAGTAATTACGATTACCTTACCCATAGTCAACCTTCCTTCATTTAGAATTTAATAAATTCCTCAACGATGATTACATCTTCAGCACCAACGCGAGCAATCTCAGGATATCCTCTCGGTTTTTGACCTAATGGTGGTCGATTCACATACGTACCAATTTGGAGTTGTAATGGAACTAACTCCATTGCAATTATCACTGATGATAGTTTTCCATGAGCACCAGCATGTGCATTTCCACGTAAGGTTCCGAGAACAATAATATCTCCAGATGCAACAACTTCTCCCCCAGGATTAACATCTCCATATATTATTATACTTCCAGTTAGACAAGATGTTGTCTGTCCCGAACGAATTGTATGACGAACAATTTTAGCTTGTCCAAATTCAGTTTGATCATCTGCTTGTATATTTGGTGCAATACTATGGGTTGCCGGTGCAGCCAAAATCGGAGATTCTTCGTTTTCATCAAGTAAGTTTACACCACTGACAACAAGATTGTAGTTTTCAGTTAGGTGTGTTTCTAATTCCTTCATGTCTTCAGATGTTAAGGGTGAAGTCGTCAAATCAATATGTATGGAAGTGCCTGATAGAGGTGGATTCATTCCATCAAGCAATTCATTTACTGCTGTCTCAACCTCTGACAAAGCAACTTTCGGTTTGATAATAAGATGTAGTCCATCCTTATATCCTCTTAGTTTCACTATTGAATTTTCCATAATTATCACACCCTAACCTTATATACATTGTTTTTTCGGATACATAGTAAAGTTACAGTAAGAATACATTAATGCATTTATTCGCAAGTGTTTTCTAATTTTGCTAAAACATACGGTCCTTCAGGAATCACTGCAATTTGTGCTTCCTCTCCGTACCGTGTCAATATTTCTTCAATACCTTCCTGCGGATCATTTAATGATTGGACAAATAGTTTTGACCTATGTTGATACGGTATACCATCAGTATAAAACAGGATATCTGCTTTTCGTGCAACTTTTGCTAATTCTTCTAATTGCCACTGATCAATTACGAAATTAGCTGGATTGTACAGACCTTTAACAAATGCTGTAAGATCATCTGTTTTGAATAACAAATCAGTGAAGGGTTTGCTTCCAATCCCCTCATTACAGGCTGCAACAAGCATAATTGTTCCACCCGGTTTAACTATTTCAACCGCAGTCAGTAAACCCTTAATTGCTTGATAGAACGTTGAATCTAAAGGATAACCTGCACTTGAGACAACCACTCCATCTACAGGTTCAGGGATAGTTGCTTTCGCTAACTTTTCAACAAATCGTGCCCCTGTTAAATGAGACTCAACCAAATCACCCGCAAATACACCAGTTATCTGACGTTGTTTATCAATTGCAACATTAAGGCAAAAATCAACACCAGCCATCAAAGCAATTTCTGTTGCTTCTATGTGAAATGGGTTATCATCCAAGATTCCAACTGCAGATTTCGGATGTTCCATCAATTCAGGTCCATGCATTATTTTCATCGTATCAACTGATGCCAGTCCAGGACAGATGGCTTTTCTGCCACCAGAATAACCTGCCATAAGGTGCGGTTCAATTAATCCCGTTACAATCTTCAGATCCGCTTCCATGTAAGTCTTATCAATATAAACAGGTGTGCCCTTTTTGGTTTCCCCAAGATAGTCATGTGTTAATTGCTTTTGTGAAAAATGATTAACGATGCAATAGGTATTCATGATTACCTGACCAACCAATTTCTCAAGTTCTTCCCCTTCATTAGGACGATGAATTCCTGTGGCTATCAGAATTGTTATCTTTTCCTGAGGAATTCCCGCTTGTTCAAGTGTTTTCAGAATAGGTGGAAGAATCACTTGATTTGGGACGGGTCGTGTAATATCAGAAATTACAATACATGCCGACTCTCTTCCCTTAGCTATTTCTGCTAATGATACACTGGATATAGGATACGATATAGCTTCAGAAATCGCTCTGTCATAATCCTCTAAAGGCACACTGGGAGCAGTTTCCAAGACACTGACCAAATTATTATCAGGTATTTCTACTGCTAATGTGCCGTGACCATAACGCATTTCAATTTGCATGGTATGTTCTCTATTTTTTATACTGTTGCATTCGGTTGTATTATATTAAGACACTATATCAAGAAAATATTCGTATTGAATTGTTCAAATTGAGTTTATCAAAATCATATTAACTTGTCAATCTGATTTTTTGACTATCGACCAATTAAATTGTGGAAGTTATTCCTAATTAATGTCTTTGTAAGTAAACACTAAACAAAAGATATAGACTTGAAATATATCAGATAACATGCTAATATTTGCATATTATCTGTAGTAATTACCAAATAGTAAGTGAATGCCAACATTCCAAGGACGGAGTAAAACAACATGCCACGCATTGAAGTTACAACAAAACCTAACGGCGCGGGTCGTAATTGGCTTGAGGTAGGAACCTTTGAAATTGACTCACTCGGACGAAAGCAGTGGGTAAAGAAAAATGTACCACATCAAGAATCAAGACTTACTGTTGATAGACAATATTCAGAACGTGGCGAAACAATAGATTGGATTGTCCTAATTCCGGATAATTACCCGTATGCACTTGCAAAAATAACTTATGATCGGTTGAAACCAAAGAATCTGGAAATACTATGGGAACCTGGTTCTTCTACTGATGCAGGAAACACTCGTGAAAACAAAAAGAAACGTGCTTATGAACTTGCTGCAGGAAACGAAGAACTGTTATCTCTTTTAAATGAACTACTCAAAGATTAGTGTTTGGAGTTATGATATTTTGTGGTAATCCTATCACCCATCAATACATATTCACATTAAGAATAATCATGAATTAAATAAATACAATTGATATAAATAGTGTAGATTACCGCGCAGCAATACATACCAGATATATTCCAACATTGAACCAACACGGGATTGTATCATAAAATGTATTGAGTTTAATATAATTATTCCGGCTCCTACCTAATTAGAAAACGCAAATTTTCAATAATGGTTACAAATGTAGTTTATTCCAATAAATATGATGATTAAACAATTCTGTAACATACTGTAGATTTGGATATGTACAGGCTAAGAGTTCGTCATTAGGAACATTACCAACAATAGGCACATGAGTTAATCTTTCAATTTCGTCTGGATTTGTCTGTTCAGCAAGACCCGTAGTATCAGCATATTTTTGATTTAATACAATTCCTTTTATTTCAATATTATGCTGTCTTGCATACTCTACGGTTAGCACCGTATGGTTTATCGTTCCTAAACCTGACAAGGCAACAATTAGGATTGGTAGATTTAGGTGTTGAATAAGATCGGTAACAAATAAATCGTCATTAATTGGAACCGCAACACCACCAACCCCTTCTACTATCATGAAATCATATTTCTTATTTAATTCAAAATATGCTGTTTCAATTCTTCCAAAATCAATTTCTTTTTTCTCAAGTCTTGCTGCAACTGACGGGGCTAACGGATATCGTAGTGAAATTGGGTTTATTAAATTAAGTGGATCATCAACTTGACTTACATGTTTCAAATATTCCGCATCTGAAGTATCACCAGAACTTATTGGTTTCATGACTCCGACATTAATACCAGCATATCTAAGTGATGCAGCAATTCCTGCTGCAACCACTGTTTTGCCAATTTCTGTGCCAGTTGCTGTGATAAAGAGTCCGTCAATATCTTTGTGAATATTCATAGAAATTACGTTGCTTAAGAATGAAGGGAATTGTCCTTTTTGTGTTAACTATCTATATGTGATATCGTTATATGTTAGTAAGAATATAGTCCGAGTAGTTTTTAATTACGATTATATACGCAAATTATCAACATCACTCTTGGAATAATGAGTACAACTCATCTATATCAGCAATTTTATTGTATTTTACGACACTATGTCAAAAGGTTTTTTCACATCCATATCATATTGATTATACGATAATTGAGAAAATGTGAATTGGATAATTTATTAATTGAGGTATATTAACATGGATACAAGTAATTTGAAAAATGCATTATCAAGATCAAAAGACTTGACCCTTAACGTTCTTGGTCGTGTTCTGTCGAGTACTCGTGTAGAACCCATTCGAGATGATGAAGGCGTTAAAGGGGTCAAAGCCTCATGGGTCGGTGAACAGGGAGAGAGCAGTATCTCTGTGAATACCGATGAATGGAACGCAAATGTAAAAATTGAGGCGGACGAACCCCCCACATTAGAATATGTGCAATACGGTGAGAACCGTGGGATTTCTGTGAAGAATATCAATAATATTACCTGTGCGGTTGACAAAGAAACGTTAGATGAATTTGTAACACCGAGAGGTGCTGCATTAGCAGTATGTATTGGTGCTGCCGCAGGATTGGTAGGTTGGTTTATTGTTACCGTTATGCGGACAGTTGCAGTTTCAACAATAGAACATAATGATACTTCAGCTAATGCAATTCCAACGGAAGATAATGAAACCGCTGAAGATAGTCTATCTAATGAAGAATGAAAATATCTTCTGTTGACCCCTTCTATTTTCAGATGCCAGATATTACATCTGCTGCAGACGGGACTCAAGATACGCTCTTGGTTAGAATCCGAACAGACACAGGATATGAAGGATGGGGTGAGTGTGATGCATCTCCATTGGTTAGTTTAGCGGTTTATTGCTGTCCGATGTCACACGGTAATATTATCAATATCCATACTTCCCTCATTGGAGAGACTCTTGCTGAACCGTCAGATGTGGTGCGATTGAGTGAGAAAGTATTGCGGAATGGGTTGGACATTCAACAGATACAACACGCATATAGCGGTGCAGAAATCGCATTATGGGATATTATCGGAAAGAAATTAAATCAACCTGTCTACAAACTTCTGGCAGAGATGACTGACTCCTCTGATACACCACACCCTAAATTACCTTATGCATCGGTCCTTTTTGGTGACACTCCTGAAGAGACATATCAGATTTCACTTGATTTGCAAAAACGAGGATATCGTGCAGCGAAGTTTGGCTGGGGACCGATGGGTAAATACGGAGAAGAAAACGACATTGCACTTGTCCGTGCAGCACGCGAAGGGATGGGTCCAGATACACAGATTATGATAGATGCTGGTGTTGTTTGGGGAACGGATTATGAAACCGCATATAAACGTGCTGCAGCCTTCGCACAATTTGCACCAACATGGTTGGAAGAACCACTTGCACCAGATGCAATTGAAGCATATAATTCATTAACTGAAATGAATCCTGCCATTCCAATAGCGGCAGGTGAGGGATCAAATTCCTTTCGCATGGCAGAAGATGTGATTGTCAATGGTGGTATTCACTATGTACAGATCGATACCGGACGTATTGGTGGTATTATGCCATCTTATCAAGTGTGTCAACTCGCTGAACAACACGGGATACAATACGTCAATCACACATTTAAAAGCCATCTGAGTCTTGCTGCTGCCCTTCATGTTTTTGCAACAAAACCTGAATTCAAATTAATAGAATATCCTGCAGCAGGTTCAGCACTTTCCCAACAGTTGGTGAAAGAACCATTTCCTGTCGATAAAGATGGAATGATTCGGGTTAAAGAACTACCGGGACTTGGGGTAGATGTGGTTACTGAAGCAATTCGTCAATATTTGACTCCTGTTCATATACAAGTCGCAGATGAAACAGTATTCCAAACAGCAGAATTATAAAATCCTTATTATTCCTATATTGATGAATTCTCATCAATAATTTCGTCAACACGTTTTTTCAGTTCTGCTCCTCTTATTCCATAAGAAATTATAGTTCCCTCTCGGTCTATAAGCCACAGAGATGGAATACCTCCAACTCGGTAAAGTTCTTTCAAGGGTCCTTCAGCTCCATCAAATATCTGTCTCCAAGGCAACTGATATTTATTGAGAAATTCTCGTGGTTCTTCTTCATCCTTATCACGATTTATTCCAATGACATCCAAACCCATTTCATGATAAGTATCGTAAATCTTCATTACATTCGGCATTTCACCTATACAAGGACCACACCAAGTTGCCCAAAAATCCAATATAAGGACTTTTCCACGAAAATCCTTTAGCGAAATTGGAACGCTATCCATATCAGTCACAGAGAAGTCAGGAGCAGTCTTTCCTAACATCTCACGTTTAGAATCATACTTATGAAAATATGTATCAGCAAGTTCTTTATTACCCAGTTCTTCGTAGGTGACTGCAAATTCTCGATAAAGACTCTTCAGCCAAATGTTCTTTTGTTCTGTTCTTTCAAGATGTTCACAGAGCTTAAGGGACTCATTATGTTTGTTTCCTGCCCGTAACATCTCAAGTAGCGTGAAATAGTCGCGAAACCGCATGATGTCTTCATCAGGTTTCATAACTGTTTTGAATTTTTCAATAAGGATATCTACATCTTTTTCTTTTTCAGCGAGGACATATAGACGAATAAGTTCTGGATAAAGTTTGAAGAAATTTGGATCTTCAGAAACACGTTCAAGTGCTTTTTCATAAGCTATGACTGCTGCTTGTAAGCTGCCATACATTTTTTCAGGACATTTATACCAAAATACTTCTGATAAGTATATAGAATTAGAGTAACTCAAATTTATATGAAGACTTTTTACAAATGTTGATTCTGAGTTTATGTTCGCATGGTGATTGCATCTAACAACTGGATTCGCATCATCATATACACGGCGTTCTTCGTTTGTCCATTCACGATAATCCGGGTCAAAGTCGTAGTAATAACTTACTGGTAAATTAGGGTCTGTATTATAAGCTAAAACTGGAATACCTTTGTCTTCATCAGCAGGACAGATTAAGGCTGTTGAATCTGTCAAATAATTTGGGTGTAGTTCTGACAGCCATTCAGGTAAATTGTTATGTTCTTTCTCATAAGAAATTAGTGCTTTGCCAATTTTCTCAAGGTTCTGTGTGCAAGAGTTAATGGAACTTGTATTTACTTCCTCTGAAATTGTAGATAAAATCTGACTTAAAGTCATTAATCCTCCATTTTGCATATTTAGATGACATTATCTGAAAACTTGTTTGGGTTCAATGTTACGCAATAATGGATGCATTTTTGTGAAATTATGAAGAACCATTTCACTTTATATTTAAGTGAAAATGTTACACATTAAAAAAGGTGGAAGGCATTATACCTTCCACCTTAATGAAAACATAATAACATTCTAATGATTATTTCAGTATCAACATTTTCCGCGTCGCAGAAAATTCACTTGTAGTAAGCGTATAGAAATACACACCACTTGATACAGATTCACCGAGTTCATTTTTTCCATCCCAATATGCAGCACTGCTACGGTTCTGATATAAACCCACAGCCTTGTGTCCTAAATCTAACGTTCGGACAACTGTACCGCCTGCTGCATAGATGGTAATATTAACATCAGATGGTATTGCTAATTGAAACGGTATCCATGTTTCAGGATTAAATGGATTTGGATAGTTTGGAAGTAATGCAGTCGTTGTTGGAACTAAGGATTGTAATATTTGTTCCAAAACCTGTATACCTCGATGGAATGTAGGTATATCTATTTCTGAGGTAAATGCAATTTGTGTCGACTGTTGGTTCGCCACATTCAACCACTGTTGCACCTGCGATTGTGATAGTTGACCGTTTGATACATCTTGAAAGGATGGTGCTGCTTCAATGTTATTGATTGCATTTGCTAATAAATATAGGTCCAATATGTCTACTATTCCATCACCATTGATGTCAGCTGGATGGTCACCTGTTTGTCCGAAATTTGAGGCAATAAGCACTACATCCAGAATATTCAGAGTACCGTCTTTGTTCACATCTACCAATACTGTCAGAACTTGTGTGACGCTCATTGGAAGTGGGAATGCCCATAATAGGACAGTGCCATCGAAACTTCCACTTGCAATCGTTGTACCATTTGGACTGACAGCTACACTTGTAATAGAAAAACTGTGTCCTTCAAGTATATCAAGTTGTTCTCCTGTTTCTACGTCCCATAAACGTATAGTGGCATCATAACTACCAGTTACGAGTATTTTCCCATTTGGACTAAAAACAATACTTGTAGCATTTGCTGGAAGGTCAGTGGGTGCATCTCCAGACAATTCCTCTGGTGTAGCTACGTTTATATCAGATTGAATTGGTCTGCGGAATGTCTGCAGTAGTTCAGCAGTTGCAACATCCCAAAGAGAAACAGTATCCTGTCCACCACTTGCCAGCTTTGTTCCATCCGGACTGAAAGCAACAGTCCAAACATCATCTTCATGTTCGCTGATAGTATGTATTGGATCGCGTGTTTCGAGATCCCACAGTATAACCTTATCATCACGACTACCACTTGCAAGCATTGTCCCGTCAGGACTAAAAGCTAATGTTTCAACACCTGCTTCATGTTCCCATAAACCACCGATGTATCGTCCTGTGGAAACATTCCACAAACGAATACTGTCGTCTTCACTTCCACTTGCGAGAATACTCCCATCTGGACTGAAGGCAAGGCTTATCAAATAGGAGTAATGTCCTCTCAATGTCTTTATATGTTCACCAGAGATGGCATCCCACAAACGAACAGTGTTATCTTGGCTACCGCTTGCGAGTGTTCTACCATCAGGACTGAAAACCACAATATCCACATCGTCTTGGTGACCAATAAGTGTATGTCGAAGTTGACCAGTATCTGCATCCCAAAGCCTGATAGTTTTATCCCAACTCCGAGTTGCAAGAATTGTTCCATCAGCACTGAAAGTAACACTTACTACGGCATCAGTATGTCCAGTGATAGTCTCCAAGTGTTCACCTGTCAGAGGATCCCATGATTGCATTGTTGCATCCCATCCACCACTCGTAAGAACACTTCCATCAGGTGTAAAAGCAAGTCCATACACATCAGCGGTATGTCCTAAAAGCGTATGTAGATGTTCACCAGTAGAAGCATTCCATAAGCGGACGGTGTCATCTTCACTACCACTTGCAAGTATATTGCCATCTGGACTATATTCCATGTGATAGATATGCGAAGTATGTCCAGTGAGTGTCTGTTTGACCGTCATTGTATCTGTATCCCATATATGGATTAATGAATTCAGATCTCCACTGGCAAAAGTTTTTCCATCAGGGTTAAACACTACACTCTGTACATTATCACGATGCACAGAAAGAGTCTGTATTTGTTCTCCTGTATTGAGATCCCACACAACAATTGTATCGTCTCTTCCACCGCTGATAAGAGTACTACCGTCAGGACTTATATCAATACAGTTTAATCCATCTAAATGCCCTCTTAGTGTATTCAAAAGTTCTCCAGTTTCAGTATCCCAAATACGGACAGTCCTATCCCGACTACCACTTGCAAGTATAGTACCATCTTGACTAAAAACAAGACTTCTGACACTTGCCCAATGACGATCAAGCGTGTGTAGGATTTCTCCGTTATCAGGATTCCACAAACGGATTGTCCCATCTATACTTCCACCTGCAAGTATCTGTCCATCAGGTGAATATGTGACTGCTGAGACTGCATACCCATCACCAGAAAAGAGAGATATTTCTTCATCCGTTACAGTATCATAAATCCAAACACCTACGGAACCTGCTGCTGCAAACCGGGTACCATCAGGTGAATATTGAATTTCATATATCCATCCTTTTCCAAGACGTTTTGTTGCTCCTATTGGCAGGTGCCATTGTGGAGAGTCTTGGGCAAAAATGTTAGGTAAATAAAATGTTGAAAATAAAAACAGTATTAAATAAACACAAAACAAGGTCTTTTTCATGAATGTGTTCCTTTATATTGTAGAATTGAAAAACATAAACTAATTATATGAAATAAGATTCAAATCACATTGCAGACATATTAAACTATAATAAAAAGACACTATAGAATATACAGCGACATATAGTAATATGTGTCTTATTGTGTATTATTATACAAGTATTATATTAAATTATCAAACAATCTTTACATATAATTGCAGGAATGTTCAATGATACACCATTCATATCTTGAAATCAGCTTCAAAGGAGTATTTAATATTCGTTGGGACATATTCTTGTGGTAGGTAGGTTTCTATGTATTTATCACACTTTCTAAATTATTATGCATTGTTTATATAGGTTGTTTTCTTATGTTAAACCCATCCATTATGACTTAGGTATTGTCCAAGCAGAAGGATTATATTTTCACTTGATTTTGCGGATAAAATGATGTTACCATTATATCTACGCATGGGGGTGAAAGGATTCGACGGTGGACGAAAACGTGGTTGTTTTCAATTTCCATCGGAAGCGGGTTCAATTCCCGCCACCTCCATTTGTGCTGATTTACAATTCAACTGATCTGTTCCCTTGCTTCCAAAACCTTATCAACAACCGATTTTACATCCTCTTCATCAACAAATGGTGACAGGATAAATGACTTAAGCGCAACAATAGGTTCTCCGTAAGAGGTATGACGATAGCAATCAGTAGTTGAGATAAAAACTCCTCGTCCCTCCATCGCTTCAGAATTCACATATTTGAATATTTCGTGGTTGTAGGAGTTATGTGCAAGCAAACTATCTTTATAGGTAACATCCTCAAATTCTTGCCGTTTGATTTCAAATGTATCCACCCCGATGGGATATGCACGGAAAAGTGTGACTGTGCCGAAATTCCCTCTATTCAACACGGTTGTCCCTTCATGACCCTCCAAATGTTCACGTAAGAGTTGTGTCATTTCTACGATATGACCAAGGATAGCACGCATCCCTTCCTCACCAAACAATCTTAAATTGGCAAGAGCAGCAAGCGGACCTGTTCCAGACCTTGAGGTTTCAAGCGTGAACATACCGGGTCGATACTGTCCAAAATGATATAGATACGGCATCTGCTCACGAGAACGTTTTAAGCGTTCAATATCAGTTTTATCTTTCACAAGTACAAGACTGGAAATGTATGGAGTAAACCCAGTTTTGTGAAAATCAATCCCAACAGAATCGGCAAGATGAAGATGTTGTATTCGTCTGCACGCGCCTGCTAATGCGCGTACCGTACGCGGACGAAATCCTAAAGTGTTATTTTCAAAATCGTAGTCATTGAATACTGACCATGCCCATCCGATGACAGCGTCAGCATGGATATGTGGATGATAGTCAAGTTCAAACTCATCAACGAGTTTTTCTCTCATAGTTACTATTTGTGTTAAGTTGTCTAAACCAAATGCATCTGTTGTTCCTAACGTAGCAATAATCGCTGCGATCTTTTTTCCATCAATAAGTGCCTTTCGCAGTTCCTGTTCAAGTATTTCAAGGTCGATCTCGTTTTCTGTTGTTGTCGGTATTGTAATTAGATTGTCTGTGCCAATACCAAGCCATCCAGTGATGTTTGCAGCACAGTAGTGTCCTGCATCTGATACGAATACGACAGCATCATCAGGTATTCCCTTCTTTATTGCACCCGGACATGCCTTTTCTAATCCCATTTTAACGCCATAAAGAGTTGTACCTGTTCCACCAAAGGTAAACACACCGCTTGCTTGTTCAGGAATATATCCGATCAATTGCGATGTCATTCCAATTACTTCAACTTCCGCTAATGCCACAAGCCGACTAAATTCATCCCAAGCAAGGTTAGGATTATGTAGTGATGCAAGAAGGACACCTATGAGGCTTGGGATTGTTGTTGGTGCAACGACGTTCTGCTGTGTGCGGGGGTGACCGAAGATCGTCATCCCTTGTAGATAACCGACAAGTTCTGAAGTAACCTCTTCAACGGTAGACATAGAATCTGCTATTTTCGTCTGTTTCGCTGCTTGAAAATCCGCTTTAACGATATTACCGAGAAATGGCAGATGTGTTTTGAGATCATCTACCTGGTCTAAGGCACGCATCATGGAATGAACAAAGTATGAATCATGGATGGTATCTGATACGGGTTGTGGAAATGCAAGTCTGATTTTGTCTAATATGTTGCGGTATGTCATTTTTACGTTGCCTCTGAATTAATTTATTTTATGTTTTGCACAATGATATGGTTCTGAAATAGGAAATTGTGGAGATAAAAAATAAGAAATTAAATGGGAATATATGTGTACTATAACGAATATAATAACACTTTGTTTTACAGCTTTCAATGTGATCTGGACGTAGATTTATACTACTTTTAATAAATAAAGTGCCATTTGCTGAGGAATATTTGTAGGAGCGACCTCCCGGTCGCGACCAGGAAATCAACGGTATGAATGCCATTAAGGCATTCCCCGGGTCGCTCCTACAGAAGAAAGATTTCCAATCAACAATAACGGTTGAATCCGGTAATGGGAAATAATTATTAGAATTGGTATTATTATGACAGGAGTGGTATTAGTAACTATGGTGAATTTTGAAATTAATTAGACATTTTACATGTAGGATTGACCCGACAAATGCTATAAGCGCATTTAGCTTTGATTCGAGGTCGCTCCTACAGCAGTTATGTGATGCCAGAGAAAGTGCGCCCATCAAAATCATTAACAGAAGCAATGTAGAATTATTTCTAAACTTTACCATTGATAAAATTATATAGACGTTACCGCCTTCTCAATCCGTTTCAACACATCGTCTCTACCGAGAAGGATAACAATATCAAAAAGACTCGGTCCGAACGATGTCCCAGTCATTGCAATCCGCATAGACTGCATGGCTGCAACGCGTTTGATGTCGTTTTCGTCGGTGTATTTCCATATAGCAGATTCAATGGTTTCAAGGTCAAATTCCGGTATATCTTGTAAAATCTGAGATAGATTTGTCAATATTTCACAAGTTTTTTCCTTCTTTTCGTCTGAACTTCCCCACCATTTCTTGACTGCTTTCGCCTCATACTCAAAATCATCGGTAAAGAAATAACGTGTTTGTGGAACAATGTCTTGAAACGTTGTAAGACGTTCACCTACGGCTTCTACTATATTTTCCAACCAGTCTCGGTTTGTAGTAGAAACCACCAAACCCTCTTCTTCCCAAAATGGCATCACGGCATCTGTCCGTGCTGATATATCAAGTTCGTTGATATAGTGTGCGTTGAGCCATTCCAACTTCTTAATGTCAAACACACTACCACTTTTACCTACACGATCAAGGTCAAATTTATCTATCAGTTCAGTAACAGAAAAGATTTCCTGTTTATCGTCATAAGACCAACCGAGTCTGGCAACGAAGTTAAGCATCGCTTCGGATAAATACCCTTGCTCTCGGTAGCGGTTAACAGCGACAAGATCTCCATGATGACGTTTGCTAAGTTTTCTACCGGAATCATCAAGTACCAACGGAATATGAGCGAACTGGGGTAGGTTTAAACTGAGTGCATTGGCTATGGCAATTTGCTTTGGGGTATTGTTTAGGTGTTCTGTTCCACGGATGACGTGTGTAATGTGCATTTCAGCGTCATCAACAATAGAGGTGAGATTATAGTTAGGCATTCCGTTAGAACGCACAATTACCTCATCCTCCAGGGTGGCAGGATCAATGTTTCGTGAACCGAGTATAAGGTCATCCACACGGATATGATTGTCAGGCATCCTGATACGGACGGTCGGTTTTCTACCTTCTGCAATATAACTTTCAACGGTTTCTTGTGATAGATGTCTGCACCGACCATCGTATGAGCGTGTTGACTTGGCAGCACGAGCTTCTGTGCGGATCACGTCAAGTTCTTCAGCAGTGCAATAACAGTGATAGGCATTACCGTTATCAAGTAGTTGTGTGACATATTTTTCGTAAATGGGTTTTCGTTCGGATTGTAGATAAGGAGCATAGGGTCCTCCTTTATCTCCACCTTCGTCCCACTCAAGTCCTAACCATTTCAGCGCAGTATAGATTTCGTGCATTGATTCGTCAGTGGAACGTGCCATATCTGTGTCATCTATTCGAAGTATAAATGCACCTTTGTGATGTTTAGCAAACAACCAGTTGAACAATGCTGTTCTTGCACCTCCGATATGTAAAAAACCTGTAGGTGAAGGTGCCATACGTACTCTTACTTGACCATTTGGAGCAACGGTATCACTCATTTTTGTCCTTTCTGAATTTTTGCCCAACTATCTCGTAGTGCGACTGTTCGATTGAATACCAGTTTTTCTGATGATGTGTCAGGATCAATACAAAAATATCCAATTCGTAAAAACTGAAAACGACTTTCAGGTGCAGCACTCAATAGACTCGGTTCAACTTTGCAATTATTTAATACTACTAAGGACTCTGGATTGAGGAATTTTATCCAGTCTGTCCCTTCTGCTGAATTCTCTGGTTCTCGTTCAGTAAAGAGTGCATCGTATAGTCGCACTTCAGCGTCAACAGCATGTTCAGCAGATACCCAATGCAGAGTTCCCTGAACCCTACGACCATCTTCAGACCAACCCCCTCGTGTATCTGGGTCATAAGTACAGTGGATCTCAACGATTTCACCTGTGTTTTCATCCTTAATTATACTATCGCAGGTAATATAGTAAGCATGTTTGAGTCTTACTTCTCGTCCGGGTGCCAACCGGTAGAATTTACGCGGTGGATCTTCCATAAAATCTTCATGTTCTATGTAAATTTCTCGGGTAAAAGGTAATTCTCTTGTTCCTGCATTTTCATCTTCAGGATTGTTATCTGCATCCAACATTTCTACCTGACCTTCGGGATAGTTATCAATAACTACTTTTACAGGATTAAGAACAGCCATCACACGAGGAGCACGGCGGTTAAGATCATCACGTATAGAATATTCAAGTTGTCCAATCTCAATGAGATTATCTGCTTTTGAAACACCGATACGGTTGCAGAAATCTCGGATAGCTTCTGGCGTATATCCACGACGACGCATTCCCGCAAGTGTTGGTAATCTCGGATCGTCCCACCCATCTACATGTCCGTTCTCAACCAATACTTTGAGTTTCCGTTTGCCAAGTATCGTATAACTAAGATTCAAACGAGCAAATTCAATCTGTCGCGGAGCGTATATTTCTAATGACTCTAAAAACCAGTCATATAGCGGTCGATGATCTTCAAATTGCACATCACATAAGGAATGTGTTATACCTTCAATTGAATCGGATTGTCCATGTGTAAAATCGTAGGTGGGATAGATGCACCAATTATTTCCATGCCGGTAATGTGGTGTACGTAGAACGCGATACATCACTGGATCACGCATATTTAAATTAGGATTAGACATATCGATTTTGGCACGTAGCGTACGAGAACCATCAGGATATTCACCATTACGCATACCCTCAAACAACGTTAAATTTTCTTCAATAGAACGATCACGGTAGGGACTATCTTTGCCAGGCTTTACTAATGTCCCACGATATGTTCGCATTTCGTCTGGCGTCAGATCACAGACATAAGCCTTCCCATTTTCTATAAGTTTGACAGCATATTCATAAAGTGTTTCAAAGTAATCAGAAGCATAGAATTCGCGTACATCCCAATCAAATCCAAGCCAATGAACATCACGTTTGATTGCCTCTACAAACTCATGCTCTTCGGTTATTGGATTGCTGTCGTCAAATCTTAGATTGTATAGACCACCAAAATCTTCTGCGATACCAAAACTGATACAGATTGCTTTTGCATGACCGATATGAAGGTATCCACTTGGTTCTGGAGGAAATCGAGTATGTACCCTACCTTCAAATCTATCTGATGCAATATCTTTTTCAATTTCCTGTCTGATAAAATTGGTATCAGAAGGACTTTTGTTGTTCTCGTTAGGATTGTTTTGAATATTTTCCGATTTAGTTTTTTGATGATCCATGAATTCTCCTACGAATATGTTTAATACCTATCTACGTGAAACGTTAACCTATACATTGGATTAAATGAAGAAATAAGACAATATCCAAAAAATTGAAACCCTTATTCCAGAGTGACGTTATTCCATTATGGAGAACACCTTTTTACTTTTTTGGAGGTATAGAATGCAAAAAAATAAAACTCCACATACTTCAGATACTCATCTAACAGATGATTGTAAATTAGGTTATTATGAATTGGCTGTGTATTTTGCTGCAGTACAAGCACAAGAGGAAGAATTTCATTGGGAAAATTTCATTGACAACCTATCGAATATCTGTGATATATTTGCCTCTCACATAAAGTCTAATAATGTCTCTCGTTTGGAACTATAATTTAGATAAAGCAATAACACAATTGTCCGTAATAGTTAATAAGGGTAGTTTTCTTTGAAAATTACCCTCTTTTTTGTTTAATTGCTTCACCCAGTTTTGGATTATTCTTGAAAATATCTACCAGATTTGTAACCAACTTTTCTGGATCATGTCGTATAACGTTCATCTGCTCTCCACCCATCCATGTTCCAATCTCTGTGACAACCATGTCTCTGATAAGATCCGCTTCAACTATTGTTATACCTTCCTCTTCAAGCCGTTCCTGTTCACGGTTATAGGAAACTTGTACTTTTGATGCATCTGCTACCTGCATTGTTTCTGCAGACAGGTGCGAAATGTCTTTTGCAAGATTTAACACTTCCATAAGTTGCTCGCTGTCTTTAGATAACATAGATAGACCTTCATCAGATAATGACCGAATACGGGTAAGTTGAGAAACCAACTCATTCCTGACATACCCTTGCATTATTTCCTTAGGTGCAGGTTGGTTATTTACCAATACATAGTTAATAGGTATTTTTGCATGGTCGAGAATAGCGTTTACATGATCTGTCACAGCGTAACCGTCGGTTTCCCCGGGTTGCGTCATTACATTGCACACATATATTTTTACAGCATTAGAACGTTGTATAGTTTCAACGATGCCTTTTATAACAAGATTAGGCATAATACTGGTATACAGACTTCCTGGACCGATAATTATGGCATCAGCGTTCACAAGCGCATCTTTCGCTGTTTCGTGTGCTTGACATTCATACACTTCGTTCATATCATGCGGAGTTTTACCGTTTTCACGTTGTTCAAAATAGACACGCTTAATCGGTTCTCTATTTTCTCGTATAGGAATAGTAGACTCACCTCGGACAATTTCCCCATCAGCAAGTTGAGCACATAAGATGGTATAATCCAAAGTAACAGGAATGATTTGTCCACGAACTGAGAGTAATCGTGAGGCTGCTTGAATCGCTTTTGGGAAATTCCCTTTAATCTCTGTGAGTGCAGTCAATAAAAGATTACCGACCGTATGTCCACCGAGATCACCATTGCTGGAAAATCGGTATTCAAAAAGACCTGCAAGTTCTTCGGCATCGGATAGTGTATATAACAGCCTACGGATGTCACCGGGTGGAAGCATATCAAATTCCTCAACCAACCTTCCAGAACTTCCACCGTCATCAGATACCGTGACGATAGCAGACAAACTGTCAAGGTCAATAATCCTTTCGTCACCCGATTCCATATCGGCATAATACTTGATACCACTGAGGAGCGCGGATAAACCGCTTCCTCCGCCGATGCAGGCAATTTTCAAAGACATAATTTCTCCAAACCGTTAAAATAGTGGGTTTTGTTTTGTATATTACTATTTTATTTTATTGTATATATTTATGACAAATAACGCAGTTAAAGGTTTATCTGTTTCATTAACGTTTGTAGACGTTCAAGTTCCCGAGTACAAAGTGCTTCTGCTTCAGATATAGACGGTGCTTCACTAAAAACACGTATTACTGGTTCTGTACCTGATTTACGTATGTTGATCCAACGATCATTCCAAATGCATTTGATACCGTCTGTAAAATCCAGATGTGGTACGGATTCTGTAGTTGATGAATATTCTTCTTCATAACTACTCACTACGAGATCAACAAGTTTAGTTGCTACCTCTTGCGATGGGATCTCTACTTTTTTTCGACACATTTCGTATTTTGCCATCGTATCAACAAGTTCTGACACTGTACTTTCATTTTCCGCGATGTATTGTATAATTGCCGCTATTGATGCCATACCATCCGTTGTATAGTTGAGAGTGGGATATATGACACCCCCGGTCCCCTCACCACCGATAACTGCGTCTACCTCATGCATCTTTTCGACTACCCAACCAACACCAATCTTGGTGCGATGCAATGACACACCATGTCTTGCTGCAATATCGTCTAACATCCGACTTGTAATAACAGTCGCAACTATGTCCCCATTGGTCTTTTTGAGCATAAAATCTGTTACGAATGCCATAGTCCATTCACCACTAAGTGGTCGTCCAGATTCCGTTACAATTACTACACGATCAGCATCACCATCATGAGCAAATCCTATATCCGCATCTGTTTTTAGCACTTTTTTGCATAGGTCGTCCAATGCATCAGGTGTAGGTTCTGCAGGACGATTGAAGTCTCCATCTAATACACAATTTATTTCAACTACCTCACAACCAAGTTTTCGTAGTAAGGTAGGACTAATAACGCACCCAGCACCATTGCCACAATCAAGTGCAACCTTTAACTTAGCGTTACGGACTATATCAACATCAAGCCAGTCGGAATTAAGTATCTGTGAGAGGTGATAATCAGTTGCTTTTTGGTATTTTTCAAGCGTTCCCTGTTTATCCCATGCAGCAAGAGAAAAATCTTCCTTGTCAAATATACCCATCAATTCGTCACGTTCAATTTGTGACATCAACTTACCTGATTCAGAGGCAAATTCAATACCATTCCACTCTACAGGATTATGACTTGCTGTAATTGTAATACTTCCAGCTGCGTTCAGGTGCTTTGCCATTATCAACACAGTAGGGGTCGGACATAACCCAACGTCTATCACACGACATCCAGTAGATATAAGTCCAGCAAGCACTGCATGCCGAATCATAGGACTTGACGTACGTGAATCTCGTCCTATCACAACGGTTTTTCCACGGACAAATGTTCCGAATGCCATTGCAAACTGGGTAATCGTACGTGCATCAAGCGATATACCGACCTGTCCACGTACCCCCGATACACTAATGATTGGGTCTTTTAATTTATTCATGGAATCTCTCATTTCAATGTCAAAAATACTTTAATATATAGTAGATATATTTAATGATCTACACATTCCCCATGTCAACAAATAACAGGATATACCAATAACCAGTTGCCAAATAAGAATTATATACCACAATGGGTACGAATAATCATAAAATGTAATCGGTGTAATCTTATACAGTAATGGTATTCTAAAAATATCCAATCCCTCAAAGATATTACACACAGCAATTAGCGGGTTTAAGTGAAGAACAGGCTGAATCATCGGTTGTAGGTTGTCAACATATCTTTCAATTGGCATTAACAAAAATGCACTGACAACAAATATTCCATAAATAAAATATGTACATACCGAACCAAAAATAACATCCTTTAATGTCTGCGTCCACCACATGCCAATTGCTCCAGCAGATACACTACACAATCCTAACAAGACTATCATTTTCACTGCCTTTATAACAGGAAGGTTTGTAACAAAAAGTGACAATCCCGTTGATAGAACAATCCAGCACATGAGAGCAACTTGACTTGATACTAAACGTACTAATAGGCTTTTACCGATATGGGTAGGTGAAAGTAAGAGTAAATGTGAGTTGTAGATAGACTGTTTATCAACGTTTACACTTAAGGCTGCAAGATAGGGTGCTACCAAAAGAACAACGATAGTCTGCGCAAAGGCGAAACATACTGCAGATGAACCGAGTTTAGCGAGAGTTAACAATTGATAGGTTAATAACTGTAAAATACTCGCAATACAGAAGCAAACAAAAGTTATCCTGTAATGTGTCACATTAGAAAAAAGTTTCAAATTTGTAACGATCAACAGTATTATTCCTCATGCAACACATGCTGTAGTTGTCGAAGTGTATTGGCAATAGAGACAAGATTCGGATTGATTTTTAACGCCTTTCTGTATGCGTCAACTGCCTTATCAATTTGCCCTAATCTGAGATAAACATGTCCCATACCTGCAAATGCCCCAAAATGATGCGGGTTAAGTTCTATTGCCTGTAAACAGTCTTCAAGTGCATTGTTCCATCTTTCCATTACATAATAGACAATTGCGCGTTGGTTATATCCTTCAGCAAAATCCGGAGATGCTTCTATTACTGAAGAAAATTGTTTGACCGCTTCCAGTAGGTTCTCATCCGCCAAATACTTCTTACCTACAATGAGCATTTCATCTACGGATTCATCTCCTGAACGAGACCATATATTCCACAAGGCTGCTTCGGTAATGAGTGAGGTGCGAAAGTCTTCGTTTTTAAGGTTTGCCACTAATACAGGAACTACGTTCATTCCACCTACTATTCCGAGTGCAGTCGCTGCAGCCCGACCAACCAGTGGATCTTCGTTTTGTAGGTAGGACATCAGATCGTTTTCAGAATATTCTGATGTTAGTTGTACTTTCAGGCTTTCTACATCCGTAGTATTTTCGAACATCAGTAATGCTAATTTTGAATAACCGTTGCGTTTTAGCATATAAACCCCTTATCTGTTATTGATTATAGCATGTCTACGAACTGAAAAACAAATCAAAAGTCCATAGTAGGAGACACATTCAACTGTCATATTTCTACCCGAAGAATAAATATAATAAGGAGAGAACCGTCTATTCTATTTAACTTATAATATTGACTTCAGTAGACATCATAAATTTATGCATACACCCTTTAAATATATTCTCGACAATAGACTTGTAAAAAACATCAAACTTTAGAGTTTTTAGAGTCAATCGTAATTTTTCGGATTTTTGTATTTTGCTACAAATCCTTATCAGAACTGGATTTACGGCTTATATATGACTAAAATAATCAGGAATGACTCTAAAACTTTTAGAGTTGTGTTATAAGTTGGATAGTTAGATTTGAAAGGCAGTATAACATAATTCAATGAGGGAATTGAGTTTGGAAACCCTTCAATTATTATAACTCAAGTTGCTACCTATGTAGCACAATCTGTTAGATTGTGTCCGAATAGACGCAAACTAACAGTTTGCGCTACAATATTTGCGAGAATAATGCTCTTTTTTGATTAAAACAGTATCCGCATGTCTAATATTTGTAGGTAGCAACTTGGGTTATTATAATAAATTAATTGCTCTAATTGACTTTATTCTGCTGACCAGATATAATGCATTATATTCATACTATATTGAACTCCAAGAATCCAAATTGAGAACATTATGCAACAACAGATTTTTCAAGACAAGACATTCACAAATTCCATTGGTATGCAGTTCGTTAGAATTGAATCTGGCACATTTAAGATGGGTTCAGCAAACGCGAATCTTGCAGATGAAGTAACCGCAGATAAGGAATACCTTCGAGATGGAGATTGGGATGAACAACCAATTCATCAGGTTACACTTAGCACTCCGTTTTACATTGGGATATATCAAGTAACAAATGAACAATATGAGCAATTTCAATCTTCACATAATCAACTCCGCGGTAAATTAGGCTTCTCACAAGACGATGATGAAGCAGTCGTTTTTGTAGATTGGCACGATGCAACCAATTTCTGCAAGTGGTTATCCGAAAAGGAAGGTCTACCATATCGGTTACCAACCGAAGCAGAATGGGAATATGCCTGCCGAGCTGGTACAACAACACATTTCCATACTGGTGATACATTGCCAGAGGAGTTTCAGAAAAATGTTTGTGAAAGTTGGTATCCAGATGAAGGACGTAGCCGAGGAGTAGAAGAAGTTGTTCCACTACATGTCGGAAAAACAGAACCGAATACGTGGGGTTTATACGACATGCACGGCAACGTTGAGGAGTGGTGCCAAGATTGGTATGGACCTTACGATCCACAACCACAGACTGATCCGTGTGGACGAGAAACAGGTTTGTATCGTGTGACGCGAGGAGGAAGCCATTCAACACTGCTCTGTTATCTGCGTTCAGCAAATCGGATAGGAGCAGTCCCTGAAGATAAACACTGGTACATCGGTTTCCGAGTTGTTTGTGGAGAAATTCCAGATACAACTACTTATTTACCTGCACCAAAAACGGCAATGTGGTCACGAGATGTAAACCAAGAGTCTGTTGTCTCAACCTCACAAGAATCAGCATATTTTGCTGACCCAATCCCGTTTGTTCGAATACCAGAGGGTTCAAACGGACCGCTATTTTCAAGACATAACCATGTACCTGCAATAGTGGAATGTCCTAACGGTGATATGTTCTCAGCATGGTATTCCTGTGTAACAGAGCGGGGACGTGAATTAACGGTTGCTGCAAGTCGATTACGATACGAACACACAGAATGGGATCCTGCAGAACCATTCTGGGGTCCTCCAGATAGAAATAACCATGCGACAAGTCTATGGTGTAATGAGGACGGACGTATCTATCATTTCAATGGATTGTCAGCAGCTGCGACATGGGGACCATTGGCACTGGTATTGCGATATTCTGACGATAATGGAGCAACATGGTCAAAACCGCGTTTTATCTCACCTGAACATCAACTCCGTCACATGCCGATCGCTTCAGTTTTCCGTAGACAAGACGGTTCTATCCTCCTTGCTTGTGATGCAGTAAGTGGAGGAAACGGAGGAACAGCAATCTGGTTGAGTGAAGATGATGGAGAAACCTGGTACGATCCGGGTGCAGGACAACCGATTCCCGAATTTACCGCAGGTAAAAGCGGTGGATGGATTGCTGGAATTCACGCTGCAGTTGTGGAATTATCCGATGGTCGGTTGATGGCGTATGGACGTGGTGATACCATTGACGGACGTATGCCAAAAAGTGTTTCTGATGATGGTGGTAAATCATGGCAATACAGCGCGAGTCCCTTCCCACCTGTATCGGGTGGACAAAGGTGTGTATTTCAGAGACTTCAGGAAGGTCCTATTTTGCTTGTATCTTTTACTGGTAGCCGTAAAACTCCAGAAACAATGCCAATTATTGATGCCTCCGGTAAGGAACGACTTGTAACCGGTATATTCTCTGCACTCTCTTATGATGATGGAGAATCGTGGACACATATCCATCTGATTTCAGATGATGGTCCTGACCGTGAAATTGAGACAATGGACGGGCGTCCATTTATAATGGGATTGAATAGTGCTGAACCCGGTGGATATCTTGCTGTATGCCAAGGTAGAAATGGAATAATTCACCTCATCAGCAGTAAACAACATTATCGGTTTAACTATGCATGGTTGAAAGAAACACCACCATCTCTACCTCTATAATTGTCTCTCATACATATTATAGATAAGAAACATCAATTTGATTGATGTCATATCTACAATTTCTGTAGATCATTCAGTTCGGTTTCTTAACCGAACTTTTTTGTTTTAACCCGATATTAAGATAATTCCTAAAGACGTAAACTTATTTCAGTAGAAACAGGTTTAACCCACGAAATATTGAATGCTTATTTAGAGAGTGTTAAATTACATTAAGAAAATTCAATCTACTACACGAATATAAAGTCAACTTGGAGAAAAAAATGAAAAACGAACTTTCAACCCAAGCAAATTACATCACAACATGTTTCCTCATTATATTAGCTGCATCATTATTAGCAATGACCGTTTTTGCACATGATGGACATAATCAACACTATGACGGTGATAACGATGTTTACTTAACAACATATCACCAACATACAACAGATGATAAAATGCATAGACATGCTATTGATAATTCACTTCCAACAGGCACAGTCCATAATGAAATAGAATTGTGGAATGGACACGAACATAAAGAAGTGAACAGCGATTGGATTACTTGTAATCTAAAGATTAATTATGTAACTGGTGAAAATCATACACATGATGGTCGTAGTCATAAGCACGTTGTGCTTTACGCAAGGAAATCAGACACTAAGATTGCTTCATTAATTCTTGAAAAATTAGACTTACAAGACATTGAGCATTCTGGTGAGGGCAATGTTTATACACTACAATACACCGGACAACTCATCATGGGAAACAGTGGAATTGTCCATACACATGAATGGGAACACAAACATGGTGATTTTGGTTGGCATCCACATAGTGTTGAACATACTCATATCTATGTAGTCAATGAACATCCAGATTGGTTTGTGAATGACGAGAACAATAGCGAGTATCCCTCAGGATTGTTCTTAAATGGTCATGATGTACTTCATTCCTCTGAAAATCACCAAACCAATGAAAAAGCGCATTCCACTCATAATCCATTGACACTACGGTGGGCATCGCTAAAGAAAAGGTGATCATTCAAGTTTCTATGGTATTATTATTTAATAAATGCGGATATAACAATTTGTATCCGCATTTTTTATTTTTACATTGCCAATTACCACAATATGTAATAACATGAAACATACATCAAAACAACTTACAATATGTTATTTCTTGTCAATGAAATCAAATTGACATAGATATCATCATAATAATGTATGACATAAAAAGATACTGAGGAACTAAAATGATACTTCCCTTCATACACCATGAAGTTGATGTCCGCACAGATTTAAGAGATAGCAATGACATCTTGAATGATCCCAAAGCATTACAAAATCGGATCATGGAAGATGGTTATCTGTTAATCCGTGAGTTACACGACAAAGATGCAGTCCTTTCCGCGAGACGACAGATTCTTGAAAAACTGGAATCAAAAGGAATGCTTGCACCAAACACACCTTTGATGGATGGGATCTTTAACCCCGAATATCCCAATCCAACTTCAACAGGATCAATGGGTAACATTGAATTAACGCAGCTCCCAGAGTTTAAAGCTGTTGTTGAAGGGAACCCGATTATGAGCTTTTTTCAGCATTTTCTTGGTGGTGAGGCGCGGACATTTGATTTCAAATGGCTACGCACTGCAGGTCCCGGTTCCGGTTCTCCAATCCATTACGATATCGTCTTTATGGGAAGAGGAACGCAAAACCTATATTCTTGTTGGACTCCTTTCGGAGATGTGACTTTAGATATGGGTCCGATTGTCTTTTGCATCGGTTCAAACCGGTTTGATAAGGTACGTGAAACTTATGGACAATCAGATGTTGACCGTGATCTTATTGAAGGACATTTTAGTGACAATCCAATTGAAATTATAGAAAAATATGGAGGACATTGGGCAACCACGACCTTTGCCCCTGGTGATGTTATCATATTCAGTATGTTTCTAATGCATGCCTCCCTCGTCAACACTTCCGATAAAATTCGCATTACTGCAGATACTCGCTATCAACTTGCATCAGATGAAATAGATGAACGATGGATTGGTGAAAAACCGAAAGGGCATTATGTTTGGAAACAGAAGGATGCCAAGATTGAATCGTTAGAAGACTCACGCAAAAGGTGGGGTGTATAATGGTTGTCTACTATGAAGGACTAATCTGAAATGAATAGTGAACCAGAGAAAAATCCGAAAAGCAGAAACTCAAGGTTTATACCTTTCTTTCTAATATTACTTTTTGCTGTTGTAATCGGTCTTGTAATCAGACATTATTTTACCAAACAATATGTAATCCCACATCAAGGTGGATTAGAGGTATATTTCAGTGATGGCGACAGTACAAATAGTGATATTTCATTAGAGAAGATACTCGTCCTTAAGCTTAACATAGCAACTGAGAAAATTGATGCTGCCCTTTACCATCTGGATTCCGACCCAGTAACAGACGCCTTGATTAAAGCACATAACAACGGGGTAAATGTGCAAGTGATGACAGAAAATAGTAATGTGGAAGAAGAAGATATTCAACGGTTACTTAGAGCGGGTATCACCGTCCGAGATGATGGTGACAATGAAGGTTATATGCACCACAAATTCTTTATTGTTGATGGACGATATGTCTGGACAGGTTCATATAATACTACCTACAACGGCGCGTATAAGAACGACAATAACGCCGTCTGGATTGATTCCGATCCGTTGGCTGCTAATTTCACACAAGAATTTCGTGAGATGTTTGTATCACAGGAGTTTGGAAAGTCATCAAATCCACATAACCCATATCCACAAATTACGTTAAATGATGGAACAATGATTGATACATACTTCTCACCAGAAAATGATACGATTTCTCCTCTATTGAGTGAGATTACCTCAGCGGAAAAATCCATTTATTTCATGGTATTTTCTTTTACACACAATGAAATTGGTGATGCAATGAGAATGCGTTTTAAAGATGGAATTACAGTGGAAGGTGTATTTGATGAGAAGCAGATTTCAAAACACTCAGAATATGAGCCGATGAAAAAATTTGGAATGGATGTAAAAATAGATGAGACTTCAGGCACCATGCATCATAAAGTGATAATAATTGATGAGGAAACAGTAATTACCGGCTCGTATAACCTCTCAAAAAACGCTGAGATGCGCAATAGTGAAAATCTGCTGATTATTAAGGGGAACAAAGAAATAGCAACTGCTTATATAAATGAGTTCAACCGGTTAAAATAAAAAGACTTTTTCTACCGTTCACCCAGTTTTATATGATAATATTTATCCTGACCGTTTCTTTGGATTTTAAGCTTGATCTCAGTATGCGGAGGAGTTATTCCAACACATCTAAAAAGATGGGAATAATGGTTCACAGGTGTTCCGTTAAATTCAAGAATCAGGTCCTGTGGTAATATTCCACTTAAATGCGCTGGACTATTCTCTGTAACACGCGTAACGAACACACCCAACTCATTTGTATTTATATTCACACCGAGCCAACCTCGTGGCATCTTACCATGTTTTATTATTTCAGTAGCAACAGATTTTACCGTCTCTATTGGGACAGCAAAAACAATTTCAGGTCTATTCATCATTGGCAACGGAAATTGCACAGAAAAAGGATTTTGTATGTTAGGTTCGCTCAGTGTCCCAAGAATCATTCCAACTACCTCACCAGATGTGTTAACCACAGCACCACCACTGTTACCAGGAGATATTGGGGCATTGATTTTGATTAAATCACTGCATGGACGATCAGGTAAGAATTCACGTCCACTCGCAATACCAAATGAGATGATAGGTTTTTGTCCTCGTGAATTCCCTACAGTGACAACCCATGAACCGGTATCAATCTTTTTTGAATCGCCAAGTTTAACATGATGCCGTAATTTATGTTCTGTCTTAAGAACAACAAGATCAGTGAAATCATCCATTCCAATTATTTTTGCGGGGACACGTTTTTTGGTGTTGTATATCACTTCTATTTTAGTCGGAAGCATATCAAAGGTTGTTGTAACAATATGTCCATCCTTGTCAAAAATAATACCTGAACTGATATTTTGTTGAGGGATTATCTTTTTACGCATGTTTGTTGATAATTGAGAGGCGGGAGTTCTGGTTGCTATGACTTTCACTACAACAGGACTTGCTGTGGATACTACTTTCTTGAATTCTTTTTCAAGTTGTTGTAGCACATTCTCTTTTGCATTACTCGGTATCGCTGCACAGAGAAATATCAACAGACAAATTACCAGAGCCTTATATAGATGATTGTGTATGTTGCTTATATCTGTTTTCTTATTTGATTTATCAATACGCATGTGTATAGCCTCTCAAGTGGGTATCATTAACTGTTCATAGATTTATAATCCACCTGCTGTAGATGCAGCGGTATAACTTACCTGCTTCAAAATATAGTGCTGTTGCATAGGTTGGGATTGGAAAATAGTTATTGGATCAACACTATTAAATCCACGAGGTTGCAATAAGTCGTTATTGTCTAATGGAGACTGAGAATCCGATGTAGTTATATAATCAACACCACCATTGGATTGAATATCAGAATTGAATAAATCGTTTTGATATATAAAAGTTCCTGCAGTTGCTAAAATTAGTATCATAACAACACCAAATGCCAATTTAGGTGTGTTAATCAAAAGTTGTAGTCTCTGCCAAAATGTAATCTTCTCGCGTTGTTCTTCAGATAGACGTTGTTGTAGGGTAGATAGAAATAAAGATGAAGGTACAACTTGAGGTAATTGTTGTGATGCATTGACAGATTCTCTAAATTGCGTATACTCTTGTTGACATGCTTCACATTCTGTCATGTGAGACTCAAAACGTTGTAAGGTCTCATAATCAAGCAAATCTTCATAATGTGCAGAAAAGTTCTCTTCAACTTGTAGGCAGTTCATAACATCTCCATATATGGTTTTAATTTATCCTTAAGCATTAACCGTGCTCTGTTAATACGTGATTTAGTCGTCCCGCTTCGCAGTTCAAGTATTTTGCTGATTTCCCCATAACTTAATCCTTGAATATCCCGTAAGATAAGAGGAAATCGATATTGTTCTGGCAATTCTGCAATTGCATCCTGGATTACATTGTTGAGTTCCTTACGTTCAACAGCGACTTCAGGTTGGAAAGATACATCCGCAGGTGCACTTGCAATCAGATCTATCTCATCACCATTATCACTGTTAGAATTGCCTTCACCTATTATGCTGTCAACCCGATAGCGTTCCCTTCGTCCTCTATTTCGAATATCATTTTTACACAAATTCTTTGCAATAAAATACATCCAAGTTTTAAACTGAGCACGTCCCGGTTTATATCGGTTTGCCGCTTTATACATGCGGATAAAAGTCTCTTGTGCCAAGTCTTCGGCATTATCCTTATCTCCGGTAAATCTTGCAATAAAATTGATCAGCGGTTGCTGATGACGGCGTACTATAAGGTTAAATGCTTCCTCATCGCCTTTTTGAAAGCGTTGCATTAATTCATCATCTAATTCTGACATCAGACACCTCCGGAGATGCTTACAAACTAATACACACCTTACATCAAATTCAGTTTCAAATTATTTCAATTTTATTTGTGGTATTTCGTAGTCTATTCACCAACATCTTGACCCTAATACACAATTCGTGTATGATAAACCTATTCCATTTGCTACCAGACTGTATAAAAATATTACCATATCAATTTAATCGGTGTCAAATCCAAATGGTTATACTATGTTTTCTAAGGAGGATTATATGTTTGATGATGTATTAAAAAAGGTAGAAGAACAATGTAGAGAAGAGAGAATACCGATGTTGGGACCCGAAAAGGCAAAATTCGTTGCAAACTGTGTGGAGAAAGCAAAACCCTCTCTTATTGTTGAATGTGGGACGGCTGTTGGGTATTCTGGATTGTATATGTTACGGGTGTTGAAGGAAATTGGAAGTGGACGTCTAATTACAATAGAAATAGATGCAAACAGAGCAAAGCAAGCACAAGCGAATTTTGAAAGTGCCGGTGTAGCAGATCTCGTCGATTCTCACATCGGAGATGCACAAGAAGTCCTAAATTCCATAACAGACCCCGTGGATTTTCTACTTCTTGACAATAATTTCGATAACTATTTCCCTTGTTTCAAGGCTATTGAATCCCAATTAACAAATCCAGCAACTGTCTTGGCAGATAACGTTGGAATAGGGGCAGACGCTATGGCAGATTACCTTGAACATGTCCGCACCCATTATGAATCTGAAACCCATTGGTTTGAAATAAACTTGCCATGGGTGAAAAAAGATGCCATTGAGGTAAGTATCTATCGTCGTTAAACTATAATTGTAAGGAGGCACCATGACATACAACTTTATTAGTGTTGCTCGGTTACCTTCCGATGATGATAATGTCGCAATTGCTACACAGAGATTGGATGCAGGAACACAGATTCGTCATAATGAAAACCTGTATTCGTTGTCCCATACAGTATTGGAAGGTCATCGATTCGCTATACAACCTATTGATGAAGGGACACCGTTATTATCATGGGGATTGCCTTTCGGATATGCTTCACAATCTATCACACCAGGCAATTATGTATGCAATCAAAAGATGATAGATTCATTATCAATACGAAATCTGGATTTTGAGTTGCCTACCACTCCTAACTTTACTGACAAGATGGAACCTTATGTTTTGGATGAAACATCATTTATTCCGGGAAAACAGATAGAATATCATAGTGAAGAACGATACTTTCACGGATATAAACGCAACGGAAAGCGTGGAGTAGGAACACGAAACTACATTGTTGTGATGGGTACAACAGCAAGAACATCCGGTTTTGCAAAACGTCTTGCTGACAGATGTTTGGAATCTGCAAATAATTTCTCCAATATTGACGGTATCGTTTCAGTAACCCACACTGAAGGTGGAGAAGACAAAACACCGAATAATATAGACTTGTTGCTACGGACATTGGCAGGATTTACAGTGCATCCGAATATCGGTGCGATACTTCTTGTTGACTACGGCACTGAAGCAGTCACAAATGACATGCTCAACGATTACATGCTACGCGAAGGATATGACCTAAATAACGTCATTCACAAGTTTTTTCGTCTACAAGGTCCTTTTGATACGAACTTAGCAAGAGGAAATGAGATTATCAATGGATGGTTAGACACAGTCAACAATTTCTCACGTACAGAACAATCATTAGAACATCTTAAGATTGCTTTGCAATGTGGTGGATCTGACGCATTTTCAGGTGTTTCAGGTAATCCGTTGGCTGCTTATGTGGCAAAAGAGGTAATCCGTTATGGTGGATGTGCCAACCTCGCAGAAACCGATGAACTCATCGGTGCGGAGGAGTATCTTCTCCAGAACGTCAAAGATTTACAAACAGCACAGAAATTCCTCAACACTATAGAGACATTTAAGGAACGCGTTGGATGGCATGGTCATTCGGCAGAAGGAAATCCTTCTGGTGGAAATAACTTCCGAGGTCTATATAATATCGCCATAAAATCTATCGGCGCAGCAATGAAACGGCATCCTGATGTCTGTCTTGACCATGTAATCAAATATAGTGAGTTAATGGACAAACCGGGATACTATTTTATGGATAGTCCAGGAAACGATTTAGAGAGCATTGCTGGACAGGTGGCATCCGGTTCAAATATGATCTTCTTTGTCACTGGAAATGGTTCAATTACAAATTTCCCCTTTGTTCCAACAATAAAGATTGTTACAACAACAGATCGCTACGAAATGCTTGAAAAGGACATGGATGTAAATGCTGGAGCATATCTTGACGGAACACCGATGGATCAACTCGGTGAAGCGATGCTTAATCAGACAGTAATTGTCGCATCGGGAGAACAGTCAGTAGGAGAAAAGGCAGGACATTCACAAGTTTCTCTGTGGAGGGATTGGAAACAAACCGGTCCCACTGATTTAACACCTTTCCTTGAAACATCCAAAGTCCTGTCTGGTGAACCAGTGCAGATTGCATTAGAGGATAAAGTTGAGAATCAAACTGAATACACATTTCGCGCTTTTCAGACTGCAGACGGCTGTCGGAGTGATCAACTCGCGCTCATCTTACCAACAAGTCTCTGTTCTGGTCAGATTGCTCAGATGATTGCACATCGTTGCAACAATGAAGGTATTGGAAAGACACAGGGTATTTCCCGTTTTGTTGCACTTGCACATACAGAAGGATGTGGAGTGTCAGGGGGACGTTCCGAAGAGATATACACTCGCACTATGATCGGACATCTGACACATCCGACAGTAGCGATTGGTTTGTTACTGGAACACGGTTGTGAGAAAACACATAATGACCATGTCCGATATGAAATTCAGAAACTGGGTATCTCACCTGAACATTATGGTTGGGCAAGTGTACAGTTGGATGGCGGTATTGATGCAGTAATTGAGAAAGTTAATACTTGGTTTTCCGAACAAATCGCTAATCAGTCAAATATTCCTATTGTTGATGCAGGACTGGAACATCTATGCATCGGGATAACTTCTACTGGTAAATCAACTGAAAATTTATCGCTATCGCTTTTGCGTGTGATAAGTTCAATCGTTTCTGCGGGTGGAACGGTCGTTGTCCCATCAAACGCTACATTCTTGTCTGAATCTCTTGCTTCAGCACCAACGTTGGCGTATGGTCAAAAGGTTCTAAAAAGCGGTTTTCACATCATGGAATCTCCAACCTATCAACCAACAGAGACATTGACAGGATTGAGTGCGACAGGTATAGAAATGGCACTGGTACACATCATCGGGGCACCCTTACAATCGCATGAAATGGTACCACTACTCCAAGTTTCAACAGATGCTGATACAATTGTCAAATATGGTGAGGATATGGATTCGACATCAGTTGATATTGATGAGATGTTGACGTTAATTATGGAGGTTGCCTCGCGAAGATATACACCTAAGTTACACAGTAAGGGAAACACTGATTTTCAACTGACTCGTGGATTGTTAGGAGTTTCAATGTAATTTGGAAAGTATTACATTTTGACTTTCAAATTCGGAATCTTCTTACGAAGCCGATACACAGGAGATTTATCTTGTATTGGATTCCCTATTATCCCTAAATCACTCAAATTCATTAAGTTCTCAACTACACTTATATCCTTAATCTGATTATATGAGATTAATAAACTGGTTAACTTCGTCAAATTTTTAAGCGGGGAAACATCACTAATGCGGTTGGATACAAGCCATAAATCAGTGAGTTGTGTCAAACTTTTTACCGGTGTAATGTCACTAATCTGATTTGAGTCCAACCATAACCCAGTAATTTCAGTTAAGTTTTTAAGTGGGGCAATGTCGCTAATTCTACCGTAAGTAAGTGATACGACTTTTAGTTGTGTTAACTCGGTAAGTGGGGATAAATCGCTTATATGACTATTTGAAATTGATAAATTCGTAAGGTGTTTTAAATCACTTAATGGCGAAATATCAGTGATTTGACAATTAGAGATTGATAGTTCGGTGAGCTGTATCAAATCTTGTAGCGGTGTAATATCTTTGATTTGATCACCACTAATCTCCAATTTTGTAAGTTTCGTCAATCTCACAAGTGGAGCCAAGTCTGCAATTCGGTTCATGCGTAGGTTTAAATCTGTGAGTTGCACTAAGTCTGCTAAAGGTGTTATGCTTGTAATTTGATTCCTATCAAGTTGCAGACTTATTAAATTCCTCGCATTTTCAAGTCCTGATAATCCTGTAATTCCTGCATTCGGTGCTGTCAGCGTTATTAATTCGTCCAAATCCTTTTGAAGTATGGATTCGTTTGAATCTATACCAAGTGTAGTTCTTATTGCCTCAGCCAAATTCGGATCGGGGATGTCTATTGGTTGTGGTGAACAACTTAGGCACAGGATGATGATAGGGAGAAATTGGTAGAAATGTTTCATTTAAGGTATTATCATCATTGAAATTGGTGTATCAGTTTATGATGCCTCGATTTTTTTCAGGAATAATGGTGGTTCAACAATCTCAACGCCAAATTCAAATAAAGCTCGTTTAAGTGCGGCATCATCTATGAGATCATTGTCTGTTGATACCAAGAATTGGACTCGTCCAGACACAGCACAATCTATGAACATATTATCAGTAGAATCCCGGCATAATTCAAATGTAGAAGTAATCTCAACAATACTTGCTTGGTGCAGAAGTTCAATCAGATTATCTACTTCGTCCAATTTATACTGATATTTTCTTCGAATCTTAGGACGGGATAAGACATTTTTCACTTCATCAATTATAGCGAAAGATAAAACTAAGACGAATCGTCCCGCTTGCCAAAGTGATAATAGATGGTTAGGAAGGTTTCCTTTCTGAATAAGAGCTCGAACAAATAAGTTCGTATCAAATGTTGCGCGGTAAACGCGCCACCGCTGTTCATTCTCGTTCACGTCTTACCTCTGCAAGTGCATCCTCAAAATCACGTATCACTTCTTCCTCTGGTGTGTCCGCAAAAGCATCGTGAAAACTTGCCATAGTGCTATCCCATTCCTTCTGAATCTGCTTGCGACCACTTTCAACTTCAGCGCGAAAATCCGAAACAAGACCATGCCACGTAGTATGCACAGTTGATTCTCCATCTGGAATATCATGTGCAAAATATATTTTGTCAGTAAAATCGTTTTCTTCAACAACATATTTAATGTGTTGAACAAGATTATTATTTTTTGACTTTGATGTCGAAACGTCAGTAACAAAAACTATATAATCATCTTGCTTAAGGTAGAGTTGGATCGCTTTTTTCAAACTGTCGTCCAATGGCGCACCTTTTTTGTGGCACTTGCGGAGGGCACTTCTTCCAACTGTTCGGATTGCCATGTGTCCAAGCTGGCGTGATTTAAAAAACTCATCCTCCAAAAATTCAACTGCATTGGTACCATTGTCCGACTCAACGTTCCATATCCTGATACTTATCATACCGGTTCCTCCATCAGGTCTTGTAGCAGTTCACTATCAAAAATGGCACTTCCAATTCCGAAATCCCCAATCCAGCCATCAAGTGCTTCTCGTTTGTCCTTGATTTCCTCAAGATTAATTACCTCTGTGCCAAGTCCAGAGCGGTTTCGTAACAGCAAAACACCGAGGGAATCTGATAATGTATCTGGACTAAATGCATCAAGAAGTTGCGAACTATGGGTTGTAATAATTACCTGAGTTCGTTCTGCAAGTTTTTCAAGGGCATCAGCAATGTGTTTTAATGCACCTGGGTGCAGATTGCGTTCAGGTTCCTCAATAGCAATAAGCGATGGTAATTCCGATTGGTTCAGCAGGATGTAATATGCAAGAAGTCGTAATGTGCCATCAGATGCTCTTTCTAAAGGAATTCTATTCTCACTCCCATCTATGAGGTAAAGATTGTTATTCTCGTTGCTAATATGACAGTCTATACGAAAATTCGTAGAAGCAGCGAGCGATTCATTAACGTTAGTAAATAGTTCTATGTCATTTTCGTGTAAATAAATGAGTAAATTTGTTAGTGTCAAACCTTCATCATCGAGTTTTGGAGGTTTGCTAAACCATTGTGGAGGATGTGGCATAACCGGATCTATTCCAAAAGGTAAGGAAAGGAAAGATCCTCTAATGACTTCTGGTTTAAAATCATAAAAAGACCATTCTTTCAAAAATTCTGTTAGTGTATTAGTAATTGACTTGTTTCCATCATTACTATTGGAACTCAAAGCAAGTTTATTTGATTTGTATATTTTCTCATTTTCACCATCTTCATCCCAAACCTTTCCAAATCCCTTCTGCATTGAGATGATTAGTACATCATTAACTATTAATTTTTCGAAGGAAAAACTGTTAACATCAGATGCTTGGATTTTCAGCTCATATTGAAGTTGCATTTTTTTTATGTTTACGTTTAACAAGTAAGAAATATAGTCTATTTCACCTGACCAATGACGATTTTTGATTACTTCAACAGTAGGGGGCGTTTCTACAATTATCATCCTGTTGAAAAGACTCAATGCATTCAAAACATTTGACTTCCCACTTGCATTCGGTCCAACAAGCACTGTCAAAGGCTTAAACGGAAGCGTGACATTACGCAAACTCAGGAAGTTTTTGATATGAATTTTTTCTAAAAACGCTTTCCGTTCGGACATAGATGTCCACCTCCTTTACTTACAATGTAATTATACATTTGCATCTTGTATTTGTCAATGAATACACTTGTAATTGCATCCTACACTATACAATACAATGAAGGAATGGACTGGTACAAGACATACCTCACAAAAAGGCAGATCTCGCGGGAGATAAAGTTAAACAAAACTCTCCACGAATATACTTGACAATATTGAATAATTCATCGCTATGGATCAACCTTCTTATACAATACAATCTCACCATCACGAATAGTGTGGAGCAATAGACTTTTGACAGGATGTCTATTTTCATCAAAATGTGAAATAGTAGATGCCCCTTGATAGTCAGTGACTTTAGTTAATTCATCTCTTATTTCAGTGGTATCAAGTGTCCCTGCATTTTTTATAGCGATCCCCAAAAGAGACATAGCATCATATCCCCACGAAGCCGGACCATCGGGTTGTTCCTTATACATTTCAGTGTAAGCTTCTACAAACGGGGCTGCATCAGGTGATTCAATGCTAAAGTCTCTTGTGAAAAAAGCACCTTCTAAAGGGGTGTTGTCATCTAATACACTGAATAATTCATCGGGAATATCCCATGCGTTTGTCCCTATGAAAGTTGCTGTTATACCTATTTCCCTTGATCTCGCTGCCAGTAATGGCACTTCAGGGATAAAACCAGCGATTAACAAGACATCTGGTGCTGCCTCATTTATATTGGTCAGTTGTACATCAAAATTCCTATCCCCGTGTGCAAAGTATTCGGTAGCAACAACATCACCACCAAGTCCCTTAAAATTGGCTTCAAAGGCATCTGCAACTGCATTAGAATAAACATCACCTTCTTGTCGTATTGTTGCAGCGGTTTTTGCGTTTAGTTCGTTTGGGTCAATGGCAAATTGTGCTGTTGTCGCCCCCTGTATTGATGAAGGAGCAACAGCGATAAATACATATTCACCTGTAGCTGTTACCTTATGTCCTGATGAACCGGTAATAATGGGTGTTTTGAGTTTAGTAACAACGGGTCCAACCTGTGTTGAATTTGTAGAAAGCAGAGGACCTAAAATAGCAATAACTTCCTCCTGTTCAATTAGTGTTTTTGCAATTCTAACGCTTTCGTCGGGATCTGGAAAATCACGCATTCCCTGATTATCCATCACTATAAATTCAACTTGCATTCCCAATAATCCACCATTCTCATTAATTTGAGTCTTAGCAAGTTCCGCACCTTTTGTAAAACTTGGCGCAAGTCCGGAGGGTTGTATGATTCCAACCTTTATAGTTGAGGCTGCTTCGGATGTAATTACCTTGCTTACATTTTCACAACCTGAAAGTGACATTCCAATAAGAAATAGTAAGATTAAACCATAGAGAGGAATAGTTTTCATCTTCAATTGTTGACTCCTTTGTTAAAGTAAAAGTTTTCTGCTACAACAAACCTGTCATTCGTTTCTCGTGACCTATAGATAAGCGATATTGAATCCACTTCATACTTGATCGGTTTCCATTCGTTTTGAAGTCTTTGCTTTGCATCATTGATATCTCTATGTTGAAATTGTCCGACTGAAAGGTGTGGGTTAAACCCACCAGAGAATCTTGCTGTGTCGTCGTAGTCAGGCAGATGTTGGATGAGCTTACCATGTAAATTAACAACGTTGTTTTTGGGTTCAGGGATAAGGAATAGAGTACAGGATTTCCTGTGGTGAAAAGCATTAAATGATGTAAGTGTTACAGTAAACGGTAATGTCTGTTGTGCAGCTGCCGATAGTAATGGTATTACCTCTTGAAACTTATCCTGTGGGGCAAACGGATAGAGTAGAGTTATATGAGGCATCCAACGTATATAGTTGCGATCATGTTTCTTGCGTATGTTTTGTATAGGTGATTGAATAGATTCTGATGGGATGAGAACTACGGCTGTAGTGTGTGTTTTGTCCGACATTTAGTCAATTACTATCAATTACTGAGAGATTAAGCCTTGACACTTGCACCACCATCAACGAGTAAGGAAGTGCCTGTAATCCATTCTGCCTCATCTGATGCGAAGAATACTGCTGCACGTCCAATGTCTCTGGGTAGACCTAAACGTTGCATTGGCGTTTTTTCTAATGATGACTCTATCTGTTCTGGAGTTAGATAATCTTGGATTGCTGTCTCAATGTATCCCGGACAGATTGCGTTTACGGTTATTCTGTCTTTACCTACCTCTAAAGCGGTATCTTTAACCATGTTGACAACAGCAGCTTTTGCAGATGCGTAAGCAGGTCCCGCACCTCCACCAAAAGCATGGACAGATGCGATTTGGATTATCCGACCAAAATCTGACTTTTTTAAGTGGGGAATAGCAAGTTTCGTTGTTATAAATACGCCACGTAGATTTACACTTACTACCTTGTCCCATTCAGATATAGTAATATCCTGTGAACTGCCAGGAATATGGATGCCAGCATTATTCACGAGGATATCCAATCCACCGAAGTTTTCCACCGTTCGATGAATCATCTGCTCTACCTGATTCTCGTCTGAAACATCGGTTTTGATGTAAATTCCTTTTGCTCCTAATTTCTCCACTTCCCGCACTGTGGTGCTGGTAACATCCTTTTCGTGATACTTTCCTTGTAGTGGGGTTTCCTGTGTATCCGCAACGGCAATATATGCACCTTCGCGTGCAAATTCAAGCGCAATTCCACGTCCTATACCCGAACTTCCTCCTGTCACGATACAGATTCGGTTTTTGAGAAGCATATATTCTTTCCTTAAAATATGTCTCTTAGAAGAAGGAACGTCCAAGCGAATTCCCTGAACCAAACGCATTATACGGCACACCAGCAGGCAATGTGTGAAGACCCCATGTATCAGTAGTCGCATCAAAACCCACACCCATAGAAACTGCGGTTTCACCAATTAAGTTAACCTGAAATGTGAAGTCTTGTCGAACGTTATCAAACGGTGGATCCCGTTTAATACCAACACGACTCCACGAAATACGCAAATTCCAATCGTGTAAGTTGCGATTGATACTGACACGTTGAGAATAAAACTGTCCTTCAATCGGATAATATATGAGATTAAAATCCAATTCAAGATCTTTGCTGAATCTGTACCGTCCATTAGCAGTCATTGTTCGGGAGGCACGTAGCGAAGTATGTCGTTTGCTGAAGGAATTGCCAAAACTTACATACCAACTTTTACGTGTATATCTTACATTCGTCCGCACGCCAACCATCTTGAATCTTTGTCCATCCTCTGGATGTGGATTTGGGTCGTGAGTTACACGAAAGGTCATATTTAGATTCCGACTCGGAAGAGGAACAATCGTAAAATCACTTTCTATAGGTTCATATTTACGTCTATATAACGATTCAAATTCCGTAAAATCAGCTGTTAAACGAGTATCAAAATAGAAAATACGATGGGCAGATTGACTTCGTCTGGTTTTTATTTCAAAATTTGTATTGAAGTTATATGTGAGTCTTTTACGCTCGTAGAAGTAAGTACTCGGACCAAATGGGTAAAGATTATTATCCTTATCAATAGGAGGTTGATAGTCAAATGTAAGTGAATTTTGAAACTCATGTCGCAATTTTCTAACACTTGGAATTAGTTTAATATTATAAATTCGGAATAATGTGTTTGTTGCTGTGGTTCTAACACTATACACACCACGAATAATGTTCTTATTTTTATCCTGATCTTTTGCATGCCATATAGCGTTTGTATTGAGACTACCACTTAATTTAATCTCGCGTAAAGGACTAATCAGTAGATTAGATTGTTTACGAAGATCAAACCCTAAATCAAATGTTTGAAGAAATACATTTGTCTCTTCTCCGTGCTTACCACGGTAAGACTGTCTATAGAAGTTACCAAATTCCATATCCAGATCAAAACTTGTATCCTCAAGGGTAGGAAAAGCAAGAAGCGAGAGAATCGGTTTATCTGACTTCAGTTTTTCGGAGACAACTACCAACCCATCGTTAACGGTTTCAAAAACTGGAAGTCTACTAAACCGCATCCTTGAGAAGTTAACTGTCAATTGCGGTAATTTTTGTAGCGCAGTATTCTTCTCACCAGTAAGATCATATACATGCCGAACTTCAAGTCTACTTGTTATATCCCCGATGGTTTCTGAGGAATATTTGAGATTACCATCTTCATCAACGTCTCTATCACTTGCAGCAGAAACTGCTGAACCGTATGTCAATATACCAAAAGTATTCAGGGAAGACTCACTCTGAAGTCCTAATTCTTCTTTATAATGGATGGCGCGCCACGCAGTCCGACCAACAAAACTCAGAGGTCGACGTCCTGCTTGACGACTATCCCATGGTGTGTAAAATGATTGTCTATGTCCCCAACGCATATTCCAACGCCTACCGATACGTGTCGCGTCCTGTCTACTAAAGGAATACTCATCTGCACCATATAGATATACATCACCATAATAACTACGTTTCTTATCAACTTTGATGAGTCGGAACGATTTATCTGTCTTCAAAACGCGACTATACTCACCAGCATATAAACTCTGTGCTTCTGAGGCAACTTGCCTTGGGTCTTGCCATCGTCCACGATAACCGTGTTTCCGATAGACATTAATCTCCTCTTCTTCATCTTCATCTTCATTAGCACCCTCTCCAACGGCTGTTTCTTCCTGTGCTGAGGCTTCCTCTACCTCAGTTACATCCTCAGTAATCGGTTCCTGTAAAGATTCATCTGTATTCTCTGTTGACACAGGTTGTGTCGGATTATCTACATCAGTAGAATCCTCAGATGTCTCAGGAGTAGTTGTCTCCTCTTTTTTACTCGGTGGTGCATATACCTCTGCTTCAAAAGTCTTCCATTCTGCTTCAAACTGTTCCGCAAGCTCCTCAAATTCTGGGGTTTCATCCTTTCTGATTAACTGGAAGATATATAGACCTTCAGGAGAAAACACAGGACTACGGGGAGTTACATCACCAGGTTTTTCCAACCGTCTCACAGAATACTGCCAACCGGTATTCATTTCATTCAGTGGTAATCCGTTACCTTCATTTATTTCGGATAATGTTACTTCTGAAAACTCATCATCAAGTTGCTCAAAAGTCTCTCCTGCAATGGCACGTTCATGAATTTTATCTGCAACAGTCCGTACCGATTCTTGTGTTTCATCGCTTGCAGAAATTGCAATATCAATCCGTCGGAGTCTTACCTCTCGGACACCGTAAATATCAAGCACACGTTCCACTTTGAGAATATGATATGCAGATTCTGTTCTTAATACTGAACTAACTTCACCCTCTTTGAGTGAAAACGCAGCTTCTTCTAAGATTGGATCAAGTAATGGATCTCCCTCTTTATCTACTTCACCTTGTGCGATGAAACCCATATCACCACCATCGTAACGTGTGTCTGTATGATCAGATTCTGATTGAGCAATTTGTGTAAAGTCAGCGTTTTCCTCATTCAATTGCACAAGGATATTATCTGCCTGTTCCTTTGCTCGTGCAGCATCTTCGTCGGTAATAGTATATTCCAGAAAAAGTTGTTTAAGCCAGTATCTGTCATATTTTCCTTCAAGTCGATCATAGATTTCTTTCGCCTTTTCTTCCAATTTTGTACGTTGTGCAGGCGTAGCATCTGGAGGAATAGGAATATGAATCTCCTTGAATTGTGTGTCACTAAATCGATATTTTCCTTCAAAACCGTATCCTTGTCCTCTTCGTGCGCTTCTATCGTATATGAGTGCACCATCATAACGTCTTTGACGCGATAATGGCAAAATTATACCGATATTAGGTCCTTGATAACTATCTGTACCCACTCTTACGATAATCTTTGCCACCTTGTCTTTGCGTAAATCGCGCCGAATTACTGGAAAATAAAAGAGAGGAATTCCACCTATACGTAATACTATGTGCTTGGCAATCATCTCTTGGTTCATCTTAATTATAACTTCAGAGACACTAAAGTGATAATGAGGATATTTCAGCGAACAAGTCGTGAGACTACCACCACGTATATAGGATCTATTATCCTCTATTTTGAATACTTCACTCCCACCAAAGTACCACGGATCGCTAAATGTATAACCGTTTCTCGCAATCCCCTTTTTGGTTTCAAGATTAAATACAAGTTCATCGGAATAAGTTTCCTCATTACCCACCTTAAGATATACATTACCAGAAGCACGCATTATATTCTCGTTGAAATCTGCCCAAACATGATCTGCACGTAGCACTACATCGTCAAATTTGATGAGGGCATTTCCATGTATTTGCACGAAGTTATCCTGCAGAATTACTTCATCACCATCACCAAGCACTGTATCAGGATCAGGAACCATATTTTCAGGATTTAATGCTTCGCTCGCAGAATTGGCAGATTGATCTGTATCATCAGAAGGCTGTATTGGTTGGGTTTGTTCGTCTTGCTGAGATTCCTGAGCATCAATAATAGACGGATTTAATGACAATAAGCAGACTAATCCTACGAAAGTCAACAAAAGACTACAAGTAAGCCTGCTTATGGTATGACGATTATCTGCTATTATGAATCTGTGATATAGTATCTGGAACAGATTTGATGCGACAGGTTTTATTTTATGAATAGGTAGGTTATCATCGTTTCTCTGCACAGATTTCTCACTCATACAATTCTATGTTAGTTGTCCTTAGATATTTGGGTAGGTACCGCTTCAGGTTTTATTTTTATATATGCATTTTCCATCAGGGAATCGGTATAGGCTGTCCACTCTTTTTCAAAGAGTTGTTGACGGAGAATACCAATTATTTGTAGCTTTTCCTGTCCTGTTAATTCAGGAACTATTCGGTCTTCAACTTTGAAAATGTATATACCTGTTTCAGTTTCAAACGGTTTGCTAAATTTACCAACTTCAAGAGATTCTACAATTTCTCGGATTTCTGGATTTAGAGTAGTAATGGTAAGTATGCCAATGTCTCCACCCTTCTCCTTCGTTTCTGAGTCATCGGAGTATGTCTTAGCAAGTTCCGTAAACTCCTCTCCCGCTTCCAATTTTTTGACTATCTCTTCAGCACTTTCTTGGGCAGCCTGCATCTCCTCATCACTAAAAATGTAGGGAACAGTTACATGCCTAAACATTATTTTATCATCACTTCGGGTTTCAACCATGAACACATGAAATCCATCATCACCTTCAATTAATTCACTTATTTCTCCATCTTTAAGTTTAGCAAGGGCAGTTAAATACACATTGGGAAATGTAAGAATTTCAGCAGGTGTGGTTTCAATGAGTACACCAGCTTGAGCACTGGTCTTATATTTGGCAGCGATGCGTTTCGCTATGTTCTCAAATTGTGTTTTATCTAATCTAATCTCTTCAAGTGTTGTTTTGGCAGTATCATAAGTTTGCTTTTTATTAGATTCACTCGGTTTAAATGCAATGAAGATTTGACGTAAACTTATTCTATCTGCTTTAGTTGGAAGTTTATCCCTGTTTTCTTCATAAAATTTTTGGACATCACTATCCCGTACTTGTAGACGAGGTAATATTCTACCCATGACAAGTTTTTCTGTCATCAGGTTCCGTTGTAGTTGTTCACGAAAAGCAATAAGAGTTAAACCATCACGATTAAGTAATTTTTCGAATTCTTCATCTGATGGAATTTGGTATTGTCCCTTAAGTTTGTTAATCTGCTCTTCAATTTCAACGTCTGTCACCTGAACTTTCAAGGTTAACGCAGCCTCTAACAACAGCATTTGACGGATAAGCCTATCCAGTAGGTCACCACGCTCTTTTTCTGCCTCTATCAGTGCTTCTCGTTCACTGTATCCTTCAACCTGTTGAAGTTCAAATGCGCGCTGTTTAACCAATACATCAAGTCGACGTTTCGTAATGACATCATCGTTGACGTAGGCTATTATTCTATCAAATATCCTCGCATCGCAAGGCAATATAATGCTGAAAACAACAATTAACATTACCAAGGCTAAAATAAATGATTTAGGATTCATGTGTGCACCTCCGATGTTGGAACATTAATCACTGAATGATTTAAGGCAATCTGTGATGAATTTGCGTATGTATCAGTATTGCGGGGCACAACGACCCCGCATTTGTAAAAGTAAATATATAATAAACTGGTCTACTACAAACACAGCAGAATATGAATCTATTCCTCTGGAACAGTTTCCTTTGAAGGAGTTTCAGATTCCTGTTCGGGTTCTGCAGGTTTATCCTCTGGAATTCTGTCAATGAAAGTTTTCACTTCAGCCCGTTCCCTAAGCTGCATTAACCATTCTTTCATCAGAGAGTCACGACGTTCACGTTCAGTTTTTCTAACAACGTTTTTACGGACTTCCGGATCATCAAATGGTCTTTGAAATGCATCCCTTTCTTCCTTCTTAACAAACATCATGAAATATTTTTCACCTTGCACCTCAACTTCAATAACTGATGGATGAAGTGTCTCAAGTTCTGCTTCAAAGGCAGCATCCATGAACGGTTCAGTGCCAGTAGGATATGTGTTCTTGCCAATGTAATCAGTATCACCTGGTGCTGCGGGGTTGGCACCGGGTCCAACTAATTCTCCTCTATCAGAAAGTTCTTGTGCAGCCACAGCAATGTCTTTACCTGCTTTTAACTCTGCAAAAACTTCATCTGCACGTTCTTTATTCTGTAACGTGATACACATCAGCTTAACCTGTGCCGGTCGCATATAATCCTCTTTGTGTGCATCATAATATTTCTTATAATCAGCTTCATCCAAAACAAGTTTATTATCAACTTCCTGTTCAGTAATCCTTTCAATCATTAAATCCTGAAGATAATCTCTTACTTTCTTGAGTATTTCTTCATCTTCATTGAGTTTCATGTCTTTCGCAAGACTTAGGATTAGACGGCTTTCTGCCATGAGAAGCATGTATTCTTCAAGTCCAGCTTTGTCCTTGTACTGACGCTGTTTGTATTCTGGAAGTTCGCTGATCTCCTGCATCATCTCTTCAAGTGTGATGCGGTGTTTCCCTTCCCATTCAAATTCTGCTATGACAGTTCCATCCGCGCCAATTGCTTTGTCACCACAACTTAAGATGAAGGGAAACGTGGCAAGAATAGCGAATAGTAAGATTATTGACAGACTTCTATATTTTAACATTCATTCTACCTCCTTGTGGTAATGGTTGGAGTTATTTGTCTGATGTTTCTGATTCTTCTTCAGGTGTTTCTGGTTGAACGGGTTCTGGAATGTTCTCAGGATATGTCTTCAACTTGGCTTTTGCCGTGATTTCATCCACCCATTCGATAATACGTTCACGTTTCGCTGTCCGTTCAACTTTCCTTTCAACATCAGATTTAACTTCCTCAAAATCTTTCTGTCGCTCAGGTTTCTGTTCCTCTTTGCGGAAAATTAGGTAATATGTAACATCATCCACATCTGTTTCAAACACAGAATCAGTCATTTCCCCATTTTCCATTTCAAAGACCGCATCAATGAATTCAGACCAACTTGGAGAAGCATTTTTTCTAAAGAAACCCGTGTTGCCAGGATCATCTTGACTCATGCCTGGACCGTTTGCGAATTTCTTATCTTCAGTTAGCTTCTTAGCTGCCTCTACAATGTCAGTGCCAGCTTTTATTTGGTCTAAAGTTTCATACGCTAAATCTTCGTCATCAAGTGTAATACAGGTGGCACGTACTGTTGCATCCTCGATGTACTCAGACATGTGTGCCTTATAATATCCTTGTAAGTCTTCGTCCGTATAAGAGACTTTCAAATCAACTTCTATTTCGGTAAGTTTTTCCACCATCAGTTGATGTGTATAGTCTTCTAATTTATCAAGATGATCTTGCAGTTTATCAAAACCCTCTTCTGTTGCTTGGAGTAGTTTAAGTCTCTTGTCAATATAGTCTTCTAAATATTCTGCTTTACCCTCTTTAGTCGCATAGTTGCGTTGTCGGTAAGTCGGTAATTCCGCAATATCCGCCTCCAAGTCTGCCAGTGAGATTTGATGCAATTCACCATTCCACTTATATTCTGCTATAATGATTTGACTCTTGTCAACTTCACCCTCAGAAGATTCATGGTTGTCCGAACTGACAAGTGACCATGTGAGAAGGCATGCTGTAAAAACAACTGCAACAACACATAATATTTTTTTCACTTTGAATTTCTCCTTACTTTAATATCGGTTAGATTTACTCATACCGATAAGATATTTAATCAGATACAATAAACATAGTCAATATTCGTTGCAATTCGACTAATAATTCTTTTCCAGTTAATTTTTCAATACTAATCAATAGTTGAGCTGGCGGTCGTAGTTGTAGACGTGGATTATTGGATACTGTCTCCACAAATTCTGTTACATCTATTCGAGGATTATGTTCATCAAATGTAACTTTAACCTTATCTCCGCCAGCAACAATAGCTGTTATTCCTAATTTCTGACAAAGTTGTTTGATTGTTGATACTTCTAAAAGCATAGCCACTGGTTCCGGTATGTCTCCATATCGGTCTTTAAGTTCGTTAGTAAGACCCTGCTTCTCTTTATCACTTTTTAGTGCAGATATTTTCTTATATAAAGATATTTTCTGGCGACTGTCGGGTATATAGTCATCTGGCAGAAATGCTTCAATAGGTAAATTAATACTGGTTTCAATTTCTTCCTCAACCTTTTCACCCTTCAATTTTCGGACTGCATCATCAAGTAGTTTACAGTAAAGTTCATAACCAATATTTGTAATATGACCATGTTGTTGTGCACCAAGTATATTTCCAGCACCACGTATTTCTAAATCTCTCAGCGCAATTTTAAAACCTGAACCAAGATCGGTAAATTCTTCTATGACACGAAGACGTTTCTGTGCATTCTCAGTAATCGGTTTATCCTGCGGGTAAAATAGGTATCCAAAAGCCTGTTCGTCTGCACGTCCAACCCTACCACGCAATTGATATAATTGTGCTAAACCAAATGCATCCGCACGATTTATCATAATGGTATTTACGTTAGGAATATCTAATCCAGATTCAATAATCATCGTACAAACAAGTATATCATGCTTATGACGGACAAACTCTAACATAACATTTTCCAATTCGCGTTCTGGCATTTGTCCATGTGCAATAGCAACACGTGCATCAGGAACAAGTTCCTGTATGGTCTGCGCAATAATTGAGATATTCTGGACTCGGTTGTGGACAAAAAATACTTGTCCATTTCGCGATAACTCATTCATTATAGCATCTTTGATTACTTTAGCATTATATGGTAGCACCTGCGTCTGAATCGGTAATCGATTCGCAGGAGGAGTATTGATAATACTAAAGTCTCTAATGCCAACAAGCGACATGTGTAGTGTGCGGGGAATCGGGGTCGCAGTAAGCGTAAGTACATCTACAGTCTCTTTATACTGCTTGATTTTTTCCTTATGTTTTACACCGAAACGATGTTCTTCGTCAACAATTAGCAATCCAAGATTATCAAACGTAACAGATTCTGACAATAATGAATGTGTACCGATAACGATATCAACGGTGCCATCCTTAAGTTTCTCTTTGACAGATTGTATCTCCTTACGACTACGAAAACGGTTTAGCATCTCAACTTGGATAGGAAAAGAGTTGAACCTTTTTTCAAAGGTATCATAGTGTTGTAGCGCAAGGATTGTCGTTGGAACAAGAAGTGCAACCTGTTTTTCCGCCATGACAGCTTTAAACGCTGCACGCAATGCTACCTCTGTTTTACCGTAGCCAACATCACCACACACTAACCGGTCCATCGGTTTTTCCGTTTCCATGTCAGCTTTTACATCTTCTATAGCTTGGAGTTGGTCATCTGTTTCTTGAAATGGGAAAAGTGCTTCAAATTCGCTTTCCCAAGGCACCTCTGTTGGAAATCTATAGCCTTCATTTGCTTGTCGTGCTGCGTATAGTTTCAACAGTTCCTCTGCCATTTCCTCTACTGCAGCTTTGGCACGTTTTTTCCTGTTCTGCCAAGATTTTCCTCCAAGATAGTCTATATTCGGTTCATAAGACTCATCTTTATTGCCGATATATTTTTGCACCATATCAACTTGATACGTTGGCACATATAAACGATCCTCTTCTCTATATCTTAGGATAAGAAAATCCTGAGATTGACCATCTATATCCATACGTCGAATGCCTTCGTAAATAGCGATACCGTGCATCACATGAACAACATGGTCACCAACCTTCATATCAACTAAACTCAAGATTGGGGCACCGCTATTATATCGTTTTGGAGTAACAGAACGTCGTTGTCGGTTTCCAAAAATCTCATTTTCAGATAGAAGAACTATTTTGAGTGAATCACTTAAAAAACCTTCAGAGATATAACCTACTGAGACAAAAATTTGCTCAGGCGGTAGATCTCGTTCAATTAACATTTCCAACACACGCTTGGACTGTTGTGGTGTTTCGCAAAAGACATGGACAAGATAATTTCTTAATGTCCACCTTTTGATGTGATCAATAACCATCTGATAGTTGCCCCTACCCAGACCAAGCGGTTTAATGTCAAAATGTGGTTCAAATATATCTTTATCATGATTAGCATCAGTAACAACCTTCTTTTGTTCACGATCTGAGGTCTGTGATGCTAAAGAGATATGAATGTTAGTATACCGTTCCAATTGAGACTCAAGTAGGTTGACAGGAACAAGCAGATTATCAGGAGTCGGTAGAAGTTTTCCCTCTTCTGTTTTCCGGTCATAAATCTCTTGTAGCTGTTCTCGCATCATTTCAACTTCTCGTTTTTGCCAACCAGGTTCAACAAATACAGCAACTGTGTTTTCAGGAATATAGTCTGTCAATATATCAGTTTGTGGGTATAGCATTGAAAGGAAGACTTCAACACCGTCAATTTCTATCGGTTCTTCTCCACTGGATTTAATGTTTTCTACCTTCTTACTTGCAATGAAGTTTTCAAATCTACTGGTCATCTCCCGAATATGATTGATAAAATCTGGATGATTATCCTCCTGATCCATAAGTTGTTCCGTTTGTGATTTCCAATGTGAAATAGAAACATCAGCAAGACATACTTCTGTCATTGGTGTAATAGGTAAGGAATTTACCTTTTCTATAGACATTTGGGATGTAGGATCAAACAGACGGATTTCATCAAGTTCATCACCAAAAAAATCGAGACGAACCGGTGCTTCGGATGTCAACGGAAATACATCTACAATATCACCCCTATGTGCAAATTCTCCCTTCACCTCAACAAGATCAACCTGTTGGTATCCGCTTCGAACCAGAAATGTAATTATTTCTTCAAGTTCAACTTCATCACCTATATTCAGTGTTCTACATGCTGAAGCTAACGTTTGATGTGGTGTAAGTCTGTAGGATAATGCCCGAATCGTTGTAAACACAACATTTCGTGATTGAACCTTGAAGGTTTTATCTAAGTGATGCTGACATTTGGTGGCAATCAGGGAATGAAGACACTGCATACGCGAAACTGAGATATTTTTTGTAGGTGAAATCCCTTCAAGTAACGTATTTTGCCAAGAAGGAAAGAAATGCAGATCGTTGTGTAATGATGCTAACTCCGAATTGAGTTCTTTATCGTATAAGTTACGAAATGAGCGTGCTTCTTCTAATGCCTGCTCCGCTTCACGATGTGTAGGGAATACGACAAGAAAAGACCTATCCGGCAAATCTTCTAATAGTGTTGATAAGAAATAGGAGGATGATGCGTTACGTAACCCTCTAAGGGTTGGAGGGTTCTCACCGTTATTTATGCATTCAACCAGTTTTCGGTATATATCCGTTTTTCGTAAATACTCTAACACAAACCATTCCTTATCGTTCGGCAGTGTAATTAATGTTGCATTGAAAATGTAAGAAACATTATACACATATTGATAATACACCACCGGCGATCTATTTATTTTACAAATTCTCTTTTTTCTAAGTTTGCTTTCATTTTGCCTATTTTAGCTTCCGCTTCAATTCTGACAGGGATATGTCTATTGTCATCAGTCAACCATAATTGATATCCGTGTGATGTAGTTACGACAAGCGTTTTAACACGTCCTAAACCTTTGATTTTTAACTTCTCTCCTTGTGCTACACTGATACTAATTTTCACAACTTTTGCTTTAATTATCAGTGGAAAGAAGTATTTTTTTCCGGGTTCCAATTTCTTACACCGTAGGAAATAAATCATAGAGAGTTCATCTTGTGTGCCAAAAGGTATCTCTATCACTTTTTTCTCATGCTTTTCTGGGTCTTTAGGTTTATTCTGTGAGATCTTTTCATATTCCGCTTTGTCATCCTGAAAATTGATTTCAACGCGTGCAGTATATTTTTTGTCTACCAGTTGATTTCTGAAACTAAGTGGAAAGAACCCTACTGAATTAAGAAAAGTGGATTGCCTATTTTGAAAACGGTGTATTTTTGATGCCACTGACCCTGTTTTTGCTTCAGATGTAATGTGATAAACGCTTTTTCTCTGATACGAAATTTTCTTTTCTATATGGTCAACTCGTTTTCCTGCTGAAACTGGCACCCATGACACCTTAATATTATATGTTAATCTTTCGCCTATTCTAAGGGGTTGATTTGAAACATTATCTACCTCTATAAGCGAAATCTCATTATTTTCTTTGTTCTGTTCAGCACGAACCGCTGAATTTGCTTTTTCAGAAGTAATATCGAAAAGCGGAAAACATACACCTACTATGATACAGATTATAATCAAACACTTAGTATACTTCACACTATCAACTCCAGAGAATCTACCATCTTCCGCGTTATGACTCAATAATCACCAAGATGTATTCCTAAACATGTAGGTATACACCGAAATGCGTAAAACATAAACAATATATAAACTCAGCACCGTAAATATTTACTACGACTAAAATCGGTGAGTAAAAATTAACGTATGCATACCATGTTGTGTTTGTTGCATTTGCACGGAAATTCTTCGATTATTATACGCTTTAGCAGTTTTTGAGGCATCAAGGATATTCCAGACATGCAATCCTATGCCAGTGATAAGAAATAATGTGCCACGGATACTGTGGTCAGTCATTCTGGAGCGGACTTGGTCACTGTCTAAGAAAGTGTTTGTTCGTTCATCAAGGAATCCAGTACGAAATTGGTCATGGTTTCTATAATGAAATGCACGTGCAATATTATAACTGGCAAGAGAAAAGATCCCTATCTCAGCTGTGAGAAAAAGCGTTGCTTTGATATAACTATCAGCATACGCTTGCCCTAATCCGGGCATAGATGCAGATAACAGCGATGCTTTCCGTGAACTACGTGTTGGGTAATATTGTTCAGAATGTCTACGGTAGAGCGGATATGCATCATCTGAATCTGCATCTTGAATATTACGTGTCACCTGTTGATTCGATATTTGCTTCTTTTTAGGAGGAAGATGCTCAATTGCTAATGCATCGATTTGCATATAAAATACTGCTAATAAAGCAATTAACGAAAACAGAAGGTATTTTTTCACTACCTCACCTTTCAGGTTGCACACCGAAATCATGCCCAGTGAATTATGTTCATTGCAATTTAGAATAAAGTTCATTATTTATTTCATGGGCAGTGCTGGTGCTAATTGTATATTTTCAGGATCGGTCTGGTATGCCCAATCAAATTCCACATCGTCTTCAGTGAGTCTACGTACATGTATTTTAGCGAAGTTGCCATCTGGGGTATAAAAGGCATAGATATGACCTTCAATCAATTCTACAAAAAGTGTCGTATAACCAAATTCTGGTACAACATCAATGCCATCAAAGTTCTCATGATAACCTAAATCTTGCATCGCTGTATCGTTATCTGAATAGAGATAGGTGACATTTACTACAGTATCTAAGCCAAAATAAACATCGGTTGACCTGTCATCCCAAGGAATAGCTCCTCTGCGTGTATTTGAAAAATCAAAACCGCTCCGATCAGGTTCAAGTTGAAAATCATCCAATATAATGTTTCGTCCTTCTGGACGCGGGGTATCCCATGCGTCTTCGGGACTGAGTTCGCTTTCGTTACCATCATAGTCAATAGCAGACACAGCATAGTAATATGTCCGACCGTTACTAACACCTCTATCTGTGTATTCTGTAGCATTAGCAGATAGTTCTGCTATTGAGTCGAAATCATTGTTGTTCTCACTACGCCATATCGTGTAACCATCCAAGTCGAATTCACCGTTTGGATACCATTTAATGATAACGTAATCATCACCCGTGATCGTTGTCACACCACGAGGTACAGCTGGTGGTTCACGATCAACTTCATCATCATCATCAGCAGCGTCAATATAACATCCAACAAGCGTTACAACAAAGAGAGTGCTGAATAATACTGCCATGAGTTCTGTTATTCTTTTTAACATTATTCTGCTCCTATGAAATATTTGATATATCCAAGTGTAACGCAACAAATCTGTTATATGTTGACATCTATATTATACTATCATTAAAATCGGTTAAATTGCAAGGTTATTTTTCTTCTTGTAGGAGCGACATTCCTGTCGCGATACACCGATGCATCTATGTCATTTACCACCTCTTACATTCTGTAGGAGCGACATGGTAATAGGCATTCCCGCATAGTTTTTAGGTTGATTGTCTGAACCAGGATTATCAGGATAAGAGGTCTTTTTGTGTTTCAATGTTTTTGTCTGAACCAAGATTATCAAATCAACGGTATGAATGCCTTTTGGCATTCCCGGGATTTTAGGATTTTCAGAATAAGAGACATCTTTGTGTTTCAATGTTGTTTTCATAGGATTAGCCTATCTTTTGTCTAAATCGCGGATTACGCGGATGGAAGAGGCACATACTAACTGTTTGTGCTACAAAGAGGTGTTGTTTTCATAGGATTGTGTTTTCCTTGATTTTGGTTAAGAAAAAAGGTGCATTTATACACACATGTCGGAGGTCGCTACGCTCGCTCCGACCTACGAGATAGGGATTATATTAGAAGCTTTTGCCCATGGTGACAGCACCACCGATGAATTTACCACTACCGACAGTCCGTGGACGTTGGAGACTTAAGATGAAATAGGCTGTGCTGTCTATGCCGTGATGGTCACGCGTTATTGCTTCGTCGTCTTTGTCTGTGCCGTCCGTGTTTTCTAAGTATTCACACGTTAGGAATTCATCGGTCACTTCAATGGGACGATATGCCTCTTTCAGTTCTTGATCCGGGGGATGCACAAGTCTGTTACGAAAGAAGAAGATTGAGGGTTTACCTGTTTCGTCAACTTTTAGTCTCTCTTTGACTACATCTATCTGTTTCGCACGAGACTTTTTTGGTTGTTCAACGCGGTAACCTGCATTTTTTAGTTGCTCCACTGCATCTTGATCCGCACTATCTACTGCAGCATAAGCGACATGTCTATCCTCATCTTGATTATCCTCTATCATCTTGATAAATTCGGGTTGTGTGAGTTTGGTTTTGTAAATCTCTTTGTATGCATAGATTCGTTCGTCTTTAGTGAGAGTCCACCAGATACAACTTGACGGGTTGCGGTATCCCCAATCAATACTGAGATAACGGGGCCATTCTTTAGGAATGTCAAAGTTGTCAACGATATGGATATCGGGTTGAAATTCCTCGAAAACTAAACCTTCGCCTGATACCCACAGACCTTCATAGCCGCGTTTGTAACGTAGACCTTCAAGGTCTTGTAGTCTGTCTACTCGTCGCTTGCCTTCTTCGGTTATTTCACCTATCTGTTGATTGTAGATTTCAGGATTGTCTCGGAAAGTCATCTCAAAGAACTTCAGTTTTCCTGCTTGGGTTTGCCGTCGAATCCAGTGATTCGGTGTGCTTGGGTTGCAATCTCCGAGTAGGAATGCGATGGGTGCTGTACCTGCGCGTTCTGATACCCTTGCTCTCAAGTGGTCCCACGAATCAAATTCTACTAATTCTGCTTGATTAACAAATGCTCCATCGTAGAAATCGGATAGCATATTCTCAATCTTATCTAAGCCGTTGATGTAAATTCTTGAACCGTTCCAGTATTCAAAGAATTCGGGTAACTCTCCACCGTATTTTATGATGGGTGTGGGGTTTTGGGATTTGTAGGTTGAGGGTTTAAAACCGAGATACTTTTCGTAGGTTGGTATGATATTTCTATAAACTCTATTCAGATAACGGTGGATAAAGGTTAGTCTCGCACCGGGATATTGCCGTGCTAACATGTCCATGTATGCAACGCAGCTATAGGTTTTGCCTGCATCGTAAGTGCCACTTGCGATTTTGATCGGTTCGTGGGATTTGAAGAGGTCACGCATCTGTCCGTACGGTTGGAATCCGTTTGGGTTGTATGTGATAATGGGTGGTCTGGTTTTGGATGAGGTGATGATGCCGGGTGCTGACTTGGTTTGCACCTTCTTCGGTTCATTTTCTGCTGATGTTTCTTGTTCTTCAGCATTTTCCTCACATACAGTATCTTCCTCATTTTCATCATGATCTTTTGGTGGAGGGAGTGCCTTTTGGTATTCCTCCATTTTTTGATGCAGATGTTTGATTATTTGAGGTGTTTGGTCGTCGGGTTGGTCGGTTTGTTCTGCTTGTTGTTGCTTCAATTTCAATGCTGCAATGTGGACGCTGGAGTCGCATCCATGCTTTTGAATGTTTTCACGTCTGATCATCGTATTTTTGGTGTAAACAATGTTCTTTATGGAACAAACGGCTTTATCTAACAGTTGTTGGTTCTCAGGTTTGTTTGGATCCTTGGCTATTTGTTCTAATCTTTCTTCAAGTAAGGCTGATGCCATCTCACACAGTATGTTTTCATGTGCAAAAATATTGAATTCTTGGGATTCATTCTGGTTTTCGTGCTGGTTTTGATCTTTTTCGTTTTCCATGGTTATGCTCCTGTTATTGTCCTGAAAGAGGCGTAATGAATTTCGGTACTATGCATGGATCTTTTCCTTCAAAGAAAGATGTATACACCTTTCGCCCCGCTGGGGCTTTCTCTTGTTGTGGTTGTTGATTACTATACACCTATCGCCCCGCTGGGCTTTTTTGTTTTAGATTCCATGTCGGAGGTCGCTACGCTCACTCCGATATGGGAAATACAATGAAATCATACGTGTCGGAGGTCGCTACGCTCGCTCCGACCTACGAAAAACTGTAAATAAAAAGTTGTCATTTCGAAATGATGTTATAGTTTAACTGATGATGGTATGTGAAGTGAAATGAATCAAGAGAGTGGAACAATAGATTTCCAACATAAATATAGTGTATATGGTGAAATGTGTTTTTTATCAGAATCTCGGATTACTCGGATTGCGCGGAGGGTTGTTATATGCTGATGTTATTTTACATGATATAGGTTTCTATGTTCTCTGTGCTTTCTGTGATTCAGACGACATAAAACGGGTAGACAAGCAATCCAACATGAAAGATAGGATAGTTAATGTTAGAAACTTTCCACATCGCATGCAACTTCAAAATACCTTGAAATATAAGAAGAAACATGACATAATTGTATGATACAGAAATAATAAACCACGTGCGTAGATAATTCGCACTATGAATAAGGAATGGATACACAATATGCCACTTGGTAGGAAATTACGTTATGGAATGGTAGGAGGAGGTCCTGATGCCTTCATTGGAGCTGTGCATCGGAAAGCTGCCGCACTTGATGGAGAAATAGACCTTGTCGCTGGGGCATTCTCATCCTCTCCAGAGAAATCCCGTCAACAGGGAGCAGAACTTTATCTTGATGATAATCGCGTCTACGGTTCATATAAAGAGATGGCAGAAAAGGAAAGTCAACTCCCTGAAGGTGAACGCATCGACTTCGTATCTATCGTTACACCAAATCACGTTCATTACGATGTTGCCAAAACTTTTATAGAAGCCGGATTCCATGTTGTTTGCGATAAACCGATGACAACAACGGTAGAAGATGCTGAATCACTATGTAACCTTGTAAAGGCAAACGATGTAATATTTGCGTTGACACACAACTATACGGGTTATCCAATGGTGAAACAGGCACGTGAACTTGTCAAAGAAGGAAAACTCGGCACTTTACGCAAAATAGTCGTGGAATATCCTCAAGGATGGCTCGCGACATTCTTGGAAGATGAAGGTGCAAAACAAGCGGTCTGGCGGACAGATCCTAAACAGGCTGGTGCATCTTCGTGTATTGGAGATATCGGTTCACACGCAGAAAACTTGGCACACTATATCACTGGTCTTGAAATGGAAGAAGTGTGTGCAGACATGACGACATTTGTTGATGGACGACTGTTAGAGGACGATGGAAATTTACTTGTTCATTATGAGGAAGGGGTTCGTGGCGTGCTATATGCCTCACAAATCTCAGTAGGGGAAGAAAATAACCTACGGATTCGTGTCTACGGCACAGATGCCTCATTAGAATGGCATCAAGAAAATCCGAATTATCTATATGTCCGTTTCCCTGATGGACCAGAACAGGTATACAAACGCGGCAACGATTATCTTGCAGAGATTGCACAACACAATTCCCGGATACCTTTTGGACATCCTGAAGCATTTATAGAAGCATTTGCAAATATATATGTCAACGCGTCACGCACTATGGCAGCAAAAATAGCTGGTGAAACACCAGGTGATTTTGACACCGATTATCCAACAGTACAGGATGGTGCACGCGGAGTCCATTTCATCAATACTGCAGTGGAAAGTGGAAAACAACGCGCATGGGTTGATGCGAAGTATACACCACCAGCGTAAGGAAATTGCAAGATATTTGTAATACCATTTCTAATAAAGTGCCATTTGCTGAGGACTACTTGTAGGAGCGACCTCCCGGTCGCGACCAGGAGGTCGCTCCTACAGAAGAAAGATTTCCAATCAATAACAATGGTTGAATCCAGTAATGAGCCAATAAATATTAGAAATGGTATAATATGAAAGAAAAACCTTCTAATAAATAATAAAGGAGAATAAATATGGCAAGACCTGTTACTCTGTTTACAGGACAATGGGCAGATTTGACACTTGAAGATTTAGCAAAAAAAGCCAGTGAATGGGGATATGATGGTTTAGAACTCGCTTGCTGGGGAGACCATTTTGAGACCGACAAAGCACTTTCTGACGATAGTTACTGTCAGGGTAGACATGATCTACTTGCAAAATACGGATTGAAAGTATGGTCAATCAGTAATCACCTTGTTGGACAAGCGGTTTGCGACAATATAGACAGCAGACATCAAGGTATTCTGTCAGAGCAAATTTGGGGTGATGGAGATCCCGCAGGAGTTCAAGAACGCGCAGCAGAAGAGATGAAAAACACAGCACGTGCCGCAGCAAAACTCGGTGTTGATGTTGTCAACGGTTTTACCGGGAGTTCTATTTGGCACTTACTCTATTCATTCCCGCCATATGATGCTGAGCAGATTGATGCAGGTTTCCAAGATTTTGCTGACCGTTGGAACCCTATATTTGATGTGTTTGATGAAGTAGGTGTAAAATTCGGACTTGAAGTACATCCAACAGAAATCGCTTTTGACATCGTAACTGCTGAACGTGCCATAGAAGCACTTGATGGTAGAGAAACATTCGGTTTCAACTACGATCCCAGCCATCTTGGGTATCAAGGTGTTGATTATGTCGCATTCATTGAAATACTAAGTGATCGTATCTATCACGTACACATGAAGGATGTATGGTGGTCTGATACAGCACGGTTATCAGGTGTATTTGGTGGACATCTGAACTTCGGTGATTCAAAACGTTACTGGGATTTCCGATCTATCGGTCGTGGAAAGATTAATTTTGAAGAAATCATCCGCGCACTTAACAACATCGGTTATAACGGTCCACTTTCAATTGAATGGGAAGATAGCGGCATGGATCGTGAACACGGTGCAAGCGAAGCCTGCGGTGCTGTGAAAGGATATGATTTTGAATCATCTGCTGTTGCCTTTGATGCTGCATTTGAAGAGTAGAGGACATTCTGGTTGAGTTCTTGTAAGTTGGGTTGAGAAACGAAACCCAAATCTGTCAATTTAAGTGTAGGAATCGCTATTATACACGATTTTCTGTGTGTTGTAGGATTTTCTTAATGTCTGAACCAGGATTTACAAGATTATAGGATTTACAGGATAAGAGGTTGTGATCAAGAGGTGATCCTACAGATAAGTATCTCTTACACAACAACATTTGACTGTCGGTTTCTTATCCTAAAAATCTCGTAATCCTGAAAATCCTGGTTCAGACAAGAAAGATTTTCTTAAATTGACACACGCTGAATGTCAACAGTGCATTCACATCGTTGATTTATGGGTTGAAGAACGATACCCAACCTAAATAAGGAATAGATAGATGGGAAAAGGAACTGTATATCCATCTGAATCTCGGTCATTTTACGATAGGCGTACCGGAACACCAATCAGACAAGTGACGAGGACATCAGCACATCACCATCATCCGTTTTTTATTATACCAGCGTATGACAACGCAATGCAGCGGTTAATATTTGTTTCGCATCGGACAGGTTCACCACAGATTTTTGCAGAAGAACGGTCGACGGGTCAACTGAAGCAATTGACAGATAGACCCGATCTAAGTGAATGGTCAGTACATCCATCACGTAATGGTGAAGCGGTTTTCTTTACTGCGGGAACAAGCGGATGGCGACTAGACTTAGAAACATTAGATGAGCGTGAGTTGGTCAACTTTGATGCAACAGAGATGCGTGAGAAGGGCATGGTCGGTGCAGCAATGGGAACTACCGCACTCAGTCATGATGACAAATGGTGGGCAGTTCGCTTCAATGTCGGCAAAGAATCAGCACTTGCTATGGTCAACACGGATACAGGTGAACACGATATTATTCTTCAAAGAGATAGTATAGGACACCTACAATTTTGTCCTGATGATTCTGATCTACTCTATTATGCGGGACCACTCACCGATAGAGTTTGGGTAATCAACCGTGATGGCACAGAAAACCGTCGTCTATATGCTCGTAATGTTGAAAAGAACGAATGGATAACACACGAAACATGGATTCCGGGTACGCGTGAACTTGCATTCGTTGATTGGCACCACGGTGTAAGATGTATCAATGTTGATACCGGTAAAGAACGTCAAGTAGCCAAATTTAATGCATGGCATGCTATCTGTAATACTGATGGATCGCTGATGGTCGCAGATACGAATTTTCCAGATATAGGAATAAAGACATTTGATCCACATGATGAAAACGGCAAACCGACCACTCTATGTTATCCAGATGCGTCTTCTATCGGTGAACATTGGAACGGACCTTTTCCTTATGCTGATGGACCGATTTCTGTTTATGCGCCACAACATACACATCCGCACCCATCATTCAGTCCGGATGGAAAATATGTTGTGTATACATCGGATAGAAGTGGATATGCACAAATATATGAAGCGACTTTGGAGGTTAACAACAAACCCGCGTAACGCGAATTTCTAATCACCTATTGGAACTGAAACATTGTAAAATACCAACATATAGGAGAATAAAATGCCAGTAGTAATACCCCGCCTCATCGTTGAGGTATTTCAACATGTAAACTTTCGTGGAAGGATGGGATATGTCTTAGAACCTACACCTCATACGGGACGTATCGGATTCCAAGACAATATTTCCTCACTACGAGTTTACAAAGGTCCAAATTTTTCTGGTAGTCCAAATTACAAGGCTATTCTATACCAGCACGCCAACTATAAAGGAAAAAAACTTGCCTTAGGTCCTGGGTTTTACCCGAACATTCATGATGTTGCATTCGATTTTGCAGACAGAATTTCCTCCATTAACTTCGGTTCTACCATTGATGTAGTAGGTCCTGAATGGGGAACTATACCGATCATTGTTGAATGTTATGAGCATGTCGAATTTAAAGGTAAGAAACTCACAATCCTACGCGATATAGCAAACCTTCGAACCCCTCAAGGTGGAACATGGTTTGAAGACAGAATTTCCTCTATCCGCATGTTTAAAGGACCCGATTTCCCCGCTGATGGTGCCGAAGTCGTCTTTTATGAACATCCCGAATTTGAAGGACAAAGGTTGCAAATCCGTATGGAACCCTCTGAGTTCAAAAAGGAACTACCTAATCTACATCTACTTCCACAAAGTTTTGGAGATTCTATTTCTGCCATAAAAATTGAAGGATGGTCATCGTCAGGTGAATTCACTGAAATGGTGTTTGAAGATGAATTTATTGGCAACGACATGCGTCCCGAATGGAAATGGGAAGATCCACAAGGAGGTGGCGGTTGGGTTGAACGTCAAGGATACCTTGAAATGCGGACTGACCCAGGACAAGACCTATGGCACGGACCAAACGGGAGAGGTGGAGATATGACTGCCCCCCGACTCATAATGGAGGTATCTGAAGATTTTGCCATTGAAACTCGGATGCGAATATCACCACAACTCCGTGAACATGGTGGACTCCTTATTTGGAAAAATGAAAACCAGTTCCTCAGACTTGAAAAAACTTCTGGACCACACGCATTCAGAGGGGATGTTAGATTTGAACGTCACGTCAACAGAAGGTTTCACCTACAAGGTCGTGGTGGAATGCGTAATGTTCGTGAACTGTTTTTACGGTTAGAACGACGTGGAAACCAGTTTTCATCTTTTGCAAGTGATGATGGTATTCATTGGAAGGGAGTAGGGATAGCTCGTGTTGCTATGGGACCACGAGTCCGAGTTGGACTGCACGCACTTTGTCCCGGCAATATCCCACCAACATTAACACGTTTTGACTATTTCCGTCTCTTTAAACGTAAAGGAGAAGCATCACAATATATCTCTGTCATACCCGAACAGCCTTATGATCAGGATTCAGACGCAGACACAGAACGTGAACGTGCTGACCAGCGTCGTCGTGCAATGCGTGATGTGTTATAAGAGGAAGTTCGTAGGTCTGTAGGAGTGATCACCGAATCGCGACAACTTACATTCTGTATGGTTTCTATTCTCTTGTAGGTTGGGTTTCACTCCTCAACCCATAACTGTCAACTTAGTGCGTAACGTTAGACAGTCTGATACGCCTTTCGCCCCTCTGGGGCTAAGGTTAGAGAAACATTGTGTGCTGCTATACACCTTTCGCCTCTCCGATGCTTTAGCAATCGAATTTAGCACCAGAGGCGCGGAAGGTGTATCCAAATTACTTCCGTGAAATACTAATACTACTTCTAATAAATAAAGTGCCATTTGCTGAGGAGTATTTGTAGGAGCGACCTCCCGGTCGCGACCAGTAAATCAACGGTATGAATGCCATTTAGGCATTCCCCGGGTCGCTCCTACAGAAGAAAGATTTCCAATCAACAATAACGGTTGAATCCGGTAATGGGATAATAATTACTAGAATTGGTATAAGTTGACACTTGCTGAATGCCAACAGCGCATTCACAACGTTGATTTATAGGTTTCGCTCCTCAACCCAACATACGATTTACTTGAAGTAAGCAACTTAGATGATATAAAAAAATAGTCGTTTAAAGGAGAACACAAAATGAACACAAACACAGAAAACAGAACCGATCCTATCACTGTTGAATGTTTTGAGAAGATAGACTTCAAAGGTAAAATATTAACGATTAACCAAGATAATGCAAACCTTGAAGATAGCTTGAAATCTTTAGGTTTTGGAACTCCAATCTCATCCATACGTATTGTTAGAAAGGCAGAACATACATCAGTCGGTACAGAAGTCATGTTATATGGAAAGCCTGATTTCGAAGGAATTAGGTTACCCATTCATATTGATCCAGAGCATAGGAAAATAGAATTGCCAAATTTGCTTGAAATGCAACAGAATTTAGATTTTTCTATTTCATCAATTAAGATTGAAAATTGAACACCTGAAACGGTGGTGTGTAAATGGTGTTTGAGGATCTATGTTGTGTTTCTTTACAAGACAAATTGTAAATCTCAATAACACTTGTTTGATATAGCAAATATCTTTAGCAAGGTTGAACAAAAAGGAGACATCATGTACACAAAAAGTATGTTTTATTACTCAGTTTTGTTGCTTACTGTAGTATTCACAATATTTGCGAAACCTGCCGTTGCAGCAAAAGGTGCGGTTCTGGATGGTTTGGTAGCATATTGGTCGTTTGATAAAGATACAGTGCAAATACAGAATCATGCAGAAGATACACTTACAGGACTGAAAGCTATTGTTGATGGTGACCCGGAACTTGCACCCTCAGGTGATTGTAAAGTTGGGGAATGCGTTCTACTTGACGGTGTTGATGATTACTTACTTGTTGAGGATTCTGATCCACCGAGAATAAACCGTGATTGGGAAGAAATTACAATGGAGTGTTGGGTAAAAATCAATGCATTGGACGATAGTTGGAATCGTATTATTTCGCTTGATGACCAGCCTACTAATACTAAAGTCATAACCCTTTATTACGATGATGATGATAATCGGCACGGATTTTTTGTCAAAGTGAATGATAAAGCAACCCAAGCTGCACAACACCTGATTCAGGAAGATATACCACTTAATGAATGGATACATATCGTTGGTACTTACGATGGCACAGAAGCACATTACTATGTTAATGGGAAAATGGAGATAAAACATGCTGTGCCGGGTGGGACAGTAGAAAAAGGTGGTCTCTTGTTGGGTATTGGAGACAGATCAGATGGCGTTAATGCAGATGCAATTCAAGGGTATATTGACGAATTCCGAATATATGACAGAGCACTTACTGAAGCAGAAGTTAAGAATAACATGAATGCTGAAGGACTGGATGTCAGTCCTACCTCAAATCATTTGAGTGTAACTTGGGGACAAATCAAAGCAAGACGGAGGTAAGAACTATGGAAACCGTTGGAATAGGTGTGATTGGTTGCGATGAGATGGGAAGTCGTCTCGCAATTCATGCACATGATATTGAGGGTTTAGAGGTAATTTCTGTCTGCGACATAGAAGATGAATTGGCAAAAGACCTCGCCTCTGATATTGATGTAGACTATACCACAGATTTTCAGGAATTAATGTCTGATGAAAGAATACATAAAGTGATAATTCCTACATCGCTTACTACAAGACAGATATGGGAAGAAGCAGAAAAAACAGACAAGTGTATTTCCTTCGGAATAGATAAAGACATGCCCGAATATGAAATTCAGCACATGCTCATTGAACATATTCTACCTACAGAGGCATGGGACAAAGCCTTTCAAAAGGCAGTAAAATTATTGAAATGATTCAACCTATCAATTCAGTAAACACCATATTGTAAACGTGATTTTAAATTATGTCGACATTACCTTGTTAACATGTTTATAGGTTATTTAGTTTTAAGAATTTGCGAAGCAAAACCCTATAAGAGTTTGATCGTGTTGGGTTTCGTTCCTCAACCCAACCTTCGAATATATGCAAAATAACCCTGACATGTTTACAACACGCGTTGACAAACAAAATTATAATCTGTGAAATATTTTATTTGGAGAAATAGATGCAAACCATTGGAGTTGGAGTAATCGGTTGTGGAGGCATGGGTAGAAGCCTTGCTAATGGAGCAAATGCAGTTGAAGATATAGAAGTCATTTGTGTCAGTGATTTACAAGAAGAATTGGCAAAAACACTTGCCGAAAACCTTGATACTTCTTATACAACTGATTACCATGAACTTTTGGCGAATGATGACATTCAAGCAGTCCTTATTGCTTCACCTCCTTTTCTACATGCACAGATGGCGGTTGATGCTACGAATGCTGGTAAGCATGTCTTTTCAGAAAAACCGATGGCACCGACTTTAGAAGATTGTGATGCCATGATCAATGCTGCATCTAAAAATAACGTTAAACTGACCATTGGTTTGGTATGTCGGTATCACGCCACCCATTCCAAAGTCCGTGAAATTGTGCATAGTGGAGAATTGGGAGCACCTGCAAATATGATGGTGCATCGTATCGGTGGACCGTGGGGTGGTGGACATCGGACACCATGGCGGTTAGAACGTGCTAAATCCGGTGGCAGCCTCATGGAAATCAATGCACATGAGATCGACTTTATGAGATGGACATGTGGTGATGTAGCATCTGTCTTTGCTGCAGGTGGACAGTACGTGCAGGAAGATACAGACTATCCAGATGTAGTCTTGGCATCATTAAACTTTGAAAACGGTGCAGTGGGATTGTTGCATTCCAGCCATGCTGCTGCGGTTGGTGGATACGGTGGAAGAATAGACTGTGAAAAAGGATCCATATACTTCCCGCAAATCTGGGGTGGTGACGCATCTATACAGATAAAAACGTTTGATGGTGAAGGCAGAAGTATTCGTATAGGTGATATTGATGTACCACAACCCGTTCAGCAAGAAATCCGTGTATTCATAGATGCAGTTCGCAACGATACACCACCACCAATTACAGGTGTTGATGGACGTGCCGCTGTTGAAATTGCATTAGCCGCATATCAATCCGTTGAAACCGGACAACCGGTGTCATTACCTTTGTAGAGGAGAAAAAATGAAAATATCTGTTTGGGATGGTGGTCTATCAGAAACCTATTTAAAGCAAGTCACACAACTTGGTGCTGATTGCATTGATTTTGGCAATGGCGGGTCATTTCCTGGTGTTAAGGAACAGGGATATCCTGACTTAGACGAACTGATAAAAATGAAAAAACTGATCCGATCTTACGGATTGGATATCAATCGTGTGACACTCCCTAATATCACAGAAAAGTTTATGAAAGGACAACCTGATGGCGACAAGGAATTAGAAAACACTTGTAATGCCCTTAAGGTTTTTGCGGAAGCAGGAGTCCCTATTGCACGACAAAGGTTTTGGGGTGATACCTTCGATTACTTGATGACACGGTATTCAGCAGTTCACCGAGGTGGTTATATATCCCGAGGTGAAAGTAGAGCCGCGACAATTAACCCACCAGATACACCAACCAGAGAAGAACTTGATGAATGGTGGAAACGTTTCTGTGAAGTATATGGAGCATTGGTACCAATTGCTGATGAATACGACATCAAATTGGCTATCCATCCATCAGACGTGCCTAACCCTGATACACCTCTCGGTAGCCTGGGTTTTCATCGTGTGATTGATGCATTTCCAAGCAGAAATGTCGGTTATCTATACTGTTGCGGAACACGCGCAGAAGCAGGTGGTAGTACTATCGTACTTGATGAAATCAATAACTATGGTAGGAAAAGTCGTATCTTCATGGTTCACTTACGGAATGTGCGTGGCAGCCTTGCGACAGCAGGTGCCTTTGAGGAGACACTCCTTGACGATGGAGATATGAATATGTTCAAAATTGTCAGAGAACTCCAAAAAGTCGGGTTTGACGGCTGTATAAATGCTGACCACATTCCAAGATTAGAAGGGAACGTAGGATTAGCCTACTCCGTGGGTTACATAAAGGCGATATTCGCTGCATTAGCAGCATAGCATTTAGAAAATAGATTCAAGGTCAGAATTACATGCACTTTTATTCTATACGACTATCCGTTATTCTGATCCTGTTGATTTCACAACTTGTTGATGCGAGTATAGTTTTCACATCCGACCGTGATGGAACTCGTGAAATCTACGTGATGAATGAGAACGGGAGCAATGTCAAGAGACTGACAGACAATAATCTTTTTGAAAGAAATCCTGTATGGTCCCCAGACGGTAAACTGATTGCTTTTACAACAGATGTGGATGAAGACCCTGAGATCAAACAGCACGATATAATCATCATGGATGCAGATGGTGGTAATCATAGGAATTTGACGAATCATCCTGCGAAAGATGAGGATGCATCTTGGTCACCTGATGGACAGCACATAGCATTCACAAGTAATCGTTCTGGAAGGGATGAAATTCATATAATCGATATAACATCTGACAATATTGAGCAACTTACTGATAGTAAAGGAATACAAGGTTCTGCTAACGATCCATGTTGGTCACCTGATGGGAGATATATCGCGTATGAACAGCAATCAAAAGTGCTTAGAGCCACCATTTACCTTATTGATGTCCAAACACAGAAAACAAGTCCGTTAATACAGCCAGTTCTTAATATGCGGAGAAACCGTCCTCGTTGGTCACCAGATGGTAAATACATAATGTTTCATGTGATAAGTTTTGAGAAGGTCGTTGCGGACATTGATCCAAACAAACCGGTCTTCCTACCGGATTTTATTTTTGGAATGACAGATCATTTGGATATTATGAGTTTAGACGGTTTCCATAAACCAAGACTGACTATTCCCGAGGAATGGTCGGTAGGTTTCATAACAAGTTGGTCTCCAGATAGCAATGAGATAGTTTTCTCTTCTAAACCGCAACGGTGGGGTGGGAAACCTGATATTTATAGATATAATCTGATGACTCATGAATTCGTTAATTTAACCAACAACACCACTTATGATGGTGAACCAAACTGGTTAAATCGCACTTTATCTGTCACTCCAACTGGAAAGATGGTAACGTTGTGGAGTCATATAAAACAACTAAAATAAAAAATAGGCACGCATAATGCGCACCTATATCATTTGTTATATAAGAATCTATATTATAGACATTTACCATGAATCTGTTCTGAACGGGGATGCAGGTAGTCCTTCCTTATTCACTAAATTAGGTTCTGCAAGTTCATGCCATCCGAACCTAACTGCGACAGGTGACTCAACCGATTCACTTGATACAACCACCGAATCACCATCTACTACCGCAACTGCTTCCACAAATTGCTGATCTTCACCAGAAATTTGGAACCACGTAAGAGATTCACCATCTCGTGACATCAAACCACCACCAACATGGTCAAAACTGAGTCTAATTTTGTTTCCTTCAACCTTCATTGATTCATACAGTGGTCCTGAATAAACGAGATCCGTTTTACCATAGTCATTACCGAGTGCCCACAATGCAAGTCTCAAACCGACATCTTGTTTATTTCGTGGGTGAATGTCTCTAATGTTACCAACGTCTGTAATTACTACCATGCCCGTATTAGGTAATTCCATCGTAGCAGCTTGTGCTTCCCAAAATCTTGCGAGGCGAGTCGGATCATGCCGGTCACCACTATAGTTGTGAGGTGCAAGTTGAACAAAATAGAAAGGGAAATCTCCCTGTCCCCATACCTCACGCCATCCGTTTATTAGTGCCTTCATCTTCTCATGATACACCATACCTTCACCCATGTTTGACTCACCCTGATACCACAGAGCTCCACGAATTGCATAAGGGACAAATGGATGTACCATGCTGTTATATAGGGCAGTCGGTCTTTGGTGTGGTGTCAATGGATGGACATTCTCTGGCATCTGGAGAATAACATCTCCACTTTCCAATGCTTCACGTGTTTCTTCAATCCATATCTCAATTTCGTTAATCTTTTCTGTAAGCTGCATCCGATAGTTCTTGTCAATATCTGCCAGTTCTTCTGAAATTGATGATAGTGCAGGAACTGATTGGAATCCTTCAGGTGGAGTCCATGGTTCAATTCGTGTTCCACCCCAAGAGGTGTTGATTAATCCTATTGGTATATCAAGTTCTTTGTAAAGGTGTCTACCAAAATAGTATGCTACGGCGGAGAAATGTCTGATTGCATCTGGCGTTGTTTCTCTCCATTCAGCGTTAACATCCAATTTCGGCAGTCCGGAGGAGATGTTAGGAATTTGAAACAAACGGATATTTGGATAATCTGCTGCGGCAATCTCCTCTTGACTATTATTTGATGCGTTAACCGTCCACTGCATATTTGACTGTCCCGAACAAACCCAAACTTCTCCAAAAAGGATATTCGTAAGTTCAAGAACATTGCTACCTGCAACAGTGAGTGTATAAGGTCCTCCTGCAGGATTAGCGGGTAACACAGTTCTCCAATTACCTTTATCATCTGCACTAACTGTTTGAGTATGGATTACTTCAGGATTATCCTGTTTTTTTAGCGTTATAGTTATTTCTTCACCTTCTGCAGCCCAACCCCAGATCGAACCTGGTGTATCTCGTTGCATAACCATGTTGTTACCAAAAACACGAGGTAGTTTAACATCTGCAAAAGCAATAGTATTTGTCATAAATAGCATAGAAATGATAAGAACTAAAATTGTTAATTTCATATTTTCCCCTTTATAGACTTAAATCATACAATCTTCACCATTTAGATAATTAATTGAAATTTGTGATATACACTATAAGACTCTTGAAGCATTTTGTAGACGGTTTGCGAGATAGCTATTACGCCACATAACTTGATTATTTCTGATGCAGATACTCAGTGCCTGATTTGTCCCAACAATAACTACCCTTTCCTTAGCCCGCGTAATCCCTGTATAGAGTAAGTTCCGTTGTAACATCATGTAGTGTTGCGTATGCAGTGGCATGACAACTACTGGGTATTCGCTGCCTTGTGCTTTATGAATAGTAGTTGCATAAGCCAAAACAAGTTCGTTTAAATCTGCCATATCGTAGTCTACCATTTTGTCAGGAAATTGGATCATCAATATTTTATTAATAGGATCTATTTCGGCAATTCTCCCAATATCACCGTTAAACACACCGTAATAATAGTTATTACGGATTTGCATCACTTTATCTCCAACCCGAAAGGTTTGCCATCCCTTTATTGTTTGTTCAGCGTTAGGATTAAGTACATCTTGTAGATGCTTGTTTAGATTTTCAGTCCCAAGAGCACCTTTTCGCATTGGACATAGCAACTGGATGTCATTTATAGGATGGCAGTTGAAAGATTGTGGAAGTCTTTCAGCAATCAGTGTAGAGATAAGATCTACTGCTTCATCTGGATCTTCTTCCTCAATAAAGAAGAAGTCTCTGTCTACAGGACCAGATAAATCTGGAAACTCACCCCTGTTGATAAGATGTGCATTTGTAACAATCATGCTTTGCTGTGCTTGTCGGAAAATCTCTGTCAGAGTAACGACAGGAATCATTTTGGAATCGATCAAACTCTTGAGAACATTACCTGCCCCGATAGATGGCAGTTGATCAGTATCACCGATGAGAATTATTGTAGCACCTGAAGGGATCGCCTGCATCAATCTATTCATCAAGATTATATTAACCATTGACATTTCGTCAATGATAACGACATCTGCGTCCAACGGATTTTGCAAATTACGGTAGAAGTCATTGTATTGAGGAGAATATTCGAGTAATCTGTGTATTGTTTTAGCTTCTCTTCCAGTTGTTTCAGTGATACGTTTCGCAGCTCGACCTGTGGGTGCTGCCAATGCAATCCGTTTTCCAACTTTGTCAAAGCATTGAAGCATTCCTAATGTGGTAGTTGTCTTTCCAGTACCTGGTCCCCCTGTGAGAATCATTGCACTTTCTGAGAGAGCGGTCCGAATTGCATTCTTCTGTTGAGAAGCAAATTCAATATTCATTTCATCTTCTAACTGAGATAGGATAGTAGCAACATTTAATTCATGAGTATCCTGTTTTTTAGATCTAAATAACCGCAGAAATTGATTTACAATTCCCATCTCTGCATAGTAAAAAGGTGCGAGATAGACTGCACTTTTTTCAAGCAAAGTTTTAGTATTTTCTTCTATTTCCGCTACAGGAGAATCGTCTGTGTCATCAGTTATTTCCACATATTGATTTTGTTCTTCTAAGATATTACTGTTCAAATCAGAGTTGAGTGATTCATCTGTTATAATTTCGTCTCCAACAGGTTCAACAATTGATCCTTCTGCATAGAGAATGATTTCCTCTTTTTCAGACAGTGCAATCATATTTTCTTCAATAATATCAGGTTCCTGTTCAAGGATTTCTTGGCACGCATTAATCAATTCAGGGAAGTGTTGAAAGACGTGTCCAGCATCTGCTTTTCGGCTGAGAACATATTTTATTCCAGCCTGTACCCGATGCGGATCGTTATCTTTTATTCCAAGATTTTGGGCAATTTTATCTGCAGTAAGAAATCCAATTCCGTATATTTCGTCAGCGAGTCGATAAGGGTTCTCAGTGACTATTCTAATCGATTCGTTTTTGTATGATTTGTATATTTTTGTTGCCAGTGATATACTGACATCATGTGATTGAAGGAATAGCATCACATTTTTTATCTCACGTTGTTCTTCCCATGCTTCATGAATGAGTTCTACACGTTTTGTGCCGATGCCGGGTACTCCAGCCAATTTTTCTGGTTCTTGTTCAATTACATCTATAGTATCCATCCCAAAATGGTCTACAATTCGATCTGCCATTTTTGGACCGATTCCGTTAATTAATCCAGAACCGAGGTATTTGCGAATTCCATGCAAACTTGCCGGTAGAATTGTTTCATATTTTTCTATTTGAAATTGCGTTCCATACTTTGGATTGTTTACCCATTCACCGCTGAGTAACAAACTCTCACCAGGAGTTACAGAAACAAGATTACCCACAATCGTGACGAGTTCGGGATGACCACGCGCAGAAAGTCTCCCAACAGTATATCCTGTATCAGGATTTTCATAAACTATTCGCTCAAGAATACCGTTTAGTGTTTCCATATCTTTTTGCTACTCAATATTCGTCATCAGTTTCCTAAATGCATTCAGTTGTGGTGCGATGATATGCGGTTCATCAGTTTTTTCTTCAAGTGCTTCAATAGTTTTGAAGCCATTTCCTGTAATTGCTATTACGATGCTTTCATCTCTACCAATATGTCCATTTTCAATCAGTTTCTTAGTTGCAGCAAGTGTAACACCACCAGCAGTTTCAGTGAATATACCTTCAGTTGCAGCAAGTAGTTTTATTGCTTCAACGATTTCATCATCGTTTGCGTGTTCCCCAACACCGCCAGAATTCCGAACCGTATTCACAGCATAAATTCCATCAGCAGGATTCCCAATTGCGAGAGATTTTGCAATTGTATCAGGTTTTACAGGTTTGACAAAATCACTATTATCTTTATATGTATTGACGATGGGACCACAACCTTCCGCTTGTGCGACATGGATCTTCGTATTTGGTTTTTCTATTAAATCCAATAGATGAAATTCTTTTAATGCTTTGCCAATTTTAGTTACAAGTGATCCACCCGCAGCAGGAGCAATAATGTGATCTGGTGCTTGCCAACCGAGTTGTTCAATGAGTTCAAAGCAGAGAGTTTTCGAACCTTCTGCGTAATACGGACGTATATTGATATTTACAAATGCCCATGGATATACACCTGCGATTTCACTACACAATCGGTTAACTTCGTCATAGGTTCCCATAATGCCAACCACAGTGGGTGCGTAAACCAACGATGCAACTACTTTACCAAGTTCTAAGTCCGCAGGGATGAATATATAACAGTTCAGATTAGCAATAGCCGCATGTGCAGCAACGGCATTCGCTAAGTTTCCTGTAGATGCACAGGATACAGTGTCAAAATCGAATTCCTTAGATTTACTCAAGGCAATTGCTACTACCCGGTCTTTAAAGGACAAAGTGGGATGACACACAGAATCGTCCTTAATATATATTTCCTTTACCCCAAGTGCATCACCAAGATTCTTTGCCCGAATTAATGGTGTAAAACCAGATTTTAGTCCATCAGTCGGTTCGCCATCAATCGGCAATAAATCAATGTATCTCCATAAACTATCGGGTCCCTTCTCAATTGAGTTTCTTGAAATAGACTTTTTGATTGCTTCATAATCATAGTTTACCTCTAATGGACCGAAACAGAATTCGCAAACATGAAGTGGTTCTTTAGGATATTCACGTTCACATTCACGACATTTTAATCCTAAGACTTTTTCCATATTTCCTCCTAATTGATTCTCATGTAGAATATTTTGTATACATACTAAATTTATTTATTTCTATATATGTATTATTAGATTGTCAATACGATCTCAAATTCGTTGTTTCCTACCTCCAACGAAAGACGTATAAAAAGTAAGTATTTATCTACCCATGTAATATCCGTTGCATTGGATTGTACCAATTGTAGACCAGTATGATTCCCCCACACAGCAACTCCATAAGGCATTGCTTTGGTAGATTCGATAGTAAATGTAATATGCAAACGGGAACGTTTACGATTAGGTTTAAAATTGACAACTTTGGGTAAATGGTATTCCACACCGTGCTTAGAAATATCCTGTTCTATATTACCGACATTCTCTAAGACCGGTGGAGAGATATAATTCTTCATTTCAATGGGTTCCAATGTTCCATCAACAAAAGTGAATTGACACTCTGCATCATAATAGAAGAACACCTTTCTGTTTAAATCTTGTTCGTTCGACTCATTTTCGTTAGTTGATACAGATTCACTTGATGAAATAGATTCATTTTTGTTCTGAGCATCCAATGTGTTAGTTACAACAAAAGTTGGTTCTGTCTGTTGACAACTCTCCCAATAATCATCTACGATCACTGACAGTGGTAACTTTCTTGAGCAATCATTGCTTGATATATATTCAAAGTAGGAATCCAGTTGTTCTAATGTTTCCTGTCCTAACTGAACAACATCCAATGCATTGATATGCTCAATATAACCAAACCAACGATTCAACCGGTCGTTTTCTACATATATATCAAAATTCTGTTGTAATAAGTTATTTATAAGTGATGCTCTTAGATTCTGTTTATCCTTTTTCAAATGCGATGCAGTATGGTAAGGAATTCCTGTGATGCTTCCTGCAGCAGGTGTGCTGAAGTTGTGTTGTTCTGTAGATGGATAAAAAAAACCGTATGGACACCCTCGATCTACTTCAGCAATTGTCTCTCGTTCATCCCACTGGTAACCCCATAAACCTCGAAAACCGAGTTGTTCCAGTGAATATACTAACACACTATTTTTCCATTCCGCCCCTGCCACACTCGGAACCGACCAATTCAATGCACGTTCCATTTTCTTCCATTCTGCTCTTATATAACGCGGCAATTCCTGACGCATTTTAACCAAATGCTCTGCTATTACCTCAACCGAAGCAGATGTTTGTAATGAATTTATATTTTGATTTTGAAAATCTATATCATCTTCAGATTGCTTTGTAAGTGCGTACCAATTATCCTTCCATATAGCTTTGATATCCAACATTAGCACAGGTTCGTCACCAAATTCAGTGTGCCAATCTGTTAGGTCTTTAGCAAGGAATTGCGCGGAATCTGCGGTAATTGCCCATGAAACAGGTATATTATATTTATGTGCAATATTGGCTAAAAGACGCATTGCATCTCGTAATGTCTGTTGGTCATCGCCTATTGCTGTGCTAACAAGTCCATAATTTAACATGTGTTAAAACTATTCTAAAAAGACGGTAACACCCAAATCCGCATACTTTTCACGAGTATTTGGATTACCGTTTCTAAAACAGACAGCAGTCGGACATCCCTCTATTTCTTTTGCGACATATTTCACACATTCATCTACCGATTGTAGTGCGTGATTCGGATGACTTTCCATGCTGAACGTTAAATCCGTTGGACCAAATGATAAACAATCTACGCCATCTTTAGCAAGTCTTCTTGCATGTGTTACTGCTTCTATTGACTCAATTTGCATCCAAAGCATCCCAAAATTATTCCACCAATTCGCATATTGAAGTCGTTCTGTACCTTCAGCATTTTTTCTTGCCCCACCACCCCAACTGCGAATACCTTTTTGTGGATAATAAAAGTATGCGACTGCTTCATCTACTGTCTCCTCCAATTCCACTTGTGGAACTTCAATTCCTGAAGGACCAAGGTCAAGATAGTTTCCAATGAGATAGGTATTCCGTGTATGTTTTATCCGAAAGTTAACTGGAATATCTAATTCGTCTGCCATATTGCAAAATGCCACAAGCCGTTCTTCACTAAATGCTGAATGTTGGCTATCCACAGCGACAAAATCATAGGCTCCCTTATCAATCCTTTCTGCGAGACTATCACGGTCAATCATCATTGATACAGAAACCCCATAGACATGTTCTCCGTTACGTATACGTTCCTTTAAATTTGTTTCCGTCATATATTCTCCTATCTATATAATTGAGTCTCTACACAAAAGAAATTTTAGCGTATAAGGCATCTAAATATCACGAATTATATGTTTTGTATTATACCATATTTCCGTAACCTATGCCAAAAACAATTAGAATGACTAAAAACAAGGTTATTTTGTTTTATTAATTTTATGTTTAAGAGTGTTACTTATAGTTTATTAGGTTGGATTTTTTTCTTGTCTGACACGTAAGAAACACAACGGACGGTTCTGCCATATAAGATTAACGAATGTAATTAATTGCGGTAGAAATATAGAAAATAAATTAGTTGACATATAAAAATGTATATGGTATAATTTGGTTTTAAATAGTTTATTGAAGAATTATTTAATAACTTCATGTTATGTGACGATTGATTTTACGAACCTCTCAAATAACTCCGGTAAGTGTGTAATAAGCGCGCTATCCACTACTATTAGGAGAAAAAGAGATGAGCAGAAGTTCCGATATAGCATCCCAAATGCAAAAACGTAGGGCTGATCGGAAAAAGCCTAAAATCAACGCTAAGTTGAAAAGAGTCAGCATTGATGAAAGCCAGCGAGGTGGAATTGCTGCTGCACAGGAGAACAAACCTCCTCCGATAACTGTGCAGAAAAGAGGGGGACGCAATTCTTTTTCTTTCACAGTTTCTGCAGTACTACACGTAGTCATTGCAATACTACTGGGTTTCCTTGCTATTAAGAATCAGGTTACTTCCCCAACAGATGAACTTGCAGCTGCATTACTCCCGCAAGAATTACCTCAGAAGAAGCGAGTTCTTGATGTTAAACGGAAGAAACCTAACTTTGACGTTAAAGAACAAGTAATTAAGGCACCAATTCAACGTACACCTATCAGGAATGCAAATATTCCTAAAAGACCTGGGGCTTCCGCACTTCCAAACGCACCTGAAACAGATTTAGCACCTATAGGTCCTGGTCTGAATAATGCACCAACACTAAATATTGGTGAGGGATTGTCACGACCAATTCAACCTGTTCAAAACACAATATCTCCCACATTTGAGAGACCGACTACTCAGGGAGGTCCAATTGCTGATATAACAAAAATCGAAGACACTTCTGGCAGCGACCCTCTGATTGCTCCGGACATTGATACATCGGGTTCAGGAGTTACACTACCGAAGGTCAAAATTTCACGGAAACCTGAATATCCGAAAAATGCAAAACGGGCAGAGAAAGAAGGCACAGTTATATTACAGGCAACTGTCGGGATTGATGGTATTGCGAAAAATATTAGTGCATTGACTGATCTTGGATACGGTTTTGAACAAGCTGCAATAGATGCATTGAAGAGATTTAGGTTTGTTCCTGCTGAGAAAAAAGGTGAAAAAATAGAATACCTTGTCAAAATACCTTTTGAATTCAAGTTAGAGGAAGAATAAGTTAAGGTAGGATTTCTTAATAGAAGTATTTTCGGTGAGGTGTTTATATCAAAATTTACCGAATTTTTAGCAAACCTTTTGCGGCAAAATTACGAACCATACTTACAACAGATTGCTGGGCAGTTCTACATAACTGCTTCTGCTCAAAAGTGAGTTGTTCAGTTTCTTCTTCTATAGATTCCGCTTTTTCAGCAGTCATATTATTGTAGAATCTGTCCTGAATCACTGTCGGTGCGTCATATAAGGCAAGAGCTAAAGTGTTTTTTTCTAATACTTGAAGTAAGGTAATTATTGCGTCGTCAGGTACTTCAGCAAGGTCTTCAAAAGTAAATAAACTGTCCGCAATTGAATTTGTCAATTGCGGGTGTTTTTTTTCTAATGCGTCTATTAGTTGGTTTTGCCGTTGTATATCAACTTGTGAGAGGAATTTTGCAATGTTTTTCGCACTGTTGCCAAAAAACATTGTGTTTTCCAATGTTCCCTTCATTTTTCCGATGAGGTCTTCCCATATTTGCTCAGCTTGTTGCGTATCAACCATTTCTGTAACAGCTAAGAGTTCAGTAATACGAACTTGTCTTTGAATAGGAAATTGTGCGAATATATGCTGGGCATGATCTGAGAGTGTGTTTCCGGAATCCTCTTTAGAAGCATCATCATCTACAAGTGTTCTTCGAATTTCCTCAGAACTATCTGATTTTGTTTTACCTGAAGCAACATCAAGTAGTAATAAAAACACAGCAATATCTGCATCATCTACCTCATGAAACGCTTTCATTATCACTTGTAATGGAGTTCTATCAAGTAGTTCTTTCAATTCTTCAAGTGATGTATCATTTATGAAGGATTTGGACACAATTCAACTCCTTTGTTCCCTGAAATAATTTCTCCAATTTCAATTGCTGACTCACCCGATTCACTTAGTGAAGTCATTGCTGTGTCAATTGAATCGTGTGTGACTACCACGACAATGCCAATGCCCATGTTGAATACCCGATACATTTCTGCTTCTTCTACATCACCTTCACGTTGGAGTATTTTGAAAACAGGTGGAATATCCCAACTCTGTTTATTGATTCTTGCTAAGCAGTTATTAGGTAGAATACGTTCTACATTCCCGGGTAATCCTCCGCCAGTGATATGTGCGATTCCTTTAATATCACAAACATCACGCAGTTGTAGAATAGATTTGACATAACTCTTGTGTGTTTTGAGTAATTCTTCACCAACTGTTGTAGAGAGTTCAGGAAGATAGGTATCAATGTCGTAATTGCATCGTTCAAAAAGTATTTTACGAGCAAGTGTATAACCGTTTGTGTGTAACCCAGTTGATTTTAGTCCGATTATTTTGTCTCCAGGTTGTATTTTATCTCCAGTGATGAGTGCATCTTTTTCTACGACACCTACGATAGTTCCAACCAAATCGTATTCTCCGGGAGTATATAAACCGGAGAGTTCAGCAGTTTCTCCTCCAATTAATGCACAACCAATATCACGGCATCCTGAAACCAAACCAATCACAATCTCTTCAATAACAGTAGGTTCCATTTTCCCAATACCAATATAATCCAAAAAGAAAAGGGGTTCTGCACCTTGCACCACGATATCATTCCCACAATGTGCGACTATATCATAGCCTACGGTATCGTGTTTCATTGCTTTAAAAGCAACCATTAACTTAGTTCCAACACTATCAGTACTGGATACAAGAATCGGATTCTGATAATCACCCAGTGCAAACAATCCACCGAAACTACCAACGTCGCTCATTACTTCTGATCTATATGTGGTTTTTAACAGACCTTTTATGCGCTGCATCGCTTTAGATTCTGCATCAAACGAAACACCCGCATCAGCATAAGTCAAAGGTTTTTTATTTGCCATTCATTATCCTTTTTTTCTTAGATGTTTTTGATTAAATAAGGACGTGTTTGTATATTGTGCATCAGATTTTTCATGTTGAGATCTGCTACGTAGAATTATCCCTTTAATTAAACTAACAATAAGAAAGAAGCCGGTAATAATGATTGCCCCGAGTGTCCCCAAATATTGTGCATCTTCTATAAGCATCTCAGGGTATAGCTGAATTAATATAAGCGGGAGAACCCAATTTAAAATCATTCCAAGTATGGAATAGATAATGACTATTTTCAGCGTGGACATACCTTGAGATGTTGAGAGAGTATTTCCCATCCTTTTACCCAGACTTGGTCTTGTGCCCAATCTTCTGCTTCTTATACGCCGGTTTCTCATGACAGATTCCTTCCACTTTTCTTCTCTTGATTTTGGGGGTTGGTATATGGGTGGAGGTATAAATATCATATCATAACGATTGCCGAAATAGTGAATTGTTAATCAATTAATGGTAATTGTCGTGGGATGCCATCATTTGCCGTTATACGATATTTTCCATCAAAACAGGCGGTGCAAAAGTCATTCGGTTTCTTCACAGACTGTAGCATACCTTCAATGCTTACATAGCCTAAACTATCCGCTCGAATATATTTTCGTATTTCATCAATAGTATGTTTACTTGCGATTAGTTCTGCGCGTGTAGGAGTATCAACACCGTAAAAACAGGGAAATTTATTGGGGGGAGATGCGATACGGAGATGCACTGCGGTAGCACCACCTTGTCGAACGATTTTCACCAGTTTTCGACTATTTGTTCCACGCATAATTGAATCGTCTACCATGATAACCCGTTTTCCTTTTAGAACTTCGCGTATCGGATTTAACTTTACCTTTACCATAAGTTCTCGTATATCTTGTGTAGGGTTCATGAAAGACCTACCAACAAAAGCATTTCTTGATAAACCGAGGTCAAAAGGTATACCCGATTCCTCAGCATATCCGAGTGCAGCAATTGTTGCAGAATCAGGGACAGGGATCACTACATCTGCCTTCACAGGATGTTCGCGTGCGAGTTGGCGTCCGAACTCCCGTCGTGTGCTGTTGACACCGTGTCCAAACATCATCCCATCTGGACGTGCGAGATAGATAAATTCAAAAATACATTGTGATAATCTGGATTTTTTTGGAGAGAATTGGAAAGATTCAACACCGAGATGTTTTGAACGTAATATAACCAATTCACCGGGTTCAACTTCCCGTATCGGTTCAGCCTCAATGACATCAAGTGCCCCCGTTTCTGATGTAAGAATATAAGCCTCACCCAGTTTTCCTATCCACAACGGTCGGAATCCATGTGGATCACGCGCTCCCATCAGCGTTCCTTTATCCATGACAACGAATGAATAAGCACCATCTACTGCCCGAAAAGCATCAAATAACCTATCTTCTATACTGGATTGGCGTGAATGTGCAATTAGATGGAATACGACTTCTGTATCTAAACTGGTGCTGAAAATTGACCCACTACTTTCAAGGTGATTTCGAATATTTTCAGCATTAATTAAGTTACCATTGTGTCCAAGTGCAAGGGGTCCCTGTTTATAATTCCTGACCAATGGTTGTGCATTCTCAAGCGTGCTCTCTCCCGCTGTGGAATAACGGTTATGTCCAATAGCGACATGTCCATTTAGTTCGCCTAAAATCTCAGCATTAAAAACAGCATCAACGAGTCCCATTCCGTGGTGCGAAGTAAATCTTTCACCGTCAGAAGCGACAATCCCGCTGCTTTCTTGCCCACGATGTTGTAAAGCACGCAAACCAAGATATGTTAATTCAACTGCTCTTGGGTGTCCAAAGACACCAAAAACTCCGCATTCGTCCTTCGGCTTATCATAATGCATACGTTCAATAATACCTCCGGTATGCGTGTGAATTCTCGCTATTCACTATGCTACACACCACTAACAGACAACATTTATTTCATTAAATATAGATTAAGATCTGGATCGTGTACTTTATATTATGCTTCTTGAGTACTTACCTCTACAACATCTATATTGGATAACCAGTATCCTAAAATAGCCCCAATAGGGACTGCGAATACATATAAAATAACAACAGGAAGTCCAAGTAGTAACCAGATTCGAATGGGTAGTGATAATATAAATGCAATAACTTCGAACAAAGGTATGAGTAGATTAAGTATTACATTTCGCGTTCCAAATATATCCCAAGGTATATTACGTAACGCAAGAAGTCCAACAATAGCAGGTGCCCCTAAAAACGCTCCTGAGCATACAGATTTAAATGGAATATTAGTTCCAAAATACCGTCCGACTGCCCGAATTCCTTCGGTGACACCGACTACAATCCCACCATAGGTACATGCCATTGAAATTAACAGCAACAACCCCACCCAGAATCCGTGCATTATTTTTTCATTAATGAGTAGTTGCCATATTAGTTTTTTGAAAAATAGTAGATATATCATGCTGCCAATCAGTGTTATTACGACACCAACAGCGATTTGACTTAGGGTAAGTAGGAATCTTTTTTTCTGAGACATCACATCCCCTTATACAAATAATTCTTGTGAATTAAGTATATCATTGTGCCATAGTTTTGTCAAGATTATATACCAATGAATTCAGGGTTATTTAGTTTTAAGAATTTTATGTATTAAGAGTGTTACTTAATTGAATGGCACTAAAATGTCATACTTTAGAGTTTTTAGAGTCAAGTGTAGTTTTGTCTTTTTTTGTATATTGCTATAATCCGTTTATAGCACTGGGTTTACGGCTTATTTATGACTAATTTAGTCAGGAATGACTCTAAAACTTTTTGAGTATTAAAGAAAGATACATATTTTCTATAGGAGCGATCTCCGATTTACGACGAAACTCACGTGATAACAGTGAAGAAATAACGGAAAATTCAAAAACTAAATTAGCCTGAATCATCTATTAATTCACTTGACATGACACTCATGGCATGTTACACTTACAGACAGATATACAAATATGGAGGAATCAATCATGACTATAATGCGATTATGTCTATATGGACTGTTTGCGACCTTTCTAATAGTGCTTCCAGCGAATGCTGCACTTGATGCTGATAATATCATGGGTATCTGGTTGTTCAACAAAGGGAATGGGAACACAGCAGAAGATTCATCTGGAAACGGAAATGATGGGAAAATCAATGGTGGTGCTAAATGGGTTGATGGTCAATTCGGGAAAGCACTTGAATTTGATGGTACGGATGATTGGGTAGAAGTCCAGCATTCTGACACTGTTGCCTTCAAAAAAGGTGTATCATTTTCAATTACGCTTCATTACAAAGGATCTTCCGTAGGGGGTTCACTTGTTGGAAAAGGCTATGAAGATACAACTCAAGCTAAACCGTGGTATCTGTTATGGAATGGTGGTGGAGATCAGAAGGTGTCTTTCTATTTACGGACATCTGCTGACCTGAACTCCAGAATTGATAGTACTGTGAATGTATCAGATGAAAAGTGGCATTTTATTGCTGCCATTGCAGATGCTGATGCAAAGAAGATCTCATTGTGGATAGATGGCAAAAAGGATGTTGAGGGTGTACTCAGTACAGATGAAGGTTATGGAACAAGTGAGAGTGTGTTCCACATTGCACGACATTTTGACAGATACACGAAAGGTATCATTGATGATGTAGGTCTTTTTAATGTTGCATTGAGTGAAAACGAAATGAATACTGTTATGAATGAAGGTATGGAAGCAGCTGCATCTGTGGATGCTGTTGATAAACTGACAACAACTTGGGGAGATATTAAACAGAAATGGTAAAACAGATAACGAGATTATATACGTTGAAGAAAATTGGGGTAATGTTCACTATTTTAATGGGATTCTTTATGTTTTCAGTGATACAGAGTTTCGCTGAGTTTGATTTTGAGGATATAACCGGTCTATGGCTTTTTGACAATGGTGAGGGTACTGTAGCTGCAGATACTACAGGAAATGGAAATGATGGTACAATCCATGGGGCAACTTGGGTTGATGGAAAATTTGGTAAAGCCCTCCAATTTGATGGAACCGATGACTGGGTGGAAGTGGCTCATTCTGATAATGTGGCATTTGAAGCAGGCACATCATTTTCTGTTACTTTGCATTTCAAAGGAACAAAGGTTGGAGGCACACTTGCTGGAAAGAACTATGAGGATAAAACTCAGGCAACACCTTGGTACCTACTTTGGAATGGTGGTGGAGACAATAAGGTGACATTCTTTCTTCGAGATAGTGCAAACACAAGTTTTAGACCACAAAGTACTACCGAAATCGGTGATGATAATTGGCACTTTATTGCAGGCGTTGCTGACACCGATTCTGGTAAAGCATCAATATGGATTGATGGTACGATGGAAGCCGAAATTGATTTCAATACAGATGATGGATATGGCACTGCAGAAGGTGTGTTCCATATCGGACGACATTTTGATAGATATACCGCTGGTATTATTGACGAAGTTGCCCTTTACAGTGTCGCATTAAGTGAAGCGGATTTAAATTCAATTATGAATGATGGACTTGTGAGTGTTACTGATGTTGAACCTAAAGGGAAACTTACTACGACTTGGGGTGCTATTAAACACAGTGTCTCGCAATAACTGTTAAATTGTAAGTCTATAATTATATTCATGGCTGTGAACATCAAGACACAAAAGGCAACCAAAATATAATTATAGACTTACATAAAAATATTGAAGTTAATAATAGATAAAAGGAACATATAATCATGAAACAGGTACTCACGTTCTTCACATTGGCATTGATACTGCTGACTGGCTTAAATTGTGGTTCATCAGAAGATCCCGATGATAAAGTTGGTGTAGTAATGATGGAGACTGGAACTCTACAAGGTGAGGTACAATCAATAGACGGTGTTACAATTCAGGTGCGTTTGTTACAAAATGGACAACTTGTTGCACAAACCGAAACTGATGGTAGTTATGAGTTTGCTGAATTGGAAGAAGGAAAATACACAATACAAATTTCGGCAAAGGGATATAATACGACAGAATTAGACGTAACCGTCTTACCAGAGGAAACTGTTTCCTTAGATAAGGTGTCTTTGGATGTGTTGGAAGATCCAGTATCCCATCTGCGTGGTGTTTTAACCGACATGAAAACTGGTGATCCTCTATCCGAAGTCCTTGTACAATTAACGGATAAGTCAGGTGAAGAAACCGAAGCATTAACAAATAAAGAAGGGGTTTTCACTTTTGAAAACCTACCTGTGGATCAAGCATTTACATTGACTATTCTGCATGAAGGTTATGAAGATTACGAAGTTGAAGTTGATCCTATAGCTGCTGATAAGACCTTTGAGTTGGATGTAGAACTAATTGCTATTTTTGAACCTGTGCAGTTAGATCCAGGACAGGGTTTAAGTGTTGGTAGTCAAGCCCCTGAATTTCAGTTGCCTGATGGTAACAACAAGAAACATGTACTTGCAGATTACATACAAGACAAAAATGTAGCTGTTGTATTTTACCGCGGTGGGTGGTGACCGTTCTGTGTTGAGCAACTCGGTGAGTTGCAAGCCAATTATAATAAAATAAAAGCGGCAGGTGCTGAACTTATTGCTATTAGTTCGGATAATTTAGACGCAACGAAAGCAACTGTAAATAAAGCAGGACTTGAATTTCCTGTTCTCTCTGATAGCACCAAAGAGACGATTGGAGACTACAACGTCACTGATCCTTTCAATAAGCATATAGCACGTCCTTCATCATTTGTCATAACTCAAGACGGAAAAGTGGCTTGGACAGTTGTTAACGAAGTGGGTCATCGTGTTCCAACTGCTGACATTATTGCGGAATTAGGTAAATTATAAATACTGGACTTACATATAATGGGTTAACCCCGAATACAATATGTGCATTCGGGGTTGATTCCACGCTATGTGAGAGTGGTGGAACTTACAATTTTACAGAAAATAAATCTATTTTACCTCTATCCGATAAAAAAACAAAAAACTACCAAAATTAAAAAACAAATATATAACAGGAATCTATTTCAATGAAAAAAATAATGACACTTCTTGCATTTGGGTTATTTCTGTTGGGATCAATGGGATGTGGCACAGCAGAAGACACAGTAAGAGAAATCGACGGCGTTGATATTACATCAGGCACAATACGTGGAAATGTTGAACAAATTGATGGTGTAACTTATCAAGTGCGTTTATTTCAAGACGGACAACTCATTGCTCAAACTGAAGCAAAAAGTATTTTCTTCCTAAAAGAGATAGAAGCGGGGGATTATATACTCACAATCACTGCTCCGGGTTACGAAAAATCTGAACAAAATGTCACTGTTTTAGCAGATGAAACTGTTTCACTTGACATGGTAACGCTTGTGGAATTAGTGCGTCCTGTTTCACACATACAAGGACAATTGTCTAACGCGCGAACTGGTGTAAAGCTGCCACAAGTACGAATAATACTGACTGATAACGATGGTGAGCAATATGAAACCATATCGGTAGATGAAGGTGTTTTCACCTTTGAGAATTTACCAGTTGACCAACAATATACTGTAACCATTAGACTTGAAGGTTATGAAGATAAAGAAATCAAAGTGGAAACAGATTCAGTCGACGAAACTGTAAAATTATACGTCAGGATTTCACCACAAGGTTTAGAGGAGGATGTGGAGCCGTTAATTCCGGGAAAAGGGTTGGACATCCTAAGCGAAGCACCAGATTTTGAATTACCAGATGGATATAACAAGATTCATTCGCTTACTGATTTTCTTGAGGATGGTAAAAAAGTTGTCCTGGTATTTTACAGAGGAGGATTGTGACCTCCTTGTCTAACACAACTCGGTGAGTTGCAAAAAAATTATGATAGTATCAAGGATAATGGTGCTGAGTTAATTGCAATAAGTAATGATACCGTAGAAGAAACAAAAGAAACAGTTGAAGACTCGAGGCTTACATTCACCGTTCTTTCTGATGTTGACTTAGAGGCAATAGATGCCTATAATGTGAATGATCCAGAAGCACCAGGAAATGCAGTTCCGTCTACGTTTATTATTGAACCTGATGGAATAATTGTATGGAAATCAGTTGATACTGTGGATGTACGGGTATCCACAACAAGAATTCTGACTGAATTAGGCAAACTTTGGTAGAAGAATATACGTGAGTTTTGTATTTGTAGTATAAACTGTTCGTTTGCGTCTATTTTGCTACAATCTAACAGATTGTGCTACATAGGTAGCAACTTGAGTTACAATAATCGCTTATACCGAACTCGCGTTATTATTGGTTCAAGGAGTAGTTTGCGTCTATTTTGCCACAATCTAAATGAAGATTAAGTTATTAATTCGGCAATAATCCGACATAGCGTAGCAATGACTGTGATCCTCCTATGAACTGCGACATAAAGGTAATCACCTTGCTTTTAAGAGTTTTCCAGTCCTCACAAAGACGA